>Ga0209911_100009_pt1 | contig 403950 bp, 379 predicted proteins | sample FECB21metaG_FD_188301 | JGI IMG/M metagenome (GOLD analysis project Ga0209911, IMG submission 188301) | Cyanobacterial communities from the Joint Genome Institute, California, USA - FECB-21 (SPAdes) (version 2) | ecosystem: Environmental > Aquatic > Thermal springs > Hot (42-90C) > Microbial... | reverse complement strand
TGCAGCTTGAGGGACTGCAATCTCTCAGTGACAATCAAACCGCTCGGCTGCCTGCTGTGATCAGCTAAGCCCCCGCAAACTCAACTGCCAGAACAATGGCAGTTACACCACTCAATGGGACACGATCGTCAACTTCGTCCAGGTCGGCGATTTCGCCGAGAAGGACGAGCGATCCTGGCAACTGCGTTACGACTACGACCTGGCCAAGGTGGGTATTCCGGGGCTGACCTTCATGACCCGTTACCTGCGCGGCAGTGGCGCGGATGTTCGCGGGGCCGACTCCGGGGGGGAGCGCGAACTGGATGTCGAACTGCAGTACGTGTTCCAGAGCGGCAGCTTCAAAGGTCTGGGCGTGCGCTTGCGCAGCGCCACCTACAGATCCGACTTCGCGCGTGACGCCAATGATGCTCGCGTTATCATCAGTTATCCGCTCAGTCTTCTCTGACCCCCATGCGCCAGTCGAGAGCCATTGATTGGCATCGGCTGGCGCTTCTTCGCGTCATCATGGTGATCGAATGAAATATCCCCTGCCGCCTTTGAACCCCTTGAGAGCCTTCGAGGCCGCTGCCCGGCTCTGTAGCCTGACCAGCGCAGCAGAGGAGCTGAACGTCTCGCAGGTTGCCGTCAGTCGTCAGGTGCGGGTGCTCGAGGAGTATTTCGGGGTGGCTCTGTTTCGACGCCTGCACAGAGGGATCGAGCTGACGCGCGAGGGCAAGGAGCTCTACGAAGGGATCAGTCGAGCGTTTCAGGACATCAGCAGTGCGGCGCGCAAGGTGTCGCGCAGAGGGCGACGGGACATTCTCTCCATACAGTCCTATACGACGTTTTCGCAGCGCTGGCTGATTCCCCGGCTGGCCAATTTCCATGATGCCCACGAGTCGATTGAGATCAGGCTTTCGTCTTCGCTGGCGCCGGTGGATTTCGAAACGCAGAACATCGACGCATCGATTCGCTCGGGACGTGGTGACTGGCCTGATCTGCATGCGGAAAAACTCGTCGATATCGAACTCATACCCATATGCTCACCGACGCTGATGGAGACTGCGAAGCTCGAAACACCTCGGGATCTCTCGCGCGTGCGTCTGCTGCATTCCATGGCGCGTCCGAACGACTGGGCAAGCTGGCTTGCATCGATCGATACCCGAGTCGATGCCGATACAGGAGTTCGCTTTGATAATTCGGCGCTGGCTTATGAGGCCGCGTCGATGAATATGGGGGTGGCCATCGCGGTCAAGGCCTTCGTCGAGAGACAGCTCAAGAACGGTAGTTTCATTGCACCGTTCGAACATACCTGCAAGACCGGAGAAGGCTATTACCTGACCTGGCCACGGAATATGAGGCCGTCGGAGCCCTTGCTGAAGTTTCTCTCCTGGATGCGTGAGCTGCTGGCGCAGACCGACTGACAAGCCAGTCTGGCCGCTGGCTGCTTTTTCTCCGAAGCACTGATCTTCGTTAGCTCGTCTCGTACGGGCCAGCCCTCGTTCGCCTGGACCGACCCGACCCCAGTATCTTCGCCAGCGCCCACGTGCCGCGCCAGGGGGCACTGTGCCGCCTCATCCCTTTACTGCTCTGCCCAATATAAACGCCTGCTTTGGCTGACAAATCATCAGTACCGTCGCGGATTCATTTTTGGGAGCCTTGATTCAGGGGTTGACCCCATAGCGACCTACAAAAATAACATCGTCGGAGAGTCGGAAGATGCTAAGCAAAGCTAGAAAGAACCTGCTGGGTGCAACGATGCTCGCTGCCATGACCATGCTCGGCACCGCCAACGTCGCGTTGGCTGAAAGCGATTGGCCCAAAGGGCCCGTCAACATGGTCATGCACACGGCGGCGGGGGGGACTGCCGACGTATTCATCAGGACGCTGGCAAAAACCCTGGAGCCGGAAATCGGCCAGAAAGTGATCGTCATCAATGCCCCCGGTGGTGGTGGCGCAGCGCAGATGACGCGCATCCGCTCTGCCAAACCCGATGGCTTGACGCTCGGTATCAATACCCTGTCGCACTTCACAAGCATGCTGACCAATCTCAAGGGTACCTACGCCATCGATGATTTCTCCTGGATCGCCTCGACCCAGGAAGATGCGATTCTGCTGTTCGTTAAGACCGGTTCCGATATCAAGAACCTGGACGACCTGGTGGCCAAGGCCAAGGCGAACAATGGGCAGGTCAATGTTGGCGGCTTCGGCCCGGCCGGTTCCATGCAGAGCATTGGAATCTCGATGCTGGAGAAGGCTGCTGGGGTCAAGTTCAACTGGGTGGCATTCAACTCCACACCGGATATCACCGCGGCACTGCTTGGCGGCCACGTCGATGTCGGGGTCTCCAACCTCGGCGCGGTCAGTTCCTTCTTCGATGCCGGTCGTATCGAAGGCTTGGGCGTGCTGGGCGAAGATCGACTCACCGGCTTGTCCGACGTGCCCACCTTCGCCGAGCAGGGCTATGAGGTGGACACCAGCTGGCTGCAGGTCCGTGGCGTGTTCGGGCCGGCGAACATGCCCAAGGAACTGCAGCAAAAGATCGCCGACGCCATCCATAAGGCGATGCGTTCGGAGGAGTATCAGAAATATGCCCGCAACGCCGGCGTAGTGGATTCCTGGATGGGGCCTGACGAGTACACCAGCTTCGCCAAGCGTGTAACGGATGTGGCGGAAGTCCAGCTCAAGGCAGCCGGTTATATCCAGTGAAGCTGGACGGTGAAGATCGTGACGTGATGTAGCTCCACGGTCAGCTCGTTGAGTGTTCGCTGACGACTGACCGGCGAGTGCATCTTCAGGCGGAACTGCCGTTGTTACAGGGTAAGGATTCATGTCTAAAGCATTTGAAGGAATTCGCGTCGTTGATACGACGCATGTACTCGCCGGCCCCTTTGCCAGCTATCAGATGGCCGTACTCGGCGCCGAAGTGATCAAGGTCGAGTCGCCCAGCGATCCCGACCAGGCACGCATGCAGGGCTCTGATCGCGCATTGAACGATATCGGCATGGGCACGGCGTTCATGGCCCAGGCATCGAACAAGAAGACCTTGGCGCTGGACCTCACCAGCGCCGAGGGGCGCGAGGCGATGAAGCGGCTCATCGCGACGGCCGACGTGTTCGTGGAGAACTATCGTCCCGGTGCTTTCGATGAACTTGGGCTGGGTTACGACGAACTGTCGAAGCTCAATCCCGGGCTGATCTACTGTTCCATCTCGGCTTTCGGCTCGAACGGCCCGCGCCGCGAACAGACCGCCTATGACAACGTCATCCAGGCCTTTTCCGGAATGATGGCGATGACCGGCCATGGCGACGGCAGGCCACTGAAATCCGGGGCGCCGGTGGTGGACTACGCGACCGGGACCTCGGCGGCTTATGCCATCGCGACCGCTCTTTTCCAGCGCGAACGCAATGGTGGCAAGGGCCAGTTCATCGACGTCTCCATGCTCGATGTCGCGCTGATCCTGACCAGCTCGCACCTCACCGGCTTGCTCTGGAACGGCAAGCATCCGGAGCAGAAGGGCAATACCTTTCCCTTCGCCACCATCGGCTGCTACCAGGCCAGCGACGCGCCGTTGATGATCGGCGCCTCGAACCTCGTGCAACAGCGTCGTCTGTGGACGGCGCTCGGTCGTGAAGACATGATCAAGACCGATAACAACCAACGCCTGGATGCGCATGCAGAAGAGGCAGAGGTACTGAGGAAAATCATCGGCACGATGTCGGCGGACTACTGGGAGCAGTTTCTGCAGACCCGGCGTATTCCCGCGGCACGCATTCGTCGTCTGGAGGAGGCCATCGCTGACGAGCAGGTGGCATGCCGGCAAGTGCTGCAGCAACACGCGAGTTCGGGCAGCGTTGTCGATGGGCTGACGGTTCCGGTGGCGGCTTTCAATCTGTCGGACAGCCCACCGCAGATCACCCTTGCGCCGCAACCGGTAGGGGCCCAGAGTGCCGAGATTCTTGCAGAGCTTGGCTACGGGCGGCAGGAGATCGAGGTGCTGCGCGCAGCCGGTGTCATCAATTGACTGTCAGGGGGCGTGATGACCAATCCCATCCAGGTGCTGGCCGCTGCCGCAGCCAACTGGCAAAGCCGCGATCTGAGCGAGAGCGTGATCTGGGCTACGCGGCGCGTCATTCTCGATTGGTTTGCCACGACCTTGCCAGGCTGTGTAGTGCCACCGGCAACCTTGTTGGCCGAGGCTTTTTCTCCCTGGCGCGGCTTGGGCAATGCCATCTGCTATGTGGATGGGCAGGCTGGCTCGCCCCGCCATGCTGCGCTGCTCAATGCCAGCGCAAGCCATACAGTCGAGTTCGACGATATCTTCAAGGATGGCGGCTATCACCCAGGCAGCCCGACCGTTTCTGCTGCGCTGGCCGTCGCTCAGGACAGGGGCGCCTCGCTCGAGCAACTGCATCGCGCGATCATTGCCGGCTATGAGGTCGGGTGCCGGATCTCCCTGGCGATACAGCCCAGCCACTATCGTTACTGGCACACGACTGCCACGGTCGGCACTATCGGCGCCGCCGTGGCAACCGCCATGATTCTGGGGGCGGATGCGCAGCGAATCGCCCATGCGATCGCACTCTCGAGCAGCTTTGCCGGTGGGCACCAGCAAAACCTTCAGGACGAGGGTATGGCCAAGGCGCTGCATCCCGGTCATGCGGCGGATGCCGGCATCCTCGCGGGCATCGCGGCGGCGGGTGGCGTGACGGCTTCCCTCGACAGTCTGCATGGCGACAAGGGCTTCGCGGCTGCCACCAGCGCCTCCAGCGGCGACTGGACAACGGCGCTCGAAGGCCTGGGAGAGTGGACACCCATCATGCGCATGACGGTCAAGAATCACGGCTGCTGCGGGCATATCTTTCCCGCGCTCGATGGCCTGAGGCTGCTGCAGGAGAGGGAGGGTTTCGCTGCCGGCGATATCGACTCGATCCACGTGGCGGGCTACGGCGCGACCTATCAAATGTGCAACCGTGCCAATCCCAAGTCAGCCCAGGAGGCTCGCTTCAGCATTCAGTACTGCCTCGCTGCGCAGTCAGTGCTCGGTGGTGTTCGTCTGGCTGCCTTCGAAGCTGATGCGATGGCGCAGCCGGATATTCGGGCGTTGATGCAGAAAGTGAGCGTCAGCGAGGATGCCGAGTTGGCGGCGGCCTATCCGAAAAAACGCATGGCCAAGCTTCTTGTGAGGCTGAAAGACGGACGCCAAATCGATCTTTTTCAGAGAACCCGAAAAGGCGATCCCGAAGATCCGTTAACGGATGAGGAGCTTGTGGCCAAGTACTATGAGCTTGCTGGAACCGTGCTCTCCGATCAGCAATTGAGCATGCTGCGTCAGACGGTTCTTTACGGCAACGAGCTGCCGGGGATTGTCAGAACAGAACGCTGATGTTTCTCGGCCCTATGCTGTCTCAGATCGTTACCTGCACTGGCCAGCTCAACACGAAGCAGCTACCGCCGTTCGCAGACGGCAGCCAGAACGCCCGTCCGCCGTGGGCTTCGGCGATGGCCTTGACCACTGCCAGACCCAGGCCGCTGCCGCCGCTCTTGCGCGAGCGCGAGGGGTCGCCACGGCGAAAGGCCTCGAAGATGTCGGTGGCCAGGGGGCTGTCGATGCCGGGGCCGTCGTCTTCCACGCTCAGTTGGCAGTCGTCACCAACCTGCTCTAGGCGCACCCGCAGCTTGCCCGGGTCGGCATGACGCAGGGCGTTTTCCAGCAGTGCCATCAGGGCCTGGCGGACGCGCATGGCATCGCATTCCACCAGCAGCTCGGCGTCCAGTTCCTGCTGCGGGTGGAAACCTTTCTCCGCCAACGGCGTGGCAAAGGCCTGCAGCACGCTGGCCAGTTCATCGGCGAGGCGCACGCGGCTCCGTTGCACTTCCAGATGGCCGCTGTCGTTGAGGCTGAGCACACGCAGGTCTTCGATCAGGTGGTTGAGACCTTCCACCTGGCGCAGCAGACCCTCGAACAGCTCGCTGCTGGGGCTGAACACGCCTTCGGCCAGGCCCTGCAGGCGGCCGCGCAGTATTGTCACCGGGGTGCGCAGCTCGTGGGCGATGGCGGCGTTCCAGAAGTCGCGCTCGCGGGTCATGCTCTGCAGGCGCTCGGCCATGGCGTTGAAGTCGCGCACCAGTTGTGCGGTTTCGCCCATGGCCTGATCGTCCAGCGGCGCGCGGGCGTCGAGCTTGCCCTGGGCCACTTCACGCAGGCTGTGCGCCACCGAGTTCAGCGGGGTGATCAGGCGGCGCGACAGGCGCACGGCGACGAACACCGCCATGCTCAGCGCGGCGATGATGGTGCAGACGATCCAGATCATCTCCACCCGCGAGGGCATCCAGGTTTCGGAGATGCTGCCCGGCAGGTAGGCCAGGGCGATGGCGTAGAACACGTAGGAGCCGAACACCGCGATGAAGATGATGCCCAGTGCCATCACCGCCAGGGACTGGATGATCTGCCGGCGCAGGCCCAGGGTCGACTTCATGGCTCGACGCCGAAGCGATAGCCCACGCCCCAGACGCTGGCCGGCACGCCCTGGATGTCGAGGGCCTCGAGTTTCTTGCGCAGCTTGCTGACGTGGCTGTCCACGGTGCGCTCCTGGCTGTCGCCTTCGGGCAGGCAGTTGACCAGCAGTTCCGCGCGGCTGAACGCCCGTTTCGGCGCGCGCATCAGGCAGGCCAGCAGCTTGAACTCGGTCAGGGTCAGCTCCAGCGTCTGCGCCTGGCCATCACGAAAGACGCTGGCTTCGTGGCTTTCCAGGTCGATCTGGAACGGGCCGACGCGTAGCACCTGGGTGGCGGCAGGCGCGCTCGCCCGCGTGCGCCGCAGCACCGCCTGCACCCGCGCCACCACCTCGGCCGGGTTGAAGGGTTTGACCACGTAGTCGTCGGCGCCCAGGCGCAGGCCCATCAGCTTGTCGATGTCCTGATCCAGCGCGGTGAGCATGATCACCGGCGTGTCGCCCCGGGAGCGTATTTCGCTGAGCACCTTCCAGCCATCGACCACGGGCATCTGTACGTCGAGCAGCAATAAATCCGGTTTGAGAGATTGGTGCAGGGCCAGGGCCTGCTGGCCATCGCTGGCGTGCTGGGCACGCAGGCCGCTGCGCTGCAAGTAGGCGATGAGGATGTCGGCGATCTCGGCCTCGTCCTCGGCGATCAGCACCAGTGCCGGGGCAGGGGAGGCAGGGCTGGTGCGCGCTTGGGGATCGGACATGGGCAGGCTCGCAGACGGTGGCCCTGAATGTTATCGCGGCCTCCACGCTTTCTCCACAAAGCCTCGAATCATTCGCAACAGCGGCGCGCCAGACTGCAGCCTCGATCAGCTCCCGGTCGTCATCAGGTCAGCGGAGCGCAGTGGGCAACGAGGAGTGGGTTATGGGCAGCAAACAGCGGCAACTGAGCATCGTGCTCGCAGGGCTTGCCGCATTGGCATTGGCTGGGTGCGAGGTGGCGTCAGAGCAAAGCGAAGCGGCCGCGCCGCTGCAGGTGTCGGTACTGACGCTTGCGACGCACGAACTGTCAGTCAGCGAGAATCTGCCAGCGCGTGTGGCCGCCGTGCGCAGCGCCGAGATTCGCGCGCAGATCGGCGGCATCGTGCAGCGCCGCCTGTTCGAGCAGGGCGCCGAGATCGAGGCCGGGGCCATTCTGTTCCAGATCAATCCGGCGCCGTTCCAGGCCGAGGTCGACAGCGCTGCCGCCGCCTTGCAGCGCGCCGAGGCGGTCTTGGCGCGCTCGCGTGTGCAGGTCGAGCGCCTTACCTCTCTGGTGCAGGCCGAAGCGGTCAGCCGCCAGGTGTATGACGATGCCGTGGCGCTGCGCGAGCAGGCCGCTGCCGACGTGGCCCAGGCAAGGGCGACGCTGGCGCGGCGCAAGCTGGACTTGCAGTTCGCCAGCGTCGAGGCGCCGATCGCCGGGCGCATCGACCAGGCGCTGGTCAGCGAAGGTGCGCTGGTCTCGCCGACCGATGCCACGCCCATGGCGCGCATCCAGCAGATCGATCAGGTGTACGTCGACGTGCGCCAGTCTGCCTCGGTGCTGGAGATGCTGCGTCAGCAGGTCGGTTCGGCGACGCCGGAACTGGCCGTGGACATTCTCGGCAGTGACGGCAAGCCCCTGGGCATGCGCGGGCGCATCCTGTTCTCCGGGATCGAGGTGGATGCCGGCACCGGCGACGTGCTGCTGCGCGTGCTGGTGGACAACCCGCAACGCCGCCTGCTGCCCGGCCTCTACGTGCAGGCGCGGATTCCCCGTGCGCATTACCCGGCGGCTCTGAGCGTGCCGCAGCAGGCGGTGACCCGCACGGCAGGCCAGGCCAGCGTGTGGGTGGTGGATGCCCAGGGCCAGGCGCAGCCGGTGGCCATCGAGCTCGGTGAGCTGGTCGAGCGGCGTTACCGCGTGGTGTCCGGGCTCAGCGCCGGGCAGCAGGTGGTGATCGAAGGCATCGAGCGCCTGAGCCCGGACGCCCAGGTCGCCACACGCCCCTGGCAGCCCGCTGCCACCCGTGAACAGCTCAGCGCCGCCGCGCGCTGAGTTCGGAGAAGTCGCATGCCGCAGTTCTTCATCAACCGCCCGGTATTTGCATGGGTGATCGCCCTGTTCATCGTGCTGCTCGGCGTCATCGCCATCCCGCAGTTGCCCATCGCCCGCTACCCCTCGGTGGCGCCGCCCTCGGTGACCCTCTACGCCACCTATCCGGGTGCCACCCCGCAGACGCTCAACGACTCGGTGGTGAGCCTGGTGGAGCGCGAACTGTCGGGGGTGAAGAACCTGCTGTACTTCGAGTCCTCGGTGGACACCTCGGGCACCGCGCAGATCACCGTCACCTTCAAGCCGGGCACCGACGCGGAGCTGGCCCAGGTGGACGTGCAGAACCGCATCAAGGCGGTCGAGCCTCGCCTGCCCCAGGCCGTGCGGCAGAACGGTATCCAGGTGGAGTCCGCCGCTTCGGGCTTTCTGATGATGGTCGGCATGACCTCGCCCAATGGTCAGTTCGATGAAGTGGCGCTGAACGACTACCTGGCGCGCAACATCGTCCAGGAGCTGCGCCGCATCGACGGCGTCGGGCGCGTGCAACTGTTCGGCGCCGAGCAGGCCATGCGCGTCTGGGTCGACCCGCACAAGCTCACCGCCTATGGTCTGACCCTGAACGAACTGGCCCAGGCCATCGAGCAGCAAAATGCGCAGATCGCCCCCGGCCGGGTCGGCGACGAGCCAGCGTTGCCGGGCCAGCGCCTGACCATACCGCTGACCGTGCAGGGGCAACTGAGCACGCCGGAGCAGTTCGCCGCCGTCGTCCTGCGCGCGGGTGCCGATGGCGCCAGGGTGGTGCTTGGCGACGTGGCGCGGATCGAACTGGGGGCGCAGTCCTACGGCTTTTCCAACCGCGAGAACGGCGTGGCGGCGACCAGCGCCGCCATCCAGCTGTCGCCCGGTGCCAACGCCGTGCGCACCGCATCAAACGTGCGCGAGCGCCTGGCCGAGCTGGCGCCGAGCATGCCGGTTGGCATGGCCTACTCGGTGCCGTTCGACACCGCGCCCTTCGTCAAGGTGTCCATCGAGAAGGTGATCTACACCCTGTTCGAGGCCATGGCGCTGGTGTTCCTGGTGATGTTTCTGTTCCTGCAGAACCTGCGCTACACGCTGATCCCGGCCATCGTCGCGCCCATCGCGTTGCTCGGCACCTTCGCGGTGATGCTGCTGGCCGGTTTCTCGATCAACTCGCTGACCATGTTCGGCATGGTGCTGGCCATCGGCATCATCGTCGACGACGCCATCGTGGTGGTGGAGAACGTCGAGCGGCTGATGGCCACCCAGGGCCTGTCGCCGAAGGAGGCGACCGTGCGGGCGATGCAGGAAATCACCGGCGCGGTGATCGGCATCACCCTGGTGCTCACCGCCGTGTTCATACCCATGGCCTTCGGCAGCGGCTCGGTGGGGGTGATCTACCAGCAGTTCACCCTGTCGATGGCGGTGTCGATCCTGTTCTCGGCCTTCCTCGCCCTGAGCCTGACCCCGGCGCTGTGCGCCACGCTGCTGCATCCGGTGAGCGCCGGGCATCATCACAAGCGCGGCTTCTTCGGCGCTTTCAACCGGGGTTTCGAGCGCCTCACGGCACGCTATGGCGAGCGCGTGGCGCGTCTGGTCGGGCGCAGCGGGCGGATGATGCTGGCGTTTGCCGTGCTCTGCGCGGTGCTGGTGATCGCCGCCCGGCAGTTGCCTTCATCCTTCCTGCCCGAGGAGGATCAGGGCTACTTCATGACCTCCATCCAGTTGCCCACCGGCGCCACCAGCGAACGTACCCTGGACGTGGTCAAGGCTTACGAGGCGCACGTCGCCTCGCGCCCGGGGCTGGACGCCAACATGGTGGTGCTGGGCTTCAGCTTCGCCGGCTCCGGCCCCAACGCGGCGATGGCCTTCACCATGCTCAAGGACTGGGATCAGCGTAATGGCGCCACCGCTGCCGAAGAAGCGGCGCTGGCGCAGCAGGCCATGGCGGACAACGTCGAAGGCACGGTGATGAGCCTGATGCCACCGGCCATCGACGAGCTGGGCACGTCCTCCGGCTTCACCCTGTTCCTGCAGGACCGTGGCAACCGCGGCGAGGCCGAGCTGCTCAAGGCCCAGGCGCAATTGCTGGAAATGGCGGCGCAGAGCAAGGTGGTCAGCGACGTCTACCCCGACGGCCTGCCGCCCGGCGAGAGCATCCGCCTGGATATCGACCGGCAGAAGGCCGAGGCCATGGGCCTGTCCTTCGCCGCGGTGAGCAGCACGCTGTCGGCGGCCATGGGCTCGCTGTACGTCAACGACTTTCCCAATGCCGGACGCATGCAACAGGTCATCCTGCAGGCCGACGCCCCGGCGCGCATGCAACTGGACGACGTGCTCGGCCTGCGCGTGCGCAATGCCAGCGGCGGCATGGTGGCGCTGCGCGAGGTAGTGACGCCGGTATGGAGCGAGTCGCCGCAGCAGATGATGCGCTTTCAGGGCTTCCCCGCCATGCGTATCGCCGGCGGCGCCGCTGCCGGTGTCTCCAGCGGCGCGGCGATGGCCGAGATGGAGCGCCTGGTGGCGCAGTTGCCACAAGGTTTCGCTGCGGCCTGGACCGGGCAGTCTCTGCAGGAGCGCCAGTCGGCGGCGCAGGCACCGCTGCTGATGCTGCTCTCGGCGCTGGTGGTGTTCCTGGTGCTGGCGGCGCTGTACGAGAGCTGGTCGATCCCGTTGTCGGTGATGCTGGTGGTGCCGTTGGGCCTGCTCGGTGCGGTGGCTGCGGTGATGCTGCGCGGCATGCCCAACGACGTGTTCTTCAAGGTGGGGATGATCACCATCATCGGCCTGTCGGCGAAGAACGCCATCCTTATCGTCGAGTTCGCCCGCCAGTTGCATGGCGAGGGGCGCACGCTGATCGACGCCGCCGTGACCGCCGCGCGCCTGCGCCTGCGGCCGATCCTGATGACCTCGCTGGCCTTCACCCTCGGCGTGGTGCCGCTGATGCTCGCCTCCGGCGCCAGCGCCGAAACTCAGCACGCCATCGGCACCGGGGTGTTCGGCGGCATGCTCAGCGGCACCCTGCTGGCGGTGTTCTTCGTGCCGGCCTTCTTCGTCTTCATCATTGGCACCCAGGAGCGTTTGAGCGCCTGGCGTGCGCAGCGTGGCGCCACCGCGCTGCCCCAGGAGAACTCGTGATGCGCCCGTTACTGACCCTGCCACTGCTCGCCTGCCTGAGCGCCTGCTCGCTGACGCCGACCCTGCAACGGCCACCCGCGCCGGTGCCGGCGAGTTTTCCCGTGACGGCAGAAATACCCGCTGCGGCCATGTCGGCCAGTGCCCTGGGCTGGCGCGCGATGTTCGGCGACCCGCGCCTGCAACGGCTGATCGACCTGGCGCTGGCCAATAACCGCGACCTGCGCCTGGCGGCACTTAACGTTGATGCGGCGCGGTCGATGTTCAATATTCAGGAGGCCACACGCCTGCCTTCGGTGTCGCTGGATGCCAGCCACACGCGCGAACGGGCCCTGGCGCAGGGCAATAGCGGTGAATCGCGCCGCGAGGTAAGTCGCCAGGTAGCCGTGAACGTCGGCACCAGCGCCTTCGAGCTGGATCTGTTCGGCCGTGTACGCTCGCTGTCCGATGCCGCGCTGGCCCGTTACCTGGCCAGCGAGCAGGGCCGCGATGCGGCGCAGATCGCCCTGGTCGGCGCGGTGGCCGAGGCCTACTTCGCCCAGCGCCTGGCCGACGAGCAACTGCAACTGACCGAACGCACCCTGGCCGACTGGCAGCAGTCGCTGGAACTGGCGCGCCTGCTCAAGCAGGCCGAACAGAACAGCAGCCTGGACGTGGCCCAGGCCGAAGGGCAGGTGGCCTTGGCCGAAGCCGACCTGGAGGCGCGTCGGCGTGCCCTGGCGCAGGCGGACAATGCCCTGCAGTTGCTGGTGGGCAGCGAGCTGCCAGGCGACCTGCCGCCCGCCCTGGTGCTGGAACGCCAATCGGTGATTGCGCAACTACCGGCGGGGTTGCCCGCCGACTTGCTGCTGAACCGGCCGGACCTGCGCCAGGCCGAGCAGGTGCTGGTCGCCGCCAATGCCGATATCGGCGCGGCGCGTGCGGCGTTCTTCCCGCAGATATCCCTGACCGCTTCCTTCGGTTACGCCAGCACCTCGCTCGGTGGGCTGTTCGACCCGAGCCGTCAGGTCTGGCGCTTCGCCCCGCAGATCTCGCAGCCGCTGTTCCAGGCTGGGCGCCTGCGCGCCGAGCTGCGTCTGGCCAAGGTGCGCAAGTCCGAGGCCGTTGCCCAATACGAACGCGCCATCCAGACCGCCTTTCGCGAGGTGGCCGATGCCCTGGCCGGGACGGCCACCTTCGATCGCCAGATCGACGCGCAACTGCGTGCGGTGAGCGCTGCTGAGCGGCGTTTGCAACTGTCCGACCTGCGCTACCGCGCCGGCGTCGACGGGCGCCTGGAACTGCTCGATGCCCAACGCCAGTTGCAGGCCGCACGGCAGGCGCTGCTGGAGCTGCGCCGCGCGGAAGTCGCCAACCGGGTGGCACTGTACAAGTCCCTCGGCGGCGGCCTGCACGAGCGCGATGCCGCGGAGATTGCCGCTGTCACGGCGGCTTACTAGAGTCCATCCACCTTGCCCATGAGCCTTTCCATGCGTGTTGTCATTCCCCGTCGCTGGCTGATCCTGCTGGCGGTCATGCTGGCCTTCCTGCCGGTGGTCATCGACATGACCATCCTGCATATCGCCGTGCCCTCGCTGACTCTGGCGCTCGGTGCCTCGGCCACCGAGGTGCTGTGGATCATCGATATCTACCCGCTGCTGATGGCGGGCCTGCTGGTGCCCATGGGCACCCTGGCCGACCGCATCGGTAACCGCCGCGTGCTGCTCATCGGTCTGGTGGTGTTCGGCATCGCCTCGCTGCTGGCGGCCTTCGCGCCGACCCCGGCGCTGCTGATCGGCGCACGGGTACTGCTGGCCCTCGGCGGCTCGATGATCATGCCCTGTGTGCTGGGCATCATCCGCCGCACCTTCGAGGATGACGACGAGCGCGCCATGGCCCTGGGCCTGTGGGGCATGGTCGGCGCTGCCGGCGCGGCGCTCGGGCCGCTGATCGGCGGGGCGCTGCTGGAGCATTTCTGGTGGGGCTCGGCCTTTTTGATCAACGTACCGATCATGCTGGTGGTCGCGCCGCTGGTGTTCCTCCTGCTGCCGCGTAGTGAAGACACCACGCCGGGCACCTGGGCGCTGGGCCAGGCGTTGTTGCTGATCGCCGGCATGCTGGCGCTGGTGTATGGCATCAAGGCTGCCGTCGGCGCCACACAGCCACTGGGCGTGGCCGTGGCGGTGGCGCTGCTGGGGTTCGCCCTGCTGAGCGTCTTCGTGCGCCTGCAACTGCGCTCGGCGACGCCCATGCTCGATCTGTCGCTGTTCTCGAACCCGGCGATCCTGGCCGGCATCATCATGGCGCTGGTAGCCATCGGCGCGCTGGCCGGGGTCGAACTGACGCTGGCGCAGGAGCTGCAGTACGTGCTGGGCAAGACGCCGCTGCAGGCCGGCATCTTCATGATTCCGATCATGGCGGCGGCTGCCGTGGGCGGCCCGGTGGCCGGCTATCTGTCCAACCTCTGCGGCCTGCGTCTGGTGGCCAGTGCGTCCCTGGGGCTGTCCGCCGTGGCCCTGGCGTTCCTGGCCCTGGCCGATTTCCACCAGCCCGGCTTCAGCGTACCGGCGCTGCTGGCACTGCTGGGCCTGACCCTGAGCATCGGTCTGACGGCTTCGTCCATCGCCATCATGGGGGCGGTGGAGGCCAGCAGGGGCGGGGCGGCCGGCTCGCTGGAAGCCACCGCCTACGAACTGGGCACAGGCCTGGGCATCACCTTCTTCGGCGTGTTCATGAGCAGCATGTTCCGCCACGCCATCGCACTCGACCCCGAGCTTGCCGCGCCCCTGGCCGAACGCGCGGCGCGCTCCATCGGCGACAGCTACGTGGTCGCTCAGGGCCTGGCCGAACCCCAGGCCTGCGCCCTGATCGAAGCGGCCAAGGCGGCGTTCTCGGCCACCCACTCGACCCTGCTGCTGACCTCGGCGGCGATGGTTGGTGTGCTTGCGGTGGTGGTGTTCTTCATGCTTGGTGGGTACCGCAAGGCCGAGCCTGCTGTTTAAACCATGGTGTTTTCACCAACGGTAGCTCACCGTACTCACCACTTGGCGTTCGTCACCGTAGTGACAGGTGGAGAACCCGCACTGCGTGTAGCGCTTGTCGGTCAGGTTGCTGGCGTTGACGGTCAGGTCCCAGTGGTCGTCGATCTGGTAGCGCGCCATGGCGTCGAACAGGGTATAGGCTGGCATGGCCGAATCCATACCCGAGGCCTGCGTCGTACCCATGTAGCGAACGCCGACGCCCACGGTCAGTTGCGGAATGCCCCAGTTGACGAAGTCGTAGCTGCTCCATAGGGCGGCCTGGTGGTAGGGCGTGTCATCGGTACGCTGATCTACTTCGGAGGCAATGGTGCTCTTGGTGGTGCGCGCATCGGTATAGGCGTAGGAGGCGATCACGCTGAGGGCGGGCGTGACATCCGCCTTGGCTTCCAGCTCCAGGCCGCGGGAACGTACCTCGCCGGTTTGGCGGTACTGGTCGGTGACTGGATCCTGCTTGAGTACGTTGGTCTGGGTCAGCTCGTAGACTGCCGCGCTGAGCAGGATATTGCTGTCCTTGGGCTGATAGCGCAGGCCGGCTTCGTACTGTTTACCTTCGGTGGGGGTGAATGTCTGGCCGGTGACTTGCGCAACGGAAACCGGGAAGAACGACTCGCTGTAGCTGATATAGGGCGCCAGGCCGTTGTCCGCCAGGTAAACCAGGCCCGCGCGCCAGGTGGTGGCTTCGTCGCTTTGGCTGGCCTTGGTGCCATTACGATGCGCCGTCTGCTGCTGGTCAGCCCAGTCGTGGCGGCCACCTAGCTGCAGGACCCACTTGTCGTCGAACTTGATCTGATCCTGGAAGTACACGCCTTTTTGCAGCATGTCGAGCTGCGAGCCACGCTCTAGGGCGCGGTCTCTGTTGACTACTACAGGCTGACCGTAGTTGTAGCGACTCAGATCCAGGTTGGGAGCGATGCCTCGGAAGTTGTGCGAGTCGTAGGACGTGTCATAGCCGTCGAAACCGACCAGAACGGTGTGCTCGACGCTACCGAGCTGCCATTTAGATTCGATATTGGTATCGCTGCCCAGGGTTCGAGCACGCTCACGGCGATCGCTGTATTGCCTTTGCAGAATGCCGGTCGTGGCAGCTTGATTGATCACTGCGGCAGTGACCTCCGGACTACCGGTTCTGACCTGCAGGTATCTCCACTTCACATCGGACTCGGAGTAACGCAGCTTGTGATTGAGCGTGAAATGCTCGTTGAAGTTGTGAGTGAATTCGTACCCTAGGGCCGACATCTCGCCGTTCATGTCGTCGTAGCCCGGTTCGCCGATGAAGTCGTGGCGACCGATCTTGAAAGCGCCGTCTCCCACACCTTTGACCAACTGATAGGGCAGGGGCGCGGGGAAACGCGTATCGGTCTTCTGGTAGAAGGACAGCAGGGTCAGCGAGGTGTCTTCATTGGGGCGCCAGGTCAGCGCCGGGGCGATGTAGAACTTATCGTCGTTGATATGATCCTGCTGGGTGTCGCTGTTGCGGCTGAGCAGGGTCAGGCGATAGCTCAGGGTATCGCTGCCGGCCAGCGGGCCGCTGAAGTCTGCAGAGAGTTGCTTGCGGTTGTAGGAACCCACTTGCAGGTTCAGCTCATGGAGGGGCATTTCGGTCGGGCGCTTGCTGACGCCATTGATCATGCCGCCGGGCGAAAGCTGACCGTAGAGCACCGAGGCAGCGCCGCGAATGACCTCGACGCGCTCCAGGCCATAAGGCTCCTGAATGCCGTCGTAGGAGTTGTTCTGCAGGCGCAGGCCGTCGCGCAGCGAGCCACCGGTGGCGGATTCGACCTCGAAGCCGCGGATGCGGAAGCGGTCCGCAGTGCGGTTGAAAGCGGTCGAGCTGGCGGTGAACCCTGGCGTGTAGCTCAGGGCCTGAGCCAACGTTTCCGCCTGACGGTCGCGGATCTCGTCGTTCGTCACCACCGACAGCGACTGCGGTGTCTCGGTGATCGGCGTATCGGTCTTGGTAGCGCTCATGTTGCGCTTGGCCACGTAGCCGGCCACGTATTCGCCGGGGCGTTCCTCGTTGGCACCGATCACGGTCGTGGCGCTTAGCTCCAGGCTGTCGCTCTGGCGAACCAGAACATAACCGTTGCTGCCCAGGCGCGCTGAGTAGCCGCTGCCTCGCAGTAGGGTGGCGAAGCCCGTGTCGACATCGTACTGGCCGCGCAAGCCTGCGCTCTGCTGATCTGCGAGGCGTTGCGGTTCGAATGCCAGGGGCACACCGGCTTGTTGCGCGAAACGGTTCAGCGCATCTGCCAGGGGGCCGGCTGGGATGTCGTAGTGGTTTTGCGTCTGCTCGGCGCCATGAGCGGATGCAGACATGGCGACAACGCTGCCTAGCAGGCCGGCGAAGGTCAGATGAATGGCAAGGGCCAGGGGCGTGACGGCGTAGCCAAAGGGCGCGGCGGAGGAGCGCATGATCGATAGAGTCCCGTGTTTTTTTGGTGTCTACCGTCCTTGACGGGCCAGGCGCAAAAAACGGAACCCGGTCGTGCGATTTTTTTGCTACCGATGCAGGGGCGCGCGGCTGATTACTTTCAGCCATGGGGTGAATTCGCGAACCTGCAATGGCAGCGCCTCGGCGAGCAAGTTCAGGGCTCTGTCGCTGTCGTTCAGCGGCAGGACCGCGGATACACGCAGGTCAGCCAGCGCCTTGCGGTCGAACTGCATATGCCCCGGGAACTGCCTGGCCAGTTGATCGAGCACTTCGGGCAATGGCTGATCCCTGACCACCAGTTGATGGTGGAGCCAGGCGTCCTCGACGCTGCGGGTATCTATCGTCGTCGTCAGTTGCACAGCATTGCGGGTAATACGCGCCTGCTCGCCAGCGCTGACCTCCAGCGCCAGCGGATTGCTGCTGGCCGTCGCAGCCACGCGTGATTCGAGCATGGTCACCAGGGTGACGTCGTCTGCGCGAGTGACCACGAAGCGGGTGCCCAGCGCACGGATTTCACCCTGCTCAGTTTCCACGATGAAGGGCCGGGTCGAGTCGTGGGCGACATCGACCAGTACTTCGCCGCGCAGCAGGCGAATGCGTCGCTGCTGGCTGTCGTACTGTAGGTTGAGGGCGCTGTTGCCGTTGAGGGTCACCCGTGAATGATCCGGTAGCTCATGCGTCAGCCATTGAGCGGGTTGGGTGCGCAGATCAGCCAGCAGATAGCCGGGTAGCTCGCTGCGCCAGAGCGCCAACGCCGGTAGCAGCGCCAGCAGCACAATGGCGATGGCTGCGCCTTTGCTGCGGTAGTTGCGCTTGCGGCTGGTGAAGGCTGCATCCAGCGCTGCATGCACCGAGGCCTTTTGCGAACGCAGCGCCGACATCTGCCCGATAAAGGCCTGCAGTCGTTCGGCAGCCGCGGCATGCCGCGTGTCGCTACGCTTCCAGGCGTCGAATTCGGCTGCCAGCCGCTCGTCGGCATCGGGCTCATTGAGCCGGATCAGCCAATCGGCGGCTTGCTCATTGATCGATTCCGGGGAGCTCATGGCGATGTTCAGATGTCCAGCGCATTGCTGCACTGCAGCAACGCCTGCATCAGATGCTTACGCACCATGCGTTCGGAAATACCCATCTGCACGGCAATGTCGACCTGGCGTTGGCCATCGAGAAAGTAGAGCAGGAAGGCCTGGCGCTGCTTGGCGCTGAGCTCTTCCAGCACGAAAGCGATCTGCTCCAGGGCTTCGAGCGTGGTGAGAATCTGCTCGGGCGACTGGTAACCCGAAAGGCTTTCGACGGTCAGCGCCAGCTCACGCAGATAGGCGTCTTCGATCTGCTTGCGGCGTGATTGGTCGATCACCAGGTGGCGCGCTGTAGTCGTTAGAAACGCGCGCGGCTCGCGAATGCCGGCGACTACCTCGCGCGAGGAGAGGATGCGGGCAAAGGTGTCCTGCGCCAGATCGGCGGCGTTATGAGAGCAGCCAAGCTTGCGCCGTAACCAGGCGAACAGCCAACCGTGATGGTTGCTGTACAGCTCATGGATCGCTTGCTGGAAGGAAGGCTCGGCCGCAGACATGCGCAAACTCGCGATGGGGAGACGATACTCAGGTTCAATTGAGAATTGTTCGCATGGTATCGGTTTGCCTGCGTGAGCTGCAAGCCGCGCGGGCAACTCATGCAGGCTTGCGCTTATCCCCTCAGCGTAAGAGGGGAGATAACCTGCAGAAAATCCTGGGTCACTTCCGCCTGGTCATGACCATACGCTATGCGCACCTAGCGCCGGATCATCTGCAGGATGCGGTACGCTTTGGCCCGCTCTCATCTCTATGGTTCAGATATTCCATTGATGGAATATTCCTTTGAGGTTATATTTTCTCCATGACGTGGGATATCTAATACACCGACGAGTTCGGTGAGTGGTGGGAAAGCTTGTCTGCTGAGGAGTAGGAGTCTGTTGCGGTGTCAGTCCAGCTCCTATGAGGAGCGAGGCCCGTCACTTGGCTTTCCACACAGCAGCGGAATCAATGGCTCTCGTCACAGCCATATGCGCGAGCTGAGGACTCAGCACGAAGGCCGACCCTACAGAACCCTGTATGCATTTGATCCCAGGCGTTCGGCTATTTTGCTGATCGGTGGCGACAAGACTGGTGATGATCGTTGGTATGACATCAACGTTCCGCTGTCTGATCGACTGTATGACGAACATCTGGAACAGCTTCGAAAGGAGGGCTTGATAGATGGCTAAGAAATTTGCAGAGCTGCGCGCAAAAATGGCGCCTGAGGCTCAGGCCAGGGTAGAGGCCAAAGCCCAGGAGCTGCTTGCAGAGATGCCGCTTCATGAGCTGCGCCAGGCTCGTGGCTTGTCACAGAAGGTGCTGGCTGAGGTGCTGCATGTACAGCAACCATCCATTGCCAAGATGGAAAAGCGTACTGACATGTACATTTCCACTTTGCGTAGCCACATCGAAGCCATGGGTGGTCAGTTGGATGTCATTGCCCGGTTTCCCGATGGTTCAGTGAAGATCAGTAATTTTTCAGACATCGAAAGCGATCTTCTCCAGCAGGCCTAACGCTTCGACACATTTTCGACACCCCAAAGAAAAACCCCTGACTTTCTCTAGGAAAATCAGGGGTTTATTTGGTGGAGCCGGGGGGATTTGAACCCCCGTCCGCCAGTTCTCCACTGTCGGTACTACATGCTTAGCCGTGTCTATTGAGTTAACCCTCAGCCGCCCGACGGGCAGGGTGCATTGGGCGAGTTGTGTAAGTTTTAGCCACTTCGTCCACAACGTACTACGCGGCGATCCTGTTCTGCATGACAATCACTTCAGGTTTACAGGCATCCCCTAGTGATCGCTGGAGCCGAAGCTACCAGAAGGACTAGTCGCGCCGCTTACGCAGCGAGAGCGTAGCCCTCGTAGTTTTCGTCATTGGCAACTATAGAAAGTTGCAACAGTTGATTTACGACTTCTGTTACCAAGTCGGCATGCACCTCGAGCTTTGCTACCGGCGTCGAATCCTAATCGGCCCCAAAACTTTACGGTTACAGATAGGATTGGAGTTTACGGCAAAGGTTCCTCTGCGTCGACTGCGGATTCCATCGCGGGAAGCTATGATGGCGCCTCGCATCTGCTTGCGCCCTCTGCAAAGGAGCTGTAATGCCGAGTTCTAGCCGCTACCCTCTACGTCAGTGGATCTGGCGGGCGTTCGTGCAAAGCGCGCTGATCCCGCTGATTCTGGTGGAGTCGGTACTGATTGCTGTGTATCTGCTGAGCAACCAGGCGATCCGTGACGCGCAGATCGAGCATCTGCAGGAAACGGCGGTGAAGGATCTGGCCAGTGCAGCGCAGCGCGAAGCGCAGATCATCGATGGTAGGCTGCGCTCCATCGAGTCGCTGGTGCAGGTTTATCGCGAGGCGACGCGCGATGCGTTGCTCGATACGCGTTTCCAGGCTGACGAACTCGAGCATCAGCGCCATGCAGTCACTGACAATGGCGTGTTCTATACCCGCAGCGATGACGGGCGTGCGGCATCCTTCTATGCCAACAGCACGCCATTGGCACAGCAGGATCATGCCAAGGTGCTGCGCCTTTCGCAGGTCGACCCGCTGATGCGTTCGATCCAGCAGGCCAATCCTTTGGTGGCGGCGCTGTATTTCAATACCTGGGACAGCTACAACCGTATTTACCCTTGGTTCGATACACCCGAACAGTATCCCCACGACATGGTGATACCCGATTACAACTTCTATTACCTCGCCGATGCCAAGCACAATCCCGAACGTAAGGTGATCTGGACCGAGGTGTACCTCGACCCCGCAGGCCTTGGTTGGATGATGTCGGCCATCGCCCCGGTGTACCTCGATGATTTTCTCGAAGGCGTGGTTGGCCTGGATGTGACCGTTGGCCAGGTGCTGGGCGAGATTGCCGAGCTCAACGTGCCCTGGCAGGGCTATGCGATGCTGGTCAGTCACGACCACAACATCATGGCGCTACCGAAAGCCGGGGAGCTGGATTTCGGTTTGCGCGAGCTGACGCAGTACTCCTATGAGGAGGCTGTGCGCCGTGAGGTGCTCAAGCCCGAGGACTTCAACCTGGCTAAGCGCGAGGGCATGGCGCCTTTGCTGCAGGCGATGAGCAAGGGCAATGGCAGCGTCCAGGAAGTGCTGCTTGGGGGCCGTAACCGACTGGTAGCCTGGAGTGAGATTCCGCAAACCGGCTGGCGCTTGTTGCTGGTGGTGGATGAAGAACAGATCTTCCATGACACCAACCAGTTGGCCGAGCGCTACATGCAGATTGGCTACCTGCTGATCGTCGGTCTGGCGCTGTTCTATCTGCTGTTCTTCGCCTTGATGTGGCTGCGCTCGCGCAGCTTGAGCGATCAGTTGGCAAGGCCCATCGATGGCATCGTCGATATGGCGGCCAGCCTGGGGCAGGGCAAGTATTTGCCGGCAGTACCGGACAGTCACATCGCCGAGGTCAGTCGCCTGGCCGATGCTCTGCAGCAGGCCGGCAAGCAGCTCAAGGTCAGTGAGCACGAGCGACAGGAGGCGCAAAGCATTCTGCAACTGGTGCTGGATAGTACGACCGAAAGCCTTTGGCAGATCGATACCACTGACTTGACCATCGATCTCAGCGAGCGCTTCGTACGGCGTTTTGGCCTGGGTGCGAAGCACTTGACACTGAGCGAGTTCAACCAGCGCGTGCACCCCGATGATCTGGAACGTCTGCGTCACTTGCGCAAGCTATTCGCTGACAAGGGTGAGGAGTATTTTGACGCCGAATACCGCTATCTCGATTGCCGCGGTGATTACCTCTGGCTGCTCAGCCGTGGCAAGGTGTTGGCGCGTGACGGGAGCGGCTGGCCACTGCGTATCGCCGGCACGCATGTCGACATCACCCGGCTCAAACAGGTGCAGGAAGAACTGCGTCATGCCAGCCTTGAAGCGCTTGCGGCCAGTCAGGCCAAGAGTCGCTTTCTGTCGAGCATGAGCCACGAACTACGCACGCCGCTCAACGCCATCCATGGCTTTGCTCAGTTGATCGAGATGGAGGCGCAGGACAAGCAGGATGCCAAGCTGGAGACCGATTACGCGCGCGAAATTGTCACAGCCAGTCGACATCTCACTTCATTGGTCGACGACATTCTCGACTTGTCGAGTATCGAGAGCCGGCGTCAGCAGTTGCAGTTCCAGCCGATCGAAATCGGCGCGCTACTCAGCGGTTGTGCCGAGCTGGTGCAGCCCGAGGTGCAGCAGAAACAGCTGCAACTGCAGGTGATGGACGCCGCCGATCCGCCTTTGTTCGTGCAGGGCGATCCGCGTCGGGTACGGCAGATTCTGCTCAACCTGCTTTCCAATGCGATCAAGTACAACAGCCCGCGCGGTATGATTCGCATGGGTTACGAGGTACGCGCCGACTGCGTGCGCCTGTGGGTCGATGACACCGGGCCGGGCCTTTCCAGCGAGCAGCAGGCGCAGTTGTTCCAGCCGTTTCAGCGTCTCGGCCGGGAGAGCTCGAATATTCCCGGTACCGGCATTGGGCTGGTGCTTTGCCGCGAGTTGGCCACGCTGATGGACGGCGAAATCGGCGTACGTAGCGAGCCTGGTGTCGGTAGTCGTTTCTGGCTCGACATGCCCAGTGCGGCCAGCCCCGACGGGCAGGGCGACGAGACTGCAGAGGTGCCGGCGCAGGCCGTGCAAAGTCTGGTGCAGGTGCTGTGTGTGGAGGATCACCCCGCCTGCATGAAGATCCTGCAGGCGGCGTTGCGTGAGTTTGCCGAGGTCAGGGGCGTGAGTTCATGCCAGCGGGCACTGGCCGAATTGCAGGAAAGTGAGCCGGCGCTGGTGTTGCTGGATATCGACCTGCCGGACGGCAATGGGTTGGACATTCTCGACGCCATGCGCGCAGAACAGCGTTTGCGAGATGTGCCGGTGATGGTGATCAGTGCGGTGGCCGACGAGCACCTGTTCGAGGATGCCAGGGCTCGCGGCGCTTCGGCTTGCCTGAGCAAACCGGTGGATCTGCAGGAGGTCAGGCAAGTGGCGTTGGGCCTGCTTTACAGCGGTTACTGAGCATCACTCGCTGGCTGATAGCAGATCCAGTGCTTCACCGAGCACTTTGACCGATTCGGCATGATCACCGGCCTTGTGCAAGGCTTCGCCTTCTGCGCGCAGCTCCTGGACCTTGGCCAGCACCGTGGGATCGGCGGGCGGATCGCTTTGCAGCAGGGCATCGATCTTGGCCATGTCCTGCGGGCAGTGCATGGCCCAGAGCGGCAGGCTGATCAGGGTGGCGGCGAGAAACATGAGCGTGCGACGCATGATGACTCTCCTGAAACGGGCTTGGGGAAAGTCAGTATAGGAGAGCCCTGAGCAGTCGGCGGTCTTCAGTGTCGCCGCAGCTCCACCCGCAGGGCGCGTTCGTTGGCTTGGCTGCAGAAAATCTCCACGTCTAGAAACTGCCGGATCACCTCGATATTGCTGCTCAGGTGTTCGCTCATGTGCGTCGTGCTGAAGCTGCCGCCGCCGGCCATGGCGAGTGGCAGCAGTAGTTGATCGGCCAGGTGCTCGGCCACGGCGGCGCCGCTGTGCAGCCAATGCCGCGCTTGATCCACGGCCCTGTCGGCGACCTGCTCAGCGCGTACGCTGCTCTGGCCGACGCTGCTGAACACCTCGGTAACGTGCTCGCAGGCGATTTCCAGCAGCAGCACGTTGCCCGGGCCGATCTGCTTGTCCAGCCAGAGGCCTTTCAATGCCTGTTCCGGCCAATTCATGCGCTTGCCGACACGCGCCAGCTCGCGCTCGGCCACATGGCCCGGCACGTCCGCCACCATGGCGGTCGCCAGTTGATCGTGAATGGCGCCAGGCGCTTCCAGGTACAGAGGGCTTAGCACCGAAGGCGAGATTTGCATGGCGATTGCGCCGCCGCCAGCCGGCGCGAAACCGTGGCGCAGCAGCTCGATCTCCACCTGTGCGCCCATGCGCCGGAGCAGCGGCAGCCAGGCCCGTTCGAGAAACTCGAAGGGCGGCGCCAGCGGGTTGTGCGTGCCGCCGCTGATGCGCAGCCGGCTGGGCTGGTCGGCTTGCAGCAGGGCTGGCAGCAGCGTCTGCATCACCAGGCTGCAGCTACCTGCAGTGCCGATGGCGAAGTCATAGTCGCCGCCCCGGATCGCGCCGGGCGCGAAACTCAGGCTCTGCGAGCCGAGCTGCGCGCCTTCCACGCGGGCCGAGCTGATCTGTGCGGCCGCCGTTACCGCCGTGAGATGCTGACGCAGCAGGCCGGGGCGGCTGCGCTTGGCGCGGATGTTGTGAATGCGAAACGGCTTGCCGGTGATCATCGACAGGCTCAGCGCGCTGCGCAGTATTTGGCCGCCGCCAATGGCGCCGTCCAGCTCGATAAGGTCCTTGTTCATCTGTTAATCCTTGGTGATCGTTTCCACGCTATCCATACGGTGGATATCGGATCGGTAGCCTGGGTGAGCAAAGCGAAACCCGGGGTCGTCCCCTCGGGTGTCGCTTCTTGACCAGGCTACGAACGGTACTTGGTTCAGGCGTAGCGTTTCACCGTCTCGCGCAGGTAGGCGTCGAGCAGGCTGCTGTCCGCGCGGGTACGCGGTAGGCTCGGCACCGGCTGCTGCAGTTGCGTTTCGATGAACGCATGCAGGGCAGGGCGGCGCGGGCCGTAGGCGGACTCGTCGGCGCGGCGCTTGAGTGCCAGCAGTTCGTCCACCTCGGTCAGCAGTGCTGGGTCGTCCACCGTCTGCAGCAGCTCGGCGAAGGTCATCGGCGGCCGTCCACGGCCCTGGTCGATCCAGCGTACGGCGAGCAGCGGGCGCAGCACGTAGAAGTACTTCTTCAAGCGCACCGAGTCGCCCTGCAGATAGCCGCGAAAGTTCTTCCTGGCCATCGACAGGTAGTGGTTGCGCGCTGCCGGCGGGCTGTAGAAGTGCTCGGCCAGCTCGCGCAGGCGTGCCGTTGCTGCATCTTCCTGGCGATACACCAAGGGCGAGTCGAGCCACTCCAGCAGCGTCGGGTTGGATTTGCGCAGCAGACCCAGGGTCTTGCGCAGTTCCCAGCCGCTGACGTCCAGCTCATCGTCCAGCGGGCGCTTGATCACGTCACGCGGGGTATCCACCTGGACGAACCAGTCGGGCTTCTCCACATAGACGAAGCGCACGTCGTAGTCGCTGTCCGGCGAGGCGAAACCCCAGGCGCGGCTGCCCGATTCGCAGGCATACAGCACCTTTACGTTGCGCTCGCGCTCGACCCGCTCGAGTTCTTCCAACACCCGCGCGCGCATGGCGGCGCTGAGCGGGTGGCGTTGTTGCATGTTCATTTCTCTATCCTTGTTCAGTCTGTCGCGCTGGCGGTCAGCGCCGACAATGTCCGGCGTCGCGGGTTGTATAGGGTGAGGCACCAGATGCCCCACCATTCCTTGCCGTCGTCAAAGTAGCTGCTCCAAGTGCTGCGCTGCGGCTCTGTATCTGCATTGCCGACCCAGTCGAGCACCTGCATGTCTTCTTCTGGATACAGCCGCAGCATTTGCAGCCATTCGCGAAAGTCCGCCACTTGCAACTGGGTGCCGTAGGGCGGGTCGCGGAAATTACGGCACAGCAGGCCATCCTCACTGGCCAGCTCATGTAGCTCTATAAGATTGAAAGCCGTCGGACGTGCTTGCGCAAAATTGGGTGTCAGGTCAGGCCAGCGTTGTTTAGCAAAGCGCGAGTCCTGTGCAATCAGCTCAAGTCGGCCACGGCGAGCGCGCTCCTCGATGAGCTCGAACAGTTTCTGCAGCACCTGTCGATGCTCCGCTTCGCCGGGTGTGGCGGTCGGATCGAGCGTGGTCACCACGAAGTCGAATACGCAGCCCGCCTCTTCCAGGCGGGTGCGCAGTTCATCGAGCCGCTGGCTTTGCATCGGTTGCAGCATGGCTTCACCTCATTCAGCTATTCGCATTGCCTCGAGCAGGCGGTTCTCTCACGCCAGGCGTGTCACGCAATCTGGCGGCAGGGCGCCGTTGTTCTGCAGCTCGGCAACCTTGGCAAGCAACTTGCGGCGCTCGGCTGGCGCTGTGGTCGGGTCGACCATCAGGTATTGCTGCTGGCACCAGTTGGCGATCCAGGCCAGCCAGTAGTCGCGCTGCTGCACCTCGTTATCCAAGCGACGCAGCAGGTAGGCCAGTTGTTGCCAGCGTGGCCGCAGCGCCATCAGAGCGGCGCGGCGGTGGGCCGGTAGGCACTGCCAATCACGATCCAGGCGCACGTCGAGTTCCCTTTCCAATGCATCCCAGGACTGGCGGCCCAGACGTTCGCAGACCTTGGTGAAGACCTTGTCGGCCGGATCGTCCAGCATCGCCAATTGATCTCTCAGGCGCTCATCGCCGAAGCTCGCCAACGCCGCGAGGCGCACGCTGGCCATGGGCGAACGTAGCGCCGTAGCGCGCCAGCGCTCATCCAGGCTGACCTCCAGTTCGCTGGCCAGACCAAGCACGCCCAGCCATTCGCGTTTGGACTTCGGCAGGGCTGCGTCCAGTCGCTTTGCGAGCACTTCGCCGGCATCGAGTTGCCAGCGTGGCGCCGCCCAGCGGGCCAGGCTGCGGACCGCCGGCGAGGCGTCCAGCAGAGCATCACGCAGCATCTCGCGTGGCTCGTCGAGCCGGCTCAGCAGCGCATGCATGGCCTTGACCCGCACGCTGGCACCGGGTGTAGCCAGTGCCAATTGCAGCAGCGGCACTGCCTGTTCCGTAGGCAGGCTCTGGCAGGCCGAAACCGCCATCTGGCGTACCGTCATCTCGCGGTGTGCCAGTGCCTTGCCGAGCAGGCTGACTGGCTCGTCGCTTGCCTCCAGCAGCAGGTCGAACAGAAACCGAGCGCTTTTGCCTTGTTGTACGAGGAACGCTGCCTGCACCGCATCGCGTACTTCGGCACCCTGCAAAACGGTACGGGCTGCCGCCAGTGTCTCCCTGTGGTCGGCACGCTGGCGTTCGGCGAGCGCCATCAGTGGCTGCAGGGTATGTAGCAACGCTGGCGCATGCTCGGGCACGAGATAGCGCTGCACGCCAGCATTGGCCAACTGGCGTACCTGCGGCACCCAATCGTTGACTCGTTCGAGCAGGGCGGCCAGGGCTTCTGGTGAAGGCAACTCGCTCAGTTCACGCACCGCCACCTCGCGCACGAAGCCGTTGTGATGGGTGCTGAGGGTGAACCAGTCGCCAGCACCCTGACAGGTAGCCAATGCCTCACGCGCCTCTTGATGGCGTCGATCTTCCCAGTAGTCGCCGGAAGCCGTGCGGCTTTTCAACCGCTCCAGCCAGTCTTTCAGGTGTTTCATAGCCTCTATCCTTTCACGCACACCACCTGACGCAGGGTGTGCACCACTTCCACCAGCTCACGCTGGGCGTCCATTACCTGGTCGATGTCCTTGTAGGCCATCGGGATTTCGTCGATCACGTCGGCGTCCTTGCGGCATTCGACGTGGGCCGTGGCCTTGATCTGGTCTTCCACGGTAAACAGCTTCTTCGCCTTGGTTCGGCTCATGGTTCGCCCGGCACCGTGGCTGCAGGAGCAGAATGCTTCCTCGTTACCCAGGCCGCGCACGATGTAGCTCTTGGCGCCCATGGAGCCGGGGATGATGCCCAGTTCGCCCTTCTTCGCTGACACCGCGCCTTTACGGGTTACCAGCACTTCTTCCCCGAAGTGACGCTCCTTCTGCACGTAGTTGTGGTGGCAGTTCACCGCCTCCAGTGCTACCTCGAACGGCTTGGCGATCACGCCTCGCGCCGCCGCGATCACCGCGTGCATCATCAGTGCGCGGTTCTGCTTGGCGAAGTCCTGCGCCCAGCCCACCGCTTCGACATAGTCATCGAAATGCTGGCTGCCTTCCTCGAAGTAGGCCAGGTCACGATCCGGCAGGTTGGCGATGTGCTGGCGCATATCGGCCTGAGCCAGTTCGATGAACAGGTTGCCGATGGCGTTACCTACACCGCGCGAACCGCTGTGCAGCATGAACCAGACGCGGCCTGCTTCATCCAGGCAGACTTCGATGAAATGGTTGCCGGTACCCAGGGTTCCCAAGTGCTTGCGGTTGTTGGTTTTCTCCAGGCGCGGGTACTTGTCGGTGATGGCCTTGAAGCGCTCGCTCAGTGCCGACCAGGCGTGGTCGGCCATCTCCGGCACGTTCTCCCAAGCCCCCCGGTCGCGACCGGCGCGCGTGTTGCTGCGCCCGTGCGGTACGGCCTTCTCGATGGCGGCGCGCAGCCCGGCCAGGTTATCCGGCAGGTCATGCGCCATCAGCGAAGTGCGCGCGGCGATCATGCCGCAGCCGATATCCACCCCGACCGCTGCCGGGATGATGGCGCCGACCGTGGGGATCACGCTGCCGATGGTCGAGCCCTTACCCAGGTGCACGTCCGGCATCACGGCCAGGTGCTTGAAGATGAAGGGCATCTTCGCGGTGTTCATCAGTTGCTGCTTGGCGTCTTCCTCCACCGGAACGCCTTGCGTCCACAGTTTGATTGGCTTGCCATTGGCGACTTCCAGCAGGTTGTAGGTCTTGGTTTGCATCATCACTCACTCGTAATTCGGGCTGGCCGGGCCAGCGTGCTTGCAGTGCGGCGACAATCGTTGGTGAAACATGCGCGTTGCTCTATCCAGTTGAGCTACCCGTTGCCGGGGCGGGATTTGAACCCGCAACCTTCACGTTCTGTAGTTCCACCGGCATTCGCCGGGTCAATAAAATGGTGGAGGTGGGCCTCCGTGCAGCGACGAGGTGATGGGCACATTTGCTCTACCGACTGAGCTACAGCCTTGCGGCTGGCGGGTCTCGAACCCGCGACACAATGTAGTACCCAAGGCATTCGCTGCCTGAAAAAGATGCGACGACAAAGAGTGGTGAAACTCGCGCTCTCCCATTGAGCTACGGCCCCCCAGTGATGGAGCCGACGGGATTCGAACCCGCAACCTCGATCTTAAAAGGATGTAGTTCCACCGGCATTCGTCGCAAAACCGTTAATCAGGTGGCACGACAAGATAAGTGACTGTTCCGTGTTGCCACGGGCCGGTATCGAAACCGGCATAACCGATGTACAGCCACTGGCATTCGTGCCTTCGCGCGTAGTCGACAAAGGGATGAAGGGACGCCTTCAGATGTAGTCCCATCAGCATTCGAATACGCTCGAATCGTTGATCTGTGCGCCCGGCTCCAATTGGCCGGGCGCGTTCTCATATCTCCATCTGCTCGATGGCGTCGACCCAGTGGCCGGCGCCGAAGTTGCCGCAGGCGAACTGTGCCACCACGTCGAACACCGCGTCGCTGAAGCCGCCGACATTCAGGATGTCCGCACGATCCGGCGCCTGTGTGGTGCCATGGGGCTGCAGGTCGATGCAGATCAGCCGCGCTTGCGGGTTGAACTGCTTGATCCGCTCCCACTGACGCAGCGTCTCGGTAGCGCCATGGCGGCGGGCGTCGATCCAGGATTCGTTGTCGGAAACCAGAATCAGCGTATCCACTTTCGCCTTGGCATCGGCCAACTGCTTCAGCGGGGCGGAGCAACTGGTGCCGCCGCCGCAGATCGCCGCCAGCCTCGAAGCGTTGCTCATCACGCTGTCACGCGGGTTGAGCGTCACCTTCACCACCTTGTTCTCGAACGGCAGCAACTGGGCCTGCGGCTGCTTGCGCAGGATCGCCGCGGCCACCAGCGCTGCCACGTCGATGCAGCGCACCGCTGTGGTCGCGCCCTGGCGGTAGCCGGTCACCGGGCTCGCCATCGAGCCGGACACGTCCGGGCACACCACCACCTGGCCGCTCAGCGCCGGTACATTGCTCAGCGACAGCTCCAGTGCATCCTGCAGCGCCTCGCGCACCGTCGTTGGCACGCCGTCGCCGGTCATGCGGTAGGCCGCCAGCAACTGGTACGGGTAGACCCGTGCCTTGCCGATTGCCTCGCCATCGGCCAGACGCCGCGCCACCATTTCGGCACAGCCCTCGACCGCGAATGCGCCATGGCGCACCAGCGTATTGAGGTTCATGCGCAGCGCCTGCCAACCCATGCGACCAGCCAGTTCGGCCCATTGCTCTGCGCTCAGCGTCTCGTTGCCGAGCAGCTGGAACGGCACGTCCGGCAACTCGCTGCTCGCGCCGCTGCGAAACGCCAGCAGAGCGCGGGTCAGCGGCGGCAGGGCAGCGACATCGGCCGGTTTGCCGATCAGCCAGGCGAAGAAGGCTTCACGCCAGGCCTCGCTTGGCTTGGGGTGAACCATCTTCACCACGTCGGCCAGTGACGGCTGGTTGCCGACTGCGGCCTGCAGCAGTTGGCGTTCGCTGGCGGTGTTCAGCCAGTTTTGCACCAGACGCTTGGGCTGCGAGCCGAGCGACTTACGTCCGGTCACGCCGCTACGCAGGATCTGCACGAAGGTGCGCAGCATCTTGCCGTTATCCACCACCTGCTCGAACAAGGCCGGCACCAGGCTCGAGCGTTGTGCGGCCAGGGCCGCCAGCAGCAGGGCGGGCATATCCTTCATGTGTCCCTTCTTGCGGGCATAGAGCGCGGCCTTGGCCACATAGCGGGCGTCCAGCTCACCGACCAGCTTGAGCACTTCGGCCAACTGGGTTTGCGCATCGGCGTAGAAGGTCTGGTTCAGGCAACCGGTGACCGCCAACTGGGCCAGCTTGTGCTTGGGCTTGTAGGCATAAGACGGCGCCTGCTGGTTGTTCAGTGTGTCGCTGGCCGGTAGTTGGGCTTGGCGGGTGTTGAACAGGTTGAAGTTGGCCATCTTGGCATCTCGCTGTGTTGTCCGTTGTTGCCAGGACTATTGCAGTGGCTGTGCCAGGTTTTTCTTTCGAGCTGTTATTTTTATTTAACTTGTTGATTTAAAAGTATTTTATTTTTATTCGACATGTTTTTTGCCGAATCTCGAGGTGATCATGTTCAGTTATCTCATATCTGTGTGGATCGCGATTTATCTTTCTGGATAAGATGCATGAGGATCTACGAGGATTGAACATGATTCGCAAGCGTACCGTCGCCATCGGCTTTATCGGCGCCACCCTGGATCGGGTCGGCAAGGGCGCCAATCGCTGGAACAAATGGCGGCCGAGCATCGGTCTGTGCCAGCAGGCGGATCTGCTGATCGACCGCTTGGAGCTGATCCACGGCACCGATGCACGCGATATCAGCCTGGCCGAGCGTATCCGCGCCGATATTGCGCAGATCTCTCCTGAAACCGAAGTGCGTTTGCAGCCGATGCAGTTGCGCAACCCTTGGGATTTCGAGGAGGTGTATGGCGCGCTACATGACTTCACCAGTGCCTATGCCTTCGATACCGAGCACGAGGACTATCTCGTGCACATCACCACCGGCACGCACGTGGCGCAGATCTGCTGGTTCCTGCTGACCGAGGCGCGCTACCTGCCGGCACGGCTGATACAAACTTCACCTACGCGCAGGCGCGCCGAGGTCGATCCGGTCACGGGCACCTACACGCTGATCGACCTGGATCTGTCGCGCTATGACCGCATCGCCTCGCGCTTTCAGAACACGCGCCTGGAGGGGCTGGCCTTTCTCAAGTCGGGCATCGCCACACGCAACGCGGCGTTCAACCGCTCCATCGAGCAGATCGAGCGAGTCGCCGTGCGTTCCTCGGCGCCCATGCTGCTGATCGGCCCGACCGGCGCGGGCAAGTCGTTCCTGGCCCGGCGCGTATACGAGCTCAAGCGCAGCCGCCACTTGGTCGATGGTCGCTTCGTCGAGGTCAACTGCGCCACCTTGCGCGGCGACGGCGCGATGTCGGCGCTGTTCGGCCATATCAAGGGGGCCTTCACCGGCGCGCAGAACGCTCGCGATGGCCTGCTGCGCGCCGCCGATGGCGGCATGCTGTTTCTCGACGAGATCGGTGAGCTGGGCCTGGACGAGCAGGCCATGCTACTCAAGGCCGTCGAGGAAAAGCGCTTCTTCCCCATGGGTTCGGACAAGGAGGTGAGCAGCGATTTCCTGCTGATCGCCGGTACCCATCGGGATCTGCGTGCGCGGGTGGCCGAAGGCCTGTTTCGCGAAGACCTCTATGCGCGGATCAACCTCTGGACCTTCGATTTGCCGGGGCTTGCCGGGCGCCGCGAGGATATCGAGCCGAACATCGATTTCGAGTTGGAGCGCCATGCCCGCGAGCAGGGCCGGCTGGTGCGTTTCAACCTGGAGGCGCGGCGGCGCTATCTGGCCTTTGCCAGCTCCAGCGAGGCCGCCTGGCAGGGCAACTTCCGTGAGCTGTCGGCCTCGATCACGCGCATGGCGACCCTGGCCGACAGCGGGCGTATCGATGAAGAACAGGTGCGCGAGGAGATCGAGCGTCTGCGCAGGGCCTGGGGCCAGGTGGACGAAGACGATGGGCTGAAGGCATTGCTGGGCGAGGCGGCGGACGACCTGGATCTGTTCGACCGCGTGCAGCTGAGGGCGGTGCTCGAGGTCTGTCGCCAGGCCGACAGTTTGTCCGATGCCGGGCGCCGGCTGTATCAGGTGTCGCGCCTGTCCAAGGCGCAGCCCAACGATGCCGACCGGCTGCGCAAGTTCCTGGCGCGTTTCGGTCTGGAGTGGAAGGATCTGCACGGCAACTGATGGCCGTGTTTTGCTCCGGTATGCTGTACGCCTGACTCAACCCGTGCAAGGAATGCTTATGAACATGCCCATCACCGTCGAGCAACTGCAGCAGGCCTGCGCCGCGGGCGATAGTTTCGACTATCTGTATTTCTGGGGGCACAGCCGTGCGGCCGGGGCAGCGGTCGGCAAGAGTTGCCTGAGTCAGTGGTATCCGTCGGCCTTTACCCTTGCTGGTATCCGCTACGCGACGGCCGAGCATTACATGATGGCCGGCAAGGCCCGGCTGTTCGGTGATGCCGATGCGCTGCAACGCATCCTGGCAGCGCATACACCGAATGAGGTCAAGGCGATTGGCCGGGAGATTCGTGGCTTCGACGAGGCGCTTTGGCGTGAAAGTCGCCAAGCTATCGTCTTCGAGGGCAATCTCGGCAAGTTCTCCCAAGACCCTGAGCTGGCACGTTACCTGATGGGAACCGCACCTCGCGTGCTGGTCGAGGCCAGTCCTGTCGATCCCATCTGGGGTATCGGTCTGGCGGAGGGGGATGCCAATGCTCATTCGCCCTCTACCTGGCGTGGTCTCAACCTGTTGGGTTTCGCTCTGATGCAGGTGCGTGAATGCTTGTTGAACGAGCCCGGACGCTTGCAGAGCGAGGCTTGAGCGGGCTGCCTTTTGGGCTGGCGAGACGTCGCTGAGCACTGGTTCGATCAGTAGTGATACCAGCGCAGCTCCAGCTTCACCTCGTTGACCGGGCTGGCCAGTTGGCTGAACTCGCGCTGGGCGCTGAGGCGCAGGCCGAGGCTGCGTGACATTTCCCACTGCTGGTTGAGCGACAGGCGCCGACGCACTTCGCCGTTATGGAAATAGTCACCGGCCGCCTCCAGGGTCAGGTTGCCCAGCGGGTTGCGCCATAGCAGGCCGCTATTGAAGCCCGCGGCGGGGGAGACCACGGCAGCGAAGTCCTCGTTGTATTCCAGGCGCGCGGTGCCGAGGGTGAAACCGAGCAGATCGTCGCTCAATTGCCAGGTGGCGCCGGCGCCGCCGCTGATATGGCCGACCAGCGGGGTGTCGCCATCTTCGCCGAGCACTCTCTCCAGGCCACCGCCGATCTGCCAGGACAGCGGCTGCAGCAGGGCGTTGCGCGGCGTCAGCGAGCGGATGTTGGCCAGGTCCAGGCGCTGCAGTTGCCAGTGGTTGTTCTCGTACTGGCGCAGCTTGAGCTGAAGAATCTCGATCTGTGCGCCGAGCGGGAAGCCGTCGAGGTTGTCGTTGAGGTCGTGGTAGGCCATGCGCAGGCCGTACTCGGCGAAGGCACGATCGCTGCGGCTGCCGCCGGCCAGTTGCCAGGTGCGTGACTCATGGCCTTCCTCAGGCAGCGGCGGGCGCTCGACCTCCAGCGGCGGCGGCGGGTTGCGGTTGATCGCGCCGAGCAACTGGAAGCTGCGTTGGGCGTTGCTGCTGCGTTCTTCATCGTTGGCGTGGTAACGCACCAGGCGGAAGGCGGCGTCCTGGATCAGCGCGCGACGTTCTGCCGGCAGGGCGAGAAAGTCGGCATCGTCCAGTTGTGCTGGGTTTTCATTCAGGCGCAGCACCCAGGCTTTTTCATCGCTATCGAGCGGTTCGGCGCGCGCCAGCAGTTCGCGTTCGCGCGAGGGGCGGTAGTCGATGCGCTCGATCAGCCCGGCATCCTTCACGGCACGCACGGTATCGGTGGGGATGGCGGTGAGCGGGAAGTGTTCGGTCAGCTCGATACCGGGCCGGGCGATTTCCAGTAGTTCCAGCAGGCGGTAGGAGCAGTTCTCGTCGAAGAAGAAGTAGTCGAAGCGGATCTGTTTGAGCTCCCAGACGTGTTCGACCATGCGCGCGGTTTCTTCCGGCGTCAGGTTCAGCCGGTACTCCCACAGGTCGCGGTTTTCCAGGCGGTTGTACTCGCTGAGCTTGTCGCGATAGGGCAGCAGAGCGAACAGGCCGGGGTAGCCGCCCATCAGGCCACGCCAGGCGTAGAGGATGCTGTTGTCGTCACCTTCGATGAAGGCGCCGAAGTTCAGCGCATAGCTCAGCAGCGCGGTGTTGTGGCTGTCGATATCGGACTGGTCGATGCGCAACAGGGTGTGGCCGAACATCGACGAGGGGCTGTTCAGGTAGGCCGCCGGGAACACCAGTACCGTGCTGTGCGGATTGACGTCGGCGAACCAGTTCCGAAACTCGGTGCAGTCGGGGCTGGGCAGGTCGTCGAGCTGCAGTTGCGCCTTGAGCCAGCGGGTACGCGCCGGGTAGATGCATTGCGGGTGACGGTCGCCCAGCTCGGCAGGTTGATACAGCGCCTTCAGGGTCGCCTGCAGTTCGGCGGCTGGGTCGCTGTCGCCATCTTCTGCGAGAAAAAAATCGTCGTCGTCGACATAGCTGCGCCAGCCGCCGAGCTTGCCGGTCTCGTAGTGGCCGAGGGCGATCCAGTAGGAGTCGTTGGCCAGTTGTTCGAGCGAGGCGGCATACAGGGGAAGGCTGGCGCTGAGTGCAAGGACGGCGAATATCCGTTTCAAGGTCGCTGTTCTTCTGGTCATGGCGATGGCCGAGCTTTGGCCAGGCTGTCGATTGGTGTCAAGGCAGTCGAACAAGACATTTCGCGCAAGTGCTGATCGACGTCAGTCACGGGCATTGCGCGGCGGATCACACTGAGCGCTCTGCATACGCAAGGAGATCGTTCATGGCTCATCGTGATGTGTTGGATGCTTTGCAACGTGACTACGCTGCCCGTGCCGAGGCGATTCGTCGCGACCTGGGGCGCAGCCATTCGGCGGATTTCGCCGAGCAGGCGCAGCAGCGGCAAAACGACGAAGTGCTCGAAGCGCTGCTGGCCGAGGCTGAACAAGGGCTGCTGCTGGTGCGCCAGGCGCAACAGCGCCTGGCCGAGGGACGTTATGGCGAGTGCTTGTGCTGCGGCGAACCGATCGAGGCGGCGCGTCTGGCCGCCTTGCCGGTTGCCGAGTACTGTCTGGGTTGCGCGCAGTTCAACTGAGCGGCTGATTGACCTCTTCCAGCAGGCGCCGGGCGGCGGAGTCGGCGGCGTCTATGTAGGGCTGCAGGACGCTGGCGGCACCGGCGCGTGTGAAAGCCTCCAGATCGCCTTCGCGGAACGCGCTGAGGGTGACGCTGCCGCGGAAGCCGGCGCTGCGTGCGGCGCGCAGCAGCAGCGCATTGACCTCGCGCTGCGGGATGGTGCTGACCAGCGCACGTGCCTGCTGCAAGGGCAGATGGGCGATGAAATCGGCGTCTTCGGCATCGCCATAGCACACCGCCAGCCCCGCCTGGCGGGCGCTGGCCAGAGCCTGCGGGTCGAAGTCCACGCCCAGCACGCGCAGGCCGCCGTCCTGCAGGCGGTGCGCCAGTTGCCGACCATAGCGCCCCAGGCCATACACGATGACTTCGGCCTGGGTCTGATCCGGGGCATTGTCCTCGGCATTTTCGCGGTGGGCGACGCGCCGCTCGAATATCCCGAGCCAGGGTGACAGGCGCTCGAACAGTGGCTGCGAGTAGAGAATCATGTAGGTGGACAGGGTGATGGTGATGATCCCCACCAGGGTGGTCAGCCCCAGTGCCGCGCCGCCCACATGGCCGAGGCTGATGCCCATGGCGACGAAGATGATGGAGAACTCGCTGATCTGCGCCACGGTCAGTCCGGCCATGAAACCGGTGCGCTTGCGGTAGCCCATCGCTCCCATGATGACCATGACGATCAACGGGTTGCCGATCAGCACGAACAGCGACAGCAGCACGGCGCTGCCGATCTGTTGGTGCAGGTAGGTGAAGTCCAGCTGAATGCCCAGGTGCAGGAAGAAGAACAGCAGGAGGAAGTCGCGCAGGCTGGTCAGGCGACTGGCGATGGCTTCACGCAGTGGCGTCGACGCCAGGCAGAAACCAGCGATGAATGCGCCCAGTTCCTTGGACAGCCCCAGTGCCTCGGCACCGCCGGCCAGCAGCGTGCCCCAGGCGATTGCCACCAGCATCAACAATTCCGGTGAGCGGGCCATGGGGGCCAGCAGGCGCGGCAGGACGTAGCGCACCAGCAGGTAGAGCAGTACAAGGCTGGCCAGCAGTGTGCCGAGCAAGGCCAGTGGCGGCAGGCCAACCTTTTCGCTGCCGGCCGGTTGATACAGGCTGATGACCAGCATGGCCAGCACCACGGCGATGTCCTGCACGATGAGAAAGCCCATGGCGATGCGTCCGTGCAGCGAGTCGATCTCGCCTTTGTCCGACAGCAGCTTGACGATGATGATGGTGCTGGAAAAGGTCAGCGCCACGGCCACGTAGCCGGCACTGACCCAGTCCAGCCCCAGCAGGCGGCACAGGACCAGGCCGGCGATGATGGTGAAGGTCAGTTGCCCCAGGCCGGTGGCCAGGGCGACGGCGCCCAGGGTGCGCACCAGATGCATGTCCAGCTTGAGGCCGACGACGAACAGCAGCACGGTGATGCCGATTTCCGATAACAGGCTGATCGAGCTGTGATCACCGGCCAGATTCATTGCGGCTGGGCCGGCGATGATGCCGACCAGGATGTAGGCGATGATCAGTGGCTGGCGCAGCCTGACAGCGAGCATGCCCAGCAGGGCAGACAGGCTGAGCAGAGCGGCGATTTCCTGAAAGGCACTCATAGGCAAGCTTCCTTATGATGGGACTGCCTGTCGTGATCGCAGGCTTTGCAGAACAATGCATGACAGTATATTGGCGTCCCGATTTTGCGTATTGCCTTGAATCAAGCCTTGATCCTGCTTGTACCACAGGCCCAGAATCACCCCATGTTTTGCGGAAACTTCCGCCCGCTATAAGGATCGCCAATGTCCAAGCGTAGCCTCGATGCTTTGCGCCTTGCCCCAGAATCACTGACCCGCCCCTTCGCCCCCGAGCAGTTCAACTTCAGCAGCACCGATGATCTCGAACCTTTCCGCGGCGTACTGGGCCAGTCGCGCGCGGTCGAGGCGCTGCAGTTCGGCGTGGCCATGCCGCGCCCCGGCTACAACGTGTTCGTCATGGGCGAGCCCGGCACCGGGCGCTTCTCCTTCGTCCAGCGTTACCTCAAGGCCGAAGCCAAGCGCATGGAAACGCCGGCCGACCGGGTCTACGTCAACCATTTCGACGAGCCGCGCGAACCGCGTGCGCTGGAGCTGCCATCCGGCACCGCGAGTGCTTTCATCGCCGATATCAACCAGTTGATCGACAACCTGCTGGCCACCTTCCCGGCAGTGTTCGAAACACCGACCTACCAGCAGAAGAAGAGCGCCATCGACCGCAGTTTCAACAAGCGCTACGACCAGGCGCTGGATGTGATCGAGAAGTTGTCGCTGGAGAAGGGCGTGGCCCTGTACCGCGACAGCACCAATATCGCCTTTACCCCGATGGCCGACGGCAAGGCACTGGATGAAGCCGAGTTCGCTCAGTTGCCGGAAGCCGAGCGTGAGCGTTTCCATGCGGATATTGCCGCGCTGGAAGAACGCCTGAACGAGGAGCTGGCCAGCCTGCCGCAGTGGAAGCGCGAATCGAGCAACCTGCTGCGTCAGCTCAATGAAGAAACCATCACCGTTGCCCTGCAGCCGCTATTGGCCCCGTTGTCGGAAAAATATGCCGAAAACGCCGGTGTCTGCGCCTATCTGCAGGCCATGCAGATCAATCTGCTGAAAACCGCTGTCGAGCAGTTGGTGGATGTCGACAAAGCCGACCCGCAACTGCGCAAGCTGCTGGAGGAAATCTACTGCCCGAGCCTGGTGGTCGGTCACCATGCCAACGGCGGCGCACCGGTGGTGTTCGAGTCGCACCCGACCTACGACAACCTGTTCGGCCGCATCGAGTACAGCTCCGACCAGGGCGCCTTGTACACCAGCTACCGTCAGCTGCGCCCCGGCGCGTTGCATCGGGCCAACGGCGGCTATCTGGTGGTGGAGGCGGAAAAACTGCTCAGCGAGCCCTTCGTCTGGGAGGCGCTCAAGCGCGCCCTGCATTCACGCCAGTTGAAGATGGAGTCGCCGCTGGGCGATCTCGGTCGCATCGCGACCGTCACCCTCAACCCGCAGGTCATTCCACTAAAGCTGAAGGTCATCATCATCGGCTCGCGTCAGCTGTATTACGCGCTGCAGGACGCCGATCCAGACTTCCAGGAGATGTTCCGCGTGCTGGTGGACTTCGACGAGGACATCCCGCTCGCCGAAGAAAGTCTCGAGCAATTCGCGCAACTGATGAAAACGCGCACCTCGGAAGAGGGCATGGCACCTTTGACCGGCGCTGCGGTGGCGCGCCTGGCTACCCACAGCGCGCGTCTGGCCGAGCACCAGGGGCGCCTGTCGGCGCGCATCGGTGACCTGTTCCAGTTGGTCAGCGAGGCCGACTTCATTCGCCAGCTCGCCGGGGAAAGCATTACCGACGTCGGCCATATCGAGCGTGCGCTGAAGGCCAAGGCTACCCGCACCGGACGTGTGTCGGCGCGGATCATCGACGACATGCTGGCCGGCATCATTCTCATCGATACCTGCGGCGCTGCTGTCGGCAAGTGCAACGGCCTGACCGTGCTGGAAGTGGGTGACTCGGCCTTCGGTGTGCCGGCGCGGATTTCCGCCACCGTCTATCCGGGCGGCAGCGGCATCGTCGACATCGAGCGTGAGGTCAGTCTTGGCCAGCCGATCCACTCCAAGGGTGTGATGATCCTCACCGGCTTCCTCGGCAGCCGCTATGCCCAGGAATTCCCTCTGGAGATTTCCGCCAGCATCGCCCTGGAGCAGTCCTACGGTTACGTCGACGGCGATAGCGCCTCGCTTGGTGAGGTGTGCACCCTGATCTCGGCGTTGTCGCGCACGCCGCTCAAGCAGTGCTTCGCCATCACCGGCTCGATCAACCAGTTCGGCGAGGTGCAGGCGGTCGGCGGGGTCAACGAGAAGATCGAAGGCTTCTTCCGTCTCTGCGAGGCGCGCGGCCTGACCGGCGAGCAAGGGGTGATCATTCCGCACTCCAACGTTGCCAATCTGATGCTCGATGACCGCGTATTGCAGGCGGTACGTGCCGGCCAATTCAACGTCTATGCCGTGCGCCATGTCGACGAGGCGTTGAGCTTGCTGGTCGGCGAGGCGGCCGGGCATCCGGACGAGAAGGGGCGCTTCCCCAAAGGCAGCGTCAACGCCCGTGTGGTCGAGCGTTTGCGCGATATCGCCGAAATAGGTCTGGAAGAAGAGATCAAACCGGCCGACGCGGACAAGGCGAAAGCCGAAGCCGAGGCGGCAGCGGCGAAACCGGCCAAGGCGCCACGGCGCAAGAAAGACGAGGGCGAGAGCGCAGCGAGCTGATCATATCTTGCGCGATTGTCCCGGATTGCCCGGGGCAGCCGCGCAGGTGTTCTTGCTCACGGCTCATGCACAGAGTTATCCACAGATTGCGTGGATAACTTTGGCCTTCACAGTGCGGCCGCTCGGGGTGTAGGCTGGAACCTGGATTTCGCGAGGGTCGCCGCCATGCCGCGCAGCCTCTGCCTCACCCGCCAATGCCTGGGCCTGGTCACGCGCATCGAGTGCGTGATCAAGCCGCTGGCAGGCGGCAACGGACGTTGGACACTGCTTTGCGCTGCCGGTATGTCGGGGGCACAGCCCTCGGCTATCAAGGCGCAGGGCCCGTTTTATGGGCCTTCCGTCGCTGAGGGGGCACTTGCGGCGATTGCCGAGAGCCTGGCCCTGCAAGGCTACGTAGAATGCTGCGAACCGCCGATCTGGTGTCTGCATCTGCAGGCTGAGTTGCGTCGTGTCAACGGCGAACGCCACAGCCATGGCGGTGCATTTCAGCGGCAGCCCGAGACTGACGGGCAGAGCTGAAACGCCTGAAACAAGGCACGCCAGGGCCAACTGAGCGAGACTGCAGGGCTGTGGTTATCCACAGTGGGGCGGGCATCTTCTGCTGATGCTGGGCGATGGGTATACTCGCCGCGATTTTCCCTCCCCTCAGTGAGTTCTCCATGGAACGCTTCATCGAAAACGCCATGTACGCATCGCGCTGGTTGCTGGCGCCCATCTACTTCGGTCTTTCTCTTGCCGTGCTGGCGTTGTCGCTCAAGTTCTTCCAGGAGCTTTACCACATCCTGCCGCAGATCTTTTCCCTGACTGAAGCCGACGTGATTCTGAAGCTCCTGTCGCTGGTCGACATGGCGCTGGTCGGTGGGCTGCTGGTGATGGTGATGCTGTCTGGCTACGAGAACTTCGTTTCGCGCCTGGATATTCGCGAAGGTACCGAGAAGTTGAGCTGGCTCGGCAAAATGGACTCCAGTTCGCTGAAGATGAAAGTGGCAGCCTCCATCGTGGCGATTTCGTCCATCCACCTGCTCAAGGTGTTCATGGACGCGAAGAGCTACGATCTGGAGTATCTGCAATGGTACGTGATCATTCATTTGACCTTCGTTGGCTCTGCCTTCGCCATGGGCTATCTGGACAAGGTCACCAAGCACGACTGACCTGAGCCGCTTCACAACCGCCCGTCCGAACGTGACGGGCGTTTTGCTTTCTGGGCTTGAGCTTTTTCTTTGTTGTACAAGAATAAATTTTGTATAAGTTCTTGTATAGTTAAAGGCAGGAGGCAAGCCCGATGAATCTGCATGATCTGTCCGCTCACGCTCAAGCCGGGCGCGTCGATGAACTCAATCTGATTTCCCTGGAAGTTGGCATCTATCTGCTCGAGGCGCGGATGGAGGGCCGCGCCCACCCGATTCTTACCGACCAGGGCAGTACGCTTAACCTGCGTTCGGTAGAGCATGCGCGTGACGTGCTGCAGGAAATGCCGGCGCTGCCGTTCTTCCTGGTGCACAGCTCGGTACATGACGAGATGTGCGGCATGCCCTCGGCCGACAACAGCCTGCGCGTGCCCATCGCGTTTCGTTCAGGTTGGTGACAGCACCGCAGATGGCCTTTGATATCGAGGGCGGCGTGCGCCGCCTGATCGTGATTCTTGGCGATCAGCTCACTCACGGCCTCGGTGCCTTGGGGGATATCGAGCCGGTACATGATCATGTGCTGCTGGCCGAGGTGATGGAGGAGGCCAGTCATGTGCCGCATCACCCGAAGAAGATCGCCCTGATCTTCAGCGCCATGCGCCATTTCGCCGAAGCGCTGCGCGAGCAGGGTATTAGGGTGCATTACGTGACCCTGGATGACCCTGACAACAGCGGCTCGCTCCCTGGCGAGTTGCTGCGTTGGACGCAGTTACTGAACCCCGCTGAGGTGCATCTGACCGAGTGCGGCGACTGGCGTCTTGAGCAGGCGTTGCGTCACTGTGGCGTGCCTATTCACTGGCACCCGGACAGCCGTTTTCTCTGCACACGCGAGGCCTTCGCCGCCTGGGCGAAGGGGCGCAAGCAACTGCGCATGGAGTTCTTCTATCGCGAGATGCGCCGCACCAGTGGCTTGCTGCTCAACCCGGATGGCACGCCCGAGGGCGGCGCCTGGAACTTCGATGCCGATAACCGCAAGGCGCTGCCAAAAGGCGTGCATCCACCGGCGCCGCTGCGCGTCGAGCCGGACGCCATTACGCGTGACGTGCTGGCGTTGGTCGGGCAGCGTTTCGCCAGTCATTACGGCAGCCTGGAAGGTTTCGATTACCCGGTAACGGCTGAACAGGCCGAGCGCCTGTGGCAGCATTTTCTCGCCCAGGGTCTGGCCGACTTCGGCGACTACCAGGACGCCATGGCCGATGACGAGCCCTTTCTCTTTCATTCACGCATCAGCGCCGCGCTGAATATCGGCCTGCTCGATCTGCGGCGGGTCTGCGCCGAGGTCGAGGCGGCCTATCGCGCAGGCAAGGTGCCGTTGAACGCCGCCGAAGGCTTCATCCGCCAGTTGATCGGCTGGCGCGAGTACGTGCGCGGCATTTATTGGCTGCGCATGCCGGAATACGCCGAGGGCAACGCCTTCGGCAATTCACGAGCCTTGCCCGAGTTCTACTGGACCGGCCGGACGCGGATGAACTGCATGCGTCAGGCCATCGGGCAGACCCTGGAGCATGCCTACGCGCACCATATCCAGCGGCTGATGGTCACTGGCAATTTCGCCTTGCTCGCCGGCATTGCGCCCAAAGCCATCTGCGACTGGTACCTGGCCGTGTATATGGACGCGTTCGACTGGGTCGAGCTGCCCAATACGCTGGGTATGGTGATGCACGCCGACGGCGGCTACCTCGGTTCCAAGCCCTACTGTGCCAGTGGCCAGTACATCAAGCGCATGTCCAATCATTGCCAGGGCTGCAGCTACAAGGTGAGCGAGAGCACTGGCGAGTCGGCCTGCCCGTTCAATTCGCTGTACTGGCACTTTCTCATGCGCCACCGCGAGCGGCTGGAGCGCAATCCGCGCCTGGGCATGGTCTACCGCAATCTGGCGCGTATGGACGAGGCCAAGCAGCAAGCGCTGTGGGACTGGGGCGAGCGCCTGTTGGCGAAACTCGACGCCGGAGAAATGCTGTGAAGAAGGGCGAGCTGCCGGTGAAGACCTGTGCGGTCTGCGGCCTGCCGTTCAACTGGCGCAAGAAGTGGGCGCGCTGCTGGGCAGAAGTGCGCTACTGCTCCGAGCGTTGTCGGCGTGGGCGCAAGGCTATTTAGGGACGAGGCTGTCGCCGCTGAAGCGCCTCCCACAGTCGCTGCTTTCGGCGTGCTGCTGTGGGAGGGGCTTTCGGCTCTACCTCCTGCATCCATGCAGCCGCAGCCGCAGCCGCGACGGGCGATGCATGGGGCCGTGACGTCGTGCCGGGCTTCTGTGCTAGTCTGGCCGGCCTTTTTCATAGCCCCAAGCGGAGCCTTTCATGTCCGAACTCAACTTCAGCCCCGATCTGTCCTCCGATGAAGGTCGCGTCAGCTACGGCATCGGTCGTCAACTCGGTGGTCAGTTGCGTGACAACCCGCCGCCCGGCGTTGACCTGACTGCCATCCTCGCCGGTCTGACCGACGCTTTCAGCGGCCAGGCCAGCCGTGTTTCCGAGGCCGAGCTGGGCGCCAGCTTCAAGGTCATCCGCGAAATCATGCAGGCTGAAGCCGCCGCCAAGGCCGAAGCCGCTGCTGGCGAAGGCCGCGCCTACCTGGCCGAGAACGCCAAGCGTGAGGGCGTGACTGTATTGGCCTCCGGCCTGCAGTACGAAGTGCTGGTGGCCGGCGAGGGCGCCAAGCCGTCCGCCGAAGACCAGGTGCGTACCCACTACCACGGCACCCTGATCGACGGCACCGTGTTCGACAGCTCCTACGAGCGCGGCCAGCCGGCTGAGTTTCCGGTCGGTGGTGTGATTCCGGGCTGGGTCGAGGCGCTGCAACTGATGGGCACCGGCAGCAAATGGCGCCTGCACGTGCCGAGCGAACTGGCTTACGGCGCCCAGGGCGTCGGCAGCATTCCGCCACACAGCGTGCTGGTATTTGATGTCGAGTTGCTCGACATCCTGTAAGAGTCGTTAACGGCCTGCTGCGCGTCGGCGCTACTGCGTTAAAAACAAGCTCGGAGAGTCGCTTGCGGCTAACGCGCTTCAGCGCGGTCCGGAGGGCGAGCGAAGCGAGTAATGCTCATGTACAAAAGTACAGTCGCCCGCGACTCCGACCGTTCCTCGCTTGTTTTTGCCTTGTATCGCTCTAGCTCGCGATGCCGGCAAGAGGTTTGTAGTTGTGGGGTGCGCTTTGCGCACCGAACCACTGCAAGCGCTGTTTTTGTCCACCATGGCGACGGTGGACGGGTGAAGCGTCGTCCACCCTACGCCACATATAAAACGGCCCTTCTGCAGTGCAGAAGGGCCGTTTTGTCTTTCAGGATGGGCGCAAGGCCCGTGCGTAGCAGTACAGAAACAAGCTGCGCACCAGCTCTTTCAGCACGATGGGCTCGCTGGAGCTGAGCTCGTGCAGGTCCAAGTCGCCCTGGTCGCGTAGTTCGTCCAGGGCTTCTTCTTCGAGCATGGCGCAGACTTCCCCGGTTTCGCGGTTGAGGATGCGCAGATAGGGATGCGGGCGGTCCAGCCAGGCATCGATCAGGTAGGTCATGGCAGGTCTCCTTGGCCGTCATTACGTAACTGAGAATAATTCCTATTACATAAATAGCAAGGGTTAATTGCGACCTTTTGTCGTTTGCCTGTTTCCTGCGCACCTTCCCTTGGAGCGGGTTGGGCGCGCTAAGCTTGCGCCTGATTATGCGCCTCGGCATCCATTCTGCCCCGCAGGCTGTAGGCGCAGGGCAGGAGGACAGTGCGATATTCCGGTTTGCAGGTTGGCTCAGGAACCCAGGCGGCGGGTCACTTCGCCCAGTTGCCCGGACATGTCATGCAGGTTGCGGCTGGCCTTCTGCGTGCGCTCTACGTTGTCCTGGTTGGCACTGGCGATGGCGGTCAGCTCGGTGAGGTTGCGCGAGATATCTTCGGCTACCGAAGTCTGCTCTTCGGCGGCGGTGGCGATCTGTTGGTTCATGTCACGGATGGCCTCCACCGCCTCGGTGATGCGCTGCAGCATGGCGCCGGCCTCGGTGACCTGGGTCACGCCCTGTTCGCTGCGCTGCTGGCCGCTCTCGATGGCGCGCACGGCATTCAGAGCGCCGGTCTGCACGGTATCGATGATCTGGTTGATCTCGGCGGTGGACTCGGCGGTGCGCTGGGCGAGGTGACGCACCTCGTCGGCGACCACGGCGAAACCGCGACCCTGTTCTCCGGCACGGGCGGCTTCGATGGCGGCGTTTAGGGCCAGCAGGTTGGTCTGCTCGGCGATGCCGCGGATTACTTCCAGCACCTTGCCGATACGCCCGCTGTCGCTTTCCAGGCGACGGATCACCTCGGCGGTATTGGCGATCTCGCCGCGAATGTCGGTGATGGTGGCAATGGTCGATTGCATCACCGTGCTGCCCTGGCGCGCCGAGTCGTCGGCATCGTTGGCCGCGTGCGCGGCGTCAGCGGCATGGCGCGCGACTTCCTGAGCGGTGGCGGACATCTCGTGCATCGCGGTGGCGACCTGATCGGTACGCTCGAACTGCTCGCTGACGCCTTCGGTCATGCGTGAGGCGATGGCATTCAGTTCGCTGCTGGCGCTATCGAGGTTCTGCGTGCTGTGGTGCAGGCGCTCGCTGGTGCTGGCGAGAAAGTCGCGCAGGGTGTTCGCGGCGCGCGCCAGCAGGCCCAGCTCGTCCTGGCGGGTGCTTTCCACACGCTGGCCGAAGCGGCCTTGGCTGAGCTGGTCGACATGGCCGATCAGGTGGCGGATGGGGATGATCAGATTGCGATTGACCAGCCACAGACTGAATACGGCGATGACCAGGGCAGCGGCCAGCATCACGATGGTGCCGCTGAGAATGGTACGCGCGGCGCTGGCGTTGATCTGCTCGGCCTGGCTCAGGCTGTTCTGGCGCAACTGCTCGACCAGTGTCGTCATCTGCTCACTGGCGGCGCGGTCGATGCCTCTGACGGCGTCATCGCCGGCCCTGGCATCGGCACCGGCGGCCACGAAGGCGTCGCGGCCCTTGCGGTAATTACCGCCGAGCGCCTGATGTTCGCTACGCAAGCGTTCTACCTGCGTCTTCAACGCCGGGTCGGCAGCGGCGACCAGGGTCAACTGGCCGAGAATGTCCTGCACCTTGCGCTCCTGCGCTTCGAACTGGCTCCAGTAGCGTTGCAGGTTGGCGCTGTCCTGGCCGCGCAGCAGGACATTCTTCCATTCCTGCACCTGGATCTTGAATTCGACGTTGGCCGCGTCGATCAGGCGTGAAGACTCCAGCGGCCCATCGAGCAGGCCGCGGTAGGACTGAATGCCGCTGGAGAGGAAGCTGAAGCAGGCCAGGGCGGTGATCAGGATCAGCGCCAGACTGCCGCCGAGCAGGGCGAGAATCTGCGCGCGCAGGGATTTTTGCAGGAACATGATGGGATGCCTCGGAGGTCAGGCGGAGCGGGACATATTCAGCGTAGTCGGTGAATGTTGCAGATTTGTTAAATGTCTAGATGAGTCAGGCAAGTGGTCATGAGCAGGCCTGGTGTCGGTGGGCAATCCTGATGCTTGAATGATTGCGCAATCATCTTAATCTGGCTCGGGTTGCCCATTTTCGGCGGCCCAACGGGGGCGTCGAGTTTCATCACGAGGAAGATGTCATGACCGATAACGCCACCCCACGTGCCGACGATGACCGCATCACCTGGCTCAGCCTGCGCTCGGTAGCACTGCCGCTGGCCAACCCGATCAGCGATGCCAAGGTGCTCGCCGGCCGACAGAAACCGATGACCGAGATCGCCATCCTGATTGCCGAGATCGAAACCCGCGACGGTCACCGTGGCCTGGGCTTCAGCTACTCCAAGCGCGCCGGTGGCCCCGGTCAGTTCGCCCATGCGCTGGAAGTGGCGCCTAACCTGATCGGCGAGAACCCCAGCGATATCGCCAAACTCTGGGACAAGTTGTGCTGGGCTGGCGCCTCGGTGGGCCGCAGTGGCCTGGCGACCCAGGCCATCGGCGCCTTCGACGTCGCCCTGTGGGATCTCAAGGCGCGCCGCTGCGGTCTTTCGCTGGCGCGCTTGCTCGGCAGCCATCGCGATTCGGTGCGCTGCTACAACACCTCTGGCGGCTTCCTGCACACGCCACTCGATCAGTTGCTGAAGAACACCGATATCTCCCGCGAGAAGGGCATCGGCGGGATCAAGCTCAAGGTCGGTCAGCCCGACTGGGCGCTGGACATCCGTCGCGTCAGCAGCGTGCGGGAGCATCTGGGCGAGAGCTTCCCGCTGATGGTCGACGCCAACCAGCAATGGGATCGCCCGACCGCGCGGCGCATGTGCCGTCGCCTGGAGCCATTCGATCTGATCTGGATCGAGGAACCGCTGGACTGCTACGACGCCGAAGGCCATGCCGAGCTGGTGCGTCTATTCGATACGCCGATTGCCACTGGCGAAATGCTCACCAGCCCGGCCGAGCACTGGGAGTTCATCCGCCAGCGCGGCGCCGACTTCCTCATGCCCGATGCCCCGCGCGTCGGCGGCATCACGCCCTACCTGCGCGTGCAGACCTTGGCCGAGCAGGCTGGCATGACCCTGGCGCCGCATTTCGCCATGGAGCTGCACGTGCACCTGGCCGCCAGCCACACCCGCGAGCCCTGGGTCGAGCATTTCGAGTGGCTGGAGCCGCTGTTCAACGAGCGCCTGGACATTCGCGACGGGCGCATGCAGGTGCCGACCCGTCCGGGGCTTGGCCTGAGTCTGAGTGAGCAGGTTGCCGGCTGGACGGTACAGCAGGCGGAGGTCGGCAAACGCGGCTGATCATGGCGGGACAGGAGGAACGCCAACGTTTAGGCGTTCCTCCTGGTTGAACGTGCTCGAGAGCTTGCTACAAGCAAGCTTGGAACTCGAAGTGAATCGCACCGGGTTTCGTGGAGGCCTCATCTTCTCAAGAGTTGAGGCCTCCACAAAAAACGGTGCGATTCAGAGCGTATCGGACAGCTCGTTATTGCTGGCGTGTGCGATGGAGGACAGCAGCAAGGTTGAAGCGAGAAGGGCAGTGCGGTTTGCGAGGTTCATCGAACAGACTTTCCATATCTTCGATTGGGAGCGTTGTTGCTCTGGCGGCATTATCCGATGCTGCTTATTTCCTAACAATACGGCCTGTTCCGACCATCTGAGCGAGGACCGTTAACCTCTGGTGTCAATCAAGGCGAAAAAGGAGGCCGTGTTGACGGCCTCTTTTTGAATTGCTCAGTCTCAGGTGCGCAGGATCTGGTTGATCGCGCTGGGTTTGGGACGCAGCGCGCTGAACACCTGCCAGAGCACAAATGCCAGGGCCAGGCCGAGGAAGGTGCCGGCAATCGGATTGGTGAAGAACTCGGCGAAGCTGCCGTCCGACAGCATCAGGCCACGACGTAGATTGGTCTCCGCCATCGGCCCGAGGATGAAGCCGATGATGAACGGCGCCGCTGGCATGCCGGCCTTGACGAAGGCATAGCCAAGCAGGCCGAACAGCAGGATCGACCAGACATCGAACAGGCGGCTGGAGAGACCGAAGGCGCCGACTACGCAGAGCACCAGGATGATCGGCAGCAGAATATGCTTGGGCACGTCGAGCAGCTTGATGAACAGGCGCAGGCCGTAAAACTCCATGAACAGCATCATGCAGGTGGCGACGATCAGCGCAGCGAAGATGGTGTACACCAGCGGTCCCTGGCTGATGAACAGCAGCGGGCCGGGCTGGATGCCGTGGATGAGAAAGCCGCCGAGCAGGATCGCGGTGACGGTGTCGCCGGGGATGCCCAGGGTCATCAGCGGCATCATGGCACCACCGACGCCCGCGTTGTTGGCGGTCTCACTGGCGACCACACCGCCAATGTTGCCCTTGCCGTAGGTATGGCCGTCTTTCGCGCGCTTTTTGGCGATGATGTAGGACACCAGGTTGGAGGTGCCGGCGCCGATACCTGGCAGGATGCCGATACCCAGGCCGATGATGCCGGAGCGACCGGCGTTCGGCAGTTGCTCGCGAAACTCCTTGAGTGAGAAGCCGAAGCCCCTGATGTTCTTCATGCTCACCGACTTGGCCTTGCCCTGCACGGCATGACGACCAGTTTCGGCGAGTTTGATGATCTCGGCCACAGCGAACATGCCGATCATCACCGTGAGCATGGAGAAGCCGCCGTTGAGCTCGCTGAAGCCGAAGGTGAAGCGGCGCACCGCCTCGACCGGGGCGATACCCACTGTGGACACGGCGATGCCCAGGGTGCCGGCGAACAGTCCCTTGATCATGGAACCGGCCGACAGCGTGGCGATCAGCGTCAGGGAGAACACGGCGATGGCGAAGTATTCATGCGGGCCGAAGCTCAGCGCCACCTTGGCCAGCTGCGGGGCGATGAACATCAGCGCGACGATGCTGAAGATGGTGCCCAGGAAGGAGAACACGATGCCGACGCCGAGCGCCTTGACGCCGTGGCCCTGTTCCATCAGCGGGCCACCATCGAACACTGTGGCGATGGAGGAGGGTGTTCCCGGAATCTTCAGCAGGATCGCCGAGATCAGGCCTCCGGACGTGGCGCCGATGAACAGCGCGACCAGCAGCGACAAGCCGGCCTGCGGACCCATGGTGAAGGTCAGCGGCAGGCACAGCGCCACCGCCATGGTCGCGGATAGGCCGGGGACTGCGCCGAAGACGATGCCCATGGCCACACCGACGGCCATCAGCAGCATGATGTTGAGTGAAAAGACGGCACCGAAGCCTTGCTGCAGTAATTCGAGCATGGTCGATCCTCAGATGTAGTCGTTCAGCAGGCCAGCGGGCAGCAACAGGTCGAAGGCCTCGCGGAACAGCAGGAAGATGAGCGCAGAGCAGATGACGGCAATCAGCAGATAGGTCAGGTGTCTGGCTTTCTGGTTCGCCGGGGTCAGCACGAGGAACTGCAGATACAGGTAAACCACGGTCATGATCGGGAAGCCCACAGGGCCGAGCAGGGCCATGTAGCCGAGGATCAGACCGAGGGTCTTGAGGACTGTCTTGGGTTCGATGACATCGACCGCTGGCTCTTCTGCCTCTGCCGGCACTGGGCTGGCGGGCTCGGCGATGGCCTTGGGTTTGGCAAAGGCGCTGACCAGTTGCATCAGGCCGAGCAGAGACAGGAATCCGGCCAGCAGTTTCGGCACGGTGGCCGCATCGACACCAGCATGCCCGGGGAGCTGCTGCGCCAGTACCAGGTAGGTAAGGCTGGCGCCAAGCATGGCGATGCCGATGATCAGTTCTTTCTTGTTCGGGGTGTTCATCGCGTACCTCGATGTTCTGAGGTGCAGCGCCGGCCGGAATCGATCGAGCCGGCGCTGCGTTGTGGCTTACTTGGCCTTGCGCAGCTCATCCTTGAACTGCATGAAGTCTTCGCGGGTCTTGGCCAGAATCTGCTTGGCGTCTTCGGTACCGTAGAAAGCGACCGGCTGTTTGAATTTCTTCAGGTCTTCAGCGTAGGCAGGTTGCTCGGTGATCTGCTGCATGATGTCGGACATCTTTTTCACGATCGCCGGATCGGTGCCTTTCGGGAAGGCCACGACGTAGGGCTTGTCCATGGTGATGTCGAGGCCTTGCTCCTTGAGGGTCGGTACGTCACCCAGCATGGCGTTGCGTTCGGCATTGGGCTGGCCCAGTGCGACCATCTGACCGCCCTGCACGTAGTCCTGCACCGAGCCGTAGGTGATGGCGCCCATGTCCAGGCGACCGCCGAGCATGCCAACCACGCGGTCGGCCACGGTGCCGCCGTCAACCATCTTCAGCTTGGCGCCGGTGAGCTTTTCCAGCATCAGGCCCTGCAGGTGGGAGAAGCTGCCCATCTCGGTGCCGTAGGTGATGCTGCCCGGATTGGCTTTCGACTTGTCGATCAGGTCCTGCATGCTGGTCACGCCGGACTGCTTGGAGGCGACGAATACGGTGCTCTTGTCGACGCCGGCAATGCAGGAGATATCGAAGGTCTCGAAACTGTCTTCGGTCAGGCCGGCCACTTCGTTGACTATCAACTGACCCGGGTGGGTGAAGAGAATGGTGTTGCCATCCGCTGCTGCGCCCTTGACCTGTTCGGCCGCCAGGGTGCCACCGCCGCCAGCGACGTTGGTCACCACCATGGTCTTGCCCGTGATCTGATTGAAGTACTTGGCCATGGTGCGGGCATTGAAGTCGGTATCGCCACCGGGGTTGGCGATGACCACCACCTGGATCGGGCGAGTCGGCCACTTGACCTCATCGGCGAAGGTGGCGGAATGAGTGACCAGGGCACCCATACCGACCAGGGCAGAAAGGAGGGAGGCGCGGAATGTTTTTTTCATTGGAATACTCCGGGTTGAGATAAAAGCCGCGTGAGTCAGTCGCGGCCGAGGCTGGGACGTTTCGGGTCGTATTGCCAACCCGGAACCAGGTATTGCATGGCCATGGCGTCGTCACGCGCGCCGTTGGCCACCTTCTTGTAAAGCTCGTGGGCGGCCATGATCCGCTCCATGTCCGGTTCGATGCCGAGACCGGGCTTGTTGGGAACCTCTACCTGGCCACCGATGATCTGCAGCGGCTCGCGAGTCAGGCGCTCTTCGCCTTCCTGCCAGATCCAGTGGGTGTCGATGGCGGTGACGCGGCCTGGCACGGCCGCGGCGGCATGGGTGAACATGGCCAGGGAAATGTCGAAGTGATTGTTGGAGTGCGAGCCCCAGGTCAGACCGAATTCCTCGCACACCTGGCCGAGACGCACGGCGCCCTGCATGGTCCAGAAGTGCGGGTCGGCCAGCGGAATGTCCACTGCCTCCAGGCGCAGCGAGTGGCCCATCTGCCGCCAGTCGGTGGCGACCATGTTGGTGGCGGTGGGGATGCCGGTGGCACGCTTGAACTCGGCCATCACCTCGCGGCCGGAATAGCCGTTCTCCGGGCCGCAAGGGTCCTCGGCGTAGGCCAGCACATGGTTCTGGCCCTGGCACAGGGCGATGGCTTCATCCAGCGACCAGGCACCGTTGGGGTCGAGGGTGACGCGGGCATCAGGGAAGCGCGCCTTGATCGCGCGAATCGCGTCCATCTCCTCGGCGCCACGCATCACGCCGCCCTTGAGCTTGAAATCATTGAAGCCGTAGCGCGCATGGGCTGCTTCGGCCTGGCGGGCGATGGCCGCCGGGGTCATCGCAGCCTGGTGGCGCAGGTGATACCAGTCATCCGCCGAGCCTTTGCCTGCGAGGTAGGGCAGGTCGGTGCGCTGGCGCTCACCTATATAGAAGAGGTAGGCGAGCATCGGCACATGGTCGCGCTGCTGGCCGCTGCCGAGCAGTTCGCAGACCGGCACGTCCAGATGTTGGCCGAGCAGGTCGAGCAGGGCGGCCTCGACTGCGGTGATCACGTTGTCCAGGCGTAGGTTGATCTCATGCGGCTGCTTGAGCACGCGCGCTTCGGATTCGGATGTGACCTGATGCTGGGTGGTTTGCGGCCCTTTGGCCGGCCCGGCGATGGCCTGGCGCAGGCGATTGAGCACGCGGTTGTAACGACCAACCTGCTGGCCGATCACCAGTTCGCGGCAACGCTCCAGTGCCTGGCGAATGCCTTCGCCACCGGGGACCTCACCACAGCCGATGCGCCCGGCATTGTCCTTGAGCAGTACCAGATTGCGGGTGAAGTAGGGGGCGTGGGCGCCGCACAGGTTGAGCAACATGCTGTCATGACCGGCGACCGGAATGACCTGCATCTCGACTATCTGAGGTGTGCTGCTGCGGGGGGCTTCGTACATCTTGGCTGGGGCTCCGAACGTGGCGCGGCCCTCGGCCGCTATGGCGAAGGTACGGGTCAGTCGTGCACCGGGATCAGCAAGCGATCCGCGCTACGGCAAGTTTGAGCATGGGCAAGGATGGCAACGAGGCCAGCGCAGGTGCTGGCAGGGGGGCGACGAGGTGCACGGTGGCAGCAGGTGGCGGCAGTGAAGGTCTGTGACATGACCAGGGCCTCGTTTGTTTTTATTGGAATGTCATAGGTTGTCGTATGACTTGGTGAAATTAGTACCAGCCTGTTCATAGCCTGTCAACGCTGCTCATGGCTAATCATGATTGCGCTGCCATCTCTTCTGGCGCCATGACGGAGCCTGCTCTACGCTGAGCTCTAGCGCTTGCGGGCTGGTTTTGCGGGCGGGGTTGGCGGAGCGGGAAACACTTCGACGAACGGACGATACGAAAACTGGTGTTTTTTTAATTGTTGTACGATAACGTATCTCTACAGCTTCGGCTGACGCTATTTCTCACAACTCGCTTTACAGGGTGTTCGCATAATGAATCCACAAGAACTTAAGTCCATCCTCTCCTCCGGTCTGCTGTCTTTCCCGGTGACCGATTTCGATGCCGCCGGTGATTTCAACCCGGCTGGCTACGTGCGGCGCCTCGAGTGGCTGGCGCCTTACGGTGCTTCTGCCCTGTTCGCTGCCGGCGGTACTGGCGAGTTCTTCTCCCTGGCGCCGGACGAGTACAGCGCCGTGATCAAGACGGCCGTGGATACCTGCGAGAAGTCCGTGCCTATCCTGGCTGGCGTCGGCGGGCCGACCCGCGTCGCCATCCAGATGGCGCAGGAAGCCGAGCGCCTGGGCGCCAAGGGCCTGCTGCTGCTGCCGCACTACCTCACCGAAGCCTCGCAGGACGGCGTTGCCGCTCACGTCGAGCAGGTGTGCAAGTCGGTGAAGATCGGCGTGGTGATCTACAACCGTAACGTCTGCCGTCTCAACGCCACCCTGCTTGAGCAACTGGCCGAGCGTTGCCCGAACCTGATCGGCTACAAGGACGGTCTGGGCGACATCGAGTTGATGGTGTCGATCCGTCGCCGCCTGGGCGAGCGCCTGACCTACCTCGGTGGCCTGCCGACCGCCGAAGTCTACGCAGCTGCTTACAAGGCCCTGGGTGTACCGGTCTACTCCTCGGCCGTGTTCAACTTCATTCCGAAAACCGCCATGGACTTCTACCGTGCCATCGCCGCGGAAGATCACGCCACCGTTGGCAAGTTGATCGACGATTTCTTCCTGCCGTACCTGGACATCCGCAACCGCAAGGCCGGCTATGCCGTGAGCATCGTCAAGGCCGGTGCCAAGATCGTTGGTTACGATGCAGGTCCGGTACGTGCGCCGCTGACCGATCTGTTGCCGGACGAGTACGAAGCCCTGGCCAAGCTGATCGAAGCGCAAGGCGCGCAGTAACACCGCAGGCGGCCGCTTGCTTCGGCGAGCGGCCCAGTCGCGCTCCGGCAAGCCGGGCGTGACCGCGTTGATCCATTGTCGAACCCGCATAAGAACAACAGGGTAACGCTCATGACTTCACAGATTCCTGCCGCTGTCGGCACTCCGCTGATCACCGAGCTGCAAGTCGTACCGGTCGCCGGTCAAGACAGCATGCTGCTCAACCTGAGTGGAGCCCACAGCCCGTATTTCACCCGCAACATCCTCATTCTCAAGGACAGCGCCGGCCATGTCGGTGTCGGCGAAGTCCCCGGTGGCGAGGGCATCCGCAAGACCCTCGAAGACGCCCGCTCGATCCTCGTCGGCCAGCCGGTCGGCAACTACAACGCGCTGCTCAACCAGGTGCGTCGCGCTTTCGCCGATCGTGACTCCGGCGGTCGTGGCCTGCAGACCTTCGACCTGCGCATCACCATCCATGCGGTTACCGCGCTGGAGTCGGCGCTGCTTGACCTGCTCGGCCAGCACCTCGGCGTGCCGGTCGCCGCCCTGCTCGGCGAAGGCCAGCAGCGCGATGCGGTGGAGATGCTCGGCTACCTGTTCTTCATCGCCGACAAGGACAAGACCGACCTCGGCTACCGCGACGAACGCGAGGCCGACGATGCCTGGGAGCGCGTGCGCAACCAGACGGCGCTGACCCCCGAGGCCATCGTGCGTCAGGCCGAGGCCGCCCATGCGCGCTATGGCTTCAACGACTTCAAGCTCAAGGGCGGCGTGCTGCATGGCGAAGCCGAAGTCGAGGCGATTCGTGCCCTGGCCGCGCGCTTCCCCGAGGCGCGCGTGACGCTGGACCCCAATGGCGGCTGGTCGCTGGATCAGGCCATCGCTCTGTGCCGTGACCTGCACGGCGTGCTGGCCTATGCCGAAGACCCCTGCGGCGCCGAGAACGGCTACTCCGGTCGCGAGGTGATGGCCGAGTTCCGCCGCGCCACCGGCCTGCCGACCGCGACCAACATGATCGCCACCGACTGGCGGCAGATGGGCCACACCATCTCCCTGCAATCGGTGGATATCCCACTGGCCGACCCGCACTTCTGGACCATGGCTGGTTCCGTGCGGGTGGCGCAGATGTGCAACGACTGGGGCCTGACCTGGGGTTCGCACTCGAACAACCACTTCGATATCTCGCTGGCCATGTTCACCCACGTGGCCGCCGCCGCGCCGGGGCGCGTGACCGCCATCGATACTCACTGGATCTGGCAGGACGGCCAGTACCTGACGCGCAACCCGCTGCGTATCGAGGGTGGTCTGGTGCAGGTGCCGAAGACGCCGGGCCTCGGCGTGGAGCTGGACTGGGACGCGCTGGCCAAGGCGCACGAGCTGTACCAGGCCAAGGGCCTGGGCGCGCGTGACGACGCAGTGGCCATGCAGTACCTGATTCCGGGTTGGAGCTTCAATAACAAGAAGCCCTGCCTGGTCCGTTGAGTCAGGCCCGACGCGTTCCGTGATCCTGCTGTCCCGTAGGGTGGGCTTTAGCCCACCTTGATTGCAGTGCTGTAGGGTGAGCCGGGCGGCGTTCCGCTTCAGCCCACTAAGACTGCAGCTGGTGGGCTAAAGCCCACCCTACGGTCTGAAGCGGTCCGCCCTACGGGCTGAGCCTTTCCTTTTGACTCACGAGCCTTGCCGATGCCAGATGCCAAACCGGGTCGTGTGCGTTACAGCATCTTGCTGATGCTGTTTCTGGTCACCACCATCACCTTCGCCGACCGCTCCAGCCTGTCCGTCGCCGGTTCGGCGATGCAGGCCGGGCTGGGCATCGACGCGGTGACGCTCGGCTACATCTTCTCGGCATTCGGCTGGGCCTACGTGATCGGGCAGATTCCCGGTGGCTGGTTGTTCGACCGCTTCGGCACCAAGCCGGTGTACACCCTGGCGCTGTTCATCTGGTCGGCGCTGACACTGCTGCAGGGTTTCGTCGGCTGGTTGCCGACTACCTGGGCGGTGACCTCGATGTTTCTTCTGCGCTTGCTGGTGGGTTTTGCCAGTGCACCCTGTTTTCCCGGCAACGCACGCATCATCGCCTCCTGGTTTCCCACTGCCGAGCGCGCTACTGCCACGGCCATCTCCAGCTCGGCGCAATACGCCGCCACCGCAGTGTTCGCACCGCTGATGGGGTGGGTGGTGCAAACCATGGGCTGGCAATCGGTATTCATCGTGCTCGGTTGCCTGGGGCTGGCGCTGTCATTCGTCTGGCTCAAACAGCTGCATGGCCCGCGCGCGCATCCACGTATCGCGGCGGCTGAGTTGCACTATCTCGAACAGGGTGGCGCGCTGATCGATCTGGAAGGGCAGCGCGGAGGTAGTAGCGGTTCGCAGTGGCGCTACCTGGGCCTGCTGCTGCGCCAACGCACGATGATCGGCATCTACCTCGGCCAGTATTGCAACAACGCCATTACCTACTTCTTTCTCACCTGGTTTCCCGTGTATCTGGTTCAGGCGCGTGGCATGAGCATTCTCGGCGCCGGGTTTGCCGCCTCGCTGCCGGCCATCAGCGGCTGCATCGGTGGAGTGCTTGGCGGGCTGCTGTCCGACGGCATGCTGCGCCGTGGCCATTCGCTGACTCTGGCGCGCAAGCTGCCGATGGTGCTCGGCCTGCTACTGTCGAGTGCGGTGGTGCTGTGCATCTATGTCGACAGTGACGCTGCCGTGGTGGCGCTGATGGCTTTGGCCTTCTTCGGCAAAGGCCTCGGCTCGCTGGGCTGGACGCTGGTGGCCGACACCTCACCACGGCAGATTCTTGGTCTGTCCGGCGGGCTGTTCAACACCTTCGGCAACCTGGCTGCGATCACCACTCCCATCGTCATTGGTTACCTGGTCAGCCACAGTGGTTCTTTCGATGGGGCATTGATCTACGTAGGACTCAATGCCCTGCTGGCAAGCATCAGCTTCGGCTTGATCGTCGGCCACATTCACAGGGTCGAGCTGGACGCCACGTCCGGTTCGGCATCCTGAGCGCACAACAGGAGCACGCAGCATGCAGTTGATTCCCCATCAGGATTCGCCCCGTTATATACGCTTGCACCCGAGCGATAACGTTGGCGTGGTGGTCAATGATCAGGGTGTCGCCGCCGGTGGCCAGTTCGACGATGGCCTGACGGCTATCGAAGGCATCCCGCAGAGCCACAAGGTGGCGCTGGTGGATATCGCCGAGGGCGGCGAGGTGGTGCGTTATGGCGAGGTCATCGGTTATGCGCTGAAAGCCATCGCCGCCGGCAGCTGGGTCACCGAGCAGGTGCTGCGCATGCCCGAGCCGCCAGTGCTGGACAACCTGCCCAAGGCGACCATCAAGACCTCGCCCGGCGAGCCGCTGGAAGGCTACACCTTCGAGGGCTTTCGCAACCCGGACGGCAGCGTCGGTACGCGCAATATCCTCGGCGTGACCACCACCGTGCAGTGCGTGGTCGGCGTGCTCGATCATGTGGTCGAGCGCGTACGCAAGGAAGTCCTGCCCAAGTACCCCAACGTCGACGATGTGGTGGCGCTGTCGCACAGCTACGGCTGCGGCGTGGCGATCAATGCGCCGGACGCTGTGGTGCCGATCCGCACCCTGTACAACATCAGCCGTAACCCCAACCTCGGTGGCCAGGCGCTGGTAATCAGTCTGGGCTGCGAGAAGTTGCAGGCCAACCAGTTGATGGATGGCGATCAGCTCACCAACGGCATGGACGAGGAAGACTGGCTGTTCCGTCTGCAGGATTCCGGCACCGGCTTCACCGGCATGGTCGAGCAGATCATGAGCATGATCGAGGCGCGCTTGCAGGTACTCGACGAGCGTCGCCGCGAGACGGTGCCGGCCTCCGAACTGGTGGTCGGCATGCAGTGCGGCGGCAGCGATGCCTTCTCCGGCATCACCGCCAACCCGGCTCTGGGCGTGGCCGCCGATCTGCTGGTACGTGCCGGCGCCACCGTGATGTTCTCCGAAAACACCGAGGTGCGTGACGGCATCCACCTGCTCACACCGCGCGCCGCCAGCGTCGAGGTGGCCGATGCGCTGATCCGCGAGATGGACTGGTACGACCGTTACCTGCAGCGTGGCATGGCCGACCGCAGCGCCAATACCACGCCGGGCAACAAGAAGGGCGGGTTGAACAATATCGTCGAGAAGGCCATGGGTTCCATCGCCAAGTCCGGTAACAGCCCGATTGCCGGCGTGGTCGCGCCGGGCGAGCGCATTCGTGGCAAGGGCCTGTGGTTCTGCGCCACGCCGGCCAGCGATTTCATCTGCGGCACCCTGCAACTGGCGGCGGGTATGAACCTGCACATCTTCACCACCGGTCGAGGTACGCCCTATGGCCTGTCGATGGTGCCGGTGATCAAGGTGGCCACGCGCACCCAGCTGGCCGAGCGTTGGCCGGACCTGATCGACGTCGACGCCGGGCAGATCGTCTCCGGGCGCATGACCCTGGAAGAAATGGGCTGGCATATCTTCCAGCTCTACCTGGACGTGGCCAGTGGTCGCAAGCAGACCTGCGCCGAGCACCTGCGCCTGCACAACGACCTGGTGCTGTTCAACCCGGCGCCGGTGACCTGAGATGAGTGGCCTGCCCGATGATCTGCTCCAGGCATTGCGCGAGGCGGTCGGCGAGGTTGGCCTGATCACGGACGCCGAGCGCATGCAGAGCTACCTGAGCGACTGGCGCGGCGCCTACAGTGGTCAGGCGGCCGCAGTGCTGCGTCCGGCCTCGACGCAGGAAGTTGCTGCGGTGGTACGGCTGTGCGCGCAGGCCGGCGTCGCCCTGGTTCCGCAAGGTGGCAACACCGGTCTGTGCGGCGGCTCGATCCCGGATGACAGCGGGGCGCAGATCGTGCTGTCGCTGACGCGGATGAAGCGCATCCGCGACGTGGACGTGGCCAACGCAACCATTACCGTCGAGGCCGGGGTGATCCTCCAGCAGCTGCAGGAGGCCGCTGCCGAAGTCGGCCGGTTGTTCCCGCTGTCGCTGGGCGCCGAAGGCAGCTGCACGGTCGGCGGCAACCTGGCGACCAATGCCGGCGGCACCGCTGTGCTGCGCTACGGCAACATGCGTGACCTGACCCTGGGGCTGGAAGTGGTACTGCCCGACGGGCGCGTCTGGGATGGCCTGCGCGGCTTGCGCAAGGACAACACCGGCTATGACCTCAAGCACCTGTTCATCGGCAGTGAGGGCACCCTGGGCATCATCACCGCCGCCGTGCTCAAGCTGTTCCCGGCGGTACGTAGCCTGACCACCGCCTGGGTGGCGCTGCCCAGCCCGCAGGCAGCGGTCGAGTTGATCGGGCAGATGCGCGGGCTGTGCGGCGACCGCCTGACCGGCTTTGAGCTGATGTCGCGGCAGAGCGTCGAGTTCGTCCTGCGCCATGTCGCCGGCGTCAGCGACCCCTTTGCGAAAGCGCATCCCTGGTACGTGCTGATCGAACTGAGTGACACCCAGCCCAATGCGCCGTTGAACGAGATGCTCGAGCAGGGCATCGGCGAGGCCTTCGAGCATGGCGTGGTGCTGGATGCCGTGCTGGCTGGTAGCGATGCGCAGGTGCGCGCGTTGTGGGCGCTGCGCGAAGGCATCTCGGAGGCGCAGAACCACGAAGGGCCGAGTCTCAAGCACGACGTCAGCGTGCCGGTCAGCCGTATTCCCGACTTCATCGCGCGCACCGACCAGGCGCTGCGGCAGGCATTCCCCGGTGTGCGCATCGTGGCCTACGGGCACGTCGGCGACGGCAACCTGCATTACAACATCAGCAAGCCAGTCGGCGCCGAGGATGGTCCGTTCAAGACGCAGGCCGAGGCGATCATGCGGGTGATCTACGATCAGGTCCTGCAAGATGCCGGCAGTATCAGCGCCGAGCATGGCCTGGGCCAGTCCAAACGCCTGGCCGCGCAGCACTACAAGGCGCCGTTGGAACTGGAGCTGATGGCGCGCATCAAGCAGGCGCTGGATCCGGCCGGGCTGATGAATCCGGGCAAATTGCTGTGAGTCGTACAGTCGAAACAGGAGGAACCATGAGCAAAGCCAAGGTGCTGCAGATCGGCCCGCTGAGCGAGCGTTTCAATCGCGAGCTGGCCGAGGAATACGAGGTCAGTGCGCTGTGGCAGCAGGCCGAGCCGCTGGCCTTCCTGCGCAAACAGGGCGAGCAGTTCATCTACATGGTGTCCTCGGCTCGTTTCGGCTGCACGGCCGATCAACTGCGGCTGCTACCCAATCTGCGCGCCATCTGCAGTTTCGGTGTCGGCTACGATCCCTATCCGCTGGAGCTGCTGCGTGATCGTGGCATCGTCCTCAGCACCACGCCGGACGTGCTCAACGACTGCGTGGCCGATCTGGCCATGGGCCTGATGATCGACAGCGCAAGGCGTCTGTCCGAGGCCGATCGTTTCGTGCGCAGCGGCGCCTGGAGCAGCACCACGGGCTTTCCCTTGGCGCGTCGGGTCAGCGGCAAGCGCCTGGGCATCGTCGGTCTCGGTCGTATCGGCGAAGCGGTGGCGCTGCGGGCCTCGGGCTTCTCCATGCCAGTGCGCTACCACAACCGCCGTCCGGTCGAGGGCAGCCCGCACCAGCATGAGCCGGATCTGCTGGCGTTGGCGCGCTGGGCGGACTTTCTGGTGCTGACCTGCCCGGGCGGCAAGGCCACCCATCATCTGATCGACGCCGAGGTGCTCGAAGCACTCGGGCCTGATGGTTTCCTGATCAACGTGGCGCGCGGTTCGGTGGTCGATGAAGCGGCGCTGATCGCTGCACTGCAGCAGAAGGTGATCGGTGGCGCCGGACTGGATGTTTTCGAGCATGAGCCCCAGGTGCCGGCGGCACTGCGCGAACTGGACAACGTGGTGCTGCTGCCGCACGTCGGCAGCGCCAGCGTCGAGACCCGCCAGCAGATGGCCGATCTGGTACTCGATAACCTGCGTTCCTTTATCGCCAGCGGCCAACTGCTGACGCCGCTGTAACCCATTCGCGTGACGGCACCCGTCGGCACGCTTATCGCCGCAACGCCACAAGCGCTGCGGCCGCTTCTTCCTCAACCTCACCTGCAGCACTGGCGCGCCACAAGCGCGCCGGGTTATCCCGTTATGCCTGCTTTGGCTAATGGCTAGAGTGTCGCGGGGCCGCCCAGGCTGTGCGCACCAAGACCGGTTTCGTTACTCGGTGTGCAGGGGGCACTCCACCGGCCCGAGGCTTTGCACTACGAACCAATAATGCACTTGCCCTGCCTGGGTGGTCAGGCTCTACACTCTGTGGTTTTTCCGCAGGCAAGGACTCTCACCGTGCAGTCGGTCATTTCCATTTCGCAATTGAACAAGACCTATGCCTCGGGCCATCCGGCCCTGCAGGGCATCGATCTGGATATTCGCAAGGGCGAGATCTTCGCCTTGCTCGGCCCCAATGGTGCCGGCAAGACCACCCTGATCAGCATCATCTGCGGCATCGTCAATCCGGGCGAGGGCCGGGTGCTGGTGGCTGGCCACGACATCGTTCGCGACTACCGCGCCGCCCGCTCGCAGATCGGCCTGGTGCCGCAGGAACTGGTCAGCGACGTGTTCGAAACCGTCTGGGCGACGGTCAAGTTCAGCCGTGGCCTGTTCGGCAAGAAGCCAGACCCTGCCTACCTGGAGCAACTGCTCAAGGACCTGTCGCTGTGGGACAAGCGCAACGCCAAGATCATGGAACTGTCCGGCGGCATGAAGCGCCGGGTGATGATCGCCAAGGCGCTTTCGCACGAGCCGCAGATTCTCTTCCTCGACGAGCCCACCGCCGGCGTCGACGTGGAGCTGCGCCGCGACATGTGGAACATGGTCAGGCGCCTGCGCGAACGTGGCGTGACCATCATCCTCACCACCCACTACATCGAAGAGGCCGAGGAAATGGCTGACCGCATCGGGGTGATCAGCAAGGGGCGGATCATCCTGGTGGAAGACAAGCAGGTGCTGATGCACAAGCTGGGCAAGAAGCAGCTGACCCTGCACCTGCAGCAGCCATTGTCCTGCGTGCCGGCCGAACTGGCGCGCTATGGCCTGGAACTGGCCGATCAGGGCCATGCCCTGGTGTTCACCTTCGACGCCCAGCACGAGAACACCGGCATCGCCGAATTGCTGCGTGAACTCGCCCAGCACGGTATCGACTTCAAGGATCTGCAGTCGAGCCAGAGTTCCTTGGAAGAAATTTTCGTGTCACTGGTCTCAGGCCGATGAGAAGCTACTGCGCTCGCCCAGGCTGCGTTGAAATCAGGCTCGGCCTGCTCATGTACCGCGCGTACACTCCACGGCCTCGCCCGATTTCGCCTTGCCTGACCTTCGCTCGCTACGCTTCTCAGCGCCCTGAAATGGAGATTTGCGCATGAACCTGTACGCCATCAAGGCCATCTACCTGTTCGAGCTGGCGCGCACCTGGCGCACCCTGCTGCAAAGCATCGCCACGCCGGTGATCAGCACCTCGCTGTACTTCGTGGTATTCGGCTCGGCCATCGGTTCGAGCATGACCCAGGTGCAGGGCGTCAGTTATGGCGCCTTCATCATTCCGGGCCTGATCATGCTGGCGCTACTGACCGAGAGCATTTCCAACGCCTCGTTCGGCATCTACATGCCCAAGTACTCGGGGAGCATCTACGAGATTCTTTCGGCACCGGTCTCGTACCTGGAGATTCTGATCGGCTATGTCGGCGCGGCAGCGACCAAGTCGGTGATTCTCGGCCTGATCATCCTGCTCACGGCGCGGCTGTTCGTCGACTTCGAGATTCAGCATCCGCTGTGGATGGCAGCGTTCCTGGTGCTGACGGCGCTGACCTTCAGCCTGTTCGGCTTCATCATCGGCGTCTGGGCCGATGGTTGGGAAAAGCTGCAGATCGTCCCGGCGCTGATCGTCACGCCGCTGACCTTCCTGGGGGGCGCCTTCTATTCGATCAGCATGCTACCGCCGGTCTGGCAGACGGTGACCCTGTTCAACCCGGTTGTGTACCTGATCAGCGCCTTCCGCTGGAGCTTCTACGGCGTGTCCGACGTCAACGTCGGCGTCAGCCTGGCGATGGTGCTGGGCTTTCTGGCGCTGTGCATCGCGCTGGTGGGCTGGATCTTCAAAACTGGTTACCGGCTCAAGAGCTGAGCCTGGCATTCGCGGCTGAAGCCGCTCCTACAATCAGAGACATGCGCAATCCATGTAGGAGCGGCTTCAGCCGCGAAACGGTAGAAATGAAGGGACGCATCATGCGCCCCTTGTTCGTTTTCAGCCTGTAGGGCGGGTGAAACCCGCCATAAATAGGTGGCGGGTACGGATGTGTGGGAGGCGCTTTAGCGGCGATTTGCTTCGATTCGTCGCGGCTAAAGCCCCTCCCACAGAAGCTCTACCGTGTTCGGCTTGCTCATTTCACGCGTAATTCACACTCGAAGGTTTCCGCCGGCGGTACGTTCGGCTCCCACGGCTGCTGGTAGGTCAGCAGCAGCCTGCCTTCACCTGCCTCGCGCGCGCTGAAGCGCCAGGTGGAGATGCCGCCAGCGCCCACCAGCCCGGCCTCTTCCGGGTTGCTGTAGACCTCCGGGCCAAGGCTTTGCAGCACGTTCGCCGCGCCATCACGCACTTCCCAGCGAAAGCCGGTGGTGGGGTTGCTGGGCAGGCTGAGAATCAGTTGCTGGCCCTTGTTCAGCGTCAGCGGGCACTGCCTATCCTTCTTCAGCTCCAGCGTGCCGGATTGATGAGCGCAGGCCGTAAGCAGGGCCAGAGCGGGCAGGGTAAGCAGGCGCAAGGTGGCGTGCATGACGAACTCCAGTCAATAAAACCTGGCCCAGCATAGCTGCATTGGCTTGTCGGTGGCGACCGTCGAGGCGCGTGGTTTGCTGTAGGAGCGAGCTCTGCTTGCGAACGTCGGCGAGGCTGAAAGCTTCGCGAGCAGAGCTCGCTCCTACATATGCCTCTTTAGTCGAACAACACCTTGGCGACATCGCCATAGCGCTTGGCGAAGTGCACTGTGATGCCTTCCTTGAGGTAGGCCGGTAGTTCCTCGTAGCTGCCGCGGTTGGCCTCCGGCAGGATCAGCTCGAAGATCTTCTGCCGGCGCGCCGCGATCACCTTCTCACGCACGCCGCCAATGGGCAGCACCTGGCCGGTGAGGGTCAGCTCGCCGGTCATGGCCACGCCTTTCTTCGGCGCCTGGTTGCGCGCCAGCGAAAGCAGCGCGCTGGCCATGGTAATACCGGCGCTGGGGCCGTCCTTGGGCGTGGCGCCTTCCGGTACGTGCAGGTGGACGAAGGCCTGGTCGAAGAAGGTCGGGTCGCCGCCGAACTGCTTGAGGTGCGAGCTGACGTAGCTGTAGGCGATCTCCGCCGATTCCTTCATCACCTCGCCGAGCTGGCCGGTAAGCTTGAAACCACGGTTGAGCGTGTGGATGCGCGTCGCCTCGATCGGCAGGGTGGCGCCGCCCATGCTGGTCCAGGCCAGGCCGGTGATCACCCCGGTGCCGGCCAGCACCCGCTCGTTGCGGAACACCGGCATGCCGAGGGCTTCCTCCAGATCCTTGGCGCCGATGCGGATCTTCGCCTCGGGGTCCTCCAGCAGTTTCACCACCGACTTGCGCACCAGCTTGCCGAGCTGTTTTTCCAGCTGGCGTACGCCGGCCTCGCGGGCGTAGCCTTCGATCACTGCACGCAACGCCGCATCGCTGATGGACAGGCGCGCTTTCGGCACGCCGGCCTTTTCCAGCTGCTTGGGCCACAGGTGGCGCTTGGCGATGGCGAGTTTTTCCTCGGTGATATAGCCGGACAGGCGGATCACCTCCATGCGGTCGAGCAGCGGTCCGGGGATGGAGTCCAGTGTGTTGGCGGTGCAGACGAACAGCACCTTGGACAGGTCCAGGCGCAGGTCCAGGTAGTGGTCGAGGAATTCGACGTTCTGCTCCGGGTCGAGGGTTTCCAACAGCGCCGAGGCGGGGTCACCCTGGTAGCTGGTGCCCATCTTGTCGATCTCGTCGAGCATGATCACCGGGTTCATCACCTCGGCTTCCTTCAGTGCCTGCACCAGCTTGCCGGGCATGGCGCCGATGTAGGTGCGGCGGTGGCCCTTGATCTCAGCTTCGTCACGCATGCCACCCACCGAGAAGCGGTAGAAGGGCCGGCCGAGGGATTCGGCGATGGACTTGCCGATGCTGGTTTTGCCCACGCCGGGTGGGCCGACCAGCAGCACGATGGAACCGGCGATCTCGCCCTTGAAGGCACCGACGGCGAGGAACTCGGTGATGCGCTGTTTGATGTCGTCCATGCCGGCGTGGTGCTTGTCCAGCACCTTGCGCGCGCGGCCCAGGTCGAGCTTGTCCTGACCGTGAATACCCCAGGGCAGGGCGGTGGCCCAGTCCAGGTAATTGCGCGTGACGGCGTACTCCGGCGAGCCGGTCTCGAGGATCGACAGCTTGTTCAATTCCTCGTCGATGCGTTTCTGCGCGGGCGCCGGCAGAGTCTTGCCTTCGAGGCGGGCGAGAAACTCTTCGCGATCCGCGCTCTTGTCGTCCTTGCTGATGCCCAGTTCCTGCTGGATCAACTTGAGCTGCTCCTTGAGGAAGAACTCGCGCTGGCGCTCGCCGATCTGCTTGTTGACCTCGGCCGACAGCTCTTTCTGCAGGCGGCCAACCTCGACCTCCTTGCGCAGCAGCGGCAGCACCTTTTCCATGCGCTTGAGCATGGGCACGGTGTCCAGTACTTCCTGCAGCTCGTGGCCGGAGGCGGTGGTCAGGGCGGCGGCGAAGTCGGTCAGCGGCGAAGGATCGTTGGGGCTGAAGCGATTGAGGTAGTTCTTCAGCTCCTCGCTGTACAGCGGGTTGAGCGGCAGCAGCTCCTTGATCGCATTGATCAGCGCCATGCCGTAGGCCTTGACCTCGTCACGCGGATCGTTCGGCGGCTGTGGATATTCCACTTCTGCCAGGTACGGGCCACGGCGGCTGAGCCAGCCGCGAATGCGCACGCGGGTCAGGCCCTGGGCGACGAACTGCAGTTTGCCGCCTTCCTCGCTGACGTGATGTACACGCACCAGGGTGCCGTGCTCTGGCAGGGTATCGAGGTCGAACTCGCCATTCTCGTCCGGCGGGGTGTCGACGAAGAACACCGCCAGGCATTTATGCTCGGTATTGCCGACGCGCGTCAGTGTACGGCCCCACGGCTGCTGGTTGACCATGACCGGCAGCACCTGCGCCGGAAAGAACGGGCGGTTGTGGATGGGGATGATGTAGAGCTTGTCCGGCAACTGCTGCGCGGGCAGTACCAGGCCGGTGCTATCGGCCTTGACGTGAACTTCGACAGCTTCGGGGGTGTTGTCCTGATCGTTCATGGAGCACCTTTGCGTGTACGTTGGGTGCTACATGGGGCGAGTGCAGGATTTTTTCAACGTTTCAGTCGAGACTCAGGCGAATGCCTTGCAGGCGCTGTTCGATCAATGGGGTGAGCAGGGCGAAGCACTCACCGGGCGCCAGGCGAATCTGCGCCGACTCGATCAGGTCACTCTGCAGGCGCTCGATCAGCGCGAGCAGATGCGCGTCCTGCTCCTGATCGAGCAGGCGCTTGCAGAGAAAACGCAGCTGCATCTGCAGGCCGGGCGGGCAGCGCTCGTAATTGGCCGCGCGTACCGACAGGCCGCGCAGCCTGGCAAGGTCTTCGAGCGAGCGGCAGGCCTCGCCGAGCCCGCGAATTCTCGGGTGATGTTGACGGTAGAGGCGATCTTCGAGTTGTTCGATCACCGTCAGCAGTGTTTCGAGCAGTCGGCAGTGGGCATCGAAGTCGGCGGGGTTACGGCGCAACTGTGGCCAGTGTTGCTGCAGGGGCGGTAGTTGCATGCGGGCGCTAGGCCAGTTCAGCCACAGCTCGTCCAGCTGCTGCGCCAGCGCATTGCGCTGCGCGATGCTCGCGGCATCCAGCTGCGCACCCAGGCCACGGTGTTTCTGCAGGGCCTGAAGCAGGTCGAGGCAGCGCTGCACGATCTCGGTATCCGCCTGTGTGTCGGCTTTCAACTGGCGGTTTTCCGCTCGGTGGGTGAGCCAGTAGCCCAGGGCCAGCAGCACGACAAACAGGGTCAGAAGAATCAGGGCGGTGTCGCGCATTGGGGCTCGCTTGTCTGGGCCGGTCTAGGGGCGAAGCAACTCTTCTGCCAGCTACCAGGGCTGTGTAGTTCGGATCAGCAAGGCCCGGTGGCTGCACAGTAATGGAGCATGCCGGCATTCAGGCGGTGAATTGGTGCGGTGGTTGCTATAGGTGCAACCGTTTCGCGATGGGTGGTTGCGGCGTTTTTTATTGGAAAGGAGTAAAGTGCAACCCTTGTTTCGTGCCGCCAGTCTTTTGCGATGCTGCAAGCCCGTGTGATCCGCCTGGATGAACAGGCCCATGAACATGCCCATGATCATCATCAGTTGGTGATGTCCCTGGTCGGCCGCGCCGAATTCGAGGTCGGCGGCCGCGGTGGGGAAGTCTGTCGTATGCGCGCCTGCCTGGTGCCAGGCGACGCTGCTCACCAGTTCGCAGGCATGGGCGACAACCGCATGCTGATCCTCGATCTGGACGAGCAGGACACACCCAGCGAAGACCTGGAGCTGCTCCATCGCCTGTTCGAAAAGCCTCGCTATCCCGCCCTCGATGTCGATTTCCAGCACCTGCTGAGCTATGCCGGCGCGGAGCTGGAGCGCTACGGTAGCGACTCTATCCTCGCGCGTTCTCTTGGCGGTGTATTGCTCCGCGCTTTGCACCTGCGCCTGTTTGGCGAGCAGCGTCGGCAGCCGCAGGGGGCGCTGGATCTGCAGCGTCTGGATGATTACATCGGCGAGCATCTGGCACGGCGTATCAGCGTCGTTGAGCTGGCGCAGGAAATGTGCCTGAGCCCCAGCCACTTCCATGCCCAGTTCAAGGACAGCGTCGGCCTCACGCCACACCAATACCTGCTCAAGACACGCCTCGACCGCGCCGCGCGCATGCTGCGCGAGAGCAACCTGCCGTTGGTGAGAATCGCCGAGGAATGTGGTTTCTCCAGCCAGAGTGCGCTGACCACAGCCATGCGCCGCTATATGGGCCTGACCCCGAAGCGATTGCGCAGCGCCTGAATATTCGGTGCTCCACCGTCGCGTAGCCCGGATGCAATCCGGGGGACAAAAACTCCCGGATTGCATCCGGGCTACGGTGTTCAGGCGTAATTCTGCGAGCTCTGTCCGTAGGGTGGGTTAGCCGCCTGTCACGTGCTTGATCACGCCACCGCATCTGCAGCGGCGTAACCCACCTACGAGAAGCCGTGCGACCGACATTTGGTCTGTGCCGCGACGCTAGGCGTAATTCTGCGGGCTCAGCTTGCGCTCGATCAGTTCGATGAGGATGTGCAGGGTCTTGATGTGCAGTTCCTGCACGCGGTCGGCGAAGTCGCCGCCCGGGGCGCAGATGCACACGTCGGCCAGGCTTTCCAGTAGCGAACCGGGTTTGCCGGTGAGGGCGATCACCTTCACACCCTGCGTCTTGGCGGCTTCGGCGGCCTTGACCACGTTGGGGCTCTTGCCGCTGGTGCTGATGGCGATCAGCACGTCGCCGGCACGGCCATGGGACTCGATATAGCGCGAGAAGATGAAGTCGTAGCCGAAGTCGTTGGCCACGCAGCTGATATGGCTGGGATCGCTGATCGACACGGCGGCAATGCCGGGACGGTTCTTGCGGTAGCGCCCGGTCAGCTCTTCGGCGAAGTGCATGGCGTCGCACATCGAGCCGCCGTTGCCGCAGGAAAAGGCCTTGCCCTTGTTCTCGAAACTCTCGACCAGCAACTCGGCGGCCTTCTGGATATTGCCCAGGGTCTGTTCGTTGGCGAGGAAGGCCTCCAGCGCGCGCTGGGCTTCCTGCAGGCTGTTGCGGATATGTTCGATCATCGCGTCTCAGAACCTCAAGGGAGTTCAGGGCTGGAGTAGAAAGCGGTCAATACTTTCACCAGGTGATCGACGTCATGGCTGCCGGCCAGTTCGCGGATCGAGTGCATGGCGAAGGTGGGCAGACCGATATCGACCGTACGCACGCCGAGCTGGCTGGCGGTGATCGGGCCGATGGTGGAGCCGCAGGCCATGTCGCTGCGTACCACGAAGCTCTGCACCGGCACTTCGTTTTCCAGGCACAGATGGCGGAAGAAACCGGCAGTCTCGCTGTTGGTGGCGTAGCGCTGGTTGCTGTTGATCTTGATCACCGGGCCGGCATTGAGCTTGGGTCCGTGGTTGCCGTCATGCTTGTCGGCGTAGTTCGGGTGCACACCGTGGGCGTTGTCGGCCGAGACCAGCAGCGAGCGTTGGATGGCACGGACGAAAGCGTCGCCGTCTGGCAGCACGCGGCGCAGCACCTGTTCGAGGAAGGGGCCATCGGCACCGCAGGCGGAGCAGGAGCCGACTTCTTCGTGGTCGGTGCAGACCAGTACGCAGGTTTCCTCGTCGTCCGAGTCGATCAGCGCCTGCAGGCCGGCGTAGCAGGACAGCAGGTTGTCCAGGCGTGCGCTGGCGATGAAGTCTTGGTTGAGGCCGACGATGGCGGCGCTCTGGGTGTCGTAGAAGCTCAGCTCGTAATCCAGCACCGCGTCCGGGTTGAAGTCGTGCTCCATGGCCAACTGCTCGGCGAGCAGGGCGCGGAAGTCGGCGGTTTCGCTGCTGGCGAGCTGAGCGAGGATCGGCGGCAGCTCGTTCTGTGGGTTGATCGCCCAGCCCTGATTGGCCTCACGGTTGAGGTGGATGGCCAGGTTGGGGATCACGGCGATGGGCTGGTAGAAGTCGATCAACTGACTCTCCACCTTGCCATCGCGGCGGTAGGTCACGCGGCCGGCCAGCGACAGGTCACGGTCGAACCAGGGGGCGAGCAGGGCGCCGCCGTAGACTTCCACGCCGAGCTGGAAGAAGCCCTGGCGCTGCATCTCCGGGGTCGGTTTGACGCGCAGGCAGGGGCTGTCGGTATGTGCACCGACCAGGCGAATGCCGCCGTCCACGGCCGGGCGTTTGCCGAGCTTGAAGGCGATGATCGAGGAGTCGTTGCGGGTCACGTAATAGCGGCCACCAGCTTCGGTGTGCCAGGGCGCGCGTTCGTCGAGGTGACGATAACCGGCGGCTTCCAGGCGTATGGCCAGGCTGGTGGTGGCATGAAAAGGGGTCGGCGAGGCGTTGAGAAAATCGAGCAAGCCTTGAATCAGTTCTTCGCGCATGTATCACTCCGGACAGCGATGGCGCAGTGTAACCGTTTTGCCTGTTCTTGGCAGAGCGGCGCGTGCATGGCCCGGATAGAGAACGGCAATATTGCGTGAGGGATGGCAGGATCAGGTGATGGGTGCCCGGAACAAACAAACGGATACCGACAGAGCCCCGATCTGCCGGTATCCGTAAGCTGCAAATCAGAATTTGTAGGTGGCCGATAGGCTGAACACATCTCCCCTGGCGCTCACTTCGCCATCCGCGCTTGCGCCGCCCAGGCGATCCTGGTTTACGGTGCGCAGGCGTGCCTTGTCGACGAACTGGCGGGAGTAAGCCGCATCGAGGCTCAGATTGGGTTCGGAGGCGAAACGATAGCTGCCACCGAGAGAGACGAAGGTGCGGTCGCCATCTGGGATGCGAGCATCGCGGGTGGAGTTGCGCGTCGGCGTCTGATCCAGGGCCACACCTGCACGCAGGGTTAGCTGATCGGTAGCGCGGTAGTCGCCGCCAATCGAGTACATCCAGCTATCCCTGTAGTTGTAGGGGATTGCCACCAGGGTGTTGCCGTTGGATGTCAGTGTGAGATTCTTGAATGATGACCACTGGGTCCAGGTGACGCTGGCACCCAGCGAGAGGCGGTCATTGAACTCATGCACCCAGTCGAGTGTGGCGCTGGCAGGTACATCCAGACGGGACTTTGCATTGGCGCCATTTGAATTCAGGCTCAGGCCGGGAAAGGCCTGCTCGACGGCTGTCTGGTCGCTCCCAAAGAACGGATCGTCCATCAGGAATCGGGAGAACTCATCCGCATAGAAGTTGTACTTGCCCTCGAGCTTGTTGCGAATGCGGGCATGGTAATTGAGGCCCAGCGTATCGCGATCGGTGGGTTTCCAGGCGATTCCGGTAAACCAGCCAAAGGAGGTATTGTCCACCTTGACACGGATCAGGGCATCGCTGAGACCCGAGGGAAGGCCTATATTCAGCTCTGACGTGGGTGTGCCAGCAGCGGCCAGAAGATCGATGTTCTGACTGATGAAGCCTTTGGTGTTCTGAACGATGATGCCACCACCGATCGAGAAGGTATCGTTGACCTTGAACGACAGCGAGCCGGTCAGACCGACCGTTTCGATCTTGGTGTCGACAGCGAAGTCCTGACCTTTCCAGTCGCGATCCCAGGTCGTTCTTGCCCCCATGGGCACGACCTGGCTCAGGCCGAAGCTCAGCCGATCGTTGATCGGCATGACCAGGAAGCTGGTGGGCAGCACGGCAGCGAAACCGCCTTGGCCGCCGTCATTGGTAACGGCGCCATTATCGATAATGCCGCCTGTTGGGTTGCCATCCGCATCACGCTCAAAATCCCGATTCGCGCGCAAGTCGCCTTGATAGTCGTAAACATTACCTTTGAACTTCAAGCTGACGCGTGCGTGGTGCACGGATACCTGGGCAATATTCTGATCGATAAAGGCCATGGCCGCTGGGTTATTGAACGCGGCGCTGGGGTCATTCTTCCACATCGAGCCGCCAGCAAATGCACGACCCCAGCCAGGGGTGCCGTAAGTCGGTACTCCGAATGCGCCGGCATGGGCTTGCGAAGTGATAAGAATCGAACTGGTCAGTGCGGCAATACAGAGTGTTCGATAGCTGCTGGCAGGTACTGCTTTTTTATTGTTTTGCATGGCTGATCTCTTGTAGGGAGAACTTTTATTCGATAACTCGCACGCTTGCTGAATGCCTCAACAACAAGTGTGCGAGTTATTACTTCTTGTCGGTCGATTGGATCAGTTGACCGAAATGCCCGGCGCCGTGACGCTCAGCGAGCGTATGGTGCAACCCCCGGCCAGGGACTGGGCGGACGTGATACTCAGGTTGTTGCTGGAGTTGACCCATTGCGCGTTGATGGTGGTCGGGCCTGCGCAGTTGGAAGCCGGAATAAAGGGAGGAGCCCCGGCAATGGTGAAACCCACACCGGAAACGGTACCGGCCCAGGTATTGCCGTCGGAGCTGGTGGTCGGAGTCAGCGTCCAGGGCAGACCGGTGATTATCGCCTGTGTGCACAGCGAACTGCCGCTGACGGTTACGCCGGTGATGCTGGCGGTGGCACCGCCGGCATCCACGCTGCCATTGAAAACGACGTTGCAGTTCACCGTCGCGCCGAAAGACGAAGGCCCGGAAACGCCAATGGTGCCGGTCGCGGTAAAGGTGGAGCCGGTGATGGTGGCAGCTGAGGCCATGCTCGATACACCCAGGCCGATTACCAGGGCACCCATAGCGGCAAGCAGTTTATGGTTTTTCATTGTTTCCTCACTAACAGATTGTTGTTGTATGTATGGCTGTTACGAGATGCACAACAAACCACTGATCTATCTCTTCCAGCCCGAACTTCCCGAACAGTCCTGAGTGTTTTTCAGGCAGACGCTCGGGATACAGCTAACTTCATGCGGTTGTCGCCATATGCATGCAGTTGACTGTTTTGCAGGCGATGCAAAAGCTCGCCGAATCTCTGTGAAACTTCCTTATTTCTTCAAGGGCGTAATGGCTGAAGAAATAGAGTGGGATACAACGCCATGCTGAGGCGTGACGAAATGTCGCCAAGACAGGAAGCGGGAACGGATGAAGAGTTGCGTAGCGAGCAGGTCCATCTGGTTCAAGCTCCCCGTTATGTTATGGGCAGGACCGTTCGAGTTGAGCGATATGCAGACTGTGCGGTGCAATCGGCGGGCTCGTTGTCTGCCTCTAAGGTAATCTTCCGTGGCGAAAGAAAACCCCAGCCAAGGATGGGTTGGGCTGCTGACCGATCTATCAACTGTGAGTAACCGTGAAGAAGGTACACACCGCTTGTCGCCGATCCATACCAATGGACGGGGCGGTGGGATCAGTTGGGGACTCGTACGTAACCGGGCTCGAGCCCGAAGACTTCCAGCCCCTCAGGCATCGAGCGACCGGCCTCGACTTCGACCACGCTGACGGGATGCTGGGGTGTGCTGCGGTAGTCGAGCAGCCACTTGTCTCCAGCGCGACGGATGGCGGCGCTGGGCACCACGAGCGCTGCGCGATTGTGATAGGTGAGGATGCTCAGCTTGGCGCTCATGCCGAGCCTGACCTGGCGCATTTGGGCCTCATCCAGAGCGGGTATGGCCACCACCACCTCGAATTGTGAACTGCCGCTGGAGGCGCTGGCGAGCGCCTGCCCGCCAACCACCTTGACGCTGCCGTGCAACTGCTGCCCCTCGAAGCCGTCGCCGGTAACGTCTACCGGCTGGCCTTCCTGAAGCTGGTTGACGTCCAGTTCGGCGACCCGCGCGATGACGCTCAGCCCCTCGATGCTGGCGAGCCCGAGCAAGGGTTGTCCCTGGCTGACCCGGCTGCCGGTCTGTATGGGGCCTCTGGCCACCTCCTCGGCGCTGATGCCGGGGGCTTGCACGACGATGCCGGAAAACGGCGCCAGTACCTCGCGCGATGCCAGTTGCTGCTTGAGTGCCTGATACTTGACTTCGGCATTGGTCAGCTCCATTTCGGCGATCTGTCGGTATTCGCCTTGACCCCGCTGGAGCGCGCTTTCCAGTTCGGCTTGCGCTGCACGCAGGTCGAGGCGCTGGAGCTGGGTCTGCCTTTGCAGGTCTTCCAGCTCATTGCGTGGCACGATGCCCTTCTCGTGCAGGGCCTGGGTTTCCTTGAGCTTCTGCTCGTTGCCGTCCAGGCTCATCTGCACGCTGCGCAACGCGCGGCGGGCGCGGCTGACTTCCTGGCCATTTTCCCAGTCCTGCAGTTCACGCGCGTTGCGCCGTGCCTTGAGCAGGGTCGAGAGGGCGTCGCGTACCTGTGTCTCCAGTTCGCTGGCGTTCATTTCGAGCAAGCGTTCGCCTTTGACGACGCGTTGCCCCGGTTCGACGAAGAGGCTGGCAACATTGCCATTGAAGGGGGCGCTGATGGTGAGCGTTCGCTCCGGCTCGATGCGCCCGACCAGGCCGATGCGATGTTCCAGCGGGCTGGGTTGCACGGCCTGCCAGTGTCCGGAGGCAGGCTCGACGCTGGCGTCAGGGCGGGTCTGCAGGAGCAGGGTCGCGGCCACGCCGAGCAGCAGGGCGAGTGCGGCGAGTGCCAGGCGTAGCCTGCGCCGGCGCGTCGGTTCAATGGTCATTGATGATGATCTCCCAGCTTTCCAGCGTCATGCCCAGGGTCAGATCCAGTTGTGTCTGTGCGTTGAGGTAAGCGATCAGCGTGTTGAGACGGGCGTTCTCGGCGTTCTGCAGGTCACTCTCGAAACTGAGCACCTGAAAGTTGCTGGAGCGCCCGGCGGCCAGCTTGTCCCGTTCGATCGACAGTTTGCGCTGGGACAGCTCCACACCACGTTGGGCGATCTCGTATTGTCGCCAGCGGGTGCCGAGGTCTCGCACCACATCCTTGACGCTGCGTATCAGCGCCTGCCGGCTTTCTTCCAGTTGCAGTTGCTGATCCTCGACGTTGATCCGCGCATGCACTTCGCCCTGGCGTCGGCTCAGGTCGCCGATAGGGATGTCCAGGCGCAGCCCGGCATAGCTGTCCCAGCGTCTCTCCCCTCCGTTGTCATTGGATGAGCCATAGCGATCACGGACCTGGTTGGCACCGAGCTCGACGGAGAGGTCCCACAGGCTCTGGTTCTTGGCCAGCATCAGGTTGATGTCCGCCTGTTGGCGCTGGATTAACTGGCGCAGATAGTCGGGTTGCTGTTGTTCGGCCAGGCGTATGGCCTGGCTCGGGTCGATCGCTATCGCTTCGGCCTGCAGGGTATCGGTCGCCCGCACCGGCGAGGAGAGATCCAGGGCGAGCAGGCGCAACAGATCGAGGCGGCTGGTATCCACCTGATTGGCGGCTTCTTCCATGCTCAGCTCCTGGGTGGCCAGGCTGGCCTCCGTCTGTACGGCATCGAATTCGGCCATGCGTCCGGCCTGGATCATGGCCCGGTTGACCTCCAGCAACTCCCGTGAACGTTGCAGTGCCGCCTTGGCGATGCGCAGTTGCTCCTGAGCCCGCAGCAGGTCTCGGTAGGCATAGATGATTGCCGAGACGGTCTGCGAAATGTTGGCTTTGAGGCCGAGGCGATTGGCCTGCTCGGTGAGTCGGGCGAGTTGCCGGGGCGCGGTGGTGACCTCTCGCCCGGCACCGCGCAACAGCGGCTGGATGATGCTGAAATCGACTCCGTCGTTGCGGCGCCAGCCAGCCTCGTTGGCTTCGCTGTGATTCTTGTTCCAGCCGAGGCTGAACAGGGTGCCGTACTCGCCCAGCAGCGTGGTGTTTGCGCCGAGTTCACTGCGGCGTTCACGGTCCTCGCTGCTGCGAGAAGCCCGGTAGTTGCTGGACAGATACAGCTTGGGACTGAAAACGTCCTCTGCTACCCGCAGGTCAAACTTGTCGGCGACCCGCCACAGATAGGCGCTCTTGATCGAGCGGTTGTTGCGCAGCCCGAGAAAGACCGCATCAAGCAGGGACAGATCCGTCATTTGCTCGCTTAGCAGAATCGGGCTTGGCGGGGCTGGCATGCTGGGCGCCGAAGGGGTCAGCGGCTCCTCCCGCCAGGCCTGCGCAGGAGCGCAGGCCATGGCCAGGAGTACGGCGAGGAGCAGCCGTTCATTCATCGCGCAAGGCCTCCACAGGTTGCAGGCGTGAAGCGGTCATGGCCGGATGCAGACCGAAGAACAGACCGACCAACACGGTGCTGCCGAGCCCCAGAGGCAGAGCCCCGGGCACCAGTGAGAATGCCCAGCCCGAGAGCTGTGCGTAGCCCCAGCCGCCTGCCACCCCCAGGGCTGCACCGAACAGTGCGCCGATGCTGGTCAAGGTCACCGCTTCGACCAGGAACAGGTTGCGGATGTCGCGTCTGCGTGCACCCAATGCCAGGCGTATGCCGATCTCCCGCCGACGTTCGTTGACGTTCATGAGCATCACGTTCATCACGCCCACACCGCCGCCTAACAGGGACACCAGACCAAGGGCGGCGAGCAGGTAGGTGAAGGTCTGGCTTTGCTGCTGCATGCCTGCGAGTACCTGCTGCGCATAGACCAGGTTCGGCTGGGCATCGCCTGCGATACGCTGCGTCACGGCTGCGACGAGCTGTTCACCGGCCAGTGGCACCTGCTCGGTGCTGTTGGCGCGGGCCACCACATGGCTAAGCCGCGCATTGGGATCGAGGCGTGGCATGCCTTCGAGCGGAATGAACAGGGCTTCGTTGGCATTGAACGGCAGCAGCAGGCCGGGCGACTCCTGCTTGAGTATGCCGACGATCTGGAACTGATAGGCATGCAGGCGCACTCGGTCCCCCAGTTTGAGTGGCGCGTTGGGTTGGCTCAGCGCCTGCGCCAGCGAGGCACCGATCACTGCATAGGTTTCCCGGCGATCGAAGGCCGACAGCGCCCGGCCAGCATCCACAGACAGACCCGCGGCGGTGAACAGTTCGGGGATGCTGCCGATGATGTTGGCATTGCTCTGCTGGCCATTGAAGATCGCCGGGGCGCCATAGCTCATCACCGGCGCAAGGTTGGCGATGGCTGGCATTTCCTGGCGCAGCGAATCTGCATCCAGCCGCAGCGGCAGGCCGTCATGCGCCGTCGTCAGGGGCGGTAGCTGCAGGATCAGGATATCGCTGCCCAGGTTGCGAAAGATCGCCAGCGATTGCGCTGCGGCATTGCCGCCGATATTGAGCAGGGCGACCACCGAGCAACTGCCCATGACGATGCCCAGCAGGGCCAGCAAGGAGCGCCTACCGAGCATGCGCAGGCTGTTCAGCGCCTCGACCAGTATCTGTGCGGCGCTCGGTCCGGTGCTGAACGGCATGGCCAGGCTCATGCTGCGCCGGCCTCGCGCAGCAGCCCCTGGTGCACCTCGACCCGGCGCGCCAGGCGGTTGGCGATCAGAGGGTCATGGGTGACCACGATCAGCGTGACGCCTTGCTCGCGGTTGAGCTCGATCAGCAGTGCCATGATCTCCTGAGCCGTGCTGGCATCGAGATTGCCGGTCGGTTCGTCGGCGAGAATCAGTGCAGGCTTGCCGACCAGCGCGCGGGCAATGGCTACGCGCTGGCGCTGCCCGCCGGACAGGCTGGCTGGGCGATGCTCGCTGCGTTCGCCCAGGCCGACCCTGACCAGCATGGCGTGCGCCTGCTCGCGCGCCTGGCGAGGCGCGATGCCGCGATAGGTCAGGGGCAAGGCGACGTTGTCCAGTGCGCTGAGGCGGGGAAGCAGGTTGAAGCTCTGGAAGACGAAACCGATCAACTGGTTACGCAGGGCGGCCAACTGGTCCGGGCTGGCCTGGGCGACGTCGATGCCGTTCAGGCGGTAGTTGCCGGTATCGGGCAGATCGAGCAGGCCGAGCACGTTGAGCAGGGTGCTCTTGCCCGAGCCGGAGCTGCCGAGGATGGCGCAGCTTTCCCCGCGGGCGATCCGCAGACAGACGTCGTCGAGGATGTACAGCGTCTTGTCGGCAAGACGGTAGTGCTTGCCAATGTGCTGCAACTGGATGAGCTGTTCTTCGTTATTGTTTTCGAGCATCCCGATGCCACTGCCTGCGTCCATGTCGATGAACCACTGAGCATCGCCTTGTCAGGCACTCCCAGAAGTCGAAGCCATCTGGCTCTGTTCCGGGGAGTCAGAGGGCAGTCGTCCCTCTGAAAGCGGCCGCAATAGGGCCATGCCCGATAGCAGGATTGGCAGCGCTGGCTGGTCTGTAAAGCCAACTTTCTTCTGGTTCGCTCAGGCAGTGTTACCGATGCTCACACCTTCTATGTAGAGCAGGTGGGGGCAAAAGCAGCGCCTGGAGCAAGGCCATGGCGGTTCTGGCGAATGCGCTGGGTCAGAACGGCGCCGGGCACTCGAAACGCATGCGTTCACCCGTTTGCGGGTGGGTGAGGGCGAGCATGCTGGCGTGCAGGCACAGGCGCTCATGGGCAGCCAGGGCCTGTTCGTGGGCGTAGAGACGGTCGCCCAGCAGTGGATGACCGATGGACAGCATGTGCACGCGCAGCTGGTGCGAACGGCCGGTGATGGGCGTGAGCTCGACGCGGCACCAGTCGCCGCAGCGCTCGATGACGCGCCAGTGGGTCAGGGCGTGCTTGCCCAGTTCGTGATCGACGACGTGGCGTGGTTTGGTCGGTGGGTCGTAACGCAGTGGCAGGTCGATGGTGCCGCTGTCGGCCTGCGGCTGGCCCCAGCACAGCGCGGTGTAGGCCTTCTCGGTTTCGCGGTCGTGGAACTGGCGTGACAGCTCGCGGTGGCTGTCGGCGTCGCGTGCCAGGACGATGATGCCGGAGGTTTCCCAGTCCAGCCGATGGACGATGCGCGCTTCCGGGTAGCCGTTCTCCTGCAGACGGGTGACCAGGCAGTCCTTGTTGTCATCGGCGCGGCCGGGCACCGACAGCAGCAGGGTGGGTTTGTTGATCACCAGCAGGGCAGCGTCCTGGTGGAGAATTTCGATCTGGCTTAGCGGCATGGTGTGTGGGCTGGTGTAGGAGCGGATTTATCCGCGAAGCTGTTGGCCTGTAGAAGCTTCGCGGATGAATCCGCTCCTACAGGTGCGTGTTGCTACAAACGAACACGGCGGCCGAAGCCGCCGTGAGCGTGGCCGGAATCGATTAACGATCCGGCAGAGTGATATTCAACTCCAGGATCGAGCAGCTGCCCTGGTTTTCCAGTGCGACCTGCACCTGATCCGATTCGATGTTGACGTACTTGCGGATCACTTCCACCAGCTCCTGCTGCAGGGCAGGCAGGTAGTCCGGCTGGCTACGTTGGCCACGTTCGTGGGCAACGATGATCTGCAGGCGCTCTTTGGCGATGGATGCGGTGGTTTCCTTCTTGCGCGAACGCAAGAAGTCAAAAATATTCATTCTCGACCTCCAAACAGGCGCTGCAGGAAGCCCTGCTTCTTCACATCCAGGAAGCGGTGCGCGACTTCCTTGCCAAGCAGGCGATCGACTGCGTCGCTGTAGGCCTGGCCGGCATCGCTCTGGTCATCGAGGATGACCGGGATACCCTGGTTGGATGCCTTGAGCACGGCCTGGGATTCAGGGATCACGCCGAGCAGGCGGATGGCGAGGATTTCTTCGACGTCTTCGACGCCGAGCATCTCGCCCTTGGTAACACGCTCGGGGTTGTAACGGGTCAGCAGCAGGTGTTCCTTGATCGGCTCTTCGCCTTTCTCGGCGCGGCGCGATTTGCTCGCCAGCAGGCCGAGCATGCGGTCGGAGTCACGTACCGAGGACACTTCCGGGTTGGTCACGACGATGGCTTCGTCGGCGAAATACATCGCCAGGTGAGCACCTTTCTCGATACCGGCCGGCGAGTCGCAGACCACGTATTCGAAATTCTGCGACAGCTCGGCGATGACCTTCTCGACGCCTTCCAGGGTCAGGGCATCCTTGTCACGGGTCTGGCTGGCGGCCAGCACGTAGAGGTTCTCGAGACGCTTGTCCTTGATCAGGGCCTGGGTCAGGGTCGCTTCGCCGTTGACGACGTTGACGAAGTCGTACACCACGCGGCGTTCGCAACCCATGATCAGATCGAGGTTACGCAGGCCGACGTCGAAGTCGACGATGACGGTCTTGTGCCCGCGCAGGGCGAGGCCGGTACCGATGGCGGCGCTGGTGGTGGTTTTACCGACGCCACCTTTGCCGGAAGTGACTACGAGGATCTTGGCCAAGGTGATTCACCCCAAAAAATGAAAAAACGCGGGAATCCATCAGCCAATCGAGGCTTCCGGATGCCTTTTTTATGTCCGTAAAAAGTGGCCGCAGTATCCGTTAAAGGCGGGTGATGTTCAACACGTCACCCGACAGGCTGACTTGCACCGCATCGCCCCAAAGCGGGTCGCGGCGCAGGTCTTCGGCGACTTTGTAATGGCCGGCAATCGACAACATTTCGGCGCCCATTTGCTGACAGAAGATTCGTGCCTTGGTGTTGCCCTTGATACCCGCGAGGGCGCGGCCACGCATGGGCGCGTAAACATGGATATTGCCATCGGCGAGAAGTTCCGCCCCGGCGCTGACCGGCGCCAGTACGATCAGATCACCACCCTGGGCATAGATCTGCTGGCCGCCGCGTACCGGGCTGGTGATGATGCGACTGGGTTTGTGCTCGGGTTCGGCCGGTTTCTCTTCCGCTTTCTTCGGCGTTGGGTCGAGGGGGCGCTCGCGCGCGCCGGAGGGCGGCAGCACCGGCAGATCCATGGCTTCGGCGGCGGCGACGTCGCTTTCGCGCGAGGCACGGATGGCCAGGGTGCGCAGGCCGTGGCGGCGGCAGACGGCCATCAGCTCGGCCAGATCCAGCTCGCCTTCGCCTTCCGGTAGTTTGTCCAGCGCCAGCACCAGCGGCGTGTTGCTGAAGAAGGCCGGGGCCTGGGCGACCTTTTCCGTCAGTTGCGCGTCGAGGCGTTCGAGGTCGTTGTGCGCCAGTTCCATCACGGTGATGGCGAGCATGCTGCCCTTGAGCTGGAATACGGGGTCTTGGGCGAGGAGGTCGGCTTGGCTCATGGTGGTGCGATGGGCCTTCTGGCGAGTCGAAAGATGCCCGGACTTATAACGACATAGCCCGCATGCCGCAAGCCGCGCGCGTCAGCGAGGCAATGTGAGGCGCTGGTAGTGGCTGTCGATTCGCTGTCGTGACCTCGCTTCCCAGTATGGATGCCGGCCAGCCGGTCGGGAAAACTGCGTTAGAATGCGCGGCTTTGTAAGTGATCGGAACCGCCTCATGGATCGCCCCCGCTTTCGCGCCTATTTTCTTCATCCGCGCTTCTGGCCGCTGTGGCTGGGTTTTGCGCTGCTGTGGCTGGTGGTGCAGCTGCCTTACGCTCTGCAGCTGAAGCTGGGATGGGCTCTGGGCTGGCTGATGTACCGTACGGCAAGCTCGCGCCGGCAGATCGCCGCCCGCAACCTGCAACTGTGCTTCCCCGGCAAGAGCGTTGCCGAGCGCGAGCGTCTGCTCAAGGAAAATTTCGCCTCCACCGGCATCGCCTTCTTCGAGATGGCCATGAGCTGGTGGTGGCCCAAGGCGCGCCTGGCGCGCCTGGCGCATGTCGAAGGCCTCGAGCACTTGCAGCGGGCGCAAGCCGAAGGGCAGGGCGTGATCCTCATGGCAGTGCATTTCACCACTCTGGAGATCGGCGCCGCGCTGCTCGGCCAGCTGCACACCATCGACGGCATGTACCGCGAGCACGACAACCCGCTGTTCGACTTCATCCAGCGTCGTGGCCGCGAACGCCACAACCCCGACGCCAGCGCCATCGAGCGCGAGGACATTCGCGCCATGCTCAAGGTACTGCGTGCGGGCCGTGCGATCTGGTACGCGCCGGATCAGGATTACGGCCGCAAGCAGAGCATCTTCGTGCCGCTGTTCGGTATTCAGGCGGCAACGGTTACCGCCACCAGCAAGTTCGCACGGCTGGGCAAGGCGCGCGTGGTGCCCTTCACCCAGCAACGCCTGGCCGATGGCAGCGGTTATCGCCTGGTAATCCATCCGCCGCTCGAAGGTTTTCCCGGTGAAAGCGAAGAGGCCGATTGCCTGCGTATCAACCAGTGGATCGAGCAGGTGGTCAGCGCCTGTCCCGAGCAGTACCTGTGGGCCCACCGCCGCTTCAAGACGCGCCCCGAGGGCGAAGCGAAGTTGTACGGAAAGCGCAAGTAGCGCACCTATACTCAACAGAAAATCAGGATTGGCCGATGACAGCAGCTGCCCACCCCCATGAGCCCGTCACCGGGCTGATTCTCTCCGGCGGTGGAGCGCGAGCGGCCTATCAGGTTGGGGTGTTGGCCGCCATCGCCGATCTACTGCCGGACGCCTCACGCAATCCCTTTCCAGTGATAGTCGGAACTTCTGCCGGGGCGATCAATGCCGTTGGTCTGGCCTGCGGGGCGCTGCAGTTCGGCGAGGCAGTGCGGCGCCTGACCTCGGTCTGGCAAGGCTTTCACACCCATATGGTGTACCGCAGCGACTGGCCCGGCGTGCTGCGTCAGGCGGCGCGTTTCATTGGTCATAGCCTGCTTGGCCTGGGGCGCGATGCTCCGGTGGCCTTGCTCGACAGTTCGCCATTGCGTGAGCTGCTGGAGCGCGAGCTGGACTTTTCCGGCATCGCTGCGGCGGTGCGCCACCGGCAGCTGCGAGCGGTAGCGGTGACTGCCTTCGGCTACGAAAGCGGTCAGGCGATGACCTTCTATCAGGGCCGCGCCACCATCGATCCCTGGTTCCGTCATCGTCGCGTCGGTGTACCGACGCGTCTGCAACTCGACCATTTGCTAGCCAGCGCGTCGATCCCGTTGATCTTTCCGCCGGTGAAGATCCACCGCGAGTATTTCGGTGACGGTGCAGTGCGTCAGGCGGCGCCGATCAGCCCGGCCCTGCATCTCGGGGCCAGCCGCGTGCTGGTGATCGGTGTCAGCGGCAATGCCCAGCTCGAACCCAATGCCGCGCTGCCGAGCGTGATAAGCAACCGGCCGCCGAGCCTGGCGCAGATAGGCGGGCATATGCTCAACAGCACCTTCATCGACAATCTGGAAACCGACATCGAACTGCTCGAACGGCTCAATCAGATGAGCGCACTGGTGCCGCCAGAGCGGCGTCCGCGTGGGTTGGGGTTGAACCCGGTTGACGTGCTGGTAATCGCGCCGAGCCAGCCGCTGGATCAGATCGCCGCGCGTCATCAGCGTGAGCTGCCCAAGGCGCTGCGCCTGTTTCTGCGCGGTCCGGGGGCGACCAAGGCGGGTGGGGCGGGCGTGCTCAGTTACTTGCTGTTCGAGCCCGGCTATTGCAGCGAGCTGATCGAACTGGGGTATCAGGATGCAATGACGCGCAAGGCCGACCTCTGCCGTTTTCTTGGGTTGGCCGAAGTGGTGCAGCCTGCCTGAAGCGCATTGTTTTAGATTCGGTAGACTGCGCTGCGTGCACGGCACATCCTACAACCAGTGTGGTTCTTGTCTTCAGGCCAGCACGCCGTCACGAAAATCGCGCATGGCCTGCTCGATTTCCTCGCGGCTGTTCATCACGAACGGCCCGTACTGGACGATGGGTTCGTTCAATGGTGTGCCGGCGATCAGCAGCACCCGCGCGCCATGAGTGCTGGCCAGGCTCAGCTCGCCCTCGTCGGATAGCCGCACCAGGTTCCCGGCGCTGACTGCTTGCGCGCTGGCCACGGTCAGCTCGAGCAGGCCTTGGTAAACGTACAGCATGACCCGCTGACCATCGGCCAGACGCGGTGCCACCTTGCTGCCGGCCGGCAGATTCAGGTCGAACAGCTGAGGCTGGGTGTGCGGACGCTGCACGGCGCCGGCCTGGCGGATCTCGCCGTCATCGAATTCACCAGCGATCACCACCACCTCGGCGCCGGAAGCCGTTTTGAGGTGCGGGATGTCGGTGGCTGGAATGTCGCGATAGCCCGCTTCTCCCAGCTTGTCCTTGGCGGGCAGGTTGAGCCACAACTGGAAGCCGCGCATGGCGCCGGACTCCTGCTCGGGCATCTCGCTGTGGATGATGCCGCGCGCAGCCGTCATCCATTGCACGCCGCCGCTGCCGAGCAGGCCGACGTTGCCCAGATGATCCTCGTGGCGCATGCGACCTTCGAGCATGTAGGTGATGGTCTCGAAACCGCGATGCGGGTGCGGCGGGAAGCCGGCAATGTAGTCGTCGGGGTTGTCGCTGGAAAACTCGTCGAGCATCAGAAACGGATCGAAGCGTTCCAGGCCAGGCCCGCCGATCACGCGGTTGAGGCGCACACCGGCGCCGTCTGAGGCAGGTTGGCCAGGCTGGATGCTGATAACGCGGCGGTGCGAAGTCATGGCGGGCTCCTTGAAAGGTAGGAATGACGTCATGCTAGTCGCATCGAATCGATCTTTGGGTGGAAAATTTACGGGCCATACATCGATTGATTCGATGTATGGCCCTGGGTCAGTCGGCGATCTTCAGCTTGCGCGACTCGTGATAGAAGTAGCGAATCTTCTCGTACTCGAACGGCGAGTTGAGTTGGCCATAGCGGAAGCCGGTATTGGCGCGGGTGTCGACGATACGCAGGGCGGTGATGCCGGGATTGCTGCGTCCGACCTCGGCTACGTCGAGGTAATTGACCGCATTCTCCAGGCTGTAGTCCGCCACCAGGCCGCCGGTGTCGCGCAGGTTCGACGGCCCGAGCAGTGGCAGCATCAGGTACGGGCCGGCAGGCACGCCGTAGTAGCCCAGCGTCTGACCGAAGTCCTCGCTCAGTCTGGGCAGGCCCATTTTCGTCGCCGGGTCCCAGATCCCGCCGACACCGAGGATGGTGTTGAACAGCAACCGCGCAGTGCTGTTCATCGCCCGTTTGCCCTTTAGCTGCAGCACGCTGTTGGCCAGCGTAGGAATTTCGCCGAGGTTGTTGAAGAAGTTGTGTACGCCGGTTTGCACCAGGTCCGGTGTGACGTAGCGGTAGCCGTCGACCACGGGCAAAAACACCCACTGATCGAAACGGTAGTTGAAGTGGTAAACGCGGCGGTTCCATGACTCCAGCGGGTCATAGACCTGCAGGGCATCGCTGGAGGCGCGTTCGAACTCCTGCTGATCCAGTCCTGGGTTGAACTGCAGGTTCTGCAGCGGGTTGGTGAAACCGTCGGCGTCGACCTGGCCTTCGGCCAGTGCCTGCCCGCTGGCCAGCAGCAGGGCGATGATGAGAGTGCTGTGCTTAACCACGGAAGAACTCCAGCATGGCGTCGGCGTTGACGCGATAGTTGAGGTTGCCGCAGTGCCCGCCGCGCGGGTAAAGGGTCAGGCGCTCGCCAAAGGTGCGGCGCAGAAAGCCGATATCGCCCTGGCCGAGGATCAGGTCGTCGGCATTGTGCATCACCGAGACCTTGTCGCTGCCTCTGAGGTACTCCTCCAGCGCATACAGGCTGCTCTTGTCGACCAACTGGTTGAGGCTGCCGCCATCGTGACGAGCGCGCCACATGGGCATCAGTTGCTCGGCGATATAGCAATCGAAGTCGCAGCGCAGGGCCATCTGGAAGAACGGTGTGAGGCTGGTGCTCTCGGTGATGTGGTAGTCGCGCGGGGTAATCAGGCCACGCCGGTTGAGCAGGTCCGAGGTGAACACGATATCGGCAGACGAGAAGCGAAACGAGGTGCCGATCAGCATGGCCATCTGTTCGTCGGAGAGTCGCTCCGTGGACTGCTGGAAGTCGTAGAGCATGGCCTCGTTGATATCCAGATAGCCCTTGTCATTGAAGTAACGGGTCAGCTTGCCCAGCACCAGGTCATAGAAGTTGGTGCTGTTGTCGATGCCTTGGACCTTGGTCTGCACCAGCTTGTCCAGGTTGGTGATGGAGGTGTACAGGTTGACCGGCGGGTTGAGCAGCAGCACGCGTTTGAAATCGAAGGCGCGGCGGGTTTCATCGATCTGGCTGACGAAGGCGGCATGCAGCGCGCCGAGGCTGTAACCGGTCAGCAGGAACTCGCTGACCTCCAGCTTCGGGTGCTGGGCGCGTACGGCCTGCATTACGCGGTACAGGTCGTCGGCATCATCCGGGCTGTAGCCCGGCGTGGCAGAACGCGAGGCGGCGGCCATGAAGTCGTAGCTGGTCGGCGATGATAGCTGCACGACGTGGAAGCCGGCGCCATAGAACAGCTTCTTCAGGTACTCGGTGGTGCCGCTGGCGTAGTGCGCGCCGGTGCCGGCGATGATGAATATCAGCGGTGCACGGCCTTTCTGCTGGGCCAGGCGGTAGTGCAGTCTGGTCACCGGCCAGAAGTTGTCCAACAGCTCGAATTCGCGGTCCGGGCGCAGGCGCACCGAGTAGTCGCGCTGCCTGATGTCGCCATCGGCCGGCAGCGTCGGGCGCAGCTCGGGCGGTGTGGTAGCGATGGTTGCCTCGAACGGGTTGGCCAGTGGATAGCCGTAGCTTTGCGCATCCACATCGGCGGCCATCGCTGAGACACAGAAGGCCAGGCCACCGAGCAAGGCGGCGAGTCGGGCAAGGCTGGGCATGTGTTAAGTCCCTTTGAATAAGAGAGCGTCTGGATTGAACAGCTGGCTTATGACAGCAGCAAGCTGGGCAAAGTGCCAGACTATCCTGCCTTATCGCAGGGAAACTTGAGTAGCTGGAGTGCGGGTTGTTTACGCTTGGCTGATTGCAGGCTTTTTCAGTCAGGCGTGATGGTGCAGCCAGGCATGCTTGGGACGCTCTGCCGACGGCTGACGACGGCGCTCGAAACGTTGCCAGACCTTCTCGTGGAAGTAGAAGCCCACAGAGTTGCACAGCGGCTCGATAGCTGCCACCAGGCTACTGGCCGCCACGCTGCCGGTCAGCGCGTAGGTGACGGCGAAGGCGATGCAGAAGTGCATGATGGTGAAGGTCAGTGTCTTGAGCATGATGCGCCTCTTTGAGAATCATTTCGTTATGTTGGAGAGGCTAGTCCTGTTCGTCAGCCCCGGGAAATGGGGCCTTTGCATAGCTTTGATAGGGTTGGTCAATTGATTTTGTTTTTTAGAAAGTCTCTTTCTATTTATTCGACCCCAGGGTGGCTGCGTTAAGGTGGCGCTCTGTTTCGATGGAGTCGGGCTATGCAGATCAGTGATATTCCTTTTGGCGTGACGGACTGGGCGGCGATACCAGTGACCGAACATCCGGGCGAGCGGGGTGTGGCACGTTGGCGTACTTGCCAGTTCGGTGCGCTGCGTGTGCGTGTGGTCGAGTATTCGCCGGGGTATCTGGCCGACCACTGGTGTCAGAAAGGGCATGTGCTGTTGTGCCTGGAGGGGGAGTTGACCACCGAGCTGGATGATGGCCGGGTATTCGTGCTCAAGCCCGGCATGAGCTATCAGGTGGCCGATGGTGCTGAGGCCCATCGTTCCTCGACAGCATCCGGTGCGCGCCTGTTCGTGGTGGACTGAGCCGCGATGGCTTGGCGGCTGGCTGCCGATGCCCTGGTGGTGATCCACCTTGGTTTCATCCTGTTCGTTCTGCTGGGCGGTCTGTTGCTGCTGCGCTGGCCGCGCTTGATCTGGTTGCACCTGCCTGCGGTGGCCTGGGGCATCGTGGTGGAGTGTCTGCATCTGGGTTGCCCGCTGACGCCCTGGGAAAACCAGTTGCGCGGAATGGCCGGGCAGGCGGGCTATGACGGCGGCTTCATCGAGCATTACCTGATACCGCTGATCTATCCCGCTGGGCTCACACCGCAGATCCAGATCTGGTTGGGTGCCATCGTGGTGCTGGTCAACCTGACCGTTTACGCCTGGCTGATCTGGCGCTGGCGCAAAAAGGCTTGATCGCGATTTGCCCTGCCTATTCATAAGGCTGATGAAGGCGCGGGAGCTTTATTGCCTTCGCTACACTGACAGCCATTGCAACCAAACATTGAAGGCAGGGCTGCTATGCAAAACCGCATGATGATCACTGGCGCGGGCTCCGGCCTGGGACGCGAAATTGCCCTGCGTTGGGCGCGAGAGGGCTGGCGCCTGGCGTTGGCCGACGTCAACGAGGCTGGTCTGGCAGAAACCCTCAAGCTGGTGCGCGAGGCCGGCGGCGACGGTTTCACCCGTCGCTGCGACGTGCGTGACTACAGCCAGCTGACCGCCCTGGCGCAAGCCTGCGAGGAGCAGTTCGGCGGCATCGATATCATCGTCAATAACGCCGGTGTCGCCTCCGGTGGCTTCTTCAGCGAGTTGTCGCTGGAGGACTGGGACTGGCAGATCTCGATCAACCTGATGGGCGTGGTCAAGGGCTGCAAGGCATTCCTGCCGCTGCTGGAAAAGAGCAAGGGCAAGATCGTCAACATTGCCTCCATGGCCGCGCTGATGCAGGGGCCGGGCATGAGCAACTACAACGTCGCCAAGGCCGGTGTGGTGGCCTTGTCGGAAAGCCTGCTGGTGGAGCTGCGTCAGTTGGAAATCGGCGTGCATGTGGTCTGTCCATCCTTCTTCCAGACCAATCTGCTGGACTCTTTCCGTGGCCCGACTCCGGCGATGAAGGCCCAGGTGGGCAAGTTGCTGGAGAGCTCACCGATCAGCGCGTCTGATATCGCCAGCTACATCCATGATGAGATGGCCAAGGGTAGTTTCATGATCCTGCCGCACGAAATGGGCCGTATGGCCTGGGCGCTGAAGCAGAAGAACCCGCAGGCGCTGTATGACGAGATGGCCAGCATGGCCGAGAAAATGCGCGGCAAGGTCAAATCCGCCGGCTGACCATAAGGTCAGCTATTTGTGCCTGCAGGCTTGCCTGGCAAGGCCTGCAGGGGTAGGGTGGCCGCCCCGGCCTGCCTGCCGTAATGACCATGGAATATCTGTGAAACCAGTCCCTCGGGCCCTGCTGCTGGTGGCCCTGGTGCTGGCGGCGATCAATTTGCGCCCCGGCATCACGTCCCTTGCGCCGTTGATCGAGCGCATCGCCACGGAGCTGTCGCTGAGCCGTAGCTTCATCAGCCTGACCACCGCCTTGCCAGTGTTGTGCATGGGTCTGCTCGCGCCATTGGCGCCGCGCCTGGCGATGCGCTGGGGCCTTGAACGTACCATCGTGCTCTGCCTTGGGCTGATTGGCCTGGCACTGCTGGCGCGTCTGGCCGCGCACCAGAGTGCGGTGCTGATCGGCAGCGCCATCGCTTTGGGAGCCGCCATCGCGGTTGCCGGGCCATTGCTGTCGGGCTTCATCAAACGCCACTTCGCCAGCCAGATGGGCCGTGTGGTGGGCTGGTATTCGCTGGGGATGGCTATCGGCGGTGCTGGCGGTGCGGTGCTTACCGCTCCAGCCACGGCGCTGTTCGGTGATGCCTGGCATCTGGGCCTGGCGGTGTGGGCCACGCCGGCGCTGCTCGGTGTGATGCTCTGGCTGTGGTTGCCCAACCAGGCCAGCGCGGCTGATGAGCAGGAAGGCGGTGGTCTGCCCTGGCGGCAGCCGCGCGCCTGGCTGATCAGCTGCTTCTTCGCCATTCAGGCGGGGTTGTTCTACGCCTTGGCGACCTGGGTGGTGGCGCGCTATCACGAGGCGGGACTGAGCCTGCTGCGCAGCAACTCGCTGCTGAGCATTTCGATGCTGATGGGTTTGCCCAGCTCCTTTCTGTTGCCCTGGCTGGCGCAGCGTTACAACGCCCGCTATCCACTGCTGCTGGCCTGTGGCGCGATAACTTGCGGCTGCCTGGCGATGGTTACCTTCATGCCGCGCCTGGTGCCGGAGTTGTGGGCGGTGATCATCGGTTTCTCGCTGGGTGGCTCCTTCGCCTTGTCGCTGGTGCTGCCGCTTTACGAAGCCGGCTCGCCACTGGCCGTCAGCCGCTGGACGGCGATGATGCTGTTCACCGGTTATAGCCTGGGTTGCCTGACACCCATTCTCACCGGACTGGCACGTGATCTGTCCGGTAGCTACCGCCTGCCGTTCGCGGTGCTCACCGCGCTGGCACTGGTGATGACACTGGTGGCCTGGTTGTTGGGGCGTAGTCGGCGCCAGCTTCGCTGAAGAATTCGCGCCAGTTCCTTTCTTGCCCAGGCCTGCTGTGTTAGAAGGCGTTCTGCTTTTTCAGGAGTGCCGGTGTGGAGTCCGAATCCATCGTCTATGGCTGTATCCGCGACTGGCCCTCGGATGACCCCGAGTTGCGTCGTCTGCGCCGTGAAACCAATCGTGGCGTGCTGGCCGAACTGCCGGCGGGCGAGCTCTGGCCGTTTCTTGGCCGTGAAATGTTCTCCTTCTGCGACCTGCCCGGTGCAGGCCTGTACCAGACCCAGGTGATCCACTTCGGAGCCAGCTATGGCGCGATCGAGTACGAATGGAACCTGTGGATAGAAGCCTTCGAGGCGCTGCTCAAACGCCTGTACTGGGCCAGTGCGGTGGTGCACCTGGAAACCGAACTCAATGGCATGCACACCTTCCGTTGGGAGTCCGATGGCGGCTTTCACAGCCCGCATGAGGGCGGGTTGCGCGTGCGCTGCGCTTGGGAGCGCGAAGGTGCCTTGCGTGGTTAGAGAGGCTGGATGATCAACTATCTGTGGTTCTTGCTGGCAGCGCTGTTCGAGATCGCCGGGTGCTATGCCTTCTGGATGTGGCTGCGGCTCGATCGCAGCGCTTGGTGGATCGCTCCGGGACTGCTGAGCCTGGCCCTGTTCGCCCTGATTCTGACCCGCGTCGAAGCCTCTTTCGCCGGTCGCGCTTATGCCGCTTATGGCGGTGTCTATATCGTCGCTTCGCTTGTATGGCTGGCGCTGATAGAGAAGACCCGGCCGGTGCTCAGCGACTGGTTGGGCGCAGCGCTGTGCCTGGCAGGAGCCGCCATCATCCTGCTGGGGCCGCGGTTACACTCCTCCTGATCTGCTTATAATCATCAGAAGTAAAAAGTTCCGCTGTCATCAAATCTTTATATATCGGCAACTGAGCTGAAATAACCCCTCGCCAAGATTCCCCCAGCACGAACGAGCCAATAGCTCGGGTGTTTTCAACACTAAAAGTCCAACAGGGGAATTTCTCGATGATCCGTAAGCACTTCGCCGGTTTCGCAGCCAGCGCCCTGGCCCTGGCCGTTTCCGCCCAGGCTTTCGCCGGTACCGTCACTACCGACGGCGCCGATATCGTGATCAAGACCAAAGGTGGCTTTGAAGCCAGCACCACCGACAAAGAGTTCAGCTTCAAGCTGGGTGGCCGCCTGCAGGCCGACTTCGACCAGTTCGACGGCATCTACACCAGAAACGGTAAAACCGCCAATGAAGCCTATTTCCGTCGCGCGATCCTGGAACTCTCCGGTACCGCATACAAGGATTGGAAGTATGCCTTCAACGTCGATTTCGGCGAGAGCGGCTCGAGCAAGTGGGATGAAGCCTCTATCACTTACACTGGCTTCAAGCCGGTCAACGTGAAGATCGGTCGCTTCGATCCTGACTTCGGCCTGGAGAAAGCCACCAGTTCCAAGTGGATCACCGCCATCGAGCGCTCTGCAATCTATGACCTGGCTGACTGGGTGAACGACAAGCAGGACGGTATGGGCGTTCAGGTCAGCGGCGTGGCTGGCGACATGTTCTACGGTTCGGCTGGTTTCAACCGTGCGAAGAACAACGAAGACGTAAACGGTAAGAACAACAACACCTACAACCTGCGTGCTGTTTTCGCCCCAATGGCTGAGGCAGGTAATGTTCTGCACCTCGGTTTGAACTACGCCAAGCGCAGCACTGAAGACTTCGATGGTCGCCTCCGCTCGCGTCTCAATGTGCGCGGTACCACTGAAGATGGCGTAAACGGTAACCGCCCTGATTTTGCTCCCGCTGTAGCTGGCCAGTTCGACGGTGATAGCGCCTGGGGTCTTGAAGCCGCCTTCGCGGCAGGTCCGTTCTCGATTCAGAGCGAATACCTGCGTCGCGACATCGATGCCAAGTCCGGTTCCGTACGTGATGACCGTGAAGCGACCGGCTACAACGTTCAGTTGGCTTACACCCTGACTGGTGAAGCGCGTGGCTACCGCCTGGAAGGTGGTCGTTTTGACAGCATCAAGCCGACTGACAAGCAGTTCGGTGCTTGGGAAGTGTTCTACCGTTACGACAATATCAAAGCTGAAGAGTCGAACTTCGTTGACACCAAAGCCAAGATCCACACTGTCGGTGTGAACTGGTACGCCAACGAAGCGATCAAGGTTTCGGCCAACTACCTGAAAGCCTCCGCTGACAACGTTGTCAACACAGCTGGCGATGATGATGGTGATGCTGTAAGCCTGCGCCTGCAGTACGCGTTCTAAATGCTCCACTGATTCTGCTCCTGCTTGAGCCCCGCCATTTGGCGGGGCTTTTTTGTTTCTGCTGTCACAGGTGCTTGTTTTCGGGCAGAAAAAATTCAGGCTCAAATCCTCGGAGACCTTCTGATTTGTCTGGTGTGTGATCGTATTGGTGCGTTGAGAAACAGCATTCGATCAGGACGGCCTGAAATACGAGTCTCATCCAGACAATCCTTGGAGATATATTGCAGTCTGGCTCCTGGAATTCAGCTAATGCCCCCTACTATCATCGACTCGCTTCATGCTGTGCCCGCGGACGTATGGGACGGACTGCTGGCGCAGCCACAACCCTTTCTGCGGCATGCCTTTCTCAGTGCGCTGGAAGACAGCGGCAGCGTTGGCGGCCGCAGTGGCTGGCAGCCCTCACATCGGCTCTGGCGCGATGAGCAAGGGAAGTTGCAGGCCGTGCTGCCGGCCTATCTGAAGCAGCACTCCTACGGCGAGTACGTGTTCGATCACGGCTGGGCTGACGCCTGTCGTCGCGCCGGCATCGGCTATTATCCCAAGCTGTTGGGCGCTGTGCCGTTCTCTCCAGTGAGCGGCGCGCGCCTGCTGGGCGATGCCCGTGCGGCCGGACAGTTGCTCGACGCGCTGACGGCCGGGCTGGGGGGGGAAGAGTTGTCGAGCCTGCATATCAACTTCACCAGCCCGGCCTGCGATGCCGTGATGGCGCAACGACCGGGTTGGCTGGAGCGCCTCGGTTGCCAGTTCCATTGGCACAATCGGGGCTACCGGGATTTTCAGGACTTTCTCGATGCGCTCAGTTCGCGCAAACGCAAGCAGATGCGCAAGGAGCGTGAGCAGGTGGCGGGGCAGGGCATCGAGTTCGACAGGCGCCTGGGTCTTGAATTGAGCGAGGCGGACTGGGATTTCGTCTATCACTGCTACGCCAATACCTACCATGTGCGCGGTCAGGCGCCGTATCTGACGCGGGATTTCTTCAGTCTGTTGGCCGAACGCATGCCCGAGATGATTCGCGTGGTATTCGCCCGGCAGCACGGTCGTCCGCTGGCCATGGCCTTCAGCCTGGTCGATGGTGATACCTACTATGGGCGCTACTGGGGGTGCCTGGCCGAGTTCGACCGGCTGCATTTCGAAACCTGCTTCTATCAGGGCATGGAGTTGGCCATCGCCGAAGGTCTGCAACGCTTCGATGCCGGGGCGCAGGGCGAGCACAAACTGATCCGCGGTTTCGAGCCGGTTCTCACCCGCTCGTGGCATTATCTCTGCCACCCGGGGCTGTATGCTGCGGTTGCCGATTTCCTCGAACAGGAGCGTCCTGGCGTACTGGCCTATGCCGAAGAGGCGCGCAGCTACCTGCCGTACCGGCAGGCTTAGGCTCACCGTCCCCAGGCCGCAATGTCCCGCCCTTGGCGCGCGCAAGCTCTGTGTGGGCACACTTGGTGCCGAACGCTCGTTCGCCAGAAGTTCCTCGGCCTGGAGATTTCTGCAAAAACTCCAGAGGTTTTTGCAAGAAGCCCTTGCGTCGGACCCTCTACATTCCGCTCCTCGCCCGTCTTGCGTGCAGAAAAATTGGTCAGACCAGGATTGCTGCGCTAGACCGAGATTAGGAGTTCTACAGGGCACGAAGCAGTTGGTCAGTGCGGCGTATGTCGAAATGGCAGTTGCAAGAGGGAGGGGCGTCGCTAGGGTGGCACGTGTATTCCCCGGGTTGTGCTCAACAGGCATTACCCGTATCTGACTTGGCCCGCCTGGCGGGCGTCAGACCCGGCAGCGGCTGCACCTGCAGTCGCTTGAACCATAACCACGGCCACGGCCGTGAAAAACAAAGAGAACAACAAAATGAGCGAGCAGAACGTTCTTGTTGTAGGGGTGACCTTCGTGGTCTATCTGGTGCTGATGTTGTGGCTGGGCCTCGTTGCCTATCGCCGTACCAGCAGTCTGTCCGACTACATCCTTGGTGGCCGTTCCATCGGCCCGACCACTGCGGCGCTGTCCGCCGGCGCTTCCGACATGAGCGGCTGGCTACTGCTAGGCCTGCCGGGCTATGCCCTGGTAGCGGGTTTCGAGGCATCCTGGATCGCCATCGGCCTGCTGGCCGGCACCTGGCTGAACTGGCTGTTCGTTGCCCGTCGTCTGCGTGTCTACTCCCACGCAGCCAACGACTCGGTGACCATGCCGTCCTACTTCGAGCATCGCTTCAACGACAAATCCCATGCGTTGCGGGTTATCTCGGCAATCTTCATTCTGCTGTTCTTCCTCTTCTACGCCAGCTCTGGTCTGGTCGCAGCCGGCAAGCTGTTCGAAACCGTATTCGGCTTCGACTATAGAATCGCCGTGGTCGTTGGCACCCTGGCCGTGGTTTCCTACACCCTGTTCGGTGGCTTCCTCGCCGTGGCCTGGACCGATGTGGTGCAGGGCCTGCTGATGGCTGCCGCGCTGGTGCTGGTACCGGTGTTCGCCCTCAACGCGGTGGGCGGTATTGATGCCGCGCATGCTGCCATCGTGGCCAAGAACCCCGAGCTGCTGACATTCTTCAATGACGCAAAAGGTCAGCCGCTGGGCATCATCGCCATTCTTTCGCTGCTTGGCTGGGGCCTGGGCTACTTTGGCCAGCCGCACATTCTGGCGCGCTTCAAGGCAATTTCCGACGACAAGGATATGCCGACCGCTCGCCGTATCGCTGTGGGCTGGACCGCACTGACCCTGTTCGCTGCACTGGCCATCGGCTGGGTGGCCGTAGGTTACCTGGAGAGCGATCTGGCCGATGCCGAGACCGTGTTCATGGTACTGGTCAACAGTCTGTTCCACCCGGTAGTAGCCGGTATCCTGATGGCCGCCGTACTGGCCGCGATCATGTCCACCGCCGATTCGCAACTGCTGGTGAGCTCCTCGGCTCTGGCCGAAGACTTCTACAAGGCGATCCTGAAGAAGGACGCCGGTGGTGCCGAGCTGGTATGGATCGGTCGTGGTGCCGTGGTGGTGATCGCCCTTGTCGCCCTGGTTCTGGCACTGAACCCGGATACCACCGTACTGGGTCTGGTGTCCTACGCCTGGGCTGGCTTCGGTGCCGCTTTCGGCCCGGCTATCATTCTGTCGCTGTACTGGAAGCGGATGAACCGCAACGGTGCGCTGGCCGGCATCCTGCTGGGCGGCATCACTGTGGTGGTGTGGAAGCAGCTGTCCTCGATGGGCGGTCTCTTCGGCCTGTACGAGATCATTCCAGGCTTCATCCTCGCCACGCTGGCCATCGTCGTGGTGAGCCTGATCACCGAAGAGCCGGAAGCGGCCGTCCAGGCGCAGTTCGACGACGTTGAGCGCAAACTGGCGTAAAGGCTTCATCCTGGCTGCGGGCGATGCTCCTTAGTCAGTGCTGCAACGGCCTCCACCGCAGGGTGGGGGCCGTTTTGTTTTGAGCGTCTATGGCATCGATCTGATGGTGGCCGGACTTTCGTCTGCGGTTGCCATTGGCTAAGGTGGCGCTCCTCGCTTCGGTAATCAGCACAGGTTGTCCATGACCGCGAAAGATCCGCTCCACGGCGTCACCCTGCAAGCCATTCTCACCGCCCTGGTCGAGCGTCTCGGTTGGGATGGATTGGCACAGCATGTAGACGTGCGCTGTTTCAAGCATGAGCCGAGCATCAAGTCGAGTCTGACCTTCCTGCGCAAGACGCCCTGGGCGCGAGCCAAGGTCGAGCAGCTCTACGTGCAGCAGCTTCACCAGCAGAAATAGACGGTGCGCAGCCCGGAGGCAATCCGGGTTCGTTCTGCTGCCTGGCTCGCCTCTACGCAATGCCTTTGATGCTTCAGTTCAGCGCCAGGCCCAGTGCCTGCAGGGCCTGGCGATAGCTGTTGCCAGCCATGCGCAAGCCGTTGTTGTGGTTGGCGCCGTCGATCAGCAGCAATTGTTTGGGTTCGTTGGCGGCGGCGAACAACGCCTCGCTGAAGCGTGAGGGCACGTAGCGGTCGTCGCGCCCGTGGGCGATCAATACCGGGATACCCACCTCGCCGATCTTGCTCAGCGAGTCGAACTCCTGCGACAGCAGCCAACGCACGGGTAATGAGGTATTGGTTACCGCGGCGGCTATATCACCCAGGTTGGTGAAGCTGGACTCGACGATTAGGCCGGCGGCCTGCGCTTCGTCCTGTTCGCTGGCCAACTCGCTGGCCAGGTTGACGGCGATCGCGCCGCCCAGGGAGTGTCCGTAAATGAAACGCTTGGCCGGGTCCGGTTGCAGCCTGGCCAGATGCTGCCAGGCGATCTGCGCGTCCTGGTATACGCTGCGCTCGGAAGGCAGCGCGCCGCGACTCTCACCGAACCCGCGATAGTCGACGGCGAGCACGGAAAAGCCCATGGCATGCAGCTGTTCGATGCGAAACAACTGGCCGGTAAGGTTCCAGCGTGAGCCATGCAGGTAAAGCAGGGTCGGTGCGTCTTGGCGCGAGGAGGGCCACCACCAGGCGTGCAGGCTCTCGTCGGCCGCCAACTCGGGGGACTGCAGTTGCACGTCCTCGAGCCCCGCCGGCAAGCCTGCGAACCAGCGCGCGGTTCCCGGTTCTATGCGAAACACCAGCTCGCGCTCGGTCTGTTCCAGCTTGGCGCAGCCGACGGGGAGCAGAACCAGCAGGCTGGCCATCACGATCACGATCAGGCTCAGACGACGGCGGCGGAGCAGGGCGAACCAGGATGAGGGCATCGGCGATACTCATGAACGATAACGGATGATGCTGCCATGGACTGCATATCCGGTGCCGGGTTTCGCCAGCCACTGATCGCCGTGGTTACCGCGTGTTACCGCCAACTGATCTGTGGTGCGCTCTGTGGCGTCTCGCACAGGGTGAGGCTACCTGGCTCCAGATAGGGCGCGAGTATCGGTGCCATGCCTTTGAGCACCTGCACCGGCAGGGCGGAGGTGAAGGTGAAGCGCTCCGCCTCGCGTCCCGGTACGAAGGCGGTCAGGGTGCCGTAGTGACGCGGGCCGAGGAAGAACACGAAGGTGGCCGTACGGTTCATTGCCCGTGAGCTGATCACTCGTCCGCCGGCTCCGACGCTTTCGATGCGGTTGTCACCGGTACCGGTCTTGCCGCCCAGGGTCAGATTGCTGCCGTCCTGCAATTGGAAGGTGCCTTGCAGCCGTCGCGCAGTACCGCCTTCCACTACCTGGGAAAGCGCATTGCGCAGCGCGGCGGCAACTTCCGAGGGCATCACTCGTTTGGCGCCGTGGGTGTTGCGTTCGACCCGCGTCTCGTAGGGGGTGTCGGCGGCAAAGTGCAGTTCGTCGATGCGTAGTACCGGTTGGCGAATGCCGTCGTTCTGAATGATGCCCATCAGTTCTGCCAGTGCTGCCGGCCGATCGCCTGAGCTACCCAGGGCGGTGGCCAGGGAGGGCACCAGATGCTGGAAGGGGTAGCCTAGCCTTTGCCAGCGCCGATGAATGTCGGAGAAGGCCTCCACCTCCAGCATGATACGGATGCGGCTGTCGCGAGCACTCTTGTGGCGGCTGCGAAACAGCCAGCCATAGACTTCCTGGCGCTCGTCGACGCTGGCTGCCACGGCGTCGCTGAAGGTGGCCTGCGGGTTGTCGATCAGATACCCCAGCAGCCACAGCTCCAGCGGATGTACGCGGGCGATATAGCCCTGATCCGGCAGGCTGTAGGCGCCAGGGCCGTAGTCCTTGTACAGACGCGCGATGCGTTGATCGGTGAGTTTTTCCTGAGGCAGTTGTGCCCGCAGAAAGGCTGCGAAGGTCTCTTCATCGGCCTGCGGCAGCAGGTAACGGTGCACGGCGCCCAGGCGTACCGAGGTCTGGCGCAGGCCGCTGATGAACGTCTCCAGACGCTGCTGCTGCGGCTGGCCCTGGTACTTGCGCCAGAAGCGCAGCAGGAAGGTGCGCCCTTCCTGGTCGGCGAAGCGCTGCAGGTATTCCTGACGGCGCGGGTCCTTGTCGTCCTTGAGCAGTTCGGCGCTGTTCTGGTAAGTGCTATAGCGCACCAGGTCGCGCATCAGGCGCACGAACGGCAGATTGATCGACTCGCGCAGCGATTCACGCAGGGTCGGGTTGCGGCCGTTGTCCTCGCGGCGGAAGTTGCCGAAGGTGTGCAGGCCACCGCCGGTGAAGAAGCGTTCCTGTGGGCTGGCCGAATAGCGTCGTTCCAGCGCGGCTTCCAGCATGCTGGCCAGGTCGACACCGGGATTGGCCTGCAAATAGGCGACTGCCCAGCGGCTCAGGTAGTCCTGCTCGGCGATCTCGACCTTGCGCAGTTCGGTCAGGCTCTTGTCGGCGTGGCGCTGATGCAGTTCGGCGATTATCTCCAGGTAGGTCGCCAGCACCCGTAGCTTGGCGGTGGAACCCAGCTCCAGCTTGCTGCCTTCGTTGATGTCGAACGGCTGGTCGGTGCTGTCGGTCTGCACGCGCACCCGGCTGCCGGTGGCCGTGCGTTCGAACAGGGTGAAGCTGTAGCGCACCTCGGCGGTTTTCTCTGGCGATAGCAGACGTTCGCCGAACAGGCCGATTTTGCCGGCGAATTCCGGATCGGCCAGGTTCTGCAGGTAGGTGCTGGTCTGTTGCTGCAGATCGCGTTGCAGTGTGCTGCGTGCGGAGAGGTCGAGACGATCGAGGTCGTAGAGCGGCATCCCCAGCAGGTTGGACAGGCGCGAGCGCGCCACGCTGATGCCCTTGTCGCTCTCCACCGCACGCAGGTTGGGTTCCTGCTGCCAGTCGCGATACTGCAGTTTCTGCGCGAGAGCCGCGTCGCGCAGCTGGGCATCGATCAGCCCTCCTGTAGCCAGCAGGCGAATGTGGCTTTCGGTCAGTGCCTCCATTTCCTTGCGCCCCTGGGCCAGATAGTAGGAGGGGCGACGCTGGGCGATCATCAGCGAAAGCATCTGGCGCAGGGCCATGCCACGTTCAGCCATGCTGGCGTCGGGCGTGCGTTCTGGGTCAAGCAGCGCATTGCTACGCTCGAAATCCGCGCCGTACCATATGCGCAGACCGTCGGCCAAGCCATGGACCTCGCCATGCCCCGGGGCGGCTGACAGCGGCACGCTGTTGAGGTAGTCGCGCACGATGGTCTGGCGTGCTTCGAGGGTCTGCGGTCCTTGCTGGTAGGCACGCACGCTGGCGGAGATCATCTGCCGCAGTTTTTCTTTTGCCGACAGCGTCAGGCCATCGGGAGAGTGACGGTATTTCTCCAGTTGGGTCGCCAGGGTGCTGCCGCCGGCTGACTGATCCTGCACATCGAGTACCTTGCCGATCTGCGACAGCGCGGCCATGGCGAACCGTGGCCAGTCCACCGCCGGGTTGGCCAGTGGCTGATCGCTATCGAGCAGATGACGGTTCTCGATGAACAACAGGCTGCTTACTACCAGCGGTGGAATACTGGCGAAATCGGCGTAGCCCTGTTGCGGATAGCGGAATTCATAGAAGGGTGTGCCGCGGCAATCGCTGATGCTGAGCCCGGTTTGGCTTTTCTCGGCGAAGGGCGGGAACAGGCCGCGACTACTGTAGGCCATCAGTGCCGGAGAGAAGCGCGCCTGCTCGCTGATCAGGAAGTCGCGCTGCTGCAGGCGCTCCAGCATCAGTGGCAGGTAGGCATAGCCCTGACGTTTGTCGAAGGGGCCGTCAGCAGGGTAGAGAATATCCGGGCTGGGCCCCGGCTCGACACGGTAGGTGAGGGTGGCGGCATAGCGGCTCAATTCACGGGCCTGGAAGTGCGCGCTGCGCAGCTCGAAAAACAGCAACACCGCAGCGGCCAGCAACGACAGCACCAGCAGCCAATACAGCGCCAGGCGCCAGCGGCGTGGACGGGGAGCCGGCTTTTCGTCGACCGCCGGCAAGACGTCCGACGCCAGTTCGCGGTGTTGAGGATCCGATTGCCATAACACGCCCATATTCCACCGGCTTGGCCTATCTGCTCCACGGAAAACACGAGACTGCCGTTCGCCGGGCTCTGCCCCTGGCGCCTCGTCTGCTTACTTATCAGCTTAGCTGCTGTGAGCGCGTCTGGCTGGCGCTTTTGACGCAAAGCGTGTCGGGCTGGCCCATTGGCGCTAGACTCGCTGCAACGCACAAATGCAGGGGATCGGCATGCAGCGCGACCACCGAGAACAGCTTCAGCAAAGCTGGCAGGCCAATGCCGACGCCTGGGCTGCTGCGGTGCGTGAGCAGCGCATCGAAAGCCGGCGTCTGGTCACCGATGCCGCGATCATCCAGGCCGTTTTGGCGCTGCAACCCAAGCGGGTCCTGGACATCGGCTGCGGCGAGGGCTGGCTGTGTCGCGGCTTGGCCGAGCACGGTATCGAACCGGTCGGGGTGGATGCCTCCGCGCCGCTGATCGAGGCGGCTCGCGCCGCGTGCGACGGGCGCAGTCAGTATCGGGTCTGTGGCTATGCCGAGCTGGAGGAGCATACCGAGCAACTCGGGCGTTTCGAGGTGCTGGTCTGCAACTTCGCCCTGCTCGAAGAACCGCTGCAGCCTATCCTGCGCAGCCTGCACGGCTTGCTGGCACCGGGGGGCAGTCTGCTGATTCAGACCCTACACCCCTGGCGGGCCAGCCATGGCGAGCCTTATCAGGACGGTTGGCGGGTCGAGGATTTCGTCGGTTTCGGCGAGGGTTTCCAGGCGCCGATGCCTTGGTTCTTCCGCACTCTGCAATCCTGGCTGACGCTCATCGGTGAAACCGGTTGGCGCCTGGAGTGGCTGCAGGAGCCGCTGCATCCCGAGAGTGTTCAGCCGGTGTCCCTGTTGCTGTTGCTCAAGCCGCTCTGATCATGCAGGTGCTGCTCAATCTCGACGTTCCCGATCTGCCAGCGGCGGTTGCTTTCTACCAGCAAGCGCTCGGGTTCAGTGTTGGGCGTGTGTTGTTCGAAGGTACGGTCGTCGAGATGCTCGGCGCGGCTGTACCGCTCTATCTGCTGCACAAGGCCGCGGCCTCTCGACCCTGCCCCGAGGCAGGCGTGCAACGTGATTACCGCCGGCACTGGATGCCACTGCATCTGGATATGGTCGTCGATGATCTGGATGCTGCACTGGAACGGGCAGTCGCTGCCGGCGCTCGGCAGGAAGGCGACATCCACGAATATGACTGGGGACGCCTGGTAACGCTGAGTGATCCCTTTGGCCACGGGCTGTGCTTCGTGCAGTGGCTCGCAGAGGGGTACGACCTGGTCACCGCCCATAGGGGAGAAATCGATGCGCAGAATTGAATTGGCTGGCGTGCAGGTACCGGTTATGGGCCAGGGAACCTGGCGCATGGGCGAAGATGATCGCCAGCGCTCGCGTGAGGTTGCGGCGCTGCGTGAGGGGCTGGATCTGGGCCTGAGTCTGATTGACACCGCCGAGATGTACGGCGAGGGTGGTGCGGAACTGGTGGTTGGCGAGGCTATCGCTGGGCGCCGGGACGAGGTGTTTCTGGTCAGCAAGGTGTACCCGCACAACGCCAGTCTGGACGGCGTTCAGGTGGCCTGTGAGCGCAGCCTCAAACGACTGGGTTGCGAACGTATCGATCTCTATCTGTTGCACTGGCGCGGGCGCTACCCGCTGGCTGAAACGGTCGAAGGCTTCGAGCGGTTGCGTGAGCAGGGCAAGATCGGCGCCTGGGGTGTCTCCAACTTCGATCTGGATGATCTACTCGAGCTGGATCAGTCGGCTTGCCGAACCAATCAGGTGCTGTACAACCTGCAGGCGCGAGGCATCGAGTTTGACCTGCTGCCCTGGCATCAGCGCGCCGGTATGCCGCTGATGGCTTACTGTCCGCTAGGCCAGGCCGGCACACTGCTACACGAGTCCGCACTGCTTGAGGTCGCCCAACGGCACGGGGTCAAGCCGGCTCAGGTTGCCTTGGCCTGGGTGCTTAGGCAGGACGGTGTGATTGCCATCCCCAAGGCCGTGGGCAGCGCACATCTGCGTGATAACGCTGCGGCAGCTTCCATTACCTTGAATGCGGATGATCTGGCTTTGCTGGACGCGGCCTTTGCTCCGCCACAGAACAAGCGGCCGCTGGAGATGGTTTAGCCTGTATAGCTCGGCGTAGGGCGGGTGCGACCCACCTGCCGATACCGCGCCATATCGGTACCGCGAGAAAACGGCAAATAAGGTCAGTTGGCCGGATCGGCAGCCAGACGCCCGGCATCCTTGAGCAGCGCCTTGAGGAAGGCATCCTGTAACTCAGGATCGTTGCGGGTCAGCTCGATAAGGCTCTGCTCCAGCTCGCTGGCCTCCTCTTCCAGACCAAGATCGGAAAGGCGTTTGACCCGGTGCACCCACTGGTCGACATCGTCTCCTTCGAGGTCATCGAAGATCAGGTCATGCGCTTCACGCAGCTTGCCGCGCAGGGTATGGCTGACCATAAGGGTCGTTTCCGCACGCGCGACATCGTCGCCCAGGCGATCTTCGACGCTCAGTTGCAGCATGTTCAGGCGCGCGATGTCCTGTTCGCTGAACGGGCTGTCGAGCAGGTTGAGGCTCAGCACACCGCTGCTGTCCGTGAGCAGTTCGAATTGCTGATCGCCGGCCTTGACCTGCACCGGGCGCTCGGACCAGGGCAGGTTGGTGTACTCCATGCGACGGTCGCGCTGCAGCTCCTCGATACTGGCCAGGTTCTGCTCGGCGCGGCCGTTTGATTCGACGTTCATGAAGGGGTTCAGGCCCGCCATACCGTAGCTGATCCAGCCACGGGTAGCGGTTTCCGGCAGGCTGCCGAGCAGCACGACGTTGAGTATGTTGGCGCCCACGCCCGCAACCACTGCTACCGCGCCCATCGGTACTTCATAGATCTCGCGCCAGGGCTGGTAGGGTGTGTAGCGGTCGTAGCGGCGGGTCACCTCGAACGCGGTGACCTCGTAGCTTTTCTGGTCATGCACGCGAACGCGGCGTTGCGGCAGCTCCAGCACCTTGGGTTCGCCAGCATCGATCTGCAGCTGGTGATCCAGCAGTTTGCGTTCGACGCGCTCCTCATGCTCGCTACGCTGTGGCAGCTGATTGGCGCAGCCGCTGAGGAAGAGGGCGCCGCACAAGGCGGCGCCGGTCAGGCGAAGGTTGTTGCTCGTGTGCATGATGGCTCGGTAGGGCGTGATCAGCGGCTGATACGGGCTTGCAGGAAGGACAGGATATCGGCCAGCGGCACGGCTTGCGCGTCGGTTTCTGCGCGGCTCTTGTACTCGAGGTTACCCTCGGCCAGGCCGCGGTCGCTGACGACCACGCGGTGCGGGATACCGATCAGTTCCATGTCGGCAAACTTGATGCCGGGGCTGGTTTTCTTGTCACGGTCATCCAGCAGCACTTCGTAGCCCGCGGCGGTCAGCTCGGCATACAGCTTGTCGGTGGCCTCGCGAACCTGCTCGGTTTCATAACGCAGCGGTACCAGGGCGATATGGAACGGCGCCAGGGCATCGTTCCAGCGAATGCCGCGCTCGTCGAAGTTCTGCTCGATGGCCGCAGCCACTACGCGGGAAACGCCGATGCCGTAGCAGCCCATGGCCAGGGTCACTGGCTTGCCGTTCTCGCCCAGTACCTGGCAGTTCATCGCCTCGCTGTACTTGGTGCCGAGTTGGAAGATGTGACCGACTTCGATGCCGCGCTTGATTTCCAGAGTGCCCTGGCCGTCCGGGCTGGGGTCGCCAGCGACGACATTGCGCAGGTCGGCAACCTCGGGCAGCGGCAGGTCGCGCTCCCAGTTGACGCCGAAGTAGTGCTTGTCTTCGATGTTGGCACCGGAGGCGAAATCGCTCATCAGCGCCACGCTGCGGTCGATGATGCAGGGGATCGGCAGATTGACCGGGCCGAGCGAGCCTGGGCCGGCGCCGATGGCGGCGCGAATCTCGGCTTCATTGGCCATCTGCAATGGGCTGGCAACCAGCTCCAGATTGGCAGCCTTGATCTCGTTCAACTCGTGGTCGCCACGGACGATCAGGGCGATCAGCTTGCCTTCCTCGGCAGCGTGCACCACCAGGGTCTTGATGGTCTTCTCGATGGCCAGACCAAAACCCTGCACCAGTGCGTCGATGGTCTTGGTATCGGGGGTGTCGACCAGGCGCATTGCTTCGGTCGCTGCAAGGCGCTCTTTCTCGCGTGGGATGGCCTCGGCTTTCTCGATATTGGCGGCGTAGTCGGAGACATTGCTGAAGGCGATATCGTCTTCACCGGAGTCGGCCAGTACGTGGAATTCGTGGGAGCCGGTGCCGCCGATGGAGCCGGTATCGGCCTGTACCGGACGGAAGTTCAGGCCCAGGCGGCTGAACACGTTGCAGTAGGCCTGATGCATGCGGTCATAGGTTTCTTGCAGGGAAGCCTGGTCGGCATGGAAGGAATAGGCATCCTTCATGATGAACTCGCGACCGCGCATCAGACCGAAGCGTGGACGGATCTCGTCACGGAACTTGGTCTGGATCTGGTACATGTTGATCGGCAGCTGCTTGTAGCTGTTCAGCTCGTTGCGGGCCAGGTCGGTGATGACTTCTTCATGGGTCGGGCCGACACAGAACTCACGATCATGACGATCCTTCACACGCAGCAGCTCAGGGCCGTATTGCACCCAGCGACCGGATTCCTGCCACAGCTCGGCCGGCTGAATGGCCGGCATCAGCACTTCCAGCGCGCCAGCGGCGTTCATTTCCTCGCGCACCACGTTCTCGACCTTGCGCAGCACGCGCAGGCCCATCGGCAGCCAGGTGTACAGGCCGGAAGCCAGCTTGCGGATCATGCCGGCACGCAGCATCAACTGGTGACTGATCACCACGGCGTCGGAAGGGGTTTCTTTCAGGGTCGAGAGCAGGAACTGACTGGTACGCATGTTTGGCCGTTCTGTCGGTTGCTAGGGCTTGGAATAGGCCGGCATTGTACGGTGCCTATACAGTGGCGTACAGGACGGGTGCAGGTGCGAAAGCGCTACTGTGCTTACCGGGAGGAATACAGAGTGGGATTGACTGCACTTGAGGTTCAGAGCCTGATTCGAGCTGGGCTACCGATGGCCGAGGATATTGATCTACGGATCGACCGGCTCGATGAAGAGGGCGTGCTGGCGCGCGTGCCTTTTCACGCCAAATTGGTGCGTCCGGGGGGCACGTTATCCGGCCCGACCATCATGGCGCTGGGGGATGCGGCGATGTATGCCGTGGTGCTGGGGCGTCTCGGCCGGGTGGAGATGGCGGTGACGTCCAATCTCAATATCAACTTTCTGGTCAAACCCAAGCCGGTGGACTTGTTGGCCGAGGCGCGCATATTGCGCTTGAGTCGGCGTCAGGCAGTTTGTGAAGTGTCGTTATATTCGGATGGTAATGAGAATGAATTAGTGGCGCATGTGACAGGAACTTATGCATTGCCCTTTTAAAACACTAAGCCAGAAATAGAGAAACCCGGCCAAGGCCGGGTTTCTTTTATACCGCTATCGAATAGCGCTGAAGTTACAGAACGCTCAGCGGGTATTCGACGATCAGGCGGAAGTCATTGACATCGCCTTGGGTGTTGTTGCGGTAGAAGGCCTGGCGAACGCGGAAGGACAGATCCTTGGCCGCGCCTTCCTGAATCACGTATTTGGCTTCGAGATCCAGTTCGCGCTCGGTGAAGTTATCAGCGGCGGTGCCGCGAACATAACGAGTCATGAAGCTCAGACCCGGGACGCCGTAATCAGCCATTTTGATGTCGTAGCGAGCTTGCCAGGACTTCTCGTCTTTGGCGTTGAAGTCGGAGTACTGAACCGAGTTGGCCAGCCAGATGGTGCCGCCGCCGTCTTCACCGTAACGGTAACCATCGTCGCCAGTAGCGCGTTGGTGAGCCAGGGTGAAGGTGTGGGCGCCCAGCGAATAGGCTGCGGCCAAGCTCCAGATGGTGTTGTCGCGGCTTTCGCGGACGCCTGGAGTAGTTACGTTGCCTGCTGCGTCGGTTTCAGTGGTGTAGTCCAGTACGTAATCTTTATCGTACTTGGTCTTGTAAATATTGAAGTCGAAGTTCAATGCCTGAGATTCGGCCAGGCCCAGGTTGTAGTTCAGGTTACCGTAGTACTTACGGTACAGGTCGTCAGCATCGGACGCGTGCAGAGCACCGCTGAAGTTATCAGTGAAGCTGTAGTTGGCGCCTACGATGTTGATTTCTTTCAGGCCGAGGCTGTCGCGATAGGTCTGAACTTGGTCATTCAACGCAGTGAAGCGACCGGCGCTCAGCTCCAGGCCGTCGATTTCGTTGCTGACCAGGTAAGTACCGGTAGCGACTTCCGGCAGGATGCGGCTGTCGTCGGTGGAGAATACGGGGCTGGCAACGAACTGGTTACCGTATTTGAGTACGGTGTCCGAGATACGGAACTTGATGGCGCCGCCAACTTCGCTCTGGGTGTCATCGCCACGACCGTCGTCAGTCTGAGCGAACTGGCCGGTGCCGTAGCGGCCGCGACCGCTGTCGATCTTGATGCTGCTCAGCGAGTGAGCGTCTACGCCCACGCCTACGGTGCCTTGGGTGAAGCCGGATTCGTACAGCAGGCGGATGCCCAGGCCGGTTTCTTCACGGTAGCCAGCCGGGTTGGCGGAGGTGCTTGCGCCGTTCGGGCCATTGCGGAAATCGCGGTTCATGTACAGAACCCGATTGAAGATGTTGAAGCTGCTGTCTTCGATAAAGCCGTTGGACTCGGACTGGCTGGAAGCCACGGCCATTTGGCTGGTGCCCGCGGCTACTGCCAGGGCGATTACGCTCCACTTCATCACTTGCATCGTGATTGCTCCTTGGGTTTAGAAGAGTTGCGCTGCCCACTGTTTTGTTATATGGGCGGCTCTTTCTTTTTGTGTCGGCGGTAACTTATAGCACGCAGCCAATGTTGGCGATAGTTACAGTCTATTCGTTACGACTTCGTTCATGCTGGTGTCGCATCGCGTGAGGAAGAATGTCGCAAATCTATAGCTCTGTACGTGCGTTTCGTTGCGCCGACGCTTTCGCGGTTCTGAGGTGCCTGGGACCGCTGTTATTGATCGACTGCACGGCTTGCCGAGCATTGCTTTCACAGTTAGCAAAAGTCGTGCTCAAAACCCGCCTGTCTTGCTAAAACCTTGATTTTTGGGGCGCAGAGCAGCGCTCGCGGCAGCGCCGGCGCTGCTTTTGGTGTGGATTCGTCAGGGCGCGCCAGTGTCCGCGGTCAGCTGTCAGCAGGTGTCGTCAGCTCACTTGCCTGTGGTTGCACCGGTAACGCTTCGCGCTGTCTATTACGGGAAGAAACAAAATGGTGCACGTCTGCGGTGCGTGTGCGTCCGAGCTGCCTTGCGTTGGTGCGCGGTCACCGGGTGAAGTATCGACCCTGCCAGCGTATGCTGCGCGCCATCGCTCGGCCCTTGCTTGGGGCTAGGCTTGATTGATCCGCTTAAAGGAGGGGGGTGTCATGTTCGCTCTGGATTCACGTCTGCAGCAGGATTGCCTGCTGATCGGGGACTTTGCGCTGAGTCGTTTGCTGCTGATGAATGACGCCAATTACCCCTGGTTCATCCTCGTGCCTCGGCGTGAGGAGGTCAGCGAGTTGTTCCAGCTCGACGCTGATGATCAGCGCCAGCTGTGGCAGGAAACCACGTTGCTGGCTGAAACACTGAAGGACACCTTCGCGGCCGACAAGATGAACGTGGCCACGCTCGGCAATGTGGTCAACCAGCTGCATATGCATGTGATCGTGCGCCGACGTGAGGACGCTGCCTGGCCTGCTCCAGTATGGGGGCGGCATCCGGCGCAGCCTTACAGTGAGCAGCAGGTGGGGCAGATCATCGACAAGCTACGTCTGGTGCTGACCGAGGATTTCCAGTTTGCCGGAGCGTCTGTATGAGCCTCGAGTCGCGGATCATGGAGCTGGAGAGCCGCCTGGCTTTTCAGGATGACACCATTCAGGCATTGAGCGATGAGCTGGTCGAGCAGAACCGGCGCATCGAGCGGATGCAGCTGCAATTGACGGTTCTGGCGCGACGTCAGGAGGAGTTGAGTGGCCAGGCGGGTATTACCGAAGACGAAGCGCCGCCGCCGCACTACTGATATGAAAAAGCCCGGTTTCCCGGGCTTTTCTTTGCGTGCCGCTCAGCGCCGCGAAGGGGCTGCTGCGATCACGTCTTCCGCCTGCAGGCCTTTGTCACGCTGCATGACCGAGAACTCCACGCGTTGGCCTTCGATCAGGACGCGGTGTCCTTCGCCGCGAATGGCGCGAAAGTGCACGAAGATATCGTCACCCGAGTCGCGGGAAATGAAGCCGAATCCCTTGGAAGTATTGAACCACTTGACCGTACCGGTCTCGCGATCATCCTGGGTCGTGTCGGGACTGGCACTGGCTTGTTGTACGGACGGGCGTTGCTCTTCTCTGCGAGGTTGTGTGTTCAGTTGCGCTGCAAGGCTCAGTGCCACGGCGATGACCAGGGTCAGTAGCGGCAACCATATGGCGGGTTGACTACCAATGCTGGGCAGCGGGGCAAGCAGGATCAGGCTCTGTACCACAGCGGCCAGTATCAATAGCGCCGAGGAGAGGCCCAGCAGTTGTTGGCGTGCGGCGGGTACGCTTTGTTGTTGTGATGCGGCAAGCAGGTTGAGCAGGCCGGTCAGGGCCAGATAAATGGCATCCGGGGTAGTCAGGAACGAAGTGGAAAAACCGGGTACGGCAGACAGCAGCAGGGCGGCAAACCCTGTCACGAGATGGGCAATCTTCAACATCTTCGATGAACTCACTGATTGAATGATGACTCAAGGTGTTGCGGAGAGAGCGCGTTTTACGGGTTGCCAGTCGAACGGCAATATCGCGCGCCGGTATACAAGGTTAGCGACGCCGCAGAACGGTAATGCGGCATGCAAGGCTATTTAACAGCAAAGGCGGGGGCTTCTCAAATCAAGCGCTTAGCATCGCTTCGCTGGTCACCGGGTGCACCTGGTTGCGGCCGGCGCGTTTGGCCTGATAAAGCGCGTCATCGGCGCGGGTGAGCAGTGATTCGAATGTGTCGCCTTCTTCGGCCATGGCGCAGCCGAAGGACGCGGTAATGCTGTCCAGAATCTGGTCTGTTCGCCTTACCTTGATTCTCAGCGACTGGATCTTGTGGCGCAGCTGTTCGGCGAAATCAAGGACTTCGTTGAGATTGGAGCAGTTGCGCAGCACCACGCAGAACTCTTCGCCGCCGTAGCGCGCGGCAAAGGCATCCGGTGGCAGCAACTCGCGCAATAGTTGTCCGACATGTTGCAGTACGCGGTCACCCAGTGGATGGCCGTACTGGTCGTTGAACTGCTTGAAGTGGTCGATATCCAGAATCACCAGCGCCACGCCCTGCGGTGACTCGTTCAGGGCACGCTCCAGCAGGCGGGTAAAGGCATGGCGGTTGAACACTCGGGTCAGGCTGTCGAGCGTTGCCGCCAGATGCGCGCGTTCCAGCTGGCTGCGCAGATGAGTGATCTCTTGCTGCGCGGCGCGCAGGCGATAAAGGAATTTTTCCTGCTGATCCTGCATCATCTGAGTGCTTTCCTGCAGCTCGCTGAGCACACTGGGCAGGTCGTCAATGATGGGTTCTTGCAGCGCGCTAAGGCCCTGGCTCAGGCTCTGCTGGTAATGCTGGCTGCCAAGCACGCTATGTGAAACATCGCCTTCGATATCGTCGACCAGCTCGATTACCTGCTGCTGGCCGGCGCGAGCTTCTTCCAGCTCGCCGCGGATGATGTAATCGCGAAACAGCCGGCTGGCGGTTTCCGGCGGGAACACATCGAAGTCCTCGACCACCTTGTCCAGACGGCGGTTGAGCTCTGGTTCGCTGCCTCTGCTGTAGGTGTACCACAGCGCATAGTGCACCGGGTTCGGCGGGATATCGTGACGCATCATCAACGGCACGGCTTGCTTCAGGAGCTCGGCCGCCTTGCGGGTTTCCTCCGGATACAGATCGATGATGCTGGGCGGTTTGGCTGGCTGACTCATGGATCTCGGAAACTCAATGGCGAATGGCCAGAGCATAGATCAGTGTGGGGTTGCATGCCTAATGAAAAGGCCCGGATCACCGGGCCTCTGAGCAGCTCACACAGCGAGCAGGCTGCGCAGCATCCACGCGGTTTTCTCGTGCACCTGCATGCGTTGGGTCAGCAGGTCGGCAGTCGGCTCGTCGCTGACCTTGTCCAGCAGCGGGAAAATGCCGCGGGCAGTGCGCACGACGGCCTCTTGGCCTTGCACCAGTTGCTTGATCATGTCGTCGGCGCTGGGTACGCCTTCCTCTTCCTTGATCGAGGACAGGCGGGCATAGGCGGCGTAGGTGCCCGGCGCCGGGAAGCCCAGTGCACGGATTCGTTCGGCGATTGCGTCAACCGCCAGGGCCAGCTCGGTGTACTGACCTTCGAACATCAGGTGCAGGGTGTTGAACATCGGGCCGGTGACGTTCCAGTGGAAGTTATGGGTCTTCAGATACAGGGTGTAGGTGTCAGCCAGAAGGCGCGAGAGGCCTTCGGCGATGGCGGCGCGATCCTGTTCGGCGATTCCGATATTGATTTCCATGGTTTTTCTCCTTTCAGGTGGGCCCAGGGTGTCTATCCCGCAGTGTTGGTGAGAGCCTAACACGCAGGGCTTCGGGATGATCTTGGCTTGTATCAATGAAAGCGATGTTTAGAGGCTATTGATAGCGGACGGTTCATTTGGGGCCAAGAGAGCCCGACCCTGGCGCGGCGTCAGTCCTTTGCGTGGCGCAATGCTTTATCCGCCGTGCGCCAGTCTCGGCTGCTGCTGCAGGGTGCGATTGAACACCTCCACCCAATGGGCGCTGAATTGCTGGCCGGCAAGGTTGTTGATTTCGAGGATGGCGCGTAGCAATGGGCGTTTGCTCAATGTCTGATGGGCGCGTTCATGGGTCCTGGCGTCAAAGGTGTCGACGATATGCAGGATCAGTGCGCCCGGGGCTATCTCCCTTTCGCGCAGGCCTTTGGGGTAGCCAGAGCCATCGGCATGTTCCTGATGCTGGATGATGATCTCCATGGCCGCCGACCAGTCAGGCATGCGTTTGAGCAGGTCGCTGGCCAGGCGCGGGTGGCCTTGCATCATGCGGCGTTCTTCGCGGCTGAAATGGCTTTGCTTGTGCAGAAGCTCCAGCGGCAGGAAGGCCATGCCGAGGTCATGCAGGCAGACTGCGGCCGCCAGTTGCTCCGGCTGTTCAGCGTAGCCGCCCGCAGCATTGATGCTCAGTGCCAATTCCAGCAAGCGCAGGTTGCGGCCTCGCCAGTAGGGAGAGCGCTGTTCGGCTGCCTCGGTCAGTGCACAAAAGAACTGCAGATCTGGCTGGATCACGATTCCGTGGCGGGCCAGCAGCGCTTCGCTGCGGCTTGGCTCGGCTTCTTCGGTTGGTTGCAGGCGAGTGCTGGGGTCCATCTGTTGCAGCAACTCGAGGCGTACTTCGCTCTGCCGCTCATTCGGCGTCATTGCCAGTGCCTGCAGGGCGCTACACAGCTGGCTGACTTGCGTGCTGTCCAGGGCTGAGTCTGCACCGCCCAGTGCCTGCGCGAGCAGGGCGCGCAGATGGTCGAGGCTGAGCAGCAGTATGTCCCCGAGCAGGCTGTCGAAGGTCAGGTGGCCCGAGCGCAGGGCATCGAGCACGTCTTCCATGGCTTGTGGTAGCGGCATCAGTTCGTTGAGCTCGACGTAACCCAGGTTGCCCTTGAGCGTATGGATCAGGCGAAACAGCTCACGCAGCCGTTCCGAGCTCTTTGGCGCTCGTTCCAGTTCGATCAGCAGTTGCTCGCAACGGGGAAACTGCTCGGCGGCGTCAAGGCGGAAATCTTCCAGCAAATTGCTGGACAGGTCGCTGCGATGGGGTTGGGCCATGGTCGTTCTCCTGGCTGGAGGCGCTCTTCATTATAGAAGGCATCTGCCGAGCGGCTGCGTCATGACGATTTACGCTATATAATCCCGCTCTTTATCGAAGCGCGGCGTAGGGTTGGACGTTCGCCGCGGTGTAGCTCCTGCCCAGGGCGTTGGGGGCTGCCTGACCTATCCAAGACCTTAGAGAAGCGAAACACGATCATGATGCGCAGCCACTATTGCGGCCAGTTGAACGAGAGCCTGGATGGCCAGGAAATCACCCTTTGCGGCTGGGTACACCGTCGCCGTGACCATGGCGGGGTGATCTTCCTCGATATCCGTGATCGTGAAGGCCTGGCCCAGGTGGTATTCGATCCGGATCGTGCCGAGACTTTCGCCAAGGCCGACCGCGTGCGCAGCGAGTACGTGGTCAAGATTACCGGCAAGGTGCGTCTGCGCCCTGAAGGCGCGCGTAACCCGAACATGGCCAGCGGTACCATCGAAGTGCTGGGTTACGAGCTGGAAGTACTGAACGAGGCGGAAACCCCGCCGTTCCCGCTCAATGAATACACCGACGTTGGTGAAGAAACCCGCCTGCGCTACCGCTTCATCGACCTGCGTCGCCCGGAGATGGCCGAGAAGCTCAAGCTGCGCTCGCGCATCACCTCGAGCATTCGTCGTTACCTGGATGACAACGGCTTCCTCGACGTCGAGACGCCGATCCTGACTCGTGCCACCCCGGAAGGCGCGCGTGATTACCTGGTGCCGAGCCGCACCCACGCCGGCAGTTTCTTCGCTCTGCCGCAGTCGCCGCAGCTGTTCAAGCAACTGCTGATGGTGGCCGGCTTCGACCGCTACTACCAGATCGCCAAGTGCTTCCGCGACGAAGACCTGCGCGCCGATCGTCAGCCGGAATTCACCCAGATCGACATCGAGACCAGCTTCCTCGATGAAAAAGACATCATGGACATCACCGAGACCATGGTGCGCAACCTGTTCAAGGAAGTGCTGGATGTCGAGTTCGGCGCACTGCCGCACATGACCCTGGCCGAAGCCATGCGCCGCTTCGGTTCGGACAAGCCGGATCTGCGTATCCCGCTGGAACTGGTCGACGTGGAAGATCAGCTCAAGGACGTCGAGTTCAAAGTCTTCGCGGGACCTGCCAACGACCCGAAATGCCGCGTCACCGCGCTGCGCGTGCCGGGCGGGGCGAGCATGCCGCGCAAGCAGATCGACGACTACACCAAGTTCGTCGGCATCTACGGTGCCAAGGGCCTGGCCTACATCAAGGTCAACGAGCGTGCTGCCGGCGTTGATGGTTTGCAGTCGCCGATCGTCAAGAATATTCCGCTGGACAACATCAATGTCATCCTCGACCGCGTCGGTGCCGTCGATGGCGATATCGTGTTCTTCGGTGCCGACAAGGCCAAGATCGTCAGCGAGGCCCTGGGCGCGCTGCGCATCAAGCTGGGCCATGACCTGAACCTGCTGACCTGCGAGTGGGCGCCGCTGTGGGTCGTCGACTTCCCGATGTTCGAGGAGAACGACGACGGCAGCCTGACCGCCATGCACCACCCGTTCACCTCGCCGAGCTGCAGCCCGGAGGAGCTGGAGGCCAACCCGGCCGCCGCGCTGTCGCGCGCCTACGACATGGTGCTCAACGGCACCGAGCTGGGTGGCGGTTCGATCCGTATCCACGACAAGGCCATGCAGCAGACCGTGTTCCGCGTGCTCGGCATCAGCGAAGAAGAGCAGCAGGAGAAGTTCGGCTTCCTGCTCGACGCACTGAAGTTCGGCGCGCCACCCCATGGTGGCCTGGCCTTCGGTCTGGACCGTCTGGTGATGCTGATGACAGGTGCGCAGTCGATCCGCGAAGTAATCGCCTTCCCGAAAACCCAGAGCGCGGCCTGCGTCATGACTCAGGCGCCGGGTGTGGTGGACGCCAAGTCGCTGCGTGAGTTGCATATCCGCCTGCGCGAGCAAGCCAAGGCCGAATAAGCCTGCAAAAGAAGCCTGGAGATCCCAGGCTTCTTCGTTATGGGGTGGAGAGACTCGAACGCTCAGCCCTGGGAATTGTGAAAACCTTATAGATGGAGTGAGTTATGGCCGGTCATTCCAAATGGGCCAATATCAAGCACCGCAAGGGGCGTCAGGACGCCAAGCGCGGCAAGATCTTCACCAAGCTGATTCGTGAGCTGACGGTCGCCGCCAAGCACGGCGGCCCGATTCCGGCGGACAACCCGCGTCTGCGCCTGGCCGTGGACAAGGCGCTGACCAACAACATGTCGCGTGACGTGATCGACCGCGCCATCGCCCGTGGTGCCGGCAACAACGAAGCCGACAACGTCGTCGAGTTCAGCTACGAAGGTTACGCACCGAGTGGCGTGGCGATCATCGTCGAGGTGATGACCGACAATCGCAACCGTACTGCCGCCGAAGTGCGCCATGCCTTCACCAAGTGCGGTGGCAACCTCGGCACCGACGGCTCGGTCGCCTACATGTTCGAGCGCAAAGGCCAGATCAGCTTCGCGCCGGGCGTTGATGAAGATGCCCTGATGGAAGCCGCGCTTGAAGCCGGTGCCGACGACGTGGAAATGGGTGAGGACGGTTCGGGCCTGGTGTCGACCAGCTTCACCGAGTTTCATGCTGTCAACGAAGCGCTGAGTGCGGCTGGCTTCAAGGCCGAGGAAGCGGAGATCGCCATGATCCCCTCGATCAGTGCGCCGATTGCCGATCTGGAGACGGCGCAGAAGGTCTTCAAGCTGATCGATATGCTCGAAGACCTGGATGACGTGCAGAACGTCTACCACAATGCCGAAGTTGCCGACGAGATCATGGAGCAGCTTGGCTGAGGCTGTAGCCCGGATGCAGTCCGGGACATATTCCCCGGATTGCATCCGGGCTGCGAATGAGGAGGCCGGAAGCGCTGTACAGCGCTTCCGGCTTTTTTCGTCAGGCCAGCCGGTTGGCTGATGACGTCGCCGGGGGCGCCCCGTATACTCGCTAACTGGATAAATAGACAGTTGCTGATATGACCCTGATTCTAGGCATCGACCCGGGTTCGCGTATTACCGGCTATGGCGTGGTGCGCGATACCGGGCGCGGCTGCGAGTACGTGGCGTCAGGCTGCATTCGCACCGGTAACGGGCCGTTGGCCGAGCGTCTGCAGATCGTCTTTCGCGGCGTCAGCGAGGTGATTCGCACCCATGGGCCGGTGACCATGGGCATCGAGCAGGTGTTCATGGCGCGCAATGCTGACTCGGCGCTCAAGTTGGGGCAGGCGCGTGGTGCGGCCATCGTCGCGGCGGTGGAGGCTGGGCTGGAAATCAGTGAATACACTGCCACCCAGGTCAAGCAGGCTGTGGTCGGTACGGGGGCTGCGGACAAACAGCAGGTGCAGATGATGGTCATGCATTTGCTCAAACTGGTGCAGAAGCCGCAGATCGACGCCTCCGACGCACTGGGCATCGCCCTGTGCCATGCACATCATCGGCAGAGCCTCATTCCCCACGGACTGGCTGGCGCCAAGCGGCGTGGCGGCCGTCTTCGTTTGTAATCGGATTAATAAAGGAAAGCAGTGGTGATCGGACGTTTGCGCGGCACCCTGGCGGAGAAGCAGCCGCCGCATTTGCTTCTGGATGTGAATGGCGTCGGTTATGAGCTGGAAGTACCGATGACGACCCTTTATCGTCTGCCTGCGGTGGGCGAGCCGGTAACCCTGCACGCTCATCTGGTGGTGCGTGAGGATGCGCATTTGCTGTATGGCTTCTTCGAAAAACGTGAGCGCGAGCTGTTTCGCGAGCTGATTCGCCTCAATGGCGTCGGTCCCAAGCTGGCGCTGGCGCTGATGTCGGGGCTCGAAGTCGATGAGCTGGTGCGCTGCGTACAGACGCAGGACACGGCGGCGTTGGTCAAGGTGCCGGGTGTGGGCAAGAAAACCGCCGAGCGTCTGCTGGTCGAGCTCAAGGATCGCTTCAAGGCCTGGGAGTCGATACCGTCCATTGCGCCTTTGGTGGTGGAACCTCAACTGGCTCAGGCAGTCTCAAGCGCGGAGAATGACGCCGTCAGTGCCCTGATATCCCTTGGCTACAAGCCACAGGAGGCCAGCCGAGCAGTTGCCGCCGTCAAGGAAGATGGTATGAGCAGTGAAGATTTGATCCGACGCGCGCTGCGCGGCATGGTTTAGTGGAACCCTATTGATGATCGAAGCCGATCGCCTGATTACCGCCAGCCCCCGTGAGCGCGAAGAGCAGCAGGATAGAGCCATTCGTCCGCTGCGCCTGGCCGATTACATAGGCCAGCCCAGCGTGCGCGAGCAGATGGAGCTGTTCATCCAGGCCGCCAAGGGCAGGGCGGAAGCTCTCGATCACACACTGATCTTCGGCCCGCCGGGTCTGGGCAAGACCACCCTGGCCAATATCATCGCTCAGGAAATGGGCGTGTCGATCAAGAGCACGTCCGGCCCGGTGCTGGAGCGTCCGGGCGATCTGGCTGCGTTGCTGACCAACCTTGAAGCCGGCGACGTGCTGTTCATCGACGAGATCCATCGCCTCTCGCCCGTTGTCGAGGAAGTGCTGTATCCGGCCATGGAAGACTTCCAACTCGACATCATGATCGGCGAAGGGCCGGCGGCGCGCTCGATCAAGCTGGATTTGCCACCCTTTACCCTGGTGGGTGCCACCACCCGTGCCGGCATGCTGACCAATCCGCTACGCGACCGCTTCGGCATCGTCCAGCGCCTGGAGTTCTACGGCGTCGACGACCTGACCACCATCGTCGCCCGTTCCGCCGGCATCCTCGGTTTGCCCACAGAAGATCAGGGAGCCTACGAGATCGCTCGACGTGCCCGCGGCACACCGCGTATCGCCAATCGCCTGCTGCGTCGGGTACGCGACTTCGCCGAGGTGCGTGGGCGCGGCCATATCACGCGAGAAATCGCGGATCAGGCCTTGAATATGCTGGATGTTGACGAGCATGGCTTCGATCACCAGGACCGCCGTCTGCTGCTGGCGATGATCGACAAGTTCGATGGCGGCCCGGTCGGTATCGACAACCTGGCTGCGGCCATCGGCGAGGAGCGCGGTACGATCGAGGACGTACTCGAACCCTACCTGATCCAGCAGGGCTACATGATGCGTACGCCGCGCGGTCGCGTGGTGACGCGTCATGCCTACCTGCACTTTGGCCTCAATACCCCGAAGCGCCTCGGCGAGCAGCCGAGCGGAGACTTGTTTGCAGTGAGCGACGAATGACTAAAAAATTGTTACCAGGCCGGATTGGCAAGCAGCAGGCTGGGGACTAGAGTATGCGCGCGCAAAACGGAGTCCAGCCGTTCAGCCACCACTGCCGGGTCTATTACGAAGATACCGATGCGGGCGGCATCGTCTACTACGTCAACTACCTCAAATTCATGGAGCGGGCTCGCACCGAGCGCCTGCGTGAGCTGGGTTATGCCCAGTCGACGCTTGCCGGTGAGGGCCTGTTGTTCGTCGTGCATTCGGCCGAGGCGCGTTATCACGCGCCGGCGCGACTGGATGACGAACTGGTGATCAGCGCCGATGTGATCGAATTGAACCGTGCCAGCCTGCGCTTTCGTCAACAGGTCAGGCGGGCTACGGATGATGCGCTGCTCTGCGAAGGGCAGTTTCTGGTGGCCTGTGTGCGCGCCGACAACTTGAAACCCCGGGCTATCCCCGAAACCCTGCGACACGCGTTCGCCGGGACGCAGGCGCCGGGTCTAATTGCAGCAGGAGAGTAAGCGTGGAAGCTAACGCCGTTGACCATATGTCGATGTGGAGTCTGATCAGTAGCGCCAGTCTGTTGGTTCAGTTGGTGATGCTGACCCTGGTGGCCGCTTCGGTCATTTCCTGGGTGATGATCTTCCAGCGCAGTAATGCCATCCGCGCCGCCAAGCGTGCGCTGGACAATTTCGAGGACCGTTTCTGGTCCGGCATCGACCTGTCCAAACTGTATCGCCAGGCGGGCAGCAACCCTGACCCGGATTCCGGCCTTGAGCAGATCTTCCGTGCCGGTTTCAAGGAGTTCTCCCGTCTGCGTCAGCAGCAGGGCGTAGATCCGGATGCGGTGATGGACGGCGTGGCGCGTGCCATGCGTGTGGCCATCTCCCGTGAAGAAGAGAAGCTGGAAACCGCTCTGCCGTTCCTCGCCACCGTAGGTTCCACTAGTCCGTACATCGGCCTGTTCGGCACCGTATGGGGCATCATGAATTCCTTCCGCGGTCTGGCTCAGGTGCAGCAAGCCACGTTGGCCACCGTCGCCCCGGGTATTGCCGAAGCACTGATCGCCACTGCCATCGGCCTGTTCGCGGCGATCCCGGCGGTCATCGCCTACAACCGTTTCTCTGCCCGCAGCGAGATGCTGATCGGTCGTTACTACACCTTCGCCGACGAGTTCCAGGCCATCCTGCACCGCAAAGTGCACACCTCGGAAGACTAAGGCGAGCGAAGAGGACAGGTTTTAACCATGGCGAGAATTCGCAACAGACGCAAACCGGTCGCCGAGATGAACGTGGTGCCCTACATCGACGTGATGTTGGTACTGCTGGTCATCTTCATGGTCACCGCGCCGATGCTCAATCAGGGCGTCAAGGTCGATCTGCCCAAGGTCAGCAGTGAAGCGCTGCCGCAGGACAACGACGCCCAGGTGTTGACCATCTCCATCAAGGCCGACAAGACCTACTACTGGAACATGGGCAGCGAGGTCGACGTCGATACCGAGCAGGAGCGTGCCTCGACCCTCGAGCAGATGACTCAGGCCGTGTCGGCGATCATTGCCGAGAACCGTCGTCAGGGTAAGCAGGTGCAGGTGTTCGTGCGTGGTGATCGCACGGTCGATTACGGCACCGTGATGTCGGCCATGGGCGGTCTGCAGCAGGCCGACGTGGGCAACGTCGGACTGATTACCGAGGCCCCCTGATGCAGCAAACCGAGCGTTCGCAATCGGAAAGCTACTTCTGGCCCGTGGTTTGGGCCGTGGGTCTGCATGTCCTGATGTTCGCCATGCTGTTCGTCAGCTTCGCCTTCACCCCGGAGCTGCCACCGGCGCGCCCAGTGGTGCAGGCTACGCTGTATCAATTGCAGTCCCAGAGCCAGGCCACTACCCAGACCACGCAAAAGGTTGCAGGCGAGGCGCAGAAGACCTCTGCACCGCAGTTCGAGACCGAAAGGCTGGAGCAGAACAAAGCCGAGGAACAGAAGCAGGCTCAGGCGGAGGCGCAAAAGGTAGCCGCGGCCAAGAAAGCCGAGGAACAAAAGCAGGCTGAAGAGGCTCGAAAGGCCGAGGCGGCGAAGAAAGCCGAGGCCGAGAAGGCTGCCGAGCAGAAGCGTCAGGCCGATATCGCCAAGAAGCGCGCCGAGGAAGAAGCGAAGAAGAAAGCCGCTGAAGAGGCCAAGAAGAAGGCCGCTGCAGAAGAAGCGAAGAAAAAAGCGGCAGCCGCCGAAGCTGCGAAGAAGAAAGCCGCCGAGGATGCACGGCGCAAGGCCGCCGAGGATCAGAAAGCCGCCGCACTGGCCGAGTTGCTCTCGGACAATGTGCAGAACCAGCAGGCGCTGGCGGAAACTCATGGCGACAAGGTAGCCGGTAACCTTGATGATCTGATCATCAAGCTGATTACTGAGAACTGGCAGCGACCTATGTCGGCGCGTCGAGGCATGAGCGCCGAGTTGCTGATTCAGATGCTGCCCGATGGCACCGTGACCAATGCCAGCGTATCGCGCTCCAGTGGCGATGCACCGTTCGACAACTCGGCCGTTGCAGCTGTACGTAACGTCGGGCGTATTCCCGAGATGCAACAATTGGATCGCGCTACCTTCGACCGTATGTACCGGCAGCGTCGCGTCATTTTCAAACCGGAGGATTGAGCTCTGTGAACAACCTGATTCGTATTGCCCTGTTGGGGCTGGTCATGCTGGTCGGTAGCGTCCAGGCGGCCGATCCGCTGGTGATCTCCCAGGGCGCTGACCGCGCCACGCCCATCGCCGTGGTGCCGTTCGGCTGGCAGGGCGGCTCGGTGCTACCCGAGGACATGTCGCAGATCATCGGCAACGACCTGCGCAACTCCGGTTACTTCGAACCGATTCCGCGGCAGAACATGATCAGCCTGCCGACCCAGGCCAGCGAAGTCATCTATCGCGACTGGAAGGCGCTCGGCGCCCAATACGTACTGGTCGGTAACATCGTGCCCAATGGTGGCCGGTTGCAGATTCAGTACGCGCTGTTCAACGTCAGTACCGAGCAGCAGGTCATGACCGGCAATGTCGGTGGTGGCACCGATCAACTGCGCGACATGGCTCACCATATCGCCGACCAATCGTTCGAGAAGCTCACCGGCGTCAAGGGGGCGTTCTCCACGCGCCTGCTGTACGTCACTGCCGAGCGCATGGGTACCAACAACACCCGTTACACCCTGCAGCGCTCCGACTACGACGGTGCCCGTGCGGTGACCCTGCTGCAATCCCGTGAACCGATTCTGTCGCCGTCGTTCGCGCCGGATGGCCGTCGCATCGCCTACGTATCGTTCGAGCAGCGTCGTCCGCGCATCTTCGTGCAGCATATCGATACCGGTCGCCGCGAACAGATCACCAATTTCGAGGGTCTCAACGGCGCGCCGGCCTGGTCGCCGGATGGCAACCGCCTGGCCTTCGTGCTGTCCAAGGACGGCAATCCGGAAATCTACGTGATGGATATGGGCAGCCGGCAGATGCGTCGCGTCACCAACCATTACGCCATCGATACCGAACCCTTCTGGGGCAAGGATGGTCAGACCCTTTACTTCACCTCGGATCGTGGGGGTCGTCCGCAGATCTACAAGACCAACATCAATAGCGGGGCAGTGGAGCGAGTGACCTTTGTCGGTAACTACAACGCCAACCCGAAATTGTCGGCTGATGAGAAGACCCTGGTGATGATTCATCGTCAGGACGGCTTCACCGTGTTCAAGGTGGCTGCACAGGACCTGGAAACCAACCGTCTGCGCATACTTTCAGACACAAGTTTGGATGAGTCGCCCACTGTTGCGCCCAATGGCACCATGCTAATCTACGCCACCCGCCAGCAGGGCCGGGGAGTCTTGATGTTGGCGTCCACCAATGGACGCGTGAGGCTCCCTCTTCCTACCGCTCAAGGCGAAGTTCGAGAGCCTTCTTGGTCCCCTTACCTGAACTGATGCGGCGCTACACCTTTTTGCTTAACACAACTGGGGTTCATTAGGAGTTATATGATGGAAATGCTGAAATTCGGTAAGTTCGCTGCACTGTCCCTGGCTCTCGCCGTTGCTGTAGGTTGCTCCTCCAAAGGCGGCGACGCTGCTGGCGAAGGCGCTGTCGACCCGAACGCTGGCTACGGTGCCAACACTGGCGCTGTTGATGGCAGCCTGAGCGAAGAAGCTGCTCTGCGCGCTATCACCACCTTCTACTTCGAGTACGACAGCTCCGACCTGAAAGCCGAAGCCATGCGCGCTCTGGACGTACACGCCAAGGACCTGAAAGGCAACGGCGCTCGCGTCGTTCTGGAAGGCCACGCTGACGAGCGCGGTACCCGTGAGTACAACATGGCTCTGGGCGAGCGTCGTGCCAAGGCCGTTCAACGCTACCTGGTTCTGCAGGGCGTTTCCCCTGCTCAGCTGGAACTGGTTTCCTACGGCGAAGAGCGTCCGGTTGCCACTGGCAACGACGAGCAGTCCTGGGCTCAGAACCGTCGCGTAGAGCTGCGTAAGTAAGCTGCCATGCGAGATTGCCGCCGTATCCTGACCCTTCTGACGCTCGCCTTGCCGCTCGCGGCGATGGCGGAGGTTCCCGTACTGGAAAGCAGCTCCATGCAACAGGGCAGCAGCTATCCACCGGCGGGTTATGGTACGGCCGGCTCCTACGCCGGAACGGGTGCGCAAGCACCCGCTTCTGCGCAGGGTATGCTGTTCAACCAGCTCGAGCAGATGCAGCAGGAAATTGCCCAGCTGCGTGGCATGGTCGAAGAGCAGCAGAATGAAATCCAGCGCCTCAAGCAGGAAGGTCTGGAGCGTTACCAGGATCTGGACCAACGCATTTCCTCTGGCGCCGCTGCCGGTGGAGCTCCTGCACAGAATTCAGCCAATGGCGCGGTAAACGCCAATGGCACCCCGACGCCGCCTGCCGCACAGCAGCAGGCCAGCGCCGAGCCGGGTGATCCGGCCAAGGAAAAACTCTATTACGACGCTGCCTTCGACCTGATCAAGGCCAAGGACTTCGACAAGGCGTCGCAGGCGTTCAGCGCCTTTCTCAATCGTTACCCCAACAGCCAGTACGCGGGTAACGCGCAGTACTGGCTGGGCGAAGTGAACCTGGCCAAGGGTGATCTGCAAGCAGCCGGTCAAGCCTTTGCCAAGGTCAGCCAGGCCTATCCGAGCCACGCCAAGGTGCCTGATTCGCTGTTCAAGCTGGCCGATGTCGAACGTCGCCTGGGTCACAACGACAAGGCCCGTGGCATCCTTCAGCAAGTTATCGCACAGTACCCGGGCAGCTCGGCCGCGCAGCTGGCTCAGCGTGATCTGCAACGCCTGTAAATCGAGATTCGATGAATAAACCCGCGCCCGTCGCGGGTTTTTCTTATCTGGCCCCGCGTGATCCATTAGAATGTGCGGCGGCTCAGGTGGCAGGGTTTCAGCTCGGCTGATGTCCTTCTCGCCGTGCCTTGTCGAATGTCGGTCGATGCCGGCGTTCCTGTCTTTCCACGCAACGGAAGCGGATGGCCTGTTTCGTCATCACGCTCGTGGCTACCATGCAAGAAACCCTGCGCATCACCGAGATTTTCTACTCGTTGCAGGGGGAGACGCGTACCGCTGGCTTGCCAACGGTATTCGTGCGCCTTACCGGCTGCCCCCTGCGCTGTCAGTACTGTGACACCGCCTACGCCTTCAGCGGCGGCGAGATCGTCACCCTGGACAGTATCCTCGACCAGGTGGCCGCCTATCGGCCGCGTTACGTCTGTGTCACCGGCGGCGAGCCGCTGGCTCAGCCCAATTGCATCCCTCTGCTTGAGCGTCTGTGTGATGCCGGTTACGAGGTGTCGCTGGAAACCAGTGGCGCGCTCGACGTCTCCGCGGTCGATCCGCGGGTCAGCAAGGTCCTCGATCTGAAAACGCCCGGCTCGGCGGAAGTGCAGCGCAATCGCTACGAGAACATCCAGTGGCTAACACGCAACGATCAGGTCAAGTTCGTTATCTGCTCGCGTGAAGACTACGACTGGGCTGTTTCCAAGCTGATCGAGTACGACCTGGCTGCCCGAGCCGGCGAGGTGCTGCTCTCGCCCAGTCACAAGCAGGTTGATGCACGTGCGCTGGCAGACTGGATCGTCGCCGACAACCTGCCCGTACGCCTGCAATTGCAGCTGCACAAGATGCTCTGGAACGACGAGCCGGGACACTGAACATGAACGACAAGAAAGCGGTCATCCTCCTTTCCGGCGGACTGGACTCGGCCACCGTGGTGGCCATGGCCAAGGCCGAGGGCTACAGCTGTTACAGCATGAGCTTCGATTACGGCCAGCGCCATCGCGCCGAGTTGCAAGCAGCCGAACGCGTAGCCCGTCAGCTGGGTGTGGTCGAGCACAAGGTGATTGGTCTGAACCTCAATGGCATCGGCGGTTCGGCTTTGACCGATAGCAGCATCACCGTGCCGGAGTCCCCAACCGAGGGCATTCCCGTGACCTACGTGCCGGCACGCAATACGGTGTTTCTCGCACTCGCGCTGGGCTGGGCCGAGGTGCTCGAGGCGCGCGATATCTTCATCGGCGTCAATGCGGTGGATTACTCGGGGTATCCCGATTGCCGGCCGGAGTTTGTCGACGCCTTCGAGCGCATGGCCAACCTGGCGACCAAGGCGGGTGTGGAAGGGCAGGGCTTTGCCATCCGTGCGCCGCTGCAGCAGATGGGCAAGGGCGAGATCATCCAGGCTGGCATGCGTCTGGGCGTGGACTATGCGCTGACCGTCTCCTGCTACCAGGCCGACGATGACGGCCGCGCATGTGGCAAGTGCGACAGCTGCCGTCTGCGTGCAGCTGGTTTTGCCGCAGCCGGGGTGCCTGATGCAACCCGTTATTTCTGAAAAAGTTTTCGCGAAGTGTTGATTTCCTGAATTAAATCAGTATCATGCGCCTCGCGTTGGGTCGTTAGCTCAGTTGGTAGAGCAGTTGGCTTTTAACCAATTGGTCGTAGGTTCGAATCCTACACGACCCACCATTCAATTCGAGGGAATGCCGGTAGTTCTACTGACTTGCCCCACTACAGAGAAGTCCGCCCTTGTAGGCGGACTTTTTTGTTTCTGCTCCTATCAATCATCTTGCCTGCCTGAGTGAGCCGATCTTATCGGCGGCGACCCAGGTCGGTGCCCTGTACTGTTCGATGCCCTGCGCCTTGGTACGCAAGCGCAACCTCACGTCCTCGCCGAGCTGCGTGCATTCGTACAGCTCGAAGCCAGGGGGCAGTGCGAGGGAGTCTGGCGACAGGCCTTCGATCAAGGGCCGAGCGTTGGCTCCCAGTAAGCGTGGCGCCACATAGAGCAGTAGCTCGTCGACCAAGCCGGCTTTGATCAGTGCTCCACCCAGGCGAGCTCCCGCTTCGACGAATAGATCGTGGATGGAGCGTTTGCCAAGAACCTCCATCAATTCCCAGAGCATCTTCTCGTCATCTCTGGCCAGCAGCGGCAAGCGCTCTACGTGATCGGCCAGATCCGTGGTGGGAGGGTTGTCGTAGCGATGGGCGACGAGGGTGGGGGCCTGGGTATCGAAGACCCTGGCCTGCGCCGGGACTCGCGACCAGCGATCCAGCACGATTCGTTTCACCGGCGGTACCGGCTGATCGAAAGGAATGCGCACGGTCAGTTGCGGGTCGTCCGCCAGTACGGTTGCGCTGCTGGTCAGAATGGCCGAGCTGGCTTGTCGCCATAGTTGCACGTCATGCCGGGAGGCCTCGCTGGTGATCCACTTGGATTCGCCATCGGCCAGGGCGGTGCGCCCATCCAGGCTCATGCCATATTTCAGGCGCACCCAGGGCCGACCGCGCCGAGCATTGGAAAGAAAGCCCAGGTTGAGTGCCTCTGCCTCTTCGCGCAGCAAGCCCGCTTCTACCTCGATACCCGCCTCGCGCAGCAGCCGCAGGCCATTGCCGTCGACCTGGTGAAAGGGATCCTGGCAAGCCACCACGGCGCGGCGGATGCCGGCCTCGATCAAGGCAAGGCTGCAAGGTGGGGTACGTCCGTAATGGGCGCACGGCTCGAGCGTGACGTAGGCGGTAGCACCCTTCGCCGCGGCACCGGCCTGTTGCAAGGCGAAGACTTCGGCATGGGGGCCTCCTGCCCGCTGGTGCCAACCTTCGCCGACGATCCGACCCTCGTGCGCCAATACACAGCCCACGCGAGGGTTGGGATGGGTGCTGTAACGTCCTCGGCTGGCGAGTTCCAGAGCACGAGCCATGCAGCGTCGATCTGTTTCGGTGAAATTCATTGCAATGATCCATGCCTGCGCTGCCGGGGCGGCGCAGGGCGCGTGGTGCCTACGAGGTGCAAGCACCCCGCAGGCGGGTGGCGTTTCAGGCTCGAGCCTCGATGGGATACAGATGCCCGTCGTAGGAACTGGCGATGAAGGCCTCCGTCTCCGGCGAGTAGGTGATGCAGGAGATGCCACTGGTGGTGGGTTTACGCTGGGTGACCCAGCGTTGCGTTTCCAGATCGAACAACGCCACCGTGCCACCATAGCTGCCAGTGGCGATCAGCTTGCGGTCCGGTGAAGCGGCGATGCATTTGACCGAGTGCAGGTGCGGGGTCTTGAATACCTCGCTCTTGCCAGCACGCCACAGGCGCAGCTTGAGATCGCGCCCCACGCTGGCGAAGCCGCCGTCGATGGTGGTGCAGGCGTTGGAGATGCGCTCATGAGCAAGCTCGCTGTAGGCGTGTTCGCTGAAGTCGGAGATGCGATGGAACGCGGCGGCCGTATTGGCGCAGACGCTGAAGAGGAACTCCTCATCGGCGGATATGCCTTTGATGGCGTTGTCGTGCATCAGGATCTCGCCCTGATGGATCACTTCGCCCTGGTCATCCAGGGCAAACACTAGGGCCTCACCGGTATAGGTGCCGATTGCCGCGTGTGGTCGACCGTCGCGCAGGAATGCCGTGCCGCAATTGAGTGGCGAGCGATGCTGGTAGATCAGCTTGCCGCTTACCGCATCGAACACCTGACCCATCTGTCCGCCGGTCAGAATGGCGTCGCCAAAGGGCAGCAGGAAATTGCACAGGCTGCCGATCAGCGTGCTCGGCTTGCCGTTGACCAGCAGCAGGCCGGCATCCCCGATGGCGTAGGTATTGCCTTGATGCACGGCGACGGCATTCAGGCTGATGGCCTGCTCGATGCCCTCGAGATCCCATTCGTTGGTGACGTGGTTCCACACGCCGTAGGACGAACCGAAGGTGACGAAGGCGATATGCCGTTCGCCGAGGAAGGTGCAGCTACGTGGCCAGATGAGATTGGGCAGGGAGCTTTCGGCGAGTTTCCTCAGCTCCCCGTTGCCGAGTGCGTGCCAGAGCACCACCGAGCGATCGTAGCTGAGGCTGATCAACCAGCGTTTGCGATCATCCCAGACGACTCGCTTGACCCCGGCGGCATGGGCCTGATGGCGACGCTGGCCGCTCTTGTCGATGATGGTCAGGCGTCCTTCATCGTCACCCGCGAAGATGGTGCCGTCGCTGGCCAGGGCGATGGTGTCGGTTTCCACTCCGCCCAGGTCGATGCTCTCGAGCTGGACACCGCGCTGGACGTCCCAGCGGCGAATGGTGCCGTCGTCGCTGCTGGAAACCAGGCTGGCGCCGTCGGCTGCCCAGCTCACCGAAATGACATCGGCTTGGTGGCCGCGCAGCACATGACGGCACTGGCCGCTGGCGACATCGAACAGGCGGATGCTGTGGTCGCGTGAGCAGGTGGAGACGGTATCGCCGGCTGGGTTGAAGACGGCCATTTCGACATCGTCTTCATGGCCGATGAGCGCCGCTTTCAAGCGCATGCTCGGGACTTCCCAGATTCGGGCGCTGTAGTCGCTGCTGGCGCTGACCAGCAGTTTGCCGTCCGGGCTGAAGGCGCACTGGTTGGCGAGGTGGTCATGGAAGACCCGGTGGATGGCTTGCTTGGTTCGCGCGTCCCACAGGATGACTTGGTTGTCATAACCGGCAGTGGCGACGTAGCGCTCCTGAAAACTGGCGATGCCGCTGATGGGGGCAAAATGTTTCATCGCAGAACTCCTTGTATGTCAAACCGGCAGATCGAGCTTGATGGCGTGATTCTTCTTCTGGGCCTTGGCCAGCAGGTAACTACGGTTGTGCGCGGTCACGAAGATGCCCGTGGGAATCACCTCGTCAACCTGCAGGCCGAACGCGTGCAGCGCCTTGACCTTTTCCGGGTTGTTGGTCATCAGGCGGCAGCGTTTGACACCCAGCGCCGCGAGCATCTGCGCCGCGACGGTGAAGTCGCGTCCGTCATCGGGGAAACTCAGTTGGCGATTGGCCTCGAAGGTATCCAGCCCGCCGTCCTGCAGGCGGTAGGCGGCCAGCTTGGCGTACAGCCCGATGCCCCGGCCTTCCTGGCGTAGATAGAGCAATACGCCGCCTTCTTCGCTCATGCGTTCCAAGGCTTCGTTCAACTGGGCGCCGCAGTCGCAGCGATGGGAGCCGAAGATGTCGCCCGTCAGGCATTCGGAGTGCACTCTGACCAGAGGCGACTCCTGCTCCAGGGAGCCCATGACGATGGCAACATGTTCTTCGGGGGATTCAAGCCCATCGAAGGAAAAGAACTTTCCTACATGGCCATTGAGCAGGATCGGGATTTCGACGCAATTTCTTATACGGTATGCACACATAACGGAATCTCTCTGGAAACAGGCAACGGATGTCCTGGCTGCAGGGCTCAGAGGCTCTCGGCCAGGCGAAAGCCCATCACGTAGATCGGTCTGGGAAACTTTCCGTGACGCCGTGTGGCGCGCGCCAGATCACGGAAACGGGAAAAGCTCCCGCCGCGGGCGACCCGATGGTTTCCTACGGCGGCGATTAGGTCGTCGTTCACCTGCTCCCCTCCCGGATACGGGCGGTAATCGTCGGCTACGTATTCCTCGACGTTGCCGGCCATGTCCAGGCAGCCAAACGGCGAGGCACCGCAGGCGAACAGGCCCACAGGCGTGGTCTGCAACAGGCCGGCCTCGGCGGTATTGGCGTGGTCAGGCAGGAACTGCTGCCCCCAGGGGTATTCGAGGTTCTGCGGCCCGGCGGCGGCATACTCCCACTCGGCTTCGCTGGGTAGGCGGAAGCGCCGGCCGGTCGTCTCCGCCAGCCAGGTGGCATAGCAATCGGCATCCTCCGCGCGCAGACCGCTGACCGGGTGATTGGCCTGCTCGGCGGGATAGCGCCCGAGGAACCAGTTATCTGGCAGGCGTTGTTCGCTGCTTTCCTGCAGAAAGGTTCGATATTCCAAGTTGGTCACTGGGTAGCGGGCGATCCGGTAGGGCTCGAGCCGCACGCGGTGGCGCGGTGTCTCCTTGACTATCCATTGGCGGTCGAGATTGAGATCCGTCAATCTATCCATGATGGCGTCCAGCTCGGCCGTATCCAGGCCAATGAAAACCTCTCCGCCAGGCACGTCGAGCATCTGCGGGGTGAGGGCATCCAGACGCGGGTCGCCGTACAGGGCAAGCAGACGCCCGGCCTGATAGCGCCGAGCCAGTGGCTCGTCTTGGCTTTCCAGCAGTGCCACCAGGCGCAGCCTGTCGAGCTGGGCCAGAGCACGCAATTGATCTTCCGGCAGATGCAGTTCACGCGTGGCTGTGTAGGACTCGGGAAGTCCCAGCAAGGCCCGGTCGCTCAATTCCGGTGAAGCCTTCGCCAGGAAAGGAGGTGAGTGGAAATGCTTTTCCATTGCCATCTTATCGCTCTCTATTAAATTAATATCAGGCAACGACTATGGCTTAAAGCCGGCAGTTCAAGCCGGTCTGCAGGCAGTTTTCCTGGAAGGTATCCCAAAAACCCGGGGTGTAACGTTTGATATCACTGTCCAGGAGCATGGGCTTTTGCCAATGCACTTCACGAAGTCCGGCGTCGGCCATGGCCGCTTCATAGTCTTCGCGGCTCCAGCGGAAGAAGGTGAAGGGGCTGGGTGGGGTTGTGACGAACTCTGCCTGATGACGGAAACCCTCTCCCCACGGCTCTTCGGTCAGTACGTTTACTCCGTAATTGGTGAAGTTTCCTTTGGCCAGTTGGAAGTCAGGTTCGACCGTATAGGCGACTAGGCGCCCTGAAGGTTTCAGGTTGTTGGCCACGGCCTTGAACATCTTTTTCATGTCATCCAGAGATTCGGCGTAATTGAACAACCAGGCCGCCATCACCATGTCGAACTTTCCAAACGACTCCATGTTACAGACGTCACGTACATGAAATTCGATGGTGTCGCCGTTCTTGCGTGACTCTTCTCGAGCCAGGTCGATCATCTTTTCCGAAATATCCACGCCGACCACGCAGCTTGCGCCCTTCCTGAGCAGTTCACGGCCGAAGAAACCATATCCGCAGGCCAGATCCAGAACGCTCTGGCCTTTCACGTCCCCTGCCATATGCATCAGCGTGCGCACTTCAACCGTACGTTGAGCAGCAGTATCGGTGAAGTTTTCGAAGAGTCCGCCGATCGAGTCGTAGGTCGATTTCTTTTTCATCTCAAGTGCCTCTTGTCATGAAATTTAAATAGTGCGCCTTTGCTCTGCACTAACAGAGCAGGGCGCAATAATTCAACTTAAGGGTGCGCCAGGGTGTAATGGCAAAGTAATTGTCGGTTCGCACATCTGGCAGGCAGTTAATTGAAGCGAAATCATTCGCGACGCGAATAGGTATAGGGGAGTTCTCTGGGGGGTTCCAATTCTTTTGCTGCATCATGAATATTCTTGCGGCGAATCAAGCGTTATTTGTAATGCGCAAGTTAATCTACTATTGCACGGCTTTAGAAAGGCGCGCGATATGCAGCAAGGATTGAGGCGCAGCACTGAACTGCGATAGAAGAACAGTCGCGGATGGTCGCTGTGGGCAAAAAGGCGAAGATCAGCGCTTACGGAAAATGAAGGATTTATTTAATCAATATCCATATCCAGCTCAGCCATCATTCGCCACGCGCATGATCATTTGTCTCAACCACGAATGCGCGGGATCGCCTTCGCGGCGTTGATGCCAGATCAGATCGAAGTCGAAAGGCTCGATCATCAACGGTGGCTCGAATACCCGCAATCGCGGATCCACGTCAACCGACTCGAGGCTGCGCCGGGCCACGGTGAGAATCAGGTCGGTGCCAGCGATCAGCTCGTTGGCCACGCCCCAGTGCGGCAGGATCATCGCGATCCGCCTGTGCAAACCTTCCCGCGCCAATGCACGGTCTATTTCGTTGTCACCGCCCGAGCGCATGGCCACCAGGACGTGCGGACGTGCCAGCCAGGCTTCGCGATCGAGTACGCCGCTTTCTGGCAGGGTCGACGAGTCGGCCAGGCAGGCGAAGCGCTCGACGAACAGCGTACGCATGCGCAGCTTGTCCGAGTTCTGCCCTGGAAATACACCGAGCGCCATATCCGTTTCGCCATCGATCACATCGGCCAGCATCGACTCCCGGCTGGCCTGGTTGACGACGAGGTCGATGCCTGGCGCGATGGCGCGTAACGAGCGGGTCAGGCCTGGCAGCAGTACGCGTGCGCCGTAATCCGACATGGCCAGGCGAAATGTCCGTTGCGCGCGGGTGGGATCGAACTGTGGGGGATCGAGCAGGGCGCCCAACTGATCCAGGGAGTCGGTCAAGGGTTGCATCAACTCGCTCGCCCGTGTGGTCAGCTCGAGTTTGCCCGAGCGCCTGATCAGCAGGGGGTCATCGAACAATTTACGCAGGTGGGCCAGCGAGTGGCTGACCGCCGGCTGGCTCTTGTGCAGGCGCAAGGCCGCCCGTGAGATGTGTTTCTCCAGCAGCAAGGCATGCAGGGTGACCAGGAGATTGAGATCGATGCGCCTAAGTTTATTCATGTGAAGAATATCCATTAAAAGAAATATGAATTTCCATTCAGGATATTAATACGTAAAAGTTCTTCCCAGGACAACCTATGACCTTGGAGTGATCGCATGTCTTATCCGCTTTCTCTCGCTGGCGCAGCGCTGGCCCTGGCCGCCCTGGTCGCCGGAGCCCTGGTGCCATTCCAGGCCGGTAGCAACGCTGCGCTGGGACGGGCACTCGGCCACCCCTTGTGGGCAACCGTGGCCTCGTTGTTGGTCAGCCTGCTGGTGGTGTTGCCGGTCATTCTGGCCATGAGGGCGCCCGCACCCTTGCTCAATCAGGCGAGCGCGCTCCCTCTGTGGGCCTGGTTCGGTGGCGTCGCCGGGGTCATCTACATCACCTCGGCGCTGATGCTGACACCCCGCCTGGGCGCCACCGGCTTCATCGTCTGCGTGATCGCAGGGCAGATGCTCACTTCCTTGCTGATCGACCACTTCGGCCTGATGGGGCTTGCGGTGAAAGAGGCCAATCTGGGTCGTGTCGGCGGGGTAGTGCTGATCTTCGCCGGCATGCTCATGGTGCAGTGGTTCACGGATCGTTAGCAGGCACGGGGTCATTGCCATAGGGTCTGTTGCCGTTTCGCGCACGGCCGCGACAGAGCCAGTTTTTGCGTGGGGCTAGGCGCGAGACGCGAAGTTTGGTCACCCAAATGAGCCGTCGAGCAACGACGAACCACGCAAAAACTGGTCCGTCCCTGCGGGTTGCGCAGCAAATTACGCCGTGCGTCGTTGCGGGATTTGGCAAGGGAACAACCATTACCTGCATCCCGCGCCTAGCCCGGCGCAATTTGGCGCAGCAACGCGGCCCGCGTCGAAACGGCAACGGACCCTAGTCACCATCAATGCATCCTCAAACGCGGGAGACTTACAGGATGAAAACCTCGCTCGCTCTTGCTGTGGCTTTGCTGGGTACGGCTTCGCTGGCGACCTGGAGCCTCTGGCCGGTGCAGGCCAAAGAGGCTGAAGCGGACATGCAGCCCAGGGTGAAGGTCGCCTTGAGTCAGGTCGAACGCCAGGAAATGCCGCGCTATTACAACAGTATCGGTACCCTGGAAGCCGTCAGCCAGGTACAGGTGACCGCGGAAGTGCCGGGTCGGGTGGCTGCCTTGCATTTCGATTCAGGGCAGAGGGTCGAGGCCGGGCAGCTGTTGATCAGTCTCAATGACGCGCCGGAGAAGGCGCAAAGACGACGCCTGGAGGCCGTGCTACGCAATGCCGAGCAGCGTCTGCAACGCATTTCTAAATTGGCGCCCGGTGGTGCGGCTACCCGCGAGCAACTCGACCAGGCTCGTGCCGATCGTGATGCGGCCCGGGGTGAGTTGGAGCAGGTCAATGCGCTGATCGCGCAGAAGAATATCCGTGCGCCTTTCAGCGGCGAACTGGGCCTGCGGCAGGTTCACCTGGGGCAATACCTCAACCCTGGCGATTCCATTGCCAACCTCAGCGACAATAGTCACCTGCGGGTCAATTTTTCCCTTGATGAACAGGCCCGTACCGAGCTTGAGCTGGGGCAGGTCGTCGAACTGCGTTTTCATGCACGCCCGGATCAGCTCTTCGAGGCGAGCATCAATGCCATCGACCCTATCCTCGACGATGCGCGGATGATCCGCGTTCAGGCCAGCCTGGACGGTGACGACAACCATCTTGCCGCCGGGATGTTCGCCGATGCGCGGGTGCGCCGCCCCAGCCGCGGCAAGAGGCTGAGCGTTCCGCAAACCGCCGTTGTGGCGACCGCCTATGGCGACATGGCGTTCGTCGCCCGCGAGGAGGACGGCGTACTGCGTGCCAAGCGCGTGCTGGTACGCACCGGCGAGGCCTGGAACGAGCGGGTGGAGGTGCTCAAGGGGCTACAGGCGGGCGACCGAGTGGTGGTGTCCGGGCAAATCAAGCTGAGCGACGATACGCCCCTGCAAGTGCTGTCCCGAAACAGCCTGGACGATGCCTCCGGGCAGAGTGTGCAGCCATGAGGTTCACCGACCTGTTCATCCAGCGGCCGGTTCTGTCGCTGGTGGTCAACGCACTCGTCCTGTTGTTGGGCATGCTTGCGTTGGAACACCTGCCGATTCGCCAATACCCCTTGCTGGAAAATGCCACGATCAGGATCACCACCGAATACCCAGGTGCTCCGGCCGAACTCATGCAAGGTTTCGTCACCCAGCCGATTGCTCAGGCGTTGTCGTCGGTGGAAGGGGTGGATTATCTGAGTTCTTCCTCGGTTCAGGGCAAGAGTGCGATCGACGTGCGCCTGCGTCTGGGACAGGACTCGACCCAGGCTCTCATCGAGGTGATGGCTCGGGTCAATCAGGTGCGCTATCGCCTGCCAGAAGAAGCCTACGATCCGGTGATCGAGCGCTCCAGTGGTGATTCCACTGCTGTTGCCTACGTTGGCTTCTCGAGCCAGGAGCTGGCCACCCCGGCGCTGACCGATTACTTGTCGCGCGTGGTGGAACCGATGTTCGCCTCAATCGATGGCGTCGCCAAGGTGGAAACCTTCGGCGGCCAGCGCATGGCCATGCGCCTCTGGCTCGATCCGGCGCGCCTGGCCGCGCGCGGGCTCACTGCCGAGGAGGTGGCAGCGGCGATACGCGCGGAGAACTACCAGACGGCGCCAGGCAAGGTCAAAGGCCAGTATCGGGTTTCTGCTATTGAAGTGGATACCGATCTGACCAGCGTCGAGCAGTTCCGGGAGATGGTGATTCACAGCGATGCGCGTGGCCTGGTGCGGATCAAGGATGTAGGCACCGTCGAGCTGGGCGCGGCTGCCAGCGAAACCAGTGCCTTGATGGACGCACAGCCGGCGGTTCACCTGGGGGTGTTCGCCGCGCCGCGCGGCAACCCGCTGGTGATAGTCGAAGGGATCAAGCAGCGCTTGCCGGAGATCCGCAAGACGCTGCCGCCAGGTGTCGAGGTCGAGCTGGCCTTCGAGACCGCGCGTTTCATCCAGGCCTCCATCAACGAGGTCATGCACACCCTGATCGAGGCGCTGTTGATCGTCGTGGTGGTCATCTATTTCTGCCTCGGCTCGTTTCGCACCGTGCTCATTCCGATCATGGCCATCCCCTTGTCGATGCTCGGCGCCGCCGGGCTGATGCTGGCCTTCGGCTTCAGCATCAACCTGCTGACCCTGCTGGCGATGGTGCTGGCCATCGGCCTGGTGGTGGACGATGCCATCGTCGTGGTGGAAAACACCCATCGGCACATGGCCGCAGGCAAGTCAGCGGTGGTCGCGGCCCTGCTCGGCGCACGGGAGGTGGCCGGGCCGGTGATCGCCATGACACTGACGCTGGCTGCGGTATACGCCCCGATTGCCTTCATGGGCGGGCTGACCGGTGCGCTGTTTCGTGAATTCGCCCTGAGCTTGGCGGGCGCCGTGCTGATCTCCGGTATCGTGGCCCTGACGCTTTCGCCGGTGATGGCCTCCATGCTGCTGCGCAACGATCATGAGAGCCGCGTGGCGCGGGCCGCGAACGGCTTCTTCGAGTCGCTCGCGCAGCGCTATGGCAACCTGCTGCAGCGCTCGCTGGCGCATCGAGGTGTTTCCCTGGCGGTCGCCGCGATCGTGCTGGGCAGTCTGCCTTGGCTCTACCAGCAGGCGCAGCGTGAGCTGGCGCCCGTGGAGGATCAGGCGAGCATTCTCGCCGCCATCAAGGCGCCGCAATACGCCAACCTGGCCTATAGCGAGCTGTTTTCCCGCAAGCTCGATTCGGTCTTCCAGGAACTGCCGGAAACCACCAGCCGCTGGATCATCAATGGCACCGACGGGCCGGCCACCAGTTTCGGTGGCATCAACCTGTCCGCCTGGGATGAACGCGAGCGCGACGCCTCGGCGATCCAGGCCGAGCTTCAGCAGAGGGTCGGCGATGTGGAGGGCACCAGCATCTTCGTCTTTCAATTGCCCCCCTTGCCCGGCTCTACAGGGGGCATGCCGGTACAACTGGTGCTGCGCACGTCGCAGGACTACCGGACGCTGTATGACAGCATGGAAACGCTGAAGCGCAAGGCCCGTGACAGTGGCCTGTTCGCCGCGGTGGACAGCGACCTGGATTACAACAACCCGGTGCTGCGCCTGCGCGTCGATCGTGACAAGGCCAATGCCATTGGCGTGCGCATGAGCGACATCGGCCAATCCCTGGCGGTGCTGGTCGGCGAGAACTACGTCAACCGCTTTGGCTTTCAGGGGCGCTCCTATGACGTCATTCCGCAGGCCTCCCGCGAAATGCGCATGAGTGCCGAGGCCCTGGGGCAGCAATACGTGCGCAGCCGCGAGGGGCGCTTGGTGCCGCTGTCGGCTCTGGTGCAGGTGGAAGAGAAGATCGAACCCAACAAGTTGACCCAGTTCAACCAGCAGAACTCGGCAACGCTCCAGGCCATTCCCGCCCCTGGGGTCAGCCTCGGTCAGTGCGTGACCTTCCTGGAGCAAGCCAGCGCCGATTTGCCGGTGGGCTTTACCCTGGACTGGCAGGCCGACTCACGGCAGTACGTACAGGAAGGCAATACCCTGGCATTCGTCTTCGCGCTTGCGGTTATCGTCATTTATCTGGTGCTGGCCGCCCAGTACGAGAGTCTGGTGGATCCCCTGATCATCCTGTTCACCGTGCCGTTATCCATCTGCGGTGCGCTGATTCCCCTGGCTACGGGGCTGGCCACGCTGAACATCTACACCCAGATAGGTCTGGTTACCCTGATCGGCCTGATCAGCAAGCACGGCATTCTCATGGTGGTCTTCGCCAACGAGATACAGGTCAGGGAAGGGCTCGATCGTCATGCCGCCATACTGCGTGCTGCACGCATTCGCCTGCGGCCGATCCTGATGACCACTGCAGCTATGGTCGTGGGCCTCATCCCTCTGTTGTTCGCCAGCGGTGCCGGAGCCCATAGTCGGCAAGGCCTGGGGTTGGTGATCGTCTGCGGAATGCTGGTGGGTACCGCCTTCACGCTGTTCATCCTGCCCACGGCCTACAGCTTGCTGGCTCGAGATCATCGAGCGCTCGAACTCGATCCCAGGACTGTCGAGTTGAAACAGGTAACGCAATGAGGCACTGCAAGGCGTCTGGCGATTCACCCCGACCTCGCACAGCGCTTTGGCATAAGCCGACTTTCCTCTGATTCGCTGGTCAGCTCGTTCTTTCCGGGGTTCTCGGGAAGGTATACTCGGCGCGCCGGACAACAATCAGAGCCTGATGAAATGACGCAGATTTCCGAACGTCTCCTCGTTCAAGCCCACCTCGATGCCAAGCAGCCCAAGCCGCTGACTGCCGAGGAGGAGGCCTTCTATCGCCGTGAAATCGCCGCTGAGCTAAAGAAGCAGAACGCGGTGCTGGTGGCGCACTACTACTGCGATCCGGTCATCCAGGCGCTGGCCGAGGAAACCGGTGGCTGCGTTTCCGACTCCCTGGAAATGGCCCGCTTCGGCAATCAGCACCCGGCGCAGACCGTTGTGGTGGCCGGGGTCAAGTTCATGGGCGAGACGGCGAAGATCCTCAACCCGGAAAAGCGTGTGTTGATGCCGACCCTGGAGGCGACCTGTTCGCTGGATCTGGGCTGCCCGGTGGACGAGTTCTCGGCCTTCTGTGACCAGCACCCGGAGCGCACCGTGGTGGTGTACGCCAACACCTCGGCGGCGGTGAAGGCGCGTGCCGACTGGGTGGTGACCTCCAGTTGCGCGCTGGAGATCGTCGAGAGCCTGATGGACAACGGTGAAACCATCATCTGGGCACCGGACAAGCATCTGGGCAATTACATCCAGCGTGAGACCGGCGCCGATATGCTGTTGTGGGATGGCGCCTGCATCGTGCACGAGGAGTTCAAGTCCAAGCAGTTGCTGGACATGAAGGCGCTGTATCCGGACGCGGCCATTCTGGTGCACCCGGAATCGCCGCAGAATGTGGTGGAACTGGCCGATGCGGTGGGCTCCACCAGCCAGTTGATCAAGGCGGCGCAGACCCTGCCGAACTCCACCTTCATCGTCGCCACCGACCGCGGCATCTTCTACAAGATGCAGCAGCTGTGCCCGGACAAGACCTTCATCGAGGCGCCAACCGCCGGCAATGGCGCTGCCTGCCGCAGCTGTGCGCACTGCCCGTGGATGGCGATGAATACGCTGGAGCGGGTGCTGACCGGCCTGCGTAAGGGCACCGGCGAGATTCACGTCGACCCGGCGCTGATTCCCAAGGCGATCAAGCCGCTCAAGCGCATGCTCGACTTCACCCAGGCGGCGCGGATGAAGGTCGCCGGCAACGCCTGACAAGCATGCAGTAAGAAGCCCAGCCAATGCTGGGCTTCTTGCGTTAAGTGGGCCGGATGCAACCGGGGAACGGTGAGAGGCCAATACCCCAGGACTTCATCCGGGCTACGGCACCTCGTCAGCTCAGGTTGCCCAATTCTCCGGTTCGTTGACCACATTGAGTAGCGCCCGCAAGCGGCCGTAGTCGCGACCGTTGAAGGCAAAAGCCAGGCGGGTCAGGTGGCACAGTTCCGGTTCGTCGCGCTCCTGCTCGCAGTAGGGTTGCTGGGTAAAGCCACCTTCCTTGCACAGGCTGGCGAAGTCGCTGTCCAGCCTGGCCAGAGCTGCCTCGTTGAGCGGATGATTGAGGCGAATCACGAAGCGATCCTTGAGCCAGCGGCTGGAGTGGAAGTTGCGGTAGAAGCGGGCGATTTCATCCACTGCCTCTTCGGCGCTGTAGACCAGGTGCATCAGGTTGAGATCGGTAGGCAGGATATAGCCGTTATCGCCAAGCTGACGACGGATGAAGCTCAATGCATCTTCCCAGTAGCTACCGCCCGGTTGGTCGAGCAGTACCACGGGTACCAGCGGGCTCTTGCCGGTCTGGATCAGGGTCAGCACTTCCAGCGCTTCGTCGAGGGTGCCGAAACCGCCGGGGCACAGCACCAGGCCGTCGGCTTCCTTGACGAAGAACAACTTGCGCAGAAAGAAGAAGTGGAACGACAGCAGGTGATGGCTGCCGCGCATGGTCGCGTTGGCGGTTTGTTCGAAGGGCAGGGTGATATTGAAGCCCAGGCTGCTTTCCGCGCCAGCGCCTTCATGGGCGGCGGCCATGATGCCGCCACCGGCACCCGTGACCACCATCAGATCGCGGTGTGCCAGTAATGCGCCAAGCTCGCGAGCCTGCCTGTACAGGGGGTGGTCGGGTGGTGTTCGTGCCGAGCCGAACACCGTGACCTTGCGCCGCCGTTTCAGTTGTTCCAGTACGCCGAAGGCATGCTCCATCTCACGCAGGGTCTGCATCATGATCTTGGCGTCCCAGCGGTTACGATCCGCCTGGGCCATATGGATCACCGTGGTGAGCATTTCGCGGTACAACGCCAGGTTGGGGCTGTTGCTCGGGGTTGCCAGAGCTACCAGCTCCTCCACCTTGCTGCTCAGGTCGACCTCGCTGGTTTGCACGTGGCGCGACAGATAGTCGTCCGGTTCAAAGGGCATGGAAACTCTCCTCTTCTTGGCCTGTGAGAGGCGAGTCGCCTCTCGCGGTGGCCGGTTCCTTGATTATGGAGTGTTGAGCAGCTTGCCACAGGCGCGCTGCCGTTTCGTTGCCACCTTTTCGTAAGCGCCGATTACAGGGCGATCTGTTCACCCGGTTCGGGGATGTTGGCGATCCAGTTCAAGCGTTCGCGCAGAGTGGTTTGCAGGGCCTGCATCTTTTCCAGTTCGCCATGCACCAGGTACAGCTCGGGGTGATGCTCGAACCGGCTGGCCCATTCGAGCAGTTGCGATTGCCCGGCATGCGCGGAGAAACCGCCCAGGGTGTGCACCTTGGCCTTCACTGCGATGCGCTGGTGCAGCACCTTGACCGTTTCGGCGCCGTCGACGATCAGGCGACCCAGCGTGCCTTTGGCTTGGAAACCGGGGAATACCAGGTGGCAGTTTTCGCGCCAGAGGTTGTGCTTGAAGTGATGGACGATACGCCCGCCGTTGCACATGCCGGCGCCGGCGATGATGATCGCACCGCTCTTGATCCGGTTGATGGCCATCGATTCTTCGGCGGTTGGTGTGCAGCGCAGAATCGGCAACCAGTCCTCTACGCGGGTTACGCCCTTGGCAGCCAGTGCGGCGCGGTCTTCGGCTGCGAACTGGTCGTGGAAGCGGCTGTAGATGGCGTTGGCTCGGATGGCCATGGGGCTGTCGAGGAACACCGCCTGCTGTGGCAGGCGGCCTTCCTGATAGAAGCGGCCAAGGTAATAGATCAGGTCCTGGGTGCGGCCGACGGCGAACGATGGGATCAGGACGTTGCCGCCTTCCTTGTGAGCCTGCTGCAGGATGTCGGCCAGCTCCTCCAGGGTTTCGTCGCTGGGGCGATGGTCACGGTCGCCGTAGGTCGACTCCATCAGCAGTACGTCCGCCTGGTTCAGTTGCGTCGGCGCCTGCATCAGTGGTGAGCAGGTGTTGCCCAGGTCGCCGGAGAACACCAGATGACGGTGCAGATGGTGGTCCTCTACCTGCATCTCGACGATGGCCGAGCCGAGGATATGGCCAGCATTGTGGAAGGTGACCTGCACCCCCTTGGCAACCTCGACCGTGGCGCCGTAGGCATGCGCACGACGCTGGCTGAGTGCCTGCTCGGCATTGGCGATGGTGTATAGCGGTTTGACCGCCGGTTTGCCCTGGCGGGCGCGCCAGCGGTTTTCCCATTCGGCGTCCTTCTCCTGCAGGAAGGCCGAATCCAGCAGCATCAGCTCGAGCAGTTCACAACTGGCCTCGGTGGCGTGGATCGGGCCGCGATAGCCCTCGGCGACCAGGCGCGGCAACAAGCCACTGTGATCGAGGTGGGCGTGGGAAATCACCACCGCATCCAGGCTGCTCGGGTCGAAAGGAAAGGCACTGCGGTTCAGATCCTCTTCCTGGCGGCGGCCTTGATGCATGCCGCATTCGAGTAGCACCTTGGCGCCATCGCGGCTTTCCACCAGATAGCAGGAGCCGGTGACCTGTTGAATCGCACCGAGAAAAGTGAGCAGGGCCATGGTTCTGTCCTTGTTGTGTTGATGAAGCGAGTCTGCCGGTTCGAGCCGTGGCGGGTCTTGATGCAGGTCAGCTGGCGCTTTTCTCCCAATGCCTAGACTGGAGATAGACATTCAGGAGATGACTCATGACTCAGCTACTGCCCGATGCTGCCACCTTGGCTCAGCACGCTCAGCAATATCCCGACTTTGCCCGCTGGCAAGCTGGCCACGGACCTATCCAGCATAGCCCGCAGGCCAGCGCTGCGGTCTTCCGTCTCGCTCATCAGCTGGTGCAGAGCGGTATGCAGCCTGATCTGCCGAGTGTCTACCGCCTGTTGCAAGCGCTGGATTCGCTGACGGCAGCCGGTCTCTGGCTGGTGGTACACATGACGTATGCCCAGCGCGTGCGGCTCGATGGCCAGCCGCTGCAGGCCGATGACTTCAAGCCGGTACCCGAAGGCCATACCGGTGGCGCGCTGAACATGGTGCCTGCCTATGCCGGCTACCTGGCACTCAATGCCTTGACCGGTGAAACGCGCGGCTGGTTGATGGGGCAGGGCCACTGCGTGGCAGCGATCGAGGCGCTGAACCTGCTCACCGGCAACCAGCATCCCGAGCAGGCTGCCCGCTACGCTTGTGATGAAGCTGGCATGAGCCGCCTGGCGGCAGACTTCTACAGCTACGCCCAGGCGGCGGACGGCAGCCCTGGCGTGCCGTTGGGCAGTCACGTCAATCCACACACTGCTGGTGGTATCGCCGAAGGCGGATACCTGGGCTTTGCCGAGCTGCAGTACGCGCATTTGCCATTGCCGGGGGAGAAACTGGTGGCTTTCCTGTCCGACGGCGCCGCCGAGGAGCAGCGTGGCAGTGACTGGATGCCACGCTGGTGGCGTGCCGAGGATTGCGGCGTGGCACTGCCGGTGATGATCGCCAATGGTCGGCGTATCGAGCAGCGTACCGAGCTGGGTACGCTCGAAGGTCTGGAAGGCTTTCGCCGGCACCTGCGTGGCTGTGGTTTCGACCCGGTGAGCTTCGATGGGCGTGATCCGGCAGCCTTCGTCTGTGCGCTGTGGGAGATGGAGCAGCGCCTGGCGCACCGGGTGAATGAGATGAACAACGAGTTGATCGGTTATCCCTTGCCCATGCCCTACGGTATTGCCGAAACCACCAAGGGTTATGGCTTCCATGGCGCTGGCAGCAACGCTGCACACAACCTGCCGCTGCCTGCCAGCCCGGCGCTCGACGAGCATGCACGTGAGCTGTTCAACCAGCATGCTGCGGCCTTGTGGGTGGAGCCGCAGGCGTTGTCCGAGGCCTGTGGCCTGTTTGCATTGCGTGCAGGGCGGGTGCTTGAGCGTGACAACCCATTGGCCCGGCGTCAGCCACCGCTGCCAGTGCAGCCGGAGCTGCACTTTCATGATCGGTCCTGTTCACCCATGAGCGCTCTGGATCGTTATTTCGTCGATCTGGTGCGCGCCAACCCGCAGTTGCGACCGCGTGTCGGCAATCCGGACGAACTGGCCAGCAACCGCTTGGGCGGGGTGCTGGCGGCGCTCAAACACCGCGTCAGCCAGCCGGAGAGCGAGCTGGAGTCGGTGCAGGGGGCGGTGGTCACCGCACTCAACGAGGAGGCCGTGGTGTCCGCCTGCCTGGCCAACCAGGGCGGGCTGAATCTGGTGGCCAGCTACGAAGCCTTCTGCGTGAAAATGCTCGGTGCGGTCCGCCAGAGCCTGATTTTCGCCCGTCAACAGAAAGAGGCGGGGCGCGCGGCCGGCTGGCTGGGCTGGCCGCTGGTGGCCACCTCGCACACCTGGGAGAACGGTAAGAACCAGCAGTCGCACCAGGACACCACGTTCTGCGAGGCGCTGCTGGGCGAGATGCACGATGTCATGAGGGTGCTGTTGCCGGCCGATCACAATTCGCTGCTGGCTCTGCTGCCAGGTCTCTATCAGGAGCGCGGCCGGCTTGCTTGCCTGGTGGTGGCCAAGCGTGAACAACCCTGCGCCTTTACAGTCGAACAGGCTAAGCAGCTGGCTCGTGAGGGCGCGTTGCTGGTCGATGCTGAGGGCGATGGCGAGCCAGTGCTGCTGATCGCCAGCGGCAGCTATCAGTTGCACGAAATGCGTCGCGCCGCCGTTCGTCTGAGCGAGCAGGGTGTGGCCTGGCGTCTGATTTACTTGCAGGAACCGGGGCGCTTTCGTATGCCGCGTGATGCCTGGGAGGCCGCCAGCGTGGCCAGCGCCGAGCAGCGCGAAGCGCTGTTTCCCGCGGCCTGCAGCCGGCGCGTGCTACTGACTCACATGCGCCCGGAAGTTGCTGCGGGACATCTATGGCCGGTGCTGGGCAATGCCGCTACAAGTCGTGCGTTGGGCTACCGCAACCGCGGCGGTACGTTCGACGAAGCCGGCATGCTGTTCGCCAACGGTTGTAGCTGGGCACATGTGCTGCAAGGTGTTGCCGAGGTGCTGGGTGTCTCGCTCGACGGCTGGCTGACAGCTGAGGAACGAGCGGCTCTGGCAGGGAAGGGGGATCCTCGTTCCTTGCGTTGAGCCCGCTGTTTGGGTCAATTGGAAGGGAGGGGCAGGTATGCCCAAGGTGATTCTGGAGATTGAAACGGACCTGTATCGCATGCTGCAGCAGGCAGCGCGAACCAATCGACTGAGTCTGGAGGATGAATGTCTACGTCGCCTGGAGGGCGGCGTACGACGGTCGCGCTATATGGAGGCCTTGCTCGCCGAGCTGCGCGCCGATGATGCGCAGCGCCGAGCGCAAAGGGACTGACGTCAGCCGTGGATCAGAGGCCGCAGTCGCTCTTGTCGAAGACTTCGACGGTAACCGGGCGGTTGTTGCGGTACTCACTGAACTGGTAGCGCAGCTGTGCGCCTTGGGCCAACAGATTGCGATAGCCAGGGTTACGGCAGACGCTGGCGGCCAGTTGGCTGCGTACGATGTCCGGGTTGCCACGCATCTTCGCGGCATGTGCTTCGCGCACGCTGAGGTGGTTGATCAGCGTGTGACCTTCCACGGTGTAGCCCTGATCGAGAATATCCTCGTTGATCGCGCGCGGCGTGCCCTCGCTGCTCTGCCGGGCTACCTGCTCCAGGGTGCGAGTCAGTTCCATCTCCTTCAGCGAGGCTGCCTGGGCAGTGGGAAGCATCAGGCTGAGCGCGAGAGCGGGGAGGATGTAACGCAGCATGTCATGTGACTCCTGAAAGCGTGGACGAGGGTTGGACAGGGCCTTGCAGCGAATGTTCGCACCGCTGGCCATTTGCTCGCGTGAAACAAAGTGTTACCGATAGGGACATGCTGGCCTCTGGCCTCCATTCGTCACCACGACCAAAGGCCGGGGATCATCGGCCAAACCTGCACGTCACAGACATTGAGCCGCCGGTGCAGTCGGATGTCGCCAGCGCAGACCTGCCTGAAGTCTGTTGCTGGTGTTCGCCGAGCTGCGCGGTGTTCAAGCAGCGTGCAGGAGAATAACAATGACAATGCTCTTTCGGCGCTGGCCATCGCGGGTGATGGTCGGCAGTCTACTGGTTTTGCCCGTTGCGCAGGTGCAGGCATCCGGTTATCACTTTGGTTCGCAATCGGTAGCGGCGCAGGGGTCGGCGCATGCCAATGGTGCAGAGGCAGCCGACCCCTCGACCATCTTCTACAACCCGGCTGGCCTGGCCCGCCTCAAGGGCACCCAGGTGACCTCCGGCCTGAGCATTCTGCTGCCGGACGGTGATTACGAGGACAAGGGCAGCCGCGACGTGTTCGGCAATCCTGTCTCGGGGGATGCCGGCGAGTTCCTGCCCGATGCCGCCGCCGCGCCCAACTTCTACTTTTCCCACGAGATCAACGACCGCGTGACGATCGGCCTGGGGATCTTCACCCCGTTCGGCGCCAAGCTCGACTACAAGGAGGACTGGGCCGGGCGCTACGGCATCCAGTCGGCCAGCCTGGAGACGGTGACCTTCAACCCGAGCATTGCCTTTCGCTTCAACGAACACCACAGCATCGGCTTCGGTGTTTCGGCGCAGTACATCAAGTCGGTGCAGCGCGGTGCGGCGGATGTCAAAGGCGCTTCGCGGCAGTTGGCTGGGCAGTTCGTCGATGCGAACTATGAAAGCACCCGCAATGCGGCGGACCCCATTCTTGGGCCTATCGTGGGGGGCATCGCCGGAGTGCCGGTACCGGAGGAAATCACTTCCTGCCGCGGCGTCGCGGATAAAGACGGCTTCGTCGACTGCGTTGCGAGTAACTTCGCCGACAACGTTCAGGGTGACGGCTACTTCCGGGTCAAGGGCGATGACTGGGGCTTTGGCTGGAACATCGGCTACATGTGGGAACCCACCGAGTCGACGCGCTTTGGCGTGTCCTATCGGTCCAACATCCGCCACACCCTGGAGGGGGAAACCAAGTGGAGTTTCGCCGGTGTGCAGGGCAGTGTTCCCTCCCCGGCTACGTCGCTTGAGGGAGGCTCTACCATTCCCATCGTCGATATCTATGTCCCTCCGACCGATGCCCTGCAGGAGCTATTCGACCCGGGTAACTGGGTCAACCCCGGTGATTTCGCCGGCTCCAGGTTGCACCCCAACTCCAAGGCCAAGACCGCCATCGATACACCGGAGATGCTCTCCTTCAACGCCTTCCACCAGCTCAACGACAAGGTGGCGTTGATGGCGGATCTGACCTTCACCCGTCACTCGCGGCTCGACGAGGTGCGTATCGGCATCGATCAGGTGGCCGGCTATCCCTACTTCAATGGTGTTACCGAGGGCGACCTGAGCGTCAAGCAGGACTGGAAGGACAGCTACAAGATCTCCCTGGGCATGAACTACCAGTACAGTGACGACCTGCTGCTGCGTACCGGTGTGGCCTACGACCGCTCGCCGGTCAATTCGCCGCAGTTGCGCCATCCGGCCTTTCCCGATGCCGATCGCTACTGGCTGTCGTTCGGCGCCAATTACAAGGTGATGCGCGACACCTCGCTGGATTTCGCCTACAGCTACGTGCAGTTCTCCAGCGGCAAGATGGACTACCAGGACGGTTGCTCACCGGCCGGCTGGGTGCCCGGAAGCGGTGGGCTGTACCAGGACAGCGGGGTGCGTTGCACCGGCAACGGTGGTAACTACACCGGCGAGTACAACACCCACATCCACTTCATCGGTCTGGCGTTGAACCATACCTTCTGATCCATCTGAGCTGCGAGCGGGGGTGGTAGAATCCCGCCCCCGTTCGCTGTTGCGCCCTCCATGACCCATCCAGCCCCACATGCCGTCGCCCGCCTGTGTACAGAACGCCTGGCGCGCAGCCTCAAACCCTTCGTCGCTCGCGGTTCACGCGCCGAGCGCTGCCCGCACTGCCGGGTGCAGCCGACCCATTGCCTGTGCGCCTGGCGCCCGCAGGTCGAGGCCAATGCCGCAATGTGCCTGGTGATGCACGACATCGAGGCGCTGAAACCGAGCAATACCGGCTGGCTGATCGCCGACGTGGTGCCTGAAACCCACGCCTTTGGCTGGACGCGCACCGCTGTCGAGCCGGCGCTGCTGGAGCTGCTGGCCGATCCGCAGTGGCAGCCTTATCTGGTTTTTCCCGGCGAATACGTTGCGCCGCAGCGCGTGGTGGAGGAGGTGCGGCTTGCGCCCGGCAAGCGGCCGCTGTTCGTGCTGCTCGATGCTACCTGGACCGAGGCGCGCAAGATGTTTCGCAAGAGCCCCTATCTGGACGCACTGCCGGTGCTGAGCCTGACGCCGGCGCAGCTATCGCGCTATCGCCTGCGTCGCTCTACCCGTGGCGAGCACCTATGTACCGCCGAAGTGGCTGCCATGTGTCTGGAACTGGCTGGCGACCTACGCGCCGGGGAGGCGCTGGACGATTATCTCGACGTTTTCAGCCAACACTATCTGGCGGCCAAACGGCGTCTGCCGCTGGATCTCAACGACGCTCTGCACCAGCGTTTGCAGTCGTACCGCTGAGTTCACTCGGCAGTGGCTTGGGCCACAGCTGAGCCAGCAGCATGCCGCCAAACATCAGCGCACAACCCAGATAGCCGCGCGGTGCCAGCACTTCGCTCAGCAACAGGGCGCCGGCGATGGCAGCGAATACCGCTTCCAGCGAAAGGATGATCGCCGCATGCGAGGCGATGGCATGCTGCTGCGCCACCACCTGCAGGGTGAAACCGATCGCCACGCCGAACACGCCGCCGTAGAGGATCGCCGGGCCGGCGGCAATGATGCCGTCCAGTGTCGCAGTCTCGAAGATCAGCGCCAGGGCCAGGCTGATCACCGCGCAGGTGGCGAACTGGATGAAGGCCAGACGCAGCGGGTCGTGACGGCTGGCGAAGAACCCCACCAGCAACACATGCACGCCCCAGACGAAGGCGCCGGCCAACTGCAGCCAATCGCCGGAGGCTACGGTGAAGCCTTCGCCGACGCTGAGCAGGAACATGCCGACCACCGCCAGGCTGGCGCCCAACCAGATGCCGGCGCTGCTGCGCTGGCCGATCAGCAGGCCGAGAATCGGAACCACGATCACGTACAGCCCGGTGATGAAGCCGGAGTTGGTCACCGTGGTGAACAGCAGACCGACCTGCTGCAGATTGATCCCCAGCGACAGCGCCAGGCCCATGATCACGCCACCCACCAGCAGGTTGCGATTCAGCGGTGCAGCGGGGCGCTGCTGGCGACGTTGCAGCAGGGCCAGCACCGGCAGCAGAACCAGGCAGGCGAGGGCGAAGCGCAGGCCGGTATAAAGGAAGGGCCCGATGTTATCCATACCCAGACGCTGGGCGACGAAGGCGCTGCCCCAGATCATCGCGGTAATCAGCATCAACAGGTCAGCGCGCAGGGCTTGGCTTCGCATCGGAGCGTCTCGGCGGGAAAGCTGCGCATCCTGCCGCAAAGCATTGAGCTTGACCACCCCGCCACAGCTCGGCATGCTGAGCGCCGCCGTCGGTCCGAGTGGGGAGTCTGTGATGCTCAATGAGCAGGCTTGAGCGGGTCTTCAGGCGAAAAGCACTGCCATACTCACCTCAGTGCCACTCATAACAAGAACAGGATCTGCCAATGGCCGCCTACGAAATCCTGATTGCCGACGACCACCCGCTGTTTCGCAGCGCGCTACAACAAGCATTGACCCTGGGCCTGGGGCCCGAAGTGCGTCTGGTAGAAGCTGCCAGCATCGCCGAACTTGAAGGCCACCTGGCCGCCAAGAGTGATTGGGACCTGGTTCTGCTCGACCTCAATATGCCCGGCGCCTACGGTTTTTCCGGCCTGGTACTGCTGCGCGGTCAATACCCGCAGATCCCTGTGGTGATGATTTCCGCCCAGGAAGAGGCTAGCGTGGTCAACCGCTCCCGCGAGTTCGGGGCCAGCGGCTTCATCCCCAAATCCAGCCCGCTGGAAACCCTGCAGCAGGCCGTGCGTCAGGTACTCGATGGCGATACCTGGTGGCCACCGTTGGACGAAGACAGTGCCCCGGTTTCCGCTGAGGCCAAGGCGGCCAGTGCCGGCCTCGCCAGCCTGACGCCGCAGCAGTTTCGCGTATTGACCATGGTCTGCGAAGGCCTGCTGAACAAGCAGATCGCCTACGAGTTGAGCGTATCCGAGGCGACGGTCAAGGCGCATGTGACGGCGATCTTCCGCAAGCTGGGCGTGCGTACCCGCACCCAGGCAGCGTTGTTGTTGCAGCAGATGGAGTCGATCCCTGCGCAGTGAGAACCTGTCCACGATCCACCGCATGCCGGTCTGAGCGATCATTCTGCTCAGCCAAGCCACTCAGACGATCGGCGGCAGCACGATCTGATCGCTACGACTGACGCCAGCAGTCAGCGCGCGGCATTGTTCGAGAAACTCGCGCATTGCCGCTGTCTGGTACTTCTGCTTGTGCCAGATGAAGTAGAACTGCCGGCGCAGGTCCAGCTGCGGGGTTTCCACTGGCATCAGACTGCCGCGGCGAAAGGCATCGCGCAGCGCCAGACGCGAAATGCAGCCGATGCCCAGGCCTGATTCCACAGCGCGCTTGATCGCCTCGGTGTGTTCCAGCTCCAGGCGGATATTCAGATTGCGCGGATGATGCCGCATGGCCTGATCGAAGGTCAGGCGCGTACCCGAGCCTTGCTCACGCAGAATCCAGGCTTCGTGCGTCAGCTCTTCCAGGCTGGCACTGCCGCGCAGGGCCAGTGGGTGCTGCGGCGCGCAGAACACCACCAGCTCGTCTTCCACCCAGGGCTGCACCTCGATGTCCGGATGCTGGCAGTCGCCTTCGATCAAACCGAGGTCCAGTTCGTAATGCGCGATCTGTTGCACCACATGAGCGGTGTTATGCACCTGCAGCTTCACCCGGCATTCGGGATGGCGCTGCATGAAGCTGCCGATCAGCAGGGTGGCCAGGTAATTGCCCACGGTCAGGGTGGCGCCGACGTTCAGCGAGCCATAACCGCTCTTGCCCCCCAGCAGACGCTCGATCTCTCGGGCCTGATCAATCAGGGCCACCGCCTCGGGTAGCAACTGCCGACCCAGCGCATTGAGTGCCAGGCGCTTGCCGGCGCGATCGAACAGCTGGCAGTCGGATTGACGCTCCAGTTCGGTCAGCGAGGTGCTGGTCGCTGACTGCGACAATGCGAGCGATTGCGCGGCGCGCGAGACGCTCTCATGTTGCGCCACGGCCACGAACACCTGAAGTTGTCTGAGAGTAAATCGCATATCGATATAACCGATAACCTATATCTTGATAATCCACTTAACAGATATTGTTACCGCGAATAAAATGCCGCGCAATCGCGTTTTTGGCGCTGAAGTTCTTCGAGGAAATCATCATGAGCAATATGAACGTCGAGCGCGTGCTCAGCGTCCACCACTGGAACGATACGCTGTTCAGCTTCAAGTGCACGCGCGATCCGGGCCTGCGCTTCGAGAATGGTCAGTTCGTGATGATCGGTCTGCAGCAGGACAGTGGTCGTCCGCTGATGCGTGCCTATTCCATCGCCAGCCCGAACTGGGAAGAGCACCTGGAGTTCTTCAGCATCAAGGTGCCGGACGGTCCGCTGACCTCGCAGTTGCAGCACCTGAAGGAAGGCGACGAGATCATCATCAGCAAGAAGCCCACCGGCACGCTGGTGCTCGATGACCTCAACCCCGGCAAGCACCTCTATCTGCTCAGCACCGGCACCGGTCTGGCACCGTTCATGAGCGTGATCCAGGACCCGGAAACCTACGAGCGCTTCGAGAAGGTGATCCTGGTTCACGGCGTACGCTACGTGAACGAAGTCGCCTACCGCGAGTTCATCACCGAGCACCTGCCGCAGAACGAATTCTTCGGTGATGCGCTGAAGGACAAGCTGATCTATTACCCGACCGTGACCCGCGAGCCGTTCGAGAATCAGGGCCGCCTGACCGACCTGATGCGCAGCGGCAAACTGTTCGCCGATATCGGCCTGCCGCCGATCAACCCGCAGGACGACCGCGCCATGATCTGCGGCAGCCCGAGCATGCTCGACGAGACCAGCGAAGTGCTCGACAGCTTCGGTCTGAAGATTTCCCCGCGCATGCGTGAGCCGGGTGATTACCTGATCGAGCGCGCCTTCGTGGAAAAATAAGCGTCTCCGTTCAACGACAAAGCCGCCCAATTGGGCGGCTTTGTCGTTCATGGGCGCTCGTAGCCCGGATGCAATCCGGGGAGTGTGTGTGGCGATCTCCCGGATTGCATCCGGGCTACAACAGCGTCTTACAGACGCTTGGCGTCGATGATCAGCACCGGCTCACGCGGTACGTTCTGGTGCATGCCGCGGTTGCCGGTGGGTACCTGGGCGATCTTGTCGACCACGTCCATGCCACGGGTCACCTTGCCGAACACGGCGTAACCGAAGTCACGCGAGCTGTGATCGAGGAAGGCGTTGTCCTTGTGGTTGATGAAGAACTGGCTGGTGGCCGAGTCGCGTACCTGGGTGCGGGCCATGGCCAGGGTGCCACGGACGTTGTGCAGGCCATTGTCGGCTTCGTTCTTGATCGGTGCATTGGTGTCCTTCTGGCGCATGTCGGCATCGAAGCCGCCGCCCTGGACCATGAAACCCGGAATCACACGATGGAACTGGGTACCGGCATAGAAGCCGCTGTCGACGTACTGGAGGAAGTTCTGCGTGCTGATCGGCGCTTTGTCGGCGGCCAGTTCGATTTCCACTTCGCCGAGGCTGGTGGTCAGCAACACCTTGGGGTTTTCCGCGGCCAGCAGGCTGGTCGACAGCAGCAGGGCACCAGTGGCGAGAATGAGTTGCTTGAGCATGATAGTCAGTTTTCCTTGTTGGCAGTCTCGCCGAGAAAGGCGAGCAGGGCGTTATTAAAGCGTTCCGGTTGATCCAGTGGTGTGGCGTGGCGCGAATTTTCGATCACCAGCAGGCGCGCATCGGGCATTTCTGCCACGTACTCTCGCTTGCCTTCAACTGGCGTGTAGTCGTGGTCGGCGCTAATCACCAGGGTAGGACAGGTGATGCGAGCGAGGCGTTCCCGCACGCTCCAGCCGATAATGGCATCAAGGCTGGCGAGGTAGGCGCGCTTGTCGTTCTGCGGCCAGCGTTCTTCGATCTTGCGCCGCAATTCGGCCTGCTCCGGTTTGGGGAACAGCAGCTTGCCCAACGCCTTGCCGATGGTTTCCAGGCTGAGCAGGCGCGAGAGCGTCCAGCGTTTGCCGATTTCCAGCCAATCGCGTGCGCTCTTGGCCTTCACCTCGGGGCCGCTGTTGACGATGGTAAGGCTGCGCAATAGCTCGGGGCGGTCGACGCCAAGCTGAAAGCCGATCATGCCGCCCATGGAGATGCCCACCAGATGCACCGGTGGTAATTGCAGGTGGTCGATCAGAGCGGCGACATCGTCGGCGAAGTCGGCGATGCGATAAGTCTCGCGCGGTTTGTCCGAGCGGCCATGGCCGCGCACGTCGAGGGCGATCACTCGGTAGTGCTGGGCGAGTACCGGGATCTGGTACTCCCAGTCGCGCGTGCTCGAACCCAGGCCATGCACCAACAGCAGTGGCGCGCCGTGGCCGTAATCCTCGTAATGCAACTGGCAGCCATCGTTGTCGAAATAGGGCATGGAAGGGCTCTCAGTTGGTCGACTGCGGCGCGGCGAAGGGGGCGTCCAGCGGAGCGGCATCGAAGTTCTTGATCAGCTCGATGAGAATCTGTGTGGCCGGGCCGAGCACGCGCTCCTTGTTGCTGTAGAGAAAGAAGCGCGGTTTGCGGATAGCGCCCTGAGTCAGGGGCAAAGGTTTCAGCAGACCATCCTGCATTTCACGGACGATCAGGTGGCGCGGTAGCCAGGCGAAGCCCAGACCACTGCTGACGAAGGTGCGCGCGGTGGGCAGGCTGCCCACTGTCCAGCGCTGCTCGGCGCCCAGCCAGCCGGCGTCGCGCGGTTGCAGCCGGCCGCTGTCACGGGTGACCACCTGCATCTGGCCTTCCAGATCCTGGAAGCTCAGCTCGCGTTGCAGGCGGTGCAGAGGGTGTTCCGGGTTGGCGACGGCGACGAACTCCACTTCCGCCAGCTCGATGCCGAGGTGGCCAGTGATGTTCAGCGCGCTGATGGCCAGGTCGGCGGTACCTTCGAGCAGTACTTCCTCGACCCCGGACAGTACCTCCTCGCGCAGGCGCACACGGCAGCCGCGGCTCTGCGGCATGAAGGCGGTCAGGGCGCGGACGAGGTTGGCGGTGGGGTAGGCGGCATCCACCACCAGGCGCACCTCGGCTTCCCAGCCCTGTTCCATATGGTGAGCCAGATCTTCCAGCTGGCTGGCCTGCTTGACCAGTTGCCGCGAGCGGCGCAGCAGCACGTCGCCGGCCTCGGTGAGCACGGCCTTGCGCCCGTCGATGCGCAGCAGCGGTACACCGAGCTGCTCCTGCATGCGCGCCACGGTATAGCTGACCGAGGACTGCGAGCGGTGCAGCACGTCGGCGGCCTGGGCGAAGCCGCCCTGGTCCACCACGGCCTGCAGCGTGCGCCATTGATCCAGGGTTACGCGAGGAGCTTTCATCACATCATCCTGCCTGAGTCGGCTGTTATCGCCGATGATCTCCACCTACACTGGCGATCCCATGTTGGAGAGCACCGATGAAAAAAATAATCTGCTTGCTGTTCGTCTTTCTGCCGTTGGCCGCCCATGCCTATCCCATCGAGCTGGAAAAACAGTTCAACGGCGCCGAGGTCTCCGCGACCACCCAGGAAATCGACCACAACATGGCGGCGCTGATGCTCTACAACTACGGGCAGAGCGAGGCCGAGTGCAGGGCCGTTTTCCGCAATGGCCCCGAAGCGCCACGTACCCGGCGCACCGTGTTGGCGCCCGGCGCCAGCAACAACATGACGGTGAAGTTCACCCGCAGCGTGATTCGCCTGCGGATCAACCTGACCTGCAACCTGAAGTGATGAAAGACTAGATGCGACGGCTAGATAAATCAATTTAGTCGATATATGTAAGCGGATATTTATGCTTTTTAATCGAAAGTAGCATCTCTACTCTGTGTTCCATCGACTCTTACTCATCTCGATGGAGCCTCAGACATGTCCCGTATTCTCGTAATCGAAAGCAGCGCTCGCCAGCAAGGTTCAGTCTCCCGCGAACTGACCCAGCAATTCATCGCCAACTGGCAGGCGGCACATCCGGCTGACCAGATTCAGGTACGCGACCTGGCGGCCGAACCGGTGCCACACCTCGATGCCACGCTGCTGGGTGGCTGGATGACGCCGAGCGAGCAGCAGAGTGAAGCCGAGAAAACCGCCCTGGCCCGCTCCAATCAACTGACCGATGAGCTGCTGGCCGCCGATGTGCTGGTACTGGCTGCGCCGATGTACAACTTCGCCATCCCCAGCACCCTCAAGGCCTGGCTAGATCATGTGCTGCGCGCCGGCGTCACCTTCAAGTACACCGAAACCGGCCCCCAGGGGCTGTTGACCGGTAAACGCGCCTTTGTGCTGACCGCTCGCGGTGGCATCTACGCCGGTAGCGCGCTGGATCATCAGGAGCCCTACCTGCGCCAGGCACTGGCCTTCGTCGGTATCCATGACGTGCAGTTCATCCATGCCGAAGGCTTGAACCTGGGCGCCGAATTCAGCCAGAAAGGTCTGGCCCAGGCCAGGGCCAAACTGGCTGAGCTTGCCTGAGCCGTAATCTCTCGCCCGTCGATTCATCCGCGCCCTCAATGAGGGCGCGTTCACGTCGCACTTAATCACGATTTTCTCTGTTCCAATCCAGATCATCCTGCGTGCGCTGAGCTAGATTGATGCTGTGTCTCGAAAAGTTTCGCCCCGGTGTTGGGGGTACGAAAGGCTCATCGGATAAGCCTTGGCCGGCAGTCGCTCAAGCGGTGATGGGGTAGTAACGATCACCGTGGTCGCATTTGGATTGGATTGTGGGGCGGGGGATAGACAGTGGATTTGGCGACACTCATTGGCTTGGTGGGCGCACTGGTGGTGATCGGTGCCGCGATAATACTCGGGGCATCAAGCGAGGTTTTCTTCAATGTTCCGTCGCTGCTGATCGTGGTAGTTGGCAGTCTTTTCGTGGTGCTGGTGAAATTCAGCTTCGGGCAGTTTCTCGGTGCCTTCAAGGTGGTGGCCAGGGCGTTTCGCTTCCGTCTGCCTTCAGTCGAGGGCTGCATCAGCGAGATGGTGGAAATCGCCCAAGTGGCGCGCAAGGAGGGCGTGCTGGCCCTGGAGGGGCGCGACTTCAGTTCGCCGTTCCTGTCGGCCGGCGTGCAACTGATGATCGACGGGCAAGGCCAGGACACCATCCGCGCCTTCCTGGAAAAGGAGAGGGTGCTGACCCTCGAGCGCAACCGCGAAGGCGCCAAGGTGTTCTCCGCTCTCGGCGATGTCGGTCCGGCCATGGGCATGATCGGTACCCTGGTGGGCCTGGTACAGATGCTGTCGAACATGGAGGACCCCAAATCCATTGGTCCGGCCATGGCCGTGGCACTGCTGACCACCCTCTATGGCGCGATGATGGCGACCATGATCTGCCTGCCACTGGCGGACAAGCTGAGCCTGCGCAGCAGCGAGGAGGCGCGCATGCAGGCACTGTGGATAGATGCCCTGTTGGCCATCCAGGACGGGGTCAATCCGCGCGTCATCGAGCAGATGCTCAAGAGCTACCTGCCGCCTTCGAAGCGCGAGTTGCAAGCCGAGAAGTCGGGCTAGCAGGCCGTTGAAAAACGTAGGCGAGGCAGGCAAGACAAGGCAAAAACGGCCGAAAAAGCGCAGTTTACGTGCTGTAAATGAGCATTTTGAGGACGTTTTTAACGCAGTATTGCCAACGCAGGTAGTTTTTCGACGGCCTGCTAGGAGAGCGTCATGGAGTTACCTGAGGAGGAACCCCGGGCCATGCCGGCCTGGGTCATGACCTTCGCCGACCTGATGTCGCTGCTGATGTGCTTCTTCGTCCTGCTGCTGTCGTTTTCCGAGATCGATGCGCAGCGTTTCAAGCAGATCGCCGGCGAGCTGGCCAAGGCCTTCGGTGTGCAGCGCGAGGTGCCGGCGCTGGAGGTGCCGCTGGGCACCAGCCCGGTATTCGACAAGTTCTCCCCCGGCAAACCGGAGCCCACCGAGGTACAAGAGATTCGTCAGCAGACCACTACCCAGGACCCGCATCTCGATACCTTGCGTGGTGATGCCGAGGCCGAGCTGCTGGCGCGTGCCGAGGAGCAGGTCGATCAGCAGGTGCGTGAGAACGTCGCCGCTTTGCAGCAATTGTTGCAGAACGAACTGAGCGAGGGGCGCCTGCAACTGCTCGAAGAGCGGCGTCGGATCATCATGCGGGTCGAGGAGCGAGGCTCCTTCGCTTCCGGCTCGGCTGAGCTGACAGCAGCTTTCGAGGACATGCTGCTGGGCATGAGCGAACTGCTGGCGGAAATGCCAGGCACGCTGACCATTGAGGGTCACACCGATGACGTGCCGATCAGCACTGCGCGCTTTCGCTCCAACTGGGACCTTTCCGCTGCGCGTGCTTCGTCGGTGGCCAATGCACTGCTGTTCAATCCCGCGCTCGATCCGCAGCGCCTGGCGGTCAAGGGCTTCGCCGATACCCGGCCGCGGGTGGCCAACGATTCGCCTCAGCAGCGAGCATTGAACCGGCGAGTGGAGATCATCATCGACCAGAGTGCCAGTGATGAGGATCAGGCCGAGCAACTGCGCAGCCTGATGGGCGATCAGTTGCAACATGAGGTTGAGACGCAGCGACACTGATCTGGTCGTTGTCGCTTGGCTGGGCTATGGTGCCGGCCCCAGTTCAACCCGGAGCTTGCGATGCGTTACCTGCTGATCGTTACCCTGCTGTGGGCTTTTTCCTTCAGCCTGATTGGCGAGTACCTGGCCGGTCGGGTCGACAGCTATTTTGCGGTGCTGACGCGCATCGTCATTGCCGGCTTGCTGTTCGTGCCGCTGACCCGCTGGCGCGGTCATGCTCCGGCGTTCGTGCGCGGTATGCTGCTGATCGGCGCCCTGCAGTTCGGCATCACCTACGTGTGCCTGTACCTGAGCTTCTCGGTGCTGACCGTGCCGGAGGTGCTGCTGTTCACCATCCTCACGCCGCTGCACGTGACGCTGATCGAGGATGCCCTCAACCGCAGATTCAACCCCTGGGCGCTGATTGCCGCCCTGGTGGCGGTTTTGGGCGCCGGGATCATCCGCTATGACGGTATCAGCAGCGGCTTCTTGCTCGGCTTCCTGCTGTTGCAGGTGGCCAACTTCACCTTCGCCGCCGGGCAGGTGCTGTACAAGCATTTGCTGCTCAAACACCCCTCGAACGAGCCGCAATACAAGCGTTTCGGCTTCTTCTACCTGGGGGCGCTGCTGATTGCGCTGCCGGCCTTCCTGTTGCTGGGCAACAGCGAGCGTCTGCCGAGTACGGCGCTGCAGTGGAGCGTGCTGGTGTGGCTCGGTGTGGTGGCGTCCGGCCTGGGCCTGTACTGGTGGAACAAAGGTGCCAGCCTGGTCGATGGCGGCACCCTGGCGGTGATGAACAATGCGCTGGTGCCTGCCGGCTTGCTGGTCAATCTGCTGATCTGGAATCACGACGCTGATCTGTTGCGTCTGGCTCTGGGCGGTGCAGTGATCGCCGCTTCGCTGCCTCTGGTCCACCTGGGCCGCACGCGCCGTACACCTGCCGAGGCGCACTGATGCAACTGTCAGGACGGGGTGTGGCGCTGTCGGTCGGCGCCTCGGTGTTGTTTGCTGTGCTGCCTGGCTACGTGCAATGGCTGGCGCCGCTCGATGGCGTGCAGATATTTGCTCATCGCGTGCTCTGGTCGATTCCTCTGATCTTGCTGTTGGTGGTGCTGGCACGGCAGACCACCTTGCTGCGCGAGACCTTCGTGCGTTTGCGCCGCGAGCCGCTGTTGTTGGTTGCCTGCCCGCTGGCGGCGGCGTTGATTGGGGTGCAGTGGGGGCTGTTTCTCTGGGCACCGCTGGCCGGGCGCATGCTGGAAGTGTCGATGGGCTACTTCCTCCTGCCGTTGTCGCTGGTGCTGACCGGGCGATTGTTCTATGGCGAGCGCCTGCGACCACTGCAGCGATTGGCGGTGACCTGTGCCGTACTTGGTGTGCTGCACGAGCTGTGGCGTACCCAGGCGTTCTCCTGGCTGACGCTGGTGACCGCACTGGGCTATCCACCCTATATGATGCTGCGCCGCTGGATGCGCCTGGATGCGTTGTCCGGTTTCGTGGTGGAGATGCTGATGCTGGCGCCGTTGGCGATCTGGTTGATCATCGCGTACGGACCGGTGGGTGCGTTCACCGATCGTCCGTTGCTATGGCTGCTGGTGCCGCTGATGGCCTTGATCGGCACTCTGGCATTCGCCGCGTACATGGCCTCGAGCCGGCTGCTACCGTTGGGGCTGTTCGGCATTCTCAGTTATGTCGAGCCGGTGCTGTTGTTCGCCGTGGCGCTGCTGGTGCTGGGCGAGCGCTTCGATGCCGGGCAATGGCTAACCTATCTGCCGATCTGGGGAGCAGTGCTGCTGGTCGGTTGGGACAGCGCACGGCTGCTGCGCAAGCAGCAGCGTGAGAGCGTCAGGCCGCGCTGATGCGCGTGGTGGGGATTTGCGTGACCGCACTGGCCTGCTTCTGCACCTGGTAATGCACCTGCAGGGTGCCGCTGTTGAAGCGTCGCTGCTCGCTCAGTGTCAGGCTGCGCTCCATACCGGTGGCCAGTAGCGGAACTCCGGCTCCGAGCAGGTGCGGCACCAGATTGATCACCACTTCGTCGATCAGCCCAGCGGTGTAGCAATTGCCGGCGAGCAGGCTGCCGCCGACCAGCCAGATGCGCTGGAAGCCCGCTTCATTCAAGGCTGCGACAGCTTGGGCCGGGGTGCAGTGGGTCAGCTGAATTTCATCGCTGGCGCGCGCGAGGGCGAGGCGGGTCAGCACCACGCAGGGTTTGCCGGGGTAGGGCCATGGGCCGCCACGCTCAAGCAGCGCTTCGTAGGTGACCCGGCCCATCAGCAGGGCATCGATGCCGGAGTAGAAGTACTGGAAGCTGTACTCCTCGTCAGCCTGACGCAACGAATCAAACCAGTCGAGGCGCCCATCGGGGCGAGCGATGTAGCCATCCAGACTGGAGGTGACGTGGTAGATCAGTGACGGGTTCATCATTGCACCTGCGGACGGGCCATCTGAAAATTGGAGTGGCGCCGCCGAGACAAGTTCGTCGTGCGCCGTACCGCTTGTCGGAAGGCCGCTCGATAGCCCCTCAGTCCAGAACGTTGCGCAGGATTTCGTAAATGATCCCCGTCGCGATGGCGACCAGTACCACGTCACGGCCGATCTGCTTCCATTCGTAGCCCTCGTAATTGGGCAGGCGGGAGGTCAGGCGGCTGTCGAAGTTCTTGGCGATACCCGGTGGCAACGGCTTGCCACGAGCCAGGTTCTTGGCGATGCCCGGTGGCAGGGAGGAGGTCGGACCGATCAACTGGCGATTCTCGCCGAGGATGATGCGTACCTTTCCAATATCCACGGTCGGGCCGCGCAGATCGATCTGGACGCCATCATGCGGGCCAGGCTTGCCTTTGCCGGGGGGGCGGGTTGGCAAGCACTGGTGATGCGGCCAACAGGACGCACAGGCCAATGCCGAGGGTCGTCTGGGTTTTGATGAGCATGGAGCAGTACTCCTCGAATGTGATGCCAATTGGATATCCCGCGAGCCGTCTCGGTTCCCCTTGGCACGTGCTGGATATCGCCTTTCTGGCACACGTCCATCGTCGCCTGAACGCGACTTTCGTGCAAAGAAACTCGGCCCCGGCGGCGGAAACCGTTAGGCTATGCACCGTTTTGTCGATTTTCTTGAGGTAGTGCCCCCGTGTTTGCCCAATTCGCCCTGCATGAACGCCTGCTGAAAGCCGTGGCCGAGCTTAAATTCGTCGAGCCGACTCCGGTGCAGGCGGCAGCGATTCCGCCTGCGCTGGAGGGCAAGGACCTGCGGGTGATCGCCCAGACTGGTAGCGGCAAGACCGCCGCTTTCGTCCTGCCGTTGCTCAATCGCCTGCTCGGTGATGGTAACTCGCAGCAGCGTTTGAGCATTCGTGCGCTGATCCTGCTGCCGACCCGCGAGTTGGCGCAGCAGACGCTCAAGGAAGTCGAACGCTTCGCCCAGTTCACCTTCCTCAAGGCCGGCCTGGTGACCGGTGGTGAGGACTTCAAAGTGCAAGCCGCGATGATGCGCAAGATCGACATTCTGATCGGCACGCCGGGCCGTCTGATCGAGCACGCCAACGCCGGCAATCTGCCGCTGGACGAAGTCGAAGTGCTGGTGTTCGACGAGGCCGACCGCATGCTCGACATGGGCTTCGCTGAAGACGCCCAGCGTCTGGCCGAAGCCTGCGGCCCGCATCAGACCCTGCTGTTCTCCGCTACCACGGGCGGCAATGGCCTGCGCGAGATGGTCGCCAAGGTGCTCAAGGACCCGCAGCACCTGATGCTCAACAGCGTCAGCCAGCTCAACGAAGGTACCCGCCAGCAGGTCATCACGGCCGACCATAACTACCACAAGGAACAACTGGTCGACTGGTTGCTGACCAACGAGGCCTACGACAAGGCTATCGTCTTCACCAACACCCGGGTGCAGGCCGACCGTCTCTACGGCAAGCTGGTGGCGGCCGGGGTCAAGGCCTTCGTGCTGCACGGCGAGAAGGATCAGAAGGATCGTAAGCTGGCCATCGACCGCCTGCGCCAGGGCGCGGTCAAGGTGCTGGTGGCCACCGATGTGGCTGCGCGCGGGCTGGACGTCGAAGGCCTGGATCTGGTGATCAACTTCGACATGCCGCGTTCCGGCGACGAGTACGTGCACCGCATCGGTCGTACCGGTCGTGCCGGAGGTGAAGGCCTGGCGGTATCGCTGATCTGCCACACCGACTGGAACCTGATGTCGAGCATTGAGCGCTACCTCAAGCAGCGTTTCGAACGTCGCACCATCAAGGAGCTGAAAGGCGTCTACCAGGGGCCGAAGAACCTCAAGGCGTCCGGCAAGGCGGCTGGCAGCAAGAAGAAAAAGACCGAGAAGAAAGACCCGAAGAAAGCCACCGCCTCCAAGCGCAAGACCGGCCCGCGCCCGGCTGGCAAACCTTCTGTGCTGGTCAGCGCCGATGGCAGCGCGCCGCTCAAGCGCAAGAAGCCGGCTGCGGAGTAAAGGGGTAGGGTGGGCGACGCTTCATCCATCCACCGCTCTGCGATCCAGTTGTGGATGAAAAGAGCGTCGGCTACGCGCCCCGATCCACTGTGCTGCGGAGTAAGTAGGCTGTTGTGGGAGGCGCGTTAGCGGCGAGTCGCGGCTGAAGCCCCTCCCACATTGTCACTCCACCCCAACGAAACCACCGGTCTGATGCTGCCACAGGCGTGCATACAGGCCGCCGTGGGCGATCAGCTCGGCGTGGGTGCCGGTTTCGATGACCTGCCCCTGGTCGATCACCACCAGGCGATCCATTCGCGCGATGGTCGACAGGCGGTGGGCGATGGCGATCACCGTCTTGCCTTCCATCAGGCTGTCCAGGCTTTCCTGAATGGCCGCTTCCACTTCCGAATCCAGCGCCGAGGTGGCTTCGTCCAGCACCAGGATCGGTGCGTCCTTGAGTAGCACGCGAGCGATGGCGATACGCTGACGCTGGCCGCCGGACAGTTTCACACCGCGCTCGCCCACCTGCGCGTCCATGCCTCGTCCGCCCTGGCTGTCATCGAGGGTGGGAATGAAAGCATCGGCGCGCGCCTTGCGCACCGCTTCCCAGAGCTCGTCGTCGCTGGCGCCGGGTTTGCCGTAGCGCAAGTTGTCGCGGATCGAACGGTGCAGCAGGGAGGTGTCCTGGGTCACCACGCCGATGTTGGCGCGCAGGCTTTCCTGGGTCACCGTGGCGATGTCCTGATCGTCGATCAGGATGCGCCCGCTTTCCAGGTCGTAAAGGCGCAGCAGCAGGTTGACCAGGGTCGACTTGCCGGCGCCCGAGGGGCCGACCAGGCCGATTTTCTCGCCGGGGCGAATATCGATGCTGAGACCGGTGATCACGCCGCCCTTCTTGCCATAGTGGAAGTGGATGTCCTCGAAGCGCACGCTACCCTGCGGCACCTGGATCGCTTTGGCATCGTCGTGGTCGAGTACCTGGCGTGGCTGAACGATGCTTTGCATGCCGTCCTGCACGGTGCCGACGTTCTCGAAGATACCGTTGACCACCCACATGATCCATTCGGCCATGTTGTTGATGCGAATCACCAGCCCGAGGGAAAGGGCAATGGCGCCGGTGGTGATCAGCGACTGACTCCACAGCCATAGCGCCAGGGCGCCAGTGCCGACGATGAGTACGCCGTTCAGGCAGGTGATGAGAAAATCCAGGGCGGTGATGGTGCGCGACTGCAGGCGGAACTTGTCGAGCAGATCCTGCATGGCTTCGCGGGCGTAGCTTTCCTCTTCCTGCGAGTGGGCGAACAGCTTGAGCGTGGCGATGTTGCTATAACCATCGACCACGCGCCCCATGACCTTGGAGCGCGCCGAGGAGGCGGCGGCCGAACGCGCCTTGATACGCGGCACGAAGTACCAGAGCGCAGCGCTGTAACCGACTATCCACAACGACAGAGGCACCACCAGGCGCAGGTCGGCGGCAGCGAACAGGTACAGCGCGCTGCCGGCATAGACCACCACATGCCACAGCGCATCGATCACCTGCATGGCCGAGTCGCGCAGCGAGGGGCCGGTCTGCATCACGCGCTGGGCGATGCGGCCGGCGAAGTCGTTCTGGAAGAAGTTCAAGCTCTGCTTGAGCACGTAGCGGTGGTTCTGCCAGCGGATCAGGTTGGTCAGGCCCGGGTTGACCGCCTGGTGCGTGAGCAGGTTGTGCAGGCCGAACACCACGGGGCGGATGACCAGCGCCACCAGCAGCATCCACAGCAGCGCGTTCTGGTGCTCGCTGAAGAAGCTGCTGGCATCCGTGCTGGCCTGGGCCATGTCGATCAACTGGCCGAGGAAACTGAACAGCGCGACTTCGATCAGGGCGGCGAAGAAGCCGATGATCAGCACCGCCAGCATCAGCGGCCACACCTGTTTCAGGTAATGGCCGTAGAAGCGCAGCATGCCGGCTGGCGGGGCGACGTCGGGGCTGGGTTTGAATACGTCGATCAGGGATTCGAAGCGGCGAAACAGCATTGCAGGCGTCCTGCCTCAATAGGAGTGGACGCCGATAGTAACGCTGTCAGTGCGAGCGAGTCTCAGTTAAAAGTGGTTTCTGCAACTCGCCGGCCCAGGCCAGCAGTGGAATTTCCAGCTGCGGCTGCCAGATGCGCTTGAACAGCAGAGCCAGATGTTCGACTTCGCCGCGCTCGAAGGGTAGGCGATCGATGCGCTCATGCATCTGCCATTGGCCATCCTGCAAGTGGGCGAAATCGAAGCGGAAGGGATGAAAACCGGTCATGCCCAGACGCAGGTCGGTGACGATCAGGCGATCACCGACCTGGTCGTAACGCAGCACACCGCCGGTGAACCATTCCAGCCGTTGGTGCATGGGCGAGTCCGTCAGTTGCTCACGCAGGTGCGTGCCGCGCGGCAAGCGTTGCAGTTGCGGTGGTTCGTCGTCGAACCAGCCGACCAGGGCTTCGTGATAGTCCTCGCCATCGAGCACGATGACCCGCCACAGTAGGGTATTGAACGGCGTCGGCGTGGTGAACAGCTGTTCGGCCTGGATGCCCTGGCGTGCCAGCTCGCGTTCCACGCGCTGCTCGGCCAAGAATTTGCCGGCCAGGCTGAAGCCGATGTACAGCGTCGACACGGCCAGTGCCACGGCGGGTACGCGCCAACTCTGCTCGCGCAGGCCGGTGAACAGGCTGATCACCGCCGCTGCGATCAGCGGCACGGTATACAGCGGGTCGATGATGAACAGGCTGGACCAGGCCGTGGGTGTCGGCATCAGCGGCCAGAACAGCTGGGTGCCGTAGCTGGTGAAAGCGTCCAGCAAGGGATGGGTGATCAGCACCAGCCATAGTGTCAACAGCAGGCGATTGGTCGAGTAACCGGAGTGCGGGCGAAAGCGCCTGATCAGCCAGGTCAGCAGCAGGGCAAAAGCGCTGAGCACGAACAGCGAATGGCTGAAACCACGGTGGTAGGTCATGTTGGCCACGGCATCGCCGTATTCCATGACCACGTCCAGATCGGGAAGGGTGGCGAGCGCGGCGCCGTAGAGCAGGGCTTTGCGGCCCTGCCAGCGACCGAGCAGCGCACCCTGGATGCTGGCGCCGAGTACCGCCTGGGTTATGGAGTCCATCGAGTGCTTCCGAAAAAAGACAGGCCGCTACGTTAGCCGAGGCGCCGAGCGAATGCCGTGGGGAAATTTCAAGCAAAGATTACAGCTGTGGCAGGTATCCTGCCGGCCATGCCCCTTCAGAAATCACGGCCATGCTGATCGTCTCCAACAGTGTTCACCTTCCCGATGAAGAAATAGAACTGACTGCCATCCGTGCCCAGGGCGCGGGTGGGCAGAACGTCAACAAGGTGTCCAGCGCGGTGCATCTGCGCTTCGACAGCCAGGCATCGTCGCTGCCGCCGTTCTACAAGGAGCGCCTGCTGGCGCTTGCCGATAGTCGTATCACGGCGGGCGGTGTGGTGATCATCAAGGCGCAGCAGTATCGCACCCAGGAGCAGAATCGTGCCGACGCCCTCGAGCGTCTTGCCGAGTTGATCCGCAGCGCTGGCAAGGTGGAAAAGAAGCGTCGCCCGACCAAACCGACCCTGGGCTCGAAGAAGCGTCGCCTGGACGGCAAGAGCAAGCGCGGGACGATCAAGGCGGGGCGGGGCAAGGTGGATTTCTAGTGCCCTGTCAGCGCCGAGGATAATGGCGGTTACGCGCACGGGCGCGCCCTAGCCGCGTGCCGCCAGATAGGCCTGATAGTCGGGAATGCGGTATTCATGCTGCTGCTCCAGCAGGGGGCTGCTGAGCATGTAGTCGGCGCTGCTCTCGTTGCAGGCTACCGGGATGTTCCACACGGCAGCCACGCGCAGCAGAGCCTTGATGTCCGGGTCGTGCGGCTGCGGTTCGAAGGGGTCCCAGAAGAACACCAGCATGTCCACGCGTTGCTCGGCGATGCGTGCGCCGATTTGCTGGTCCCCGCCCAGCGGGCCGCTGATCATGCTCTCCACTGGTAGACCCAGATGTTTGCTCAGAAGCAGGCCGGTGGTGCCAGTGGCCACCAGTTCATGGCGAGCCAGCTTGTCGCGCTGGCGCTCGCACCAGTCCAGCAGGAAGCCTTTGCAGTGATCGTGCGCCACAAGAGCGATACGCTTGCGCGCCGGCAACTGGGCGCGGGTGAAGCTGATACGGCTCATCGAGCCTCCTCGTTCAGTGCAGGCGGGCCAGCACCAGGCAGTTGTCCAGCATGCGGTTGGAGAAGCCCCATTCGTTGTCGTACCAAGCCATCACCTTGAGCAACTTGCCACTGACCTTGGTGTGGTTGGCGTCGAAGATCGACGATAGCGGGTTATGGTTAAAGTCGCAGGACACCAGCGGCAGTGCGTTATAACCCAGCACCGGGGATTGCTCGCTGGCAGCCTTGAGCAGGGCGTTGACTTCCTCGGCAGTGGTTTCGCGCTTGAGCTGCAGAGTCAGGTCGACCAGCGACACGTTGATCACCGGCACCCGCACGGCCATGCCGGTGAGTTTGCCTGCCAGCTCCGGCAGCACCAGGCCGACTGCTTCGGCGGCGCCGGTCTTGGTCGGGATCATCGACTGGGTCGCCGAGCGGGCACGGTACAGATCGCTGTGGTAGACGTCGGAAAGATTCTGGTCGTTGGTGTAGGCGTGAATGGTGGTCATCAGCCCTTGTTCGATGCCCAATTCGCGCTGCAGCACCTGCGCCACCGGCGCCAGGCAGTTGGTGGTGCAGGAAGCGCTGGAGATGATCTGCATGTCAGGCGTCAGCACCTGCTCGTTGACGCCATACACCACAGTGGCGTCGGCGCCCTTGGCGGGGGCGGAGATCAGTACCTTGCGTGCACCGGCTGCGAGATGCGCGGCGGCCTTGTCGCGTTCGGTGAACAGCCCGGTGCATTCCAGTACCACATCCACCTGATGAGTTTTCCAGGGCAGTTCGGCCGGATTGCGAATGGCGCTGACTGCGATGCGATCACCCTTGACCCACAGGCTTTCGCCGTCGACTTTCACTTCTTCCGGGAAATGCCCATGGACGCTGTCATATTGCAGCAGGTGAGCGTTGATGGCGCTGTCACCGAGGTCGTTGATCGCCACGACCTGCAGGTGCTGGCGATAGTTCTGGGTATAGAGTGCACGGAGCACGTTGCGGCCGATACGGCCGAAGCCATTGATGGCGATACGTAGTGTCATGGTGAGGTCCTCGTAATTTGTTATTAGAATTACAAGATTATTCCCATTGCTCTGGAAATCAAGCCCGCTGGGTGGCAATATTTTGTTGTAAATACAAACAGACGCTAGAAGCTAGCCTGGAGATTCCCCATGCATCCCCGCGTTGTTGAAGTTACCGAACGTCTTGTCGAACGCAGTCGCGCCACGCGCCAGCGCTACCTTGAGATGATCCGTGCCGCCGCCAGTGAAGGGCCGCAACGTGGCAAGCTGCAGTGCGCCAACTTCGCTCACGGTGTAGCCGGTTGCAGCGGTGACGACAAGCAGACCCTGCGCCTGATGGATGCGGCCAACGTGGCCATCGTGTCCGCCTACAACGACATGTTGTCGGCGCACCAGCCTTACGAAACCTTTCCTGAGCAGATCAAGCAGGCCCTACGCGAGCTAGGCTCGGTGGGGCAGTTCGCTGGTGGCGTGCCAGCCATGTGTGATGGCGTGACTCAGGGCGAGCCCGGCATGGAGCTGGGGATCGCCAGCCGCGAGGTGATCGCCATGTCCACCGCAGTGGCGCTGTCGCACAACATGTTCGACGCCGCGCTGTACCTGGGGGTGTGCGACAAGATCGTGCCGGGGCTGGTGATGGGGGCGCTGCGTTTTGGTCATCTGCCGTCCATGTTCGTGCCGGCAGGGCCCATGACCTCGGGGTTGTCCAACAAGGAAAAGGCCGATGTGCGTCAGCGTTACGCCGAGGGCAAGGCGACCCGAGACGAGCTGCTGGCTGCGGAAATGGCTGCTTATCACGGGCCGGGCACCTGTACTTTCTATGGCACTGCCAATACCAACCAGTTGCTGATGGAGGTGATGGGCCTGCATCTGCCAGGTGCATCCTTCATCAATCCCGGTACGCCGCTGCGTGATGCGTTGACCCGTGAGGCCGCGCAGCAGGTCACGCGTCTGATCAAGCAGAGCGGGAGTTTCATGCCCATCGGCGAGATCGTCGACGAGCGTTGCCTGGTCAACTCCATCGTTGCCCTGCATGCCACCGGTGGCTCCACCAACCATACCCTGCACATGCCGGCCATCGCCCGCGCCGCCGGCATTCTGCTGACCTGGCAGGACATGGCTGACCTGTCCGAAGTGGTGCCGACCCTGGCCCACGTCTATCCCAACGGCAAGGCCGACATCAATCACTTCCAGGCGGCGGGCGGCATGGCCTTCCTGATTCGCCAGCTGCTCGATGCCGGCTTGCTGCATGAAGAGGTCAATACCGTGGCCGGGCGAGGCCTGTCGCGTTATACCCGCGAGCCCTTCCTCGAGGATGGCAAGCTGGTCTGGCGCGATGGGCCGACCGAGAGCCTGGAAGAGAGCGTGCTACGCCCGCTGGCGCGGCCGTTCTCGGCCGAAGGTGGTCTGCGCTTGATGCAGGGCAACCTGGGGCGTGGGGTAATGAAGGTTTCCGCGGTCGCGGCTGAACATCAGGTGGTGGAAGCGCCGGCGCTGGTGTTCGAAGATCAGCTGGATCTGGTCGAAGCCTTCAAGGCTGGCAAGCTGGAGCGCGATTTCGTCGCCGTGGTGCGTTTCCAGGGCCCGCGCAGCAATGGCATGCCGGAGCTGCACAAGATGACGCCTTATCTGGGTGTGTTGCAGGATCGCGGTTTCAAGGTTGCGCTGGTGACTGATGGGCGCATGTCCGGTGCCTCGGGCAAGATTCCGGCGGCCATTCATATGTGTCCGGAGGCTTTCGATGGCGGGCCGCTGGCGCGGGTGCGCGATGGCGACCTGATACGCCTCGATGGTACGACGGGAGAATTGCTGCTGCAGATCGACGAGGCCGAGTTCGCAGCGCGCGAGCCGGCGGCACGGCCGGCCCCGACAATTGGTTGTGGGCGCGAGCTGTTCGCCTTCATGCGCCACAACTTCAGTTCGGCCGAGCAGGGCGCCAGTGCCTTTACTGCGAGTCTCGAGTCGTTGGTCTGAGGCGGGCGCCTGTAGCCCGGATGAAATCCGGGAATGCCTGGCGCAATGGCCCCGGATTGCATCCGGGCTACTCGTCAGGCGCCGATCAGGCCAGTTGCGTTGGAGCTGGCGGGTTACTCCCGTCCTGCATCCAGATACCTGTCCGACAAGGCCTGCAAAGCCGCTCTTCGTAGGAGCCCCGCCTCGGGGCGAAGCTTCATCCAAGCGTGCCCCGCCCTGATTCGCGGCGGGGCGCCGCTCCTACAGACCAACGTCCTGCTTCAGATGCCCTGTGGAATCTCTTCGCCGCCCAGTGCGGTGAACAGCTCCGGCAAGAACTCCACCAGGGTCATCATCATCAGGATGAAGCTGGCGTCCTGCTGGGCCAGGGCGTCATCACCGCCGTCCTGTTCGGCCTGCTCCTGCAGCACGTCTTCGAAGCGCAGGCGCTTGATGGTCAGCTTTTCATCGAGCACGAACGACAGCTTGTCCTGCCAGGCCAGCGACAGTTGGGTGACCTGCTTGCCGGTGGACAGGTGCAGCTGGATTTCCTCGCTGGTCAGGTCCTGGCGCTTGCAGCGCACCACGCCGCCGTCCTCGTGTGTATCACGCAGTTCGCATTCGTCGAGTACGAAGAAGCCTTCGGCAGCGCTCTGATTTTTCAGCCAGTCGGTGAGGGTGGCGGTCGGCGCGATCTTCACCGACAGCGGGCGTACCGGCAGCGAGCCGATGGCCTCACGCAGTGTGGAGAGCAGGTCTTCGGCCTTCTTGGCGCTGGCGCTGTCGACCAGGATCAGGCCCTGTTTCGGCGCGATGGCAGCGAAGGTGCCGGATTTGCGGATGAAGGCGCGCGGCAGGAAGGCCTGGACGATTTCGTCTTTGATCTGGTCGCGCTCTTTCTTGTACACCTTGCGCATCTGGGTGTTTTCGATTTCGTCGACCTTCTCCTTCAGCGCGTCGCGCACTACCGAACCCGGCAGGATGCGTTCTTCCTTGCGTGCGCCGATCAGCAGGAAATCACCGCTGACATGCACCAGCGGGGCATCGGCGCCTTTGCCGAAGGGCGCGTTGAAACCGTAGGTGGTCAGCTCCTGGCTGGCGCAGGGACGTGCCGGCTTGCTGGCCAGTGCGGTCTCCAGTGCTTCGGCGTCGAAAGGGATGTCCTGGGTGAGGCGGTAGACCAGCAGGTTACGAAACCACATGAGCGGGTGATTCTCCATTGATGATGAAGTCGCGGGTTGGCGCCGTCCTTGGGCTCTCCCGTTCGGGAAAGCCGGCGCGCAGCGACGGATGAAGGTGGCGGGCCATCAACAGGATCATGATCGCTCCGCCGGCACAGAGCGCGCATTATTCTCCGCTGGCGTGCTCAGGCCAACCCTGACAACGAGCTACTGAGGAAATTCGCTGGCCTCGCCTAAGTTCTTGCTGCGGCGATAAATTTTTTTGCCAAGAGGGCTTGCCAAGGCCAGGATCGCTCTCTAGAATGCGCCCCACTTCGAGAGTGAAGGGTGATTAGCTCAGCCGGGAGAGCATCTGCCTTACAAGCAGAGGGTCGGCGGTTCGATCCCGTCATCACCCACCAATCTCGCAGTTACGCGCAGCGGTAGTTCAGTCGGTTAGAATACCGGCCTGTCACGCCGGGGGTCGCGGGTTCGAGTCCCGTCCGCTGCGCCATTCTTCTCCTCGCTTCATCCCCTCCTGTGACAACTCTTTGGCACTCGCCGAAATCTTCGAAAAAATCCTTTGTTTGCTTGAACTTATGCGTACTGCTCGGCTCCTATGCCGTAGCCAGTGATTGCGGCGTACTGCTAAGCTCGCCCTTTCACACGACGGCCTTCGGGCGCATCTACAAGGAACAAGCATGAAACAGCATCGTTTGGCGGCAGCGGTTGCCCTGGTGGGCTTGGTGCTCACTGGTTGCGATTCGCAAACCAGCGAAGTCGAACTCAAGAGCCCGGCACAAAAAGCCTCCTACGGCATTGGCCTGAACATGGGGCGCAGCCTGTCCGAGGAGGGCATGGACGATCTGGATTCCAAGGCCGTCGCCCAGGGTATCGAAGACGCGCTGGCGAAGAAGGAGCCGCGCATCAAGGATGAAGACATGATCGAGGCCTTCTCCTTCCTGCAGAGCCGTGCTGAAGAGCGCATGGTTGCCCTGAACAAGGAAGCCGCTGAAGCTGGCAAGAAATTCCTTGAAGAGAACGGCAAGCGCGAAGGTGTGGTCACTACCGAATCCGGCCTGCAGTACGAAGTGATCAAGAAGGCCGACGGCGAACAGCCGAAGGAAAGCGACGTAGTGACCGTTCACTACGAAGGCAAACTGACCGATGGCAGCGTATTCGACAGCTCCGTCGCTCGTGGTAGCCCTATCGACCTGCCGGTCGGCGGTGTGATTCCGGGTTGGGTCGAAGGCCTGCAACTGATGCACGTCGGCGAGAAGTACAAGCTGTACATCCCCAGCGAGCTGGCGTACGGCGAGCAGAGCCCATCCCCGGCCATTCCGGCCAACTCGGTACTGGTGTTCGATCTGGAACTGATCGGCATCAAGGATCAGGCAGCTGAGCCGACCGAGCAGTAACACTCGGTACTCGTTTACAACGCCCCGTCTTGACGGGGCGTTGTCGTTTCTGGGGCTGTAAACAGGGATGTGGAGATCAGAGTGTTACGCTTGTGCACATTATGGGAAACATTCCTAATAAGGATGGACTACAGCTGAGTTGTGCTCGTGTCAATCAGCAACTTATTGATTTTCATGGATTTTATATGCTGTATAAAAAATATCCGATCTAAGCCCGGGCCCCATGCCACGGGGCTTTGGTAAGCTTGTCGAAAGACTTTGCACAGATTTATCCACAGCTTCGGTGGATAAGCGAGGCAAGCCCTGACACTGCCTGGCTTGCCGAGGAGGCTAAATGAAAACTCCCTGGAAACTGACGCGTTACCTGCCGCTGGCTGCCCGCTTCCTGCGTGAAGGCCGGTTGCCGGAGTTGCTGCGTGCGCTGGGTGACAAGCGCACGCCGCAAGGGCAGCGCTTCGCTGCAGTCAAACAGGACCTGCAGCTGCTGCGTGCACTCAGCCTGGCCTGGTTCAAGGGCGAATACCGGCAGATCAGCAGTCAGGCCCTGTTGATGGTGGTGGCTGCGCTGCTGTACTTCATCACCCCGTTCGATGCTATCCCCGACTGGCTGGTGGGGGTCGGTTTCGTCGATGACCTGGCCGTCCTGGCCTGGGTCATGCGCACCTGGCATGGCGAACTCGAAGCCTTCAGGGCTTGGCGCGATAAACAAAGCCCGGAGCGTTTGGCGCTCATCGAGCACCTGCCGACAGCGGAGCGGGTCGATCCTTTGCACTCCTGATGGCTTCATCCAGCCACTGGCCGATCATGCGCCGATCGCGCAGTTCCAGCAGTAGGGCGTCCAGTCGTTCGGCAGGGATGGGCAGGTGGCTGCTGTAGGCACAGTAGACCTGATAGCGCTGCACCACCCAGGGGCTGAAGCGCAGCTGCATCTGCGGATACTGAGCGAGTTTGTAGGCCAGGTTGCGCTGCATTTCGATCACCGCGTCCAGGCGCTGCTTGTCGAGCATATGCAGGCTGGTATCCAGGTCGCGCACGTCCTGCCTGGCGACCTGGCCGGTGCTGAATGCACTCATCAGTGGCTGGCTGTAGGTGTAGCCGAGGCTGGTGCCAAGTACCTTGCCGTAAAGACTGGCAAGGCTGGTCAGCTCTGGTTGGTCCGTGCGCTGCAGCAGGACGTCCTGTTCGTCATAAAGTGGCGGTGACCAGTGATACAGCTGCGGTTGGCTGACCCACTCGGGGTTGGTATTGCAGATCAGGTGCAGGCGACCTTGTTGCAGATAGGGTTCCAGCCGATTGTTAGGGGTTTCGAGAAACTCGACGGGCAGCCCGAAGCGTCTGCCGATTTCCTGACTGACTTGGTAGGCCAGCCCGTGCCGCACTTGCTGTTGCGTCAGGCCCACATAGGGCATGGTGTCGGCCGGGCCGTAGCCCCACATCAGGCTTTCGGCGCTACAGAAGTTGCTCAGTAACCCGAGTGACAATGCGCATGATCTTCTCAAGGCGACTCCCCACCGCAGGTTTACGGGGTCGTTTCCGCGCAGATGCGGCTGGGCCGCAGTGTGGGAACCGGGCTTGATACCACGGCAGTATAGATCACGCCCCTGGCGCCACACGCCTGTTAAGATGGCCGCGTGCAAGGAAGGGGTCGAGGTCGTCGGCCCTGCTTTCCAACGGAGAGACTCATGAGTGTGCAAATCATTGCCCGCGATGGCCAACCCGAATACGCGGTGCTGCCATGGGCCGAGTATCAGACCTTGCTGCAGGCCGCAGGACGCCAGCCAGCGGCAGAGCCCAAGGCCGTTGAACAGCCTGTCGAGGCCAAGCGGCCAGCGCTCGATCAGCTGCGTGCGCTGCGTGAGGCCAAGGGACTGGCGGCAGAGAGTCTGGCGCGTAGCGTCGGTATCAGTCCGCATTACCTGGCGATGATCGAGAGCGGCGAGCGCCAACCCGATGCCGCGATTTTGCGCTCGTTGGCCTGGGAACTGGGTTTGGAGGGCTGGTCTTGAGTGTACGTATCAGTCGCCAACACTGGCAGGCGTTGCTGACGGAGCTCGACGACGCTCGCCGTCAGCGTCATCTACTGACCTATCGCGCGCTGATCGAACGTCTCGATCTGCCCACGCCGGCCATGCAGACGCTGACCGCTGCATTGGAGCATCTGGCGGCGCTGGATGCTCGCGCCGAGCGTCCGCTGCGCAGCGCCCTGGTCATCAGTCAGGGCGCCAGTCGTCTGCCGCGTACCGGATTCTTCGACTGCGTGACGAGCCTGGGGCGCTTCAGTGGGGCATCCGATGGTGTGGCGGCTGCATCCTGGCATGCTGCTGAAGTGGTCAGGGTGTTCGAGTTCGATTATCCCGCCGATGTCTAGGTGGCTCTGGCAGTTACGCGCACGATTGGGCTACTGGCTGGCCCGGCGCCTGTTCCATTGGCCTGCGGCGCTGCAACAGCCGCGCCTGTGGCAATGGATGCAGGGGCAGTACGGGCGCATGGCCAATCTTGGTGATACCAAGGCGCAGAGCTTCTATGGGCATATCCTGCTGTTCAGGGGCCAGGGTCTCGGTGCGCGTGAGGAAGGGCTGAGGCTGTTGCGCCTGGCTGCCAATGGTGGCGACGGCAAGGCCGCCTATCAGTTGGGTGTGCAGGCGCTACAGGGCGATACCCGGCAGGCGCCGGATGCCCCGCAGGCGCTGCGGTGGTGGGAGATGGCAGTGGCTGCCGGCCATCCTCTGGCAGCCAGCCGAGTGAGCCAGCTCTATCGTGAGGGCGCCCCCGGTCTGGAGCCTGATCAGCACATGGCTGAGCGTTACGCTGCCTTGGCGGGCGGGACTATTCATTCAGGCCATTGAACCTTCGAGAATATGCAGGCTGTAGCCAGGCACGGCCTTGGCCTGGCGCTTGGCCTCGGAGGCCAGCTCGGCCAGGCGCGAGGCATCGAGCTGGGCGCAATCTTGCGCTTTTACGTGCACCACGCCGATCGACAGTGATAGCAGCGCATATTCCTGGCGCTGCCCGTGGCGGTTGTGGGCGATGAAGCAGCCGGCCTGGAGATGCTCGTCGCGATAAAAGCGTCGGCACTGACTCTGGAAGTCCTCGATCAGCTTGCCGAGCTTGTCGCGCCAGTCTGACGAGCCGAGCACCAGCATGAAGTCGTCACCGCCGATATGCCCGACGAAGTCGCGGGCCGGATCGACCCGATCGTTCAGGCATTGCGCCAGGCACAGCAGCACCTCGTCGCCCTTGGCATAGCCATAGAGGTCGCTTAAAGGATTTCACTGTTTCGCCTGTATGCCAAAAGACTGGCCTAAAAGCTTGTGTAACTAACTGCTTTAAGCGAGTCCGGTAACGACCGGCGCAGCCGACTCAACGCTACGGGGCGAGATCGCAAAATACTGGTCCAAAGGGAGCGCCTGAGCGGCAAAGTTAAATTCAAGACGTGAACAGCCTTGATAATTATCAATGGAAAAGTATTTGAATTAGGTTAAGACAGAAAGCGACTTGCGATTTTGGTGTCATTTTGATATCAATGCACTATTACTGTTTTTCAAGGCGATAGTGGGTAGCTCAAGAAAGCCGTGAGCATGGATTTTTATCAAGGGATTATTATGAACGCTAAAGTTGACAATGTAGTAGTTGAGAATAACTGGAATTTTAACTCTGCTTTCCCTAGTTTGAAAGAACATCAAGTTCAAAGGCCGCAGGTCATTGAGACAATTAAAGAGGTTCTTACATCTGACAGCCCTGTGGTTTTTTTAGAGGGAGAGAGCGGGATAGGTGCGACCACGACACTTGCACAGTTTACACAAGCCAATGATAGCTGTACGTTCTCTATTTTCCTAAATCCTGCTAGCAGATATTCATACAGTCTAGAATATGTAAAAGTAAAACTTGCAGAGCAGTTTAAGGTTTATTTGGACGGCGTGCCGTTTGATAAAAGTGCTATTGATGATGGTGAATATGCGTCTTTAATCCATCGTGTAAGAGCAAAATTTAAACATAGCCCAGCATATTTTGTTGTCGATGGACTGGCACATATTCCTGCGGAAGATGAGATAGATGTCTGCGCAATTTTAACAAAAGCACTGCCGACGGGAGTGGATGGCTTTCGTTTTCTCGTATCTGGTCCTCAAGTACGTCTAGCTTGTCATCTTAATAAAGTCAGTTCTAAACCATATCAGTTGATGCGGTTTACTCCGGCTGAGGTCGATGATCTTTATTCGGAGTTCGAACTTGAGCATGGGCAGCTTGAAGAGCTGAAGAGTATTTGCAAGGGCAATCCGGGGCGGTTATGTTCTATTAGAAGACTGCTGAAAAGCGGAAAATCATTAAATGATATTCTTGGAATTGCACCTGAGAAGTATCTGGATTTTATTGCTTTAGAGTTTGCTGTTTTAAAAAACCTTTCACAAGAACAGTTGAGAGCTACCGCTGTTCTCGCTTATTCAAAGCAGCCTATTAGCAAAAATGATATAGCATCGATAGCTCAGGTTTCTGAGAGTTTAGTCGATGAAATTCTTGATGTCTGTGTTTTTTTAGATCAGCATGAGGCCGGCAAGGTAGACTTTCTTTCAAATTCGCATCGAAAGTATGCTGAAGCGCAATTGAAGAGTTTTCAGCGAGAAGTTAATGACCTTCAAATCGAATATTTAAGTAAAAAACCTGACAGCGATACGGCACTGCTTTTCCTTCCTAGCTATCTTGAGCAGAGTAAAAAATACCTTGAGTTGATAGAGCTTATTTCTAATGAGCACTACTATAATTTACTCGACTCAACTCAGTCGCTTACACAGTTACGCCAAAGAGCAGAGCTGGGTCTGGTCAGTGCCCATGCACTCAAAAATACTACATCAGTATTTCAATTCTGTTTGCAAAAAAGTTTATTTATTGATCTTTCCGAATCAAGTTCTTCAAAAGCTGAAGTTGAAGCGTTGATCAGTATTGGTCAGAATCGACACGCAATGCATCTTGTTGAGCGCGCAGTAACGAAAATATCAAAGCTTTCAATGTTGGCCGCATATTCTTCGGGGTTGAAAAAAAGATCAAAGAACGTTGAGCCATTTATCGTAGACGCAATTAGAGATCTAGTGGCAGAAGTTGATTTTAGCGAAGCTGGTAGCAGTGCTTGGCAGATTTCGGAAGATTTAATAAGTATTGACCCAGATCTAGCGGCCGAAGCCCTTGAAAAGAGCCTTAGCAATACGGATGATCGCCAAAAAGATCTTGTTTATTCGAGGTTAAGCCTAGTCGCATCAATGGGGTCTAAAGCGGTTGAGGGTAATTCTTTTGAGGGGAAAATTAAGGCTAAAGCAATACAGGAGTTCACTTCCGCATTAACGCAGTTTCAGAAAAATAAAAATTCAGATCAGATAATTGAGTTTATCAGTAAGGCTAATGTAAGAAATAGGATATCTCTACTTACATCTTTTGTTTCTATGCAGCAAAAGAGAGATGGCCTTCTCTCGCTAATTAGCTACGCTCTTGATGTGATTGTTAAAGATTCTACTTACATTCCAAAAGCTAAAGACTATGCAGACCTAGCAGCACCATTACGATATCAAGAAAGTGATCAAGATACTCTTCGCAGTCTCATTGGTAGGTTTGATGGGCAGATAGGGTTGGTTAGGGGTTCTTCAGTTACTCGAGACTGGGTGCGGCTAAACATTTCTCTTGCTTATGCTGAATGTAAGTTTGCACCTGAGGCTGCTTATGGTCGGTTGCTCGACTCATATTATGATGTGAGTCAGCTCACCAATACAGAGATTCAAATAGAGTGCTATGCAAGATTATTTTATGCGTTAAATTATATAGATCATAATGATTATTATGAAAATAAGGAGGGACTGAAATCAGTAATTGATGTCGAGATTAAACGCGTATTAAATCAGCTGACTGAGCATGCAGCCTCACAGCACGCATGTGTCGAGTCAGTTCTACCAGCAATCGTTGAATATGATCCAGTTGAGGCCGTCGCAATAGCCAGTCGCCTTAATACGGCTGTAAATAGAGATCATGCCTATCAGCAAATATTGGAGTTGCTTGTTAGAAAGAAATCGTCTGAAAGTTTATGTAAGCTTTTCAGGTCGGTGCTTCCGCTGTTTACCAATGCATACATGTTAGAAGATACAATAGAAAACTGTACTGCAATGTTGACAAAAAACGAATTTGATTTAGGTTGGGTTGATGAGCTAAAAATTGCTTCTTTCCGCATTGAGGGCATAGCGCAATCTACAGTTTGCAAAATAAATTTATATAAGTGTATCGCTGAGTCTGGCACTCAGCCACCAGACGCTAGCGATGTTTTAGAAAATGTTAATAAGTTAATCGAGACTATTAATCCTACTGCCATTAGAAATGACATATGCTTTAAAGCGGTTGAGGCTCTGTCAGAGCATTTTCCAGAAAGAGCGGAGGAAATATACAATAAAACAATTGAGGTTCGCGAAACCTTAGAGTTTGAAAACCCAGGCGTGCAGCAAAATTTTTTACAATGCTTGGCGCTTGTGGTGCGTTCGTTCGGTGCGGCTTTTAAAAACAATCTCGTTAATGAACAGATGTTATCTAGGTTGTCTAACGCGATTGGACGAATTCTCTCAGAGAAACATCAAATTTCATTGTATACCGACTTGGCTTCGCGGGCTTGGATTGCAGGGGGTAATGCAAAAAAAATTGTCGACGAGTATTGTCGTCCGCTATTAGAAAGTACTAGGCGGAAAGATAGTCAAACGTATAAGCATCTTCTTGAAATATCCTTTCCTGCGCTCTTTACTGCCCATAATAGCTCGGCATTAAAAATGTTAGTCGATTTAGACTCTGTGGGTAAGCATGCTGCAATCATAAATACATGTGAATTAATTCGTAGAAAATTGACGAAAAATGATCCTGATGCCAGCGATGATTCTGAAATCTATCCATTAGATTTTGAGCATGCGTGGGATATTTGCTTGCTGATGGAGCACGTTAACTATGACGCAGCCCTCTATCAGATTTTAGAGAAATTGTGCCGGACTGTTGCAAGTAGGAAAAATAAGTCAAAAATTACTGTTCTTCAAAGACGAGAGCTAAGCGATAAAATTATTGATATAGCCTCAGCTAAATTTCCGGATAAAAGCAATATCTTGCATGATGGCTATCTTATCTGTGCAACAGCTAAGGCCTATACTTTGGTGGATGAAAAGTCATCTGCTTGGGAAGATTTAATCTCTCGAGCCAATAACATCCCAAATGTGGCTGATAAAGCATACGTATTGATTGAAATACTAAAATGTTTGCCGAAAAAATATACGTCAATACAAAAGACGTTAGTAGAACAGGCCGAAAATGCTTCCGAGATAATTCCGTCTTTAAAAGATAAATTGGGGCGTTTTGAGCTGTTTTCTCTGGCTTGCAAAGATCTAAATTTGAATGCTGCAAAAAGTATCCTAAAGAAATCTTTAACAATGTCGTTGCAGCTGGAGAATATGGAGGATGCAGCGGAGATTCAAAAGTCTTTAATAGATGTTGCTGATCAAATTGAGCCTGGTTATGCAGATATTCTGCTTGAGCTATTTGATGACGATCCGGCACGGGCTTTCGCAAAGCAGCATGCAAAACACAGTGTTGAAGTTCTTAAAGCTAAAAAAAGCCTTGCTGACTGTAATAATACTAGTGGCGCTGACTTGGTGTCAGAAGAGTATTTGTCTGAGGCTGCATGGAAAAATTTATCTGCGTTACTTTCGCACCGCATAACTACTAAGCCTCTTTTAACAATGACAAGCTATATGTCTGCATCATCTTCATTAGGCTTAGGAGAGGTATACCCACTTTTTTGCTGGTATATTGAGAACGCTTCTAAGAAATACATTTCTATTGAAGATTCTAAAGCTCAGATATTACCTCTGTGCGAAAGCCTTCTAACATCAACAGAGTTAGCGCTTTCTGTAGTTAGTCGAAAAAATGATTTTTCGATAGCAAATTTTGAGCCAGTAGTATCAGCGCCAGGAATGTTAATTAAACCTAACGATAGAAAAGAAGCATTTTTGTTTATCCAAAACTGGCTAAATCAAAATTGTGTTGAGTACATTAAGGTTTGTGATCCTTATTTCACAAAGGATGATATAGATATAGTACAGGCAATTTTGGCCGCAAATCCAGACTGTCGTGTCCACATCCTTGCGTCTGCAGCACATCTATCAAGCGAAGACAGTTCTTCCAACGAATCGTTTGAGCGTGCCTGGCATAAAATTTCTGAGCAGACTCCCCCGGATACATACATTTATGGAATAGGGAAGCATGACGGTAAAGAGTTAATTCATGATCGCTGGATATTAAGCAAAAATTCCGGGTTACGTATAGGGACCTCTTTAAACTCAATAGGCTATAAATATAGTGAGATATCAGTAATGAGCGACTCCGAACGGCTAGCCTGTGAGGCTGAAATTGATAGATTTCTTGGTGATCAGGTTTCTATAAAGGGTGTCAGAGTCAAGATGACACGATATCAACTGTAGCCGCTCCTCATAACCTTTCTTGCTGAGCGGCTCTTACAAATAGTCCCAATAGCCGCTCAGTAGTATCTACTTTTTGTGAAAAGCGTGAAAAAATTTCGCCAAAATTTAAGTGAGAGCGCCTATGTTTAATTTGAAATGCATCGCTAAAAAAGGTTTGTAATTTCGTGTAGAAGCGCGACTATCAGTTCGGATCTGGCTGTAGCAGCAGCCAAAAGCGGTTTACACAGTCTCGAGTTCTGTGCTCGTCGTAACTACCGAGTACTCTGTTGAAGTCGCACAGAACCAGCACATTTTGGTGTCAGCTCAAAATTTTCCTCAATTGTCGAAAGAACCAACGAGATCAACTGTTCAAGACCGTCTGCATTTTTGCCTATATCGTGCCCGTTCATCTCGTTGAAGGGTTTGAAACTGTCGAGATCCACGTAGCACACCGCAGCTTCGCGCTGCTGTTGCAGTAGGCGGCCAAGGCATTGCTGGATCGGTACGTTACCCGGCAGCAACGTAAGCGGATTGGCGTGACGGGCCTGCTGCAGCTTCTGCTCGGTGATCAGCTTGAGCACGTCGATGACCCGGCCCAGGCCCAGGTAGCGGCCGTTCTGGATGATGATGAAGTCTTCCTCGATGCGCTGGCGCGCACGGCTGGTGAGCAGGCGGCTGACCTTCTGCAGGGACTGGGTCAGCTCCACCGCGAGAAAGTCCTGGCTCATCAGGCGGCTAATGGGTTTGCGCGCGAAGAGATCGGTGGCGAAGGGCTTGAGCAGCGCTTCGGACAGCGAATGGCGGTGGACGATACCGACCGGTTGGCGCTGCGTGTCCAGTACGGCCAGGGAGTTCAGGTTGGCCTGGGCGCGAAATACGTCCAGCACTTCGGCGATGGCCGTTTGCTGATCGACCGCGGGCTGGTCGTTGAGCAGGGCGCTGAGGTCATGGCTATCCTCGCTTAGGCTGGCCTGACTGCTCTGCACCTGGGGCAGTAGTTGACGGGCATCGCGTGGCGGCTTTTCCTGCGGTCTGCTGAGCAGATAGCCCTGCACCAGGTCGACACCCATCTCCGCCAGTACGGCCAGCTCTTCGGGCAGCTCTATGCCTTCGGCGATCACTTGAGCCCGCGAGGCTTCGGCCATCTTCAGAATTGAGCCGACGAACTCGCGCTTCACCGCGTCCTGATGGATGCCGTCGATGAAGTGGCGATCGATCTTCACGTAGTCCGGGCGCAGTTCCGACCACAGGCGCAGGCTGGAGTAGCCAGCGCCGAGGTCATCCAGGGCGATGGAAAAGCCCATGGCACGGTAGTGATGCAGGGCGTTGTCGAGCAGGGCGAAGTCTTCGGTGGGGGACTGCTCGGTGAGCTCGATCACCACCTGGCTCGGCGGAATACCGAAAGCCTGCAGCAATTTCAGGGTACGCCCTGGTTGATGGCTGGGGTCGAGCAGCGACTCCGGCGAGACGTTGAGAAACAGCTTGCCGTCCAGGCCCTGAGCGCTGAAGCCTCTGCAGGCACTCTTGCGGCAAGCCATTTCCAGCTCGCTCAGACGCCCTGCATGACGGGCCACGGCGAACAGCGTCAACGGCGAGTGCAGGGGGCTGTTGGAGGGGCCACGGGTCAGTGCTTCGTAGCCGAGAATGCGCTGTTCGGACAGCGAGACGATAGGCTGGAACAGGCTGCTGAGGTCGCCGTGAGCGAGGATGTTGCCCAGCGCGCTCAACTGCTCGGTGACGGTCATGGTGTTCTCGATTTGCCGGAAACGAAAGGGCCGGTTTCTAACCGGCCCTTTATTTCACGACAGTTCGATGACGATTTGATGACGCTCGATGAGTCGTCTCAATGCAGCGCCAGCGAGGGGTTCAGGCCCAGATAGTCGAGCAGGATGCGTCCGCTTTCTGCCAGGTAGGCGTCGTCTTCCGGTGTGCTCTTCTCATCGGCGACTGGCAGCGCGTCCTCGTCTTCCTTCGCCAGCTCCTTGAGCGGCTCTTCGCCCTTGGCCTGGCGGCGGTTGTTCTCCAGTGCCAGTTGCTTGGCTTCGACTTCGGCCTGGCGCGCACGACGGGTTTGCTCGTTGAGGCTGACGGTGGTTTCCGCCATCAGCTTCTTGGCCAGGGTCAGACGGTCGCGAGTGAAGACGAAGTCCGGGTCCTTGGCCGTACGTCGGTCATGACGTGTCTTGAGCTCGGTCAGGAAAGGCTTGATCGGGTCCAGTTCGGGGGTGATCGCCGGACGGATGCTGTCCCAGGGCAGGGCCGCAGGCAGAGCGCTTTCGCCGATGTCCTTGGTGTCCATCACGTCCGGATAGGTGATGTCGGGAATCACGCCCTGATGCTGGGTGCTCTGGCCGGAAACGCGATAGAACTTGGCCAGGGTCAGTTTCAGTTCACCATGGTTGAGCGGCTGGATGGTTTGCACCGTGCCCTTGCCGAAGGTCTGGCCGCCGAGAATCAGTGCGCGATGATAGTCCTGCATGGCGCCAGCGAAGATCTCCGAGGCCGAGGCGGACAGGCGGTTGACCAGCACGGCCAGCGGGCCGCTGTAGTAGACGCCCTTGTTCTCGTCGGCGAGCACATCGACGCGGCCGTCGGCGTTGCGTACCAGTACGGTGGGACCCTGCTCGATGAACAGGCTGGTCAGTTCGGTGGCTTCCTGCAGCGAGCCACCGCCGTTGTTGCGCAGGTCGATGACCACGCCGTCGACCTTCTCGGCCTGCAGCTCGTCGAGCAGGCGTTTGACGTCACGGGTGGTGCTCTTGTAGTTCGGGTCGCCAGCGCGGAAGGCCTTGAAGTCGAGGTAGAAGGCCGGCAGTTCGATCACGCCGAGCTTGTAGTCACGACCCTCGTGCTTGAGCTCCAGGACCTTCTTCTTGGCTGCTTGCTCTTCCAGCTTGACCGCTTCGCGGGTGATGGTGACCACCTTGCTGGTCTGGTCGCTGGGCGGGTTACTGGCCGGGATCACTTCCAGGCGCACGGTGGAACCTTTCGGGCCGCGAATCAGCTTGACCACTTCGTCCAGACGCCAGCCGATCACGTCGACCATTTCGTCGCTGCCCTGGGCCACGCCGACGATCTTGTCCGCCGGTGCGATCTGCTTGCTCTTCTCGGCCGGGCCGGCAGGCACCAGACGGACCACCTTCACGTGCTCGTTGTCGCTTTGCAGGACGGCACCGATGCCCTCCAGCGACAGGCTCATGTTGATGTCGAAGTTTTCCGCATTATCCGGCGACAGATAGGTGGTGTGCGGGTCGTAAGTGGTGGCGAAGGCGTTGATGTAGGCCTGGAACACGTCCTCGCCACGGGTCTGCTTGAGGCGCGCCAACTGGTTCTTGTAGCGCTTGGTCAGCAGTTCCTGAATGTCCTTGGTTTCCTTGCCGGCGATCTTCAGGCGCAGCACTTCATCCTTGACGCGCTTGCGCCACAGCTCGTCGAGCTCGGCTCGGTCCTTGGTCCAGGGGGCTTTCTCGCGATCGACCTGCAGTTTCTCGTCGACGCTGAAGTCGATCTTGTCGACGCCCTTGCCCAGCTCCGCCAACGCGTAGTTCAGGCGTTCTTCCATACGGGTCAGGTGGCGGCGATAGATGGTGAACCCCGGCTCGAGGTCGCCGCTTTTCAGCAGATCATCGAATTTGCTGCGCCACTGGTTGAATTCGGCGATGTCGGCCGCAGTAAAGTAGCTACGAGACGGATCGAGCGACTTCAGGTAGTTATCGTAGATCTGAGTCGAACGTTCGTCGTTCAGCGGCGGCTTGTTATAGTGGTGGCGACGCAGCAGTTCCACTACGTTGAGGCTGGCAATCACCTGCTCGCGATCCGGCTGCAGATAGTCCCAACTGGTCGCTGTGGTGGTCTTGGCCGCCAGCGGCAGGGCACTGAAGCCGAGTACGAGGGCGAGGGCGGTGCTTGCAAGAGATCGCTTCATGCTGATTCGACGTAGTGGCAGTTGATAACGCATATTAGGCCGTATTTGAGGGCGCCAGGTTCCGTTGGCGCTAGGCGAAAGCCCGGCGGTCTGCGCTGGGCTCGGTTCACTTGCACTATGGAGGCAGCATGAAGGCATTGCAAGGCGTCGAAGGGCGCGCGGAATGGCTGGAACAACCGGTGCAGACCTGTGACGCAGGGCAGATTCGGGTCAAGGTGGCTGCCGCTGGGCTCAACCGGGCTGACCTGCTGCAGCGCGCCGGGCTCTATCCGCCGCCTCCTGGTGCCAGCCAGGCGCTGGGCCTGGAGTGTTCCGGGGTGGTTGTCGAAGTCGGCGCCGGTAGCGCCTGGCAGGTGGGTGATCGGGTCTGCTGTCTGCTCGCGGGTGGCGGCATGGCCGAGGAGGTCGTGCTCGATGCTCGCCACGCCATGCCAGTGCCAGAGGGCTTGAGCCTGGTCGAGGCTGCGGTGGTGCCGGAGGTCTATGCCACCGCCTGGCTCAATCTGTTCCAGCTCGGCGGCCTGCGCCCCGGTGAAAAGGTCCTGTTGCATGCCGGCGCCAGTGGCGTCGGCTCGGCCGCCATCCAGCTGTGCAAGGCGTTTGGCAGCCCGAGCTGGGTCAGCGTCGGCTCGCCCGAGCGACTGGCCTACTGTGAGGCGCTGGGTGCCCAGGGTGGGGCTCTGCGCGGTCAAGACCTCCAAGCGCTGCGTGATTTCGGGCCGTTCGATGTGATCCTCGATCCGGTTGGCGGGCAGTACGCGGCGCTCAACCTGGAATTGCTGGCCCGTGACGGGCGCTGGATCAATATTGGTTTGATGGGCGGACGCGAGGCCACCCTGGACCTGGCCCAGGTGCTGGGCAAACGCGTTCAACTGATCGGCTCGACCCTGCGCAATCGCGACGATTCGTTCAAGGCCGATCTGTTGCACGATCTGCAGCAGCAGGTCTGGCCGCTCTTCGCGGAAGGGCGGTTGAAGCCGCAACTCGAGCGCAGTTTTGCCATCGAAGACAGTGAAGCGGCATTCGAGACACTCGCTGGTAATCAAGTCGCGGGTAAACTTGCGCTGCTGATCGATCCCAGTCTCGTCTGAACCAGGGCTGCAGCCCGCGACTGGCGCGGGCTGAGGCATCGATTGGAGCATTCAATCGATATCATGGTCGTAATCAATAAGCTTTTTTCCGTTAGGTAGCTAATATAGCGACCGTAGATTCTTAACCCTCACAGAAACCTCATAAGGAGTCAGAGATGTCCCTCATCAATACTCAGGTTCAACCGTTCAAGGTCAACGCTTTCCACGCTGGTGAGTTCGTCGAAGTCACCGAGCAGAGCCTGCAGGGCAAGTGGTCCGTGCTGATCTTCATGCCGGCTGCCTTCACCTTCAACTGCCCGACCGAAATCGAAGACGCTGCCAACAACTACGCCGAGTTCCAGAAGGCCGGTGCCGAGGTCTACATCGTGACCACCGACACCCACTTCTCGCACAAGGTATGGCACGAAACTTCGCCTGCCGTTGGCAAGGCTCAGTTCCCGCTGATCGGTGACCCGACTCACCAGCTGACCAACGCTTTCGGCGTACACATTCCGGAAGAAGGCCTGGCGCTGCGCGGCACCTTCATCATCAACCCGGAAGGCCAGATCAAGACCCTGGAAATCCACTCCAACGAAATCGCTCGCGACGTCTCCGAGACCCTGCGCAAGCTGAAAGCCGCTCAGTACACCGCCGCTAACCCGGGTCAGGTTTGCCCGGCCAAGTGGAAAGAAGGCGAAGCCACTCTGGCTCCGTCGCTGGACCTGGTTGGCAAGATCTAAAAACGGCTTCAGAGCTGCTGCGCTCGGCTAGGCAGCGTTGTAATCAGACTCGGGCTTGTCATGTACTTCAGTACACTCCGCGCCCTCGCCAGATTACGCCTTGCCTAGCCGTCGCTCGCGACGCTCTGAATTCCGTTTTGCCATTGCTACCTGCGCTGTTTGGGCCATCAACCGGCCCTTGTGGTGCCCGATGCCCGGGCGCGATCCGCCCGGGCATTTTATTGCCCGAATTTTCGTCTTTGAGGAATTTCCGCCATGTTGGACGCCAATCTTAAAGCCCAGTTGAAGGCCTACCTGGAAAAGGTCACCCTGCCGTTCGAGATCGTCGCGTCCCTCGATGACAGCGCGAAATCCCAGGAGCTGCTGGGCCTGCTGCAAGACATCGTCGGCCTGACCGACAAGATCACCCTCAAGACCGACGGTAGCGATGCCCGCCGTCCGTCCTTCGCCCTGAATCGTCCGGGTGAAGACACCGGCGTTGCCTTCGCCGGTATCCCCATGGGCCACGAGTTCACCTCGCTGGTGCTGGCACTGCTGCAGGTGGGCGGTCATCCGTCGAAGCTGGACGCTGACACCATCGCGCAGATCAAGAGCGTCGAAGGCAAGTTCGAGTTCGAGACCTATTTCTCGCTCTCCTGCCAGAACTGCCCGGACGTGGTCCAGGCGCTGAACCTGATGGCCGTGCTCAACCCCAACATCCGCAACGTCTCCATCGACGGTGCGCTGTTCCAGGAAGAAGTCGAGCGTCGCCAGATCATGGCCGTGCCGAGCATCTACCTGAACGGTGAGGTCTTCGCTTCCGGCCGTATGGAAGTGAAGGAAATCCTCGCCAAGATCGACACCGGTGCCGCCAACCGCGATGCCGAGAAGATGAGCGCCAAGCCAGCCTTCGACGTGCTGGTGGTCGGCGGTGGCCCTGCTGGGGCCTCTGCTGCGATCTACGCGGCGCGTAAAGGCATCCGTACCGCCATTGCCGCCGAGCGCTTCGGTGGTCAGGTGCTGGACACCATGGCTATCGAGAACTTCATCTCCGTCAAGGAAACCGAAGGCCCGAAACTGGTGCGCGCGCTGGAAGAACACGTCAAGGAATACGAAGTCGACGTGATGAACCTGCAGCGTGCTTCCGCCCTGGTTCCGGCCAGCAGCGAAGGCGGCCTGCATGAAGTGAAGTTCGAAAACGGCGCCTCGCTCAAGGCCAAGACCGTGATCCTCTCCACTGGTGCGCGCTGGCGCGAGATGGGTGTGCCCGGCGAGCAGGAATACAAGGCCAAGGGCGTGTGCTTCTGCCCGCACTGCGACGGCCCGCTGTTCAAGGGCAAGCGCGTTGCGGTGATTGGCGGCGGTAACTCCGGTGTCGAAGCGGCCATCGACCTGGCCGGCATTGTCGCTCACGTGACCCTGCTGGAGTTCGCCGACACCCTGCGTGCCGACGCCGTGCTGCAGAAGAAGTTGGGCAGCCTGCCGAACGTGACCGTGATCAAGAGCGCGCAGACCACCGAGGTCAAGGGCGACGGTCAGAAGGTCAACGGCCTGGTGTACAAGGATCGCACCACCGAGGAGCTGCACACCGTCGAGCTGGAAGGCATCTTCGTGCAGATCGGCCTGCTGCCTAACAGCGACTGGCTCAAGGGCACCGTGGAGCTCAACCGCTTCGGCGAGATCGTCGTCGATGCCAAGGGCGCGACCAACATCCCCGGCGTGTTCGCTGCTGGCGACGTGACCACCGTACCGTACAAGCAGATCGTCATCGCCATTGGCGAAGGCTCGAAGGCATCGCTGAGCGCCTTCGATCACCTGATCCGGCATAGCTGATCGGACGTTGCTGAAACGCCAAGGCCACCCCGAGGGGTGGCCTTTTCATTCGTGAGCCGTGGGAGGCGCTTTCGGCTCGGGCATCCTGCTTCCATGCAGTCGCAGCGGCGACTGCTTCGCGGCTAAACCCCCTCCCACAAGCTCCTCGACCCTCAGCGCTTCAGACCGCCCAGGGTCAGCGGCATCTGGCGGTTCACATCCTTGTACAGCAGGTAGCGGAAGCGGCTCGGGCCGCCGGCGTAGCAGGCCTGCGGGCAGAAGGCGCGCAGCCACATGAAGTCGCCGGCCTCGACCTCGACCCAGTCCTGGTTCAGGCGATACACCGCCTTGCCTTCCAGCACGTACAGGCCGTGTTCCATGACGTGGGTTTCGGCGAAGGGGATCACGCCGCCCGGTTCGAAGTTGACGATGTTGACGTGCATGTCATGGCGCATGTCGCTGATCTCGACGAAGCGCGTGGTGCTCCAGCGGCCTTCGGTGCCCGGCATGACGATCGGCTCGATGTCCTGCTCGTTGGTGACGAAGGCTTCCGGGTACGGCACGCCTTCGACCGGTTGGTAGGCCTTGCGCAGCCAGTGGAAGCGCACGGCTTCGCTGCCGTTGTTGCGCAGCGTCCAATCGCTCTGCGGCGGGATGAAGGCGTAGCTGCCCGGACGCATGGCGTGCTGGGTGCCGTTCAAGGTCAGGCTGAATTCGCCTTCGACGACGAAGATCACGCCTTCGGCAGTCGCGTCCAGCTCAGGCTTGTTGCTGCCGCCGTTCGGGCCGACTTCGACGATGTACTGCGAGAAGGTTTCGGCGAAGCCGGTCAGCGGGCGGGCGATGACCCACATGCGCATGTTGTCCCAGAACGGAAGGTGGCTGGTGACGATGTCACGCATCACGCCTTTGGGGATCACGGCATAGGCTTCGGTGAACATGGCGCGGTCGGTCAGCAGTTGATCCTGACCTGGGTGACCGCCATGCGGTGCGTAGTAGTAGGGCGATTTGCTCATCGAGAGATTGCCTCGGCGGGTGAATGGCGCAGGGATCTGTCCCAGCGCGGAAAATTGGCTCCCATGCACTATAGGAATTCGCGGCTGGATTCGGAAATTAAATAGTAGAATGCCTGTCAGTGGTTTTCATGATGGGTGGCGACATGCTCGATCCGGTGCTGTTACGCAGTTTTCTCGCCGTGGTGCAGACCGGCGGCTTCACCCGTGCGGCAGCTAGCCTGCACCTGACCCAGTCCACCGTCAGCCAGCAGGTGCGCCGCCTGGAGGAGCAGCTCGGCGCCGAACTGCTCGACCGCAGCGGTCGCTATGTGGTGACCACCACCGAGGGCGAACGCCTGCTTGGTTACGCCAACCGTATCGTCGCACTGATGGATGAAGCCATGTTGGCGTTGGGGCAGAGCGCGGTGGAAGGAGAAGTGCGTCTCGGCGTGCCGGACGATTTCGCGGCCAACAGCCTGACGCCTTATCTGGCCGATTTTGCCGATGCCCATCCAGGCATCCGTCTGGAGATCACCAGTGGCCTGAGTCACGACGTGTGGCGCGCGTTCAACGCCGGCGAGCTGGATCTGGCGTTGATCAAGCAGCGTGCCGGCAGTGCCAAGGGCCTGGCCAGTTGGGCCGAGCCGCTGGCCTGGCTCGACAGCCGCGCGCGACCGGTATTGACGCGCAATCCGGTGCCGCTGGCGGTGTTCCCGCCCAATGGTCTGTATCGCCTGGAGATGACTCACGCGCTGGATGCCATGGGCAAGCCCTGGCGCATCGCCTATGTCAGTAGCAGCCTGCCTGGTGTCAGCGCCGCGGCCGAAGGCGGGCTGGGTCTGACCCTGCTGCCGCGCCGGCTGATCACCGCCGCGCACCGCGAGCTGGGCGAGGCCGATGGCTTCGCCCCGGTGGCACCGGTGGAGGTAGCCCTGCATGCGCGCAACCAGTTGCCCGGTTACGCGCGAGAGCTGGCGGCGGCGTTGATCGAGGCCTGCGAAGGCATCATGGCCGGGTAGGGTGCGCCGTGCGCACCTTGAAACAGCGGGCCCCGATGGTTGACCGCAGGCATCAGAGGACGCCGGTGCGCACGGCCTGGGCGGCCCCGCGACACCCTACCGCCAACTGAGAATCGGCCAGCCGGCCTGTTCGGCGTGGGCGCGCAGGGTCGGGTCGGGGTTGACGGTGAAAGGCTTGTCCACCAACTGCAGCAGCGGCAGGTCGTTGCGCGAGTCGGAATAGAAGCTGGCGCCGGCCAGGCTCTCGCCCTGTTCGATCAGCCAGCTTTCCAGTCGGATCACCTTGCCTTCGCGATAGGTCAGTACGCCTTGAGTGCGGCCGCTGTAGAAGCCGTGCTGCAGTTCCAGGTCGATGGCCAGCACCTCATCGATGCCGAAGCGCTCGGCGATGGCACTGACCAAGAAATGCGCCGAGGCGGAAATCACCAGCAGGCGGTCGCCAGCGGCACGGTGCGCGGCCAGGGTGCGGCTGGCGTCGCTGTAGAAGATCGGTTCGATCACGTCCTCGACGAAGGGCTCGACCACATGGGCGACCTCCTCGGGCGTGCGGCCGACCAGTGGCGACAGGGTGAAGGCCATGTAGTCTTCCATGGCCAGGGTGCCAGCGGCGTACTGGCGCATCAGCTCCTGTTCGTGGGTGATGAAGGATTCACCGTCGGCCCAGCCGATTTTCACCATTTCCTGCGTCCACAAACTGGCGCAGTCGCCATGGATCAGGGTTTCGTCGAGATCGAAAATCGCCAGGGCCATCACGCCACCTCCCGGATCGCATCGGCGCCAATGGCCAGGCTGACGCTCTGGCCGTCCTGGTGCAGGTCGGCCGCAGAACGATTGAGCACGTCCACCAGCAGTTCCACACCACGGGCCTCGACCCGGTAGCGCACGACGTTACCGAGCAGGCTGTGACTGAGAATGGTGCCCTCGATACCAGGGCCGCCCATCTGGATGGCCTCCGGGCGAATCGCCACGCGGCTGTTCACCGGGCGCAGCAGCAGGCGGCTGGCGGCATCGGCGTCGAGCAGGTTGTAGTTGCCGATGAAACCTGCCGCAAATGCGTCCGCCGGTGCGGTGTAGAGGGTTTCGGCGTCGCCGCTCTGGACGATCTGGCCGCCGTTCATCAGCACGATGCGATCAGACAAGACCAGCGCTTCCTCCTGGTCATGGGTGACGAAGATGGTGGTCAGGCCCAGCTCGCGCTGGATGGCGCGGATCTGCTCGCGCAGGTGTTTGCGGATGCGTGCATCCAGCGCCGACAGTGGCTCGTCGAGCAGCAGCAGGCGCGGGCGGGTGACCAGCGAGCGGGCCAGGGCCACGCGCTGGCACTGGCCACCGGACAGTTGTTGCGGGTAGCGATTGGCGTAGTCGTTCAGCTCCACCAGCTCCAGCACCTCGGCGACGCGCTTGCTGGCCTCGGCGGCTGGGACTTTCTGCATGCGCAGGCCGAAGGCGACGTTCTGTTGCACGGTCATATTGGGGAACAAGGCGTAGCTCTGGAACACCATGCCGATGCCGCGTTTTTGCGGCGCCACGGGTACCAGGTCCTCGCCGCCCAGCAGGATCTGCCCGCCGTCGACCGCGGTCAGGCCGGCGATGCAGCGCAGCAGGGTGGACTTGCCGCAGCCGGACGGGCCGAGCAGGGTGATGAACTGACCCTGGCCGATCTCGATATTTATGTCGGTGAAGATTCGGGTCGGGCCGTAGCTTTTGTGCAGGCCGCGGATATTCAGGTAACTCATGATTTGTCCTTGTTCAGACGGTTGGCCGCCCAGGTCATCAGCAGCACGAACATGAAATAGGAGATCACCAGGGCGCTGGTGAAATGGCCGCTGTCGTTGCGCATGTTGTACAGGTAAACCTGCAGCGTCTCATAGCGGCTGCCCACCAGCAGGTTGGCGAAGACGAACTCGCCGAACAGGAAGCTGAAGGACAGAAACACCGAGACCATCAGGCCCTTGCGCAGATTCGGCAGCACCACCATCAGGGCTGCGCGCCAGGTGCTGGCGCCGAGCAGGTGGGCGGCGTCCATCAGGTCGCGCAGATTAATCGCTTGTAAATTGTTCGTTATCGCCCGGTACATGAAGGGCAGGGCGATGGTGAAGTAGCAGCCGATCAGGATCCAGGGTGTGCCGAGTATCGGCAGCGGACCGGCCGCGAACAGCTGCATCAGGCCCACCGAGGACACCACCGGGGGGATGGCGAACGGCAGCAGGATCAGCACGTTCATCACCCCGTCCAGCTTGGGGAAGTGGTAGTTGACCACGAACAGCAGCGGCAGGATCAGCAGCAGCGCCAGCGCCAGGGCACCGAAGCACACCAGCAGCGAGCGGCCGAAGGCGGCGAGAAAGCGCGTGTCGCTCCAAAGCGCCACGTACCATTTGAAGGTGAAACCGCTGGGCAGGATGGTCGCCGACCAACTGGTGGACAGCGAGTACACCAGGGTGCCGAGCAGCGGCAGCAGCAGGATCAGAAACAGCAGGTAGACCACCAGTTGGTGGAACAGCGGCGAGCGTTTTTCAGCGAGTGACATGGTAGCTCCGGCGCAGCAGCCATTGGTGGACGATGGTGATCAGGGTCATCAGGCCGACCAGCACCATCGCCAGCGCGCTGGCCATGTTCGGGTCGAGGAAGATGTCGCCGGAGACCATCGCCGCGATACGGATCGGCAGGATGTTGAAGTTGCCAGTGGTCAGCGCATACACCGTGGCATAGGCGCCGAGGGCGTTGGCCAGGAGAATGACGAAGGTGCCGAGCAGCGCCGGTGTCAGCACCGGCAGGCCGATATGGCGCCAGAACTGCCAGGTGTTGGCGCCGAGCAGTTCGGCTGACTCACGCCAGTCTTCGCGCAGGGCGTCGAATGCCGGGTAGAGCAGCAGCACACCGAGGGGAATCTGGAAGTAGGTGTAGAGGACGATCAGGCCGGTCTTGGAGTAGAGGTTGAAGTCCTCGATCACACCCATCTGCTTGAGCAGGATGGTCAGCGCGCCGTTGAAGCCGAGCAGGATGATGAAGGCGAAGGCCAGCGGCACCCCGGAGAAGTTGCTGGTCATGTTGGAGAAGGCCATGACGAAATCGCGCAGGCGGCTGCTGACCTGGCGCAGCGAGTAGCTGCCGATGATGGCGATGACGATGCCGATCAGGCTCGACCAGAAAGCGACTTCCAGACTGTGGCGCATGGCCTGGCGGTAGAAGGCCGAGGAGAAGGCCTGCTGGAAATTGCCCAGGCCCCAACCTTCGGCGGTATTCAGGCTGTTGCTCGCTACCCAGGCCAGCGGCGCGATCTGGAAGGCGAAGAAGAACAGGGCGAAGGGCACCAGGCACAGCAGTGCCCAGCCCTTGCTGGAGATGGTGGATTTCATGCAAGCAGTTCCCTGCACCAGGGTTTGTCGTGGGCCGCGCCGAGCAGCTGGCAGAGGGTGCCGCATAGCTCGGTCTGTTGCGGGCGAGCGGCGGGGTCGAGGCTGAAGGCGCTGCCGAGGACGATCAGTGGCACTTCGCGCTCTTCCGCCAGCAGGCCATTGTGGCTGCGGTCGTTGTTCATGCCGTGGTCGGCGGTCACCAGAATCTGGTAGCCGGCGTCGAGCCAGGGCTGGATATATTCGGCCAGCAGCACATCGGCTGTGCGGGCGGCGTTGCGGTACTGGGGGCTGTCGAGGCCGTGCTTGTGGCCGGCGTCATCGATGTTCATCGGGTGCACCAGCAGCAGGTTCGGCGCGTGAAGCTGGCGCAGGCTTTCTGCATCGGCGAACAGATGCGAATCCGGGTAATGGTCGGCGTAGTAGAAGTGGCCGTACTGAATCGGCAGCGACTCATCGCTGGTGTGGCGGTCGCGAGGGGCCTGGAAGGGCGCGCGGTTATACAGCTCGCTGACCCAGTGATAGGCCGCGGCGGCAGTGGTCAGGCCCGCGTCGCGGGCGTAATGGAAGACGCTGCGCTGATTCGACAGGCGCACCACATCGTTATTGACGATGCCGCTGTCGATGGGGGCGACGCCGGTGAGGATGCATTCGTAGAGCGGGCGGGACAGTGCCGGCAGCGCGCAGTCGAGCTTGTACAGTGCGGCGCGCCCGGCCTGGCAGTAAGCCAACAGGTGGCCCAGCGCATGCTGGGCCACCTGATAGCTCAGGCCATCCAGTACCACCAGGATGACGTTGTGCTTCATCGGTTTCTCTCTTTCGCTCGTAGCCCGGATGCAATCCGGGGGCATACATGGCGATGGCCCCGGATTACATCCGGGCTACGGATCAATGGTGTCGCGACCGCATCAATTCATATTGATGATCACGTGCTCCTGCCACAGGCGCGGCAGGGCCTTGGAAGTGGCTTCCCAGGCAGCGGCATCCTTGATCGGCTGGACCTTGGCGTACTGCTCTTGCGGCAGCAGCTTGGCCTGCACCTCGGCCGGCAGTTCGATATGCTCGGCGCGGATCGGGCGGGCGTTGCCCTTGGCCAGGTTGATCTGCCCGGCATCGCTGAGGATGTACTCACGGGTCAGCTTGGCGGCGTTGGGGTTCTTCGCCCACTTGTTGATGATGGTGCTGTAGCCGGAGATCACCGAACCGTCGGACGGGATCAGCACCTCGAAGCGCTCGGGGTCGATCTGGTCGCGGTAGCTCAGGCCGTTGAAGTCCCAGACGATGCCGACTTCCACTTCACCCTTTTCCAGGGTCTGGATGGTCGGGTTGGCCAGCGACAGGCGACGCTGCTTGGCCAGTTCGCCGTAGAAATCCAGCGCAGGCTGCACGTTGCTTTCGTTGCCACCCATGGCAATGGCGGCCGCCAACACGCCGTTCACCGCTTGCGCTGCGCTGCTTACGTCACCTGCAGCCACTTTGTAGGTGCCGGTCTTGAGGTCGGCCCAGGAGCGTGGGATGTCCTTGACCAGTTGCTTGTTGACGATAAAGGCGATGGTGCCGGTGTAGGCCAGCATCCAGTGGCCGTCCTGGTCCTTGGCCCAGTCCGGAATCTGCTCCCAGGTGCTCGGCTTGTACGGCTGGGTCACGCCTTGTTGTACGGCGATGGGGCCAAAGGCGGCGCCGACGTCACCGATATCGGCAGTAGCGTTTTCCTTCTCGGCGGCGAACTTGGCGATTTCCTGCGCCGAGCTCATGTCGGTGTCCTGGTGTTTGAGGCCATAGAGCTTGGTCAGATCGGCCCAGGTGTCTTTCCAGTTGGCCCAGCTATCGGGCATACCCACGCTATTCACCGCGCCTTCGGCGCGTGCAGCCTGTTCCAGTGCCTGCAAGTCGGTGTCTTCGGCCATGGCGGAAGTCGCCAGAGCGATGGCCGAGCCCATCAGTGAAGCCAGCAGCAGTTGTTTCATTGGAAACTCCTTTGCAGTGAGAGTGTTGGTCTAGATCAGCAATACCCGAGCCAATCTAAGCGCCTTCGATGACAGTTTTATGTCCGGCCACGAGTGGCAGATGTCTAGGTCTAGCAGGCCGGTGCGCTTCACAAGCGTAGACCATGGATAAGTGGCTGATTTGCTGGGCTGTGAGTGAGCATGACGGTGGCATGCAGCGTGCTTGCAGCAGAGTTGTCATCTATCAGTCATCTAGACTGCCTAGTCTTGTAACCCGTCTGAGCGAGTGACTTTTGCCCTGTGATGGGGCTGGACTAGTCCAAAAGGGGAAATTTTGATGCGCGAAGAAGCGCCACGGGCCGTCACCATCATCTGCCGCGCGTTGCAGGAGCAGATCGACCGGGGCCTGTTGCCCTCCGGCAGCAAGTTGCCGGCCGAGCGCAAGCTCAGTGAGTTGTTCGATACCACGCGCATCACCCTGCGCGAGGCACTCGGTCAGTTGGAGGCGCAGGGGCTGGTCTATCGCGAGGAGCGTCGTGGCTGGTTCGTCTCGCCGCAACGGGTGGCCTACAACCCCCTGGTGCGTACCCACTTCCATGCCATGGTCGCCGAGCAGGGGCGGGTACCGGCCACCGAGGTCTTGAGTGCGCGCTTGATGCCTGCCAGCGCACAGATCTGCCAGGTGCTGGAGCTACCAGCGTTGTCGAGCGTCTATCAGGTGTGCCGCGCGCGGCGCATCGACGGGCGCCTGGTGCTGTATGTCGAGCACTACCTGAATCCGGCGTACTTCCCCGGCATCCTCGACTTCGACCTGACGCGCTCGCTGACCGACCTCTACGCCAGTGAATATGGCATTCACTATGGTCGCGTGCGTTTCGACATGGTGCCCACCGCGCTGCACGTCGAGGCTGCCGCCAGTCTGCGCGTGGCGCCAGGCAGCCCGGCGCTGCGCATAATCCGGGTCAACCGCGACCAGCATGGGCGCATCATCGACTGCGATCTGGAGTTCTGGCGCCACGATGCCATTCACGTCAGCGTCGAAGTGCCCGAGTAGGGTGCGCTGCGCGCACCGGGCTGCTTGACCAGGGCTGCGGCGCCCCTACCGTTCGTCGGTTCCGGCGATGTTTTTCCGGCCATTGTCGAAATGTTCCCCGCGCATTCGACTATCCAGTACCCACCGCCAAGGAACTGGAGCGCGCCATGAAATACCTCTGCCTCGTCTACGCCAACGAACAGGAGCTGCACAGCTCCCCCGACAGCCCGCACGACAGCGAGTGTCACGCCTACGCCCAGCGTGTGCAGGAGAGCGGGCGCATGCTTGCCGCCGAAGCGCTGCAGTCGGTGCAGACCGCCACCACCGTGCGCATGCGCGGCGGCAAGCTGGCGATCACCGACGGCCCCTTCGCCGAAACCAAGGAGCAACTGGCCGGCTTCTATCTAGTGGAGGCGCGCGACCTCAACGAGGCCATCCAGCTCGCGGGGCACATCCCCGCCGTCCGTGTCGGCTGCGTGGAGGTGCGCCCAGTACGTGAACTGGAAATCCAGCCGGCTCAGTTGCAGGCCGGCCAGCACTGAGCCGACAAGGCTCGATCAACAGGGAGAACCGATATGGACCGCAGCTATATCCCCCAGGTAGCCACGCGCGAGCAGTGGCTGGCAGCACGCAAGGCGCTGCTCGAGCAGGAAAAGGCCCTGACCCGCCAGCGCGACGCCCTCAACCGTGCGCGCCGCGCGCTGCCCATGGTGCTGGTGGAAGAGGATTACCGCTTCGACGGCCCGCAGGGCGAGGTCGGGCTGGAGGCGCTGTTCGACGGCCGCAGCCAGCTGATCGTCTACCACTTCATGTACCACATGGACCGCGGCGAGGGCTGCGACGGCTGTTCCTGCCTGGTGGACAATATCGGCCATACATCCCACCTGCATGCACGTGACACCAACCTGGTGCTGATCTCGCGCGCGCCGCTGGCCGATCTGGAAGCCTTCAAACGGCGCATGGGCTGGACCCTGCCCTGGTACAGCTCCTACGGCAGCCGCTTCAACTACGACTACCACGCCACCACCGACGAGCGGGTGGCACCGGTTAATTACAACTACCGTGACAAGAACGAGCTGGAGCGTCTGGGCCTGAATTACCACATCCAGGGCGAACAGCCCGGCGTCAGCGTGTTCCTGCGCGATGGCGGGCGGATCTACCACAGCTATTCCTGTTATGGCCGTGGGTTGGAGATGCTGATGAGCAGCTTCCATTTCCTCGACTTCACCCCGTTCGGTCGTGGTGAGGGTTGGGACGGCATGCCCGATCTGAACGGCAAGGGGCTCAACTGGACGCGTCTGCACGACGAGTACGAACAGGCGGCGCCCTCCGCCCAAGACTGCTGTGCCCACAAGGCCTGAATATCCGCGAAGGAGAAACGACATGAGTCAGCACGAACTGCAAGACGCACTGAACAGCTGGGCCGAAGCCTGCCGCAGCAAGGACGTGGCGCGCATCATGAGCCACTACGTCGAGGAGGTGGTGGCCTACGATGCCATCGGCCCGTTGCGTTTCCAGGGGCGCCCGGCGTACCAGGCGCATTGGCAGGCCTGCATGGAAATGTGCAGCGGCCCGGGGATGTTCGAGTCGCACGAGCCGACCTTCACTGCCGCGGGCGATCTCGGTGTGACCCATTATCTGCTGCACTGCGGTGGCAGCAATGAAAAGGGTGAACTGGAAACCTGCTGGATGCGCGTGACCCAGTGCCTGCGTCGCCAGGGCGGCCGCTGGCTGATCTTCCACGAGCACTTTTCTGCGCCCTGCGATATGCAAAGCGGCAAGGCCCTTTTCGACCTGCAGCCCTGATGCAGGGCCGCGACCTACCTCGATTTACTGACGACCCAGCGCCGTGCAGGACAGCTCGTAGTTCTGCTGGCAGGCACTCTGGTACAGGCGCTGGGCCTGGTCGGGATCGCGCGACACGCCACCTTCGCCGCGCCGGTAGAGGTTGCCGAGGACATGCTGCGCCATGGGGTTACCTGCAGCGGCTGACTGGTTGAGGTACTTGAGCATATCGCGCTGGTTGGCGAACTCTGGCGCATCACGCCCCGTATAGAGGTAGGCCAGGCTTACCGCGGCCATGGCATGACCCTTGTCTGCGGCCTGCTTCCACCAGTATTCGGCCTGCTTGAGGTTCTTCTCCGGTTGGCCGACGAAGTAGCTGCTACCGAGCTGGAACTGGCTGTCCAGATCACCGCGTTGGGCCTGTTGGCGCAATTGCTCCTGCTCGGTCTGGGTGATGGGTTGTTCGACCTGCGGCTGTTTTTCCGGCGTGCTGGAGTCGGGGTCACGCCCGGCGCAGCCTGCCAGCAGCGCGAGGGCGAGCAGGGCAGTGGTGGCGTGAAACAGGTTGATCGGGCTGGGCATGGCAGAGACTCCGTAAGCGAGAAACAGGGCAAGTCGCTGTTAGGCTGACCCTGGCCATCATAGTTCGCTGTCGGTGATCAGTCTCTCGCGGTGCGACTTCACACTCGCGCCATGAACTGCAATCCTGAGCACTGATTTCGCTTCCGAGGCAGTCATGAAAATCAGTGCGGATTTCGACAGTGGCAACATCCAGGTCATCGATGCCAGTGACCCGCAGCGCGTGCTGCTGGCCATGCGGCCGGATCTCAACAGCTACCATTTCCAGTGGTTTCACTTTCAGGTCGATGAGCTGCAGCCTGGTCAGCGTTATGGCTTCAGCCTGACCAATGCCGGGCAGTCGGCCTATAACCGCGCCTGGGACGGTTACCAGGCCGTGGCCAGTTACGATCAGCAGGACTGGTTTCGCGTGCCGACCCGTTTCGAGGACGGTCAATTGCATTTCGAATTGCAGGCCGAGCATGAGTGCGTCCGGTTCGCTTATTTCGAACCCTATCCACGGGCGCGACATGAGCGCTTGATCGCCAGGGCGTTGGAGCGCGGTGCTGAACTGGTGGCCAGTGGCAGAAGCCTGGAAGGCCGCGATATCCAGCTACTGCGTATCGGCGGCCAGGTGGGCGCACGGCGCAAGCTGTGGATCATCGCCCAGCAGCATCCCGGTGAGCACATGGCCGAGTGGTTCATGGAAGGTTTGATCGAGCGCCTGCAGAATCCGCAGGATGCCGAGATCGCTGCGCTGCTGAACGAGGCCGAGTTCTATCTGGTGCCGAACATGAACCCGGACGGTGCCTATCGCGGTCATCTACGCACCAACTATGCCGGGCAGGATCTCAATCGCGCCTGGCAGTCGGCCAGTTCCGAACGCAGCCCAGAGGTGTTGTTCGTGCTGCAGCATATGCAGCGTCTTGGCGTCGACCTGTTCCTCGACATCCACGGAGACGAGGAAATTCCCCACGTGTTCACTGCCGGCTGTGAGGGCAATCCGGGCTACACCCCGCGTTTGGCTGCATTGGAAGAGGACTTTCGCAGCCGCCTGGTCAGCATCGGGGCGGAGTTCCAGACCCGTTTCGGCTACCCGCGCGACGAGCCGGGCCAGGCCAACCTGACCCTGGCCTGCAACGCTGTCGGCCAGGCCTTCGACTGCCTGTCGTTCACCATCGAGATGCCGTTCAAGGACCACGACGACAGCCCGCAGCCGCGCACCGGCTGGAATGGCGCACGCTCGCGGAAGCTGGGGCAGGATGTACTGACGGTGCTGGCGCAGATGGTCGCGACCCTGAGGTAGGGGCACTGCTCATTGATGCGCACCGCGTAATAAGGGTGGATCACGCTTTACCGATCCACCGCTCGGAATGCCCTGGATTGCATCTGGGCTACGAGGTTGTATGGGTTGGCCTGGCGACAAAGGCCTGTTTGTCGTTCGGGTCAAAACCTGCGGCTTTATAGAAGCCCAGCGTGGCTTCGTCCTTGCGGCCGGTCATTAGCATGACCTTGTAGCAACCTGCCTCCCAGGCTCGCTCTAACGCATGCGCCAGCAGTCTCTTGCCAAGGCCGCGCTGACGGTAGTCGCTATGCGTGACGACATTTTCGATCAGTCCATACGGCTTGCAGCCACGGGTCAGGTTGGGGACCAGGGTCAGGGTGCAACTGGCGGTCAGGCGACCTTCTTGAAAGACGCCGAGATACTGGTAGCGAGGATTAGCAATCAGTTCGTGCCATATCGACTCGACCGCTGCTGTATCGGGTAGTGGTTCGTCCTGGGGGTGAAGGTGCTGATAAAGGCCCAGGAGCTGTCCGAGTTCTTCCGTGGCTATGTGCCGGATTTGCATGCTGTTACCAGATGTTCAACGGGGGAGTTTTGCCACTTATACCTTATCGATCAGGCATCCATAGCCGGATGCAATCTTGTGCGTACAAAAAAAGCCCGTCACAAGGACGGGCGTAAAGTGCCGTAACACACAGGAGTCAATAGGACGCAGTGCAGCGTCCGGTATTACAGGATCGACAGCGGATAGTTGATGATCAGGCGGTTCTCGTGCAGATCCTGACCAACGTCGCGGCGGACGTTGGAGTTACGCCAGCGCACGTTCAGGTTCTTCAAGGTGCCTTCCTGGATGGTGTACGCCAGCTCGGTCTCGCGGCTCCATTCTTCGGCGTCGGTACGGCCGCCGGCATGGATGTTCGAACCGCTGGTGTAGCGGTTCATCAGGGTCAGGCCGGGGACGCCAAGGCCGGCGAAGTTGTAGTCATGACGCAGCTGCCAGGAGCGTTCCTCGGGGCTGTCGAAGGCCGACAGGAAACCGTCGTTGACCAGCGAGCCGCCGCTGGCACCGTCGACGCGCAGGAACTTGGTGTCACCGCTCAGGCGCTGGTAGGTGACCTGAAAGGTGTTGTTGCCCCGCTTGGCCGACAGTGCGCCCTGATACACCTTGTTATCCAGATCGCCAGCTTTGGATGAGCCCTCGTCCTTGCCGTTGAAATAGCCCAGGTTGGCGCCCAGTACCCAGTCGCCCACCGGCTGGCTGTGGGTCAGTTGTACGAAACTCTGTTGATAGACATTCTCCAGGCGAGCGTGCCAGACGCCGACCATGGTGCTGTTGCCATTGAAACGGTACTCACCGCCAGCGAAGTTGAAGTCATCGCCCTCTACCAGGCCAATCGTGCCACCCGCGTTGTAGGCCATCTCTTCGCGACTTGCATCGTGACGCTGGCTGTTCTTCCAGAACTGGCCGCCGTAAAGGGTCAGGCCGTCGATTTCGCCGGACGTCAGCTGCGCACCCTGGAAGGTTTGCGGCAGCGAACGACCGTCGTCAGCGCGCAGGATCGGCAGCACGGCGAACCACTCGCCAACCTTCAGCTCGGTCTTGGAAATCTTGGCCTTGGCAGCCACGGCGGTACGGCCGTACTGATCGGCGGCCTGGCCGTCATCGTGGATCGGCATCAACTGGGTGTTGGCGGCGCCTCGGTTGCCGTCCAGCTTGATGCTGTACAGGCCGAGCACGTCGAGGCCGAAGCCGACGGTGCCCTGGGTGTAGCCGGAGCGGGCATCGAGGATGAAGCTCTGCGTCCAGCCTTCGGCCTGGCCCTGGCGCTCACCACGGATCACGGGGTCGGTGCCGTTCAGGTAGTTGCGGTTGAAGTAGTAGTTGCGCAGGCCGAGGGTGACCTTGGCGTCTTCGACGAAGCCGGCAGCGTGCGTGGCGGTCGGCATAACCAGGGCCAGAGCCGTGCTGCCGAGCAGGGCCAATGGAATGATGTTGCGTGCGGTCATTGTTGTTGTGCTCCCAGTTTTTGAACGAACCATCCCCTGCTGGTCTGCATCAGGACCTGCATGATGGGAATGTTGTGTGTGCCCCGTAGAGGGCGGTAGCCCGGCCGAACGCGGCCGGTCATTGCTGGCGGCTGACGTCAGCCTCCGGCGAATCCGGTTCTATGGCGTGTGGCGGCGGTGGATGCCGAGCAGGCGAGGAGCTGCTGCGCTGAGGGAGAGGCGAGAATAGTCATGTTGTGGCCCTGATTCTTGTTGTTATCGCTGTCATATGTCGTCATACAACTTGATGGATTATCGACAGCCTTTTTAGCGCTTGTCAACGCATGGCTAGACGAAAGTCTGAGTGTTTTTCCCCTATATAGCGGCGCTATTGGCGATAAAGTTGGCTTTCAGCACGGCTCTGCGCAGAGCCGGTAAACCAACTGGTATCGTGTTTGTTGTGTGATAACGTATGACAAATTCACTTACATCAAGGGCTTATCCATGCCGCATTGCCTGATCGAAGCCGCCCGCGAGGTGAGTGAGCTGATCGCGCCGCAGGAACTGGTGCAACTGGTGCATGACCAGGCGGCTGACACGGGGCTGTTCCAACCTGGCGAGGTCAAGGTGCGCCTGAGTTTGTACGAGCACCACTGCATCGGTGGCGAGCCAGGAATGTTCGTGCACCTGATCTTCTACGTGCTGGTCGGTCGCAGCGATGACGACAAGCGGGCGCTGTCGCGGCGTATCGTGCGCGCACTGGTGCAACGTCTGCCCCAGGTACCGGCGATTTCCCTGGATGTGCGCGACATTCGCCGCGAGGTGTTCAGCAACAGGCGCAACTGCCAGGACGATTAATCCGTTTCCAGCAGGCGTGCGCCGGCGCCCTGTTCGCCGAGTTCGTCCCAGGGATTGCGCAGCGGGCAGTCCTGCATCGACAGGCAACCGCAACCGATACAGCCGGTGAGTTGGTCGCGTAGCCGCGTCAGTTGCTCGATGCGGGCGTTCAGGTCGCTCTGCCACCGCGCCGACAAGCGCTGCCAGTCCGCCGCCGTGGGCATGTGATCGCAGGGCAGGGTGGCGAGTGCCGCGCCGATATCGGCCAGCGGAATGCCCAGGCGCTGCGCCACCTTGATGATTGCAACACGGCGCAGCACATCGCGCCGGTAGCGCCGCTGATTGCCGGCATTGCGCTGGCTGTGGATCAGGCCCTTGGTTTCGTAGAAATGCAGGGTGGAAACTGCCACGCCGCTGCGTTCAGCCATCTGGCCGACGCTTAGTGGGCGTTCGTGTATGGACATGAAAAATCCCTCTTGACCTTAACTTAAGTTGAGGTTTTACCCTCGCAGGCCTTGATAGACAAGACCGAGGGTAATTCCATGCAGGATCGCATTCGACTGGTACTGATTTACGGCAGCGTGCGTGAAGAGCGCTTCTGCGACCAGGTGGTGGCCTGGGCGCGTGAGCAGATCGAGCAGCGCAGCGAGTTCGAGCTGAGCCTGGTAGACCCGGCGGTGATGTTCCGCCAGCCCGGCGAGGCACGGGAGTTCGCCGAGCAACGGCATCAGTCGTTGCAGCAGCTGCTGCGCGCCGATGCCTTTCTGATCGTTACCCCGGAGTACAACCACGGCTATCCGGCGGCGCTCAAGCAATTCATCGATGAGGTGCCGGCATCCTGGGAAGCACGGCCGGTGGGATTCGTCAGCTATGGCGGGGTATCCGGCGGGCTGCGCGCGGTGGAGCAGCTGCGCCAGGTGCTGGCGGAGCTGCATGCGATGACGGTGCGTGGCTCGGTGAGCTTTACCAATGCCTGGGAGCAGTTCGATGACCAGGGCCAACTGAGCGAACCACGGCGCGCCAGCTCGGCGCTGGCGCATACGCTGGTACAACTGAACTGGTGGGCACAGACACTGCGCGCCGGACGTGAGCGGGTGCCCTATGAGCGGATCAGGGGGTAGAAACGCCGTAGCCCGGATGCAGTCCGGGAGCTTTTGAGGGCATCCGCGGATTGCATCCGGGCTACGGAGCAGAGTGCGCGCAATGAGTGTAGGAGCCTCGCCCCGAGGCGAAGCTTTTGCGTCTTTCGCCGCATTCGCCGCGAGGCGCGGCTCCTACAGAGCAGGGCTACGTTGCGGATCAGCCGCGGTAGTAGCGCTGTGGCACGAACGGCGTCTTGGCCACTTTCATCGCCACGCGCTTGCCGCGTACCACCGCCCAGACGTCGCTGTCGACGGCGGTGTGGCTGGCGTTGACGTAACCCATGGCCACCGGCGCGCCGAGGGTCGGACCGAAGCCACCGCTGCATACCTGGCCGATCACGGTGCCATCGGCATCGACGATTTCCGCGCCTTCACGCACCGGCACGCGCTCCTGCGGTAGCAGGCCGACGCGCTTGCGGGCCACGCCTTTTTGCTGTTGCTCGAATACGCGTTCGGCGCCCGGGAAGTTGCCGGCGCGCTCGCCATCGGCACGACGTACCTTGGAGATGGCCCACAGCAGGCTGGCTTCGATCGGCGTTGTGGCGCTGCTCATGTCGTGGCCGTACAGGCACAGGCCAGCTTCCAGGCGCAGCGAGTCGCGCGCACCCAGGCCGATGGCCTCGACTTCCACTTCGGCCAGCAGGCTGCGCGCCAGGGCTTCGGCTTGATCGACGGCGACGGAAATCTCGAAACCGTCTTCGCCGGTGTAGCCGCTGCGGCTGACGATGCACTCGCTGCCCAGCAGGCGCACGCGGGCGACCTGCATGAAGGTCATCTTGCTCACTTCCGGGGCCAGGCGGGCCAGCACGTCGACCGCTTTCGGGCCTTGCAGGGCGAGCAGGGCGCGCTCTTCGAACAGGCACTCGATCTGGCACTGCTCGCCGATGTGCTTCTGCAGGTGGGCCAGGTCCTGATCCTTGCAGGCGGCGTTGACCACCAGGTACAGGGTGTCGTCGCCCAGGTTGGCGACCATCAGGTCGTCGAGGATGCCGCCCTGGGCATCGGTGAACATGGCGTAGCGCTGCATGCCCACTGGCAGGTCGATGATGTCCACCGGCACCAGGGTTTCCAGGGCGCGCGCGGCGTTCTCGCCACGCAGGAGGATCTGGCCCATGTGCGAGACGTCGAACAGGCCGGCGGCGTCGCGGGTGTGCAGGTGCTCCTTCATCACGCCCAGCGGGTACTGCACGGGCATGTCGTAGCCGGCGAAGGGCACCATGCGTGCGCCGAGTTCGAGGTGCAGGGCGTGCAGCGGAGTCTTGGCGAGAGTTTCAGTGGTCATGTCGATTTCCTGTTGGGTGCGTCGCGCGCACCGGTTGGGGCCGCCGCGCGGCCCGTGGTAAGTCGGGTATCAGTCAGCGTAGACCGGGAAGGTGGCGCACAGGTCGGCGACCTGGCCGCGCACGCGCTCGATCACTGCCGGGTTCTCCAGGTCGTCGAGGATGTCGCAGATCCAGCCGGCCAGGGTGCGGCATTCGCCTTCCTTGAAGCCGCGAGTGGTCACCGCCGGGGTACCGATGCGGATGCCCGAGGTGACGAACGGCGACTGCGGGTCGTTCGGCACGGCGTTCTTGTTGACGGTGATGTGAGCGTCGCCCAGCGCCGCGTCGGCCGCTTTGCCGGTCAGGCCCTGCTTGACCAGGCTGATCAGCATCAGGTGGTTGTCGGTACCGCCGGAGACCACGTCATAGCCGCGCTCGACGAACACCGCCGCCATGCCGCGGGCGTTGTCGATCACCTGCTGCTGGTAGGTCTTGAAGCCCGGCTCCAGCGCTTCCTTGAAGCACACGGCCTTGGCCGCGATCACGTGCATCAGCGGGCCGCCCTGGGCGCCCGGGAACACCGCGGAGTTGAGCTTCTTCTCGATCTCTTCGTTGGCCTTGGCCAGGATCAGGCCGCCACGCGGACCGCGCAGGGTCTTGTGCGTGGTGGTGGTGACCACATCGGCGAACGGCACTGGGTTCGGGTACAGACCGGCCGCGACCAGGCCGGCGACGTGGGCCATGTCGACAAACAGCAGTGCACCGACCTTGTCGGCGATGGCGCGGAAACGGGCGAAATCCAGCACGCGCGAGTAGGCCGAGAAACCGGCGACGATCATCTTCGGCTTGTGCTCCACGGCCAGGCGTTCGACCTCGGCGTAATCGATCAGGCCATTCTCGTCGATACCGTACTGCACGGCGTTGTACAGCTTGCCCGAGGACGACACCTTGGCGCCGTGAGTCAGGTGACCGCCGTGGGCCAGGCTCATGCCGAGGATGGTGTCGCCAGCGCTCAGCAGTGCCAGGTACACGGCGCTGTTGGCCGAAGAACCCGAGTGAGGCTGGACGTTGGCGTAGTCGGCGCCGAACAGCTGCTTGGCGCGCTCGATGGCCAGTGCCTCGACCTTGTCCACATGCTCGCAGCCACCGTAGTAGCGCTTGCCCGGATAGCCTTCGGCGTACTTGTTGGTCAGGCCGCTGCCTTGCGCCTGCATCACACGCTGGCTGCAGTAGTTCTCCGAGGCGATCAGCTCGATATGGTCTTCCTGGCGCTGTTCTTCGGCCTGGATCGCCGCGAGCAGGGCATCGTCATAGCCTTGCAGTTGATCGTGCTTGCTGAACATGGTGAGGCCCTCTTTATCGTTTTTCTCGGGATGAAACAGGCCCGCCCGGTGAGGGGAGCCGAAAGGAAACTGGATGAAGCGAAGAACGGTTCCCTCTCCCGGGGGGGGGGGGGGGGGGGGGGGGGGGCGTGAACCGTCTGCCCTCTCCCCCGGCCCCTCTCCCGCAAGCGGGAGAGGGGAGGTTCACCGCGCTTACGCGTCCTGATACGCCTCGATGGACGGGCAGGCGCAGACCAGGTTGCGGTCGCCGTAGACGTTGTCCACGCGGCCCACCGGCGGCCAGTACTTGGCCTCGATCAGGCTCGCCAGCGGGTACACGGCCTGCTCGCGGCTGTAGGCGTGGTTCCACTCGCCAACCAGCTCCAGGGCGGTGTGCGGAGCGTTCTTCAGCGGGTTGTCGTCTTTATCCAGACGGCCCTGCTCGACCGCACGGATTTCCTCGCGGATGGCGATCATGGCGTCGCAGAAGCGATCCAGCTCTTCCTTGGACTCGCTCTCGGTCGGCTCGATCATCAGCGTGCCGGCCACCGGGAAGGACATGGTCGGGGCGTGGAAGCCGAAGTCGATCAGGCGCTTGGCCACGTCGTCGACGCTGATGCCGCTGCTGTCCTTGAGCGGGCGAATGTCGAGGATGCACTCGTGCGCCACCAGGCCGCCTTCACCGGAGTACAGCACCGGGTAGTGCTCTTCCAGACGACGGGCGATGTAGTTGGCGTTGAGAATGGCCATCTGCGACGCACGCTTGAGGCCGTTGCCGCCCATCATGGTGATGTACATCCAGGTGATCGGCAGGATGCTGGCGCTGCCGAACGGCGCAGCGCTGACTGCTCCTTCCTTGCGTGCCATGTGGGCATGGCCCGGCAGGAACGGTGCCAGGTGCGACTTGACGCCAATCGGGCCGACGCCCGGGCCGCCGCCGCCGTGCGGGATGCAGAAGGTCTTGTGCAGGTTCAGGTGCGAGACGTCGCCGCCGAACTGACCCGGCGCGCACAGACCGACCATGGCGTTCATGTTGGCGCCGTCGATGTAAACCTGGCCGCCGTTGTCATGGATGATCTGGCAGATCTCGCGAATGCCTTCCTCGAACACACCATGGGTGGACGGGTAGGTGATCATGATCGCGGCCAGACGATCCTTGTGCTCTTCGGCCTTGGCCTTGAGATCGGCGATGTCGACGTTGCCGCGCGTATCACAGGCGGTGACCACCACGCGCATGCCGGCCATGGAGGCGGTCGCCGGGTTGGTGCCGTGGGCCGATTGCGGGATCAGGCAGATGTCGCGCTGTTCCTCACCGCGACTGTGGTGGTAGGCACGAATGGCCAGCAGGCCGGCGTACTCGCCCTGGGAACCGGCGTTGGGCTGCAGCGACACGGCGTCGTAGCCGGTGGCGGCGCAGAGCATGGCTTCCAGCTCAGTGGTCAGCTGGGTGTAACCCGCGGCCTGCTCGACCGGAGCGAAGGGGTGCAGGTTGCCGAATTCCGGCCAGGTCACCGGGATCATCTCGCTGGCGGCGTTGAGCTTCATGGTGCAGGAGCCCAGCGGGATCATGCTGCGATCCAGGGCCAGGTCCTTGTCGGCCAGCTTGCGCAGGTAGCGCATCAGCTCGGTTTCGCTGTGGTAGCGGTTGAACACTTCGTGGCTGAGGATCGGCGACTGGCGCAGCAGGTTCTGCGGCAGGCGGGTCGCGATCTGTGCGGCCAGGTCGCTGACGGCAGGGGCGGCCTGATCACCGGCGAACAGCGCCAGCAACGCCTCGACGGCGGCCTGGTCGGTGGTTTCGTCCAGCGACAGACCCAGACGCTCGGCGTCGATCTCGCGCAGGTTGATGCCGGCAGCACGGGCCTTGGCATGCAGCTCGGCGGTCTTGGCGCCGGTCTTGATGCTAAGGGTGTCGAAGAAGTGCTGCTGCTCGACGCTGTGACCCAGCTTGGTCAGGCCCAGGGCGAGGATGGCGGTGAAGCTGTGGATGCGCTGCGCGATTTCGGTCAGGCCTTTCGGGCCGTGGTACACGGCGTACATGCTGGCGATGTTGGCCAGCAGCACCTGGGCGGTACAGATGTTACTGGTGGCCTTCTCGCGGCGGATGTGTTGCTCGCGGGTCTGCATGGCCAGGCGCAGGGCCGGCTTGCCGAAACGGTCGACCGACATGCCCACCAGGCGGCCCGGCATGTCGCGCTTGAACGCGTCGCGGGTGGCGAAGTAGGCAGCGTGCGGGCCACCGAAGCCCAGCGGCACACCGAAGCGTTGGGCGCTGCCCAGGGCGACGTCGGCGCCGAACTCACCCGGCGGGGTGAGCAGGGTCAGGGCCAGCAGGTCGGCGGCGACGGCGACCAGGGCATTGGCGGCGTGGAAACGCTCGACCAGGGCGCGGTAATCGAAGATGTCGCCGTTGCTCGCCGGGTACTGCAGCAGCGCACCGAAGTAGGCGCTGGCGTCAGTGATGGTGGCTTCGTCGCCGACTTCGATGTCGATGCCCAGCGGCTCGGCACGGGTGCGCAGCACGTCGAGGGTCTGCGGGTGGCAGTGCTGGGAAACGAAGAAGGTGTTGGCGGCCTTGTTCTTCGACAGGCGCTTGCAGAAGGTCATGGCCTCGGCGGCAGCGGTGGCTTCGTCGAGCAGCGAGGCGTTGGCGATCTGCATGCCGGTGAGGTCGCTGATCAGGGTCTGGAAGTTCAGCAGCGACTCCAGGCGGCCCTGGGAAATCTCCGGTTGGTACGGGGTGTAGGCGGTGTACCAGGCCGGGTTTTCCAGCAGGTTGCGCAGGATCGGGCTCGGCGTGTGGGTGCCGTAGTAACCCTGGCCGATGTAGTTCTTGAACTGCTGATTCTTGGCGGCGATGGCCTTGATCTTGGCCAGGGCGTCGGCTTCCGACAGGCCCGGCTGCTCGCCGAGGATGCTGGTGCCCTTGATACTCTCGGGGATCACCGCATTGGTCAGCGCGTCCACCGAGTCATAGCCGAGCAGTTCGAGCATGGCGGCGGTGTCGGCATCGCGCGGGCCGATGTGGCGGGCGATAAATTCGTTCTGGGTATCGAGCTTGGTCATGGTGATCACTCAGGCGTCGGCGTTGGCGTTCAACAGACGGTCATAGCCGGCCTTGTCCAGCAGGTCGGCCAGCACGGCGTTGTCGGCCAGGCGCATGCGGAAGAACCAGGCCTTGTCCAGCGGCGATTCGTTGACCAGCTCCGGGCTGCCTTCCAGGTCGGCGTTTATTTCGACGATCTCACCATCGAGCGGCATGACGATGTTGCTGGCGGCCTTCACCGACTCCAGCACGGCCACTTCCTCGCCCTGGGCGTAGGACTTGGCTTCCGGCAGTTGCACATAAACCACATCGCCGAGCGCATCCTGGGCGTAATGGGTGATGCCGACGGTAACCAGACCATCGTTGTCCAGACGCAGCCATTCGTGATCGGCGGTGAAACGCAACTCGCTCATGTCAATTCCTCAGGGGTAATGGTGTCCGCTTCTAGGTGGCGGGCAGGTTGCGAGGGTGTTTGCAATGCCGGTGCCAATGTAAAAATAATCAATTAAATCAATTACTTAATTATATTTCTGGGTGTTGTATACGTTCCTCTGGAACGATATCGCTACGAATCCAGGCGTCGTAAATGGAAAAGTCGAAGTCGCACCAGGCAGGGCGCGGCTTTCGCTTGTTTGTTGCTAAATCGTTACGGTGGAATGATATCGATACATCATTGAGCTGGAACCGCTCAAGGGCATTGAGGGTCGGTAAGTGGGAGACTTTATAAACAAGGAGATAGATCGACTATGAGACCCCTGATTCCCTTGGCATTCGCGTTGCTCGGTGTCACCAGTCTGCAGGCCAGCGAGACAGTCACCGTGACCCTCGAACAGGCCACCGAAAACGGCACTGGCGCGCCTGTTGGCACCGTGACCATCAGCCAATCGGCCTATGGCCTGGTTTTCACCCCTCAACTGCAGGGCCTGGAGCCGGGCGTGCATGGCTTCCATGTGCACACCGAGGCCAACTGCAACGCCGCCGAAGTGGACGGTAAGCTCACCCCGGCTGGTGCAGCAGGCGGCCATTGGGACCCCGAAAACGCGGGGCGCCATGGTTTCCCCTGGGAGGACAACGCTCACCTCGGCGATCTGCCGGCGTTGCTCGTCACCGAAGACGGCCAAGCCAGCCAACCGGTGCTGGCACCGCGACTAAAGAGTCTGCAAGACCTGCACAATCGTTCGTTAATGATTCACGCCGGCGGTGACAATCATGCCGATCACCCGCAACCTCTGGGCGGCGGCGGGGCGCGGGTGGCCTGCGGGGTGATCAAGGTGCCGACCAGCACCACGCCGATCTGATTCGCGCCGCCGACAACCGTAGGGTGGGTTAGCAGCGCAATCCACGAATGAGCCGACAGCGCGGTAGTGGTGCGCTGCGTAACCCACCAGGCGGTCTTCCGAGTTGCGCCGATGGTGGGTTACGGCGCGTCTGAATCTGCGGGGTTGTCCGTATTCAAGACAAGCGCCTAACCCACCCTACAGGGCTGGGCGATGGCGTAGGGCGAGTGCGGTCAGAACCGTAGGGTGGGTTAGCGGCGCTGATCGATGAACGATCTGACAGCGCGGTGGTGGTGCGCTGCGTAACCCACCGGGCGATCTTCCGCGTTGCGCCGATGGTGGGTTACGGCGCGGCAGAACCTGCGGGATCACCTGTATTTGCGACAGGCGCCTAACCCACCCTACAGCGGGGGAGTGGCTCAGTGCTTACCCGGTATCCCGTACTTGCGCAGTCGCTTGGCGATGGCAGTGTGCGAGGTGCCCAGGCGCACGGCCAGTTGGCGGCTGGACGGGTGATGGTCATAGAGCTTTTCCAGCAGCGCCTTCTCGTACTCGTCCATGGCCTGTTCCAGGCTGGCGACTTCCCCCTCTACCTTCGGTGCCACTTCGGTGCCGGCGATATCCAGGTCATCCATTTCCACCCAGTTGCTGTCGCAGATGGCGGCGGCGCGGAAGATCACGTTCTGCAACTGGCGCACGTTGCCCGGCCAGCGCCCGGCCAGCAGCGCCGGGAAGGTGGCCGGCGCCAGGCGGCAGGGTAGGCGCTGGATCTGCGCGCAGGCCTGGGCCATGAAGTGCTGGGCCAGCAAGAGGATGTCCTGGCCGCGCTCGCGCAGCGGCGGCACTTCCAGGTTGAGCACGTTGAGGCGGTAGAACAGGTCTTCGCGGAAGCTGCCTTCGGCGACCATCTTTTCCAGATCACGGTGGGTGGCGCTGAGGATGCGCACGTCCACTTTCACCTCGCGGTCGCCACCCACGCGGCGGAAGCTGCCGTCGCTGAGAAAACGCAGCAGCTTGGCCTGCAGATAGGGCGACATCTCGCCGATCTCGTCGAGAAACACCGTGCCTTGGTTGGCCAGCTCCAGCAGCCCCGGCTTGCCGCCACGCTGGGCGCCGGTAAAGGCGCCAGGGGCGTAGCCGAACAGCTCGCTCTCGGCCAGGTTCTCTGGCAGGGCGGCGCAGTTCAATGCGAGGAAAGGCGCAGTGCGGCGCACGCTGACGGTATGACAGGCGCGTGCCACCAGCTCCTTGCCGGTACCGGTTTCGCCGTGGATCAGCAGCGGCGCGTCGAGCGAGGCTACACGCAGGGCGCGGGCCTTGAGCGCACGGATCGGTGCCGACTCGCCAAGCAGCGAGTCGAAGCCCTCGGCATGGTCATGATGCAGTGCAGCCAAACGCTGACCCATGCGGCTCGGGGCATAGAGGGTGAGCAGGCCGCCGGTGAGGCGACCGTCTTCGGTGATCGGCTGGGCATCGAGCAGCAGCGGCTGGCCGGCGAAATGCACCTCGCGCAGCGGCTGGTGAAAACCGGCAGCGAGCAGCGATTGTTGCAGCGCGTCATCGGCGAACAGTGCGGCGATGCTCAGGCCTTCGGGCGTGCGGCTGCACATGTCCACCAGCGCCGGGTTGGCCAGCAGCACGGTGGCGCGGTCATCCACCGCCAGCACCGGGTCGGGCATGGCCGCGAGCAAGGCATCGAGCTGCAGGCGGCGACGCTGGCCGGGCAGAATGTCCACCACTTCCACGCTCTGCACGCCGTGCACCTGCAGCAGCGCGCCACGCAGCTCTTCGAGCACCGCAGCGCTCAGCGTCGGTGCGTCGATATAGACGTTTGGCGGTACCATCTCCACCGCATCGAGGTTCAGATTGCGCCCGCCAAGCAGCGCCAGGACTTCCTGGGTGATGCCGACGCGGTCGATGAAACTGACGTGGATGCGCATTGATGACGGTCGAAATGGGCGAACAGGCGGCGATTATGCCTGCTCCGCCCGGCATGAGGAAAAGGGCAACAGCGTGAGTACAGAAAAACCGAGCCGCGCCGACTACCACCGCGAGCACCAGGCCCGCGCCGAGGCCGAGGCCCAGCGCTTGTTGGCGCGCAAGGCAGAACTGCAAGGGCGCTGGCTGCCGTGGGTGGCGCAGGAGCTGTATCAGCTCAGCCCACCGGAGTTCGCCAACATGGTGCGCCGCGAGTTGCAGCGCCTGGCGTGAATGTCGAGCCGCATACCAACTGTAGGAGCTGCGCCCCGCAGCGAATGCAATCATTCAGGCGATAGAGAACTCAAGCGCTTCGCCCCGGGGCGGGGCTCCTACAGGAGCCTGAGGCGCCCCCGCCCCGACCTTCCGAACTCCGCCCTACGCACGCTTGCGCGCACAGCGACTCATATCCACCTTACCCACATAGGGGTTGCCCCAGCCCATCACACAGGCCACCTGCTGGTTGCGCTGCTGCTCCCAGGGCTTGACCGGGTAGGCCTTGCTCCAGGCCTCGTAGAGCTGCCGGTCCTGTTTCGACAGGCGCAGCTTGTAGCGGTCGGACATGTAGAAGTAGGTGCGCGCGATCATTCCGCGGATGGCTGGGCGCGGCATCACCTTGCGCGCCTTGAAGTCCACCACAGTCTCGCACTGTCCGTACTGATGCGGCTTCTGCGGCAGCCAGGCGAAGCTGTAGTTGCTGCGGTCGCCATTCACCTCGCCGATGCTCGGCACCAGGTTGTGCAGATCGGCCTCTGCCCTGCGGAACTGCGCATCGTTGGCCGCGCAGTTCTTGCGGCCGCCTTTCTGCCAGCACTGGCGCTGATGGCCGATGACCCAGGCCGGGACGATGTGTTCCCACTCGATACGCTGGGCGCGATTGGCGTTCTTGCGCGGTGTGTAGCCACAGGAACGCAGGTCGACCCGATTGCCGCTGTACTTGCAGCCGCAATAGAACTCGGTGGATTGCTGCTCATACAGCGGCCAGGCCAGGCGCTTGGCCTCGGCGAAAGTGGCGGGTGCGGCGTGCAGGGACAGGGCTGTGAAACAGCAGAGCAGGGGCAGTAGGCGTCGAATCATGGGGCGGCAGAGTAGCCGTCACCGCTGTCGATGTGAAGATGAAAATTTCAGGTTTTTCAAATGCTTGGATGATGGCTAGAAGCCTTTATTGCGGGCTGGCTGGCGCATGGACTGCTGCTCAGGCCGTCAGCCTGCAAGCAGCACTGACGCCCTCCGGCCTTTGCAATTAGCTGAACCTCGGCAAGCGCTGATCCGAGTCGCTGCCCTCGTTCTCCAACTGCTGCGGCAGGCCGGCGACCTTGAGTACCGGCATCTTCTCGCCCACCAGGCGCAGGTCGCGCCGAGGCAGGGCGAAGCGCACATCCAGCTCGCGCAGGGCGTCGAGCAACTGCAGGTTGATCTCCTGCTGGATGTCCATGTACTGGTTGTAGTCCGAGGTGAGCACGATATAGACCACCTCGAAGGTCAGCTGGCTTTCATCGAAACCGAGAAAATGCGCGCGGTCGAACCTGGCCTTGGGCGTGGCGCGGATGATATCGCCGACCTTCTCCGATACCTGACGCACCTTGTCGCTGGGCGTGTCGTAGTTGGTGCCGAACTTGAAGACGATGCGCCGCGTGTTCATGCGCTTGTAGTTGTGCACGACCTGACGCAGCAGGTCGGCATTGGCGCAGACCACCTGCTCACCGCTGAGGCTACGAATGCGCGTGGTCTTCAGACCGATATGCTCAATGGTCCCGGCAACCTCGCCGAACACTACGAAGTCGCCGATCTCGAACGGCTTGTCGACGCCAATGGATAGCGAGGCGAACACATCGCTGAGCACCGTTTGCACCGCCAGCGCCACGGCGATACCGCCGACACCCAGGCTCGCCACCAGCGCGGTGATATCCACCCCGAGGTTGGCCAGAATCGACAGCAGCATCACCGACCACACCACGATCAGAATCATGATGCTGATGATGGTGGTCATCACCGGGTTGTAACTACCGCCGTTCTTTCCTATCACCAGGCTGCGCGACCACAGGCGCACGCCGGTATCGACCCACAACGCCACCTGCAAGGCCAGGGCGACGAACCAGGTATGGCTAAGAGCGCTGTGCCAACTACCAGGCAGCTCCTGCAGACGCAACGCCAGCAACAGGGAGAAGGCCAGAAGCAGCACGCGGCTGGTACGCCCGATCACCATGGCGACGAAGTGCTGCCAGTTGCCGTCCTGATCCTTCGACCAGGCCTTGAGCCGCTTGTGCAGGGTGTTCACCAGGGTACGCAGCACGCTGTAGATCAGCGCCGTGGCCACCACCACGATCGCCACGTTGAGCCAAAGATCGCGCTCGAGCCAGATATTCCACTGTTCCATCGCCAGGGCCTCCAGAAAAAGACGTATAGGGTTCTGGTGGCGTTGGTGGGCAGAAGTTCCGGTTGGATCAGTGCTTTGGCGAGGGGGCAGCGTGGGCTTGCGGTAACTACTGCTTGATCAAGACAGCCATAAACCAGAAGCGTCGGGCGTCGTGCAAAGGCATCGATGCTGTCGCCCGAACGGCTGGCCGTCACCGCGCTGCGTCTTCAGGCTGCCCGCACCTTGAAGAAGCTCACCTTGTCGGTCAGACGGTTCGCCAGGGTTGCCAGCTCCTGGCTGGAGGCCGCCACCTGCTCCGAGCCGGCGGAGGTTTCCAGAGTCGCGTTGTGGATGCGGCTGATGTTCTGGTTGACCTCCTCTGCGACCGCGCTTTGCTGTTCCGAGGCGCTGGCGATCTGCGTGTTCATGTCATTGATCGCAGTCACTTCATCACTGATCTTGCTCAGCGCCTGTTCGGCCAGCACGGTCTGCTCGACGGTCTTCTGCGCCAGCTGGCGGCTCTCGAGCATCACTTCTGCAGCCTTGCCGGCGCCTTCCTGCAGTTTGGCGATCATGCCGCGAATTTCCCGTGTCGAGTCCTGCGTGCGGGTCGCCAGGGAACGCACCTCGTCCGCTACCACGGCAAAGCCACGGCCGTGCTCACCGGCGCGGGCAGCCTCTATGGCGGCGTTGAGCGCCAGCAGATTGGTCTGTTCGGCGATGGAGGTGATCACCTCGATGATCTTTTCGATGCTCTCGCTGTCGCTGGAAACCTGCTGCACGCTTTGCGTTGCACTTTCCAGGGTGCGCGCCAGGGTCTGGATGGCGGCTGCCGTCTCGTTCACCACGCGATTGCCAATGGTCACCTCACCGCCGGCATTACGTGTGGCTGCCGCTGCACTGGCGGCATAGTTGGCCACCTCACTGATCGTGGCGGCCATCTGGTTGATCGCCGTGGCCATTTGCTCGGCTTCGCTCGATTGCAGGCGAATCTGCTGGTTGTTGCTGTCGGAAGTGGCCATCAACTGATCCGATGAATGAGTCAGCTCCGTTGCCGCGCTGCGTACCTGTGCGATGGTGTCGCTCAGGTGGCGCACCATGTTCTGCAGGTCCGCCATCACGCTGTTCGGATACTGCGTTTCGATCTGCTGATCGAGCTCACCCTTGGCCAATTGCTGGATCACCTGCGCGACCCGATGCGGCTCGGCGCCCAGTGTCGATTTCAACTTGTTGATGATCACCAGGCTGATGCCCGCGCTCAGCAGCAGTGCAGCGCCCGTGACCAGCAAAATCAGCAAACGGAAGCCACCCGCGACCTCGCGCACCTCGCCCAGGTCCTGGCTGATCACCTCTTCCTGGTGATCGATAAAGGCATTGATGTGCTTGAGCCACTCGCTGTAAGCCGGGGAAACCCGCTCCATCAACAGCGGCAGTGCCGCCTGGTTGCCATCGCGGCGCAGGCTGATCAACTGCTCGGTCAGCGCCAGCGTGCTGCGCTCGATGGTCTTGATGTTCTCCAGCAGGCGCTGCTCCGCCGCCGTGGCCGCCTGCTTCGCCAGCAGCGTTTCCATGGCCTGCGCCGACTCCTGATAGAAGCGATCGAGACGCTGGATCTCGCCCAGGTGCCCGGCCAACGCCGCCCCATCGCCATCCAGTACCGCATCGCGAATGGCGATGGCGCGGTCATGCACGCTGCCGCGAAAGTTGATCGCGTAGCGCTGCTTCAGCGCGGCGCCATCGCTGACGGCGGTCAGCGTCTCGTCGATGAAACCGACGCGCTGCACACCGATGAGCGCGATCAGAATCATCAGCGACAGCACCAGACCGAAGCCCAGGCTCAAACGCTGAGCAATACTCATGGGGGAATTCATGCGGTTACTCCTCAAGATGCAGACAACGCCGCGCGGCTTGCGCGATTCAGACACCCGGCCTGCTGCGATCTTGTACAGTATTTTGCGTTTGTATAGCTATTAGGGCTTTTCAATGGGCAAGCTTGACGAAGCTAATTGATGGCACTTTGCCGCTCTGGGCCGGGCTTATTGGCTGGGTGTGGCTCAATCTCTAGGCCTGGCGAGGGGCGTGCTGGGCGATGAACGGTGTGCCTACGGGTGTGCTGAGTATCGGAGAGGGGCGTCGAAATCTTGTACAAGCTGATCGTCGCTGCCCTGCCTATCGCTGTGTCGCACGACTACAGGTCAAGGGCGGCGCACCTGCGGATTTGAGCTGTTGATGCTGCGCTAGGTCGCGGGAGGCTGGGGATAGATTTGATTCGTGGGCGGGGGAGGCGATTAGGGTCGCACTGAAAGGCGTCATGCCCGCGCAGGCGGGCATCCAGAACCGACGAATCATCTGGGCTCCCGCCTTCGCGGGAGTGATGATGAACGGCTTTTTCAGAACATCCTTAAATCAATCCTCTTTCGTCAACGCTCATTGCTGTTTTGCCGAAGCGCTGGATTGTTGTACGAGCCTCGCCAGAGGCTGTAGCGACCAGAAAAACAGGAGCAACATCGTGGTTGCGAGATGGCTCAGTGCTTCCGAAAACTCGCCACGCCACAGATAAAGCGCAGACAGGCAGCCGCTGTAGAGAGTGGCTGCCAGCAGCATCAGTCGGCAAAGCTGGATGCTGCGTTTGGTGAAGAATTTGTGGTTGTTCATTGGGGAATTCCTTTTCGTGGTGTGAAGCAACCGGCGCGAGGATACTGTGATGGCTGGTGGGAATCGAACCCTTTCCAGCACATCGCAGTGATCTGCGACGCACGGCTTTACTGGCCTTCCCGCTTCGTCAGCCCGGCATTTATCCGCTATGCCTTGCAGTGATTTCGACACTTTTTCGACACGCTCCCTCGCTGTCCTTGCACCGTCGCAGTGCTTTTGTGTATATCTGTCCAGTAGTAATGAAAGCGCAAAATGTGGAAGTCAAGCGAATACGCTCAGTCGTATAGCCTTCTGTATAAGTTATTGATTTTTAAGTACTTGCTATGGATGGCTGCACCCTGCATTGCGTAGTTATACCGCCGGCTCTACTAATGTGTTAGTGAAGAAGACTATCTAATCACTGTTAGCCACATGAACATACCAGCATTCACACCTGAACAATTTGCTACCCGGACGGGAATGGCTCAGGTCGAGTCGGATTTGAAAAAATGGCTTCTATCTCTTGATGTAGGGGAACGCATCGAATTCATTAAGCAACTATGGCCTATAAATTTTCGATTCGCTTTGATTCTCGTACAGGCATCACAGCTACCTAGAAAGGAGCTAGATAAAATATTCAGGTACTGGCTGCGCCAAGGTCATCACAACACAGCCCAAGAATTAATTAAGCGCTTTATCCCGATGCTCGGCGAAAAGAAATTTTGGCGCATTGCATCTCAAGAGAATATCTCCCCTGCAATGCGAGACTTTCTTAATTATCACAGTCATGGTCGCCTAGATGCAGAATCCAATGGTTAAACCTATGCAGCTCTCCAAGCGGCTAACAACTGGTTCAAACCGTTCGCTTCGCTCACTGGGACGGGCTAAAGCCCGCCCCTTAACCAAACGTTAGGCGTCAGGAGGCACAAACTTGAGCTTCTCGCACAAAGCTTTCATTTTTGATTGGCTGAAATTTGAGCACGAACTTCTGCCAACGCTACGTCTTGCTCTTCAACGAAATCAAACTGAGCCTCTAGTGGCATTTATTGAAATGCATCTTGAATCAATTAAAGATCCTTATGAGGGAGAACCACTGCCTCAAGATTGGCGTTCTCTAATCTCCATCGGCGATGTTCAGGAGCTTGGCGACTTTGCGTTAACCCGCTATTACCAACCAACTGAAGATTTTGGGCTGTCTGAGGAGTGGGGCTCTCTATCAGAGAGATTCTCAGCCTTAGAGAAATCTGCCCTGCTGGGAGTCTCATTGGCTGAGGCTGGTACAGCCTTTGATCCAGGTAGAATGGGGGCCTATTTTCAGCGCCCAGAAGAAGTAGCCCTGTCGTTGCAGCTACTCCAACAAGCCGGGCATCAAAGTCTGGAGCCATTTATGGCAGGCCTTTCGCAGGCTGCTGCCTTAGGTAAGGGGCTTTATGTCACCTTCTAATCAGCCGCCTAACAACTGGTTCAAATCGTTCGCTTCGCTCACTGGGACGGGCTAAAGCCCGCCCCTTAACCATACGTTAGATGCCCAGCTTGCTAAGGAGCTGCATGCAAGATTTCGGAACTCGAGAAAGCGCATCACCAGAGGATAGGGCGGCTGCTGAATCCGTGGTTGAGCGTGTATATCTCGCGGTACAGCAACTCTGTACAGGGAGGGGCGATGTGAGAAATCGCCTTGAGGTCGCCGTTATGACCCTGTTACCCCTCCAAGTTCGTAATTTTCCTGGCTCCCTTCAGAAGGATTTTGAATGGGTCATACGAGAGTCAACCAAATACAAATCGCCATACCCACAGTTCCGAGGTGATCTTGAGGCCACGATGATGCGGATTAGAAACTCAACAGGCCAGAAAATTGCTCAACGAATATTTAATATCTACTCCGCTATACAAGATATTCGTGGCTTTCCTCTGCTCGAGTTTAGAGGTATTGATGAGTAAGCATCTAACAAAGCCATTAAATACGTTCCGGCCTTCGGCCTCCACCGGACACCCTTGTCAGGGCGCCGTTTATGGCGGGCGTTATGTGAGCGAAAAATTCGGATGAATGAGCCAGAAATAAAAATCGAAGAAGGCTTTATCAAGGATCCTGATAAGCTATTCATTTTGCTGAGAGATGGCGTACTCTGGGATGAGCGAATGAAAGCAAGGAAAACAGCCAGTGTTGGTGTTTCTTACGACTATTCTGGAATAACTTATCCTCAAACAGAAATGCTTCCTCAGCTTCAAACCATCTGCGAAAAGATCGAGCGTGAAATTGGCTTTTTACCTAATAACTGCCTCATGAATTATTATCTGGATGGTAATTCGACCATGGGCTATCACTCCGATTCATCCGAAGAGCTTTTACCTGGCACAGGCGTAGCGATAATATCGCTTGGCGCTGAGCGTGCAATCTCATATCGAAGTAAGGAAAATAAAGAGCGCAAGGTTAAGTACAACTTAAAAAATGGCGCTCTACTATATATGGATAAGAAAGTACAAGATGAATGGATGCATGCTATCCCAAAAGCTCCTAACACTGGTGAGCGTATTAGCTTAACGTTTCGGTACATAATCAAGTGATATCACATAACAAACAAGCCCAGTACGCCGCAAAAAAAACGCGGCCCGACTCGCTACACTACGTTGCGCTCGCGGCTGGCTTGGTCGTTATGCATTTAGGAGTGCGCACAATGATGCCAAAGATTAAAGAAGTTCGTGACATCATTGCGACAAGAGAGCTCGTATATATCTCTGAATCAGGTCAGCGTGAAAACGCATTAGTCGAAATTGGAAAGCCGTATCAAATAGAACATGAAGCGTATGTCTGCCCATATCGCGTTGGTTCTACAAGTTACGAGCATGTTTTTGGCTCGGTGGGTATAGATACATTTCAAGCACTAGAGCTTTCGCTAAAAACTATGGAAGCCGAATTGATTTTCTGGGTCCGTAAAAGAGGTGGTTCATTTGAGTTTCTTGGTGAACCAGGTACTGGTCTGCAAAAAAATGCATAACCAGGCGCTCAAGTTTGTTCCGGCCTTCGGCCTCCACCGGACGCCCCTGTCAGGGCGCCGCTTAGCTTCGCGTTAGGTGCTTTCAGCATGAACCCAGAGCTCCACGAAGCTGTTCACGAAGTAGTTCTGGAAATAGTTAATGCTTCTGAAATAGGCGACAAAAAAACTGAATGGGCAGCCTATCAAAAACTAGTTTCTATCTGCGAGAACAGTGAAAAATCCGGGAGAAACCACCCCTTCCAATGGGAAACACTTGGCGACTTCACGCATGATCAAAATCTGGCACTAAATTTTTATGAAAAAGCATTGAGCTATGCTCACGCAGCAGAGCTTGATGAGTACGTTTCGTCAATCAGCCTCGCAATGGCTGAAGTACTTATTGACTTGGGCAATACCACAAAAGCAAGGATTTTTGCGGCCCAAGCCAATGAGGCAGCTGAAAAAACAGATGATTTAGAACTTAGAACTAGCGTTAGCGAGTTACTACTGCGGTTATCAAGCACCTAACAACTGGTTCAAACCGTTCGCTGCGCTCACTGGGACGGGCTGAAGCCCAATGTCATCAACTTTAGAAATTATCCATAAATATCATATAATTAGCGCCAAAATCAGTGCACGGGAGAAGCCCTTTTGACTACCTATACCGCATCGCTTGACACCGCCAGCCAAACCCTGATCTGAAAATTGTACAAAAAATAACCACTCCGCTCGATTGCCCCGCCTTCATCGCCGCCCACCGCCAGCATCCTCAAGACTTTACCCGCCGACGCCAGCTCACCTTCAGGAACCTTGTCCTGTTCCTGCTCAATCAGCCGCGCACCGCCCTGCAAACCGAACTCGATCAGTTCTATCGTGTGCTTAACCAGGCGTCGACCGAGACGCAAATGGTCACTGCGCAGGCCTTCTGCAAGGCGCGCAAAAAGCTCAACCCCGAGGTGTTCGAGAGTCTTAACCGCCTCCTGCAACAACAGATCGACAGCCTCGGGCTGCGCCAGAAGTGGCGTGGGCTGAGGGTGCTCGCGGTGGATGGCTCGACCGTGCATTTACCGCTGGAGTCGGCCATGGCGACCTTCTTTGGCAGTCACTCTGGCTTTCCCATGGCTCGCTTGTCCACACTCTACGAAGTCGCTGACGGTCAAACCCTGCATAGCCTGATTGTGCCTTTGGCTGTCGGCGAGCGCGATTGCGCCCATCTGCACCTTGAGCATCTGCCCGCAGACAGCCTGACGCTGTTTGACCGTGGTTACCCTGGGCACTGGTTATTCGCGCTGTTCGCGCAGCAACAGCGGCACTTTCTGATGCGCCTGCCCTGTGGCTATAGCGCCCAGGTCAAAGCGTTTCAGCGCTCTGGTCAAGTCGAAGACACACAGCTTTTCGTGGCCAACCATCCTGAAGCACGTCTGTTCTGCTCCGAGGCTGGCGTTGATCCTGCCAGCCAGATCGAGCTGAGACTGATCCGGGTCGAGTTAGCCAACGGCGAAAGCGAGGTATTGCTGACCTCGCTACTGGATCGAGAAGCCTTCCCCGCTGAGGTGTTTGCCGAGCTTTACCACCGCCGCTGGGGCATCGAAACCGACTTCCGTCGCCTCAAACAAACTTTGACGCTGGACAACTTCAGCGGCCGCAGCGTGACCGCTGTAAAGCAGGACTTTTATACCGCTCAACTGTTGAAGAACCTGGCGCTGTTGATGCAGCACCTGCTGCAGCCGGTTATCGACCAGCGCCATAAAGACCGCAAGCTGCGCTGGAAAGTCAACTTCACCCAAAGCGTGTCACGGCTCAAAAATACCCTGGTCGAGCTGCTGGTGCGGCCCAGTGCTCAGGGGCTGAGCAATGTGCTGGCCTTGATGGCTAAAAGCCTCAGTGCCGTACGCTCAGGCCGTAGCTTTGTACGCCAACGCAAACGCGCAGCCAGCCGAGGTTGTGAGGGCTACAAACCAACGCGCTGAAGAAACACTACCGCCCAATCTCCGTGCAAAAAAGCTGGCCACAAGCGGTCGGCATAGGCTCGCCCGGAGAACGAGAAATCTCGCCTAGAAAGCCGGAACAGACGATCATCACATCACCGCTAGCCCTGCTAGCTCAACTGATTGAATGACAGAGGCCTGGTCATCGCCCGACGGCCATGGCGCCTGGCCGCTTCGAGGGGCTTGCCTTGGGCAGGGCTGCGGCTTAGGTTGATGACATTGGGCTGAAGCCCGCCCCTTAACCAAACGTTAGAGCTAGAAACATGGAAACTGTTGTCGACCTTTACAACGCAGTCAGAGATCGATATCCAGAGATCAGTGAGGCCGCCGACAGAGTTCACGCAAAAACGTGGGGCGAGCCTGATCCTGAATTTGCATATTCTTGGTTCGAAAGCCTCGCATATACCTTGAACAGCAGCATGGATAAAGGCATTAACGCCAACAGTTACATGAAGCTATTTTCATTTTTCAATCAAACATTGCAAGGCTGCGCCCCAGAAATAAAAAATTGCATTGACGTAGCGTTTGTCGAAAACCTATTTTGGCAAGTACCTAGTGACAAAGCTGAACCATATTGGGCAAAGCTGCCAGCATCGCTCAAAGAGCTATACATAGGGTTTCATAACCGTGCACCGCTCTAACAATTGGTTCAAACCGTTCGCTTCGCTCACTGGGACGGGCTAAAGCCCGCCTCTTAACCAAACGTTAGGCCTCTCCATGGATCCGCGAGCGTTAGTTGTATACTTAGAATCGCCATACAGCGAACAACGCTGCGATCAACCCACGGCACATGAAATCGTTCTTGCGGGTTTACAAGCCCCGTCAGAATATTGGGTTGGTCTTGCAGTTAGCTGGCTAGAGCAAGGAGCGCCGGCCAACAGTGACATCATTCAAGAATTAAACTCAATTGTGAATAACAAATATTTTTCACAGAGAGTTCGGCATCATTCATTCGCTCTTGTTAAGAAGTGGTACCGAGCTAATGGCACAGCCTAACCATCGGTTTAAATCGTTCGCTTCGCTCACTGGGACGGGCTAAAGCCCGCCCCTTAACCAAACGTTAGCTACCTTAGGAGAGAGCGTGCGCGCCATTCTAGATCAGCAAAAATCAATCGAAGCGCATGTGACAGATTTCTTCAAAGGCTGCCCTGTAGAAATTTTTTCATGGGAAATAGGAAATATAAAAGAAAGCCATCCGTTCTTCCGAGTCATCCGTGTGCGGCAAGAGAAAAAATGGATATACATTTCAAATGGAGCATCTATCTCAAAGAGAGGGGGTAATTATGGCTGCGAATTTTTCATCATTACTCCTATTGAAGATCCTTTGATGGTAGAGCTTTTAGCCATGGTTGCGCATTATCACTCTGCACCGGAATTCGCCCCCCTAGATGTAGGCACCACTGTTGCCATAGGTCAGCCTTGGGTAGAAGGTTCTGTCTGTAATAATCTTCTAGTATCCCTTCCTTATCCCTTTGGTCCGCCCCTAGAGTGGCTTCACATCAGTAAAGATACTCATGTACGGTTTGCTTGGCTCGTGCCCATTACGGATGATGAGGTTGCTTATGCTCAAGAACATGGAGTTGAAGCGCTTGAAGATATATTTGAAAAGGCACAACTTAACTGCATTAACGTTAACCGTTGCTCAGTTCTTGCAAACGGCAGCTAAAACAAAAGGTGACAGATTTGTTTTCCTGTCTAGCGCCTTTCGCCCGATCGCAAAGCGCCATGTTTCCCGGCCCAAACCCTTGCGGTCAAGCCCTTCAAACGCCAGAAACGAAAAAGCCCCGTCAGTGATGATGGGGCTTTTGCTTGGCTGTCTGGAGCGGGTGATGGGAATCGAACCCACGGCTCTAGCTTGGGAAGCTAGGGTATTACCATTATACGACACCCGCAGCGGGTGCCTTTATACCGGAACTCGACCCAGGAATAAAGCGCGGAGCTTGGCGACAGACGCATCCGCTCCGCGCTCGGTGCCCGTCATACCGCCATCGCCTGCAGTTCGCGCAGGTCGCCTTTGGCTGGCAGTTGCAGGCGTTTGCTGGGGGCGTTGAAGAAGTCCAGCAGCACGCGTTGGGTCTGCAGCCAGGCGGCCTTGTGTTCCATGTCGAGGAAGTGGCCGGCGTCGTTGATCACGGCGAACTGGGCGTGGTCGATGTGCTGGGCGAACAGGCAGGCGTCTTCCACCGAGGTGTATTCGTCGCGGTCGCCGTTGACGAATATCAGTGGGATATCGATGGCCTGCAGGCATTCCTTACCGCAGTTTGCTTCCATGCTCAGCACCTGCTTGATGTGCGCGTACATCTGCCGGTACTCGTGCTCGTCGAGGGTGCTGACGTGCTTGTGGTTGAAGCGCTTGAACAGCGACGGCAGGTGTTTGCCGATGGTGCTGTTGACCAGCAGGGCGACGTTGTCGCGGTCTACCGAGCCGAGGAAGCGCAGGCCCTTGTGCAGGTAGTCGAGCATCGGCACGTTGAGGATCGGCGAGAAGGAGCAGATGGCGGCCTTCTCCAGCGTTGCCGGGCGTTGGGCCATGGCGAGCAGGGAGGCGACGCCGCCCCAGGAGAAGGACATCAGGTAGTTGGCGCCGTAGTGGTCGATCAGGTGCAACAGGATCGCCGCTTCATCTTCCTTGGTGATGGGCGTGAAGTCGCTGTTGTAAGGCTTCGACTGGCCGGCATAGGGCAGGTCGAAGGCCACCACGTTGAACTGCGGCTGCAGGTACTTGACCGTTTGCGTGAACGAGGCGGTGGTCGCCAGAGAGCCATTGACCAGGATGATGGTCTTGCTTGCTGCCGGGTTGCCGTAGAACTCCGTGTGAACCTTGTACTTCCTGTTGATCTCGACGACTGCGGTTTCTGGCCTCATGTCGTTTCCTCCTGGCGCAAGTGTGTCAAGGCGAGCGGGCGGCCGTTCGCATTTGATTGAGCAGTCAGAAAAGCGCCTGAGCGTGACAGCTTGATGTCAGGCTGGAGATTTTTGTAAGTATCGGAATTTCAAGCAGTTAGGATCGAAACAGGCGAGCGCTCCAGGCCTTTTCAGGGCCTTGGAGAGGGCGGTGTTACCAGGCAGGAATCCAGTCGGCGCAGAGCGCCAGCAACTGAAAGAACGTATAGCTGTCTCGTAGTGACCGGCTGGTCATCTCGAGACTTATGGTTCGATTCAAGCAGTTACCTTGCAGCTACGCAAGGGTGAGTCACATCTTTGTAGCTGATTGGGGCTGCCGTTGGTCGGGTAGTCAGATTACGGGTGCAGGAGGCGATCAGACGCTGGCTATTTCAGCGGCGGTCAGCGCGCGGTATTGGCCGGGCGCGAGCTGCGGGTCGAGAACGATTTCGCCCATGCTTTCGCGGTGCAGGGCGACGACGCGATTACGGAAGTGGCCGAACATGCGCTTGACCTGATGGTAGCGCCCCTCGAACAGGGTCAGCCGGGCTTGGTGGCTGCTCAGTACGTCGAGCTGGGCGGGCAGGGTGGTGAGGTCTTCGAAGGCGAAGTACAGGCCTCTGGCGAAGATCTCGGCGTACTCGGCGGTGATCGGCTGCTCGGTGGTGACGTGATAGACCTTGGGCTTGCGCTGCTGCGGCTGGGTGATGCGCCGCGACCAGCGCCCGTCGTTGGTGATCAGTAGCAGGCCGCTGGTGTTCAGGTCGAGGCGGCCGGCCAGGTGCAGGTCGTGCTTGTCCGGCTCGTCGAGCAGATCGAGGACGGTGCGGTGTTCGTCATGCTCGGTGGCGCTGACCACGCCGACCGGCTTGTGCAGCATCCAGTAGCGCGCGCTGCGTCCGGCCTGCAGCAGTTCGTCATCCAGCTCGACGCGCTGGAAGTCGCGCACCTCATGGCGCGGGTCGTGGACGATTTCGCCATCGACGCGCAGGCGCCCGGCGCTGATCAGCAGGCGGCTGTCCTGGCGGCTGAAACGGGGGAAGTTGCTGAGGAATCGATCCAGGCGCATGGCTCAATCGCGCTCGCGGGGCTCAGTGGCTTTTAGCGCACCCGCGCAGGCCGGGCACAGGCAGGCCTGGTTGCGTTGCTCGGGTGTCAGGCGCTGCAGCGCAGCCGGGTCGATTTGCGCGTCGAAGCACCAGCAGGGTTCGTCACACCCAGCGGCGACGCTGCACTGGTTGCTCTTGCCGCATAGCGGGCAGTGTTGAGTGTCCATCAGAGATCAATGCAGACACGGTCGCGCCCGGCCTGCTTGGCGCGGTACAGGGCGCGGTCGGTGCGGCCGAGCAGGGCGTGCAGGCTCTCGCCGGCTTGCCACTGGCTGAGGCCTAGGCTGACGGTGACTTGCAGGCTCTGGCCTTCGACTTGATAGCGCTGTGCGGCGCAGTGCTGGCGCAGCTTCTCGGCCAGGTCGTGGGCGGCCTGGCGGTCGGTGTTCTTCAGCAGCAGGATAAATTCCTCGCCGCCCCAGCGGCAGAGAATGTCGGACTGGCGCAGGGTGCCGCGCAGTTGCTGGGCGAAGTCGTGCAACACCTGGTCGCCGGAGAGGTGGCCGTGCTGATCGTTGACCCGCTTGAAGTCGTCCAGGTCCAGCAGCACGGCGCACAGCGGGCTGTTGTCGCGCTGCGCTTCCTGTAGCGCCTGTTCGGCGAGGATGTCGAAGCCGCGGCGGTTGGGCAGTTCGGTGAGGCTGTCGGTGGTGGCCAGGGCGGCGATACGACGTTGGTAGCGGCCTATCGCCAGGCTCACCAGGGTCAGCACGATGGCCGTGACCAGCAGGCACAGCATCAGGTTGATGTAGAGCCCCTGGCGAATGCCGACGAGGGCGGTGTTCTGTTTGTCGACGAACAGATACCACTCCAGCTCGGGGATATAGCGCACGTTGAGAAAGTGCTCGTGGCCATGCTCCCGATATTCGAACTGGCCGCTTTGTGGCGTGGGCAGTTTTGCCATCAGGCCGTCGAGGCCGGGTACATCGGCTAGCGAATCGCCGACCTGGGCGCCGGTGAGGGTGATGCGTCCGGTGGTGTCGACGAAGTAGACGCTGCGCTCGTAGCGTGCCTGGTAGTCGTCGATCAGCTTGACCACGGCATCGACGGCCAGGCCGACGCCGGTGGCGCCGATGAAGCTGCCGTCGTAGTCGAGCACCTTGTAGTTGATGAAGATGGTCAGGCGGTCGGCATTGGCCAGGTCGACGTCGACGTTGATCTCATAAGGCTCTTTCAGGTCACGTACGCGGTAGTACCAGACGTCGCGCGGCTCGTCCGGCTTGACCTGCTTGAGCACGCCCTTGGCCTGGTAGTAGGTATTGGTCTTGTCGGAGACGAAGAAGCTGGTGAAGGCGCCGTAATGCTCCTGTACTTCGCGCAGGTAGCGGGTCATCTGCCCGTCGTCCTGTTCGCCGGCCAGCACCCAGTCACGCAGGAAGGTGTCACGGGCCATCATCGAGGAGATGAGGATGGGGCGCACCAGGTCCTTCTGGATTTCCGAATAGACGGTGTCGGAGGTCAGCGGCAACTCGGTGTTGATGATGTGGTCACGGATTGAGTCGCGCGAGGCGTAGTAGCTCAGCAGTGAGGTGGTGAGAAAGCCGCTACCGAGCAGGAACAGGAGCAATAACACCAGCGAGGTTTGCGTGTGCCGCTTGGGGCGCAGGGACATGGGTGAATCCGGGGCGGTTGATGGCGTGATGCTAGCGTGTCGGGGTGGGATAGCGCCAGTTGTGATCACGATCGGTGTTGTTATAGGGGGATGAAACCTGGCGTTATGCCAATCCGGCAAGGCGAGCAAGGCAGCCTTGCGTAGGAGCACCGCCTCGGGGCGAAGCTTTGCGAGCCGTATTCAGCCAGGTTCGCGGCGGGGCGCCGCTCCAGGTTGGGTGCAGCGACATTTAACCGGGTGGCTGGTTTTCCCGGATTGCATCCGGGCTACGGGACTGTAGGAGCGGATTTATCCGCGATTGTGTTTGCCGATATTGCGGGGGGCATGAGGCGGTCGCGGCTAAAGCCCCTCCCACAGGATGTTCGGGGCATTGTGGGAGGCGCTTAAGCGGCGATTTTTTCAGGCTTCTTCCAGTACCACCACGCGCTGCCCGGCACGCACGGGCGAACCCGGTTGCACGCGCACTTCGCGTACGGTGCCTGCCATTGGGGCGGTGAGCGGGATCTCCATCTTCATCGACTCGAGGATCACCAGCACATCGCCAGCCTGCACCTGCGCGCCAGCTTCCACCTGCACCTGCCAGAGGTTGCCGGCGATATGGCTTTCGATGCCGTGTTGGCCGGCTGCCAGCGGGGCGTCATCGCCGAGTTCGGCGGCTACTTCCTCGACTTCGAAGTGCGCCTGGCCGCTGTCGATCCAGCGCTGGCGCTCGGCATCGAAGGCGGCGCGCTGCTGCTGGCGGAAGGCGGCGATGCCGTCGGCTTGGTCATCGAGAAACTGTTGGTAGTCAGCCAGGGCCAGTTCGCTGTGCTCGATGCGCAATGGGTAGCGGCCCAGCGGGAAGTCGCGGCGGATGCGCAGCAGCTCGTCCGCCGATACCGGGTAGAAGCGGATCTGGTCGAAGAAGCGCAGCAGCCAGGGCTTGCCATCGAAGGCTTCGACCGCGCGGTAGCGGTTCCACATCTGCAGGGTGCGGCCGACGAACTGGTAGCCGCCTGGGCCTTCCATGCCGTACACGCACATGTAGGCGCCGCCGATGCCGACGGAGTTTTCCGCCGTCCAGGTGCGCGCCGGGTTGTACTTGGTGGTGACCAGGCGGTGGCGCGGGTCCAGCGGCGTGGCCACCGGCGCGCCGAGGTAGACATCGCCCAGCCCCATGACCAGGTAGCTGGCGTCGAACACCGTGCGGTACACCTCGTCGAGGTTTTCCAGATCATTGATGCGGCGGATGAACTCCAGGTTGCTTGGGCACCAGGGGGCGTCCTTGCGCACGGTGGTCATGTATTTGTCGATGGCCAACTGGCAGGCCGGATCGTCCCAGGACAGCGGCAGGTGGACGATACGCGACGGCACCTTGAGGTCGCGCGCGGCGCAGACGGCGTCCCACTCGCCGGCAACGATATCGAGCAGCGTCTGCAGGGGCAGGGTTTCCGGTTGGTAATGCACCTGTAGTGAGCGGATGCCTGGTGTCAGGTCGATCACGCCGTCCAGTTGTTTGGCCTCCAGTGCCTGCATCAGCGCATGACCACGGAAGCGCAGCACCAGGTCGAGCTCGGGTGCACCGATTTCCAGCAGCAGGTGGGTGTCGCCGGACAGACGCGCGACCAGGCGGGTGTCGGCTTCGCCGATGTCGAGGACAACAGGGCTTTGTAGCCCGGATGCAATCCGGGGGCTGTTTGACGCAGCTGCCCCGGATTTCATCCGGGCTACGGTCGCGTCTGTAGGAGCGGATTTATCCGCGATTTCGGTGTTGCCTGCATCGCGGCTAAAGCCCCTCCCACCGAGTTTGGCGTACTCACGTGCATTGCTTTGCGCCAACCCCCGCGCAGTAGCGATATCCACCGGCACGAAGCGCACCTTGTCACCGGCCTTGAGCTGGCCGAGCTGCCACAGGTCGGCTTCGATGATGGTCACCAGGCAGACGAAGCCGCCGAGGCTCGGGCCGTCCGGGCCGAGGATCACCGGCATATCGCCGGTAAAGTCCACCGCGCCGATGGCGTAGGGGTTGTCGTGGATGTTGGAGGGGTGCAGGCCGGCTTCGCCGCCGCTGTCGCGCACCCATTCCGGTTTCGGGCCGATCAGGCGTACGCCGGTGCGGCTGGAGTTGAAATGCACTTCCCAGTCGGTGGCGAGGAAGGTGTCGATGTAGCGCTCGCTGAAGTATTCCGGCGCACCGTGCGGGCCGTAGATCACCCCCAGTTCACGCACGGCGGGCAGGGCGGGGCAGAGTTCGGCAAGCAGTTGTGCGCCACTACTGGTATCGGTCAGCGGTAGCAGGTGCAGCACGTCGCCAGCACGCAGGGCGCGGCCGCCGTGGCCGCCGAACTGGCCGAGGGTGAAGGTGCTCTTGCTGCCCAGGTAGTCCGGCACCGGAATGCCGCCGCGAATGCTCAGGTAGCTGCGCGCGCCGCTACCCGCGATGGTGCCGAGCGCCAGGGTGCTGCCGGCTGCGATCAACAGCGCGGTGTTCATCGGCTGTTCTACGCCATCGATACTCAGGGGAATTTCGGCGCCGGTCACGGCCACCACGGCGTCGGTATTGAAGCGCAAAAGCGGGCCGCTCATGGTGATTTCCAGGCCGGAAGCGCCTTCCTCGTTGCCCAGCAGGCGGTTGCCCAGGCGCAGGGCGCGGCTGTCCATCGGCCCGGACGGCGGTACACCGACGGCCCAGTAGCCGAGACGGCCGGGAAAGTCCTGCACGCTGGTCTGGGTGCCGGCGCTGAGCACTTCGAAGGTGCTGGCCTGGTAGAGCAGATTCTCCAGGCAGCGCGTCCAGGGCTTGCCGCTGGCGAATGGCGCATCGCTGAGGATCTGGCGCAGGTAGTCGCGGTTGCATTCCACGCCGTACAGCACGGAGTCGGCCAGGGCCTTGTCCAGCGCGGCGCTGGCCTGCCCGCGGGTTGGCGCCCAGGTGATCAGCTTGGCGATCATCGGGTCGAAGTAGGGCGGAATCTCGCAGCCGGCCTCGACCCAGGTGTCGATGCGCAGGGCTTTGCCGTCGGCTGGCGGGAAGGCGACGGCGGTGAGCAGGCCGGGGCTGGGCTGAAAATCGCGGCCCGGATCTTCGGCATACAGCCGCGCTTGTATTGCGTGACCAGACGGCTGGAGCGTCTTGGCCAGTTCGCTTAGCGGCGCCAGGTCGCCGGCAGCCAGCTCGATCATCCAGCGCACCAGGTCGACGCCCCACACCTGTTCGGTGACGCCGTGCTCGACCTGCAGGCGGGTGTTTACTTCGAGGAAGTAGAAGCGCTCGGCCTCGCTGTCGTAGACGAACTCGACGGTACCGGCGCTGCGGTAATTCACGGCCTTGGCCAGCTTGATTGCCGCTGCGCACAGCTCATCCGCCATGCCGGCCGGCAGGTTCGGTGCGGGGGTTTCTTCCAGCACCTTCTGGTTACGCCGCTGCACCGAGCAGTCGCGCACGCCGAGGGCTAGCACTTCACCCTGGCCGTCGCCGAACACCTGCACTTCCAGGTGACGGGCGCGCTGGATGTACTTCTCGATAAACACGCCGCTGTCGCTGAAGTTGTTCTGGCCCAGGCGCTTGACTGCCTCGAAGGCGTCACTCAGTTCTTCTGCCGAGCGGCACACGCGCATGCCGATGCCGCCACCGCCGGCGGTGCTTTTCAGCATCACCGGGTAGCCGACCTGCTCGCCGGCTACCAGCGCGGCGTCGAGGTTTTCCAAAAGCTCAGTGCCTTCGAGCATCGGCACGCCATGCTGCTCGGCCAGGGCGCGAGCGGTGTGCTTGAGGCCGAACACGCGCAGTTGCTCGGGTGTCGGGCCGACGAAGGCGATGCCAGCCGCTTCGCAGGCTTCTGCGAAGGCTGCGTTCTCGGAGAGAAAGCCGTAGCCGGGGTGGATGGCTTTTGCGCCAGTCTGCTTGGCAACGGCGAGGATCTTGTCGACTACCAGGTAGGTCTGCGCGGCCGGGCCGTCGCCGAGGGAGAAGGCTTCGTCGGCCTGCTGGATATGCAGGCTGGCGGCGTCGGCTTCGGAGTACACGGCGACGCCGCCGACGTTCAGGTCACGCAGCGTACGCAGGATGCGGCAGGCGATGGCGCCGCGGTTGGCGATTAGCAGTTTCTCAAACATCAGGGTGACCCTCGAAGGTCATGGCGGGCCGTCCCGCCGTCATTCGTCATGTGCCACGGTCGTCCGTGGCAGAAAAGTCGTTGCGGTTGGTGGATGTAAAAAGCGACATCCACCCTACGAGCTCGATCCGGTGGGAGGGGCTTTAGCCGCGAAGCTTTTGCGGTCAATCGTTCGCGGCTGAAGCCCCTCCCACAGAGCGCTCTCCGCCGGCCGTTGGCGGGTTTCACCCGGCCTACGTCAATCCCACACCAGCACTTCGGCGGGGGTCGGGTTCCAGCCGTTGCACGGGTTGTTCAACTGCGGGCAGTTGGAGATCAGCACGATCACATCGACCTCGGCGCGCAGCTCCACGTATTTGCCGGGCGCGGAGATGCCGTCCTCGAAGGTCAGGCCGCCCTCCGGCGTTACGGGAACGTTCATGAAGAAGTTGATGTTGGCGCCGATGTCGCGCTTGCTCAGGCGGCCGTCGTGCAGGCTGGCCCGCAGGAAGTTGTCGCGGCAGCTATGCATATAGCGCTTCTCGAGTGCGTACCTGACGGTGTTGCTCTCCTGGGCGCAGGCGCCGCCGAGGGTGTCGTGGCGGCCGCAGGTGTCGGCGACGATGGTCAGCAGCGGCTTGCCGAGGTTGGAGTAGAGCACCGTGCCGGTGGTCAGGTAGACGTTGTTCTGCTTGCGCAGGGTGCGCTGCGGGTCGAAGCGTTCACGCGGGTTTTTCGCGGCGAAGAACAGGGTGTCGATCGCCTGGTTGCCTTCCAGATCATGCAGGCGCAGGGTCTGCCCGGCCTTGACCTCGAACAGGTAGGGCTCGCCCGCCGGGATGGTGTGGCGGAACACGGCGGTTTCGGGGTGTAGGTTGCTGGCAGTAAGGCTCATCGGACTGTCCTCGATAGCGTTTACTGGGCTCCCGCCTTCGCGGGAGTGACGGGGGCGGCGTCATCCCCGCGCGGGCGGGGACCCATTCAAATGTACTGGCGTTCGGTGTTGTGAAAGCCCCGGCCGTTTTCCGGGCGCGAGGTGCGGCACAGCACGGTGATGCCGTCGCTGTCGACCTTGCTCCAGGTCAGTTGCACCGGCTTGGGTGCGTACTGCGGGTTGGGGTCCATCGGGTGCTGTAGGGCGGTGAGCACCACCAGGGTGTCCATCGGCGCGTACAGCTCGATGTAATCGCCGGTTTTGCTGTTGTCGGGCTGGAAGTGGAAGGCGCCGTTTGCGTCGACGTCCACACGGCTGAACAGGTTGAGGTTCATCAGCAGATCCAGCAGGTTCAGATCCCACTTGCCCATTTCCACCAGCAGGTTGTCCATGCCGTTGCGGAAGAAGCCGTTGCGCAGTTCCTGGTAGCGGCCCTGGCCGTACTTCTCCAGCACCTCGTCGGCATTCAGCACGCCGCCGAAGCTGTCGTGCCAGCCGCAGGTGTCAGCCGTGATCGCCGCCAGCACCTTGCCCATGTCCGAGTACAGGCAGTGCCCGGCGCTGAGCTTGGCGGTGTGCTGGCACTTGAGGGTGTCGGGCAGGTTCAGGCGCTCGCTCTTTTCCGCTGCGTTGAACAGCAGCAGGCTGACGTTGGCGCCGCCTTCGATATCGGTGATGCGCAGCAACTGGCCGCGCTTGAGGATGAAAGAGGTGTGGCTGCCGCCGGGTACGGTTTCTTCGTACAGGGTCGGGCGCAGGGTAAGGGCAGAGTTCATGGGGACCTCGGGGTCAAAGCCTGGTCGTCAGGCGCCGGCAGGGCGCCTGATTAGCGTTGCGATGTGGTTTAGGGCGTAGGCTTCAGAGCTTGCCGTCGACGGCCATCTGTATGTAGCTGGGATCGAAACGCAGCTTGATGTTGGCGCTGTCTCCGGTAGTCACGTCGCCCGCGAAGGTCATGCCGATGGCGTCAGCACTACGGGCGCCTTCGCCGAGGATGCCGTGCTCGAAGCTGAAGTTGGCGACCTTGGTCATGGTCTCCGGCAGGGCCGGGCTGGTGACGAAATCCAGAGTTTCCTTCGGTGTGTAGAACAGCTTGGTGGTCGCCAGTTGGGCCTGGAAACCGGCCAGGTCGGTGCCGGAGGCCTTGGCCATTTCTGTCAGGGCTTCGCTGGCTTCGGGCGTGCCGGACTGCATCAGTTCGAGAATCTCGAACCAGGCGCCGACCAGGGCTTTGCCGAAGTCGGGGTTGTCCTGCAGGGTCTGGGTGTTGACCACCATCATGTCGAGGATTTCACCGGGGATCTTCGAGGAATCGAACACCAGGGTGCTGCCGGGCTGAGCGATGATCTCGGCGAGCATCGGGTTCCAGGTGGCGGCAGCCTGCACGCTGGGGGTGGTATAGGCGGCGATGATGTCGGCGTCGGAGGTGTTCACCACCTTCACGTCACGCTCGCTGAGGCCAGCGGTTTCCAGTGCGCGGGCGAGGAAGTAGTGGGACACCGACAGTTCCACCAGGTTGACCTGCATGCCCTTGATGTCGGCCAGGGTTTTGCCCTCGCCCTTGATCAGCAGGCCGTCGTTGCCATTGGAGTAGTCGCCGACGATCAGCGCGGTGGAGTCCACGCCACCGGCGGCGGGGATGGTCAGGGCGTCCATGTTGGTCATGGTGCAGCCGTCGAACTGGCCAACGCTGTACTGGTTGATGGATTCGACGTAGTCGTTGAGCTGCACGACATCGATGTTGATGCCGTATTTTTTCGCCCATTTGTCGACGATGCCGGAGGTGCTGGCATAGCCCCAGGGCATCCAGCCGGCGTAGAGCGTCCAGCAGACGCTGAAGCTGTCTTTCTTCTCGGCATGAGCGCTGAAGCTGAGCACCGCAGCCAGACCGGCAACGGCGAAGGAGAGCAGACGGTACTTGCGCATTTGGAACCTCCAGTCTTGGTGAGTACGGGCAGGAGTCGCGGCACGTTTCGAATGGTTCGAAAGGCGCGTTCTCCCGGGCTTTTATCCCGCCGTGTAACCTCACTGGAGGTCGATGACTCTCGGACCAGCACTTGCCAGGCAAGTCGGAACCCTAGTCATCCATTTCGCAAATTGTGGTGCCGCGATTCCGGGTAATTCCGGTTTTAACCTGCACACCCAGGCTTTAGCGAATAGCGTGCCAGCTCGCCGAAGCCCGTGGTTGGGCGCGCTGGCGAGGCTGCTTGCGGTTTGCGTGCTGCCTGATGGGGCCTGAGTGACGTTCATTGCACCGTTCGGGGGCGGTTCGGCGCGCGGCATCGCCGATCGATGGCGCTCAGGCGGTGGCATGGAAATCGCTATCGATCCTGTTGCAGGGGCGGCCTTGCTGCCGCCTTCGGGACGACCCGACCCGCTGCTCGTCTGGACGACCAGGTAACTCACTTGTTCAAGGGAGATTGCCATGGCGCATAGCCATTTCACGTCCATTCCTCTGATCGACGTTGCCGGCCTGTATGCCGACGACCCTGCCGAACGCCAGCGCGTTGCCGATGAGCTGGGCCGTGCGGCCCGCGAAGTCGGTTTTCTGCAAATCACCGGGCACGGCATTTCGCGCACGTTGCGTGACGGGCTGATCGACCAGGCACGCCGCTTCTTCGCTCGCCCGCTCGACGAGAAGATGCGCTTCTATATCGGCCAGTCGAGCAACCACAGCGGCTACGTGCCGGAAGGCGAGGAGCAGTTCGCCGATGGCGGCAAGGATCTCAAGGAAGCCTACGACGTCAATTACGACTACACCGAGGCGGCGCAGGTCTACCCGCTGCTGGGGCCGACCCAGTGGCCGGATTCGGCGGACTTCAAACGCGAGGTCAGCGCCTACTACCGCGCCGCGTTGGCTCTTGGCGACACGCTGTTTCGTGGCTTCGCCCTGGCGCTGGGGCTGGCCGAGGACAGCTTCGCCGGCATCACCCGCCGCCCCACCAGCCAGTTACGCATGATCCATTACCCGCTCGACCCCGACCCGGTGGCTGACCGTCCCGGTATCGGCGCGCACACCGACTACGAGTGCTTCACCATTCTTTTGCCCACCGCCGAAGGCTTGCAGGTGCTCAACGGCGACGGGCAGTGGATCGATGTACCGCTGGTGGAGGACGCCTTCGTGATCAATATCGGCGACATGCTCGAAGTGCTCAGCAACGGTCATTTCGTTGCCACCTCGCATCGGGTGCGCAAGGTCAGCCAGGAGCGTTTCGCCTTCCCGTTGTTCTGCGCCTGTGACTACCCGACGCGCATCGCGCCGATTGCCGGCCTGCCGGCGCGCGGTGAGCGTGTGTACACGCCTGTGAGCTGCGGTGATCACCTGTTCGCCCAGACCGCGCAGACCTTCCGCTATCTGCGCGAGCGGCTGGAGGACGGTTCGCTGCAACTGCCCGATGGTGCGGCGGGTTTGTCCAGCTTTGGTCAAGGCCGCCGGGAGGTGACGGCATGAACTTGCTGGAACTGGCGGCACGTTACCCACAGCGCGCCGAGGGCGGTGTGCCGGACTGGATGCTCGGGCACTTTCGCCGCCGTAGCATCAGCTTCGCCGATGGCCGCAGCGACCAGCGCACGCAGGTGCATTGGCTGCAAAGCCGTACCTTTACCATCGACCTGCGCTTGCCGGACGCGCCCGCGCTGCCGGTGCGGGCCTGGCAGGAGTACGACGCCGCCGAGTTGCGCCAGCTTGCCAATCACGAGGGTTGGGTGGCCGATAGCGTCTGGGCGAACGGCTACTTGAGCTGGCACGGCGGCGTGAGCCTGCAACTGCACAACCGCTGGCCGGAACCGGCGCAGTTGCAGCGCATCGGCAACTGCATGATCGAGTTCGGCACCAGCGGCGCCTATGTCGAGGACTGGCGTTTGCAGGCCAGCGGCGGGCCGTTGATCGGCCTGCGCCTGCTGGAGGAGTGCGACGCCGAAAGCAGTGAGGTGCTGCAGCGCGGCGGGGGCCTGATTCTCTGTGGCGACCGGCTTGGCTGGGTGCACGGGCGGGCGGTCGAGCCGGGTGAGTCAGCGCTGCAACTGCGCGAGCGAGCCGAGTTGGCGCGCGGTGATGGCGAGGCGCTGGCTGCGTTGTTCGACTGCGAAACCTCGCTGGCCTATGCCGATCAGCAGGGGCGTTATCAGGTGGCGCTTTCCACCTTGCCGGAGCGGGTAGGGCAGCCCGTATCGCTGGAGGGCTTCGAGCTGCTGGAGGCGGGGCGCGTCTGTCAGTACCTGCAACGGCCGGATGGTCGCACGGTGGTGCGGACCTTCATCATCGATACGCTGGAGCCGGACTGGCGCGCTGAGCTGGCCACGCCGAGCACCGACGAGGCGCAGCGTTGGTTCGCCGCGGAAGGCGAAACGCTGTCGCGGTATCTCGAGGTGTTGAGTTAGCCGGTCGGTAGCTGCCTGATTTACCGCTGAAAAGCTCGCCGCTGAAGCGCCTCCCACGGTTTGGTTCCGGTCGTTTTGTGGGAGGGGCTTTCGGCTCGGGCATCCTGCTTCGCTCTACCTCCTGCATCCATACAGTCGTAGCCGCGACGCTTTGGTTGGATCGAAACGACGGCTCCGTAGCCGGATGCAATCCGGGGAAAACGTGCTGGTGATCCCCGGATTTCATCCGGGCTACAGATGGTTAGCCTGCCGCAATACGCTCGGCCAACTCGCTGGGCAGTTGCACTTGCGTCCGGCGCGCGGCGTTCAGCGGGATGTCGTAGGTGATGCGCGCGCCATAGGCGTTGGGCGCCTGCGGGTCGTGGCGCACCTTGTCGAATACCAGCAGGCGGGTGCCGAGGCTGAAACCTTCGGACAGGTCGTGGGTGACCATGAACACGGTCAGACGGGTTTCCTGCCACAGCTTCAGCAGCAGTGCGTGCATGTCTTTGCGAATGCCGGGATCGAGGGCGCCGAAGGGTTCGTCGAGTAGCAGCATGCGCGGTTGCATCACCAGCGCCTGGGCGATGGCGAGGCGTTGCTGCATGCCGCCGGAAAGCGCGCTGGGGTATTTGTCCAGAGCATGGCCAAGGCCGACCTTGGTGAGGATTTCAGCAGCGCGCTCGCGGGCTTCGCGCTTGGCCGCACCGAATAGCCGGCCGAGCAGCTTCGATTTCGGCAGCTCCAGGCCCAGGGCGACGTTGTCCAGCACGCTCAGGTGGGGGAACACCGAGTAGCGCTGGAACACCACGCCACGGCTCGGATCGGGCTCGTTGGGCAGCGCCTGGCCGCCCAGCAGCAACTCGCCACGGCTTGGCCGCTCCTGGCCGAGCAGCATGCGCAGAAAGGTAGATTTACCGCAGCCGGAGGCGCCGACCAGGGTGCAGAACTCACCCTCGTCGACCTTGAGGTTGAGGCGTTCGAGCACTACCAGGTCGCCGTATTCCTGCCACAGGTTGCGCGCTTCGATAAAGGTGCTGTTCGACTGACTGGCGGAGGCAGCACTGGATTGGCTCATGGCAGGTTCACTCAGCGGGACGACGTGTTGGCTGAACAGGGTCATGCCTTGCCTCCTTCATGCCAGGGGAAGCACAGGCGCAGCACCTGGCGTAGGCCCAGATCCATCAGCCAGGCCAGCAGGGTGATCCACACCACGTAGGGCAGGATCACGTCCATGGCCATGTAGCGACGTACCAGGAAGATGCGGTAACCGAGGCCGTTGGTCGATGCGATGGCTTCGGCGGCGATCAGAAACAGCCAGGCCGAGCCGAGCATCAGGCGCAGCGAGATCAGCAGGCGCGGCATCAGTTGCGGTAGCACCAGGCGCAGGATCAACGTCCAAGAATTGGCGCCCAGGGTCTGCGCCTTGATCAGCAGTTCGCCGGGAATCTCGCGGGCACGTTGCTCGATATCACGAGCGATGCAGGGGGTGATGCCGATGACGATCAGCATCACCTTGGACAGCTCACCCAGGCCGAAGACGATGAACAGAATCGGCAGGATGGCCAGTGGCGGAATCATCGACAGCACCCTGAGCAGCGGTGACAGCGGTGCGCCGAACAGCGGCACGCTACCGGCGGCGATGCCCAGCACTAGCCCCAGCAGTGCGGCGATACCCAGGCCGAGGCCCAGGCGCTGCAGGCTGGAAGCGGTGTCCCGCCAGAACAGGTATTGGCCGCTGCGTTTGTCTTCGGTGAAGGCCAGGCGGTCGATGGCATCGACCATCTGGCTGGCGCTGGGCAGCAGCTTGTCGTTGGGGTTCTCGGCCAGGCGGCTGGTCGAGGCGCTGAAGTAGACGAACAGCAGCAGGGCGAAGGGCAGCAGAATCAGCAGCAGGCGGCCGCTGCGATCCGGGTGGCGGTTGATCAGGCGCATGGGGAGTCCTCGTCGGGCCTGGAACGAAATGCGTGCGCAGCTAGCAGGCGCAAGGGCGCATTGGTGTCGGGCCTTTGGGGGGGACGGCTGGTTGCCGCTGATGCGAGTGGGGCGTACCCATGATGAACCTCCAGTTTGACAGGGGCGGGCAGGAGTTCGCGGCGGTCCCCACGGATGGGGCGCGTTCTCCCGGGCTTTTGTCCCGCCGTGTAACCTCGCTGGAGGTCGCTAGCTCTCGGACCAGTCGCTCGCCTGTGGCGAGCCGGAACCCTAGCCGGCTATTGGCAAATTGTGGTGCCGCGATCCCGGCGAACCGGGTTGTTCCTGCACGCTGTGTCCGTAGCGAACATCGTGCCAGCTAGCCGAGGCGCCTATCTCGCGGGGTTCGTCGCTGCCTACCGTTGTGGGTGCGCGTTATTGGTGCGGGCTGTGATTCGCTTGCTGTGCGATGGGGCGTTACAGCGCCCCTTCGGCCGCCAGTTCCATGTAACGATGGTTGAAGCGCAGCAGAATGCGCTGCGGGTTGCCCAGCGTCTTCTCGCCACTGATTTCGATACCCAGATTGGTCAGACCCATGCCGCTCTTGCCCAGCAGGCCGTGAGCATCGGCGAAGCGCGCGACCCGCTGCATGATGTCCGGCAGTTTGCCGGTACGTGCGAAGTTCAGCGCGCTGCGCGGTGAGTAGAACGAACGCAGGGTGCCCAACTGGGCGTCGAAGTCTTCCGGGGTGGTGTCGGCGGCGGCTGCCATTCTGACCCTGGCCTCACGACCGGCCGGGGTGCGCAGGCCGAGCAGGCGCTGGGTCTCGAACCAGGCGCCGGTCAGCGCGCGGCCGAATTCCGGGTGCTGGGTCAGGGTCTGTGTGCTGACCACGGTGAGGTCGAGGATTTCGCCAGGAATCAGGTTGGAGCTGAACACCTGGCTGACCTCGGCCTTGCGCCGAATCTCGGAGAGGATCGGGTTCCAGGTGATCACTGCATCGCCCTTGCCGGCGAGGAAGGCATCAGCGATTTCGGTGTCGGAGACGTTGATGATGGTCACGTCGCTTTCATCGAGCAGCGCCCACTCCAATGCGCGGCTGAGCAGGTAATGCGAAACCGAGTTCTCCACCAGCAGCACGCTCTTGCCTTTCAGGTCCTGAATTCTCTGACCGCTGCCGCGCAGCAGCAGGGCGTCGGCGCCGTTGGAAAAGTCGCCGATGATCAGCGCGGTGCTGTCCTTGCCGGCAGCAGCGGGAATGGTCAGGGCATCCATGTTGGTCATGCTGCAGGCGTCGAACTGGCCGGCGGTGTAGCGCTCGATGGAAGCGACATAATCCGGCACTTCCTGCACCTGAATGTCAATTCCATACTTGTCCGCCCACTTCTTCACGATGCCCTGTTCGGCGGCGTAGCCCCAGGGCATCCAGCCGGCGAATATCGACCAGCACAGCTTGAAGGTCTTTGGCGCGGCCTGGGCTGTCGGAGCGCCGAGCAGGCAGGCGCAGAGCAGGACGGTGAGCAGGGAGCGAATGGACATGGAAACCTCGGGTTATGGACGAAAGCGGGAAAGCCGGCAGCCTGGCTGCGCGTTCTCCCGGGCTTTTATCCCTCCGTGTAACCCCGCGGCTTCCCGCCGCTGCATGAGGTCGCCGACTCTCGGACCAGCCACTCGCCTTCTGACGAGCCGGAACCCTAGTCGGCCATTGCGATTCGCTGCCACTAACGACCCTGTGCATGGGGCGGCTTTCCGCGGCGCTGAGCAAGCGAATGCCATGCCAGTAGTGTGGCAATGGTTCTGTGCTCTTGTGGTTCTGCGCCGTCGGTCACAGCTGACGAAGTGAATCGCACCTGTGCGAACGGAGGTTGTCTGATCGCTTAGGGATTGTCATCCCGGAGGCCGACATCGGTCGGCGTCGTCCCAGCGGTCACAAGGAGGCCGCCATGCCCTATAAAATCCTGCTATGCGCCTTGCTGCTCTCACTTTCCGGTTGTGCCGTTTACGGTGGTGGCTACGACCGTGGTTATCACAACGGCCATGCCTATCGTTATTCCGATGGCTACCGGGGTGATTACTACAGGCCGCCTGTCTACGTCACGCCTCGTTACTACTACTACGAGGACCGTCGTCAGCATTACCACCCGGCACCACCGCGCCATGTGCCGGCACCACCGCCGCGTCATCACTACGGCCATGATCGCCGTTATCGCGACGGCTACAAGCACCCGCTGCCGCGACACGACTACCGTCGCGATCAGCGTCGCCAGGAACATCGCAGTGGGCAGACCCTGCGCGGCTGGGACAGCGGTCGCAGCACGCAACAGCGCTTTTCCAATGGACGTAGCAACGTTCAACAGCAACGCGGCGGCGAGCGCCGCTGGTAATCCTCTCCTCAATCCGCCGCGTGCCCGGCGCGCGGCGTCTGTTTATCCACCTGACGCATCGCTTCGACCATGGCCGGCGTGGCTGACCACGTTCTGGGCGCCATGCTCAGCATGTCGTCAAACGCCGTGAAACTGCCGCATTTCCCGGCTTTCTGCGTGCCAGGTCATTTCTTATGTGAACGGCATTGGATTCCTGCGGGGGCTAATCCACGAACAATTGCTGCACCACCGAGAAATCCTGCTTGCCCTTGCCCTGCTTGAGCAGCAGGCGGTACAGCTGCAGCGCCAGGGCGCCCATCGGTGTGCTGTTGCCGCTGTGGCTGGCGGTTTCCTGGGCCAGACCGAGGTCCTTGGCCATCAGCTCGGCCATGAAGCCGCCGCTGTAGCCGTTCGATGCAGGGGCGTTCTCCATCACCCCGGGCCAGGGGTTGTACTTTTCCAGCGTCCAGTTGCCGCCGGAGCTCTGCCGCATGATTTCGGCCAGCACCGCTGGCTCCAGACCGTTGGCCACGCCCATGGCCATGGCCTCGGCGGTGGCGATCATCTGCACGGCGAGCACCTGGTTGTTACACACCTTGGCCACCTGGCCGGCGCCTTCGGGGCCGGCATGGAAGATGTTCTTGCCCATGGCGGCGAGCATCGGCCGAGCTCTTTCCAGTGCTTCGGCCTCACCACCCACCATGAAGGTCAGGGTACCGGCTGCTGCACCGCCGGTGCCGCCGGATACCGGCGCATCGAGCAGAGCGATGCCGCACTCGCGGGCGGCGGCGTGCACCTTGCGCGCAGCGTCCGGGGCGATGGTCGAACACTCGATCACCAGCGTGCCGGCAGGCAGCTGCGCAAGCAGTCCTGCGTCGCCCAGGTACAAGCTTTCCACATGACGGCTGGCCGGCAGCATGCTGATCACCACCTGTGCCTGATCGATGGCGTCGGTTGTGCTATCGGCCGCCACAGCCCCTTCGCCGGCCAGGGTATCGACGGCGCTGCGCACCAGGTCGAATACTTTCAGCGGATAGCCCGCCTTGAGCAGGTTGCGGGCCATGGGCAGGCCCATGTGGCCTAGGCCGATAAAGGCGATGGGGGTCATGTTGGTTCTCCTTTTCTTGTTGTTAGCGCGTGAACAGGTCGTTGAGTTCGGTGAAGGAGGCGGCATCCTTGGCGAAGCCGCAACTGCCTTGTTGTAGCTCGCGCGCAGCGCGCAGGAAGCCGCCCAAGGCTGCGCGTGCCAGACTGGAACCGACGCTCACCCGACGAACACCCAACTCGGCCAGCTCATCCAGAGTCAACGCGACGTCGGACAAGCCAATCAATACGTTGACCGGTCGTGGTGCAACTGCACGCACCACAGCATCGATCTGCTCGCGAGTGGTCAGCCCTGGCGCATAGAGCACGTCTGCTCCGGCTTCGGCGTATGCCTCGAGTCGCTTGAGGGTGTCGCGCAGGTCTTGGCGTCCGTGCAGGAAGTTTTCCGCGCGGGCGCAGAGGGTGAAAGGAAAGGGCAGGCTACGTGCCGCGGCCACCGAGGCGCGGATGCGTTCCACCGCCAGCTCCATGGGATAGATGGGCGCATCCGCGTGCCCGCTGGCATCTTCGATGGAGCCGCCCACCAGCCCGCAGGCAGCGGCCTGGAGCAGGGTATCGGCGCAGCCTTGCGGCTCATCGGCGAAGCCGTTCTCCAGGTCGGCCGCCACTGGTAGCGGGGTCGCAGCGACTATGGCGCGGGCATTGGCCAGGGTTTCCTCACGGCTGATCAGACCTTCGCCATCGGGGCGGCCAAGCGCAAAGGCAAGACCGGCGCTGGTGGTGGCCAGGGCCTCGAAGCCCAGGGCCGCGAGGATCTTTGCCGAGCCGGCATCCCAGGGGTTGGGCAGTACCAGCAGCCCGTCGCGTCGATGCAGTGCCTGGAAGGCCAGGGCTTTTTGCAGTTGCGTATCGGCCATGCCGTTACTCCTTGGGTAAGTGTCGTGCCTGTCCTTGTGTGAAGACATTCGTGCCTACGGCTCCTCAGGTCGCGGCTAAAGCCCCTCCCACAGAGGGCGGATGCGTTACAAATCCGCCAATGGGTGTTCGCCCTCCCAGGCCGGCGCAAAGTGCGCTGCGACCACGGCTGCCGGGATTGCGGCCACGTCTGGCCAATGCCAATGCGGCGTTTGATCCTTGTCGATCAGACGGGCGCGCACGCCTTCGGGGAAATCCGGGTGGCGGCAGCAGTTCAGGCTCATGGCGTATTCCATGCGGAACACCTCGGCCAGCGACAGGTGGCGGGCGCGGCGGATCTGCTCCCAGACCAGGTGCGCGGTCAGCGGGCAGCCATGGGCCAGGGTCTTGGCGGCGCGGGCGAGCAGGGCGTCGTCATCCGCTTGCAGGGCGCAGAGTGCGTGCACGGCAGCCGGCAGGTCGGCGACGTCGAGCAACTCGTCGATACGCTCGCGGCGCGGCAACCATTGGGCCGCAGGTAGCTCGCTGCGTGCCTCGTTCTCCAGCGCCCGTAGCAGGCTATGCAGTTGTGCATGCGGTTGCTCGCGCCAGTTCAGTTGCACCAGACCTTCGAGCAGAGCCTCTTGCTGGTCGTCGCGCAGAAAGCGGTCGGCCAGGTTCAGATCCAGTGCATCGCGGGCATTGATGCCAGCAGCGGTGAGACCTAGAAAGAGGCCGAGGCGACCTGGCAGGCGGGTGAGGAACCAGCTGCCGCCGACATCCGGGTACAGGCCGATATTGATTTCCGGCATACCCAGTCGGCTGCTCGGGGTGACGATGCGGGTGCCGGCGCCCTGCATCAGGCCCATACCGCCACCCAGCACGTGGCCGTGCGCCCAGCAGATGAGAGGCTTGGGATAGGTATGGATGCGATGATCGAGGCGATATTCGTCGGCGAAGAAGCGTCGCGCCAGTGCCGGTATTTCGCCTGGCTGTTCGCGACACTGATTGACCAGTTGCACCACGTCGCCGCCGGCGCAGAAGGCCTTGGGGCCGTTGCCGCGCAGCATCACGCAGGCGATGGTCGAGTCTTCTGCCCAGGCCTTCAGGTGTTCGTCGAGTGCTTCGATCATCGGCAGGGAGAGGGCATTGAGGCTCTTCTCCGCGTCGAGGCTGGCGATGCCGATGCGGTAGCCGTGCAGGCTGGGGCGTTCTTCGAATTGCAGGTTCATAGGGGCTTCCTGCGTAGGGTGGATGACGTTTTATCCATCCACCTTACGGGTTTGTGGTGGACGTAAAAGGCGACGTCCACCCTACGGAACGGTAGGAGCTAGCTCTGCTCGCGAAAAGATGGCGTCGCCTGATTCGCGAGCAGAGCTAGCGCCCAGGATTTATTTGTTGCGCCACTGCGGGTCGCGTTTTTCCAGGAAGGCGTTGACCCCTTCGCGGGTGTCGTCGGCATCGAACAGGTCGACGAAACGCTCGCGTTCTTCCGGTAGCCAGGTGTTGGAACCACGCTCGCGGGCGCCCTGGATCAGCGGTTTGATGGTGCGCACCGCCACCGGACTCTGCCGCGCCACCTTGGATGCCAGCAGCAGGGCGGTGCCACGGGCTTCGCCGGTGTCCACCACCTGTTCCACCAGGCCGATGCGCAAGGCGGTTTCGGCGTCGATGCGTTCACCGCAAAGGATCATGCGCTTGGCCCAGCCTTCGCCGACCAGCCAGGGCAGTGCCTGGGTGCCACCAGCGCAGGGCAGCAGACCCACGGAGGCTTCCGGCAGGGCCATCTGCGCCTGGCGTTCGGCGATGCGGATGTCGCAGGCCAGGGCGCATTCCAGGCCGCCGCCCATGGCGTAGCCGTTGATCGCGGCAATGGACACACCGCGGAAATCGCGCAGGGTTTCGAAAGCTTCGCCAAAGCGCCGAGCCATCTCGCGGGCACGGGCCTTGTCGCCATCGGCGAACATGTTCAGGTCGGCGCCAGCGGAAAAGAACTTCGGCCCCTGGCCGGTTACCACCAGGGCATACACTTCGTCGTCACGATTGAGGTGCTCGACCACCTGCTTGAGACCGATCAGCGAATCGCGGTCCCAGGTGTTGGCAGGCGGATGATTGATGGTGATCAGCGCGGTGTGACCGTGCTTCTCCACGGTGAGTTTGTGGGTCAGGTCGAAGATGCCGGACTTGTAGGTTTCGATGGCTGTACTCATGGTCGTCCTCGATACGGATCATTGCTGTAGGAGCGAGCTCTGCTCGCGAACATCGCGCGTTCCTACATAGCGTGGTTACTACAACAGGCGATCGAGCATGCCGCCCTGCAGGAGCAGGCGGCGGGCGACGATCACCCGCATGATCTCGTTGGTGCCTTCCAGTATCTGGTGCACGCGGGCGTCGCGTACCCAGCGTTCCAGCGGATAGTCATTCAGATAGCCGTAGCCACCGTGCAGTTGTAGCGCTTCGTTGCATACATCGAAGCAGTGGTCGGTGGCAAAGCGCTTGGCCATGGCGCAGTACAGGCTGGCCTCGCCGTGGCTCAGGTCGAGCTTGTGCGCGGCCAGGCGCACCATCTGCCGGCTGGCGGTGAGGGCGGTGAGCATGTCGGCCAGCTTGAATTGCAGGGCCTGGAACTCGCTGAGCGCCTTGCCGAACTGCTTGCGTTCCTCGACGTAGCGCAGGCTTTGCTGCAGCGCTGCCTGGGCCGCACCGAGCGAGCAGCTGGCGATATTCAGGCGCCCGCCATCGAGGCCTTTCATGGCGTAGACGAAGCCTTCGCCCTCCGGACCGATCCGGTGGCTGGCAGGGATGCGTACACCTTCGAAAGTGATGGTGCGGGTCGGCTGCGCCTTCCAGCCCATCTTGTCCTCGTTGCGACCGTAACGTACGCCGGGCGCATCGGCAGGTACCAGGAAGCAGGAAATACCCTTGGCGCCATCCTCGCCGGTACGCGCCATGACGATCAGTACCTGTGTGCTTCCCGCGCCGGAGATGAAGCACTTGCTGCCGTCGATCACGTAGTCGTCGCCGTCGCGCCGCGCGCGGGTGCGCAGGTGGGCGGCGTCCGAGCCGGCGTCCGGTTCGGTCAGGCAGTAGGAGGCCAGCGACTGGCCGTTGATCAGCCCCGGCAGCCAGGCATCCTTAAGCGCCTGGTCGGCGAAGCTGGCGAGCATCCAGGTGGCCATGTTGTGGATGGTCAGGTAGGCGGTGGTGGCCACGCAGCCGGCCGCCAGTTGTTCGAAAATCAGTGAGCTGGAAAGCCTGGACAGGCCCAAGCCACCATCCTCTTCGCGCAGATACAGGGCCAGATAGCCCTGTTCAGCTGCGCGGCGAATCACCTCGACGGGGAAGTGGTGCTCGCGATCCCATTCGGCGGCGTGGGGCGTCAGCTCCCGTGCGGCGAAGGCACGGGCGCTGTCGGTGAGCAGGCGTTGTTCATCACTGAGTTCGAAGTCCATGGCATCTCATTGCAAGGTCAGGGGTTGGCCGCCAGCACGACGCTCGGCCTGCCATTCGGCGAGGCTGGGCAGCGCGCTGCTGGCATCGAGGCGGTCGACGATTTCGAAGTAGTCCTGCTTGAGCGGGTCCTTGAGCACCTCGTCGCGCGGCTTGACCTTTACCGCGTAGACCGTCTGCAGGTTCTGGTGGTCGAAGGCACGCCATTGCTGTTCGTCTTTGAGCAAGGTGTAGCGATGGCCTTCCAGCGCCTTGATCAGCGCTTCGCTGTCGAGGCTCCTGGCTCGCGTGGCGGCGTCGGCCCACTGCTGGACGATGCTGTAGGCCGAGGCGGCAGAGCTGGATGGGTACATCTCGTAGCGGGTCTTGAAGGCTTCGACGAAGGCTTCGCCACGCGCGGATTTTTCCAGCGCCGGCACGCGCCAGGTCCAGGGTTCGGTGCCGATCACCCCAGTCATCAGATTGGGGCCGGCCTGTTCGACCATGCTCTGGGTGAGGTTCGGCGCGACGATCTGCATACGCTCGGTCAGGCCAAGATCCTTGGCGACGCGCATGGCGCGCACCAGATCCTCGCCGAACAGCACCAGGGCGAGAATCTCGGCGTTGCTGGCGGCGGCCTGGGTCAGCGCGTCCTGATAGTCGGCCAGGCGCGCCCCCGGGAAGGGTATGCGTACGCTGGCGTGCTGGGCGGCATTGTCGGTGGCGGTGGCCTGGCGCAGAGACGCCTCGCTGGTGTGGCCCCAGGTGTAATCGGCGGTGACATAGAAGTAGCGCTTGTTCGGCAGGGTCTTGCTCAGGTATTGGCCGAGTACCTTGGCGCTCATCCAGGCGTTGTTGCACTCGCGAAACATGTAGCGATGGCCATCCTTGCCAGTGGTGTCATTGGAGTAGGTGAGGGTGCCGAAGTACAGCAGGCCGTGCTGCTTGGCGCGCTTGCCTGCGGCGATGGCGACCGCGCTGGAAGAGCCGCCGAATAGCATCGCCGCGCCCTCTGCAGCCAGCTTGTCGACGTTCTTCTCGGCCTTGGCCGGACGCGAGGCGGTGTCCTTGCTGGACAGGCGCAAAGGTCGGCCCAGCACGCCACCAGCGGCGTTGATTTCATCGATGGCCAGCAGGGCTCCACGCATCTGCGCCAATCCCTCCTCCTTGTATGGTCCGGTGCGCGGGTAGTTGAGACCGAGGGTGATCGGCTCGGCAGCCTGTGCACAGGCGGTAAGTGCGGCCCACAGGGCCAGTGTGGCGGACAGTTGGCGCATTGCAGTTCTCCTTGTTTTTGTTCTGCAGAGAACCGTTTTACGCCGCTCGTCCAGTTCGAGTGATCGTCTATTAGTCTAAGAAACGCTCACCCAGTTCTCATTTCAGCTGAATAGTCATGTTTGGGCCCTCGCCGAGCGGCTTGTCGTCGAACCAGCGGCTGGTGACCGTCTTGGTTTCGGTATAGAAACGCACCGCCTGCTTGCCGTAGGCGTGCAGGTCGCCATAGAACGAGCCTTTCCAACCGGTAAAGGAAAAGAACGGCAGTGGCACCGGAATCGGCACGTTGATGCCCACCTGGCCGACCTCCACTGCGTGCTGGAAATGCCGTGCAGCGCCGCCGGAACGGGTGAACAGGCTGGTGCCGTTGCCGTAGGGGCTGGCGTTGACCAGTTCGATGGCTTGTTCCAGGGTATCAACCTCCATGCACACCAGCACCGGGCCGAAGATCTCCTCGCGGTACAGGCCCATCTTCGTCGTCACGCCACGGAACAGCGTCGGGCCGACCCAGTTGCCGTCCGGGTAGCCTTCTACCTTGCAGTGCGAGCCGTCGAGCAGGCAGTCGGCGCCTTCGGCCTTGCCTTCCTCGATCAGACGCAGCGCGCGCTGGCGTGCCTGCGGGCTGATCAGCGGGCCGTAGGCGGCGCCGCTGTCTTGCCAGTGGCCGGGGCGCAGGGCAGCCATCTGTTCGGCCAGTTCGTCGATCCATTGCTTCGACTCGCCAACGAACACCGCCACGCTGATCGCCATGCAACGCTGACCGGCAGCGCCACAACTGGCGCCGAGCAGGTTGCTGATCACTTGATCCCTGGGCGCGTCGGGCATGATCACCATATGGTTCTTGGCCCCGGCGAAGGCCTGTACCCGTTTCAGGTGCTGGGTGCCGGTACGGTAGACATGCTGGCCCACCGTCACCGAACCGACGAAGGACACTGCGCGCACCAACGGATGCACCAGCAGCGCATCGACCTGCTCGCGGCCGCCATGCAGCACCTGCAGGACGCCGGCCGGCGCGCCGGCTTCGAGGAACAGTTCGGCGAGACGATTGGGCGTCATCGGGTCCTGTTCCGAGGGTTTGAGAATGAAGGTGTTGCCACAGGCGATGGCCAGCGGAAACATCCACAGCGGGATCATCGCCGGGAAGTTGAACGGGGTGATGCCGACGCACACGCCCAGTGGCTGGATCCAACTGGCGGTGTCGATCTCGCGGGCGACGTTCTCCACCGTCTCGCCCATCATCAGGCTGGCGATATTGGCGGCATGCTCGGCCACCTCGATGCCGCGCCAGACGTCGCCCTTGGCGTCGGCGAAGGTCTTGCCGGTTTCCGCTGCGAGAATCTCCGCCAACTCGTCGTGATGCTCCTTGAGCAGGTGCTGATAACGCAGCATCAGGCGGGCGCGCTCCGATACCGGCACCTCGCGCCAGGCGAGGAAGGCCTGCTGCGCACTGGCAACCGCGGCTTCGATCTCCTCGGCGGTGGCCTTGGGGGCGAGGGCGATCACCTCCTGGGTGGTCGGGTCGGTGACTTCGATCAGGTCCGGGGTCTGGCTTTGCAGCCACTGGCCGTCGATCAGTTGCGGTAGCGTGCGGGGCATGGTCGCCTCCTGTTGTTCTTGTATGGGCTCTTTATAGCCACTCGATGTCCGCTTGTGGATTGACGATCTTGGTCTTCGGATGGACGATCTTGTCATTCAGTCCGTTATGAAAGGGAACTCTGGGTATGGGCTTGCGGGTGGAAACCTCCAATTGGCCATTGCCGCTCGGCGGGCAGCGCTTCATCACGCCGCCGCGTTTGCGTCGTCTGTTGGCGCGGCATGCGCTGAGTTCAGGCTGCTATCCCTTGGCCATCGGCTTCTACCCGGAGGCGGCTGGGCACCAGATGCGGCGCCTGCAACCGGATGATCATCTGCTGATCTACTGCCGTTCCGGCAAGGGTTGGCTGGAAACGACGGATGGACGATTCGAGGTAGCTGCTGGCGATCTGCTGCTGCTGCCCAAGAACGCACCGCATGCCTATGGCGCTGACGCGCAAAGCCCCTGGACGATCTATTGGGTGCATTTCGACGGTAGCCTCAGCGAGGACTTTCTGCGCCTGCTGGGCACGCAGACGCTGCGGCGTATCGGCGTGCAGCCCAGGTTGATCGGCGATTTCGAAGCGTTGCTGGGTTTGCAGCGCCAGAGCCTCAACGTCTTGCCCTTCATCCATGCTGCGCACCGTTTGCAGGCGATGCTCAGCTCATTAGCCGTGCTACCGGCGCGGGTCAACCTCAAGTCCGGGCGAGTGCTGGATATCGAGGCGGTGCAGGCGGTGATGCGCGAGCACCTGCACGGCAGCCTCAACCTCGACGAACTGGCGGCGCACTTCAAGCTGTCACGCTTTCACTTCGCCAAGACCTATCGTGCACTGACCGGTCACGCGCCGATCCAGGACTTCATTCAGTTGAAGATGGCCCTGGCTTGCCGCCTGCTCGATCGCGGCGATATCGAGGTGCGTCAGGTTGCCGAGCAGCTGGGCTATGAGGACCCGTATTACTTCTCACGGCTGTTTCGCAAGGTGGTGGGCATGGCACCCAGTCATTACCGGACGCTGCATCAGGGCTAGTCGCACGTCTGCTCCACCCGCGCGATGGTCGCCATGTCGGTGCCACCGGCTAGCCGTAGCCCGGATGCAATCCGGGAGCTCTCCGTGTCAGCGACGGCTCAGGCCAGCAGGCGCTTCCACATGCTCAGTTCGTCGGCCAGCTCTTGGCGCAAGGTTGCCAGCGGCTGCTCCAGGCCTAGCTTGATCTGCGCGGGCAACGGCGCTTCTGGTTCATGCGTCGTTTGCAGGGCGCTGGCAAGCAGTACCAGATCGGCCAGGTCGGCAGGGCCGTCATGTTCGCGCTGCCATTGTCCGTACTGGCGCGCGCACTCGATGACCGCAGGTGGCAGTTGCCAGCGCGTCAGAATCAACGCACCCAGATTTCCAGAGAGCGATTCGCAGAGCGCTTCCAGTGTGCCGGCATCGCGAGACACATCCGGCCAATGCTCCAGCTCCGAGAGCAGCGGAAGGCTGCCGATGTCCTGCAGCAGGCCGGCGAGCATGGCGTCGTCCATCGATAACCCCGTGCGTTGCGCCAGCACCGCACAATGCGCTGCGCGTTCGCGGGCGTGGCGCCAGCGCAGGCGAAACGCCTGCTGTAGCAACGCATCGGTACTGTCGAACAGGTGTTGCAGGCTGAAGCCCAGCACCAGATCTGCCAGCTGTCGGGTGCCCAGGCGGTCGAGCAGCTCGCGTAGGGAAGCGCACGGACGATTACCGCGTACCAGCGGTGAGCTGGAGAACTGCATCAGGTAGGCCGCCAGGGGCGGGTTACCGTTGATCACGCGCGCCAGCTGTTCTGTCGAGGTCATTGGGTTGTCTAGCAGCTTGCGAATACGCAAGGCCGCTTCGGGCATTTGCGGGATCTTGGCCTCGCCCTTGAGAAAACGATTGAGCAGCGCCAGGCGCAGGGTATCGGTGGTGGTTGACATGAAATCCGGTCGTCGAGTGGTAATCAGCTATAGGCTAGCAAAAGCATGCTAGGGCCTGTCGCAGGCTCATGTCCTTGACTTGCCGCAACCCCATCACTAGCGTGCCTGCATTCGTTTCAAGGCACGCAGGAAATCCGCATGACCGATGACCACATCAAGCTCGAAGCCAGTTGGAAACATGCACTGCGCGAGGAGTTCGACAAACCCTACATGAAGGCGCTGGGTGAGTTCCTGCGTGCGGAGAAGGCAGCAGGCAAGGAGATCTACCCACCGGGTCCGCTGATCTTCAATGCGCTCAACTCTACGCCGCTGGATCAGGTCAAGGTGGTGATCATCGGTCAGGACCCGTACCACGGCCCCGGTCAGGCGCACGGCCTGTGCTTCTCGGTACAACCGGGCGTGCAGACGCCGCCGTCACTGGTGAATATCTACAAGGAGCTCAAGCGCGACCTCAACATCGACATCCCGGCGCACGGCTATCTGCAGAGTTGGGCTGACCAGGGCGTGCTGCTGCTCAACACCTCACTGACCGTCGAGCGCGCCAATGCCGGCTCGCACGCCGGCAAGGGCTGGCAGTTCTTTACCGACCGGGTGATCGAGGTGGTCAGTGAACATCAGCCCAAACTGGTGTTCCTGCTCTGGGGCAGCCATGCGCAGAGCAAACAGCGCCTGATCGACCCGACCAAGCACCTGGTACTGCGCTCACCGCATCCGTCGCCGCTGTCCGCGCATCGCGGTTTTATCGGCAACGGCCATTTCAGTCGCTGTAATCAGTTCCTCAGCCAGAACGGTATGCAGCCCATCGATTGGCGCCTGCCAGCGCTCTGAGGTTTGTTGCCAACGGCTGTTCAGCGCAGCGCCGCCACTGCCTTATCAGCCGTGCACTGCTGCGCGGCCAGGTCTGCATGCAGGCGTTTCAGGCGCTTGTCGGCTCGCTCCATCTGTTTTGAGTCAGCCTGGGCGACCAGGTCGACGATCATCTCGGCCATGGCCTGGCGGTTCTTCTCAAAGCTGGCCTGATAAGCGCTGGTGTAGAAGCGCTCGCGCTGTTGCAGCAGGGCGGTCATGCGCGCAGCGAAATCGTCGCCACGGCGTACTTCCAACGCCTCACGCAGCGCCTGCTGCCAGGCCATGCGGTTTTCCAGCCAGACCTGATTCTGCTCACCCAAGCCTTCTGCCCAGCTCTGTACCCGCTCGCTCTGTTCGGCGTTCAGGGTGCCGAACCAGGGTTGCAGACGCTCCTCCATGCGCTCAGCGCGCCGGTTGACCTGCTCTTGCACCGGCGGCTCGAGAAACTCTTCACGCAGCTTGGCGTTCTGCTCGTCCATTGCCGCCAATAGCTGATCGACCTGATGCGGGCTGAGGCCGCGCAGCAGCTCGATGGTGCTGGGGGTTATTTCCACGGCGATGCGCTGCATGGCCTGTTCGAAGTCTGCCAACTGGCTGGCCATCAGCTCGCTGTCACGGCTGCTCAGTGCCTGCTGACTGCGTTGCAGCCAGTCGAGATAACGCGGCAGCTCGACGCTGCAATGCCAGGCCAGGTGCTCCTGCAGCTGGGGTTTGAGCCAGGCGCTCTGCTCGCTGGTCAGCGCCACGTAGTCGCTGAGTTTCCACGGGATCAGCCAGTCGAGGTTGCGATAGGCCAAGCCGACGCGGCTGCAGGCGCCCAGTAGCAGGGTGATGGCCAGTAGCAGGAGCAAAGGCTTGCGCATGATCGGGGCTCATGAGGGCAGAGTCGTTGAGACTAATACTCGGTTCATTTGACGCAAGAGGGTGGAAATATTCGCTTAAGAGTTCGGTCATGTGAGGTTCGGATCGCGCTCAAAAGGGGAGATTCTTTGCATGGTGTGGGAAAGTGCAGATTGATACCGGACTGGTAAGTTTGTGTGCGTATCGCTTGCTGACTTAGCACTATCCATTACCGCGTGCGCTGAACGTTTGGGTTGCGCCCCTTACGGGCGCCACACCTTGATTCGCTGCGCTCACCCTTCGGGCCAGCCTGCGGCTGTTACTCCGCTGCGCTACGTTTCGTTGCTTGCCCAAGAAAGGTGTGCCAAAGAAGGGCACCCCGACATCCGGGTTTCGCTACGCGAAACTTCCCTCGCTCCGGCGCTGCTCCGGGGGCCGGCTTACAAGGGCCATCCATGGCCCTTTAAGCGGGGCCGCCGTCGGTATCTCGCCGCATCCATGCGGCTCGCTCCCCTACGCAACACCTCCACTCGGCCTCCTGAAGGGGACCAGGTCGCGAGCTTGCGTAATCTCCACGTAATTAAACTCAGCGGCGTCTGGTTTTTGCTCTTTCACCGCGATCTCACAGACGACGCCCAAATCCCCTTCAGGAGGCCGAGTGGAATCGCCGTGGAAGGGGTTGAGCGACATGGATGTCGCGAGAGCCGTGATGGGCCAGGGATGGCCCTTCATCGGTGGGCCGCATCCGGTCGTGCCCCTGGAGCGGTGATGGAACGAGGGAACCCCGGCGCAGCCGGGGCCGGATGTCGGGGTGCCCTTCTCTTTGGTTACTTTCTCTTGGGCAAGCAAGAGAAAGTGACTCGCCCGTAAGGGGCGAAACCAAGACGAAAGATCGACACGCCAATGATCTTTGCCTGGACGTAAATAGCGCAAAAGAACACACAAACTTACCAGTCTGGTGCCAAACACATCCAAATAGGAATAACCAATAAAAAACCGCCCCGAAGGGCGGTTCCGATGTTGCAGGTATCGCTTAGCCGCCGAGGTAGGCGTCGCGTACCTTGGGGTCGTTGAGCAGTTCTTCACCGCTGCCGCGCATGACGATGTGGCCGTTCTCCAGCACGTAGCCGCGATCGGCCAGCTTCAGCGCCTGGTTGGCGTTCTGCTCGACCAGGAACACGGTCACGCCGTCTTTGCGCAGTTGCTCGATGATGTCGAAGATCTGCTGGATGATGATCGGCGCCAGACCTAGCGACGGCTCGTCGAGCAGCAGCAGGTTGGGCTTGCTCATCAACGCGCGACCGATGGCGAGCATCTGCTGCTCGCCGCCGCTCATGGTGCCGGCGCGCTGGGCGAAGCGTTCCTTCAGGCGCGGGAACAGGTGCAGCACCTTGTCCAGTTGCTCCTGATTGTCCGCCTTGTCACCGAAGAAGCCGCCCATGGCCAGGTTTTCCTCGACGGTCAGGCGGGCGAACACGCGACGGCCTTCCGGCACGATGGCGATGCTCTTGCGCATGATCTCCGGGGTATCCATGCCCACCAGTTCTTCACCCAGGTAACGGATGCTGCCGCTGGTAGCACGCGGGTTGCCGCACAGGGTCATGAGCAGGGTCGACTTGCCGGCACCGTTGGCGCCGATCAGGGTGACGATCTCGCCTTTCTGCACTTCGATGCTGACGTCGTGCAGGGCCTGGATCTTGCCGTAGAAGGTTGAGACGTTGTTGAAGCTGAGCATGGATTACGCCTCCCCCAGATAGGCTTTGATCACGTCCGGGTTGTTACGGATGTCGTCCGGCGTGCCGTCGGCCAGGGGAGTGCCCTGGTTGATCACGTAGATGTGGTCGGAAATGCTCATCACCAGCTTCATGTCGTGCTCGATCAGCAGCACGGTGACATTGTGCTCGTCACGCAGCACGCTGATCAGGGCTTTCAGGTCTTCGGTTTCACGCGGGTTGAGGCCGGCGGCCGGCTCGTCGAGCATGAGGATGCTCGGGCGCGTCATCATGCAGCGGGCGATTTCCAGGCGACGTTGCTGACCGTAGGCCAGGGTGCCGGCGCTACGGTTGGCGAAGTCCACCAGATTGACCTGCTCCAGCCAGTAGGCGGCGAAGTCCATGGCTTCGCGTTCGCTGCGGCGAAACCCCGGGGTCTTGAACAGGCCAGCCAGGTAGCCGGTGTTGAGGTGGCGATGTTGAGCCACCAGCAGGTTTTCCACCGCCGTCATGTCCTTGAACAGACGTACGTTCTGGAAGGTGCGTACCACGCCCTTGCGGGCGATCTTGTGGCCGGGCAGGCCTTCTATCGCTTCGCCATTCAGGCGGATGCTGCCGGAGCTCGGCTGATAGAAACCGGTCAGGCAGTTGAAGACGGTGGTCTTGCCGGCGCCGTTCGGGCCGATCATCGAGACCACCTGCTTTTCCTTGACGTTCAGGCCCACCGCGTTGACGGCCAGCAGGCCGCCGAAACGCATGGACAGGCCGCTTACTTCGAGAATCGTGCGGCTCATCGCTTCAGCTCCAGGTGGGGACGTTGCATCGGCAGCAACCCTTGCGGGCGCCAGATCATCATGAAGATCATGACCAGACCGAAGAACAGCATGCGGTACTCGCTCAGTTCACGCATCTCCTGCAGCATCACCATGATGATGGCCGCGAGAATCACGCCCAGCTGTGAACCCATACCACCCAGCACCACGATGGCGAGGATCATCGCCGACTCGATGAAGGTGAACGACTCCGGCGTCACTAGGCCCTGACGTGCGGCGAAGAAGCTGCCGGCGAAACCGGCCAGGCTGGCGCCGATGGTGAAGGCCGAGAGCTTGATCACGGTCGGGTTCAGGCCCAGCGCACGGCAGGCGATCTCGTCTTCACGCAGCGCTTCCCAGGCACGGCCAATCGGCATGCGCAGCAGGCGGTTGACCAAAAACAGGGTCAGCAGTACCAGCAGCAGGGCGATCAGGTAGAGGAAGATCACCTTGTACTGCGAGTTGTAGGCGATTTCGAAGTAGCCGTGGAAGGTCGGCATGTCGGCCGGTACACGGCGCTCGAAGGACAGACCGAACAGGGTCGGCTTGTTCTCGTTGGCGATGCTCAGGCCGTTGGGGCCGCCGGTGTACTCGGTGAGGTTGCGCAGCAGGATGCGGATGATCTCGCCGAAGCCGAGTGTCACGATGGCCAGGTAGTCACCGCGCAGGCGCAGCACCGGGAAGCCCAGCAGAAAGCCGAACAGCGCCGCCATCATGCCGGCCAGCGGCAGGCAGATCCAGAAGCCCAGGCCGAAGTAGTGGGCCAGGATTGCGTAGCTGTAGGCGCCGACGGCGTAGAAACCGACGTAACCCAGATCGAGCAGACCGGCAAGACCCACGACGATGTTCAGGCCAAGGCCGAGCATCACATAGATCAGGATCAGCGTGGCGATGTCCACCGAACCGCGGCTGGCGAAGAACGGCCACACCAGCGCCACCATGACCATCGCCAGAATGATCCAGCGCTGGGTGGAGGGCAGGGTGAGGAAGTTGCCGATCTGGCCGGAACCACTGGGCAGCTTGGGCAGTTTGGCCCAGGCCGGAGTCAGCCGGTCACGCAGCAATTGCCAGAGGAAGATCAGCGCTGCAGCGCCGCCGATGCACCAGAGTTCGAAGGCGGTGGCACCTTCCACGCGCAGGCCGATGCCGACGGTGGAGAGTTTCAGGCCCAGTACCGGGTAGGAGATGATCAGCACCAGCAGGGCGCTGAAAATCGCGGATTTGATATTGCGGCTCATACCTTTTCCACCTCCGGGCGGCCAAGGATGCCGGTTGGACGGAACAGCAGCACCAGCACCAGCAGGCTGAAGGCCACAACGTCCTTGTATTGATCACCGAAGATATCGGCGCCGAAGGCTTCGGCCACGCCCAGCAGCAGGCCGCCGAGTACCGCGCCAGGGATGCTGCCGATGCCGCCCAGTACCGCAGCGGTGAAGGCCTTGATGCCGGCGAGGAAGCCCAGGTGCGGGTTGATCACGCCGTAGTTCATGCCCAGCAGCACCGAGGCGATGGCGGCCAGTGCGGCACCGATGACGAAGGTCAGGGCGATGATGTTGTTGGTGTTGATGCCGAGCAGGTTGGCCATCTTCAGGTCTTCGGCGCAGGCGCGGCAGGCACGGCCCAGGCGCGAGCGGGAGATGAACAGGGTCAGACCGATCATGGTGACGAAGGTGACGATGAAGATCAGCACCTGCATGTAGGACACCACCACGCCGTTGGCGGCGCTTTCACCGAAGATGAAATTGCCGGGCAGCAGGTTGGGGATGGCCTTGTCCTTGGAATCCTGCGAGAGCAACACGGCGTTCTGCAGGAAGATCGACATACCGATCGCGGAGATCAGCGGGATCAGGCGGTTGCCGCCGCGCAGGGGGCGGTAGGCCACCCGTTCGATGCTGTAACCATAGGCACTGGTGACGATCATGGTGGCGGCGAAGGCCGCGATCATCACGAAGGGCACGGCGTCCAGGCCGAACATGGCAAGGCCGGCGATAACGGTGAAGGCTACGTACGAGCCAATCATGTAAACCTCGCCGTGGGCGAAGTTGATCATGCCGATGATGCCGTAGACCATGGTGTAGCCGATGGCGATCAGGGCATAGGTACTGCCAATGGTCAGGCCATTGATCAGCTGTTGTAGGTAGTGATAAAGATCAGGCATTGCCTAACTCCTGGGCCTGGCGTAAAGCGGCGCTTGTGACGCAGCGCGAGGCCGGAATTCTTCTAATAGACAAAGCCCACTGCAGGCTGCAGTGGGCTTTGGGTTCAGGCGGGGTATTACTTGGCTTCGGACTTGGTGCCGTCCTGGTGCCACTCGTACACCACGAAGCTGAAGTCCTTCAGGTCGCCCTTCTCATCGAAGCCCAGGGAGCCGGTGGGGGTGTCGAAGCTGTTGGCACGCAGGGCGGCCGCTACCTTGGCGGTATCGGTGTCGCCAGCTTTCTCGATGCCTTCGGCGATGACCTGAACGGCAGCGTAGGCCGGGAACACGAACGGACCACTCGGGTCTTCGTTCTTGGCCTTGAAGGCCTCGACCAGCGCCTGGTTCTTCGGATCCTGGTCGAAGGATTTCGGCAGGGTGACCAGCAGGCCTTCGGAAGCCGGGCCGGCGATGGCCGAGATTTCCTTGTTACCCACGCCTTCCGGGCCCATGAACTTGACGTTCAGGCCGCGCTCTTTGGTCTGGCGCAGCAGCAGGCCCAGTTCCGGGTGGTAGCCGCCGTAGTAGACGAAGTCGACGCCTGCCTGGTTGAGCTTGGCGATCAGGGCGGAGAAGTCCTTGTCGCCGGCGTTGATGCCTTCGAACAGGGAAACCTTCACGCCTTTGCTTTCCAGGGTCTGCTTGACCGCGGTGGCGATACCTTCACCGTACTGCTGTTTGTCGTGAATGACGGCGACGTTCTTCGGCTTGACGTGGTCGGCGATGAAGTTGCCGGCGGTCGGGCCCTGCAGGCTGTCCAGGCCGATGGTGCGGAAGACCAGCTCGTAGCCACGAGCGGTGATGTCCGGGCTGGTGGACGCCGCGGTGATCATCAGGATGCCTTCGTCTTCGTAGATGTCGGAAGCCGGCTGGGTAGAGCTGGAGCACAGGTGGCCAACCACGAACTTGACGCCGTCGTTGACGATCTTGTTGGCAACGGCAACGGCCTGCTTCGGATCGCACGCGTCGTCATAGACCACGCCTTGCAGTTGCGCACCGTTCACGCCGCCGGCCTTGTTGATCTGCTCGATGGCCATCTTGGCACCGATGAATTGCATCTCACCGTACTGAGCAACGGCACCGGTCACCGGACCAGCCAGGCCGATCTTGATGTTTTCGGCTGCCATCGAATAGCTGGCCGCCCCCGCCAGTGCCATTGCCGCGAACAGCTTGGAAATCTGCTTAGCCTTGTTCATGAATGCTCCAATTTTATGTTTTTCGTTGTTGTAGTTCTTGCGGCCGAAGCTGCAGAACCGGGTCTGTTCCCCGGTAATGCCTCCGGCAACTGTACCGGAACAGTGTAGAGCGCGGATTTGCGCCTTGAAAAGCCGGCAGCTGGAGGCGAAACGTGGGGTTGTCGCTAAATTGCAAGGAATGTATAGAAAAACGGCGTGGCCTGGGTCGGCTGGCGAGCGTCGCGCGGTTGCCAGGGCAGTTGCCGACGCTATCATTGCGCGCCTGCATTCAAAGCCATCGACACGGGACACACCATGACGGATCAATCTAGCACCCTCTATGCCAAGCTGCTCGGTGAGACAGCGCCGATTCGTTGGCAGGAACTGCAGCCGTTCTTTGCTCGCGGCGCACTGCTCTGGGTCGAGGGTGGTCAGGATCTGGTGGCGGTCGCACAGGCTGTGGCCGAGAACGATCAGGCTCGAGTTGCGCAATGGATGAACCAAGGCCTGCTGTGCAAGCTCGAAGATTCACGTGCCGAAGATCTGCTCTCGCGTGACCCGCAGTTGTGGGCAGTTGTGGTCGCCCCCTGGGTGTTGGTACAGGAAAGGGCAGGGGATTCAATCCTGCACTGAAGTAGTGCGCTGTCGGGCTGTGAGCAGCGAGCTAGACTCTTCGCACGCTCCCGTGAGGGAGCCTCTCGCAGCGCTACGGCAAAGGAGTGAGCCCCATGTTCGAACCTGGTCACCTGCATCGCAGCAATCCGCCTGGTCTGGGCGGGCAACCCGGTTACAGCATCGATTTCTACTATGAGGTGCGCAAGGACTCGCAAGAAGGGCCCATGCTGCATGGGCGCCTGGTTGGCGAGATCGAGGGCAAGGCATTCGAGGAAGTCTTCGAAATGCATCGGGATACTGCGTTCAACTTCGCCAGCGTAATTTCCCGACTGGTGGCCAAGCACGGTCTGCACCCCAACCACAGTCCGATCATGCGTGCGCACGAGGAATACGACGCGATTTTCGAGGACATCCGCGCCAAGCTGCATGCCAAGCCGGGCGAGGCGGTAGACCTCGATCATCTGGAGCGTGATGGTCTATAGCGCTGACTGGTGAATATTTGCAGACGAAAAAAAACCGGATCATGCGACCCGGTTTTTTTGTTGTGCCATTCGTCTCAAGCGGCAGCGAAACCCGCGGGGTAGGCCAGGCCCGTCTGGCTGCTCTGAACTTCGGAGATGGTCTCACGCACTACCTGTTTGGCCAGACAGGCGCACTTGCCGCATTGGCTGGCAATGCCGAGCGTGCCGCGGACTTCACGATAGCTGCAGCAGCCTTCGTAGACCGCATCGCGGATTTGCGTATCGGTGACACCTTCACAGAGGCAGACGTACATAAGCAAGGCTCGTCTATGTTGTTCTGTTCGATGGCTCGGATACTAATGTTAATGAGAATGCTTGTCAAAGATCGATTGCGAATGCTCGCATCTCCTGACGAACGGTGCAGGCCTTATGGCCAGGCATAAAAAAACCGGCCAAAGCCGGTTTTTTTATGCACGGGTGAATGTGCAGGGGCTTACTGATCGAATTCGTCCCAGCCGCCCATTTCCTTCCAGCGATTGACGATGCCGCAGAACAGCTCGGCGGTCTTCTCGGTGTCGTAGCGTGCCGAGTGTGCTTCCTTGCCGTCGAACTCGATACCGGCAGTCTGGCAGGCCTTGGCCAGCACGGTCTGGCCGTAGGCGAGGCCGGCCAGGGTCGCGGTGTCGAAGCTGGAGAAGGGGTGGAAGGGGTTGCGTTTGATGCCGCAGCGCGCCACCGCCGCATTGAGGAAACCCAGGTCGAAGCTGCTGTTGTGGCCGACCAGAATGGCACGCTTGCAGCCAGCCGATTTGATCGACTTGCGCAGGCCCTTGAAGATTTCGCCCAGAGCATGCTCTTCGCTCACCGCCATGCGCAGCGGGTGGTCGAGCTTGATGCCGGTGAACTCCAGCGCGGCTTGTTCGATATTGGCGCCTGCAAAGGGTTCGATGCGGAAGAAGTGGGTGTGATCCGGGTAGAGAAAGCCGCTCTCATCCATGGCGATGGTGGTCGCGGCGATTTCCAGCAGGGCATCGGTGGCGCAGTTGAAGCCGCCGGTTTCCACGTCCACTACCACCGGCAGATAACCGCGAAAGCGCGCCGCCATGGGCGTGCGCGGGCCGGACGGCAGGCTGGGTTCGAGTTCGTCGTCGTAGTTGTCTTCGCTCACGCCTGAGCCTCCAGCAATTTCCAGCGCAGGGTTTCGCCGGCGCGCAGCGGCACCACGCTGTTGTCGCCCAGCGGCAGGGTGGCCGGTACGGTCCATTCCTCACGCACCAGAGTGATGCTGTCGCTGTTGCGCGGCATACCGTAGAAGTCCGGGCCGTGGAAGCTGGCGAAGGCTTCCAGCTTGTCCAGCGCGCCGCGCTGTTCGAAAGCTTCGGCATACAGCTCGATGGCAGCAAAGGCGGTGTAGCAGCCGGCGCAGCCGCAGGCGGCTTCCTTGGCATGCTTGACGTGCGGCGCCGAGTCGGTGCCGAGGAAGAACTTGGCGTTGCCGCTGGTGGCAGCGTCGAGCAGAGCTTCCTGGTGCACGTTGCGCTTGAGAATCGGCAGGCAATAGAAGTGCGGGCGAATGCCGCCAACCAGCATGTGGTTGCGGTTGTACAGTAGGTGGTGGGCGGTGATGGTGGCGCCGACGTTGGCCGAAACGGCTTCGACGAACTGCACCGCGTCACGGGTGGTGATGTGCTCGAACACCACCTTGAGTGTTGGGAAGCGTTCGACCACGCGGGTCAGGTGCTCGTCGATGAAGGCTTTCTCACGGTCGAACACGTCGATCTCGGCGCGTGTCACTTCACCATGTACCAGCAGCAGCATGCCGACTTCGGCCATGGCTTCCAGCGCCGGGAAGATCTTGTCGATGCTGGTAACGCCCGAGTCGGAGTTGGTGGTGGCGCCGGCCGGATAGAGCTTGGCGGCATGCACGAAACCGCTGGCCTTGGCTGCGCGCACATCCTCGGGGCTGGTATTGTCGGTGAGGTAGAGCACCATCAGCGGCTCGAAGCTGCTGCCGGCCGGGCGCGCAGCGAGAATGCGCTGACGGTAGGCGTCGGCTTCGGCGGCGTTGCGTACCGGCGGTACCAGATTGGGCATGATGATCGCGCGGCCGAAAGTGCGCGCGGCATCGCCGACGGTGTGTGGCAGCACCGCGCCGTCGCGCAGGTGAATGTGCCAGTCATCGGGACGCAAGAGAGTCAGGCGGTCGGACATGGAGGTTTCCAGGCGGGTAAAACGTGGCCGCATGTTAACTGAAAAGCGCCTGCCCGCGCTCGCGCCGACGCGACAATCGCACGCAGGGGGTCAAGTTTCCGCGCGCCTGACCGATACCCCGTGAGAATGCCGTGAACCGCCGTGGAGTCGACCGTGCGTGCGCCCAATTTCCTTCTGATCAGCCTGCTGGCTGGCATGCCTTTGTGCCTGCCGGCACATGCCATCAGCTTCCAGACACGGCTGGAAAAGGTGGAGTGGACGGTCGAGGGTGATCAGTTCGAGTGTCGCCTGAGCCAGCCGATCAGCAATTTCGGCAGTGGTGAGTTCGTGCGCCGCGCGGGTGAACAGGTCACCTTTCGTCTCAAGGCCCGCGAGCGCTGGATGGGTGCAGGGTCGGCGACCTTGCTGGCGGCGGCGGCGCCCTGGCAGCCGGGGCGCGGCGACATCAACCTCGGTGTGGTCAGCGTCGGCAATGGCGAGGTGCCGTTCAACAGCTCGCAGGAGCAGGGTTCGCGGCTGCTCACCGGTTTGCTCGAAGGACGCAGCCCGCTGGTACGCCACCGCACCCTCAATGGCGGTGACAACCTGGAAATACGCTTGCTGCCGGTGAAGTTTCACAAGGCCTATGACGATTACCAGGCCTGTATCGCCAAATTATTGCCGGTCAACTTCGATCAGATTCGTCAGGCACAGATCGGTTTTCCCGGTGGGGGCATCGATCTCGATCCGATGGCCAAGGCCAAGCTCGACATCGTCCTCGACTTCGTCAAGGCTGACCCGAGTATCAACAGTTTCCAGATCGACGGCCACGCCGATAACAGCGGTAATCGTCTGACCAATCGCGACCTCTCACGCCGTCGTGCGCTGGCCGTGCAGGAGTATCTGGTGGCCGGTGGCATTCCGGTCGAGCAGATCACCATGCGTTTTCATGGCGAGCGTTACCCGCTGGTGCCGAACAATAACGAAGCCAATCGCGCCAAGAATCGTCGTGCGACTCTGCGTCTGGATCGTATGCCCGCGCCGGAAGTCCCGGCACAGAGCGCGCCGCAGACCGCTCCACCGAGTACCCCGGTCGATCCGACCGGAAGTACGCCCTCCTGAAGCAAAAACGCCCATTCTCTGCGTCGCTTCGTCGTCACAAGCTGTCGCGCCCCTGTAAATTGGCCCGCAGGGCCAGTAGAATCACTGGTTTTACCGTACAACCCGTGGAGTGATGGCATGGCGGACGTCAAAAAGGTAGTTCTGGCCTATTCCGGTGGCCTGGACACCTCGGTGATCCTCAAGTGGCTGCAAGATACCTACAACTGTGAAGTGGTGACTTTCACCGCCGACCTCGGTCAGGGCGAGGAGGTCGAGCCGGCCCGTGCCAAGGCACAGGCGATGGGCGTCAAGGAAATCTACATCGACGACCTGCGCGAAGAGTTTGTGCGCGACTTCGTCTACCCGATGTTCCGCGCCAACACTGTCTACGAAGGCGAGTACCTGCTGGGTACTTCCATCGCCCGTCCGCTGATCGCCAAGCGCCTGATCGAGATCGCCAACGAGACCGGCGCCGACGCCATCTCCCACGGTGCTACCGGCAAGGGCAACGACCAGGTGCGTTTCGAACTCGGCGCCTATGCGCTGAAGCCGGGCGTCAAAGTCATCGCCCCGTGGCGTGAATGGGATCTGCTGTCGCGCGAGAAGCTGATGGACTACGCCGAGAAGCACGCCATCCCGATCGAGCGCCACGGCAAGAAAAAGTCGCCGTACTCCATGGACGCCAACCTGCTGCACATCTCCTATGAAGGTGGCGTGCTGGAAGACACCTGGACCGAGCACGAAGAAGACATGTGGAAATGGACTGTCTCCCCTGAGGCAGCACCGGACGCACCAACTTATATCGAGCTGACCTACCGCGCCGGCGACATCGTCGCCATCGATGGCAAGGCCATGAGCCCGGCGCAGGTACTGGCCGAGCTGAACCGTATCGGCGGCGAGAACGGCATTGGCCGTCTGGACATCGTCGAGAACCGCTTCGTCGGCATGAAGTCCCGCGGCTGCTACGAGACCCCCGGCGGCACCATCATGCTCAAAGCCCACCGCGCCATCGAGTCGATCACCCTCGACCGCGAAGTGGCCCACCTGAAAGACGAGCTGATGCCGAAATACGCCAGCCTGATCTACAACGGTTTCTGGTGGAGCCCGGAGCGTCTGATGCTGCAGCAGATGATCGACGCCTCGCAAGCCAACGTGAACGGTGTGGTACGCCTGAAGCTGTACAAGGGCAACGTCATCGTCACCGGTCGCAAGTCCGACGATTCGCTGTTCGACGCCAACATCGCGACCTTCGAGGAAGATGGCGGCGCCTACAACCAGCAGGACGCGGCGGGCTTCATCAAGCTCAATGCCCTGCGCATGCGCATCGCCGCTGGCAAGGGCCGCAAGCTGGTCTAAGCTGAGCGCCTTGCGCCACAAGAACCCCGGCCATGTGCCGGGGTTCTGCTTTCTAGAAGAGGAAAACCTGATGAGACTGCTGCACACCATGCTGCGCGTCGGCGACCTGGACAAGTCCATCGCCTTCTACACCGAAGTGTTGGGTATGACCCTGCTGCGGCGCAAGGATTACCCGGACGGTCAGTTCACCCTGGCCTTCGTCGGCTACGGCGACGAGGCGCATAACAGCGTGATCGAGCTGACTCACAACTGGGGTGTGGACAGCTACGAACTGGGTAGCGGTTACGGCCATATCGCCCTGGAAGTCGAGGATGTCTACAAGGCCTGCGAGGACATTCGCAGCCGCGGCGGCAAGATCACCCGCGAGCCAGGCCCGATGAAGCATGGCAGCAGCATCCTGGCCTTCGTCGAGGACCCGGACGGTTACAAAATCGAGCTGCTTTCACCGTCGCGCCGCGACTGAGCAGCCGATACGAAAAGCCCCGCAATCAGCGGGGCTTCTTCTGTGCAGCTCGATAATCAGATATCGAAGTCGTATTCGGCCAACTGTTTGTGCAGGCGGCGCTCTTCGAGGAAGTTGTCGATGATGCGGCGCTTGGTCAGGTTGGTCTTGGCGACTTCCACCGCAGGCTCGGCATCGTCTGCATCGTCCGCGACAAAGTCTTCGTCCAGCTCGAGGTCTTCTTTGTCAGTGCTCATCTATTCCACTCCAGGCCAGTGACTGGGGCCATTTGCGCACCTTATAGCGACAAAAATTGAGCGGGTAAAAAAGATTTTTTCAATCAGATGATCACTGGATTCTATGCCTGATCAATCGTCGGAGGTCTTGGCCTTGTACTCGCACAAATCTTCGATGCGGCAGGCGCCGCAGCGCGGTTTGCGCGCGGTGCAAACGTAGCGCCCGTGCAGGATCAGCCAATGGTGGGCGTCGAGCAGATAATCCTTGGGCACGAACTTGAGCAGCTTCTTCTCCACCTCCACCACGTTCTTGCCCGGCGCAATGCCGGTGCGGTTGCTGACGCGGAAGATATGCGTATCCACGGCCATGGCCAGCTGACGAAACGCGGTGTTGAGCACCACGTTGGCGGTCTTGCGACCGACGCCGGGCAGGGCTTCGAGGTCTTCGCGGTTGTCCGGCACCTGGCTGCCGTGCTTCTCGATCAGGATGCGACAGGCCTCGATGACGTTCTTCGCCTTGCTGTTGTACAGGCCGATGGTCTTGATGTACTCGGAGAGTCCTTCGACGCCCAGGGCGTAGATGGCCTCCGGCGTATTGGCCACCGGGAACAGCTTGGCCGTGGCCTTGTTGACGCTGACGTCGGTGGCCTGGGCCGAGAGCGTCACCGCCACTAGCAGCTCGAAGGGCGTGCTGTAGGCCAGCTCGGTCTTCGGCTCGGGGTTGTCCTCGTGCAGGCGGCGGAAGATTTCCAGGCGTTTGGCGGCGTTCATGGCTCAAGACTTCAGGCGTAGCCCGGATGCAATCCGGGACGGGTGGTTTCGGTGTCCCGGATTGCATCCGGGCTACGGTTGGGCGCTCGCTTGTGGCGTCATTCGATCACCCCGGTGACCCGTACACGACGGCTTTGTGCTGGCGCCTCGGGCGCTGCGGCCTTGGCCCGTTCCGCGGCGATCTGATCGATGCGGTTCTTGCCGGCGATCAGCAGCCCGAGAACAATGAAGGCGCCCGGCGGCAGGATGGCCAGCAGAAAGCCCTTGTAATCCTGCACCAGGGTGAGCTTCCACTCGGCGGCAATCGGGCCGAACAGCAGATGCATGTTGGCGAACAGGGCGCCGGTGCCGAGCAGCTCGCGGATGGCGCCGATCAGCACCAGCACCACGCCGAAACCCAGGCCCATCATCAGGCCGTCGTAAGCGGCGCGGGCCGGGTCGTGCTTGGCGGCGAAGCCGTCGGCGCGGCCGAGGATCACGCAGTTGGTGGTGATCAGCGGGATGAAGATGCCGAGTATCTGGTACAGCTCGTAGGTGTAGGCCTGCATCAGCAGCTCGATGCAGGTGGTCAGCGCGGCGATGATCATGACGAAGGCCGGCAGGCGCACGGCGGTGTTGACCACGCCGCGCACCAGCGACACCGCGGTGTTGGAGCACACCAGCACCACCGCACTGGCCAGGGCCAGGCCGAGGGCGTTGACCGTGGAGTTGCTCACCCCCAGCAGCGGGCAGAGGCCGAGCAGCTGCACCAGCGCCGGGTTGTTCTTCCACAGACCGTTGAAGCTGATTTCGCGGTAACTGGTCATTGTTCGTCCTCCGCCAGGCCCAGCAACTGGGCGCGGTGCGTGTCGAAGTAGCGCAGGGCGCCGTGCACGGCCTTGACCACGGCGCGCGGGGTGATGGTGGCGCCGGCGAACTGGTCGAACTCACCGCGATCCTTCTTCACCGCCCAGCCGTCTTCGCCAGGGTTGCTCAGGGACTTGCCCTCGAAGCTGCGTACCCAGTCGCTCTTGGCCAGCTCGATCTTGTCGCCTAGGCCAGGTGTTTCCTTGTGGCTGAGCACGCGCACGCCAGCCAGGCGACCGTCGGCATAGATGCCCACCAGCAGGTGGATGGCGCCGCTGTAGCCATCCGGTGCGGTCACCGGCAGGATCAGCGCGTTGGGCTGGCCACCCTTCAATGCCAGATAGGCCGACTGCGTGCTGCGATGACCCAACTCGGGGGCGTTGAGCTCGATGCGGTTGTCCAGCAGCTGATTGTCGTAGCTGCCGGCCGGCAGGATCTCGGCCAGGGCGCGCACCTGCGCTTCGCGCTCGGCATTGGCGATGCGCGCGGCGGTGCCCTGTTGCAGCAGGGCGACGCTGCCGACGGTGCCGATGGCGAACAGGCCAAGCACCAGGGCGTTCTTCAGCATCGAGCGGCTGATTTCCGGCAGCATGCTCATTCTCCCAGCTTGAAGCCGCTGTTGGGCTTGCGATGGCCGTAGCTGCGCGGCCGGGTGTAGTAATCGATGGTCGGCGCCGCCAGGTTCATCAGCAGCACCGCGAAGGCCACCGCGTCCGGGTAGCCGCCCCAGGTGCGGATCACGTAGACCAGCACGCCGACGCCGATGCTGAACACCAGGCGCCCCAGGTTGCTGGTGGCGCCGGATACCGGGTCGGTGACGATGAAGAAGGCGCCAAGCATGGTGGCGCCGGTGAGCAGATGAAACAGCGGCGAACCGTTTGAGTCCGAGCCGCTGCCATTCCAGAACAGCAGGCTCATGACGAACAGGGCGGCGAGCATGCCCACTGGCGCGTGCCAGGTGATCAGGCGCTTGTGCAGCAGGTACAGGCCACCGGCGAGGAAGGCCAGGTTAACCGCCTCGCTGCCGGCGCCGCCGAAGTGGCCGAAGGCGGCATTGCTGGCACGTAGCTCGTCGATGGTCAGGCTCTTGTTGACCTTCAGCGCGTCCAGCGCGGTAGCCTGGGCCCAGCCATCGGGCAGGGTGGCAATGCCGAGAATGTGCTTGAGACCGTCCAGCGCGGCGACGCCATGCGGGGCCGGCCAACTGGTCATCTCCACCGGGAAGGAGATCAGTACCACCACGTAGCCGACCATGGCCGGGTTGAACGGGTTCTGCCCAAGACCGCCATAGAGCTGCTTGCCGAAGCCGATGGCGAAGCCGCAGGCAACCAGGGTCAGCCACCAGGGCGAGTAGGGCGGCAGGGCCAGGGCCAGCAGCACGGCGGTGACCAGGGCGCTGTAGTCCTTGAGGAAGAACGCCACCGGGCGCTGGCGTGCGGCCAGCAATGCGGCCTCGAAGCCCAGGGCGCAGAGGCAGGCCCATGCCAGGTTGAACAGCGTGCCGGCGCCGAACAGCCAGGTCAGGGCGAGAATGCCCGGCACGCTGGCCAGCAGTACCTGCAGCATGACCTGCTGGGTACGGTTGCTGCCCTTGGCGTGGGGCGATGTGATGCGGGGCAGGGCCATCGGCGCTCCGGTCGTTACTGTCGCGGCGCCCTGGTCGGGCGCGGTTCCCGGATTGCATCCGGGCTACGGTTGTCTGTGCCGCCCGGATGCTCCGGCGCGACGGGGTATCTTTGTAGCCCGGATGCCATCCGGGGCGATTGTCAGGGTTGGTATTCGGCCAGCTTGCGCTCGGCATCAGCCAGGCGCGTGCGGGCCTGCTCCAGCGCTTCGCCGGGGGCGTTTTCGTCACGTTCCAGCTTGCGCAGATCGGCGCGGGCGAAGGCCACTTCGGTCTTCAGCGCTTTGAAGGTTTCGTCCACGCCGGGGCGTTCCGTTCGCACCAGCTCTGGCGCCGGTTTGCCCGAGGCTGCCTCGGCGGCATGCAGGGCCTGCTCGGCAGCGGCCAGGGCATCACGCAGCGGCAGCAGGGTGGCCTCGTCGCTGCCGGCCTTCTCGGCCTTTTTCAGCTCGGCGCGTTTCATCGCCAGCTCGACCTTGGCCTTTTTCAAGGCGTCGTCACCGGCGGGTTTGGTTGCCGCTGCAGGTGCCTGGCTTTCCAGGTCGGCCAGGGCTTTCTCGGCGGCTTCCAGCTGCTGACGCAGGCGGGCGATCTCGGCCTGCTGATCGTCGTCCGGGGTTTCGATCTTTTCCAGCTTGCGCAACTGGGCCTTGAGCATGGCGGCTTCGATCTTGGCCTTCTTCAGCGCATCGTCGCCGACGGGTTTGACGGCTGGGGCAGGCGCCTGGCTCTCCAGATCGGCCAGGGCCTTCTCGGCTGCTTCCAGCTGCTGACGCAGACGAGCGAGTTCGGCCTGCTGGTCATCGTCCGGGTTCTCGATCTTTTCCAGCTTGCGCAGCTGGGCCTTGAGCATGGCGGCTTCGATCTTGGCTTTCTTCAGCGCGTCGTCACCGGCCGGTTTGGCGGCGGGGGCGGGCGCAGCAGCCTGGGCATCGGCCAGGGCCTTTTGCGCGGCCTCGGCGGCGGCGCGCAGCTCATCGACCTGAGCCTGCAACTCCGGCGTGTCGTGGGCGGCCAGCTGTTTTTCCGCCTTCTTCAGCGCGACCTGGGCCATGCTGGCTTCGATCTTGAGCTTCTTCAGCGCTTCGTCGGCCGGTGCGGCTGCCGCTACAGTTGGTGCCTCGGCCTGCGCCGCCTTGGCGCGGGCGGCTTTCTCCGCGCGGGCCTTGCGTTCGGCTTCCTTCTGCTCTTCGGCGCGGCGCAGGCGTTCCTGGCGCTGCTCGAAGCGCTGTTTGGAGTGTTCGGCCTTGAGCTGCTTCTGCTCCAGCTCGCGGATTTCCGCCTTGGCCGCGCGGTAGTACTGCACCAGCGGAAGACTGGATGGGCAGACATAGGCGCAGGCACCGCACTCGATGCAGTCGAATAGGTTGTGCGCCTTGAGCTGCTCGTGCTCCTGGCCGAGGGCGAAGAAATGCAATTGCTGCGGCAGCAGGCTGGCCGGGCAGACCTCCGCGCATTCGCCGCAGCGGATGCAGGGCAGTGCTGGTGGTGGCGGCGGCAGCTCGGCGAGGGTGCTGGCCAGCAGGCAGTTGCAGGTCTTGATCAGTGGCACATCGAGATTGGGCAGGGTGAAGCCCATCATCGGCCCGCCCATGATCAGGCGGTTGAGCTTGGCCTGATCCAGCCCGGAAAATTCCAGCAGTTCGTCCACTGGTGTGCCGAGCAGCGCCTCGACGTTGCCGGGGCGCGCCAGCGCTTCGCCGGTCAGGGTGGTGATGCGCGAGATAAGTGGTTTGCCCAGCAAAACGGCGTCATGGATGGCCACGCAGGTGCCGACGTTCTGGCAGAGGATGCCGATATCGGCCGGCAGTCCGCCCGAGGGCACCTCGACGCCGGTGAGAATCTGGATCAACTGCTTCTCGCCGCCGGAGGGGTACTTGGTGGGGAATACCCGCACCTGGTAGCTGCGCTCGCTGCAGGCGCCGCGCATGGCAGCGATGGCTTCGGGTTTGTTGTCCTCGATACCGATCAGCACCTGATCGGGCTGGATCAGCTGCACCAGGATATCGATGCCGGAGACCAGCTCGCCGGCGCGTTCGCGCATCAGCAGATCGTCGGCGGTGATGTAGGGCTCGCACTCGGTGCCGTTGATGATCAGCGTGTGGATCTTCTGCGTCGGCCGCGCCGTGAGCTTCACCGCGGTGGGGAAGCCGGCGCCGCCCAGGCCGCTGATGCCGGCATCGCGGATCAGCGCCAGCAGCTCGCTGGCGTCCATGTCGCGGTAGTCGGGGTTCGGCGTCAGCGCTATCCACTCGTCCAGACCGTCGCTGTCGATGACGATGGCCGGCGCCAGCATGCCGGAAACGTGCGGGTACGGCTGCGCGCCGACAAAGCTGACGGTGCCGGAGGTGGGCGCATGCAGTGGGGCGCTGACGAAGCCATTGGCCTCGGCGATCTTCTGCCCCTTTAGTACCCGCTCACCGACCACCACGCAGGGCTCGGCGGCAGCGCCGATATGCTGACCCAGCGGCAGCGTCAGGCGCTTGGGCAGCGGTGCCTGCTGGATCGGCGTGCGGTTGGACAGCTCCTTGCGCTCGGCCGGGTGGATGCCACCCGGGATATCCCAGATCTTTTCCTGCGCGCTCATGCCGCCTGCTCCCGGTCACTGGCGATCAACTGGCCGGGCGCCAGCGGCTTGTCCCATTTCCAGCTCTGCACGGTGCTACCCACTTCGATCATGTCGATGCAGTCCACCGGGCAGGGTTCGACGCACAGGTCGCAGCCCGTGCATTCGCTGACGATCACCGTGTGCATCTGCCGCGCCGCGCCGACGATGGCGTCCACCGGGCAGGCCTGGATGCACTTGGTGCAGCCGATGCATTCGGCTTCGCGGATAAACGCGACCATCTGCGGCTTCTCGCCTTCCACCGCATCCAGCGGCTCCGGCTCGACGTCGAGCAGGTCGGCCAAGGCCTGGATAGTCGCCTCGCCGCCAGGCGGACACTTGTTGATCTTGTCGCCGCCGGCAATCGCCTCGGCGTACGGCTTGCAGCCCGGGTAGCCGCACTGGCCGCACTGGGTCTGCGGCAGTAGGGCGTTGATCTGCTCGGCGATGGGGTCGCCCTCGACCTTGAAGCGCACCGCGGCGAAACCCAGGATGGCGCCGGCGATCAGGCACAGGCCGAGCAGGGCGAGGACGGCGACCAGAACCAGGCTCATAGCTTGATCAACCCGGCAAAGCCCATGAAGGCCAGGGACATCAGGCCGGCGGTGATCATGCCGATGGCCGCGCCCTGGAAGGATTTCGGCACGTCGGCGATGGCGATACGCTCGCGCATGGCGGCGAACAGCACCAGTACCAGGGAGAAGCCCAGGCCCGCGGCGAAGCCGTTGGCGGTGGCGGTGATGAAGGTGAATTCGGCCTTGTTGGCGTTGAGCAGGGCGACGCCGAGAACGATGCAGTTGGTGGTGATCAGCGGCAGGAAGATGCCCAGCACGCGGTACAGCAGCGGGCTGGTCTTGTTCACCACCATCTCGGTGAACTGCACGGTCACCGCAATCACCAGAATGAAGCTGATGGTGCGCAGGAATTCCAGGTCCAGCGGCTTGAGCACGTACTGCTGCACCAGGTAGCTGCACATGGCGGCCAGGGTCAGCACGAAGGTGGTGGCCAGGGACAGGCCTATGGCCGTCTCTATCTTCTTCGACACGCCCATGAACGGGCACAGGCCGAGAAACTGCACCAGCACGAAGTTGTTGACCAGGATGGCGCTGACCATGATCAGGACGAGTTCGGTCATCGGGTTGCCGTCGAGTGCGCAAAGGCCATAGGAAAAGGGCGCCTATTATCGGGAAGCGGCCCTGGCCATACAAGCCGAACACGGCGAATTGCCTGCAGTTGGCGACCTTTCGTCACACGCCAGTCAGCGGTCAGCGGCTGGCGAGGCGTCTCCACAGCTTGCGCAGCCCCAGCGCTACCGGGAACAGCACGATGAGGAAGGGCAGGCTGTAGCCGATGAACTCGATCAGGTTGGCGGTGCCTTCGGCGAGGTTGTCCGTAAGGCGCGAGAAGGCGTCGCCGATGCGCCCCAGGGGCGAGCTTTCGTAGGGGCTGCTGAAATTCAGGGTCAGCAGGTTGGTATCCAGACGCCGCTGTTGTTGGGCGGACTCCTGTGCCAGCGCCTGCAGTTGCACTTCCAGAGCGGCCTGCTCGCGGGCCAGGGCCAGCAGGTCGGCTACGGCCAGGTCATCGCGCTTCTCGAACTGCTGCAGGGTCTGCTGCTGGCGCAGCAACTGCTCGTGCTGGCGGCGGTTATCGCTCACTGCCTGGGCCAGGTCTTCGGCGCGGGTGGTGCGGCGGGTCAGCTCGCCGCCCTCGCTGGCCAAGGCGGTAATGGCTTCGACGCCGTCCGGTACGATGCGCAGGGTCAGTTCGCCGTGAGGTGCTCGGCCGCTGCTTTGCTGGGCGGCAATCAGGCTGCAGGTGCCGAAGCGCTCGGCCAGGCAGGCTTCGCGCGTGGCAGCGATACGCTCGCCGATCTGCTCGGCTGCCAGTTCGACGCCTACATGGTGTTCATAGGCCAGGTAGTTGCCGGCCTTGTTGCGCTCACCCTGCAGGGCACCGCCGAGCGGTGCACCTGACTGGTCGGAGCAACCCGCCAGAATCAGTAGAAGGGGTACGACCATCCATGGTTTCATCATTGCCTCCTGGCGCTTGGCTTACTTGACGCGCTGACCCGGCTTGGCGCCGCTGTCCGGGCTGAGCAGGTAGATTTCCTCGCCACCGGGGCCGGCGGCCAGGACCATCCCTTCGCTGATGCCGAACTTCATCTTGCGCGGCGCCAGGTTGGCCACGTACAGGGTCAGGCGACCTTCCAGCTTGCTCGGGTCCGGGTAGGCGGACTTGATGCCGGAGAACACGTTGCGCTTCTCGTCGCCGATATCCAGCGACAGGCGCAGCAGCTTGTCGGCGCCTTCGACGAACTCGCACTTCTCGATCAGGGCGATACGCAGATCGACCGCTGCGAAGGCATCGAAGTTGATCTCGGCAGCCAGCGGATCTTTGGTCAGCTCGCCGTTGCCCTGTGGCTTGGGCGCTTCGGCGGCGAGGTCTTCCTTGGAGGCTTCGATCATGGCGTCTATCTTCGCGGGTTCGATACGGGTCAGCAGCGGGTTGAACGGGTTGAGCTGGTGGTTGGCCAGCGGCAGCGTGAGGTCTGCCCAGGTTTGCGGCTGCACGTTGAGGAAGGCTTCGGCATCGGCGGCCAGTTTCGGCAGCACCGGTTTGAGCATGATCACCAACTGGCGGAACAGGTTGATGCCCAGGGCACAGATTTCCTGCACTTCAGTCTGTTTGCCTTCGACCTTATTCAGTGCCCAGGGCGCCTTGTCGGCGATCCAGGCGTTGGCGCGGTCGGCCAGCGCCATGATCTCGCGCATGGCGCGGGAGAAGTCGCGCGCTTCGTAGGCCTCGGCGATGCTCGGCGCGGCGGCCTGGAAGGCGTCCCACAGCTCCGGCTCCGGGTTGGCGGCAACCAGCAGGCCACCATTGCCCTTATGGACGAAGCCGGCGCAGCGGCTGGCGATATTGACCACCTTGCCGACCAGGTCCGAGTTGACCTTCTGTACGAAGTCTTCGAGGTTCAGGTCGAGGTCGTCCACGCCACGGCCCAGCTTGGAGGCGTAGTAGTAGCGCAGGTATTCCGGGTTCAGGTGATCCAGGTAGGTGCGCGCCTTGATGAAGGTGCCGCGCGACTTGGACATCTTCTGCCCATTGACCGTCAGGTAGCCGTGCACGTTGACCGCGGTCGGCTTGCGGTAGCCGGCGCCTTCGAGCATGGCGGGCCAGAACAGGGCGTGGAAGTTGACGATGTCCTTGCCGATGAAGTGATACAGCTCGGCGCTGGAATCCTTGCTCCAGAAGGCGTTGAAATCCAGCTCCGGGCGTTTGCTGCAGAGGTTCTTGAAGCTGGCCATGTAGCCGATCGGCGCATCCAGCCAGACGTAGAAGTACTTGCCCGGTTCGCCTGGAATCTCGAAGCCGAAGTAGGGCGCATCGCGGCTGATGTCCCACTCCTGCAGGCCGCCATCGAGCCATTCGGCGATCTTGTTGGCCACGGCTTCCTGCAGGGTACCGCTGCGGGTCCACTGCTTGAGCATGGCCTCGAAGTCCGGCAGCTTGAAGAAGAAGTGCTTGGAGTCCTTGAGCACCGGCACCGCGCCGGAAATCGCCGAGCGCGGGTTCTTCAGTTCGGTGGGCGCATAGGTGGCGCCGCATTTCTCGCAGTTGTCGCCGTACTGGTCCTCGGCCGCGCATTTCGGGCAGGTGCCCTTGATGAAGCGGTCGGCAAGGAACATGCCCTTTTCGGGGTCGAAATACTGGGTCACCGAGCGGGTGGCGATATGCCCGGCGTCGCGCAGTGCCAGGTAGATCGACGCCGACAGCTCGCGGTTTTCCTCGGAGTGGGTCGAATGGTAATTGTCGAAGTCCACGCCGAAGTCTGCGAAGTCGGCGGTGTGCTCGGCCTGCACATTGGCGATCAGTTGCTCGGCCGTGATGCCTTCTTTCTCGGCGCGCAGCATGATCGCCGAGCCATGGGCATCATCGGCGCAGACGTAGATGGCCTGGTTGCCGCGCAGTTTCTGGTAGCGCACCCACATGTCGGTCTGCACGTACTCGAGCATATGGCCGAGGTGGATGGAGCCGTTGGCGTAGGGGAGGGCGCTGGTAACGAGAATCTTGCGGGCTTCGGTCATGGTGATCGGCTGCACGGGGGAAACGAGGGAAGTCGGCAACTATAAAGCAGCGGCAAGCTGCAAGCCACCTGCAGCAGGCAAGCGTGGTCGATGTGCCGCGCATGGCCAGGTGCTGCTGCTATGATGTCGGCCTGTTTTCCGCTGCCTTCTGGAGTTCTTGCATGAGTGCTGTCACCCGCGAAGCGGTCGAAGCCTGTCTGCGTCAGTTCACCGACCCTCATCTCGATCAGGACCCGGTCAGCGCCGGTTGTCTGCGTGAAGTCGACATTCAGGGTTCACGTGTGTCCGTGCGCCTGGAGCTGGGTTATGCCGCCGCCCTGTTCAGGAACGGTTGGGCGCAGATGCTGCAGATGGCGCTTGAGAATCTCGAGGGCGTCGACAGTGCGCAGGTAAAGGTCGATTGCGTGATCGACTCGCATCAGGGCCAGGCCCAGGTGCCGGCGCTGGCCGGGGTGAAGAACGTGATCGCCGTGGCATCGGGCAAGGGCGGGGTGGGCAAATCCACCACCGCCGCCAACCTGGCGTTGGCCCTGGCGCGTGAAGGCGCGCGCGTGGGCATTCTCGATGCCGATATCTACGGCCCGAGCCAGGGCATCATGTTCGGCATCGCCGAAGGCACGCGGCCGCAGGTCAAGGATCAGAAATGGTTCGTGCCGCTCGAGGCGCATGGCGTGCAGGTGATGTCCATGGCCTTTCTCACCGACGACAACACGCCGATGGTGTGGCGTGGGCCGATGGTCAGCGGTGCGCTGTTGCAACTGATCACCCAGACTGCCTGGAACGATCTCGATTACCTGGTGGTGGACATGCCGCCGGGCACCGGCGATATCCAGCTGACCCTGGCGCAGAAGGTGCCGGTGGCCGGCAGCGTGATCGTCACCACGCCCCAAGACCTGGCTTTGCTCGATGCCAAAAAGGGCGTGGAGATGTTCCGCAAGGTACATATCCCGGTGCTCGGCGTGGTAGAGAACATGGCCGTGCACATCTGCTCCAACTGCGGTCATGCCGAGCACCTGTTCGGCGAGGGCGGCGGCGAGAAGCTGGCCGCACAGTATGGTGTCGAATTGCTGGCGTCGCTGCCGCTGTCGATGGCCATTCGCATGCAGGCCGATGATGGCAAGCCGACCACGATCGCCGATCCGGAAAGTCAGATCGCCATGATCTATCAGGACCTGGCGCGCAAGGTCGGCGCGCGTATCGCCCAGGCGGGCAAGCCGGCGATGCCGAGCATCGAGATCAGCGAGGATTGAGAGCAGCCGCGCAGCGGCCCTCTGATGCCCCTCTCCCATTTATGGGAGACGACTGCATGGACGCAGGAGGTAGAGCGACGCAGGATGCCCAAGCCGAGGGTGCCCGAAGGGCGGGAGAGGGCCATGCAGGCGACTCGGTCCTGACTTGGCTTTCCAATTGCCCTGCGGCGTGGGCATTCTGGGCAGTTCTACCACCCGACTCAGTTCAAGCGTCGCGTATCGAATTTGTAGGAGCGGCGCCCCGCCGCGAATCAGGGCGGTGCATATTTGAAAAACTTCGCCCCGGGGCGGGGCTCCTACGGAAAGCTGCTTTGGAGCGGCTTCAGCCGCGAATTTCGCGGATCCATCCGCTCCTGCAAGGCGTGCAAACACCCACAAAAAAGCCCCGCACTAGGCGGGGCTTCTTTCAAGCAGTCAGCTCAGGTTAGACAACCTGAACTTCCTCAGCTTGCATGCCTTTCTGACCACGGGTGGCCACGAAAGTCACTTGCTGGCCTTCTTTCAGGCTCTTGAAACCATCGCTCTGAATGGCTTTGAAGTGTACGAAGAGGTCGTCACCGGATTGCGGGGTGATGAAGCCGTAGCCTTTCTCATCGTTGAACCACTTGACGGTGCCAGTCTGACGATTGGACATGTTATGTCTCCTAACAAAAGTAATAGCAGCCCTGGAAAAGCCCAGGCCGGGACTGAGTGCAACGAGTACTAGGAGTCGGACGATGTTTGGATCGAGATCTAGGCATCAAGTAGCGATTCGCGGTGACACATGCAGCACAGTGGGGACACCATACGTGTTTTTATCGCCAAGTGCGAATGCTCCATGCAGCTTTTTTGCAAATAATCCTCAGCGCTGGGAGTTGGGGTCTTTGAAGCACGGCGTCTGCATCGGTAAGATGCGCTCACTTTTCTCGCAATAACTCAACTCAGGACTCCCCCGCCATGAGCATCAAATCGGACAAGTGGATTCGCCGCATGGCCCAGGAACACGGGATGATCGAGCCTTACGTCGAGCGTCAGGTGCGTGGTGCCGACGACAGTCGCGTCATCTCCTACGGCGTTTCCAGCTATGGCTACGATGTGCGCTGCGCCGACGAATTCAAGGTGTTCACCAATATTCACTCGGCCATCGTCGACCCGAAGAATTTCGACGAGAAGAGCTTTGTTGACATCAAGAGCGACGTTTGCATCATTCCGCCGAACTCCTTCGCCCTGGCGCGTACCGTCGAGTATTTCCGTATTCCGCGTGACGTGCTGACCATCTGCCTGGGCAAGAGCACCTACGCGCGTTGCGGCATCATCGTCAACGTCACGCCGCTGGAGCCGGAGTGGGAAGGCCACGTGACCCTGGAATTCTCCAACACCACCAACCTGCCGGCGAAGATCTACGCCAACGAAGGCGTGGCGCAGATGCTGTTCCTGCAGTCCGACGAGGCCTGCGAGGTTTCCTACAAGGACCGTGGCGGCAAATATCAGGGCCAGGTTGGCGTGACCCTGCCGAAGGCCTGATTGCAGCGGGTTACCGAGAAGCCGGGCCATGCCCGGCTTTTTCATGAGTGAAAATCGGAGTCAGGGAACATGACCAAGATGAAGGCGTTAAGGTGGGGCGTATTTTTGAGCCTGTTTTTGGGGGCTCTGTCGGCTCGAGCTGAGTTGCAGGTCTATTCGGGCAGTAATGTGTTCGGCCTGGCACCCACGGCATCAGCGGCGGATTTTGCCATGACCCTCGGCCAGCCCACTGCGGAGTTACCGTTACAGGGCGGGCGCCGCGGGCTGCTGTATGGCAACAGCCTGATGCTCATTTTCGAGGGCGACAATCTGCGCGAGGCCCGTTGCTGGCTGCTGCCGCGTTTTACTGGTGATCTATACCTGGGATGGCTGCAAGGTGTGCCTGGCCGTGCCGGGCTGGAAGGCTTCGTGTTGGACGACCGTGTTCGTCTGGGGATGCCGCGTCACGAGGCAGAGTCGGCGTTGCAGGGGCTGGAAGGCTCCGCCGACCAGAACTCGGCGGTGGCGCTCAAACATGGCCAGCCGATCTGGCTCGGCTTCGGCAGTGCCGACAGTCATGCCCAGGCCGAGGACGGTGAGCCGCAGGTGCTGGTATCGCTGACCGTGCATTTCGACGCTCAGCCGGCCCGCTAAAAGTTGGAATTAGTACCTGCTGGAGCACTCTACCCTCTGCAGTCCATTCTGAACGAGGGTAGAACCATGTCCGTTTCAGCCTTTACCTTGATCTCCAACGGGATTCGGGCTGGCGATATTCCCGGCCAGTCGCAACCCGATATCCCCGATCAGCCAGGCAAGCCGGTGCCGCCGCAGGAACCGGGCGAGCCGACGCTACCCGATCAGCCGCCGCCTGCGCCGGTGGCGCAGTGTCGGCCTCGGCAAGTATTCGAGCGCAGTGCGCCACCGGCAGAACGCATCGCCGGCGAGTGGCGCTGAGCTGACGCGCAGACAAAGAAGCCGGGCAATGCCCGGCTTCTTTGTCTCTGCCGTCTGCGATCAGGGCACCAGCGGCAGTTCGCGCTTGTGGCGCGTGTTGTCGTAGGTGCGCACGATGGTGGCGTAGGCCTCGTCGCTGACAGTTTCGCCATGCAGGAAGGCGTCGATCTCGGCGTAGGTCACGCCATGGGCTTCCTCGTCTGGCTTGCCTGGGCGCAGTTCCTCCAGGTCGGCAGTCGGCGTCTTCTGCACCAGGTGCTGTGGTGCTCCGAGATGCTTGGCAATGGCGCGTACCTGATTCTTCACCAGGCCCGATAGCGGGGCGAGGTCGCAGGCGCCGTCGCCGAACTTGGTGAAAAAGCCCATCACCGCCTCGGCGGCATGATCGGTGCCGATCACCAGGCCATTGTTGGCATTGGCGATGGCGAACTGGGCAACCATGCGGATGCGTGCCTTGATATTGCCGATGACGAAATCGCGGCGGGCATCGGTCAGTTTCTGCAGGTGGGTGACCTGCTCGCCGAGGCCGGAGACGCTGCTGGCGATATTGACCGTGTCTTCTTCGTCGGCGCAGATGAATTTCAGCGAATCCTGGGCGTCATGTTCGTCGTGCTGAGCGTTGTGCGGCAGGCGCACGGCGATGAAGCGGTACGCAGAATCCCCTGTTTCAGCACGCAGCTCCTCGACCGACAGTTGGGCCAGGCGCCCGGCAGTCAGTGAGTCGACGCCGCCGCTGATGCCCAGGACCAGCACCTTGAGGCCGGAATTCTTCAGGGTGTTCTTGATGAAGGTCTTGCGTCGCTCGATCTCTGCGCTCAGCGCAGCGTCGTCGGCGAACGGCGGCACCACATCGAGGGCGGCGGCGATTTCGGCTTGGCGGTTGCTCATGTCTGGCTCCTCACTGGGTAACGCGAAAGACGTGTTTCAGGTAATGGACGAAGTTCTCGTCGCGGCATTGGGTCTTGCCGGGCGTATCGGAAATCTTCGCCACTGGCTGACCGTTGCAGGCAATCATCTTGATCACGATGTTCATGGGGGTGACGCCGGGGATGTCGCAGGTCAGGTTGGTGCCGATGCCAAAGCTTACGTGGATTCGCCCGGAAAGTGCACGGTAGAGCTGCAGCGACTTGGGCAGGTCAAGCCCGTCGGAGAACACCAGGGTCTTGCCTCTGGGGTCGATACCGAGTTTCTCGTAGTGGGCGATGGCTTTTTCCGCCCACACCAGCGGGTCGCCGGAGTCATGGCGCAGGCCGTCGAAGAGCTTGGCGAAGTACAGGTCGAAATCGGCGAGGAAGGCATCCATGGTGATGCAGTCGGTCAGGGCGATACCGAGCAAGCCGCGGTACTCGCGCACCCAGCAGTCGAGCGCAGCGATCTGGCTGTCGATCAGCCGTGGGCCGAGCTGCTGATGCGCCATCAGCCACTCGTGGGCCATGGTGCCAATGGGCTTGAGGTCGAACTCGCGCGCCAGGTGCACATTGCTGGTGCCGACGAAGCGTCCGGGAAAGTCGCGCTTGAGGATGTGCACCGCCTGTTCCTGCACTCGGTAGGAGAAGCGCCGGCGGGTGCCGAAATCAGCCAGCTGAAAGCCGGCCAACTCGCTCGGCGAGGCTTCGGCCTTGAGCCAGTCAATTTTCTCGTAGAGGCGTTCGGCGGCCTGTTCCAGCACCACCTCGCGGTAGCGATAGCGGTTGCGCACCTCGCTGACGATGGCCAGCAGCGGTACCTCGAAGAGAATCACGTGCAACCAGGGGCCGCGCAGGCGAATGCTCAACTGGCCGTCCTCGATGCTGGTGTGCACGTAGCGCAAGTTGAAGCGGAACAAACTGAGAAAGCGAATGAAATCCGGTTTGATGAAGGGGATGCGCTCGAGAAAGGCGAGCTGGTCCGCGGTAATGCTCAGCTCGCTCAGACGTTCAATCTGGTAGCGGATCTCGGCCAGGTAGGGCGTCAGGTCCTCGCTGCTGCGGCAGCGGAACTCCCATTCCACTTCGGCGTTGGGGTAGTTGTGCAGCACCGCCTGCATCATGGTCAGCTTGTAGAAATCGGTATCCAGCAGGTTCTGCACGGTGCGTTCGGCGAAGATGCTCTCGCTCATCGCAGGTTCTCCTTGGCTAAGACGCTGTCCAGCTGTTCCAGGCTGGCGGCAAGTGTGATGCCCTGTTCGCGCATGGCGAGGCAGGCGGTTTCGGCTGTTTCGCTGGCGATGGCTCGGCAGGCCGGCAGATGGACGATCACCTCGAAGCCGGCACGACGCAGTTGCAGGGCGGTGGTCTTGACGCAGTAGTCCAGCGCCAGGCCGCCGACCAGTACAAGGTCGACGCCATTTTGCCGAAGAAATTCGATCACGCCCGTGCTGCGCTTCTCGGCCAGGTCGTGATAGCAGGCGCCGTAGGGGTGCAGGTCCGGCTCAACGCCTTTCCACACGAAGTAGTCGTAATCCAGCGGCGCCGGCAGACCATCAAGAAACTCGAAGCCGGGCGTGCCGGGTACGCAGTGGCTGACCCAGGTCAGGTCGGCGTTGGCCAACGGCAGGGGCTGCAGCATCTGCCCATGCTCTGGCACCACCCAGGCGGCTTGCGGGCTGTGGGCATCCTTGCTGCCGATGCGTAGCTGGGCGCGTGCGGCCAACTGATTCAGCGCCGGAGCGATAGCATCGCCCTCGGGCACTGGCAGCTCGTTGGGGCAAAGCGGGGTGAAGCCTTTCTGGGCGTCGACATCGAAGCTGGCGATCTTCATGGTGCGCCTCCTTCTCGTGGCTGAGTGACTACATATTCCATCTGATGAAATATGTAGTCAAGCACTTTTACCATTTCATACGTGAAAGAAGACGAATTATTGGTCAAGATGAAATAAGTACATGACGGAGGTGAATGGAAGGATGAGTGCAGTGGAAGTCCTGGCCGGGGTGGATATCGTGGCCCTGCGTCTGAGCGAAGAGGGGATGTTGCAGGTGCTGCTGCTGCGTCGCCAACGCGAACCCTATGCCGAGCAGTGGGCGCTACCGGGCGTGCTGGTCAACGGTCGATGTGTCGATGCCAGCCTGGATGCCGCCGCTGCCCGTGCGCTGGCGGACAAGGCGCGCCTGCAGCCGCAGTATCTGGAACAGGTGGCGACGGTGGGCAATGGTGTGCGTGATCCGCGCGGCTGGTCGCTGAGCACCTGCTACCTGGCGCTGCTGGCGCCCGACTCGGTGCCGCAGGATGAAAACCTGCGGTTCGTCGATCTGTCGCTCGTAACCGGAGGCCAGCAAGGGTTGCCATTCGATCATACGCAGCTGGTACGCCTGGCAGCCGAGCGATTGCGCGGCAAGTCGGTCTACAGCTCGTTGCCGCTGTACCTACTGATGCCGCGATTTACCGTGACCGAAGCGCTGACGGCGTTTCAGGCTTGCCTGGGCGAGCCGGTACAGCACACCACCTTGCGTGGCCGTCTGGAGCGGATGAAGGCACAGGGCTGGATCAGTGATACCGGCGAGAAGAATTATCCGAAGATGGGGCGGCCGCAGAATCTTCTGGAGCATCGTCCGCAAGCGGTGGACGCCTTTATCTTTGATCGCAGCCTGTTGGCTTAGGCAGGAATTGCCCGGGTGACAGGCAAAAAAATAGGCGCCAGAGGCGCCAGGGGAGCATTTCAATCGATGCATAGTCTCTGAGCATGCATCGTGCGAGAAGTTCCACCCGGTGATGCAAAAAACCATCTTTTTGGCAGGCAAAAGAAAAGGCGCCAGGGGCGCCTTAAACGATGATCTATGGAGTAAGTCGATCATTCAGAGTGAGGCACTGAGGTAAAGGTTCAGCGCCACCCGACGAACGGTCATTACTTGGTGGGCATCAGCAACAGGCGCTGCTTGCCGTAGACCTTGTCCAGATTCTCCGCTTTGAACGGAAAGCTCATGTAGCCGCCCTTGAGCCATGACTCGATGCCATCGGCGTAGTGGGGGCTGGCCGGGTTGCCGGACTGACCTGAGCTGTTGACGCCGACCAAGGGTTCGTCAGCGGCAAAATCCACCACGATACGCATAGCCGGGATCAGGAAGGTGTTGAAATCCTGGCCCCAGGCGTAGGCCGATACGTTCAGTGTGCTGTGGTCACCCCCGGCCGGATAAGGGCCGCGATCCAGATAACCTTTCAAGGCATTGATGCTGGTGCGTTGGCTGGCGCTCATGTAAGGCGCCATGCGCGTGGTGTCCGTCACCCATTCATAGGTGTGCAGCTTGCCCCATTGCCAGTTGCGACGCTCCGGGCCCAGACGGCTTTCCAGCAGCTCGATGCTGGCTGCCAGACTGCGTGCGAGGATGGTCGGTTTGTCTTCCTGCTCTGGCGTGCGGATGTCGTTCCAGAATGGGCTGTCGGCGCGGCCGAGCAGGTGGTCGGCCTGCGCTGAATAGGACGTGTTGGCGGTCTGCACCAGCGCCTTCCAGGCGGGACTGTCTTCCGGGCCGAGCTCGTCGAGGAAGATCTGCCGCGCACTCTCGTGCAGAAAGGCGCCATAGACGGCGGCATCGGCCGAACTGGCGGCGAGCTTGCCGTCGAACGCCAACAGACGTTTCAGTGCTTCATCGGCCCGTGCCCGTTGACCGGCCGGCAGGGTGGCGATGGCCTGGCGCAGCGAGTCGTGCATGGCCGGGTCGTTGAACATGGCTTGCAGTTTGGCGGCGAAGGGCGAGGTCTGGTCGTACTGCATGGCGATCATGCTGCGACCATCGTGACGGCCATTGCCGGCCAGTTCGGCTATGCGTTCGGCGCGCTCCGGGTAGTACCAGGAGCTGGACAGCTGCATGCCGTAACCGGGCGGCACGCTGCGCTCATTGGCGGTGCCCAGCCAGCCTTGCGGCGGGTCCTGATCGTAAGGATGCAGCATCGGGTCGGCGAAGCCGTCCCACGCATAGCGCTCGTCCCAGCCGGGTGAGGGCAGCAGGCCGCGACCTTCGCGGCGGTTCGGGTAGCGACCGGTGACCTGCCAGCCGATGTGCTGGGCGTCAGCGAAGACGATGTTCAGCGGCATGGCGCGAATTTCTCGCGTCGCTTCGAAGGCCTGATCGACCGACTGTGCTCGCGACAGGTCGAAGAAGGCGTCGAGGCTCTTGTCACGCTCGAACTGGGTGGTTTTCAGCGCCAGGCCGTAGCCGCTCTGCAGCGCCAGGGGTTGCAGCATATGCTTGCGTTCGCCCAGTACCGAGTTGAGCAGCGGCCCGTTGCGGGTCTCGTAAAGCGTTTCGCGGATTGGGCGCTGGCCTTTGATGAAGAAGGTTTCCTGGCGTTCGTTAACCGGCAGCCACTTGCCGTCGGCCTGGTACATCAGGCGACTGCCTTCGCGCCTGATGCGCTCCAGATAGATGTCCTGATTGTCGCCCATGACCATGGTCATGCCCCAGGCCAGCTTGCCGTTGTAGCCAGCGACCACGGCCGGTACACCGGCCAGGGACACGCCAGCGGCCTGATACTTGGGCGAGCGGATCTGCACGAAATTCCACAGCGAGGGCATGCTCAGTGGCAGGTGCGTGTCATTGGCCAGCAGGCTCTTGCCGCCACGGCTGCGCTGCGGGGCGATGGCCCAGTTGTTCGAGGCGGCGACGCCGAGCATGTGCTGTTCGGCGATCTGCGCCGCGGTGCGGGAAATCGCCTGCAGGCCTGGCAGCTGGCCCTTGAGGTCGAGGCCGGCGAGTTTTTCCGCCTCGGCGAAGGGCAGAGGCTCGTCCGGGTAGATCGGCAGCAGCCAGGGCAGCTTGTCGGCGCCCACCTGCTGGGCCATGGTCAGCGCGGCGATCTCTTCCTGCAGGTTCACCGCCAGGCCGAAATTGAGCAGGCAGAACAGCAGCACCGAGTCCTCGGGTTTCCAGTACTCGGGGCGGTAACCGGACTCGGCCAGATCCATCGGCATACGATCGCGATAGCGGAACATATAGGCGTTGACGCCGCGCGAATAGACTTCGAAGAAGCGTTTCAGGCGCGGCGAAGCGTCGGCGTAGAGAATTTCCGCGCTCTTTTTCAGGTTGACCGCGCGCATGAAACGGTCCATCTCCAGCACGCCGGGCCCGGCCATTTCGGCCAGGCGGCCCTGAGCCAGCAGGCGCATGCCGACCATCTGGCTGAGGCGGTCGCCGGCATGCACGTAGCCCAGGGTAAACAGCGCGTCATGGAAGTTGCTCGATTCGATCAACGGCATGCCGAGGGCGTTGCGCCGCACCGATGCACTTTCGGCTACGCCCTGAATGCGCTCGACGCCACGGCTGGGCGGCACGCTGTCGGCGTAACGGCTGTTGAGCAGGGACTGGCAGCCGGCGAGGCTAATCAGTGAGGCGGCAAGAGTCAGGCGGGCCAGCGCGCGCATGGCGAAGTTCCTTGGTGTGCGGACGGTTGGGGCCGGTCGCGCAGTGACCGGCCACAAAGGCGCCAAGGTAATGAGGCTGGTGCTGCCTGGCAAGAGGCCTCAGGCGTTTGCCTGAGGTCTCTTCAGCCCTTCATCGAGTAACCAGCGGGCAGCGATGCGTGCGGCGGCCTTGTGCTGCAGTTCCAGCTCGTTGAAGCGTTTTTCGAAGCGGCGCCGTTCGGTCTTGTCCAGAGCCTTCCAGGCCGCATGCGTGGGCACCTCGGCGGTTGCCTCGAAGAGCAGATGGAACACCTGGCAGCGGTTGTCATTGCTCAGGGCACTGTCGTAGTTGTCGAGCAGCACCTTGATGCGAATGGCGCCTTCGATCAGTGGCAATTGCTCGTCGAGCAGGCTGTTGGCGAGGATGCTCAGGTCACCGCCGATACGCTGCTGGCGCTCCCGCTGGGCTTCGTCGCGGGCGCGCTGGGTTGCCCAGACGCGGCGCCACAGATGCCAGGCATAAGCGGCTAGCGCTGCGATCAGCAGCAGGCCGCTCAGCAGCAGGGTCAGGTTCAGGGCGCTCATGCGCGGTTCAGGCGCCGTGGCACTTCTTGAACTTCTTCTCGCTGCCGCATGGGCAAGGATCGTTACGGCCGACATCCTTCAGCGCGTTGCGCACCGGCTCCTGATGGCCATGGTTGCAGTGCGGGCCGTGTACATGACCGTGATCGTGATGATCGTGGTCATGGTTGCAGTCGGGGCCGTGGACGTGGGGTTGGTTGCTCATGGTGTTACTCATGCAGGTTATTCGGGGATGAAATCGCCGGGAATTATCTCGCCATTACGCGCCATGTGCACGCTTCGGCCGAACAACATCCCGGTTTTTACCTCACCCTTGAGGCTATAGCGAATCGGTACGTTGGGTTTTTCCAGTGCTTTGACGATCTGCCGCACATGGCGCCAGAGGTTGGTGCGCACCGGCACTTCGAAGGTGTGGTGACCGTGGGCGGGCACGGTGAACCACTCGTTGGAGTAGCCCTCTGCCAGCTGGATACCATTGAGATGGACGTTATAGTCCAGCCCACGCACCGGCAGGCTGACGCCATTGGGATTGTCGATTCGAAAGCGCAAGCGGAACTCCTGTTCGAGCAGCCTGGCCTTGACCACATCAACTTTGATGAGTTGGACGTCCGGGTCCTTGAAGCCACCTGTCATCCAGGTGGAGCATCCTGTCAGGCCTGAAAGAAGGCCAAAAAACATCAATAGGCTGATAATTCTTATCATTTGCGCCTGAGAAAACATTTCATACCCCCATTGCGACCCAGTGTAACAAGCAAGCGCTTGGCTGCAACGGGGAAGCTCTCATTATTTTCAATTAGATACTGTGGCGAGTTCGGGGTGTTGGTGATCGGGAGAGCATGAATGAGAAGCCTGCAGTGTCAGGGCAAAGGAACCTGCGCCATACTGAGCGGCGAATAGGACAGGAGTGTGACCATGAGTCGCTACGAGATCGCCTTCTCCGGGCAACTGGTGCCGGGCGCCCAGCCGGAGCTGGTCAAGGCCAACATGGCCAAGCTGTTCCAGGCCGATGCTCAGCGCATTGCCCAGTTGTTCTCCGGGCGCCGCATCGTGATCAAGAACAACCTCGATGCTGCCGGGGCGGAAAAATACCGGGCGACCCTCGAGCGAGCTGGTGCGCGGGTCGAGGTCGTCGACATGGATGCGTTGATCGAGGAAGTCGAGCTGGCGCCGCCGCCACCCATAGAGCCGGAGCCTGCTCCGGCAGCCGCACCACCTGCGGCCAGCCCGGGTCGTTTGCAGGTCGCACCACGTGATGAGTACATGGCCGCGTTCAGTGATGTGGATGCACCTGATTTTGGCATCGCCCCGGTGGGCACCGACCTGCAGGACGCCAGGCCTGACGCCGAGGCTCCGCCAGTCGACCTTTCGCAGTTCAGCCTGGCGCCCGTCGGCAGTGATATGGGGCAGGCCAAGGCCTCGGCTGTCGTTCCTGCGCCGGATACCTCGCACCTGAAGCTGCAGGACTGATCGTCCACCAGGCAGTGAAACGCCGTGAGCTGCGCAGGCAGTCACGGCGTTTTTGCGTTCAGGGCAGCTAACCCGCCTTGCACGCGGCTGCGGCTTCCTCGGGCTTGAGGTTGCGCACGCTGGTGAAGAACAGCTCGCAGGTTTGCAGCTTCTCCGTGACCTGCCATTTTTCGGTGCAGGTATTGAGCGTCTGCTGCGGATCACCTATCGGCTGTTGGCCCATGCCAGCCTGCCAGCAGGCTGCGCTCAGGTCCTGCCCCATGACCCTGATCCCTGCTGCGTTGGCGGCCTCCTTGCTGCCTTGATTATTGGCCGGATCGGCTGCGTACCAGATGTAGCTGGGGTGATTGGCACCTAGTACGGAAACCTGCCGGCCGGGGGCTGCATCGATCTGGCCCAGACCCAGCACCGGCAGATTCACGCCGTATTGCTGCTTGATCCAGTTGCGCACCGGTGCGCCGAAGGCGACCATCGGTAGGCTGGTATCGTTCCGGCCGGCACTGAGCTCGCTGACCATGCGCCGCTGGTAGCTGTTGAAGTAGCCGTACACGCCTTCCAAGGTACTGCCGGCACTGGCCGGGGCGGCGATGGGTGCAATGTCGACTATGGTCTGGTAAGCCGGGGTCTGCTCCGGCAATACGCCGTTGTAGCTGAGCAACGTCGCCCAGCGATCGGTGGTGCTTGAGCGCAGGTAATCCTGAGCCTGGGTCAGTGAGTAGTCCGGCGGAAAGTGCAGCAGCTCGACGCTCTTGCGGTTCTCCAAAGCCATGCCCAGGGGTAGGAATAAGTACCAGTTGTACTGCCATTTGCCGTCACGATTCAGCTGGTTGGCGCCCTGATAGGCCAGGTCACCGGTGTCGAGCAATTGCAGCAGAGGTTTGCCGTAGTCGGCTGGCGTGCCATCGAAGTGGGCATAGACACGCTCGCCGTTACGTGTGACGCGCACGCTGGCCTGCGGATAGCCGTCGCGCGTCAGGCTCTGTTGCAGGTAGTGTTCGACCGTTTGTTCCAGCGTCCAGTCGCGATAGCAGATCACGCTGCAGTTGTTCGGGTAGGCGAACAGGCGGGTGACGCGCTGGCTGTCGCCCAGATCCAACGCTTCCCCTTGTAGCCCGTCGGGCTGGTTGGCGCAGCCCACGAGCAGGCTGGCCAGAATAAGAGCGATACCACTTTTCTTGTGCATGGCTTTCTCCTTGTTGAATGTCCTCGCTGGACGTATCAACTCAAGCAGAAAGCAGGATTAACGCCAATCAGGAATTCAGGTAGGGCGCGCAGCACTTCTTGAATTTCTGCCCACCCTGGCAGGGGCAGGGATCATTGCGTCCGGCCTTCAGTGGCGCCGTCGGGTCGAGGAAGAACCAGCGTCCGTCCACCTGCACGAAAGCGGAGCATTCACGGTGACGATGTTCGCCGTTGTCATCGTGCCAGCGTGCGACGAATGCGACCTGGGCGTGCTCCGGCTTGCCGCCGAACACCTCGCTGCTCTCGATTTCCAGGCCCAGCCAGGTGCTTTGTGCGCTCCAGGCGGCCATGGCGTCGCGGTCGAGCGCTTGCTGCTGGGCGGGCAGAGTAGTGGCTACCAGGTAATCCACCAGGCCCAGTACATAAGCGCTGTAGCGCGAACGCATCAGCAACTCTGCGCTGGGGGCGTGGGTGCCGGCATGATAGTGACCGCAGCACTGGCTCAACAGGTTGCCGCTGCCACAGGGGCAATTGGGATCGAGTGGGTTCATCGCTCTACCACCAGTATTTGCCGAAGTTTTGTGGATTCGCCCAGAACTTCGCGTTCAACCAGTCGGGAACTTGCTTGTAATCGAGTAGATCATAGGTGAACAGATGCAGGGTCTGTCCCTCGCGCTGGAACTGCTCACTGGCCTGCATGGCCAGAGCGAACAGGTCGGTTTCCTGCCAATCGGCAGCCTTGAGGTCGAGCAATACGGCGACCCGGCTGGCGTTGAGGTTGCGAATACCACCCAGTAGTTGCAGTCCATCGCGTTTGGGTAAGTGCTCCAGACAGTCGACCAGAATTGCCAGGTCGAAGCGCTGTGCGGCCAGTTCAGGCGCCAGGGGAGCAGCAGGTGCGGTGGTGACCTGACACTGCGGGTGGGCGCTGTGAAAGGCGCTGACAGCGGGTAGTTCGCTGGCTCCGAGTAACAGCAGTTTCTCGGGGGTGTAGCGGGCAAGCAGTGCCGCAATGGCCTGCTGCGGAGTACGTGTGCTAAGGCTGGCAGTCATCGAACTTCCTCGAAATGTCTGCAAAGACTAACGTGGTGTCGGTATCAGGCCTAGAGTGAGAGAAAACTATTCGTTACAGCGGCTATAGCTGGCGGATTGTACAACTCCTGTCTTTACTACTATCGAGTCGGTTATGGGCCGATGAACATTGGAGACCTAAAGTATGAGTATCACAAGGAACGCAGTACCCCTGATTCTGGCGAGTACCCTGCTGACCGGTTGCGCCGGCCTGCAGAAAACCGACTGGCCCACCTGCGCAGCTGTAGGCGGTGTTGGTGGTGCGGCGTTAGGGGCAATCGAAAGCTCCACCTGGGCTGGTGGTGGTGCGCTGGTGGGTGCCGGTATGGCGGCCGCCTATTGCTGGGTACACGGTGCCGAAGCTCAGCAAGTTGCCGTCGTTGAAGAAGATGTCATGGTCGAGGAGGTTGTCATTGCCGAGCCGGCCGAAGCCGTTCGTGTCGAGCTGGACGTCAAGTTCGACTTCGACAAGGCTCAGGTCAAGCAGGAAAGCTATGGCGACATCAAAGCCCTGGCCGACTTCATGAAGCAGTATCCGCAGACCAGCACTGTAGTGGAAGGTCACACCGACTCCGTGGGCAGCGATGCTTACAACCAGGGCCTGTCCGAGCGCCGCGCCGGTGCCGTGCGTGACGTCCTGGTCAACCAGTACGGTGTCGAGTCCGGCCGCGTGCAGGCAGTGGGTTATGGCGAGAGCCGCCCGGTTGCCGACAATGCCACTGCCGAAGGTCGTGCCATTAACCGCCGCGTGGAAGCCGAAGTCGAAGCTCGGCCATAAGGCGCTTCGCTCAGTCAAGCAAAGTGTCACCCGCAAAGGCCCGGCCGATTTCCATCGGTCGGGCCTTTTCTTTTATGAAACCCGCCGCCATCTTCCTCTTGCAGATAACTGCCATTGGCCGCGTGTGTGCAGAATCGGCCTATGGCGTTGACCGTGCCCGCTGATAGCGGGCCGTGCTCATGACGGGTACAGCCGAGGCACGCTGGCTTTCGGGGGGATAAACAAAGTCATGGAAAAATATTCGTCGCTCTGGTGGTCCTTGCTGCGAGGGGGTAACGTGCAGCGCTAATTAGAAAATAGCTGCGCAAGAGGGCGGGGATGAAAGCATTGTTGGGGGTGGGCAAAGCACTGGTCTTGGCCTTCTGGCTGGTGTTGGGGGCGGCGCTGGCCAAGCGTTTCGGTGCGCCGTTCGAACAACTCGTTTATCTGCTCGCGGGTTTTCTTGTCCTGTTGCATGGGGCGCAGTTGTGGTTGTTCTCCAGCCTGTTGAATGGACGGGCCAACCCCTGGCTGGATCGTGCACAGGTGCTGCTGTTCGGCATTTTTCACCTTTACCCGCTGAAGGCCGTGCCGCCGTCCGGGGCTACCTCTGCTGCTGAGATCGAGGGCGCTGCCCATGCGTAATCTCGCATTGTTGTTGTGCCTGTGCGCTGGCACGGCGCTGGCCAGCCCTCAGGTCAAGGTGCCGTCCAATACCTTGATGCGCTTGCCCGTTGCCAGCAGCAGCCTGCAGCTCGAGCGGCTTGAGGTGGCGGATCAAGCGACTCTGATGATTCCGGCAACGGTGACCGAGTTACGCATTGGCGAGTTGCTGATGGGCCGCGAAGCGCGTATCGGCGTGGCGCCCAGCGACCAGCCACTGCGGCTGGTGATCGAGGACGCCGATATCGGGCCGGGCGCCTGGATCAGCGCCAAAGGCGCCGCTGGTACTTACACCCGGCCAGCCACGCCTGGGCGGCAGATCAATCTCAAGCTGCACAAGCTGACATTCGAGTCGCTGACCCTCGATGTGCGCGGTGGTCAGGGCAGGCCGGGTTATGCCGGGCTCGATGGCGCCCATGGGCAGCCAGGTGGCTGCACCTGGGGTCAGGCCAGTGCTGGCCACGATGGCCAGGACGGCACCGATGGTCACGATGGCGCGCCGGGCGGCAATGTGGTGCTGGAAGTGCCGCATTATGTCGAGGTCGAGCGCATGCAGGTGTTGCTCGACGGCGGCGCGGGTGGTGCTGCCGGTTCGGCGGGGCGTCCTGGGCGCGGCGGTGCCGCCAAGGGCTGCCTGCTCTACGGCGTCGAGGGTGCGGCGGAGGGCAAACCTGGCCAGCCCGGGCGTGAGGGTGCAGCGGGACGCAGCGGTGATGTGCAGGTGTTTCGTTTCTAAAGCTGCGGCTGCCTGGGTACGCAAGGCAGCCGCGCCGGTCAGAATGCAGGGCGCATGGCCGCCAGCGTCATCAGCGCCAGGCCTATCAGCAGGTTGCTGCCGACCACCTTGCGAATCCGCCCCAGCACCTCGCCGCCTGCCGGCCAGTTCTCGGCCTCCACGGCACGACGCAGTTCGGGCAGCTGCAGTGCCTGAATGCGCAGGAACAGGGCGAGCATCACCAGGTAAAGCCCCATCATGATATGCACGTAGCGCGGCGCGGCGTCGAAGCCGCTGTAGCTCATGTGCAGCATGCCGACTCCAGTCAGGGGCAGGACTGCCACCGCTATCCAGACCCAGACGAAAAAGCGTTTGAACACACTCAGCCACAGGCGCAGGCGTGCTGGCGGTTCGAGTATTTCCACTGCTGCCGGGCGCAGGATCATCCAGGCGAAGAACATGCCGCCGACCCAGACGACAGCGGCCAGCAGGTGTAGCGCATACAGTGGTGCGTAGGGTGTCATGCAGAGTCTCCGTATGGGGCGTTGTCAGTCAAACGTCGACGCATCGTGTGCACGAGCGGCGCGCCGTCGCGAATAACGGCGGCGTGCAATGGCACAGCTTCGCCCCGGGGGCAGGTCACCTACGAGAGGCCGCTTGGGCGTCTTGTCTGATCGGCACTATCCGTTTGGCAGTTTGCGGCACTCGAACGGCACGCGAGTCAGCGCCAGATCGATTGCCGCGCTATGATAGCGACCGCTCTGCGAATACTGAAAATTTATCCAGCCTTTTTCGTTTCAGAATCCATGCTCAGTACCGAACTCAAGTCCCAGATCCAGGGCGCCTATTCGCGCTTTCTCGAGGCCAAGTCGCTTAAGCCGCGTTATGGCCAGCGCTTGATGATCGCCGAGATCGCCAAGGTGCTCGGCACCATCAAGACCGATGACGAGGGCAAGCGTCTGGGTGATCCTGCCGTGGTCGCGGTCGAGGCCGGCACTGGCACCGGCAAGACCGTGGCCTACAGTCTGGCCACCATTCCCACCGCCAAGGCCGCCGGCAAGCGCCTGGTGATCGCCACCGCTACCGTGGCGCTGCAGGAGCAGATCGTGCACAAGGATCTGCCGGATCTGCTGCGCAACAGCGGCCTGAATTTCAGCTTCGCTCTGGCCAAGGGCCGTGGCCGCTACCTGTGCCTGTCCAAGCTCGACCACCTGCTGCAGGACGGCGCCGCGCAGAGCGCCACCGCGCAACTGTTCGAGGAAGAAGGCTTTCGCATCGACGTCGACGAGCAGGGCCAGAAGCTGTTCACCGCGATGATCGAGAAGCTCGCCGGCAACAAATGGGACGGCGACCGCGACAGCTGGCCCGAAGAGCTAGAGGACGTGCGCTGGGCGCAACTGACTACCGACCACAGCCAGTGCACCAACCGCCACTGCCCGAACTTCCAGCAGTGCGCCTTCTACAAAGCGCGCGAGGGCATGGGCAAGGTCGATGTGATCGTCACCAACCACGATATGGTGCTGGCCGACCTGGCCCTCGGAGGCGGTGCGGTACTGCCCGACCCACGCGAAACCATCTACGTATTCGACGAAGGTCACCACCTGCCGGACAAGGCCATCGGTCACTTCGCCCATTTCACCCGCCTGCGCTCGACCGCCGACTGGCTGACCCAGATCGACAAGAACCTGACCAAGTTGCTGGCGCAGAACCCGCTGCCGGGCGATCTCGGTCGCCTGATCGAACAGGTGCCGGAACTCTCACGCGAGCTCAAGACCCAGCAGCAGTTCATGTTCGCAGCCTGCGAGCAGATCGCTGACTTCAAGGCCGGTGAAGACATGGAAGGGCGCGAGCGCCCGCGCCACCGCTTCGTCGGCGGCGTGGTGCCGGAGCACCTGACCGAACTGGGGCTGGAGCTGAAGAAAGGCTTCTCCAAACTCAACGACCTGTTCACCGGCGTTACCGAACTGCTCAAGGAGGCCATGGACGGCGAGGGCGCTGTAGGCATCGCCAGCCACCAGGCCGAGGAGTGGTACCCGCTGTTTGGCAGCCTGATGGCGCGGGCCAAGGGCAACTGGGAGCTGTGGCTGGCCTTCACCGCTGAAGACCCTGAGGAAAGCCCGCCCATGGCGCGCTGGCTGACCCTGGCCGAGAGCGGTGCGCTGTTCGATATCGAGGTCAACGCCAGCCCGATCCTCGCCGCCGAGACCTTGCGCCGTAACCTGTGGAACGTTGCCCATGGCTGCCTGGTGACGTCTGCGACCCTGACTGCGCTGGGCACCTTCGACCGCTATCGCATGCGCGCCGGCCTGCCCAAGGCGGCGGTCAGCGCCGTGGTGCCGAGTCCCTTCCATCATGCCGATGCTGGCGTGTTGCGGGTGCCGGATCTGAAGGCTGACCCGCGCGAGGCGGCGCTGCATACGGCGGCCATCATCCGCGAGCTACCGGGCCTGGTGGCTGGCAGTCGCGGGACGCTGGTGCTGTTCTCTTCACGCAAACAGATGCAGGACGTGTTCGACGGCCTGGATCGCGACTGGCGCAAACGCGTGTTCATCCAGGGCAACCTGTCCAAGCAGGAGACCCTGAACAAGCACAAGGCGCGCGTCGATTCAGGCGAGGAAAGCGTACTGTTCGGCCTGGCCAGTTTCGCCGAGGGTGTCGACCTGCCCGGCGCCTACTGCGAGCATGTGGTGATCGCCAAGATTCCCTTCGCCGTGCCGGATGACCCGGTGGAGGCGGCGCTGGCCGAGTGGATCGAGGCGCGTGGCGGCAATCCGTTCATGGAAATCGCCGTGCCGGACGCCTCGCTGCGCCTTGTGCAGGCCTGCGGCCGCCTGCTGCGTACCGAGGCTGATCGCGGCACCATCACGCTGCTGGATCGGCGTGTGGTCACCCAGCGTTATGGCAAGGCCATCCTCAATGCCTTGCCGCCGTTCCGCCGACAGATCGACTGAGCGACCTATTCGCTGCCCCTGTTGCGTTGCTCCAGCTCATCACCCAAACGCCCCAGCGTCGGACGGATGCCGGCGCGGTGCGCGGCGCGGGCGATGGCGTGAGCGGCCAGCGGGGCGCTGGCCAGCAGAATCAGCAGGCCGATAAAGGCCTCCAGCGCCAGCTCGCCACTGCTCGCCAGCGCCACTGCGCCAAGTAGCAGCACGGCGCCGAGCACGCCGGCCTTGCTCGCTGCGTGCATGCGGCTGTAGCTGTCCGGCAGGCGCAGCACGCCAATCGCGCCGAGCAGAGAGATCACAGCGCCGCTCAGCACCAGCAGCGAGGCCAGCCAGGCTTGTACTTCGTTCATGGGCGTTCCTCGCTTTTTTCCGGCATCTGGCTGTGGGCGTCGTCGAACAGGAAGGCAAAAGCTGCGGTGCCGAGAAACGACACCAGTGCCAGTAGCACCGCGACGTCGATGAACAGCGCCTCGCCGCGCATCAGGCACAGCAGCGCCATGGCGGCGACCGCCAGCAGGGTGAGGGCGTCGATGGCCACAGCACGATCCGGGCGGCTTGGGCCGCGTAGCAGGCGATAGAGGCTGATCAAACCGCTCAGGGCGAGCAGGGCCGCGGCCAGGGGCAATACCCAGGCTGCTCCGGCCAGGTGCAGGGTCATGGCGTTACTCCTTCGGCTTTGCCGGCATCGAGCCAGGCCAGCAGGCGACGTTCCAGCTCGATGAGGATTTCGGTCACGTCCTCGCGGCGCCGCGCATCGAGGGCGTGGATATAGAGCAGGCCTTGCTCTTCGTCATAGTCCAGGGCCAGGGTGCCAGGGGTCAGGGTCAGCAGGGTGCCGAGCAGGGTGACCTTGTCCACTTCTCGGCAGGTCACCGGGTAGGCCAGCACTGCCGGTTCCACTACTACCCGGCGCGCCAGCACCAGGGTCGCGACCTGGTAAGTCGCGAGGAACACCTGGGCGATGAACCACAGGCAGAAGCTCACGCCATGCTCCAGGCTGCGTGCGTAACGGCGCAGGCGCCCGAATACCAGGCCCAGCAGGCGCGCGAGCAGGTAGAACAGGGCGAAGGCCAGCAGGCCGCCACCGAGGTGACCGGCGCCGAGGCTCCAGGCCATGCCGGCGCTGGCCAGTAAATGGATGAGAAACAGCATCAGGTACCTCCTGCGCCGGTAAAGGGTTGCAGATAGGCCTGCGGGTCGGCGAGCTGCGCGGCGGCCGCTACGGCGTAGTCGATCAGCGGGCCGGCGCCCAGGCCGATCAGTACGGTCAGCAGCGCCAGGGCGCTCATGCCCAGCCAGGCCGAGCGCATGCCAGTGACCGGCTGTAGTGCCTCTTCACCGCGCGGGTGAGGCTTGAGGAAAGCTTCGTTCCAGATCTTGTTCATCGACAGCAAAGTGAACACGCCGGTCAGCAGGGCGATGCCCGCGGCCCACCACGCAGCAGCGTCCAGGCTGGCCTTGACCAGCAGGAACTTGGCCCAGAAACCGGACAGCGGCGGGATGCCGGCCAGCGACAGCGCCGGAATGGCGAACAGCAGTGCCAGCCAGGGCATGCGCCGATAGAGCCCGCCCATGTCGGCCAGGCGCTCTGAGCCGCAGATGCGCGCCGCCAGGCCACCGATGAAGAACAGGTTGGCTTTCACCACGATATGGTGGATCAGGTAGAACACCGCGCCGGCCAGCGCCAGCGGGGTGGCCAGGGCGAGGCCGAGGATCATGTAGCCGACCTGGCTGACGATATGGAACGACAGGATTCGACGCACCTCGGTCTGCGCCGCTGCTCCCAGCACCCCGACCAGCATGGTGGCGCAGGCGACCCATAGCAGCAGTTGATGCGGCAGGCCGTACTCCGGCCAGAGCAGGGTCACCAGGCGAATCAGCGCGTACACGCCCACCTTGGTCAAGAGCCCTGCGAACATCGCCGAAACCGCCGTCAGGGCGACGTGATAGGTGGCCGGCAGCCAGCCGAACACCGGGAACAGCGCAGCCTTGATGGCGAACGACAGCAGCATCAGCAGCAGCGCCGGTGTCACGCCCGGTGGCGCCTCACCGCTGCGCATGATCACCGCCAGTTCGCCCATGTTCAGCGTGCCGCTGGCGCCGTAGACCAGACCGGCGGAGAGCAGGAAGATCAGCGTGGCGAACAGGTTCAGGGCCACGTAGGTCATGCTGCCGGCCAGCCGGCGGCTGCCACCGCCGAGGGCCATCAGGGCGAAGGAGGCAATCAGCAGCACCTCGAACCAGACATAGAGGTTGAAGATGTCAGCGGTGATGAAGGCGCCGCAGATGCCGGTCAGCAGGCCCTGGATGAACAGGTGGAAGTCGCGGCCGATCTTGCTGTCGTTGTCCTTGGCCACGCCGTAGAGCAGGGTGACCAGCGCCACCAGGGCGCTGATGGCGATCATCACCGCCGACAGCCGGTCGATCACCAGGCTGATGCCGAACGGCGCCTCCCAGTTGCCCACCTGACCGCTGAGCACCACGCCCTGCGCAGCCTGCCACACCAGCACCAGGCCAACGGCCAGCAGCAGGGCGGTGCCGCTCAGGCTGAGCACGCGCACGGCCAGCAGGTGACGGCGCAGGATGATTGCCAGCAGCAGGCTGCACAGGGGTACGAGGATCGGCGCAACGAGTAACGCGTGATTCATCGGCGAGCCTCCGCACCATTGGCGTCGTGTTCATGCTCGCCGGCATGCCAGTCCGGCGCCGGTTGCTCGGTGATCGAACTGACCGAGTCGGTGGTCTTGTCGCCATGCAGCTCGCGGGTGCGCTTGAGCAGCGCCAGGGCGAAGATGAACAGACTGAAACCGATGACAATGGCCGTCAGCACCAGCGCCTGCGGCAACGGGTTGGCCATGCTGGCAGCGTTGCCAGCCTCGACGAAGGCCGGGCGTTCGCCAAAGAAACGCCCGGCGGTGAGAACCCCCAGGTTGATTGCATTACCCAGGACCACCACACCCAGCACGACGCGCTTGAGGTTGCGATCCAGAAGCATCCACAGGCCCAGACCCGCCAGGCCTCCGGTCGTGATTGCGGCTAGCCATTCCATTACTGGCGAACTCCCGTCAGCTTGTCGATCATGTGCAGGGCGGAGCCGAACACGGTAAGGAATACGCCGATATCGAAGAGCAAGGGCGTACCCAGCGGCAGCCCGCCGGGGAAGATCCACAGGCCGGTGAGAAAGGCGCTGCCGCTGATCAGGCCGAGCATGCCGGCGCCCGCCGCGCAGCCCAGGCCGATACCGATCAGTTGCGCAGGAGCCACCGGCAGCACGCGGCGAATCTGCCCGTGGCCATAGGTCAGCACCAGCAGGATCAGGCCGCAGGCCGCCACCAGGCCGCCGATGAAGCCACCGCCCGGCAGGTTGTGGCCGCGCCACAGCAGCAGCAGCGAGGCGGCCAGCATCAGCCAGGCCAGCGGACGCAGCCCCTGGCGCAGCAGCGGCGAGGTGAAAGCGTCTTCACCGCTGTGCTCGTTGCCGAAGCGCCGGCCGGTGCTCAGCAGGCTGGCAGCGGCGAGGGCAGAGAGGGCGACCACGAGGATTTCGCCGAGGGTATCGAAGGCGCGGAAGTCCACCAGAATCACGTTGACCACGTTATGCCCATGGCCGCCCGGCAGGCTGTTGGCCTGATACCACTGGGCGATTTCGCCCGGCAGTGGCAGGCTCACCGCCAGCAGCAGGGCGCCGGTCACGCTGAGGCCGAAGAGGATCGCCACGCTGGCGTGCAGACGGCGCTTCCACGGTGCTCGCGCGCCGCTGGGTGGCACCGTGGGCATCTTGCGAAACACCAGGGCGAGGAAGATCAGGCTGAGGGTTTCCACCATCAACTGGGTCATTGCCACGTCCGGGGCATTGACCGAGATGAACACCAGTGCCAGGCCCAGGCCGCAGGCGCCGAGCGCCGCCAGCAGGGTCAGGCGGCCAGGCAGGAACGCCGCCGCCACACCGCCGGCCAGGGCCAACAGGCAGCCGCCCAGGCCGAGTGGTGAAATTGGGCTGTAGCTGCCCTGCAGCAGTTGTGGCAGCGCCGGCAGCAGGCCAACCGCCAACAAGCCGCCGACGGCCAGGGCCAGCAGCACCAGATGCTGGCGCAACGAGCCGTGCTGAAAGCGCGCGGCGAGCAACCCGGCGAAATGGAATACGCGCTTGAGCAGGCGATCCCAGAGCAGGTCGCCGCTGACGTTCCAGGCTGCATTGGCGCGATCGAGCACCTGCCGCACCCGGTCGCGCATCACGTAGAACAGCACACCCAGCGACACGGTCAGCAGACTGGCCAGCAACGCCGGGGTGATGCCGCCCCACAGATACAGGTGCACATCCACCGGTCCGCGTGCCACGGCTTGCACCGCGTTGTTCACCAGCCAGGTTTCCGGCCAGGCATTCCAGGCGCCGAGGAGGAAACCGCCGATGGCCAGTAGCATCGGCCCCAGCCACATCGGCAGGCCGACTTCGTGCGGCGTGCGCGGATAGTCGCCTTGTTTGCCGAGGAAGGTCTGCAGGAACACCAGGCCGGCAGCGGCGAACAGCAGGGCGTTGGTGAGGATCATCACCAGTGTCACCGCCCAGCCTATCGTGCCCATCTCGATCAGGCCGGTGTACTTGAACTCCTTGGCGATGAAACCGAAGAACGGCGGCAGACCAGCATTGGAAAATGCCGCCAGGGCCACGGCCGCGCCGGTCAGCGGCATGAAGCGGATCAAACCGCCGAGGCGCGCCAGCTCGCGGGTACCGGTGGCGTGATCGATGGCGCCGACCGCCATGAACAGCGCACCTTTATAGAGAGAGTGCGCCACCAGATAGAGCACGAACGCCTGCAGGCCATAGCTGGTGTTGGTGCCGATCAGCATGGTCAGCTGACCCAGCACGGTCACCGTGGTGTAAGCCAGCAGGCGCTTGAGGTCGGTCTGGCGGAAGGCCAGGAAGGCGCCGAGCACTGCAGTGGCCGCGCCGAAGGTGATCAGCAGGGTGCCCCAGCCGACGGAGCCTCCGAGCACCGGGTTGAGCCGCGCCAGCAGGTAGATACCGGCCTTGACCATGGTCGCCGAGTGCAGATAGGCCGACACCGGTGTCGGCGCGTTCATCGCGTTGGGCAGCCACAGATGAAAGGGCACTTGTGCCGATTTGGTGAAGCAGCCCAGCAGTACCAGACCGATGATCGCCGGCAGCAACACATGGCCTTCGATCTGCTCGGCGCTGAGGTTGGAGAACTGCCAGTTGCCGGTCGCACCGCCGAGCAGGATCAACCCTGCCAGCAGCGCCAGACCACCGCCGCCGGTGATCAGCAGCGCCTGCAGCGCCGCACGGCGCGATACCGCTTTGTCGTGCTGAAAGCTGATCAACAGGAAGGAGGCGATACTGGTCAGTTCCCAGAACACGAACATCGCCACCAGGTCGTCGGCCAGTACCAGGCCGAGCATGGCCAGCATGAACACCAGCAGGTAGGCGTGAAAGCGGCCGAGGTGAACATGACTGGACAGATAACTGCCGGCGTACAGCACGATCAGGCTGCCGATACCGCTGATCAACAGGGCGAACAGCAGCGAGAGGCCGTCCAGGCGCAGGCTCAGGTTGATGCCCAGTGCCGGAATCCAGTTCAGGCTCTGCATCACGGCGCCACCGTCGGCTATCAACGGAATCTGTTGAACGAACCAGATGAAGGCCACCAGCGGTGCCAGCATCAGCAGCCAGCCCGTACGGGCGCCCAGCAGGCGCGTCAGGCCGGGCGCCAGGACGGCGGCCAGGGCGATCAGGGACAGTAGGTAGAGCACTCGTTTCTCCTGTGCCGAGCGTCGAATCCAAGACGGCCTGACGACCACATACGCACCACAGCTGCGCTATTCAGGGCGTATCGGTCATATCAGGCCGCATTTGTTTCATCATAGGAAAAACCAATCGAAGATCGCTATTTTATGAAGTTTCAGAACATTGCATGATAGGCGGCTGTCATTATTGGCAGCATAGAGCCAAGCAGCGGAACGGGAGAGCGGTGTGCAAATTCAGGGTTATTTCGACTTGCGCTTCGAAGCGGTGAAAGAGGCGTTCGCTGCCCTGTTCGATGACACGCAGGAGCGGGGCGCGGCCCTGTGCGTGAAAGTCGGCGGTGAAACCGTGGTCGACCTTTGGGCCGGCGTCATGGACAAGGACGGCCAGCAGGCCTGGCACAGCGATACCATCGCCAACCTGTTCTCCTGCACCAAACCCTTCGCCGCCGTGGTGGCCCTGCAATTGGTGGGCGAAGGCAAGCTCGACCTGGATGCACCGGTGGCGCGCTACTGGCCCGAGTTCGCCGCTGCCGGCAAGCAGCGCATCAGCGTGCGTCATCTGCTCTGCCACCAGGCTGGCTTGCCGGCGCTGCGCCAGGCACTGCCCACCGAGGCACTGTACGACTGGCAGACCATGACCGCCGCCCTGGCGGCAGAAGAACCCTGGTGGCCGCTGGGGGAGGGCCATGGCTATGCGCCAATCACCTACGGCTGGCTGATCGGCGAGCTGATTCGTCGCGTCGAAGGCCGCGGCCCAGGCGAGAGCATCGCCGCGCGCATCGCCAGGCCGCTGGGGCTGGATTTTCATGTCGGCCTGGCTGACAGCGAGTTCGATCGCGTCGCCCATATCGCTCGCGGTAAGGGCAATCTCGGTGACGCCGCCGCGCAGCGCCTGCTCAAGCTGATGATGAGTGACGCCAGCGCCATGAGCACGCGCTCGTTCACCAACCCGCCGTCGATCATGACCAGCACCAATAAGCCCGAATGGCGGCGCATGCAGCAACCGGCCGCCAATGGCCATGGCAACGCGCGTAGTCTGGCGGGCTTTTATGCCGGCCTGCTCGACGGCAGCCTGCTCGATGCCGAGTTGCTGGGCGAAATGACCCGGGAGCACAGTGTCGGGGACGACAAGACCCTGCTGACCCGCACCCGCTTCGGCCTTGGCTGCATGCTCGACCAGGCCGACGTAGCCAACGCCACCTACGGCATGGGCGCCAAGGCTTTCGGTCATCCCGGTGCCGGTGGTTCCAGCGGATTTGCCGACCCGGAACGGGACTTGGCATTCGGCTTTGTTACCAACAATCTGGGACCGTTCGTCTTGATGGACCCCCGCGCGCAGAAACTTGCGCGACAGATTGCGGACTGTATCTGACTGAAACGGCTAAACTCGCGCCAACCGTTCAGTACCAACCATAACAGGCCGTTGAAAAACGTAGGCGAGGCAGCCAGTGCAAGGCAAAAACAGGCGAAAAAGCGGAGTTTACGAGCTGTAAATGAGCATTTTGAGCCTGTTTTTAACGCAGCAATGGCAACGCAGGTAGTATTTCAACAGCCTGATAACGAACCGACCATTAGATTTGTTTGACCCCGGGGGCTACATGCGTGCCAACAAGATTTTTGCCTTTACCTGCTGCCTGCTGATCGCGGGCTGCGCCGGCTCGGAAAAGAAGGAAGTCGCCAAGGCGGCCGCCATGCCACCGCCGCAGGTGACCCGCGCCTGGCTCGACGAGTACGAGCCGAAACTGCGTGAAGCGGTCAAGGACAGCCACTTCGAATTCGAGCGCCGCGAAAACCTGCTGGTGGTCACCGCCCCGGTGCAGGGCTCGTTCAATCCGGATCGCCCGCACATGCTGCTGCCGGTGAGCCTCGGCCCCATCACCCGTGTAGCCAAACTGCTGGAAAGCGATGAAGACGTTGCCGTGGTAGTGCTCGGCCATGCCGACAGCAGCGGTGACGATGCCCAGAACCGCGATCTGAGCCAGCAGCGTGCACGGGCCGTGACGTCCATCTTCCGCCTCAGTGGCCTCAAGCAGAACCGCCTGCAGGTCATGGGTGTTGGCTCGGACATGCCCCGCGCCGCCAATGACAGCGTCGCCGGTCGCGCACTCAACCGCCGTGTGGAGATTCTCCTGACTTCGCGTGACACCATGCAGGGCCTGATCGCCAAGTACAGCCAACCGGCCAAGTCGGAGCTCAAGGATGCACCCAAGGTAGCTGCCGCAGATCAAGGAAAAGTGAGCAAGACGGAGTAAGCTTGCTGGCATTTCCACCCTGCGCGGGCGGGTGCCGGAAACCTACGGATAGGTTGCTGGCTCCGCCCTGAGGAACTGCCATGACCCAAACTTTGGCCGATATGCGCCGCGACTACACCCGCGATGGCCTGAGCGAGACTCAGGCTCCGCTGGAACCCCTCTCCCTGTTTCGCCAGTGGTTCGATGATGCGGTCAAGACCGAGCAAATGCCGGTCGAGCCCAACGCCATGACCCTGGCCACCGTCGACGAAGACGGCCGCCCGCACTGCCGGATACTGCTGCTCAAAGGCCTCGACGAACGCGGCTTCACCTTCTTCAGCAACTACGACAGCGCCAAGGGCCGCCAGCTCGCGGCGCGTCCGTTCGCCGCCATGACCTTCTTCTGGCCCAGCCTGGAGCGCCAGGTGCGTATCGAAGGGCGCGTCGAACAGGTCACCCCGGCTGAATCCGACGGCTACTTCCAGGTTCGCCCGCTAGGCAGCCGCATCGGCGCCTGGGCCTCGCCGCAAAGTAAAGTGATCCGCGACCGCACCGAGCTGGAGAACCTGCTGGCGGAAACCGAAAAACGCTTCCTCAACCAGACGCCCCATTGCCCACCGCACTGGGGCGGCTACCGCCTGCTGCCCGAGCGCATCGAATTCTGGCAGGGCAGGCCAAGTCGCCTGCATGACCGCCTCAATTATCGCCTCCGGGGTGAGGCCTGGATTCGCGAACGGCTGGCGCCTTGATAGGGTGGTGGGTGTGGTGAGCGCGCCAGGAGCGACCATTCACTGAGCGAACAGCGGCTGTAGAGTAAGGCTGATCATGTTGGTCCCCTTGCGCCGCCTAACAATTGACGCTTGGGAACTCGATGCTGATCTCAACCCTTTGCAACGGCCGATCAATAGTTCTACCACTGCAAGACGAACCCCTTGTGCCGTGGTGGAGTTTCACTAAAACGGTACTATCCGCGACCGCTCTTACGTTGGTACGCGATGGCCGACTTGATTTGGATGCATCGCTTCCTGGTAATGCGTTCACCTTGCGCCAACTCTTACGTCACGAGGCAGGCCTCGCTGACTATGGTGAACTTCCCGAGTACCACACAGCCGTAGCGAATCATGAACCAGCATGGTCCGCAGAGGAGATGATGCTGCGCCTGGATGGCCACCGACTTCGATACAGCCCTGGAGCAGGTTGGCGTTACTCGAATGTTGGCTTCATGCTTGTAGCCAGGCTTATCGAGCGTGCTGCAGACCTGCCGCTGGAAGACGCTATCAGGCAGCAAGTCTTGATTCCACTTGGAATCTCTATGGTTCGCCTAGCAAGGGAACGCTTGGAGCTGAATGTGGAGTACCTCGGCAGCTCGTTCAGCTACGATCCCGGCTGGGTTTATCACGGATTGCTGATCGGCCCTGTTTCCCAGGCCGCACTTCTCCTGGATAACCTGCTCGCTGGAAAACTTCTGCCGACTAATCTGCTTCAGGAAATGCAGTTGACTCGGGTATTGGGTGGCCCAATTGCCGGCCGTCCATGGGTCACTCCTGGATACGCTCTGGGTTTGATGCGAGGGTCTATTGAGGGGGGCTTGACCCTGGCTGGGCATACCGGATGTGGGCCTGGAAGTGTTGTGGCAGTTTATCGAGGCGCTGTTGGAGAAGAGACCGTGTGCTGCGCTGTTCACTCGACGAAGTTGGATGAGAGCGGTATCGAGGCGCTGGTAATTCAGGAAATACGTGAGGCGCTGGAGACAGCGTGCTGAAACAGCTCAGCCTTTTTTCATCACGGCTCAGCATCTTTTTCAACCCTCTCCTTAGGATGTATGCGGTCTGAGATGGCTGTCTGGAGAACCTCCGTCGGTCCTCTCATCACCTACCGCCAAGCCCCCCAACCACCAATTAGGCTGTACGAAACGAGCACATACGATACCCTTGCTCCACGAACCAACCAGGACGCTGCGAACCGAACGATGGGTTTTGAACAATTAGCCGAGCTACGTGACCGCCTGCGCGCCGAGAAACAGCAGGTACAGCAGGTAAAGACCGAGAGCGTGAAGCCGCCAAAGCGCAAGCAACCGCCCAAGACCAAGGCGCGTGAGCAGGATCCGGCCGTCGAGGCGATCTGGCGCTTGCAGAAGCACTTCCCCTTGGCCTTTCCGGTCAATCCGGCGCCCAAGGTGCCGCTCAAGGAGGGCATTCTCAAGGACGCCGAGCAGCATCTGTCGCTGCTGGGTATCAATCTTGAGCAGCTCAAGCTGGGCATTGCCGCCTGGTGCCGGGGCGGGCGTTATTGGTCGGCGATGATCGAGAACGCGCCCCGTCTGGATCTGCAAGGCCAGCCCGTTGGCGTGGTAACGGCGGCGCAGGCGTTGCATGCCAAGCAGCAGGCCCGACGCCAGCGTGTCGAGGCGCGGCGCAATCAGGCCAAGGTGAAGGCACCAGCGGATGACAAGCCTGTGGAGAGCGCTGCAGCGCCTGCTGCGGAGTAAATCCTGGTTAGCTGAAGGTTCACCGGCGCTGCGAGTGATGCTTCGTGAGGCGCCGCTGACACGCCTACAATGACGGCCTCATTCACGAGGCCGTTTTTCATGCTCGAACTCGACTCCACCCTGGCGCAGCATATCGTCGACCGCGCCATGGCCATTCTGCCGCACAACATCAACGTGATGGATGCGCAGGGCATGATCATCGGCAGCGGCGACCCCTGCCGCCTGCACACCCGCCATGAAGGTGCGCAACTGGTGCTGGCCAACCGTCGCGTGGTGGAGATCGATGCGCAGGCAGCGGCCTGCCTGCGTGGCGTAAAACCTGGCGTGAACCTGCCGTTGCTGCATGCCGAGCGTCTGATTGGTGTGCTCGGTATTACCGGTGATCCTGAAATCGTGCGGCCCTATGCCGAGCTGGTGCGTATGGCCGCCGAGATGCTGGTCGAGCATCGTGTGTTGCAGGCCGAGCGGCATTGGCAGCGGCATCAGCAGGAAGCCTGGCTACGCCAGTTGCTCGACCCGCACCTGCGCCTCTCCAGCCTTGAGGTCGATGCCGAACGCCTGGGGCTGCAACTGACCTGGCCGCGCCAGATATGCCTGCTGCAACTCGATGGCGAGGGCGATCCATTGCCGCGTCAGGCGCGTTTGCTCGTCGCACTGGGCGGCAAGAGTGAGCATCTGGTCGCGCCGCTCGGGCGTCATGAGTTGCTCTGGTGCCGCCCCTACAGCGCCACACGCGATGATCGCGCCTGGTTGTTGCAGGCCGATGAGCGCGAGTGGGGTGTACGTTCGCTGGCGCTCAGTGATCTGCTGCATGATCTGGCCGAGCTGCGCCAGGCCAGCCTGGTGCTGCGCGATCTGCAGGCCTATGGCCAGGCGCGCTTTCCCGAGCGGCGCCTGCTGCGTCTGGATGAATTGCGTTTGCCAACGCTGCTCTATGCCCAGCGCCACAGCTGGCTGTTGCAGGGCTGGTTGGCGCCGCTGCGCCATGTGTTGGCGCAGGATTCACAAGGCACGCTACGGGCGACGCTGGAGGCCTGGTGTGCGCATGACGGCCAGGTGCAAACCTGTGCCCAGGCGCTGGGCATTCACCGCAATACCTTGCGCTATCGCCTGGAGCGTATCGCCGAGCTCAGTGGCCTGGACCTCAATCGCCTGGATCAGCGTCTGCAACTGTCGCTGGGGCTGGGGTTGTTGGAGCCGGACGCTCAGGCGTAAGTGGCCTGTGGCCGTGGCGTAGTTGCGCTGGAAATTCTTGCTGGCATTGTGCGTCTGCACAGCGCGCTGGGCTTGGCTTCACTATTTTTGGTGCTGGCGCACAGGGCGAAGGCGGGGCGCGCTGAGCCACAATGTGGCGCCTGTCGGCATTCCCATCCGGGCCCTGCGCCCGCCATAACAACAATGAGGAGACTGGTCATGGGCCTGGTCCTGATTCTGGTGGCATTGATAGCGTTCATCGTGCTGTCCACTACCCGTTTGAAATTGCACCCCTTCCTTGCGTTGCTGGCCGCTGCACTGATCGCCGGTTTCGCCTACCAGCTGCCCAGTGGCGAAATCATCAAGACCATGACTGCCGGCTTCGGTGGCATTCTCGGTTACATCGGTATCGTCATCGTTCTCGGCACCATCATCGGGGTTATCCTCGAGCGCAGTGGTGCTGCCATCACCATGGCCGAGACGGTCATTCGTCTGCTGGGCCAGCGTTTTCCCACCCTGACCATGTCGATCATCGGTTACCTGGTGTCGATTCCGGTGTTCTGCGACTCCGGCTACGTCATTCTCAACTCGCTGAAAAACGCCTTGGCCGCGCGTATGAAGGTCTCCGTGGTGGCCATGAGTGTGGCCCTGGCGACTGGCCTGTATGCCACTCACACCTTCGTACCGCCAACCCCCGGTCCGATCGCCGCGGCCGGTAACCTGGGCCTGGAAACCTCGCTGGGTCTGGTAATCCTGGTCGGTTTGCTGGTGGCGGCGGTCACCGCCGTGGCCGGTATGCTGTGGGCCAATCGCTTTCTCAAGCAGAACGACCATGAACTGCTGGACGAGGCGCCGAGCGAGCTGCTGGCCGAGAATGTCGATTTCGATGCGCTGCGTGCCCGTTACGGCAAGCTGCCCAGTGCCTGGCAGGCGTTCTCGCCAATCTTCGTGCCCATTGCGCTGATCTGCCTGGGTTCGATTGCTGCCTTCCCGAGCAAGCCCGTCGGCACTGGCGCCGTCTTCGAGGTGCTGAGCTTCCTCGGTCAGCCGGTTGCCGCGCTGCTGGTAGGCTTGCTGCTGGCTTGCTCGCTGCTCAAGGGCGAAGGCAAGCGTCAGCAGTTCCATGATCATGTCGCCCATGGCCTGAAAGAGGCAGCGCCGATTTTGCTGATCACCGGTGCCGGTGGTGCCTTCGGTGCCATCCTCAAGGCCACCGCACTGACCGGTTATCTGGGTGACACGCTATCGGTGCTGGGCATTGGCCTGTTCATGCCGTTCCTGGTAGCCGCTGCGCTGAAAAGCGCGCAGGGTTCCTCCACCGTCGCGTTGGTCACCACCTCGGCGATGGTTGCGCCGCTGCTTGGCAATCTGGGGCTCGACAGCGAGATGGGTAGAGTGCTGACCGTGATGGCCATCGGCGCTGGCGCGATGACCGTTTCGCACGCCAATGACAGCTTCTTCTGGGTCGTGACCCAGTTCAGCCGCATGAAAGTTGCGACCGCCTATCGTGCCCAGACCATGGCCACTCTGATTCAGGGTGTGGCTGGTATGACCGCTGTCTGGCTGCTGAGTCTGGTTCTGCTGTAATCCGCTTTGCCGGCAGGCGATTTCGGTCGCCTGCCTCCTTTCGAGGTGCCTATCATGAAAATCGTCATCGCTCCCGACTCCTTCAAGGAGAGCCTCAGTGCGCCCGATGTGGCCGCTGCCATCGCCCGCGGTTGGCAGCAGGTGTTTCCCGAAGCCGAGTGTTTGCTGCGGCCAATGGCCGATGGTGGCGAGGGTACGGTTGATGCGTTGCTGGCTGCTGTGGGTGGCGAGCGGCGCGAGCTTGAGGTACGCGGCCCCATGGGGGCGCCGGTCAAGGCGCATTGGGGCTGGCTGGGGCAGGGCACGGCGGTCATCGAGATGGCGGCTGCCAGTGGTCTGCACTGGGTGCCGCGTGAACAACGCGATGCCCGTCTGGCCAGCAGCTTCGGCACTGGCGAGCTGATCCGCGAGGCGCTGGATGCCGGCGCTACGCGAATCATTCTGGGCCTCGGCGGCAGCGCCACCAATGACGCCGGTGTTGGCCTGTTACAGGCGCTGGGGGTGCGTTTTCTCGATGCCGAGGGGTGTGAGTTGGCGCCGGGTGGCGCGGCTTTGGCCGGTCTCGACCAGTTTGATCTGAGCGGGCTGGATGCGCGTCTGCTCAAGGTGCAGATCGACGTCGCCGCTGATGTCGACAATCCCTTGTGCGGGCCACGTGGCGCCTCTGCTGTGTTCGGTCCACAGAAGGGGGCGACGCCTGAGCATGTCGCGGAGCTGGATACGGCGCTTGGCCGTTTCGCCCGTATCGCGGCGGCCACGCTGGGCGAGGATCACGCCGAGTTTCCAGGTGTCGGCGCTGCTGGTGGGCTTGGTTTCGCTGCTCGCGCCTTCCTCAAGGCAAGTTTCCGCCCCGGTATCGCACTGGTGGCCGAACTGTGTGGCCTCGCTGTCGCAGTAGAGAACGCGGATCTGGTGATTACCGGGGAAGGGCGTATGGATGCCCAGACCCTGCACGGCAAGACACCGGTCGGCGTAGCGCGCGTGGCGCGTGCTGCTGGCGTGCCGGTTATCGCGCTGTCCGGTAGCCTGGGCGACAACTATCAGGCGCTGTACGAGGCCGGTATCGAGGCCGCATTCAGCCTGGCGCCGGGCCCGCTATCCCTGGAGCAGGCGATGGCCGGTGCGGCTGCTGAGTTGCAGGCGCGTACCACGGATATCGCCCGGCTCTGGCGTCTCGCGCGGGGAAGGGGCGAACCTAGCTGAACTCGATCTGTCTGAAACAATTATTGTTCATTCTCAGTCGTGACAGTTGTGCGCGCCCGGCGTCTAATGGATCGAGATACCTCTGGAGGAATTGCTATGCGTAAACCCACTCTGCTCATTACCTCGCTGGCCGCGCTGCTGGCCCTTGGTGGCTGTCAGTCCAGCCTGACCGGCGACACCTACAGCCGCAACGAGGCCCGAGCGGTGCAAACGGTTCGCATGGGCACCATCGAGTCACTGCGTCCGGTGAAGATCGAAGGTACCAAGACGCCAATCGGCGCCGGTGCCGGTGCCGTGATCGGTGGCGTTGGTGGTAGTGGCCTTGGTGGCGGGCGTGGCAGCGCGGTGATGGCCGTGGTCGGTGCCGTGGCCGGTGGTTTGCTTGGTGCTGCCGCGGAAGAGGGCTTGACCCGCACCCAAGGCGTGGAAATCACCGTGCGTGAGGATGACGGCACCATGCGCGCCTACGTCCAGGAAGTCGAGCCGAACCAGGTGTTCCGTGTCGGCGAGCGCGTGCGCATCATGACTGTCAACGGTACCAGCCGCGTTTCTCACTGAACGTTGCACACAAGCCGGAGCAGCCTTGGCTGCTCCGGCTTTTTTGTGGTCTGCCATCCATGGTCGTTACCTTCTGGGCCGTCGCCAGGCGATGTCAAAAATTGCGACCGGCAATTTTTTTTGGCCTCGCTGGAATGCTGGGCGGCAGTTAATATCACCTGCGTCAACATGCATGTAACCAAGTGTGTTTAACGATAAATCAATACATGACGTTGCCTTGATAGTTATGGATAATCGGCCGTTATGCTTGTGCCGACAACGACTTAGCTGAACCGTTGTGGTGCATGAAATATCACCGTCAGGGAGTTGCGACTCCAATTCTCGTCGTTGGGTCAACTGACCTGGCGTGCCTGCTTAAGGGGTTTTTCCGATGGCGCTTGCGCTGATTGTCGCCTTGCCATTTCTTGGATTGTTTTTGCCGGTGCTTGCTGATCGGCTCGGACGCTCGGCCTGTGCCGCGGCTGCGGCTATAGCGCCCATCGTGGCGCTGGCGCTGCTGTTCAGTTACCAGCCTGCGGTGTTCGCAGGTGAGGTGTTGCGGGTCAAACTGGATTGGCTGCCGCACCTGGGCTTGAATCTCAGCCTGCGCCTCGATGGTCTGGGATTTCTGTTTGCCCTGCTGATTCTCGGTATCGGCCTGCTGGTGATCCTCTACGCTCGCTACTACTTGGCCAAGACCGAGCCGATGGGGCGTTTCTTCGCCTTCCTGCTGCTGTTCATGGGCGCCATGCTCGGCGTGGTGCTGTCAGAAAACCTGCTGCTGATGCTGATGTTCTGGGAGCTGACCAGCCTGTCGTCGTTCCTGCTGATCGGCTTCTGGGGTTCGCGTTCCGATGCCCGCAAGGGTGCGCGCATGGCGCTGGCGATCACCGGTGGCGGTGGTCTGGCGCTGCTGGCCGGTATCCTGCTGATCGGCCATATCGCCGGCAGCTTCGAGCTGTCTCAGGTGCTGGCAGCCGGCTACGCGATTCGCGCGCATGAGCTGTACCCGCTGGCGCTGGTGCTGGTGCTGTTGGGTGTGTTCACCAAGTCTGCGCAATTCCCTTTCCATTTCTGGCTGCCGCACGCGATGGCGGCGCCGACGCCGGTATCGGCCTATCTGCACTCGGCGACCATGGTCAAGGCTGGGGTCTTCCTGCTGGCGCGTCTGTACCCGGCGCTGGCCGGTTCCGAGTGGTGGTTCTACATGGTCAGCCTGACCGGCCTGGCCACGCTGCTGGTGGGTGCCGGCATGGCGCTGTTCCAGCATGACCTCAAAGGCCTGCTGGCGTATTCGACCATCAGCCACCTGGGCCTGATCACCCTGCTGTTCGGCCTGGATACCCAGCTGGCTGCTGTCGCTGCGGTGTTCCACATCATCAACCACGCCACCTTCAAGGCCTCGCTGTTCATGGCCGCGGGCATCATCGATCACGAAACCGGCAGCCGCGACATGCGGCGAATAAATGGCTTGTGGAAGTACATGCCGCATACGGCGGTGCTGGCGATGGTGGCGGCCTCGGCGATGGCAGGCGTGCCGCTGCTCAACGGCTTTCTGAGCAAGGAAATGTTCTTCACCGAAACCCTGCACCAGCACCTGCTGGGCGGTTTCAACTGGGTGATTCCAGCTGCCGCGACCCTGGCCGGTGTGTTCTCGGTGGCCTACTCGCTGCGTTTCATTCACGACGTGTTCTTCAACGGCGAGCCGATCAACCTGCCCAAGTATCCGCCGCACGAGCCGCCACGCTACATGAAGGTGCCGGTCGAGGTGCTGGTGTTCCTCTGCCTGCTGGTAGGCGTGGTGCCGGCTTACACCGTAGCGCCGCTGCTGGCAGCCGCTGCGGCTTCGACGCTGGGTGGTGAGCTGCCCGAATACAGTCTGGCGGTGTGGCACGGCTTCAACCTGCCGTTGCTGATGAGCTTCATCGCCCTGTTCGGCGGGATCATCGTCTACGCCTGCCGCAAGCCGCTGTTCCACTGGTACGAAGGCTTGCCGGCCCTGGATGCCAAGGACACCTTCGATCAGATGGTGCGCTACATGACGCGCCTATCCGTGCGTATCACCACGTTTCTGGAGTGCGGTTCGCTGCAACGTTACCTGGCCTGGATGCTCGGCAGTGCGCTGACCCTGGTGGTGATCGCGTTGTCGCCTCTGGAGCAGTTGGCCGGTAGCGTGCCGATGACCCCGCTCGACCCCCTGACTGTCACCGGCATGCTGATTCTGATGGTGACTGCGGTGCTCACCGTGGTTTTCCACCGCCGCCGCTTGGTAGCGCTGATCATTCTCAGCGCCGCGGGTCTGATGGTGGCGCTGGCCTTCGCCCGCTTCTCCGCCCCGGATCTGGCGTTGACCCAGCTGTCGGTGGAGGTGGTGACCATCATTCTGCTGATGCTCTGCCTGTACTTCATGACCGACCGCACCCCGGCGGAGTCGAGCAGTCTTCGCGGCCTGCGTGATCTGGTTCTGGCACTGGGCAGCGGCACCATGGTAGCGATGCTGACCTACGCCGTGCTGACCCGTCCTTACCAGAGCATTTCCTCGTTCTTCCTCGAGAACAGCGTCTCCGGCGGTGGCGGTACCAATGTGGTCAACGTGATCCTGGTCGACTTCCGCGGTTTCGATACTCTGGGCGAAATCACCGTGTTGGCGATTGCCGCCATCGGTATCTACGCGCTGCTGCACGGTCTGCACCTGCCGCATCCGACCCACGACAAGCAAGGTCGTCCGTGGTCGACCGATGCGCATCCGATGATCCTCGACAATCTGGCGCGCGCCATGCTGCCGATGGCGCTGCTGATTTCGGCGTTCATCTTCCTGCGCGGGCACAACCTGCCGGGCGGCGGCTTCATCGCCGGTCTGATCACCTCGGTGGCGTTGATTCTGCAGTACATCTCCCACGGTGTGACCTGGACCCAGGAGCGCCTGAAGTTCAGCTATCACGCCACCGCTGGTTGGGGCGTGCTGATCGCCGGGTTGACCGGGCTGGGCAGCTTGCTCTTTGGCTCGCCGTTCCTGACTTCGGCGTTCGGCCATTTCCATATTCCGCTGATCGGCGAAATCGAACTGGCTACCGCGATCCTATTCGATCTCGGGGTGTACCTGGCCGTTGTCGGCGCCACCCTGCTGATTCTTTCCAACATCGGCCATGTCAGTCAGGACGAGTCGTGCAAGGAGGTCATCTGATATGGAGGCAGTATTCGCAATCACCCTCGGGGTGCTGACTGCCAGCGGCGTCTACCTGCTGCTGCGGGCGCGTATCTTCCCGGTCGTGATGGGGCTGACCCTGATCTCTTATGCGGTCAACCTGTTCATTTTCGCCACGGGCCGGCTCGGCACGGGTGTGCCGGCGGTGATCGGCAAGAGCGCCGAATATGGTGATCCGCTGCCGCAGGCGCTGGTGCTCACCGCCATCGTCATTGGCTTCGCCATGACTGCGTTCGTCGTGGTGTTGGCCCTGCGTGGCATGGGTGAACTGAAAACCGATCACGTCGATGGCGAGGAGCCGCGCGCATGAGTCACGCCATCATCCTCCCCGTTTTGCTGCCGATGTTCTTCGGCGCGCTGCTGCTGGTCGGTCACGGCTGGTCGCGTGAGGTGAAACGGGGTATTTCCCTGATCGGCTGCCTGGCGCTGCTGCCAGTGTGTCTGTATCTGGTGCTGTTGGCCGGTGAGGGGCAGTTGCAGGTCTATGCGCTGGGTAACTGGGCCGCGCCGTTCGGCATCATGTTGCTGCTCGACCGCTTCAGCGCTGCGCTGCTGTTGCTCACCTCGTTGCTCGCCTGCTTCGCCCTGATCTACGCCTGCCGTGGCGACGATGAGCGTGGGCCGAACTTCCATGCGTTGTTCCAGTTTCAACTGCTGGGCATCAACGGTGCATTCCTGACCGCCGACCTGTTCAACCTGTTCGTGTTCTTCGAGATCCTGCTGATCTCCTCTTATGCACTGCTGCTGCATGGCAACCGCGCCAATCAGGTCAAGGCCGGGGTGCATTACGTGGTGCTCAACCTGCTGGGCTCGTCGTTCTTCCTGATCGGCGTCAGTCTGCTGTACGGCTTGACCGGCACCTTGAACATGCCGGACCTGGCGGCGCGCGTGGCCAGCGCCGACGTTGCCGACGCACCGCTGATCAAGGCTGCTGCCTACCTGCTGCTGATCGTCTTCGGCCTCAAGGCTGCCGTGCTGCCGCTATGTTTCTGGCTGCCGCGCGCCTATGCCGCTGCGCCTGCCTCGGTGGCCGCGCTGTTCGCGATCATGACCAAGGTGGGTTTCTACGCCATCGTCCGCGTGTTCACCCTGGTGTTCGGTGAAGAGGCCGGGCCGCTGGCCAATCTCGGCCATGAGCTGCTCTGGTGGCTGGCCCTGCCGACCATTGCCTTCGGTGTGATTGGCGCCCTGGGTGCACGACAGCTGCAGGCGCTGCTGGCGTATCTGGTGGTGGTCTCGGTGGGCACGCTGATGGCTGGTTTTGCCATCGGTAACGTAGCGGCGTTGAGTGCCGCGCTTTATTACATGGTGCACAGCACACTGATCAGCGCTGCGTTGTTCCTGTTGGCCGGCCTGGTGGTCGCCCAGCGTGACAGCGCTGGCGGTGACCTGCAGCAGGAGCGCGTGCTGCGTCAGCCGCTGGTGCTGGGTTGCATGTTCTTCTTTGCTTCCATCTCGGTCGCCGGTTTGCCGCCGTTCTCCGGTTTCCTCGGCAAGATGTTGCTGCTGCGAGCGGCGGAGCCTGGCTGGCAGGCCTGGAGCCTGTGGCCGGTGGTGCTGATTGGCGGGCTGCTGACCCTGGTGGCCTTGAGCCGTGCTGGTACCAGTCTGTTCTGGCTGGGCCATGGCGCCGATACGTCGCCCTCGAAAGCCGAACCGGCTGATCGCATCAGTCTGTTGGCTGCACTGGGCCTGTTGCTGGCCAGCCCGCTGCTGCTGATCGCTGCCAGGCCCATCCTGGCCTACCTGGAGGCCGCCGCGGCGCAGTTGCTCGATCTGCAACCCTATCTGTCGATCATCGCTGGAGGTGCGGCATGAGTCGTTTGTTCCCCCATCCGCGGATGATGCTGGTGCTTACGGTGCTCTGGCTGCTGCTGGTCAACACCCTGAACCTTGGTCATGTCCTGCTCGGACTGGTCCTCGGCTGGGCCATCGTTTATCTGTGCCGCGACTTTCTGCTGCATGTGCCGAAGGTGCGCAAGCCGCTGGGGCTGGTGCTGTTCACTGGCAAAGTGTTCTACGACATCGTGGTGGCCAATCTCCAGGTGGTGCGGCTGGTGCTGGGGCCAAAATCCCGTCTGCAGCCGGCGTTCGTCGAGGTGCCGGTAGAGATTGACAACGAGTTCGTGTTGTCCGCCCTGGCCTGCATCATTTCGCTGACCCCGGGTACGGTGTCGGCGAACATCAGTTCCGACCACAAGACACTGCTGCTGCACGGGCTCGATGTGCCGGATCGCGACGAGTTGGTCGCGGCGGTGAAGAGTCGTTACGAAGCGCCGCTGCTGGAGATATTCGAATGCTCGAGAACGTAGTCTTTCTGTGCATGGGCATCCTTACGCTGGCCATGCTGCTCAATGTCGCGCGTCTGGTCGAAGGGCCAAGCGTGGTCGACCGCGTCCTGGCGCTGGATACCCTGTACATCAACGCGTTGGCGCTGATCGTGCTGTTCGGCATCTGGCTGGCCTCGGATCTGTTCTTCGAAGCTGCACTGCTGATCGCGGTAATGGGCTTCGTCGGTACGGTCGCAGTAGGTAAGCACCTGCTGCACGGCGACATCATCGATTAAGGGAGAATGCCCATGCCGTTCTGGCTGGAATTGTTGATTTGTGCCTGCCTGATTCTCGGCAGTCTGTTCGCCCTGGTCGGTGCCATTGGTCTGTATCGCCTGCCGGATTTTTTCACGCGCCTGCACGGGCCGACCAAGGCCACGACCTTGGGCGTCGGCGGCACGCTGATCGCCTCGATGCTGTTCTTCGCCCATCACACCGGTAGCCTCAGCCTGCACGAGCTGCTGATTACCCTGTTCCTGTTCCTGACTGCACCGGTCAGCGCACACATCCTGTCCAAGGCGGCGATGCAACAGAAGGTCGAGCTGACCGAGCGTACGCACGGCCAGCCCTGGGACGACGATCACTGACGGTTGCTCACTGTCGGGCGTTTCTCGCGTCTGACTGTAGCTGTCACGCGCCAGGCATTGCTCCTACACTGACTGCCTTTGACAGGGAGTAGGCGATGCAGACTGGAGGCAGGGCGCTGGCAATGGCTGCGTTGGTGCTGGCGATGGCGCTGTGGGGGAGTTCCTTCATCGCGCTCAAGCTGGCATTCGCCGAGCTGCCGGCGCTATGGGTGATCGCCGGGCGCATGCTGCTCGGGGCACTGGTGTTTGTCGCTGTCTGGCGCTGGCGTGGGCGTATCGATTACCGTCCTGGCGACTGGAAATACCTGCTGGCGCTGACCGCCTGCGAGCCCTGCCTGTACTTCATCTTCGAAGCGCTCGCCCTGCAGCACACCAGCGCCTCGCAGGCCGGCATGATCACCGCGCTGCTGCCGCTGCTGGTGGCCCTCGGCGCCTATCTGTTTCTCCATGAGCGTATCAGCCGTACCACCCTGGGCGGTTTCGCCCTGGCCCTGAGCGGCGCGTTGTGGCTGAGTCTGGCCGGCAGCGCCGACGAGCATGCGCCCAACCCCTTGCTGGGCAACTTCTTCGAGCTGTTGGCTATTCTCTGCGCCACAGCCTACACCCTGCTGCTCAAGCACCTGACGGGTCGTTATTCGCCCTTCATCCTGACCGCGCTGCAGGCACTGGTCGGTTCGCTGTTCTTCGTGCCGCTGGCGGCCTGGCAGGTCGACTGGCCCAGTACCTTCAGCATGCAGGGGCTGGCCGCAGTGGCTTATCTTGGCGTGGTGGTGACAGTGGGCGCCTATGGTCTGTTCAACTTCGGGGTTAGCCGCCTGCCGGCCAGCCAGGCCACGGCCTTCACCAATCTTATTCCGCTGTTCACCCTGGTGTTTGCTGCGGTGCTGCTGGGCGAGCGTCTCAATGATCAGCAGATGTTCGCGGCCGCCCTGGTGTTCGCCGGGGTGATTCTCAGCCAGTGGCGCAGTACTGCGCGGCTGCCAGCGGGCGTATTGGACTGAAGAAAATGAGTGAGATCACTACCCGCTCGGCTACTGCCGAGGACATCGAGGCGCTCTGCGCGCTGATCCTCGAGCATGGCCCCAATGCCTGGAATCATCTGCCCGAGGCGGATGTGCGCCGTCATCTCGAGGCAGTCGCAGATGGTGCGACCCTGGCCGTGCTGGGCGAGGAGCAAGGCCGTTTGCTCGGCTTCGTCAGTTTCCGTCTGAGCCAGGAATTCGTCCGCCATCAGCCACCAGAGCGCGCCGGGCAGGCCCATGGCTACATCTGCGAGGCCGTGGTGCATCGTGATTGCGTTGGCCGTGGGCTCGGCGCGCGCTTGCTGCGCGAGGCGGTGGCCGAACTGTGGCAACTGGGCGTCAGCGATATCTATATCGACCGCCACGAGGAAAACGCCGCGTCGGCCGGGATGATGCGCAAGGCCGGTTTCGTCGAATTGCTGACCTACGCTGACCCTCAACGCCGACCGAACGGTTCGCGTCGTTCGACCCTTTGCTGTCTCAGGGCAGGGCAATGATCAAGCGACTGGTTGTTATCGCCCTGCTGGCTGCCTTGCAGATGCTGTTGGCGTTGCTGCTTTACCGCAGCGTATTCGAGGCCTATCGGCAGGTGGTTGGCGGGATTCGCCGCGATATCAGCTACGGCCTGCAGCTGCATCATTCGCTTTATCTGTTCGGTGCGCTGGCCCTGTTCAATGCCATCTGGCAGATGAGCTGCCGCAGCGGGCGTAGCGGTGTGATCGGCGCCTGTGCCTGCATGCTGCTGTGGACGCTGTTCTGGGCCAATGCATTCGCCAGCATGCCCTACCGTAGCCTGCTGGTCGTGGGGATTGGCACGCTGGTGCTGGCGTTGCCGCTGCTGGTGCTGCCGTTTCGTTTCACAAGGCCCGCTTCGGTAGCTGTACCTCAGCCGGGCATTGGCTCCTAGCGTTGCAGGCCGAGCATATCCCGCGCCACTGCTTCGGCGACGCGAATGCCGTCGACTCCGGCCGAAAGAATGCCGCCGGCGTAGCCCGCACCTTCGCCTGCTGGGTACAGCCCCTTTAGGTTGAGGCTCTGCAGGTTGTCGCCACGGGTGATGCGCACCGGTGAAGAGGTGCGCGTCTCGATGCCGGTGAGCACCGCATCGGCCAGGTCGAAGCCCTTGATCTGCTTGCCGAAGGCCGGCAGCGCCTCGCGGATGGCCTCGATGGCGAAGTCCGGCAGTGACGGGGCCAGATCGCCCAGCTTCACCCCCGGCTTGTAGGACGGTTGCACGTCGCCCAGGGCGGTGGACGGCTGGCCTTTGATGAAGTCGCCCACCAGTTGCCCCGGCGCCTCATAGTTGCGCCCGCCGAGCACGTAGGCGTGCGACTCCAGGCGCTCCTGCAGCTCGACACCGGCCAGCGGGCCGCCCGGATAGTCCTGCTCGGGGGTGATGCCGACGACGATGCCTGCGTTGGCATTGCGCTCGTTGCGCGAGTACTGGCTCATGCCGTTGGTCACCACGCGCTCCGGTTCGGAGGTGGCGGCGACCACGGTGCCGCCCGGGCACATGCAGAAGCTGTACACCGAGCGACCGTTGCTGGCGTGGTGCACCAGCTTGTAGTCGGCGGCGCCGAGCTTGGGGTGGCCGGCGTATTTGCCCAGGCGCGCGCGGTCGATCAGCGACTGCGGGTGTTCGATACGGAAACCGACCGAGAAGGGCTTGGCCTCCAGGTACACGCCACGGGCATGCAGCATGCGGAAGGTATCGCGCGAGCTGTGGCCGAGGGCGAGGACGACATGGCGGCTAAGAATCTGTTCACCACTTTCCAGCACCACGCCCTGCAACTGATCGTCGTCGATCAGCAGATCGCTGACACGCTGCTGGAAGCGCACTTCACCGCCGAGCGCCTTGATCTCCTCGCGCATGGTGGCGACCACGCCGGTCAGGCGGAAGGTGCCGATATGCGGTTTGCTGACGTAGAGGATCTCGTCCGGCGCACCGGCCTTGACGAACTCCTGCAGCACCTTGCGCCCGTGGTGTTGAGGGTCCTTGATCTGGCTGTACAGCTTGCCGTCGGAGAAGGTGCCGGCGCCGCCCTCGCCGAACTGCACATTGGACTCCGGGTCGAGCACATTCTTGCGCCACAGGCCCCAGGTGTCCTTGGTGCGTTGACGCACCTCCTTGCCACGCTCCAGCACGATGGGGCGCAGGCCAGCCTGGGCCAGGATCAGCGCGGCGAAGATGCCGCAGGGGCCGAAGCCGACCACGATCGGGCGTTCGTCCAGCGGCGTTGCGGCCTTGCCGACCGGCTTGTAGGCAATGTCCGGTGCCGGGCCGACGTGCTTGTCATCGCTCAGGCGAGCGAGCAGCGCCGCTTCGTCTTTTACCTCGCAATCGAGGGTGTAGATGAACGGCATGTCGCCGAACTTCTTCCGTGCATCGTAGCTGCGCTTGAACACACTGAAGGTCAGCAGCTCGGCATCGTCGATGCCCAGGCGTTGGACGATGGCCGGGGGCAGCGCGTCTTCAGGATGGTCGAGGGGCAGTTTCAGTTCGGTCAGGCGAAGCATGGGCGGTGTCCTGGTTGGCCGGTGGTGATCCGGCAAGGTGGAAAAGGGCAGCGATTGTACAGGATCACCGCCCTGGTGGCCCGTGCGCTCGGTCAGGCCTGTCAGTTACGCATGGCGCCGAAATGCGCGCAGCCACGTAGCACCTGGCCGTTGAGACGCAGCTCGGCGCTGAGATGGTTGACTGCGCCGCTCATACCGTCGACGCAGCGCTGCGGCGTGAGCCACAGGTCCAGGCGTTGCCCGTTGGCTTCGCTGCTGAAATTCAGACGGCCTTCCGGCAGCTGTTCTTCCAGGTAGGGCAGGGCCAGCGGCTCCTGGTCGGGGCGGTTGAGTACCAGGCCCTTGCTGCCGACTTCCAGTTGCCAGAACGGCTCATTGCCGCTGGCGCGCAGGGTCAGGCGCTTGAAGTTGAGGTCGTCGCAGGCATGGCCTTCGCCCTGCAGGCGATAGATCTGGCTGACTTCGAAGCGACCATCGTTGCCCTTGCCCTGGCTGCCGCCCAGGCGACCGGCCAGATCGGCGAACAGGCTGTTCTGGCCATCGCTGCCGAGCTGCAGGGCTTCCCGTTCGATACCGGTGCCGTCGCCGTCGACCAGCACGAAGCGGCGTTGCTCCTGGCAAGGGGTGAACACCAGTTGGCCATCCACGACCTGTACCTGCCCCTGCAGGCGGGTGGCCGGCGGCGGGCCTTCCGGCTTGCCGGTGTAGACCTGGCAGGCGGCCAGGAGCGGGAGTAGGGCGACGCTGGTAAGCAGGGAACGGGTGATGGACATGAGTCTCTCCAAATACGAGCGGCCACCATAGCCAGAGTGTGACCCTGGCTCAAGGCGTTTGCTTTGACTGAGTGCCGCGAGTGCGGCCTAATTCGCCGCTCCAGATCCGATCGAGCACCTTCTGCAATGCCCAGCCCCACCATGCGCCCCAGCACCCTTCATCTGCCACAGGGCGACTGGGCGACGGTGCTCGACTGCCTGTGCGATCACTTTCCCGCTATCGACCGCGCGACCTGGCTGGAGCGTATGGCGCGCGGTCGCGTGCTGGCTGCTGACGGCACGCCCATCGACGCCACGTGTCCCTATCGAGCCGGGCTCAAGGTGCGTTATTTCCGCGAAGTGCCGAACGAGACGCCGATTCCCTTCACCGAGCAGGTGCTGTGGCAGGACGAGCATTTGCTGGTGGCGGACAAGCCGCATTTTCTGCCGGTAATGCCAGCCGGTGAGTACGTCGAGCAGACCCTGCTGGCGCGACTGATCAAGCGCACCGGCAACCCCGATCTGGTGCCTATCCACCGCATCGACCGCCTCACCGCCGGGCTGGTGCTGTTCTCGGTCGCCCCCAGCAGCCGTGGCCAGTACCAGGCGTTGTTTCGCCAGCGCGCGGTGGAGAAGCGCTACGAGGCCATAGCGCCGGCATTGGCGCAGTTGCAGTTTCCCTATCTGCATCGTTCTCGGATGGTCGATGGCGAGCCGTTCTTTCGCATGCAGGAAGTCGCAGGCGAGGCCAACAGCGAAACGCGGATCGAGGTGCTGGAGCGCCGGGGTGAGCTGTGGCGCTATGGGTTGTCGCCGGTGACTGGGCGCAAGCATCAGCTGCGCGTGCATCTGGCCGGGCTCGGCGCGCCTATCGTCGGCGATGATTTCTATCCGCAGTTGCTGGAGTCGCGCAATCTGCCGGATGACTACAGCAAGCCGCTCAAACTACTGGCGCGAGGCTTGCGCTTCGTCGATCCGCTTAGCGGGCAGATGCGTGAGTTTGATAGCCAGCTGCAGTTGCAGTGGTAGCGTCCGGTCGTGGGAGGGGCTTCAGCCGCGAGCTTTTCGCCGCTACGACTGCATGGATGCAGGAGGTAGAGCGAAGCAGGATGCCAGAGCCGAAAGCGCCTCCCACAGTCGCGTAGGGCGTACTCGCGAAGCAGTACGCCGCAGGGGTGTCGCAAGCTCACAGCCCAACCGGCGGACTGTTCGCTGGCGCTCCGAGCGGTCGGCGTTCCGATCCGCCCTACGCGTGGTTCTTGCACCAGAGCTTGAATAAGGGTTCTGCCAGGAACATCACCAGAAACAGCCGCAACACCTGCAATGCGGTGACCAGCGCCACCGACAATTGCAAGGCCTCGGCGGTCAGGCACAGCTCGGTGATGCCACCGGGCATCATGCCCAGCATCAGCGACAGGTGATCCTCGCCGGCCAGCCAGCCGAGCGCTTCGCCGAGCAGGGCAGCGGCAAGCATCGCCAGCAGGGTGAACAGCAGTACGCGGGCGAGAAAGCCCGGTGCGCTGCGAAAGAAGGCCCGGTCGAAGTGACAACCCAGGGCGCAGCCGATCAACCACTGACCGAGTTGGCCGAGGCCTTGCGGCAGGCCCAGATGCAGGTCGAAGCTGGCGCTGGCTACGGCGCAGACGGTCAGCGGGCCGAGCATCCAGGGGTTGGGCTGTTTCAGGCGTGCCCAGAACATCGCCAGTAGAGCACCTGCGGCGAGCAGGCCGGCCAGCCAGGTCCAGTCCACTGGCGCGCGCGCAGGCGCGCTGACGTCGGGCAGGCCCCAGGTGAACAATGCCGGAATCAGCAGCACCACCAGCAGCAGGCGCAGGCTGTGCGCCGCTGCCACGCGAGCTGGCTGGGCATCGTGACGCAGGGCCAGGTTGACCATCTCGCTGGCGCCACCTGGCATGCTGGCGAAGAAGGCGGTAGCGCGATCGACGCCAGCCCGGCGCAGGATGGCGATGCCGATCAGGCTGAGAAGCAGGGTGCCGAAGGCGCCCATCACGATCACGGGTAGATGGCTGAGTACCTGCTCCAGCACTTCGCTGGTGAAGTGCAAGCCGATGCCGCTGGCGACCAGCCACTGGCCGGCCTTGCGTCCGCCGGGCAGTTCACTGAAGGCGCGATTGGCCAGGCAGCGTACGGCGATCACTGCCAGCAACGAGCCGACCATCCACGGCAAAGGCCAGCCGGCGAGGCTGGCCAGGTAACCGCCGACCACTCCGGCCAGCGGCGTTACCCACAGATCACGCGGCAGAGGCATCAGCCTGCGCCTTGATCTGCTTGCGCCGACGCATCCAGCGGATGCCAGGCAGGGCCAGCATCAGGACTACCAGCGCCCACAGCGTCAGGGTGATCGGGCTGCCCCAGAGAATGCTCAGCTCACCGGCGGAGATCGACAGGGCGCGGCGCAGGTTGTCTTCCATCAACTCGCCGAGGACGAAGCCGAGGATCAGCGCCGAAAGGGGGAAGTCCAGTTTGCGCAGGATGTAGCCGAACACGCCGAGGCCGATCATCAGTACCAGATCGAATACCGTGCTGTGCACCGCGTACACACCGACCATGCTGATCACGGTGATCGCCGGCACCAGCACCCAGTTGGGCACGGCGAGCATGCGCGAGAACAGGCCGACCAGCGGGATGTTCATCACCAGCAGGATGACGTTGCCGATGAACAGCGAGGCGATCAGCCCCCAGACCACGTCCGGTTGCTGCTCGAACAGCAGCGGGCCTGGAGTGATGTTGTACAGGGTCAGCGCGCCGATCATCACCGCAGTGGTACCCGAGCCCGGTACGCCAAGGGTCAGCATAGGAATCAAGGAGCCGCAGGCCGAGGCGTTGTTGGCCGCTTCCGGGGCGGCCAGGCCGCGCAGATCGCCGTTGCCGAAACGGCCGTTGGGCCCGGCCAGGCGCTTCTCGGTCATGTAGGTCATGGCGCTGGCGATGGTCGCGCCGGCTCCGGGCAGGGTGCCGATGACGAAGCCGGCCAGGGCGCTGCGGATCATGGTCCAGAAGCTCAGGCAGAATTCCTTGAAGTTGAACAGCAGGCGCCCGCTGGCCTTCACGGCCTGTTGCCCACCGTGGGTCTTTTCCAGCATCAGCAGGATCTCGCTGACGCTGAAGAAGCCGATCACCACGATGACGAACTGGATGCCGTCGGACAGGCTGACGCTGTCGAAGGTGAAGCGGTATACGCCAGTGGTCGAGTCCACCCCGACCGTTGCCAGGGCCAGGCCGATCAGCGCCGCCATCAGGGTCTTGACCGGCTTGTCGCCGACCATGCCGCCGAGGCAGGCGATGGCGAAGATCATCAGTACGAAGTATTCGGCAGGACCAAAGGCCACCGCCCATTTCGCCAGCAGCGGGGCGAACAGCACCACGCCGCAAGTGGCGATGATGCTGCCGATGAACGAGCTCACCGCCGACAGCGACAGGGCGATACCCGCCTTGCCTTGACGCGCCAGTGGGTAGCCGTCGAGGGTGGTCATGACGGCGGCGGCATCGCCAGGAACGTTGAGCAGAATGGCGGAGATGCGTCCGCCGTACTCGCAGCCCAGGTAAACGGCGGCGAGCAGAATCAGTGCGGTTTCCGGTGGCAGGCCAAGGGCGAAGGCCAGCGGCAGCAGCAGGGCCACGCCGTTGATCGGGCCGAGGCCCGGCAGCAGGCCGACCACGGTGCCGACGAAGGCGCCGAACAGCGCCACCAGCAGGTTGGTCGGCCGGGTGGCGACGTCAAAGCCCTGCATGAGGAAGTTAAGAGTTTCCATTTCAGCTCTCCACGAAAGCGTCTAGCAGGCCGAGCGGCAGGGGCACGTCGAGCAGCAGGTCGAACAGGCTGTACAGCAGTACGCCCATCAGCACCGCGCTGATCGCGCAAGGAACCGGGCGACCGGTGAACAGCAGGCCAAGGGCGAAGGTGGCCAAAGTGGTGCTGATGACGAAGCCGAGCAGCTCGAAAGTCAGCGCATAGGCCAGCAGCACCACCACGCACAGGGCGCTGCGCAGCGCCACGGGAATGTCCAGGCGTTGTTCGAGCATGCCGGGCTTGATGATCAGCCACAGGCTGCCCGCGCCCATCAGCGCCAACAGCAGCAGTGGGTAGGCGCGCGGGCCGACCGGATCGTAGGCGAAGGGCGCCTGGAAACCCCAGGCAAGGACAGCGAGCCAGGCGCACAGCAGCAGCCAGATCGCGGAGAACAGGCGAACGTACATGGTGTTTTACCTCGGCAGCGCCGGCCGCCGGATGGCGGCCGAACGCGGATTACGCAGGAGTGTTACTGGATCAGGCCGAACTCGCCGGCCAGCGCCTTGTATTCCTGCACCTGCTTGAGCACGAAGGCGTTGAGCTCGTCGCCGGTGAGTGACAGGGGGAACAGGTCACGCTGCTCGCGCAGGGTGGCAAAATCGTCACGAGCGAGCATTTGCTCGAACTGACCCTGCCACCAGGCGAACTGCTCGTCGCTGACCTGCGGGCCCATGTAGAAGCCGCGGATCACCGGCCAGCTGATGTCAAAACCCTGTTCCTTGGCGGTAGGGATATCGGCCAGCTTGCCTGGCAGGCGGTCGTCGGCCAGCACGGCGAGGATGCGTATCTTGCCCGCAGCCAGCTGCGGGGTGACTTCGCCGAGGCCGCTGGAGGTGACCTGAACGTGGCCGCCGAGCATGGCAGTAAGGGTTTCGCCGCCGCCTTCGAAGGCGACGTAGCGCAGGTTCTGCGGGTCGATACCGGCCGCGCGGGCGATCAGCGCGGTCTGCATCCAGTCCTGGCCACCAATGGTGGCGCCAGCGCCGAATACCACGCTGCTCGGATCCTTCTTCAGTGCCTCGACCAGCTCGCCAAGGGTCTGCCAGGGCGCGTCTTCACGCACGGAGATGGCGCCGTAGTCGGTGCCGATGGCGGCCAGCCAGCGTACGGCGGTCTCGTCGTAACGACCGAACTTGCCCTGGGCCAGGTTCAGCAGCGAACCCGAGGAGAAGGCGGTGATGGTGCCTGGGTCCTTGGCGCGCTGGGCGACCACGGCGTTGTAGGCCACGGCGCCGACGCCGCCCGGCATGTAGGTGACACGCATCGGCGCTTTGAGCAGGCCGGTATCTTTCAGGCCGCTCTGGGCCAGTTTGCAGGTCAGGTCGAAACCACCGCCGGGCTTGGCCGGGGCGATGCACTCGGGGCGCTTGGGTTCGGCGGCCAACAGTTGGCTGGCGAAGGCCAGGCAGGCAGTCGCCAGGGCGGCGCGGGTCAGGACAGATTTCATGATGGGTGATTCCTCTTGGGTCTTGTTGTTGTTTACCAGATTGGCAGGGTGTAGCCGACGATGACACGGTTCTCGTCCGCATCGCGGGCGAAGTCGGAGCGGAAGCTGGCGTTGCGTACGCGTACGTAGAGGTCCTTGAGCGGGCCGTTCTGCACCACGTACTTGAACTCGATATCGCGTTCCCATTCGCCGCCACGGTCGTTGGAGCCGGCGATACGGGCATCGTCACCGCGGATGTAGCGGGTCATGAAGGTCAGGCCGGGAACGCCGATGCTGGCGAAGTTGTAATCGTAGCGGGCCTGCCAGGAGCGCTCGTCGGCGTTGGCGAAGTCGTTGATCTGCACGAAGTTGACCAGGAACGGATCACTGCCATCGATGTAGGCAAAGCCGGTGTCGCCACTCATGTCCTGGAAGCCCAGGCCGAACTTGTGTGCGCCCAGGCCGTAGCTGACCATTGCGTTGAAGGCCTGGTTGTCGATTTTGCCGGCGTTGGATGCGCCGCTGTCACGACTGACGATATAACGCACGTCACTGCTCAGGGTGCCGGCACCGACCTTGTGGCTGCTCAGCAGGCCGAAGAAATGCTGGCGATAGATGTCATCGAGATCGGCGAAGTAGTAACGGCCGGTGAAACCGGGCGCGAATTTGTAGTCGACACCGGCGAGGTCAAGGTGGTCGGCTTCGACGCCAGAGGCAAAACGGCGGTTCTTGGCGTTGAGCACCATCTCTTCGGAGTTGGTCGAGGCGCGGTCTATGACCTTGTCCAGGCGGCCGCCGGTGAAGGTCAGACCTTCCAGTTCGGAGGAGGTCAGCAGGCCGCCTTCGAACACCTGCGGCAGCAGGCGGCTGTCGCTGGCCTTGACCACCGGCAGCTCGGGCACGTGCGAGCCGTAGCGCAGTTCGGTGGCGGAGACCTTGACCTTGCCAGTCAGCCCCAGGCGGCTGAATTCGTCAGCGGAGCGACCATCGTCGTGTACGGGTAGCAGATCGGTACCAGTGCGGCCCTTGCCCGAGTCGAGCTTGATACCGAGCAGGCCCATGGCGTCGACACCGAAGCCGACGGTGCCTTCGGTGAAGCCGGACTGCAGGTCGAGGCGAAAGCCCTGGCCCCACTCTTCACGCTTGTTCTGGCCTTCGAACTGGCGGAAGTCACGGTTCAGGTAGATGTTGGTAGCGGTGAGGCTGGCGCTGCTGTCTTCGATGAAGGCGGCGTTGGCAAGGGGGGCAGCGCCGGTAGCGGCGATGGCCATGCAGAGCAGGCGGACAGGCGGCAGCGCCTGGCGTGAGGCTGCGAGCATCATGTGGTCTCCATTTTTGTTCTTGTCGCGGCCAGGCACCACTGCCAGGTCGCTTGAGCAGGTGGATCGAGCCACCTTGAGCCGATGCTATGAGGGCAAGCTTTCACTAGGCTTTCATGGCGATAAGTTTTTCGGGGGCAGTGATTGGGGGCTGTTGAGGTCGATCTGATAGCGATTCAGTTGCAGCTTTGGCAATTGAGCAATTCACAGCAGCCGTGGCGGCGCTAAACTGCGCGCCTTTAACGATGCTGCAGCTGGAGGTGGCGGTGCGGATTCTGCTGGTCGAAGACCATCCGCAATTGGCGGAAAGCGTGGCCCAGGCGCTCAAAGGTGCAGGCTGGACGGTGGACGTGCTGCACGATGGCGTTGCGGCTGACCTTGCCCTGTGCAGCGAAGAGTACGCCTTGGCGATTCTCGATATCGGCTTGCCACGCCTGGACGGTTTCGCTGTTTTGGCGCGCCTGCGTGATCGTGGGCAGACGTTGCCGGTACTCATGCTGACCGCCCGTGGTGAGGTCAAGGACCGTGTGCATGGTCTCAATCTCGGTGCCGATGACTACCTGGCCAAACCCTTCGAACTGACCGAACTCGAGGCTCGAGTCAAGGCGCTGCTGCGGCGCAGCGTGCTCGGCGGTGAGCAGCTGCAACGTTGCGGCGAGCTGGTCTATGACCTGGGCGCGCGGCGCTTCAGTCTAAAAGGCGAAGCGCTTACTCTGACTGCGCGTGAGCAGGCGGTACTGGAAGCGATGATCGCCAGGCCGGGCAGGGTGATGAGCAAGGAGCAACTGGCGGCGCAGGTGTTCGGTCTGGATGAGGACGCCAGCCCGGATGCCATCGAAATCTACATCCACCGCCTGCGCAAGAAGCTCGAGGGTAGCGCCGTGCGTATCGTCACCTTTCGTGGCCTCGGCTACCTGCTGGAGGCGGTCGAGGCATGAATCGTGGCGTCAGCCTGCGCGGGCGTCTGCTGCGGCGCCTGGCGCTGCTGTTGTCGCTGATCCTGCTGCTGAGCAGTTTCAGCGCCTACTGGAGCGCGCGGCGTGCAGCCGATACGGCTTATGACCGCACGTTGCTGGCATCGGCGCGCGCGGTGGCCGATGGTTTGTATGCCGACGATGGCCGCTTGCGCGCCAATGTTCCCTATGTCGCGCTGGATACCTTCGCCTACGACAGCGCCGGGCGCATCTACTATCAGGTGCTCGACCTGCAGGGGCATCATGCTTCTGGCTATGAGGATCTGCCACCAGCGCCGCCGGGTACGCCGCGTACCGACGATTACCCGGCGCTGGCGCACTTCTACGATGCCCAGTACCGCGGGCAAGGTGTGCGTGTGGTCAGCTTGCTGCAGCCGGTCAGCGAACCACAGCTCAACGGCATGGCTGAAATCCGCGTGGCGGAAACCCAGGGTGCACGCGAGCGTATGGCCCGTGAGTTGCTGATCGGCACCCTGTGGCGCATGGGGCTGCTCTCGTTCAGTGCGCTGCTGCTGGTGTGGTTGGCAGTGAACCTGGCCTTGCGGCCGCTGGAGGCGCTGCGCCGGGAAGTGGCCGAAAGGGCCAGCGACGACCTGCAGCCGCTGCCGGACAGCGGTCTGCCGCGCGAGGTGCTGCCGCTGGTGGAAGCATTGAACCAGTTCAACGAACGATTGCGCGGGCTGTTCGAGCGGCAGTCGCAGTTCATAGCCGATGCGGCGCATGAGCTGCGCACGCCGCTGGCGGCGCTGAAAGCGCGCATCACCCTGGGCTTGCGAGCCGGGCAGCCCGAGGAATGGCGTAGCACCCTGGAACAGGTGGCGCAGCAAGGTGATCGTCTGACTTCGCTGGCCAATCAATTGCTGTCCCTGGCGCGTATCGAGAGCGGTGCGCGAGCCATTACCGAAGGCGGCGCGCAGCGTATCGACCTCAGCCAGCTGGCGCGCGAACTGGGGCTGGCCATGGCGCCACTGGCTCACGCCCGCGGCGTCGCGTTGGCGCTGGAGGCCGATCAGCCCGTGTGGGTCGATGGCGAGCCTACGCTGCTCAACGAGCTGCTGAACAACCTGTTGGATAACGCGTTGGCGCATACGCCAGCTGGCGGCAACCTGATCATCCGCGCACTGGCGCCGGCGGTGCTAGAGGTCGAGGACGACGGTCCGGGCATTCCCGAGGCCGAGCATGAGAGGGTTTTCGAGCGTTTCTACCGGCGCAGCAACCTGGGCCATGGTGCCGGTCTCGGTCTGGCCATCGTCGGCGAGATCTGTCGCGCCCACCAGGCTCGGATCAGTCTGCATCAGGCACAGCCGCATGGCCTGCGGGTGCGGGTCGAGTTTCCGCTGTCAGTGGCTGAGGCTTAACGGCTGCTGAATCTCCAGCAGATACTGGGAAACCTTGCCACTGTCACGCAATTGCTTCAGGCCACGATTGAAGCGCTGCATCAGCTCGGCATTGCCCGGCACTTCACGCGACAGCAGCAGATGCAGGCTGTCGCTGCGCAGGGGCTTGCGATGAAAGCTCAGGCGCTGACGTTCGGCAGCGCTGAATTTCTGATAGAGCAGGTCGAAGCCCACCACCTTGTCCACGGGAAACAGATCGATGCGTCCGGCCAGCAGTTGGCGCAGGCCCTGTTCATCACCGGTCAGGCGCACCACCTTGAGTTCACCGGCGGCTTCGGCACGCTCAAAGGCTTCGCCGTAGTCATAGCCACGAGTACCGGCAATGCGCAGGCCGCGTAGATCCTCGACATTGTTCCAGTCAAACGCGTGGATCTTGCGGTGAAAGAGGTAGTAGCCGCTTTCGACCACCGGCTCGCTGATGTGAAAGCGCTGCTCGCGTTCGGGGTTGGCAAGCCAGACGGCGCTGCCGTCGCGCAGGCCCTGTTCGGCCATTTTCAGCGAGCGGGCCCAGGGGTGAAACTCCCACTGCACTTCGACGCCCTGCAGTGCGAACGCCTCGGCGACGATGCGTGAGGCTACGCCATGGTGGGGCAGGGTTTCACCGAGATAGGGCGGCCATTCGCCGTTGGTCAGACGTACCTGTTCGGCAGCCTGGGTGCTGCCGAACAACAGGACGAGCAGGACGAATGCGTAACGCATGGCTCTACTTCCTCAGGCGAGTGGCTCGAGTGTAGAGGCGTTCTGCCACTCGTGGCGATAGGCTTTTACTGCAGCATGCTCATGGCCGCTTCCATGGCGGCGGAGAGGTCTTCGTCGGCCTGCATGTCGACCTGCGGGTCGAGGCCAAGCTTGGCGAACGCCGGGACCTTACTCCAGTCCAGCTGGGTGTAGGGGTGTTCGCTGCCCAAGTAGCTCTGCAGCGTGGCGACCTGGACGATATCGACGTAATCGACCTTGGCCGAGTCGCGAGTGAAATCCAGGTACTGGCTCGGCACGATGGCGATGGGCTCGGGAAATTCCCAGGTACGCAGGATCTTGTCGCCGATGATCGGGTGGATCTGCTCGATCACATGGTTGAGGCTGATGGAGTCGGCCAGCAGCTCGTTGTGTTCTTCGGCGTAGGTGAGGATCGGCAGCACGCCGATCTGGTGTACCAGGCCGGCGAGCGTGGCCTGATCGGGCATCAGGCGGGTGTAGTGACGGCACAGCACGTGGCAGATACCGGCGATCTCGGTGCTCTTGTTCCACACTTCGCGCATCTTGCGGTCGACCACGTCGCTGGTGGCCTGGAACATCTGCTCCATGGCCAGACCGGTGGCCAGGTTGCAGGTGTAATTGATGCCGAGACGGCTGACGGCCATCTGCAGGTCGGTGATTTCCTTGTTGCTGCGCAGCAGCGGGCTGTTGACCACCTTGATGATGCGCGCGGTGAGTGCAGCGTCGTTGCCGATCACCTTGCTGATCTGCGGGATGCCGATATCCGGATCTTCCGCAGCCTCGCGAACCCTCAGCGCCACTTCGGGCAGGGTGGGCAGCACCAGCTCATCGTTCTCGATGGCGTGGATCAGTTCCTGTTGGACTTTTTCGGCAAGCTTGCTCATGAAATGGCTCTCTTAGGCGATCCGATGTGGCGCCGGGGAAGTTTAGTCAGCGCTGGATTTCCTGGTTGGCATCCAGCTGATAGGGCAGGTCGAGCAGGGTCAGCGTCGGGCCTTCCCTGCTGCCGAGATGAATGCGGCCGTCGTTCACGGCGTCTTCCTGCAACACCGCGAGCAGCTCGATGGCGTCGCCGGCTTGGGCAGCCAGCACCACTTCGCCAACGCTGGAGCCATGCGCCGGGGAGAACAATTCGGCGCCGACAGCCGGTACCTCTGCAGCGACCAGGCGCAGGCGCTGCAGGCGGCGCTTGAGCTTGCCCAGGTACTGCATGCGCGCAACGATTTCCTGGCCGGTGTAGCAGCCTTTCTTGAAGCTCACGCCGCCAAGGGCCTGCAGGTTGATCATCTGCGGGATGAACAGCTCGCGTGTGGCACCGAACACCTGGCCCACGCCCGCGCGTACCTGCGCCAGCAACCAGTCGTTCAGTGGCGCGTGCGGCAGCTGGGCTGCCAGACGGGCTTGCAGGCCTTCGGCTTCGGCAACTGGCGCCCAGAGTTCGGCGCGGCCATCGCTCAGGCGTACGGCGAGCAATTGTCCGGCACTGGCCAGGGAATCACTGGCGGCGCCCAGTTGCAGGCCAAGCTCGCTCAGTACGACATCGGCGTCTGTCAGGCCAAAACGGACCCAGGCGGCGCTTTCGTCGCTGAGCTTGGATTTGGAGAACACCGCATATTTCTGCAGATCGGCCTGCTGCGACTCGATCAGCTCGCGTGCCATGGCCAGCAGATAGCCGTCTTCCACGGGGACGATGCGAAAACTCGACAGCATGCGGCCCTTGGGCGTGCAGCGGGCACCAAGGCTGGACTGGCTGGCGCTGAGGTAATTGAGGTTGCAGGTCACTTGGCCCTGCAGGAACTTGGCTGCGTCCGCGCCGCGTACCGCGAGCAGGCCTTCGTGATCGAGGAGGGTGAAGTAAGCGCTATCGGCCATGGTGCAAATCGAATCACTGAATAAAGGTCAGGGGCATCATCATAGTGGGCGGGGTGGGCCTTGTCAGCGCAATTGCGCAGTGTCTCGGTGAACAGCGAAGCAATTCGCCGTTATACTGCCGCCCTCGTTCGAGGAGTCCGTTGCATGGTTGAGCAAAGTGAACTGAATCGCCTGTTCTGGCATAGCCGCCGTGGCATGCTGGAGCTGGACGTACTGCTGGTGCCTTTCGTCAAGGAGGTGTACCCGAGCCTGGATGCCGAGAACCAGGCGCGCTACCGCAAGCTGCTGGAGTGCGAGGATCAGGACATGTTCGGCTGGTTCATGCAGCGCGGCGAACCCGAGGATGCCGACCTGCGCCATATCGTGCGCATGATCCTGGATCGTGTCCAACCCAAGTGATACCTTCGAGTGCCGTTGGCAGCCATCACGCTGGCTGCTGAGGCTCTATCTTTCGGTCCTGGCGCTGGCCTTGTTGGCGCCGTGGCTGGCCGACATTCCCATCTGGTCCAAGCTGCTGTCATGCGTGGCGTGCCTGGCACATGCGGGCTGGGTGCTGCCGCGACATGTCCTGTTGACTGCGCCGCAGGCCATCACCGGTTTGCGCCGTGATGCATTTGGTTGGCATTTATATAGTGCTGCTGCCGGCTGGCAGGCGGTACAGCTACGCCCGGACAGTCTGGCGTTGCCGCTGGCGGTGGTGCTGCGCTATCGCCTGCCAGGCCAGCATTTCAGTCGTGGGCTGTGCGTTGCCCGCGATGCGCTGGCACCCGAGCAGCACCGGCGCCTGCGCTTGCGTCTGAAGTTCAGCCGGCGGCGCTGGGCTGAACCTGGGGCGTCGGCATCAGAATAGTGTCGCGGGCTTCGGTCAACTGCTCGGGGTAGTCGAGGGTGTAGTGCAGGCCGCGGCTTTCATGGCGCTGCATGGCCGAGCGGATCATCAGTTCGGCGACCAGCGCGAGGTTGCGCAGCTCGATCAAGTCGCGACTGACCTTGTAGTTGGAATAGAACTCGTCGATCTCGTCCAGCAGCAGGCGCACGCGGTGTTGCGCGCGCTGCAGGCGTTTGTTGGTGCGCACGATGCCGACGTAGTCCCACATGAAGCGCCGCAGCTCGTCCCAGTTGTGGGCGATGATCACGTCCTCGTCCGAGTCGGTCACCTGGCTGGCGTCCCAGTCCGGCAGGTTGGTTGGTATGTTGATAGTGTCCAGTTGCTCGACGATATCGGCGCAGGCAGAGCGCGCATAAACGAAGCATTCGAGCAGCGAATTGCTGGCCATGCGGTTGGCGCCATGCAGGCCGGTGAAGCTGGTTTCGCCAATGGCGTACAGGCCAGGCACGTCGGTGCGGCCATGCTGGTCGACCACTACGCCGCCACAGGTGTAATGCGCCGCCGGTACGACCGGGATGGCCTGCTTGGTGATGTCGATGCCAAAGCCCAGGCAGCGTTCGTAGACGGTGGGGAAGTGGCTCTTGATGAACTCGGCGGGCTTGTGACTGATGTCCAGATACACGCAGTCGACACCCAGGCGCTTCATTTCATGGTCGATGGCGCGGGCAACGATGTCGCGTGGTGCCAGTTCGGCGCGTTCATCGAAACGCTGCATGAAACGCTCGCCGTTGGGCAGCTTGAGCAGGCCGCCTTCGCCGCGCACGGCTTCGGTGACCAGGAAGCTCTTGGCCTGCGGGTGATACAGGCAGGTGGGGTGGAACTGGTTGAACTCCAGGTTGCCTACGCGACAGCCTGCACGCCAGGCCATGGCGATGCCGTCGCCACAAGCGCCGTCGGGGTTGCTGGTATAGAGGTAGACCTTGGCTGCGCCGCCGGTGGCGAGAATCACGAAGCGCGCGCTGAAGGTATCCACTTCACCGCGGTCACGATCCAGTACGTAAGCGCCCAGACAGCGCTCGCCATCCAGGCCGAGCTTGCGCTCGGTGATCAGGTCGACGGCGACGCGCTGCTCCAGCAGCTCGATGTTCGGACGCTGCCGGGCCTGCTCTAGCAGGGTGTTGAAGATTGCTGCACCCGTGGCATCGGCCGCGTGAATGATACGCCGATGACTGTGTCCGCCCTCGCGGGTCAGGTGAAACTCGAAACCGCCGTCCTCGCGCCCCGTTTCATCGTCGCGAGTAAAGGGCACGCCTTGATCGATCAGCCACTGGATGGCTTCGCGGCTGTGTTCTACCGTGAAACGCACGGCGTCTTCGCGGCATAGGCCGGCGCCGGCATTGAGCGTATCGGCGACGTGGGATTCGACCGTGTCGGTGTCGTCCAGTACGGCGGCTACGCCCCCTTGCGCCCAGTAGGTCGAGCCATTGGCCAGATTGCCTTTGCTCAAGACCGCGATGCGAAGATGAGAGGGCAAGGTAAGGGCGAGGGTCAGGCCGGCGGCGCCGCTGCCGATGACCAGAACATCATGCTGGAAGTGGTGGCTCATGTCCGAGTTCCGCGTGAAAGCGAGCCCTAGTATATAGAGAGGGGCAGCGGCACAATAGCCGGCTTATGACCGACCGCGGTGCTCGGGAACTTTTTTAGTCTTTAAGGTTCCATAGAGGGTCGCCCATATAAGGGAGAGCGCTTGCGCGTGCCTGCATCTGAAGACAGCGGAGGGTGTGGAAATGAGCGGCGATAAGATTATTTGCGCCAGCGGAAAGGTTCCGCTGGCGCCATTCCAGGCAGAGGGAAGAAAACTCTGCGGGAAGCTTGCTTGGAGGGGAGAACTTTTGCGTAAGACCCGAGTCTATCTTGGCAAGCTGATTCGCTTAAGGGTGCAAGCCTCCTCCGAGCGTTATGAGGAGAGTTCATGCTAACCCAGGAAGATGATCAGCAACTGGTCGAGCGAGTGCAGCGTGGCGACAAGCGTGCCTTCGATCTGTTGGTGCTGAAGTATCAGCACAAGATCCTCGGTCTGATCGTGCGATTCGTGCACGACACCCACGAGGCTCAGGATGTCGCTCAGGAGGCGTTCGTAAAAGCCTACCGAGCGCTTGGAAACTTTCGCGGTGACAGTGCGTTCTATACATGGCTGTACCGCATCGCCATCAACACGGCGAAGAATTATCTGGTGTCCCGCGGTCGGCGGCCGCCAGATAGTGATGTCAGTAGCGATGACGCGGAGTTCTATGATGGCGATCACGGCCTCAAGGACATCGAGTCACCGGAGCGGGCATTGCTGCGCGACGAGATCGAAGCCACCGTGCATCGAACCATCGCCCAACTGCCGGATGATTTGCGCACGGCCCTGACCCTGCGCGAGTTCGAAGGCTTGAGTTACGAGGATATTGCAGGCGTCATGCAGTGTCCGGTAGGTACGGTGCGTTCGCGGATATTCCGTGCACGTGAGGCAATTGATAAGTCCCTGCAGCCTCTGCTGCAGGAAACCTAAGGCAGCGGCGACAGCCAAGAGAGGAACACCATGAGTCGTGAAACCCTGCAGGAATCGCTGTCCGCGGTGATGGATAACGAAGCGGACGAACTGGAACTGCGGCGTGTACTCGCAGCCAGCGATGATGGCGAGCTGCGTGGCACCTGGTCGCGTTACCAGGTTGCCCGTGCAGCCATGCATCGTGAGCTGTTGGTGCCGCAACTGGACATCGCATCTGCGGTTTCCGCGGCGCTCGCTGATGAAGCCGTTCCGGCACGCAAGACGCCGATCTGGCGTAGTGTCGGTCGCGTAGCTGTGGCAGCATCAGTGACCGTGGCAGTGCTGGCGGGTGTGCGCTTCTACAATCAGGATGACCTGAGCGGTGCTCAACTGGCCCAGCAGGAGGCTTCTCCGGTACTCTCGGTACCTCAGGTCCAGGGTCCTGCGCTGCTCGCTGGTTACAACAGCAGCGAGGAAGCCGGCGAAGCCGCCGAAGCAGGCACTGCCAGCTGGCATGAGCAGCGTCTGCCGAACTACCTGCGACAGCATGCGCAGGAAGCCGTGATGGGTACCGGTGAAACCGCTCTGCCTTATGCTCGGGCTGCAAGTCTGGAAAACCGCTAAGCGCTAAGGAGTCACATGCGCGCGATTCCCCTCTACCTTCTCGGTGGTCTGCTGGCGTTGCCGGTTCAGGCCTCCGAGGTGCAGGACTTGCTTGGGCGTCTCGCTGCGGCAGAGCACCAGCAAAGCTTCCAGGGCACGTTCATCTATGAGCGCAATGGGAGTTTTTCTACCCATGCCGTGTGGCATCGCGTGGAGGAGGGGGGCGAAGTTCGCGAGCGCCTTCTGCAGCTCGATGGGCCTGCCCAGGAAGTGCTGAAAGTCGATGGTCAGGCTCAGTGTGTCACTGGCGCCCTGGCCGATCAGATCAGTGAAGGACAGGCTTGGCCTGCTCGCCATTTGGATGCAGAGCAACTGAGTGACTGGTATGACATTCGTGTCGCTGGCAAGTCACGCATTGCCAATCGCCCGGCAGTGGTTCTGGTGTTGGCGCCCAAGGATCAGCATCGCTACGGTTTCGAATTGCATCTGGATCGCGAGACCGGGCTGCCGCTGAAGTCCCTGCTGTTGAACGAGCGCGGCCAGCTTCTGGAGCGTTTCCAGTTCGCCCAGTTGGATACTTCTGTACCGGCTGAAAATGCCATGCAGCCGAGTTCCAGCTGCAGGCCGGTGCGGTTCCGTGCTGCCGACAGCATGGAGGAAGGTAGTTGGCGATCCGACTGGTTGCCGCCGGGCTTCACCTTGACCACTGCGCAGGTACGTCGTGGGCCTGCTGCTGATGATTCCGTCACCTATTTGATGTATGGCGATGGCCTGGTGCGATTCTCGGTTTTTCTCGAGCCCCTGAAGGGGCGCGTTGTCGAAGACGCGCGCAGTCAGTTGGGTCCAACCGTGGCCGTATCGCGACGAATGAGCACCGATGCGGGTGACGTGATGGTTACCGTGGTCGGTGAGATTCCTCTGGGGACTGCCGAGCGCATTGCGCTGTCTATGCGTGCCGGAGTGCCTGAACAGGCTAGCCAATGATCGAAGAGCAGGGGCGTGTAGTGTCGCTCGAGCCCGGCGCTGTCTGGGTCGAGACGCTGCGCAAGAGCACCTGCGCGAGTTGTTCGGCCAATGCGGCGTGCGGTCAGGGGCTGATGGATCGTCTCGGCGTAGGTCGACAGCGCGGTTATGTCCGTGCCCTCAGTCAGGCGCAGTTGGCAGTTGGCGACACCGTGATCATCGGGGTGCGCGAGGATCTGCTGGTGCGCAGCTCTCTCTTGGTCTATCTGCTTCCACTTCTTGGTCTGTTCGCTGCCGCGCTGTTGGCGGACGGTTTCGGTCTGTCTGAGCCTCTGGTGATTCTCGCTGGCCTGAGTGGTCTGCTTGCCAGTTGGCTGCTGGTTCGCTGGCGCGCTGCTCGCGTTGCCGAGAACCCCTCGTTGCAACCCGTTGTCCTACGTACGCTGCTGGTGCCTGCGCCAGTGGCGGGTTGAGTGTGTCCGAGTTTTACATGGGGAGTCGTAGTTCGATGAGAAAACTCAAGTCCATTGTGCCGCTGCTGGCGGTAGCCTTGCTCTGGGGGCAAAGTCTGTTGGTTCAGGCCAGTCTGCCTGACTTCACCGATCTGGTAGAGGAAGCCTCGCCTGCGGTGGTCAATATCAGTACCCGCCAGAAGATGCCCGAACGCTCCGTTGCTAGTCAGCAGGGCCTGCCTGATCTGGAAGGCCTGCCGCCGATGTTCCGCGAGTTCTTCGAGCGCAGCATTCCACAGATTCCGCGTAACCCAGGTGGTCGTCAGCGCGAGGCGCAGTCGCTGGGATCCGGTTTCATCATCTCGCCGGACGGCTACATCATGACCAACAATCATGTGGTCGCCGATGCCGACGAGATCATCGTGCGACTGTCCGATCGCAGCGAACTGGAAGCCAAGCTGATTGGTGCTGATCCGCGCAGCGATGTCGCGCTGCTCAAGGTCGAGGGCAAGGACCTGCCCGTGGTGCGCCTGGGCAAGTCCGATGAGCTGAAGGTCGGCGAGTGGGTGCTGGCCATCGGTTCGCCGTTTGGCTTCGATCACTCGGTGACGGCGGGTATCGTTAGCGCCAAGGGGCGTAACCTGCCGAGCGACAGCTACGTGCCGTTCATTCAGACCGATGTGGCGATCAATCCGGGGAACTCCGGTGGTCCGCTGTTCAATCTGCAGGGTGAAGTGGTGGGTATCAACTCGCAGATCTTCACCCGTTCCGGCGGTTTCATGGGGCTGTCCTTCGCTATCCCGATGGAAGTGGCCATGCAGGTGGCCGATCAGCTCAAGGCTGACGGTAAGGTCACCCGCGGCTGGCTCGGTGTGGTGATTCAGGAAGTGAACAAGGATCTGGCCGAGTCCTTCGGTCTGGACAAGCCGGCTGGCGCGCTGGTCGCGCAGGTGCTGGAAGATGGTCCGGCGGACAAGGGCGGCCTGCAGGTCGGTGACGTGATCCTCAGCCTCAATGGCAAGCCGATCATCATGTCGGCGGACCTGCCGCACCTGGTTGGCGGCCTGAAACCGGGCGATAAAGCCGAGCTGGATGTCGTGCGTGACGGCTCGCGCAAGAAACTCAACGTCACCGTCGGCACGTTGCCGGAGGAGGGCCAGGAGTTGGCGTCCTCCGGTTCGGCGCAGGGTGGTGAGCGCAGCAGTAATCGTCTGGGCGTCACGGTGGCTGAACTGACTGCTGAGCAGAAGAAAGGCCTCGACCTCAAGGGTGGTGTCGTAGTCAAGGAGGTGCTCAACGGTCCGGCGGCCATGATTGGCCTGCGTCCCGGTGACGTGATCACTCACCTGAACAATCAGGCCATCGACTCCACCAGCACGTTCGCCAAGGTGGCGCAGGATCTGCCGAAGAATCGTTCGGTATCCATGCGCGTGCTGCGTCAGGGGCGTGCCAGCTTCATCACCTTCAAGCTGGCTGAGTAATTCAGGCAATGCGGTAGAAGGGCGCTTTCGAGCGCCCTTCTTCGTATCTGCACCAGCGCTGTGCAGGCGTGACGCGGTAGCGAGGGATCGGGTACAATCCCCGGCTATTTTCGGCAAGCGTCTTGCCTATGCCTTCTTCGAGTGTTGATCTGTGAGTGACCTGAGTCATATCCGCAATTTTTCCATCATTGCCCACATTGACCACGGCAAGTCCACTTTGGCTGACCGTTTCATCCAGATGTGCGGCGGCCTCACCGCGCGTGAAATGGAGGCTCAGGTCCTGGACTCCATGGATCTGGAGCGTGAGCGCGGCATCACCATCAAGGCTCACAGCGTCACGCTTCACTACAAGGCGCAGGACGGCAAGGTCTACCAACTGAACTTCATCGACACCCCGGGCCACGTTGACTTCACCTATGAAGTCAGTCGCTCGCTGGCTGCCTGCGAAGGCGCGCTGCTGGTGGTCGATGCTGGTCAGGGCGTCGAGGCGCAATCGGTTGCCAACTGCTACACCGCCATCGAGCAGGGCCTTGAGGTCATGCCGGTGCTGAACAAGATGGACTTGCCGCAGGCCGATCCGGATCGCGTCAAGGACGAGATCGAAAAGATCATCGGCATCGACGCCACCGACGCCGTGGCTTGCAGCGCCAAGAGCGGCATGGGTGTGGACGAGGTTCTCGAGCGCCTGGTGCACACGATTCCCGCACCGACGGGCGATATCGAAGCACCGCTGCAGGCGCTGATCATCGACTCCTGGTTCGACAACTACCTGGGCGTGGTCTCGCTGGTGCGTGTGCGGCATGGCCGCGTGAAGAAGGGTGACAAAATCCTGGTCAAGTCCACCGGCAAGGTGCACCTGGTCGACAGCGTCGGTGTCTTCACGCCGAAGCACACCGCCACCGCCGACCTGAAAGCCGGTGAAGTAGGCTTCATCATCGCCAGCATCAAGGACATCCACGGTGCGCCGGTGGGCGACACTCTGACCCTGTCCACGACCCCCCAGGTCGAAGTGCTGCCGGGCTTCAAGAAGATCCAGCCACAGGTCTACGCGGGGCTGTTTCCAGTCAGCTCCGACGATTTCGAGGACTTCCGCGACGCCCTGCAGAAGCTGACCCTCAATGACTCGTCGTTGCAGTACGCGCCGGAAAGCTCCGATGCCCTGGGCTTCGGCTTCCGTTGCGGCTTCCTCGGCATGCTGCACATGGAGATCATCCAGGAGCGCCTGGAGCGCGAGTACGACCTGGACCTGATCACCACCGCGCCGAGCGTGATCTACGAGCTCGAACTCAAGACCGGCGAAACCATCGTCGTCGACAACCCGTCCAAGCTGCCAGACGTTTCGGCGGTCACCGATTTCCGCGAGCCGATCGTCAACGCGACCATCCTGGTACCGCAGGAGCACCTGGGTAACGTCATCACCCTGTGCATCGAAAAACGCGGCGTGCAACGCGATATGCAGTTCCTCGGCAGCCAGGTGCAAGTGCGCTACGACATGCCGATGAACGAAGTGGTGTTGGACTTCTTCGATAAGCTCAAGTCCACCAGTCGCGGTTACGCTTCGCTGGACTATCATTTCGATCGCTACCAGTCTGCCAATCTGGTCAAGCTGGACGTACTGATCAACGGCGACAAGGTCGATGCCCTGGCCCTGATCGTGCACCGCGACAATGCGGCCTACAAGGGCCGTGCGTTGACCGAGAAGATGAAGGAACTGATTCCTCGGCAGATGTTCGACGTGGCGATCCAGGCAGCCATTGGCGGTCAGATCATCGCGCGGACCACTGTCAAGGCGCTCAGAAAGAACGTACTGGCCAAGTGTTACGGCGGCGACGTGAGCCGTAAGAAGAAGCTGCTGGAGAAGCAGAAAGCCGGTAAGAAACGCATGAAGCAGGTCGGTAACGTGGAAATTCCACAAGAAGCCTTCCTTGCTGTGCTCAGGTTGGATAGCTAAGGCTCTATGTCGATCAATTTCCCGCTCCTGTTGGTTATCGCGGTCGCCGTTTGCGGCTTCCTGGCTCTGGTCGATCTGATTTTGCTGGCTCCGCGCCGCCGTGCGGCGATTGCGGCGTACCAGGGGCGGGTCGACGATCCCGACGACAGGGTGCTGGAGCGCCTGAGCAAGGAGCCCTTGCTCGTCGAGTACGGCAAATCCTTTTTCCCGGTGCTGGCTATCGTGCTGGTGCTGCGCTCGTTTCTGGTCGAGCCGTTCCAGATTCCTTCGGGGTCGATGAAGCCGACCCTGGAAGTGGGCGATTTCATCCTGGTCAACAAGTTCGCCTACGGCATTCGCCTGCCGGTGATCGACGAGAAGATCATCGAGGTAGACAACCCGCAGCGCGGTGACGTCATGGTGTTTCGCTATCCCAGCGATCCGGCGATCAACTACATCAAGCGCGTGGTTGGTCTGCCGGGGGATCGCATCGAGTACACCCAGGGCAAGCGCCTGCTGATCAACGGTGAGCCGGTGGCCGAGCAGCTGCTCGGCGAAGAAGCTGGCAGCCTGGGCGGTGCGATGCTCTATCAGGAGCGCCTGGGTCAGGTCGAACACACCATCCGCAAGGAAATGACCCGCATGCGTCGCGAGCCCGGCGGTCAATGGGTGGTGCCGGAAGGGCACTACTTCATGATGGGCGACAACCGCGATAACTCCAACGACAGCCGTTACTGGCGTGATCGTCATATCCCTCAGGAGCTGTGGGGCATGGTCCCGGACGACCATATCGTCGGCAAGGCCTTCGCCATCTGGATGAGCTGGCCGGAGCCCAAGACCAGCAATCTGCCCAACTTCTCTCGAGTCGGCCTGATTCATTGAGCACTGGCGCGCTGTTCAATACAGCGCCGCAGGCTATAAATAGTCTAGCCGTCAGGCTTTCCAACAAGACCGTTCATTGGGGATACACATGACTTTCGCGCGCTCGCAGCAGGGGCTTTCCATTCTGGGTTGGCTGATGGTTCTGGCCGTGGTGGCGTTCTTCGCCAGCACGGCATTCAAGGTGCTGCCGCACTACATGGACTATATGTCCATGGAGAAGATCATCACCTCGGTAGAAACCGACAAGGCGTCGGATGTGCGCACCGTCGGTGAGTTTTACAGCCATGTGAGCAAGGGCATGCAGGTCAATAACATTCGTGACCTGAATCTGCGTGATGTGCTCAAGGTGACGCAGGAGAACAACGAGTTCCGCGTCCACCTCAAATATGAAAAACGCGAGCCGCTGATCGAGAACCTCGATCTGGTGGTGAATTTTGACAAAGAATTTCGTGTACGGATGCCGTGAGTCCCAACCTTTCCCGCCTCGAGCGCAAGCTCGGCTATAGCTTCAAGGATCAGGACCTGATGGTCCTGGCCCTGACCCATCGCAGTTTCGCCGGCCGCAACAATGAGCGGCTGGAATTTCTCGGTGATGCCATCCTCAATTTCGTAGCCGGTGAGGCGCTGTTCGAGCGCTTCCCGCAAGCTCGCGAGGGCCAGCTGTCGCGCCTGCGCGCACGTCTGGTCAAGGGCGAGACGCTGGCCATGCTGGCGCGCGGTTTCGAGCTGGGCGAATACCTGCGCCTGGGCTCTGGTGAGCTGAAAAGCGGCGGCTTTCGTCGTGAGTCGATCCTGGCCGATGCCCTGGAGGCGCTGATTGGCGCCATCTATCTGGATGCGGGTATGGATGCAGCGCGCGAGCGCGTGCTGGACTGGCTGACCGGCGAGCTGGACGGCCTGACCCTGGTCGACACCAACAAGGATCCGAAAACGCGGCTGCAGGAGTTTCTGCAATCGCGTGCCTGCGAACTGCCTCGTTACGAGGTGGTGGACGTTCAGGGCGAACCGCATTGCCGTACCTTCATGGTCGAGTGCCAGGTTTCCCTACTCAATGAAAAGACCCTCGGCCAGGGCGGCAGCCGGCGTATCGCCGAGCAAGTCGCTGCGGCTGCGGCGCTGATCGCCCTCGGGGTGGAGAATGGCAATGACTGATACACCCGTGACCCGCTGCGGCTACGTCGCCATCGTTGGCCGGCCCAATGTGGGCAAGTCGACGCTGCTCAACCACATCCTCGGGCAGAAGTTGGCGATCACCTCGCGCAAACCGCAGACCACCCGTCACAACATGCTCGGCATCAAGACCGAGGGCGAGGTTCAGGCCGTCTACGTTGACACCCCCGGCCTGCACAAGCACAACGACAAGGCGCTCAACCGCTACATGAACCGCAGCGCTTCCTCCGCGCTGAAGGACGTCGATGTGGTGGTATTCGTGGTCGACCGCACACGCTGGACCGACGAAGACCAACTGGTGCTGGAGAAGGTGCAGCACGTCAAATGCCCGATCCTGCTGGCGGTCAACAAGTCCGACCGCCTGGAAGACAAGAGCGAGCTCTTGCCGCACCTGAACTGGCTGGCCGAGCAATTGCCACAGGCCGAGATCGTACCGATCTCCGCGCTGCAGGGGCAGAACCTCGACACCCTGGAGAAGCTGGTGGGCGAGCGCCTGCCGGAGTCCGAACACTTCTACCCGGAAGACCAGATCACCGACCGCTCCAGCCGCTTCCTGGCTGCCGAGCTGATCCGCGAGAAGATCATGCGTCAGCTCGGTGCCGAGCTGCCGTACCAGATCACCGTGGAGATCGAGGAGTTCAAGCAGGAAGGCCGTATCCTGCATATCCACGGCCTGATCCTGGTGGAGCGCGACGGGCAGAAGAAGATCATCATCGGCGACAAGGGCGAGCGCATCAAACGCATCGGCGCGGACGCGCGCAAGGACATGGAAACCATGTTCGACTCCAAGGTGATGCTCAACCTCTGGGTCAAGGTCAAAGGTGGTTGGTCCGATGACGAGCGCGCCCTGCGTTCGCTGGGTTACCTGGATTGATCGGGGCGCCGTGGGCATCCTCGGTGTTGCCCATGGCGCATTCTGGCGGTTAACCACATGACCTCTGCCGCCTACGTTCTGCATAGCCGCCCGTACAAGGAAAGCAGTGCCCTGGTGGATTTCTTCACCGCCCAGGGGCGCGTGCGTGCCGTGCTGCGCGCCGCTCGCGGCAAGGTCGGCAGCATTGCCCGGCCTTTTTCGCCGCTGGAATTGGAGCTGCGTGGGCGCGGTGAGCTGAAGACCGTCGGCCGTCTGGAAAGCGCCGGTATTCCTCTGTTGCTGACGGGCGATGCGCTGTTTTCCGGTCTCTATCTCAACGAACTGCTGATCCGCCTGTTGCCGGCCGAAGACCCGCACCCGGTGATGCTCGAACACTACGGCCTGACCCTGCAGGCGCTGGCAGCCGGCCGGCCGCTGGAGCCATTGCTGCGCGCGTTCGAATGGCGCCTGCTGGACGAGCTGGGCTATGGTTTCGCCCTGGATCGTGACCAGCACGACCAAGCCATCGATCCGACGGCACTCTACCGTTGGCAGCAGGACATCGGCCTGGTGCCGGTGGTACAACTGCAGCCCGGCGTATTCCAGGGCCGCGAGCTGCTGGCCATGGCCGAAGCCGACTGGCAGACGCCGGGCGCCCTGGCCGCCGCCAAGCGCCTGATGCGTCAGGCACTCGCACCCCATCTCGGCGGCAGGCCCCTGGTCAGCCGCGAACTTTTCATGACGCTCAAGGAGTCCAAGCGTGACTGAGGCCAATCGTATTCTGCTCGGCGTGAACATCGACCACGTCGCCACCCTGCGCCAGGCTCGTGGTACGCGCTACCCGGACCCGGTCAAGGCTGCTCTGGACGCCGAAGAAGCCGGTGCCGATGGCATCACCGTGCACCTGCGTGAAGACCGCCGGCATATTCAGGATCGCGACGTGCGCGTGCTGGCCGATGTGCTGCAGACGCGGATGAACTTCGAGATGGGCGTCACTGATTTCATGCTCGGCTTTGCCGAGCAGATCCGCCCGGCGCACGTGTGCCTGGTACCGGAAACCCGTCAGGAGCTGACCACCGAAGGTGGTCTGGACGTGGCCGGTCAGGAGGCGCGTATTGCCGCGGCGGTCGAGCGTCTGACATTGGCCGGTTGTGAGGTTTCGCTGTTCATCGACGCCGAAGAGCGGCAGATCGAAGCGGCCATGCGCGTCGGTGCACCGGCCATCGAGCTGCACACCGGCCGGTACGCCGATGCCCATACGGCGGAGGAAGCGGCTCATGAGCTGTCGCGTATTCGCGATGGGGTGATCTGCGGCCTGAACCACGGCCTGATCGTCAACGCCGGTCATGGCCTGCACTACCACAATGTCGAGGCGGTGGCTGCGATCATGGGTATCAACGAGCTGAACATCGGCCATGCGCTCGTTTCACATGCGCTGTTCGTTGGCTTCAAGCAGGCTGTCGCCGAGATGAAGGCGTTAATCGTGGCCGCAGCCAATCGCGGCTAACAGGCCGTTGCGGGAAGGTTTCAGCCGCGACTTTTCCTGTGATGCATCGCCGCTAACAGGCCGTTGAAAAACGTAGGCGAGGCAGTCAATGCAAGGCAAAAACAGGCGAAAAAGCGGAGTTTACGAGCTGTAAATGAGCATTTTGAGCCTGTTTTTAACGCAGCAGTGGCAACGCAGATAGTTTTTCAACAGCCTGCTAAAGCGCCTCCCACAACGCGCTGCTCTCAGCCCTGCGCGAACGCCTGAGTCATCTGCGTGGCGAGCGCCTCGATGGCGTCGTTGAGCTGATGGCCGCGTATCAATTTGACATGGTACTCGCCCAGCGCAGGTAGCCCTTGTTCCGCGTCGAGTCGGCGTAGTGGCGGCTTGACCAGGCTGCGCGGGAAGGGGGCGATGGCCAGATCGGCCGTCATCGCCGCTTCCTGACCGGCGCATTGCTCGCAGGAGTAGGCGATACGGTAGGCCACACCTTGACGATCCAGCGCATCGATCGCAGTCCTGCGCCAGGCGCAGCCTGGATTGGCCAGGGCCAGCGGCAAGGGGGAACGTTGCACCGCCAGGCCTCCGTCGCGCCCGGCCCAGACCAGTTCTTCGGAATAGATCACTTCGCCGCGCGCGTCATCCAGACCGTCGTTGCCGGCGTTGATCAGGGTCAGATCCAGCTCTCCGGCATCCAGCTTCGCTACCAGATCCACACTGCGCCCGACATTGACCTCGACCTCTACGGCCGGATGGCTGCGGGCGAAAAGAGTCAACACGCCAGGCAACACACGGTCGCCGATGTCGTTCGGCGTGCCGAAGCGCACGCGACCGCTCAGCGTTGGTGTTAGAAAGCGCGCCACCGCCTCCTCGTTGAGCTTGAGCAGGCGCCTGGCATAGCCGAGCAGTACCTCGCCCTCGGCGGTCAGCTGCACGCGCCTGGGCTCGCGGATGAACAGGCGCTGGCCGAGTGTTTCCTCCAGGCGTTTTATCTGCAGGCTCACTGCGGCCGTGCTGCGAAACACCTGTGCAGCGGTGCGGGTAAAACTGCCGCTGTCGGCGATGGCGACGAAGGTGCGCAGCACATCGCTTTCCAGGAGCGGCAGAGAGATGGGTACTGTCGCGTTCATAATCGTTAAATATTACTTAACTCAGTGTTTGATATTTGTCGTTTTTTTGAACGATAGGCGTGTTTCATCCTCATCGCAAGCCCGGCACACGCCGGCAGCGAAATGGAGGAAAGGTCATGAACAGTTCGAGCAAGCACGACAAGTCGCGCCCAGCCATGCCCGAATTCTATATGCCGGCCATGTGGCCGCTGGATCTGCAAAATGCAATCGTCGACTGGATTGGCGCCTGGTTCTGGCGCCGGCGCATGCGTCGTCTGCTGGCGCAGGACATCGAGGGAAGGATTCGCCTGGGCGGTGCCCGTGGCGTGGTGGAGCAGGGGGCTGGCGAGCCGTTGCGGCTGATCGCGCAGCGGCGTGCACGTTGGCTGCGGCCGTAGGGCGGGTGCGACCCGCCGATTGCAGTCTGGCGGGTTGCAGCCCCTACGAGCGCTGCTGTCCTTAGGGCTTGCGGGCGATCAGCACGGCGCGTGTCGGCGCCGGTAGACCTTCGACGGTACGGCTGTGGTCGGCCGGGTCGAGGAACTCCGGCAGCGACTGGAAGCGCATCCACTCGGTGGCGCGCTGTTCCTCGACCGAGGTGGTGCTGACATCGACGCAGCGCACATCCTCGAAACCGGCACGGCGCAGCCAGCGCTCCAGGGCCGGTACCGAGGGCAGGAACCAGACGTTGCGCATCTGCGCGTAGCGATCTTCGGGCACCAGCACCTGTTCGGCATCGCCTTCCACCACCAGGGTTTCCAGCACCAGCTCGCCACCCTTGACCAGGGTGTCCTTGAGGTCGAGCAGATGGTCGATGGGCGAGCGACGGTGATACAGCACGCCCATGGAGAACACCGTATCGAAGCCCTGCAGCTTGGCCGGCAGTTCCTCGAAGGCCAGCGGCAGGTGCCACACCGGTTGATCTGGCAGGTAGCGTTTCATCGCCAGGAACTGGCAGAGGAACAGCCAGTTGGGGTCGATACCGACCACGCTATCTGCGCCCGCGCCGAGCATGCGCCACATGTAGTAGCCGTTGCCGCAACCGACGTCGAGGATGCGCTTGTCGGCCAGATTCAGATGCGGGGCGACGCGCTGCCATTTCCAGTCCGAGCGCCACTCGGTGTCGACATGCACGCCGAACAGCTCGAACGGGCCTTTGCGCCAGGGGATCAGCCCCCGCAGGGCCGTATTCAACTGCGAGCGGCTCGACTCGTCGCAGGCACCGTCGAAGGCGAAGCGCTGGGTCAGTTCCACTTCGCTCACCGGCAGATCCGGCAGGGCCTGGACGGCGCCGTACCAGCGCGCCAGGTCGCCGTGACCGATGGCCAGCTTGGCATCGAGCTGGCCGGGCAGCTCACAAGCCCAGTCCTGCAGCGGGGTGCCGGCCAGTTGCGCCTGCAGGGCATCGAGGTCCAGATCGCGCATCATGGCAGGGCCACCAGCGAGGCGAAGTTCAGGCACTGGAACCAGGGCAGCACCTTGCTGAAACCGGCGGCCAGCAGGCGCTCGCGGTGCTGCTCGAGGCTGTCGGGCAGCATCACCTTCTCGATGGCGCTGCGCTTCTGCGCGATTTCCAGTTCGCTGTAGCCGTTGGCGCGCTTGAAGGCGACATGCAGCTCGGTGAGCAGCTCGTGCTCGGCGGCGTCCTCGAAGCGCAGCTTCTCCGAGAGGATCAGCGCGCCGCCCGGCAGCAGTGCCTGGCGAATGCGCGTGAGCAGCTCCAGGCGGCGCTCCGGCGGGATGAACTGCAGGGTGAAGTTCAGCGTGACCAGCGAGGTGGGTTGCAGGTCGAGGGCGAGAATATCCGCCTCGAACACTTCTACTGGCAGCAGCTCCTGGAACATGGCGTCCTGGGCATGCAGGTACTCGTTGCAGCGCGCCACCATGGCCGGCGAGTTGTCCACGGCGATCACCTTGCAGCCGTCGACACGCACGTGGCGGCGCAGCGCCTGGGTCACCGCACCGAGCGAAGCACCGAGGTCATACAGCGTCGTATGCGGCTGAGCGAACTGGCCGGCGAGCACGCCGATGTTCTCGACGATGGTCGGATAGCCGGGCACCGAGCGCTTGATCATGTCGGGAAACACCCGCACCACGTCCTCGTTGAAGACGAAATCGGGCACCTCGGGCAGAGGCTGGGCGAATAGACGATCAGGTTCTTGGCTCACGGCAGTCGCAACGGGTAGCGGAAAAGGCCGGCATTTTAGCCAAGTGTGGCGCAACAGTCAGGCGCTGTTGCTGCGCTCGAAGGCCGAAGCGGCAATGCCCCACTGGCCGAGCCAGTAAGTGAGGATGATGGCGTAGGGTGCGGCGTCGAAGCTGGTGACGAAGCGGTCGATGCCAATCAGGCTGTCGGACAGCACGAAGAGTGCGGCGCCGCCAGCGGCGAGCCAGGTGGAGCGCGGTTGCAGGTGCGGGTGACCGATGCGGGCCAGGGCGCGCCAGAGCATCAGGCAGATGGCCGTGGCATAGCAGGCCACCGGGATCAGTAGCTCGCCCAGGCCACTGCTGGCCAGTATGGCGAACATCGCGCCACCGGCGATCAGCGCCAGTAGCAGGGCGGGCAGAGCCGGTTGCCGGCTGTCGGAGCAGTAGGCGCGCAGGTAAGCTAGGTGGCCGAGCAGAAAGGCGCCGAGGCCGAACACGAACAGGTCGCCCGGCCAGTCCAGCAGAATGTCGCCAGCCAGGGAGAACACCAGGCCAATGCCGATCCAGCGGCGGTAGGTGCCGGCTGCTGCCTGGCGCAGCCAGAACAGAAGGGCGATCACCGGGATTCCCTTGGTCAGCAGGCTGAGCTGCGCATCGCCGGTGACCCGGCCGTACAGAAATACCGCAGCACCCGCCAGGCCGAGCAGCAACCAACGCATAGCAAGACTCCATTTATCATTGGAATGGCGCGACTATGCCCAGCGACCGAGCAACTGCCAACGCGACGGGTGCCAAATCGAGGGGCCGATCGTGCCGCTACTCGACGTCGCCGGCAGTATTGGGCACCGTATGCGTTCGTTCAGGAGAAGCGCATGTCGATATCGCTACCTGTTACCGAGCTGATCGAGCGCCTTTACCGCGAAGAGTCGCGCCGTGTGCTCGCTACCCTGATCCGCCTGCTGGGGGATTTCGACCTGGCCGAGGAGGCGCTGCACGAAGCCTTTCGCAGCGCAGTCGAGCAGTGGCCACGTGATGGGGTGCCGGCCAATCCACGCGCCTGGCTGGTGTCAGCCGGGCGCTTCAGGGCTATCGATAACCTGCGTCGGCAACGTCTCTTCCAGCCGCTGGATGAACAGGTCGAGCTGCCTGACGAGAATGGTGCTGAACAGGACGAGCTGCTCGAAGACGACCGCCTGCGCCTGATCTTCACTTGCTGCCACCCGGCGCTGGCCAGCGATGCCCAGGTGGCACTGACCCTGCGCGAGGTATGCGATCTGACTACCGAGGAGATCGCCCGTGCCTTCCTCTCCAGTCCGTCGACCCTGGCCCAGCGCATCGTGCGGGCCAAGGCGAAGATTCGCGACGCGCGTATTCCCTATGAGGTGCCGGGGCGCAGCGAGTTGCCCGAACGCCTGGATGCTGTGTTGCGCGTGGTCTATCTGGTGTTCAACGAAGGCTACTTCGCTAGCTCCGGCGATTCATTGACCCGCAGCCAGCTGTCTGACGAGGCGATTCGCCTGGGGCGGTTGCTGTTGGAATTGCTGCCCGAGCCTGAGGTGCAGGGGCTGCTGGCGCTAATGCTGCTGCACGAATCGCGGCGCGCAGCGCGCAGCGGCGTCGACGGCGAGGTAATTTTGCTGGAAGCCCAGGATCGCAGCATGTGGAATCGCGAATTGATCGCCGAGGGCGAGGCGCTTGTGCTGCAGGCGCTGCACTCGCGGCGTTTCGGCCCCTACAGCCTGCAGGCGGCGATTGCCGCGGTGCATGCCGAGGCGGCGAATCTGGAGGAAACCGATTGGGCACAGATCGTCGGCCTGTATGACGAGCTGCTGCGCCTGCACCCTTCGCCGGTGATCGAACTCAACCGCGCCGTGGCACTGGCCATGCGTGACGGTGAGCAGGCGGGACTGGTGGAGATCGACCGATTGCTGGCTGAAGGCGAACTGGAGGGGTACCACCTGGCCCATGCGGCGCGGGCCGATCTGCTGCGTAGGCTTGGCCGGCGCGAGCAGGCAGTCGCTGCCTACCGCCAGGCCCTGGCGCTGGCGCAACAGGGGCCGGATCGGCAGTTTCTACAGAGCAGATTGGAGGAGTTGAGTGGGTAGCGCGTCTATTCGTAGCCCGGATGCAATCCGGGAGCAAGGTGCCTACCTTTCCCGGATTGCATCCGGGCTACTTCGAGGGACTGTTATGTAGGGTGCGCCGTTCAGCGCACCCCACGTTTAACCCGCCACCAGCACGCGAATCGCTTCCAGGCGCAGGGCGGCCTTGTCGAACATCGCCAGGCTCTGTTCGCGCTGCTCGCGCAGGGCGTCGATCTCGCTGTCGCGCACGCTCGGGTTGACCGCGCGCAGGGCGATCAGGCGCGCCAGTTCCTCGTCCAGTTCGGCGATCAGGCGACGCTTGGCTTCGGCTACACGTTCGACATGGCGCGGCGCGATCTTGGCTTCGGCATCGTTGATCTGCTTGGCCAGCACGTCGCGCTGGGCCTGGACGAACTTGTTGGCGCTGGCCCGTGGCACGCTTTCCAACTGGTCGTTGAGGGTCTCGAAGCCGACCTTGGCGGCCAGGTCATTACCATTGGCATCGAACAGGCAGCGCAGTGCGGCTGGTGGCAGGAAGCGCCCCAGTTGCAGCTTGCGCGGGCCGACCACTTCGCTGACGTAGAGCAGCTCCAGCAGTACGGTGCCGGGCTTGAGCGCCTTGTTCTTGATCAGCGCGACGGCGGTGTTGCCCATCGAGCCGGACAGCACCAGGTCCATGCCGCCCTGCACCATGGGGTGTTCCCAGGTGAGGAACTGCATGTCCTCGCGGGCCAGGGCCTGCTCGCGATCGTAGGTCACGGTCACCGCCTCGTCGTCGCCGAGGGGGAAGCTGGCGTCCAGCATCTTCTCGCTGGGGCGCAGGATCAGGGCGTTGTCGGAGTGGTCTTCGCTGTCGATACCGAAGGCGTTGAACAGCTCTTCCATGTAGATCGGCAGGGTGAACTGATCGTCCTGCTCGAGGATGGCCTCTACCAGCGCCTCGCCTTCACCGGCACCACCGGAGTTCAGTTCCAGCAGACGGTCGCGGCCGCTGTGCAGCTCGCCTTCCAGGCGGATACGCTCGGCGGTGGCTTCGTCCACCAGTTGCTGCCACTCGCCGTCATCGCCGTTTTCCAGCAGCGGCAGCAGGCGCGGGCCAAACTGGTGCTGCAGGGCGTTGCCGGTGGGGCAGGTGGCAAGGAAGGCGTTCAGTGCCTGGTGGTACCACTGGAACAGACGCTCCTGCGGGCTGTTCTCCAGGTACGGCACGTGCAGCTGGATGCGATGTTTCTGGCCGATACGGTCGAGACGGCCGATGCGTTGTTCGAGCAAATCCGGGTGCGCCGGCAGGTCGAACAGCACCAGGTGATGGGCGAACTGGAAGTTGCGGCCTTCGGAGCCGATCTCCGAGCAGATCAGCACCTGAGCGCCGAACTCTTCGTCGGCGAAGTAGGCGGCGGCGCGGTCGCGCTCGAGGATGCTCATACCTTCATGGAACACCGTGGCCGGGATGCCGGAACGCACGCGCAGGGCGTCTTCCAGATCCAGGGCGGTCTCGGCGTGGGCGCAGATCACCAGCACCTTGAATTTCTTGAGCATCTTCAGCGTGTCGATCAGCCACTCGACGCGCGGATCGATACGCCACCAGCGTTGTTCATCGTCGATCTCTTCCTGCGCCTGGTAACTCACTTCCGGGTAAAGCTCGGCATGCTCGCCCAGCGGCAGTTCCAGGTACTCGTCCGGGCTCGGCAGCGGGTAGGGGTGCAGTTCGCGCTCGGGGAAGCCCTGCACGGCGGCGCGGGTGTTGCGGAACAGCAGACGGCCGGTGCCGTGGCGATCCAGCAGCTCGCGTACCAGACGCGCGCGTGCTTCTTCGTCGCCGCCATCGATGGCGTCCAGCAGTTCGCGCCCTTCATCGCCGAGGAAACCGCCGATGGCGTCGCGCGCCTGGGCGCTGAGCTTGCCCTGATCGAGCAGTTCCTGCACCGCTTCGGCCACCGGGCGGTACTGGCTGCTTTCGGCGCGGAAGGCTTGCAGATCATGGAAACGATTGGGGTCGAGCAGGCGCAGGCGGGCGAAGTGGCTGTCCTGGCCGAGCTGTTCCGGGGTGGCGGTGAGCAGCAGCACGCCGGGGATGACCTCGGCCAGTTGCTCGACCAGCGAATATTCGGCACTGGCCTGTTCCGGGTGCCAGACCAGGTGGTGGGCTTCGTCGACCACCAGCAGATCCCAGCCGGCGGCGAACAGTGCGTCCTGAGCCTTTTCGTCGTCCTTCAGCCATTCCAGGGCGACCAGTGCCAGTTGGCAATCCTCGAAGGGGTTGCTGGCGTCGCTTTCCATGAAGCGCTCGGCGTCGAACAGCGCCACGTCCAGGTTGAAACGGCGGCGCATTTCCACCAGCCACTGGTGCTGCAGGTTTTCCGGCACCAGGATCAGCACACGGCTGGCGCGGCCGGAGAGCAGTTGGCGATGGATCACCAGACCGGCCTCGATGGTCTTGCCCAGACCCACTTCGTCGGCCAGCAGTACGCGCGGGGCGATGCGGTCGGCCACTTCACGGGCGATATGCAACTGGTGAGCGATGGGTTGGGCGCGGACGCCGCCAAGGCCCCAGAGGGACGACTGCAGCAGGCGGCTGTTGTGCTCCAGGCTGTGGTAGCGCAGGGCGAACCAGGCCAGTGGATCGATCTGGCCGGCGAACAGGCGGTCGCTGGCCAGGCGGAACTGGATGAAGTTCGACAGCTGGGTTTCCGGCATGGTCACCGGCTGATGCTGGGCATTGAGGCCGTGGTAGACCAGCAGGCCGTCGACGTCCTCGACTTCCTGCACGGTGAGTTTCCAGCCTTCGAAATGAGTGATCTCGTCACCCGGGGCGAAGCGCACACGGGTTAGCGGGGCATTGCGCGTAGCGTACTGGCGGGTTTCGCCGGTGGCCGGGTAGAGCACGGTGAGCAGGCGGCCGTCCTCGGCGAGGATGGTTCCCAGACCCAATTCCGCTTCGCTGTCACTGATCCAGCGTTGCCCCGGTTGATATTGCGCCATGCCTGTCTGTCTCCCGCGTGAAAAAGCCGGCTATGGTAACGGATGCAGCGCCACGGCCAAAGCGGTCGTGGCACTATCGTCGCGTCTATCAGTCGAAAGTGTAGCGAGCGCGTCCTCAAGTCGCGGTTCCCGGGGCCGACAGCCTGACCAAAGGAGGTGCTGTTCCATGCTGCCACCGATCCCCCAAAGCCTGGTGCCGGTCACTGCCTCGCAGGACGTGATCAAGCCAAAGCCCGAGATTCCTCCGGTGACCCCGGTCGAGGCGAGCGCCAAGGAAAGTGCGCTTAACCTCGACAAGCGGCACCCGCAGGAAACCGAGGAGCTGCTGCGCGAAGAACAGCGCCGCCGCCAGCGGCGTGGCTACACCCCGGAACAGCTGGCCGAGGCCGAGCCGGAAGAGGTGGAGCAGGCGCTCGGAGATCTGCCGAGGCAGGGGCTGTGGGTAGACGTTGAAGTCTGATTAAAAGTCTGCTGCGCGTCGGCCCTGCTGCGTTAAAAGCTGGCGAGTAATGCTCATGTACAAAAGTACAGTCGAGCGCGACCCCGGCCGTTCCTCACCAGCTTTTGCCTTGCATGGCTCTAGCTCGCGAGACTTTTAGCTTTTGCTAGGTATTAGCTCCGGAGTGTTGTCATGCTGTTCGTCGCCCCCTTGCCCGCACTTGCCGATGCCGAGCTGGATTATCTGCCCGGCTGGGTCGACGCTGCCCTGGCCGATAGCTGGCTGCAAGCACTGGTCGAGCAAACGCCCTGGCAGCAGCCCGAGTTGTTCATCCACGGGCGTTATCACCGCACGCCACGGCTGACCGCCTGGTACGGCGAGCCAGAGGCGCGCTATCGCTATTCCGGCAAGCTGCATGAGCCGTTGCCCTGGACGCCCTTGCTCGACGAGATTCGCCAGCGGGTCGCGAAAGAGGTCGGGCAGCCGCTCAATGCCGTGTTGCTCAACTACTACCGCGACGGCCAGGACTCCATGGGCTGGCACAGCGATGCCGAGCCTGAGCTGGGGCGTGATCCGTTGATCGCCTCACTCAACCTCGGCGGCAGCCGCCGTTTCGATCTGCGTCGCGTCGGCAGCACGCGCATCGAACATTCGCTGACGCTGGAGCATGCTTCACTACTGGTCATGGGCGGGCCGACCCAGCATCATTGGCAACATCAAGTGGCGAAGACGCGCCAAGCCTGCGCGCCACGCCTGAATCTGACCTTTCGCCTGATCCGGTTTCCGCTATGAGTAACGATGACAAGCTGATCGATTTCGCCGCCGAGCGCGACAAGCGTATCCACGACCTCAACGACAAGCGCCTCAACGAGATGCGCCAGGTCTTCGAACAGGTATTGCCGATCGGCAAGGCCAAGAAGAAGTCCAAGAGCAAACCCAAGAAACGCTGAAACCATCGCCGTTCAATCGTTGCGCACGGCTGCCAGGCCGTGCTTCCCGCCTCCCATCCCCTCGATTTCTTGACCTGGGTCAGTATTCCCCTAGGCCCGGTCGCGCCTGCTCTCCAGCCATTGACCCAGATCAATTTTCCCGCCGCCAGCGCTGATAACGTGAAGCCATCCCAGACAGACAGGCACAACAGGAGGCAGCCATGTTCGTCGATACAGTGGTTCTCGCCGGCATCGGCACCGTACTTCTGATGGTCGCGTTCTTCGGGGGCGTCGGTTACTTCATCTGGAAGGATGCGCACAAGCGCAAGCAGAGCTGATCCTTCCGGTTCACAGGGCACGCAAGGCAATTTGGGCGACTTCGGTCGCCCTTTTTTTATTTGCGCGCTGCCCGCCTGGGATCGCGGCACCGTCTGGACATAAATGCTTAGCTAGCTAATAATTGAGTTTCGCATGGAGGCGTAACCCAATCGCTACAGCTATGTTCAGAGCTGAGATTCTTTCAGGTAGCCACCGTGCGTCATTCCTTGCTGGCGTTTCTCGCGCCAAGCTCGCAAGCCGTTCAATTCGCCATCAAGACCCTGCTCGGCGGTGGTCTGGCGCTGTGGTGCGCGCTGCGCTTCGGTCTGGAGCAACCGCAGTGGGCGCTGATGACCGCCTTCATCGTCGCTCAGCCGCTGTCCGGCATGGTGGTGCAGAAGGGCCTGGCGCGGCTGCTCGGCACGCTGGTCGGTACGTTCATGGCCGTGGTGATGATGGGGCTGTTCGCCCAGGCGCCACTGCTGTTCGTGCTGGCATTCGCCCTGTGGCTGGCGCTGTGTACGGCATCTTCGACCATGTTGCGCAGCGCCTGGTCGTATTCCTTCGTGCTGGCCGGCTACACGGTGGCGATCATCGCCTTGCCGGCCATCGGCAAGCCGCATGTGGTGTTCGACGAGGCCATCGCCCGTTGCACGGAAATCTGCCTGGGCATCACCTGCGCGACCCTGAGCAGCGCCTTGCTCTGGCCGCAGCGCGTCGAGCGGCAACTGGCGCAGCAGGCACGTAACGCCTGGCAGGCTGGAGTAGCGGCGTCGCGCCAGGCGCTGGCTGGCCAAGCTGACGCCCGACAAGGCTTGCTGGAAGTGCTGGCGCGGATCGTCGCCGTCGATGCCCAGCGTGAGCACGCCTGGTTCGAGGGCGCGCGTGGTCGCCAGCGTGCCGTGGCGCTACGGGTGTTGAGCCGTGATCTGCTCGGCATGCTGCGCCTGGCCCGCGGTGTGGCGCGGCAGTGGCGAGAGTTGAGCAGCGCCGAGGCGCAGGCTGTCGCGCCTTGGCTGCAGGTGGTGGATGAGCGCCTGCAGCAGGCGCAACCGTCAGGCGTGCTGGAGCTTGTCGAGCAATTGCGCCAGGCCGCGCAGGATGAAGAGCTGAGCAGCGGCCAGCAACTGTGCCTGGAGCGCTTGATGGTGCTGCTGTTGCGTGTCGAGGACGCCAGCCGCGCGTTGCTCGCAGTCGAGGAGGGCAGAGCACCGGCCGATGCGCCGCGCGCCTTGTCCTGGCACTACGATTGGCAGAGTGCGCTGGTGTATGGCTCGCGCAGTGCGCTGACCTTCCTGATCCTCGCAGCCTTCTGGCTGGCCACCGGCTGGACCCATGCCATCGGCGCGCTGCTCCTGGCCTGCGTCGTGTGCAGTTTGTTCGCCCGGCTCGAAGCGGCGCCGCAGATCGGCATGATGTTTCTGCGTGGCATCTTCTACGCGCTGCCGGTGGCGTTCTTCGTCGGACAGATTCTGATGCCGCAGATCGACGGCTTCGTCATGCTCTGCATGGTGCTGGGCGTGCCGTTGTTCTTTGGTGTGCTGGGCATGGCCAAGCCGGCGACGGCTGCGACCTCGACCTCGTTCTGCCTGCACTTCATCGTGCTCTGCCTGCCGGCGCCGGGTGTCGGCTACAACGTCGAGTTCTTCCTCAACGAAGCCCCCGGCATGCTGATGGGCGTGGGTTGTGCGGTGATGGCCTTCAAGCTGGTGGTGCTGCGTAATCCGGTCTGGCATGGGCGACGCCTGATGCAGGCGATCCTGACCGATCTCGGGCGGCTGACCCGGCGCGATCTGGGCCGCGCCGAGAACTGGTTCGGTGGGCGCATGGCCGACCGCCTGATCCAGCTGGCGCGGCATTATCCGGCGCGGCCGGACCAGGCACGCAGCCGCTGGGACGATGGCGTGGCCGGCCTGGATTTGGGTGACGAGCTGCTACATCTGCGCAAGTGCCTGGCCAATGCCGATGCCGGCCTGGCGCGGTCGCAGCAGCGTTTTCTGGAGCGCCTCGATGATGCTCTGGAACGCGGGCCCGCGCCTGGCCGTGAAGACGATCTGAACGCAGCGGTGGCCGAGCTGCAGGAGGCCCTGCGCGCCTGCACGCCCAGCATCGACAAGCGCCTGGCTGAGGCGGCGCTGTTGCAACTGCAAAACGGCTGGCGCCATTGGTGCCAACTCAGAACCTGTGTAGGGCCTAGCGAGCTAGAGCCGTGCAAGGCGCTACGTTAGTAACAGCCTCCGGCTGCTCAAAACAGGAGAGGAGCGGTCGGAGTCGCGTTCGACTTTACAAGCGGTAAATGAGCAGTCTGAGCCTGTTTTTAACGCAGCAGGGCCGACGCGCAGCAGGTCGTACACTGGTTCTGGAGGGAGGAGCGCATGGGTTTGCATGAATGGTCGCTGGGCGGCGTATTGCTGAGCCCGATGGCGGCTTACGCGGTATTGGCGCTGTTGCTGACCGGCGTGTTGCGCCTGGGATTGCAGCGCATCGGGCTGTCGCGCTGGATCTGGCACGAAGCCCTGTTCGATTGTGCCTTGTATGTCTGTGTCCTGGCGGCGTTGATTGCCATTCTGGGACGGTAAGGAGAAAAGCATGCGTTCGACCATCCGAGTCGGCATAACCCTGGCCATGGTGGTGGTGGCGATCTTCGCCGGCTCCTGGATCTGGCAGCACTACATGTACTCGCCCTGGACGCGCGACGCCCGGGTGCGTGCCGAGGTGGTGACCATCGCCCCGGACGTGTCCGGCTGGGTAGTCGAGCTCAAGGTGCGCGACAACCAGCAGGTCAAGGCGGGCGACCTGCTGATGAGCATCGATCGCGACCGCTATCAGGCGGCGGTGGAGAAGGCCAAGGCGGTGGTGGATATTCGCCGCCAGCAACTGAGCCTGCGCGAGCACGAGGCCTCTCGTCGCTCCCGCCTGGGCGCCCAGGCGATCAGCGCCGAGCTGCTGGAGAACGCGCAGATCAATGCCGAGATGGCGCGCAGCGAATACCGCGAAGCGCAGGCCGACCTGCGCGTGGCCGAGCTGAATCTGGCGCGCAGCGAAGTGCATGCCCCGCGCGACGGGCAGATCACCAACCTGGTGCTGGCCCAGGGTAACTATGTGAATGCCGGGCAGGCGGTGATGGCGCTGGTCGATACCCAGTCGTTCTACGTGCAGGCGTATTTCGAGGAAACCAAGCTGCCGCGCATTCAGGTCGGCGCGCCGGTGGAGGTCTGGCTGATGGGCGGTGATCAGCAGCTTCGAGGCGAGGTGGAGAGCATCAGTCGCGGCATCACCGACCGCAACGCCAGCCCGGACGGGCAGTTGCTGGCCGATGTCGAGCCGACCTTCAACTGGGTGCGTCTGGCGCAGCGCATTCCGGTGCGCATCCGGTTGGATGAGTTGCCCGAGGGCGTGGTGCTGAGCGCCGGCATGACTGCCAGCGTTAGGGTGGAGTAAAGCGGTTCTGGCTTGTAGGAGCCGCGCCTCGCGGCGAATGGTTCAGGCAACGTCGATAATGAGTTGAACCCACTATTCGCCCCGGGGCGGGGCTCCTACAAATTGCATCAGGTGCGTTCGATGCTGGTGGGGATGCGGTACCTCAGTTCGTAGGGTGGACAACGCGAAGCTTGTCCACCGCCTGGACTGACGCGATGGTGGATGAAAAAAGCGTCATCCACCCTACGGTTGCAAAGGTTGTCGCGGCTAAAGCCCCTCCCACGTTTCAGTGTCAGGCGCGCTCGATCTGTGCCGGTGTGCGGCGCATCAGCACCTTGCCGTGGCGCACCGACACCAGCGCGCGACCCTGGCTGCGCACCATCTCGTAATCGTCCGGCGCCGACAGGATCAGCAGGTTGGCCGGGCGACCCACTTCCAGGCCATAACCTTCACCTAGGTTCAGCGCTCGCGCCGAGTTGTCGGTGATCAGGTCCAGGCTGCGCTTGAGGTCTTCGTAGCCGAGCATGTGGCAGATGTGCAGGCCGGCTTCGAGGATGCGCAGGATGTTGCCGTTGCCCAGCGGATACCAGGGGTCGACGATGGAATCCTGGCCGAAGCAGACGTTCATCCCGGCGCGGTCGATTTCCGCCACGCGGGTCAGGCCACGGCGTTTCGGGTAGGTGTCGAAGCGGCCCTGCAGGTGGATGCTCTCGGTGGGGCAGGAGATGAAGCTGATGGCGCTCATCTTCAGCAGGCGGAACAGCTTGGAGCAGTAGGCGTTGTCATAGGAGCCCATGGCCGTGGTGTGGCTGGCGGTGACCCGCGCGCCCATGCCACGTACGCGGGCCTCTTCGGCCAGCACTTCGAGAAAGCGCGACTGCGGGTCATCGGTCTCGTCGCAGTGCACGTCCACCAGGCAGCCGCTACGTTCGGCCAGGTCCATCAGGAACTTGATCGACGACACGCCCTGGTCACGGGTGTTCTCGAAGTGCGGGATGCCGCCGACCACATCGGCGCCCAGCTCGATGGCTTGCTCCATCAGCGCACGACCGTTGGCATAGGACTCGATACCCTCCTGCGGGAAGGCGACGATCTGCAGGTCGATCAGGTGGCGGGTTTCCTCGCGCACTTCGAGCATGGCCTTGAGCGCGGCGAGGGTCGGGTCGGTGACGTCGACGTGGGTACGCACGTGCTGGATGCCGTGGTCGACCAGCATGTCGATGGTCTTCCTGGCGCGGGTCTTGGTGTCTTCATGGGTGACCAGCGCCTTGCGCTCGGCCCAGCGCTCGATGCCCTCGAACAGCGTGCCGCTCATGTTCCACGCCGGCTCGCCGGCGGTGAGGGTGGCGTCGAGGTGGATATGCGGCTCGACGAAGGGCGGCACGACGAGATTGCCGGCGGCGTCCAGATCGCCCTCGGCGATGTGATGCAGGGTGTGCTGGGCGTCGATGGCGGCGATGCGTTCGCCGTCCAGGGTGATGCGATGCAGGCCGTCGCGGCCGCGCAGGCGGGCATTGTGGATGATCATCAGGTTTCCTCTCAGGCAGGCGACGACAGACGCCGGATCAACAGCGCAACGCTGATGTTCAGGCGCTCGTGCGGATCTTCGAACGAGCAGCCGGTCAGCGCTTCGATGCGCTGTAGACGGTAGCTCAGGGTATTGCGGTGAACGTTCAGGCGTTGTGCGGCCAATGCCAGGTTGCCGTTCTCCTGGAACCAGGCCTCCAAGGTTGGCATCAGCACCGGCTGGTGGCGCGAGTCATCGCCGATCAGCGGGCCGACCACGCGTTCGACGAAGCGATCGAGCAGGCTGCGGTCGCGGATCGCGCCGAGCAGCTCCAGCACGCCCAGCTCATTGAAACTGCACAGGCCCAGGCGCTCGGGAAAGCGCTGTGCCACGGCCAGGGCCTGGCGCGCCTCGCCCAGACCCTGAGCGAAACGCGGGGCGTCGCAACCGGCGCTGCCCAGGCCCAGAAACAGTCGCAGCGGGCCGAGCTGCGGGCGCAACTCATCGAGCAGCACCGTCATGGCCTGACGGTTGCGCGTCTCGGCCTGGCCGTCGGGGCAGGGCAGCAGGGCGATCCAGTGACGACCCTGACTGACCAGCGGCAGCGCGTCACCAAGTTCGCCGAGGCATTGCTCCAGGCGCCGTTGCAGCAGTTGCTGGCGGCTTTGCAGCTGGCGCTCGGCGTCTTCGTCAGGCAGGTCGCCGAACAGTTGCTCGCTGCCATCGAGGCGCAGCAGCGCCACCTGACGCGGTACGTGCAGCGCTAGGCCGAGGCTGTCGCCGCGTTGCAGCAACGCCTCGAGCGATTGGTAATCGCCGTCGAGCACCTGTTCCAGCACATGCTGGCGCGAGCGCCCGAGCTGCTGCGCCTGCACCAGCGCGGTGCCGATGGCCTGGGTGACCACCACTATCTTCAGCGCGTAGGGTTGCTCGATCAACGGCAGGTTCAGGCGCTCGGCCTCGGCGATGACGCTGGGCGGGATGGACTGGATGAACTCGGCGCCGGTGAGAATGACCAGGCCGGCGACCACGCGCTCATGGCCCTCGCGCACCAGGCGCAGCAGGTTGTCTTCGTCGCGTGGATGATTGATGCCGGTGACGAAGATCAGCTCGCCGCCCATTACCCAATCGGCGATGCCCTCGTTTTCGGCCGCGTAGGGCCAGCGCACGGCGTTGTCGCGTCCGGCCTTACCAGCACGCAGGTGCATGCTGGCCAGGCCGAGTACGTCGGCGACGGTCAGGCTCACGCGCCGGCGACCTGCTGGCGGCCGGCCAGGGCCTTGTGAAGTTCGAACAGCACGACGTAAACCACGGCAGCCACGGCGATGCCGACCAGCGGCGCGACCCAGGGCGAGAAATAGGCGCTCAGCGCGCCGATCAGGTAGGCGCCCAGGCCGACCCAGTTGAACGTCGGTAGGCGCACGTCGGCCAGTTTCGGGTAGCGCGCGCGGTGGCCGTAGAAGAAGTCGGCCATGATCACACCGCCAATCGGCGGGATGATCGAGCCGAGCAGGATCAGGAAGGGGATCAGCATCTCGTACATGCCGCCGATGGCCAGCAGGGTGCCGATGCCGGCGCCGACCAGGGTCACGTTCTTGCGCTTGCCGGTGCGCAGCAGGTTGCAGCCGGCGGCGGCGAAGTTGTAGATGGTGTTGTCCTGGGTGGTCCACAGGTTGAGAAAGAGCATGATCACGGCAGCCATGGACAGGCCCTGCAGCACCAGCACTTCGACCACGTCCGGTTGCTGATAGACGATGGCGCCGTAGGCACCGGCAACGATCATCAGGCCGTTGCCGATGAAGAAGCCGAACAGGCTGGCCAGTACCGCGATGCGGCCGCTCTTGGCGAAACGCGTCCAGTTGGTGGCCTGGGTGGCGCCGCTGACGAAGGTGCCGAACACCAGGGTGATGGCCACGCTCAGGCTCATGCTCTCGGACGGTTCCACTGCCAGCAGCCCGGCCAGGCCGCCTATATCACGGGTGGCGATCCACAGCGAAGCCACCAGCAGCACCAGCATGGCCGGTACGGCGACGCGCGAGAGCAGATCGAGGCCCTTGTAGCCGACGAAGGCAGTGAGGCAGAAACCAAAGCCGAACAGCACCATCAGCGGGATGGTCAGGCCTTCGGGCAGGCCGAGAATCTTCACCAGCACGATGGCGATGGTCGCCGTGCCCCAGGCGTACCAGCCGATCTGGGTGAAACCCAGGAGCATGTCGGACAGCTTGCTGCCCACTTCGCCGAAGCAGAAACGGCCCATCAGTACCGAGTTCAGCCCGCTGCGGCAGGCGATCAGGCCCAGCACAGCGGCATACAGACCGAGCAGCAGGTTACCGATCACCGCAGCCCAGATCAGGGTAGTGAAGTCGAAGGCCATGCCGATCTTGCCGCCGGCGAACATGGTGGCGGTGAAGAAGGTGAAACCGAACAACAGGATGGCGGTGGAGAACAGCCCCTTGCGCGCGCCGTTGGGCACCTCGCTCAGGGGGTAATCGCTATCGGGGGTGGCGTGGCTCATGGACCTGGCTCCGGTATGGGTGGTGAAGCCTTGGCGATAGCAGGGGGCGTGCCAGAGTCAGTGCTGCAGGCTGCTTGGCAAGGTGGCCAAAGAGGTTTGTGCAAAGCGCACAAAGGAATGCACTTATGTAGCGCCGGATTGCTCAAGATTTGTGAGTGTAGAACAAAAGTGGTGCGCGGCGCTGTGGTCGCGCACCAGTGTGTGGCGATTCAGTTGACGGTGACTTGCGGCATCGGTGGCATCGTTACAGTCTGCTCGCTGGCCGGGGCGAGCACTTCGGCTTCGCCGTCGACCACTTGCTTGCCGTCCTGGTTGAACACGCGAGTGGCGATGCGTACGCGGTTCTTCGGCAGTTTTTCCAGCACTTCCAGCTTCACCGTCAGGGTGTCGCCGAGCTTTACCGGGCGGGTGAATTTGAGCTGCTGGCCAAGGTAGATGGTGCCTGGGCCGGGCAGGCGGCAGGCGATGGCGGCGCTGATCAAGGCGCCGGTGAACATGCCATGGGCAATGCGCTCCTTGAACATGGTCTCGGCGGCGAAGGCGGCGTCCAGGTGCACCGGGTTGTTATCGCCGGAGACGGCGGCGAACAGCTGCACATCGCGCTCTTCCACGGTCTTCTCGAACGCAGCTTGCTGGCCGACGGTCAGGGTTTCGTAGGGGATATTGGTGACCTGAGTCATGGGCACTCCTTGGTTGGGCTTCGACCATGGCTCAGCGCCTGCTGCAGCCAGTCGATCAGGTGGGCGGTGACCTCGTCGCGATTGCTCTCGTTGAGCAGCTCATGACGGGCTTCGGGATAAATCTTCAGTTGTACGTCGTGCACGCCGGCCTCGCGCAGGGCAGCGGCCAGATCGGTCAGGCGTTTGCCGTCGCTGACCGGATCGCGCGAGCCGCCGATTACCAGCAGCGGCAGGTCGGCATCGATCTGCGCCAGGTTGTCCGGCGGGGTGATGTGCTGCAGGCCTTCGAGCAGATCGCACCACAACTGTGTGGTGCAGACGAAACCGCACAGCGGGTCGGTCACGTACTTGTCCACTTCCGCCGGGTCGCGGCTGAGCCAGTCGAAGGCGGTGCGGTTGGGTTTGAAGGCCTTGTTGAACGAGCCGAAGGAGAGAAAATCGATGACCTTGCTGCGACCTTTCGGGCCCAGGCGCCAGCGCTCGAAGCCGGCGATCAGTCTGGCGGCCTTGTATAGCGTCACGGGCTGGTAGTTGGAACCGGAGAGCACGGCGCCCTGCAGGCTGCAGCTATGGCCCATCAGGTAGGCCATGCCGATGTAGCTGCCCATGCTGTGGCCGAACAGGAAGATCGGCGTGTGTGGGTGCTGCTGACGAATGTGGTGGTTGAGGGTGGAAAGGTCGCCTACCACTTTGCTCCAGCCGTCTTCATCGGCGTAGTGGCCAAGGGTGCCGCGTTCGGCGGTGGCGCCATGGCCGCGCTGGTCCAGCGCGTAAAGCGCGAAGCCGGCCGCTACCAGGGCTTCGGCCAGGCGTGCATAGCGCAGGCTGTGTTCAGCCATGCCATGGGCCAGCATGAGCGCCGCGCGAGGCGGCTCGTCGCCGTACCAGTGGTTGACATGCAGTGGCGTGCCGTCGCTGGCGTTGAGAACGAAGGTGTCGTGGCGCATGGCGAATCCTTGTGCCGGGAGTTGGCGGCATTGTGCACCTTGGCTGGTGGCAGGCAAAGCATTGGCGAATTTCCATCGAGCCGTAAAGATCGGTTACGAATCACCGCATTTATTGCGAAATTCAGCCCATCAATGACGCCTTCGAGCTATTTGCGGCGCCGCTCTGAACTGCTACTTTCCGGGCAGTCCCGCATTGCGGGCCAGATCACTTCAGGGGAAGAGGACAAGAACAATGCAACCTGATTTCTGGAACGACAAGCGCGCTCCCGGCGTGCCCAACGATATCGACCTGTCCAGCTACAAGTCGGTGATCGAAGTATTCGAACGCTCATGCAAACGTTTCGCCGACCGTCCGGCCTTCAGCAACCTCGGCGTCACGCTGACCTATGCCGAGCTGGATCGTCTCTCCGCGACCTTCGCCGCCTACCTGCAGAAGCACACCGACCTCAAGCCGGGCGATCGTATCGCGGTGCAGATGCCCAACGTGCTGCAGTACCCCATTGCCGTGTTCGGCGCCATGCGTGCCGGGCTGATCGTGGTCAACACCAACCCGCTGTATACCGCGCGCGAGATGCGTCATCAGTTCAAGGATGCCGGCGTGCGTGCGCTGGTGTACCTGAACATGTTCGGCAAGCTGGTGCAGGAAGTGCTGCCGGATACCGAGATCGAGTACCTGATCGAAGCCAAGATGGGCGACATGCTGCCGAGCCTCAAGGGCTGGCTGGTCAACACCGTGGTGAAGAAGGTCAAGAAGATGGTGCCCGACTACCATCTGCCCCAGGCGATAGCCTTCAAGCAGGTGCTCAAGCAGGGCCATGGCCAGACGCTGACACCGGTCAAGGCCGGCCAGGATGATATTGCCGTGCTGCAGTACACCGGTGGCACCACCGGCGTGGCCAAGGGTGCCATGCTTACCCACGGCAACCTGGTGGCCAACATGCTGCAGGTCGATGCCTGCCTGGCGCAGCTCGGTGACGACGGCAAGCCGCTGATGAAGCAGGGGCAGGAGATCATGATCGCTCCGCTGCCGCTGTACCACATCTATGCCTTCACCGCGAACTGCATGTGCATGATGGTCAACGGCAACCAGAACGTGTTGATCACCAATCCGCGCGACATCCCCGGCTTCGTCAAGGAGCTGGGCAAGTGGAAGTTTTCCGCGCTGCTGGGCCTGAACACCCTGTTCGTCGCGCTGATGGATCATCCCGAGTTCAAGAACCTCGACTTCTCCAACCTCAAGGTCACCAACTCCGGCGGTACCGCGCTGGTCAAAGCGACTGCCGAGCGCTGGCAGCAGATGACCGGCTGCACCGTGGTCGAAGGCTACGGCCTGACTGAAACCTCGCCGGTGGCCAGTACCAACCCCTACGGCGACAAGGCGCGTCTGGGCACTGTCGGCATTCCGGTGCCGGGCACGGCGTTCAAGGTGATCGACGACGACGGCAACGAGATGCCGCTGGGCGAGCGTGGCGAGCTGTGCATCAAGGGGCCGCAGGTGATGAAGGGCTACTGGCAGCGCGAAGAAGCGACCGCCGAAGTGCTCGACGCCGAGGGTTGGTTCAAGACTGGCGACATCGCTGTGATCGACACCGACGGCTTCGTGCGTATCGTCGATCGCAAGAAGGACATGATCATCGTCTCGGGTTTCAACGTGTACCCCAACGAGATCGAGGACGTGGTCATGGCCCACCCGAAGGTCGCCAGTTGCGCGGCAATCGGCGTGCCGGACGACAAGTCCGGCGAGGTGGTAAAGCTGTTCGTGGTGCCGCGCGACGGCAGCGTTACCGTCGAGGAGCTCAAGGCCTACTGCAAGGAAAACTTCACCGGCTACAAGGTGCCCAAGCACATCGTGTTCAAGGACTCGCTGCCGATGACACCGGTCGGCAAGATCCTGCGTCGCGAACTGCGCGACATCGCCTGACCCAAAGCCCCTCCCTTCCTGCAGGGGAGGGGCTTTCCCGCCTCAGCTGCCATTGGGCAGTCCAATTGTTGTGATTTGGTAACTACCTTCGCGTGTTTCATGCAGTCCCTTGCTGCACCGGCGGCAGAGACGAGCTAGGCTCTACGCGCTGTAATATGCGAGCTAGAGGCTTTTCGCGGGTTTACGAAGATAAAGATCGTTTGTGACTTTACGGTCCATTCTGGTCACTTTCGCGACTCTTTGGACCATGTTTGGTGCTGGTCGGCCTCTGGCAAAGCTGCTACTCTCGGCGCGCTTCCGGGCCTCGGGCCAGCGGAAAAGCGAGCTATACACACAACAAACAACCGCCCTCGCGCGGTGAAGATCAGCTGTTGCTTAGGAGTGGGCTTCCATGACCGAAAACTTCTGGAAGGACAAGTATCCCGTTGGGGTTGCTGCCGAAATCAATCCCGATCAGTACCCGAACATCCTCGCGGTATTGAAAGAGTCCTGCCAACGCTTCGCCGACAAGCCTGCTTTCAGCAACCTGGGCAAGACGCTCACCTACGGCGAGATCTACAAGCTCTCCGGTGACTTCGCCGCCTACCTGCAGAAGCACACCGATCTCAAGCCCGGCGACCGCATCGCCGTGCAACTGCCCAACGTGCTGCAGTACCCCATCGTGGTGTTCGGTGCCATGCGTGCCGGCCTGGTGGTGGTCAACACCAACCCGCTGTACACCGCGCGGGAGCTGGAACACCAGTTCAACGATTCCGGCGCCAAGGCGCTGATCTGCCTGGCCAACATGGCCCACCTGGCCGAACAGGTCGTGCCCAAGACCGGCGTCAGAACCGTGATCGTCACCGAAGTCGGCGACATGTTGCCGACCTTCAAGCGTCTGCTGGTCAATGCCGTGATCAAGCACGTGAAGAAGATGGTGCCGGCCTACAACCTGCCCAAGGCTGTCAAACTCAACGACGCCCTGGCCAAGGGCCGTGGCCAGAGTTTCACCGAGGCCACCCCGAGCAACGCCGACATCGCCGTGCTGCAGTACACCGGCGGCACCACCGGCGTGGCCAAGGGCGCGATGCTCACTCATCGCAACCTGGTGGCCAACATGTTGCAGGTCAAGGCACTGATGGGCGCCAACCTCAATGAAGGTTGCGAGGTGCTGATCGCGCCGCTGCCGCTTTATCATATCTATGCCTTCACCTTTCACTGCATGGCGATGATGCTGATCGGTGGCCACAACATCCTGCTGACCAACCCGCGCGATCTGCCGGCCGTGGTCAAGGATCTGGCCAAGTACCGCTTCACCGGTTTCGTTGGCCTCAACACCCTGTTCGTGGCCCTGTGCAATAACGAGGACTTCCGCAAGCTGGACTTCTCCAGCCTGAAGCTCACCGTGTCCGGCGGCATGGCCCTGCAACTGGCCACCGCCGAGCGTTGGAAGGAAGTCACTGGCTGCGCCATCTGCGAAGGTTTCGGTATGACCGAGACCAGCCCGGTGGCCACGGTCAACCCGTTCAGCGCCATCCAGCTCGGCACCATCGGCATTCCGGTGCCATCGACCCTGTGCAAGGTCGTCAACGACGACGGCCAGGAGCTGGCCATCGGCGAGATCGGCGAGCTGTGCGTGAAGGGCCCGCAAGTGATGAAGGGTTACTGGCAGCGCCAGGAAGCCACCGACGAAATCCTCGACGCCGAAGGCTGGCTGAAGACCGGTGATATCGGCCTGATCCAGGAAGACGGCTACTTGCGCATCGTCGACCGCAAGAAGGACATGATTCTGGTGTCCGGTTTCAACGTCTACCCGAACGAACTGGAAGACGTGCTGGCGACTCTGCCGGGCGTACTGCAGTGCGCTGCTATCGGCGTACCGGATGAAAAATCCGGCGAAGCGATCAAGGTGTTCGTGGTGGTCAAGCCGGGCGAGAGCCTGACCAAGGAGCAGGTGATGGAGCACATGCGCGCCAACCTCACCGGCTACAAGGTGCCCAAGGCCGTCGAGTTCCGCGACGTGCTGCCGACCACCAACGTCGGCAAGATCCTGCGCCGCGAACTGCGTGACGAAGAGCTGAAGAAGCTGGGCAAGAAGTGATTCGCGTCCGCTGAAACGAAGAACCCGCTACGGCGGGTTTTTTATTGCCTGGTGACTTGGACGGTAGGGCCGGTAGGGCGTACTCGGCTTTGGTTTCCTGCGTCGCTCTACCTCCTGCATCCATGCAGTCGTCGCGAAGCAGTACGCCGCCGGAGCGTCGTGGTGCGTGGCGTGGCATGGCATGGCCCGGCGGACTGTTCGCTTCGCTCCTGAGTCCGCCCTACAAGCTGAGTTCCCTGGACCGTAGGGCGTACTCGCGAAGCAGTACGCCGTTAAAGATTGAGGTATTTGCGCAATCTGTCGTCTAGACTCTTGCTCATCAAGACGGTCAAGGACGACGTCTCATGCCCAACTACCGCCGCATCTGGTGTCCGGGTGGCACCTACTTATTCACTCACACCCTGCGTATTCGCCACGGTAACGATCTGCTTGTTCGCAATATCGACGTCCTGCGCGAGGCCGTGCGTATCGTCCGGCGCAGCCATCCGTTCCAGATCCATGGCTGGGTGGTATTGCCCGACCATCTCCACTGTCTGATCGAACTTCCGCAAGGCGAGGTGGATTTCGCACTGCGCTGGCGCCTGATCAAGATGCTCTTTTCCCGTGCTGTGCCGGCTGAGGAATGGCGCTCGAAGATTCTGCTGCGCCGCCGTGAGCGTGGCATCTGGCAACGTCGTTACTGGGAGCACCTGATTCGTGACGATGAGGATTTCCGCCGTCATCTCGATTACATCCACATCAACCCGCTCAAGCATGGCTTGGTGGAGCGGGTAAGTGACTGGCCCTATTCCACGTTTCACCGAGACGTCGGGCGTGGGCTCTATCCCCCGGACTGGGCCGGAGGCCCGGAGACGGACTTGGAACTCTATGACGATTGATCTGTGCGAGGGGCTGTTCGCTGCCTGTATGTTCAGGCGTAGGGCGTAGGGCGTACTCGGCTTTGGCTTCCTGCGTCGCTCTACCTCCTGCGTCCATGCAGTCGTCGCGAAGCAGTCCGCCGCCAGGTTTTCGCTGGAACGTCGTGCTGCCAGGCGGGGCATGGCTCGGCGGGCTACTCGCTTCGCTCGTGAGGCCGCCCTACGCGACGCGAAGAGGGCGGGTGCGGAACTGCCCGCTGTCAGGGGTGAAGCGGGCCGCCATGGCCATCAGTGCCAGCGTGGCCACGGCCATCACCATCCAGCTCAGGCGCAGGTCATCGGTGTACTGGCGTAGCAGGCCAGCCAGCAGCGGCGCGGTGGCGGCGATCAGATAGCCGCCGCCCTGCACGAAGGCCAGCAGATCGCCAGTCTGGCGCGGGTCGTCCAGGTGATCCTGGGCCACCACCAGTGACAGTGGGAACAACGCGCCGATGCCGATACCCAAGAGGATGCAGATCGGCACCACCAACTGCAGAGGCGCGAAGATCAGGCCTAGCAGGCCGACCAGCAGCGACAGCAGTACCACCGCCAGCAGCACGCGCCGATCAGGGCAGTATGGCAGCAGGCTCGATGCCAGCAGGCCTGCTGCCACCTCGCAGAGCGTCAGCGCCGCCAGCAGCAGACCGCTGGACTGCGCGCTCCAACCCAGCGAGGTGTAGTAGGGCGGCAGCCAGGCGAGTACCAGGGTGTAGCCGGCGGTACCGATGCCGAAGAAACTCATCAACAGCCAGGCCCTCGATGAGCGCCAGACATCCAGGCGTGGCAGCGCGCTCGACGGTGCGACTGCCTGCGCAGGTGCGGCGCGGTGCCAGAATGCGGCAGCGAGCAGAGCGGGCAGTGCCCAGCCCGCCAGCGCCCACGACCAGCCTAGCGACTGGGCCAGCCAGGGCGTCAGCGCCGCACCGAAGGCTGCGCCACCCATGATCGCGCAGCTGTAGAAACCGATCAGGCGGCCACTGTCGGCGGCAAAGCGCGATTTGATCAAACCCGGTAGCAGTGCCTGGACGAAGGCGATTCCGGCGCCAGCCAGCAAGGCAGTGGCGATCAAGGTGCTGGAGTCAGGCAGTAAGCCGCGCACCAGGCAGGCGAGGGCGATCAGCAGTACGCCGAAGAGAATCCCGTTGCGTTCACCCAAGCGTTTGCGCAGCAGGCCGGCGGCCAGAGCACCAAGGCCCATGATCACCACTGGCAGACTGGTCAGCAGGCTGGCACCGACATGATCCAGGCCGGTGTCGAGTTGGATACGGTCGAGCAGCGGACCGATGGCCGCCAGCACCGGACGTAGATTCAGGCCGAGCAGGACGATGGCGATGAGCAGCAAGGTCTGGCGCTTCACGCTTGTGTCTCCTTCGCACCGCGCCAGGCCACCAGCAGCACGCCGACGACGATGCACAGCGCGGCCAGCAGCATGCTCAGGCTGCCCTGTTCGCCGAGCAGGCCAATGGCAATGGCAGCGCCGGTGATCGCCGCCACCGAGCCGATCTGGCTGAGAAACACCGTGCCGGCCAGGTTCTGCAGGATGAAGAACAGCGCATAGACCGTCGCGAACAGCAGCATCTGCACGGCCAGCAGGCCGACTGCCGCAGTGCTTTGCAGGCGTGGTGCGAGGTCGACGCCGAACAGCCCCAGCGGCACCAGCAGCAGGGCGCCGCCGAGCAGCATGCCGGGGGCCAGGGAGAGCGGGCTGGCGCCAGCCGGCCAGTAGCGCGCGCGGTAGATATTGCCCAGTGCCAGGAACACCGGCACGCAAAGGGCCGCCAGCACCCACAGGATTGGGCTGTCACCGGCATTGAGCTTGCCCAGAGCCAGCAACAGGCTGCCGGCCAGACCGATACAGATGCCCAGTAGGCGAATGCGGCTCATCCCTTCCATGCGCAGGGCCAGGGCCAGCAGGTAGGTGATCAGAGGGGGGAAGGCCAGGCACATCGACGCGAAACCGGCACCGACATGGCCAATCGAGCTGAACAGCAAGCCGTTCGGCACGGCGATGCTGAGCAGTCCCGAGGCCAGGTAATAGCCCAGCAGTCCTGGGCTGGTGCCAGGGCGCTCGCCTCGTACCCAGGTGAACAGCAACAGCAGCAAACCGCCGCCCAGCAAGCTCCAGAGCAGATAGGCCATGGCCGGCCAGCCGAAGTTGCCGGCCAGCTTCACCAGATTGCTGGTCAGCCCCATCAACGCGCCGATGGCCAGCAACAATGACAAGGCGAGAACAGGACGAGTATTGGAGCCGGGCATGCAGCTGTCTCCTGAGGGGGAATGCGTTACGATGCAAACATTCTTTTTGAAAAGTATCTTGATGGCAAGATAAATCGAGGGCGATATGCAAGACCGCGCACAACTGGCTGCCGAACAGTGGCTTCGACAGCGGCCAGATCTGGATGGTTTTTCCATGGCAGTGATCGGGCGCCTGGGCGAGCTCAGCCAGGTGATCAGCCGCGATCACCTGCTGCCGTTCTTCGCCGAGCACGGGCTGCAGGCCGGTGAGTTCGACCTGCTCGCGACCTTGCGTCGCTCGGGCGAGCCCTATGCGCTGATGCCCACGGTGCTGTACGAGAGCGCGATGATCTCCTCGGGGGGCATGACCAGCCGCATTGACCGCCTGGAAAAAGCCGGGCTGATCGAGCGGCGCAAGCACCCCAGTGACCGCCGTGGCGTGCTGGTGGCACTGACGCCGGCCGGCTTCGAGCTGATCGACGGCATGCTCGAAGCCCATGTGGCCAACTTGCAGCGTGTGCTCTCAGGATTGACCGCCGCCGAGCAGCGGACGTTGCATGAATTGCATGGCAAGTTGTTGGTTGGGTTGGCTGAGTGAGAAGGGAGGGCGCTGAATGAGCTTTCAGATACGGATCTATATGCAACCGGACGTTGAATCGGTTCGTGGAGAAAACACGTTAGCCCTCTGGGAGGCCGGCTGGCCCCAGTGGGTCGATGAACTGGCCGAAGCCGGGAAGCTCACACAGACCCGCTCCGACAACTTCCCCAGCCTGTACAGGGGAGCGGCCGGCGACATACTGCCGATGCTGCCAGCAAACCGGAGAATGTCCCCGGCACTTTACTTCACGCCCGAAGTGCTTCAGGTGCGGGTCAACGCATGTCCGCCCGATGCTGAGCTAGGCATCGAAATCTGGGATCAGTGCTGACCCAGTACACGGCCTGAAGACGAAAGACACCCTGGACGCAGTTCGCGAGGGGCGTCCGATTATTAGTATGTAGCCTGGGTTGAGCACAGCGAAATCCGGGGCAGTTCATCTGGCCCGGGCTGCTGTTGCTTCAAGCTTCATTGGTTCGGAGCAGCATATTTCGAGCATCGATGGCGCTTGAAGACGCGGTGGAAAAGCTGCGCGTTGTCCAGCCTACGCCTCGGTTTCACCGCAAGGTGGATGGCGCTTTTTTCCTCCGCCGTTGCAGTGGATGTCCGGGCTACTTGCTGGCGTTAGGCTTGGCACCATCGAGTCAGATCCATATATCGTTCAGCGCGGTTAGATCACCTCCTTCGTGCCCCGTATTCAGGATCCCTCGAGGTTCGATCATCATCAGTTTCGCCTCTCCTTGCGCTGCTGTACGGTGTTCAACACCCCGCGGCACGACGTATAGCTCCCCGGGTTTCACATGGACACAGCCCTCCGGTAGGTCAATGCGCAAGACTCCCTCCAGTACCAGAAATGCCTCGTCAGTTTCCGGATGCGAGTGCCAGATGAATTCACCTTCTATTCGCACCACCTTGAATTGGTAGTCGTTCATTTCGGCGACGACCCTTGGGCTCCATTGCTGCTCGATCAGCGAGGCCTTTTGCTTGAGGTCGACTGGGAGGGTGGTCTGTGGGGGGCAGGAATCAGGCATGACGGATCCTCTTGAATGGGAGTCGTCAGCCTATCGAGGCAAAAAGTATGGTTCTTGTAAGATCCTGCAAGTCAGCATGCAGGACGCAGACGCGCCAGCCAGCGTAAGGGCGACACGCCGTAGCTGCGTGTGAAATGCCGGGTCATGTGACTTTGGTCGTGAAAACCAGCAGCAAGGGCTGCCTCGACCAGGGTGAAACCGTCTAGGGCAAGCCGTCGAAAGCAATCCAGGCGGCGCAGGATGACAAAACGGTAGGGGCTGGTGCCGTAGAGGGTGCGGAAGTCACGCGACAGGCTCCAGCGTTCGCGCCCGCTGGCTTGCTCAAGCATTTCCAAGGTAATGCCAGAGTGCAGGTGCTCCATGATGAATGCCCGTGCGCGCTCTGCCGCGCGGAAATCCAGGCACTTGCGGCCACGTGGCTTGCCCGCGACGCCATGCAATGCCATCGCAAGGTCATACAGGGCGTCCTGCTCTTCCAGCATTTCCAGCGGGTGATCCAGCGCTTGCACGAATGCTTCACTGGCACGGTACAGGCGCGGATCGTTCGAGAGCCCCCCGGATATGAAGGGCAGGGGTTGCCCGCCCAGAACGTTCTGGATCAGTGCCGGGTCGACATACGCCATACGGTAGCGGAAACCTGCATTGGTACCGGCCATGCCGTCATGCAGTTCGTCAGGGTGCAGCACAAGCGTATTTCCAGGGACTCCGTGACACAGAGCTCCCTTGTAGTTAAAGCTCTGTACCCCTGCGAGGGTTCGTCCGATCGAGTAGGTATCGTGACGATGCGGGTCGTAGCCATGGCCACCAAACCACGCCTCGATACGCTCCACTCCACTGGGTAGAGTGCTTCGCATGACCCAATCACAGGGGGCGGTTTGGTTCGTTTTTCTATCCATGAGGGCTGCTCTCGGTCATGCACTGTACTGGCAGGTATGTACTTAAAGATCTGCCAATAGTAGGGGTAAACAGCCGGGGACAGACCACGATATTGGTGTTGAGGGGGCTCGCGTCGAGAGCTGTGTTGTAGGGCGTACTCGCGAAGCAGTACGCCTTTTGTTCTGGCCGGTGGACTGTTCGCTGGCGCTACGAGCGGCCGGCGTCCCGGTTCACCCTACGCGCTGGTCTGCCCGCCATGAGCCGTAATCTGCGACAATCCCGCCTTTGCCCTGATTGCCTCGATCCAGATGACTGACCTCGCTACCCTGCAGCACAACCTCGACCACGTCATGATCGCCGAGCGCCATCGTTTGCGCCGACAGTTGCATGAGCTGCAGAAGCATCCCGATGAGGCCAAGCTGGCGCAGTGGCTGGAGCGTTTTCAGGCCTCCAGCGACAAGGTGGTGGTGCGGCGCAGCAGCATCCCGGCGATGCGTACGACGATGTGCTGCCGATTGCTGCCAAGCGCGACGAGATCAAGGCCGCTTTGGAAAAGAGCCAGGTGGTGGTGATCGCCGGTGTCCCGGTTCACCCTGCGCACTATTCATCGCAGTTGTAGGTCCCCTCTGTTATAGGGGGATGATCAAGGAAACAGTCCATGACTTTTGACCGTTTGGCAATATTGGCCCGCCATGGAAATTGTAATGGCTTATTAGGGTTAATATTTTCTGGTCGGTAGTGGGGTCGCCAGAGCTTTCTGTTATAGAGATTTTGGGTGTTTCAGATTCTGCTGAAAATATAAGGCTTATCGTGGCTGGCCCCAGGGGGTGATTTGCATTGGCCTCTTTTCTGACTTGTTCTTGTACGTAAAAGATTGCTCTGTTGAACAATCTAGAATGAGCTAGATTCCAAATTTCGATGCACTTTTTTTGTTGCTCTATACTCAGTGTTAAACCCTGGCTTCGTAATCGCTTAATTCCCTTCCAGGAATCGTCTCGATAACGTCTGAGCGAGTCCGTGTAAAGGATCAGCGCACCCTCAAGATCTTGAGGGCCGCCTTTTCCTTGCTCCATGAGTGCGGCTAACTTGGTTGTGGCTGCGGTACTCCCTTTTTGCGCTGCACGCTCATATAACTGTCTTGCTTTAAAATAATTAACTGGTTCACCAGCGCCTTCTTCTGCCAAACGACCAAGCTCTAAGTAGGCCGACTCATCGACGTCTGCCAAGGCTTTGTAGATTGCCTTGGCTTTTGCAATATTCTTTGGCACTCCCTGGCCACGTTCATGCATATGCCCAAGTATCGTCTTGCATGCAAGGTTGCCGCGTTGGCTTTGCTTGAGGATGTAGGCAACCTGTTCCCTGGTAATGGGGTCTTGATCTCTAAAGTGCCAGCAGCGAAACGAGGTGAGTGACTCTTCGTCCATAGCGCCAGTTCCGCTGCTTTGGCATCCAGTCATGACGGTAGCTAATACCAGTAGAGCAATAATTTTTTTCATCAACGGTATCTGTCAGAGAGCATTTTGCAAATGATGGAACGGCAGTATATCAATGCCGGCGGTATTGAAGATGGACGTCCTTGCAGAAGTAGGTCGCCCTCCCTTACTTCAACACTGAACTCCTTCTTCCGGCAGCAGTCATGGCTCGAATCTGCGACAATCCCGCCTTTGCCCTGATTGCCTCGATCCAGATGACTGACCTCGCTACCCTGCAGCACAACCTTGACCACGTCATGATCGCCGAGCGCCATCGCTTGCGCCGGCAGTTGCATGAGCTGCAGAAGCACCCTGACGAGGCCAAGCTGGCGCAGTGGCTGGAGCGTTTTGAGGCGTCCAGCGATAAGGTGGCGGCGCGGCGTAGCAGCATTCCGGCGATGCGTTACGACGATGCGCTGCCGATTGCCGCCAAGCGCGATGAGATCAAGGCCGCGCTGGAAAAGAGCCAGGTGGTGGTGATCGCCGGTGAGACCGGCTCGGGCAAGACCACCCAGTTGCCGAAGATCTGCCTGGAGATCGGCCGGGGCGTGCATGGCCTGATCGGTCATACCCAGCCGCGTCGGCTGGCGGCGCGCAGTGTGGCGACGCGGGTGGCCGAGGAGATTGGCACGCCGCTGGGCGAGCTGGTCGGCTATCAGGTGCGGTTCGAGGATCAGAGCAAGGACGGCACGCTGATCAAGCTGATGACCGACGGCATCCTGCTCGCCGAAACCCAGCACGACCGCTTTCTGGAAAAGTACGACACCATCATCGTCGACGAGGCGCACGAACGCAGCCTCAATATCGATTTTTTGCTCGGCTACCTGAAGACCCTGCTGCCGCGTCGCCCGGATCTGAAGCTGATCATCACCTCGGCGACCATCGATCTGGAGCGCTTTTCCAAGCACTTCAATGACGCGCCGATCATCGAGGTGTCCGGTCGCACCTACCCGGTGGAAACCTGGTATCGCCCGTTGGCGGCCGAGGTGGACGAGGAGGGCGAGCGTCTGCTCGATGACCTGTCCATCGACCAGGGCATTCTCGCCGCGCTGGACGAAATCACCGAGCACGAGCGCAGCGTGGGCCAGCGCCCCGGCGATGTGCTGGTGTTCCTGCCCGGCGAGCGCGAGATTCGCGAGGCGGCAGAGGTGCTGCGCAAGGCCAATCTGCGTTTTACCGAGGTACTGCCTTTGTATGCGCGGCTGACGCCGGCCGAGCAGCAGAAGATTTTCGCACCCATGGCCGGGCGCAAGATCGTGCTGGCCACCAACGTTGCCGAAACCTCGCTGACCGTGCCGGGTATCCGCTATGTGATCGACAGCGGCACGGCGCGCATCAGCCGCTACAGCTACCGCGCCAAGGTGCAGCGCTTGCCCATCGAGCCGGTGTCGCAGGCCAGTGCCAACCAGCGCAAGGGTCGTTGCGGACGGGTCGAGCCGGGCATCTGCATTCGCCTGTACAGCGAGGAGGATTTCCTCGGTCGGCCGACCTTCACCGACCCGGAGATTCTGCGCACCAACCTCGCGGCGGTGATCCTGCAGATGCTGCACCTGCGCCTGGGCAGCATCGAGGACTTCCCCTTTATCGAGCCGCCAGACGGCAAGGCCATCAGCGACGGCTTCAACCTGTTGCAGGAGCTGTCGGCGGTCAACCGCGAAAGCCAGCTCACGCCGCTGGGCCGCCAGTTGGCGCGCCTGCCCATCGACCCGCGCCTGGGGCGCATGGTGTTGGAAGGCGCCAAGCAGGGCAGCCTCGAAGAAATCCTTATCGTCGCCGCCGCGCTGTCGGTGCAGGACCCGCGCGAGCGACCGATGGATCGCCAGCAGGCCGCCGACCAGGCGCACGCGCAGTGGAAGGATGTCGATTCTGACTTCGCCGCGCTGATCAACCTGTGGCGCGGCTTCGAGGAAAAACGCCAGGAGCTGGGCAGCAACCCGCTGCGTACCTGGTGCAAGAAGAACTTCCTCAACTACATGCGCCTGCGCGAATGGCGCGACGCGCATCGGCAACTGGTGCTGATCGCCCGTGATCTGCAGTTGATGGGCAAAGGCAGCCAGAGCCGGTCGGAGGCGCAGGGCGAGCAGGCGGCGAACACGCCGCAGTCGACCAAGGACACCCGCGTCAACGCCATCGCCCGTCAGCAGGCCGAGGCCAGCGAGGCGGCGGTGCGGGCGAAGAACTATGCCGCCGTGCACAAGGCAATTCTCGCCGGCCTGCTCAGCCAGATCGGCCAGAAGACCGAGGAGGGCGACTACCTCGGCGCGCGCCAGCGGCGCTTCTGGATTCACCCATCGAGCGTGATTGGACGCAAGAAGCCCAACTGGGTGATGGCCGCCGAGCTGGTGGAAACCACCAAGCTGTTCGCGCGCATGGTGGCGAAGATCGAGCCGGACTGGATCGAGCCGCTGGCGGCGCATCTGGTGAAGAAGAACCATCTGGAACCGCACTGGGAGAAGAAGCGCGGCCAGGTGGTGGCCTTCGAGCAGGTCAGCCTGTTCGGCATGATCGTCGTCGGTCGGCGCCCGGTGCATTACGGCCCCATCGACCCGCAGGTTTCGCGCGAGATGTTCATTCGCGAGGGCCTGGTGCGTGGTGAGATCAACAGCCGTGTGCGCTGCCTGACCGCCAACCGCCAGTTGCTCGAACGCCTCGACGAGCTGGAGGCCAAGTCGCGCCGCCGCGACATTCTCGCCGACGAGGAAACCCTGTTCGGCTACTACGACGCGCGCATCCCGCAGGACATCTACCAGGCCGCCAGTTTCGAGGCCTGGTACAAGAAGGGCAGCGCTGCCGACCCGCAGCTGCTGATCATGCGCGAGGAAGACGCCCTGGCCCGCGATGCCAAGGAAGTCACCGCCGCGCAGTACCCGGACACCTTGCACATCGGCGAGCTGCAACTGCCGCTGACCTATCACTTCGAGCCCAACCACCCGCGTGACGGCGTGACCCTGCGCGTGCCGGCGCCGCTGCTACCGCAACTGCAACCCGAGCGCCTGCAGTGGCTGGTGCCGGGCCTGCTGGAAGCCAAGTGCATTGCCCTGGTGCGCGGCCTGCCCAAGGCGCTGCGCAAGAACTTCGTGCCGGTGCCGGACTTCGTCGGTGCCGCGTTGGACAAGCTGGTGTTCGGCCAGGGTTCGCTGCCGCAGGCACTGGGGCATGAGCTGCTGCGCATGACCGGCGCACGGGTATCCGACGAGGCCTGGGCGGAAGCGGCTGAAAGCCTGGAAAACCACCTGAAGATGAACATCGAGGTGGTCGATGCCCAGGGCAAGTTCCTCGGTGAAGGCCGCGATCTGGCCGAGCTGACCGCACGTTTCGCCGAAGCCAGCCAGGCCGCGTTGGCCATACCGCAGCAGAGCGACAAGCCGAAAGCGGTGGAGGCCAAGGCTTTCGCCGAGGTCGCGGAGAAGGCCCAGCAAAAGATCGCCGGCCTCTCCATGACCGTCTATCCGGCGCTCGTTGAAGAGGGCGGGGTAGTCAAGGAAGGACGCTTCCCGACTCAGGCCGAAGCCGAGTTCCAGCATCGCCGTGCCCTGCAACGTCTGCTGTTGCAACAACTGGCCGAGCAGGCGAAGTTCCTGCGCGGCAAGCTGCCGGGGCTGACCGAACTGGGCCTGCTGTATCGCGACATCGGCCGCGTCGAGGCGCTGGTCGAGGACATTCTGCTGGCCAGCCTGGATGCCTGCATCCTCGACGGCGAAGCCATGCTGCCGCGCGACGGCGCGGCCCTGGCGCAACTGGCCGAGCGCAAGCGCGGCGACTGGACGGCGCATGCCGAACGCATCGCCCGTCTGGTGCTGGAGATTCTCAAGCTCAACCATGGCCTGCAGAAGCGCTTCAAGGGCAAGATCGACCTGGCCCAGGCGATGGCGCTCAACGACATCAAGCAACAGTTGGCCAATCTGGTGTATGCCGGCTTCGTACGTGAGACGCCGGGCGAGTGGCTCAAGGAGGTCCCGCGTTACCTCAAGGCTATCGAGCAGCGCCTGGATAAGGTCGGGGCGCAGGTGCAGCGTGACCGTGTGTGGACCGGCGAGCTGACTGGCTACTGGGAGCAGTACCAGGCGCGCACCGGCAAACATGCCCAGGAGGGCAAGCGCGACCCGCAGCTAACGTTGTATCGCTGGATGCTGGAGGAGTACCGCGTCTCGCTGTTCGCCCAGCAACTGGGGACGAAGATGGCGGTTTCGGACAAGCGCCTCTCCAAGCAATGGAGTCAGGTGGAGGCGTGAAAGGCCTCGATGGATTGACAAGGAGGTTTTATGAAGTGGCGTTTACTACTTGCGGTAATCTTGATGATCAGCCTGATAGGCTGTGCTCAGCGACGAAGTGAGCCCCTGCAGGAGTCGGGGCAAGCTTGTGAGGAAAGCGAAAGCTGTCAGCGGGAGATGTCTGACGCAAAGTCTGGCGCGGGGGAGAAGCTCGCTTTAGGCGCCGTGACCGCGGTGGTTGTAGTAGTAGCCATCCCTCTGTTCCTGGTCTCCTACATACTCATTTGCCCGTTCTCTGATGCAGAACTGTGCAACAGTTAGTTGCTGCTGTCAGACCTGGACCCGAGGTTGAGCTTAGGGCACAGGTCTCCGGAGGCGCCTGTTCGAGTGTCCGTTTTATGGCAACGTACTTCTTGTTGATTCAAGCGCAGTGATTGATTCACCTCTACATAGGGAACATGTAACGGAAATGAAGACCCTGGCAAATGGCGGGCAATTGGCAGACACCAAGGTTCGCGGCGTGATCAAAGACATGATGGGCCAGACCCAGAGCGGAGGCATGCTCTGTGGCTAGTCGTGAAGCAGGCCGCTTCCCTCGCCTGAAGACCCTGTGCAATCTGCTGCTACTTCTGCTGCAACTGATCACCTTGGCTGCGTATTGGGGCATGGTCAGCGCCAGGCCGAGCTATATGGCGATCAGTCAGGAGCTTTATCCGAACAGCGTGCAACTGATGAACAGCTGGCTGGCCGATACGCTGGTTTCCATGCCGGCGATGCTGGTGGTGGGCGTCATTTTCGTATTGAGCGTCGCCAAGGAGCTTGTCGGGCTTGGCAAGGGGCGACGGATTCAACTCAACGCGCTGACGTTGGGCGTGCTGCTGGCCGCGCTGTACATGGCCGCCTCGCCGCTCTACATGGCAGCTGCCTAAGCGGTTTTGTGGGAGGGGCTTTCGGCTCTGGCATCCTGCTTCGCTCTACCTCCTGCATCCATGCAGTCGCAGCCGCGACGTTCACCACTGAGGCGCCTGCCATGGGCACATGGGCCTCTCCGGCGGACGTCGCTTTGCTGGATCGATGAAGCGCGATCCTCCCTACGTGAGGACCTTCAGCTTCGGCCAGGTATGCAACCAGTTCTTGCCCTGTAACCGCTCCAGGTAGATCTGTCGTTTCTCGCTTTGGAAGCGTCCGGCCGGGCGCACGATCAGGTCGAACAGATCCTCCAGGCCGAATGGGGCGGCAATTTCCACGACATCCCGCTCACTGAGCCGCACGGCCACCGCTGTTGCGGTTTCCGGCCAATGGGTCATCGCTTCGGTCGCCGAGCGATAGGGCGAGTCTCCATTGCGCAGGTGCATGCGCGCCTGATTCTTCACCGACCACTGCAGTTGGTCGTTGCAGTCGCGAAGTATGGTATCGAGTTCGGCATCGCGCTCGGGTGAGGCCTGGGTAGGGTCGAACCAGATCACGTCGATATCCGGCGGCAAGGGCGAGGGGCTGCGTCGGTGCAGGTGGTCCCACACCAGACTGCGCACGAAGCCGGCGGCCACCCAGCAGTCCGGCAGATCGAGGTCGCGCACCCAGCGCAAGATGCGCAGGCGCTCGGGGTCGCTGGCGACGAGGGTCTGTATACGGGCGGCTGGGGTCATGCGCACATCCTATCAGTCGCTCTGCTCGGCTGCCCGCTGCACCGGGCGGGCGCCGGGCTGGCACAGCGACTCGACCATCCTGACCAGGGTATCGATCACCTCGTCCTGGCCGAGCAGTGAGTGTTCTTCGCTCAGGTAACGCACCGTGGTGTATTGCACCGCGTTGATCAGCACGAACAGCAGCGCCGGCAGGTTGTCGATGCGGTACTCGTCGATATGGCGCATCAGGTACTGCCGGCACAGCTCGGTCATCTGCCGCTCCAGGGCCTGGAACACCGGCGCTGCGTTCAGGCTGTGCCAATGGCGCAGCAGTTCGCGTTGCGCCTTGTCCTGCTCGACCTGTTCGAAGATGCCGAGCAGCACGGCGCGCGTGACGGTGGCGATGTCCTGGCCGAGCAGGGGGCTCAGACGCTGCTGCACTCTGTTGATCAGCCGCTCGGCTTTCTGCATCAGCAGGGCGTCGACGAGCATCTCCTTGTTGGCGAAATATTGATAAAGCGAGCCGATGCTGACGCCGGCGCGCTGCGCGACATGGTTGGTGGTGAGCCTGTCCAGGCCACGGTCGGCGATTTCCAGGGCCGTGGCTTCGAGCAGCAGGGCGATCATCTGGTTGGCGCGCTGCTGTTTCGGCTGCTTCCTCATAGGCTTCCCGTTCGCGAGTTGTTTGCGAGCAATTAGTCGCAATAGCGTAGAGCGACTTCTCGAGCAGACAGCCAACCAAGGTATGAAAATGTCCCCAGAACCTGATGTTCTGCCCGGTCGCCATGGCGCCGACCTGCTTCGCGCACGCCAGGTGGCGGCGCCAGTGCGGCGCTTCATAGCAGGCGAGAGTGAACCTGACCCGGCGCAGTGGCAGGCCATTGGCGAGTCGCTCATGCAGGGTGATGCGCCGATGGATGCACTGGTGGACTGGATGAGCGAAGCCGGTCTGGCGCAGACCATGCCGCTGTACAACCAGATGCTGGAGCAGGGCGTCGATGCCATCCGCGACGCCCCGGAGCCCTTGCGGCGCTTCTTCGCCCAGATCGAGGCCAGGCCGGATTGGCTCGATGCCGAGCTGCTCGTCGAAGGCGCGCGGGTCTGCTGCCTGTCGGGGCTGACCGGCATGCGTGTGTTGCGAGACCTGGGTTTGCTGGCGGGGTATCAGGCCTCGGCGATCAACCGCACGCTGGTGCTCACCGGCGCACTGGAGAAGGGCGCGCAGCGGCGCATCGCCGAAACCAGCAAGTGGTGGATCGACTGCACCCGGCCCGGTGGCATGGCCCGTGGCGCTGCCGGTTACCGCGGCACGCTGCACGTGCGCCTGGTGCATGCGCTGGTGCGTCGGCGCGTGTCGCGCATGGCCGAATGGGACGCGAGTTACTTCGGCCTGCCGATCAACCAGGGCGACATGCACGCCACCTACCTGGCGTTCTCGGTGATCTTCCTGATCGGCCAGCGCCTGCTGGGCGTGCCGTTGTCGAAGGATGAACGCAATGCGGTGCTGCATCTGTGGCGCTACATCGCCTGGCTGATGGGCGTCGACGAGCGCTGGCTGCACGCCGAGGAAAACGCAGCCACCCGCGCGCTGTATCACAACCAGCTGTCCCAGGCGCCCGCCGATGCCAGCAGCTGCCAGCTTGGCGCGGCGCTGATCGACGAGCCGCTGCAGCGTCATTATCCGAACCTGGCGCTGCTGCGTGGGCGACTCAATCGGGCGATCCACCTGAGCATCGCACGCACCTTCATCGACGCCGAAGGGCGCCGCGCGCTGGGGCTGCCGGACGGCATACTGCCCTGGTATCCGCTGCTGACCGCGCCGCCGCGCTACCTGCTGCAGCGTCTGCTACGTTGCCTGCCGGGTGGGCGGCAGTGGTTGATCGAGCGCGGCGCTCGGCAGCAGCAGGCTTACCTGATGACACTGTTCGGGGATAGCCATCCACGCCTGGTCTCACTCATGCAGGTCAGCGGCACAGATTCGTCCACGGCTCGGTCGCGGGTCTGAGCGGGCATGGGTTTCGTCCGCCAGGGATTTGAGCAGTGCAGGCGGGCGAGGAAGTCGGGCATGCTTCAGGCTCGCCTATGCGGACTGGCAAATGGGCGTAAACCTCTATGTGCAGAGCAATCCCGGTGGTGGCCAGGGGCGGCTTTGCTCTACAGTCCCAGAGCCGGTCGCCGGGACGGATTTTCCCGGCCAGATATTTTCGAGGGAGGCGCTTGATGCGTTTACCGCGCATGCGCAACGTGATGGCCTGGACGCTTGTAGTGCTGTTGTTGATCGTAGTGGCCCTGCTGGGGATCCGCATTGCCGGGCTGTCGTCGTTGCCCGAGCTGGAGCCCTGGCATCGCCTGGTGCCACAGGAACTTGAGGTCGACGAGCTGGACGCTGCCGACTGGCAGGCCTATCAGGCCGCCGAGGCGGCCCTGTTCGAGCACCTGCAGCGTGAGCTGATCGAGCCGGTCACGGCCTCCGGCAAGGCGCCTTACAGTCGTTACGCCAGCGACAGCCCGGTTTACCCCGGCAATCTGCCGCGCGACTGGAACCGCTCCTTCATTCTGCAACCATCAGGGCCTGCGCGTGGCGTGGTGGTGTTGCTGCACGGCCTGACCGATTCGCCCTACAGCCTGCGCCATATCGCTCAGTACCTGAGCGAGCAGGGTTTGCTTGCCGTGGTGCCACGCATGCCCGGTCACGGCACGGTGCCCGCCGCCCTCACTGCTGCGCATTGGGAGCAATGGCTGGCCGCCACGCGCCTGGCGGTGCGCGAAGCGCGACGGCAGGTGCCGGACGGGCCGCTGTATCTGGTCGGCTACTCCAATGGCGGCGCGCTGGCACTGCGCTACAGCCTGGCTGCGCTGGAGGATGAGCGCCTGGCCATGCCGCAGCGCCTGGTACTGATCTCACCGATGATCGGCGTCACCAGCTACGCCCGTTACGCCGGGCTGGCGGCCTTGCCGGCGTTGCTGCCTGCTTTCGCCAAGTCGGCCTGGATGAACGTGCTGCCGGAATTCAATCCGTTCAAGTACAACTCTTTTCCGGTGCATGCAGCGCGGCAGACCTATGAGCTGACCAGCGAGGTGCAAGACGCCTTCGATGCTGCCGAGGCCAATGGCCGCCTGTCGCGCTTGCCGCCAGTGCTGGCCTTTCAATCGCTGGCTGACAACACCGTGAGCACACCGGCTGTGGTGCGCCAACTGTTCGAGCGCCTGCCAGCCAATGGCAGCGAGCTGGTGATCTTCGACATCAACCGCTCGCAGGCCGCCAGCACCTTGCTGCGGGCCGACATGAGCGTCTTGCTGGAAACACTGTTGCCACCGGCCGAGCGTGACTACGACCTGACCGTGGTCGGCATCGCACCTGAGCAGGGCCGTGCGGTGGAGGCCCGGCGTATCGCTGCTGGCAGCCAGCAGGCGCAGCGCCAGCCGTTGGGCGTGGATTACCCGAGTCAGTTGTTCTCGCTGTCACACGTGGCCTTGCCGTTCCCACCCAGCGATCCGCTGTATGGCAGTGAGCCGGCAGCGGGTGAATCCTACGGCGTTGCCCTCGGCACCCTGGCGCCGCGCGGCGAGCAGGGTGTGCTGGTGGTGGGGCTGGACAGCCTGCAGAGGGCGACGTCCAACCCCTTCTACGACTACCTGCGCCAGCGTATCGACGAGGATCTGCACTGAGCTTCAGAGGCGGAAGCGGCCCACCAGACTGTCCAGTTGTGTGGACAGCGCTTGCAGGTCGCTGCTGGCCTGGTTGAGCTGATCGGCGATATGCGTGGTGCCCACGGTCAGCTCGTTGATGTCGACGATGTTGCGGTTGATGTCTTCCACCACGCTGGACTGCTCCTCGGTGGCGGTGGCGACCTGGATGTTCTGATCGCTGATCTGGCCGATATGGCCGTTGATCTGCTCCAGCGCCGCCGACGCTTTGCTCGCGTACTCCACCACCAGGGCGCTCTGCCGTTGGCCCTTGGCCATGGCTTCGACGGCCGAGCGTGATTCGTTCTGCAGGCGGTCGATGACCTGCTGGATTTCCTCGGTGGAGGCGCCGGAGCGGCTGGCCAGGGTGCGTACCTCGTCAGCGACCACGGCGAAGCCGCGGCCCTGTTCGCCGGCTCGCGCGGCCTCGATGGCGGCGTTGAGGGCAAGCAGGTTGGTCTGCTCGGAAATGCTGCGGATGGTGTTGAGCGTGGTGCTGATGGCGTTGGTCTGCGCGGCCAGCGCCTCGATCACCTGCGCAGCCTGTTGCAGTTCGCCATTGAGGGCGTCGATCTGCCCGCGCGCCTGGCCTACCACTGCACTACCATCGCTGGCGTACTGGGTCGCCTCGCGGGCGACATTGGCCGCGTTCTCGGCGTTGCGGGCAATCTCGTTGACGGTCGAGCCCAGTTCGTTGATGGCGGTGGCTACCTGCACCGTGCGGTCGCTCTGTGCGGTGCAGTTGCTCTGTGTCAGGCGTGCGCGTTCGGCCACATCGCGAGCCATGCCCGAAAGCTGGCGCGAGTTGTCGGCGAGCTGGCGCATGGCACCGTGCACCTTGTCGATGAACTGGTTGAAGCTGCGGGCGATCTCGCTCAGCTCGTCCTGGCCGGTCAGTTCGATGCGGGTATCCAGGGCCAGGTTGTCGGCGGCCTGGCCCAGGCAGCTTTGCAGCACCTTCACGCGGCGGCGTAGCTGCACCACGATGAGCCAGGACATGATGATCGACACCAACAGGCCGATGGTGATGATGACGATCTGGCGGGTCTGGCTCTCGTCGTAGCTCTTGGCACTGTGCTGGTTCTGTTGTTCGGCCTGCTGCAGCAGCGCATCGAGCAACTCGTTGGTGCCCTGGCGCATCACCCCGTAGGTCTTGGCGTACTGGTCACGGTAGATCTGCTGGGCCTTGGCCATGTCACCGGCATCGAAGGCCGCGAGCATTGGATTGATCTCATTGCTGACCATGGCCTCGAACTGATCGAGCAGCTTTTGCGCCTGCGCCTTGCGCTCCGGGTTGACCTGCGCGGCTACGGCCTGGCGCATGGCTTCGCGCATGCCGGGGATGTCCTCGTTACGCGCGTCCTGTACGCGCGACTTCACCCCTCGTTCGTCGCGTAGCGGGGTTTCCTGCAGCAACATCATGTCGATACCCACGCGCATGCGTGGGATGCGCGAGGCCACCTCGGCCATGGCGCGCATCGGTGCGGCAGTGTTGAGATAGAGCACCTCCGTGTCGCGATGCATGCTGGACATGCTGCTCAGGCTGGTCAGCGCAACCAGCAGCAGGGCGATGCACGGAATCGCCACCGCGATGATCAGGCGGGTTTTCAGAGAGAGGGCGTCTAGACGCATGGGGTAGGGCTCCTTAGAAAAGGGCTGCTGCGGCGCATGACCGGCACACAGAACTATATCGCGTGAACTGTATCGGCAGCCCTTGCCTGGTGCATGAGGGGCGGTTTGACTTATTTTGGTGCGGTAGTCGAAGCGCCTTGGTGCCGCTAGCTGATAGCGATGAGGGGCACAGCCGTCATACCTGTAATTCGCTAAACACCCTGAGTGATAAAGGGGTTTCGACAGATCCTGCGCTCGACCCGCCGCACGCCATGAGGCATCGTGTCGCCATCCGTCGTCACAGGAATCACCTTCGTATGTTCGAGATCCAGCCTATAGACCCTTCCTTGTATCGGCGGCAGACACGCCGCAGTACGGCAGCGATAGCGTTGATTTTCATCGCGCTGGCGATGCTTTGCGCGACCGCCAGTACTCAGGCATTCGGCACGCCGGGTGGCGACAATTTCAAGTGGAACCTGCTCGGTGTGGCAGCAGGTCTGGCGTTGGCCATTGCCTTGGTTCGTCTGCAACTCTGGTCGCGGCCATTCATGGCAGCGGCCGTCTATGGCTGGCAGCTCAAGCGCAGTCTTATGCGTGTCACCAACGTCATGCATCACGTCAAGGCAGGCGTGACGCAGGGAGACGCGAGCGCGATGAAACTGTTGCGTTTCTATCATCTGGGGGTCAGCCAGATGCACCAGCTTGACGCCAACTCCAGTGAACTGAGCCAGATGGTGCGGGAGATCGACGCCCACCGCGAAGCGATGGAGCAGAAGGGGCTGGACATCGACCAGACGCGGCTGGAGCCGGCCTGGCTTGAGCAGGTGAAGGCGTTCAAGGGCTGAGCAAGCGGGGCCTGGGGCGCGGATTGCTGCAGTCGCAAGCGACATATCCCCTGACATTTGCCCAACCTCGTGGTCAGCGCTTAAAGGTTATTGAAAGGTTAGCCTTTTAGCCTCCGCACGCGCCTTTCGTGTGCCTTACAAGAAAAAGAGGAGAAAGCGGTTTGTTGACCTTAATTGGCCTGTTGACCATCTGCAGCCTGGTTGTGCTGCTGCTCATCGGGCGTATGTCGCCTGTTCTGCCATTGATCGTAGTGCCGCTGCTCGGCGCACTGGCCGCGGGCTTTGGCCCGGAGGCGATTTCCGGTTTCTTCACTGATGGCATCGGCCGCGTCACAGCGATCGCCACCATGTTCGTATTTGCCATCACCTTTTTCGGCGTATTGCAGGACACTGGGCTATTCCGTCCCCTGATCAATGGCATGGTGCGCCTGACCCGCGGCAACGTGATCGCCGTCACCGTGGCCACGGCCATCATCGGCATGCTGGCGCACCTCGACGGCGCTGGTGCCACCACCTTCCTGCTGACGATTCCCGCCTTGCTGCCGCTGTACAAGCAACTGCGAATGAGCCCCTATCTGATGCTGCTGTTACTGGCCCTGGGCGCCGGTATCTTCAATATGGTTCCCTGGGCTGGGCCGTTGGGGCGCGCTGCGGCGGTGACGGGCATCGACGTCACCGATTTGTGGCGTCCGCTGATCGTCATTCAGGGCATTGGCGTGGTGTTGTTGGTCGCCCTGGCCGCCTTGCTGGGGGTGCGTGAGCAGCGCCGTATTGCCGCGGGTAGCAGTAGCGATGAGGGCGTGCTGGTGGACACCAGTGGCGACCTGCATATGACACCCAGCGACGAAGAGCGTGAACTGGAGCGCCCGCACCTGCTGTGGGTCAACGCAGCCCTGTTCCTGCTGGTGCTGGTGTCGCTGTTCACCGGTATCCTGCCGGCCGGCTATGTATTCATGATCGGGCTGTCGCTGGCGTTGCTGCTCAACTACCGCGGTGGCAAGACGCAGATGCAGCGAATCGCCGCGCATGCGCCGGCCGCGCTGAGCATGGGCATGATCATTCTGGCGGCGGGCTCGATGCTTGGCATCTTCACCGGCACCGGCATGCTCACTTCCATCGCCCAGGACCTCGCCGGCGTGCTACCGGCTTCCCTGGTGGGGCAGATGCATATCGTGCTCGGTGTGTTCGGCCTGCCGATGGAGCTGTTGCTGAGCACCGACGCCTATTACTTCGGTCTGCTGCCGGTGACTCTGGAAGTGGTCGCGGGGCATGGTGTGGAGCCGGCCAGCGTGGTCTACGCGCTGATCATCGGCAACATCATCGGCACCTTCATCAGTCCGTTCTCGCCGGCGCTGTGGCTGGCGCTGGGTCTGGCCGGGCTGGATCTGGGCCGGCACATCCGCTACTCGCTGTGGTGGATGTGGGGCTTCTCGCTGGTGCTGTTTGGCGCGGCCTGGGCACTCGGTTTGTTCTGAACAATCCCGCTATTGCTGCATCTCACGCCCGGGCTTGCCCGGGCGTTTTGCGTCTGGACAACAGCGTTCAGCTGATTTCAACCTGATAGCGGAAGTTCTCCGCGGCCGCCCGTGACAGACGATATTCCAGCGGCGTGCGGTCGTAGCCCAATGCGGTGCGTTCGATCACCACGCTCGGGCTGGCCTCGGCCACATCCAGGATGGCAGCGAGTTCGGCATCGGCTGCGGAGACCGTGAGGGTTTCCTGGGCTGACGCGATGCGCTGGCCGCAGTGCTGCTCGTAGAGGGGATAGAGCAGGGGCGGGAAGTCCTCCGGCGCCAGATCCAGCAGAGCGCCAAAGCGTACAGCCGGCAGCCAGATGCGTTCATGAAACAACGGGCGGCCGTCGATCAGGCGCAGGCGCTGGAGGAAGATGCATGGCTCGCCTTCGGCGAGTTTCAGCGCCTGGCTGGCGGCTGCGTCGGCAGAAACTGAGCGGCACTCGAGGATGCGGCTTTGTGGTACCTGCGACTGGCCGCTGGCGCTGACCTGGCGGAAGAAGCGAAACAGCGAACCGTCGAAGTTTGGCCGCCGCACGAAAGTGCCGCGGCCCTGGGCGCGCAGCAGCAGGCCTTCTGCGACCAGTGTTTCCACTGCCTTGCGCACTGTGCCCACGGCCACGCCGTACTGCCTGGTCAACTCCGCTTCGGTAGGGATGGCATCACCAGGCAGCCATTCGCCAGCGGCAATTTTCCCCAGCATCTCGTCGCGTAACCGCTGATACAGCGGCAGGCGTTCGTCCTGTCCCAGAGCCGTGGTGCTCATAAATCTCAAATCCGCCATTCGACCGGCCGTCACTTTACCACCGGCTGGTGCGTTGACAGCACTGGAACTCTATCTATACATTCATCTATTCATGTATATGAATATATGTCTGTATAAATATGGCTGCCTCAAGAGCGGCTTGAACAAGAACGACAGAGGTATTGCTTCGTGACGCCCATGCCTTATGCCGGAATCACCGGTATCGACACCCATGCCCACATCTTTCGCCGGGACCTGCCCATGGTCCCCGGTCGCCGCTACAGCCCCGAATACGATGCGACGGTGGAGCAGTACCTGGCCCACCTGAAAGCCTGCGGCCTGTCCCATGGCGTGCTGATCCAGCCGAGCTTTCTCGGTACCGACAACCACTACATGGTTGAGGCGCTGCAACGCTTCCCCGAGCGCTTGCGCGGCGTGGCTGTGGTCGACGCGCAGATCGGCGATGCCGAACTGGACGAGCTGGCCGCCGCCGGGGTGGTGGGCGTGCGCCTGAACTTGATCGGCAAGGTGTTGGAGGACTACACGGGGGCCGCCTGGAATGGCCTGTTCCGACGCCTGGCGCAGCGCGGCTGGCAGGTAGAGATTCAGCGCGGCTTCGGCGACCTGGCGCTGATCGTGCCGGCGATTCTCGAATCGGGGGTGACGGTGGTGATTGATCACTTCGGTCTGCCGGAACCGAGCGTGCAGCTGGACGATGCCCAGCATGACGTCTTCTTCGATCTGCTCGGCCAGGCACCGGTGTGGATCAAGCTGTCGGCGGCCTACCGCAGCCAGTCGGACCTGGCGCGAGCCCAGGCCATCGAGGCGCGCCTGCGTGAGGCCTGTGGCGGGGTCGGGCGCTTTCTCTGGGGCAGTGATTGGCCCAACACCCAGTTCGAATCGCAGACCCGCTACGATCAGCAGTTCGCGCTGCTCGAGGCCTTGTTGCCCAACCCCGAGGAGCGCCGTCGCGTTCTGGTGGACAACCCCGCAACCCTGTTCGGTTTCGCCTCGGCGTAATCGTCGCTCACATCAGAACAACAAAAGGAATCAAACCATGATGAGCTTGCTCGTCGTCGCCGCGATCGTCCTCGCTGTCGCGCTGGGTTACACCACCAAGATCAATATCGGCCTGTTCGCCATCGCCTTCGCCTACCTGCTGGGCTGCTTCGGCATGGGCATGAGCCCGGGCGACATCATCAGCATGTGGCCGCTGAAGATCTTCTTCGTGATCTTCTCGGTCTGCCTGTTCTACAGCTTCGCCACGGTCAATGGCACCCTGGAAAAACTCGCCGGGCATCTGCTGTATCGCTGCCGTGGCGTGCCGCACCTGCTGCCCTACGCCATCTTGCTGACCTCGGGGGTGATCGCTGCCATGGGCGCCGGTTACTACACCGTACTGGCCTTCATGGCGCCGCTTACTCTGCTGCTGTGTCAGCGTACCGGCATGAGCCTGATCCTCGGCGGCATGGCGGTGAACTATGGCGCGCTGGCCGGGGCCAACTTCGTCTCCAGCCAGAGTGGCATCATCTTTCGTGGCCTGATGACCGGCGCCGGCATGCCCGAGAGTGAAGCCTTCATCAACGCACTGGCGATCTTCGCCAGCACCGCGATCATCCCGGTTTTGGTAATTTCCGCGTTCGTCTTCCTCGGCGGCCATGGCCGCAACCTGAAGAATGCGGTGCTCGCCGCCGACCTGCCGGAGGCCTTCAATCGCGAGCAGAAACTTACCCTGCTGCTGACCCTGCTGATGATGGTGCTGGTACTCGCCGCACCGTTGGCGCTGCTGGCCTTCCCGGACAACGCCACGGTCAGGTTCATCAACAGCAAGGTGGACATCGGTCTGATCGCCAGCGTGTTCTCGGTGATCGCACTGCTGCTCAAGCTCGGTGATGAGCGCAAGGCCATCGCTTCCGTGCCTTGGGCCACGCTGATAATGATCTGCGGCGTCGGCATGCTGATTTCGATCGCGATCAAGGCCGGCACCATAGACGCCCTGGCGTCCTGGATCGGCGGCAACATCCCGCCGCTGATGGTTCCGGTGGCATTCGGTGTGGTGGCGGCACTGATGTCGATCTTTGCCAGCACCCTCGGTGTGGTGACGCCGGCACTGTTTCCCATGGTCCTGCCGCTGGCAGCGTCGATGTCGATCGACCCGATGATCATCTTCATCGCCATCGTGGTCGGCGCTCAGGCCACCTCGATCTCGCCGTTCTCATCCGGCGGCAGCCTGCTGCTGGGCTCGTGCACCGACGACAAGGCCCGGGCCACGCTGTTCTCGCAACTGCTGCTGCGCGCCGCGCCCATCGGTTTCGTCGCCGCCATGCTGTTCAACCTGGCGCTGACCTTCCTGTTCTGATGCAAAAAAAGCCCCGGCATCGCGCGATGCAGGGGCTTGATCCGCGCACGTCCGTGTCGCTATTTCAGCCGATAACGCGCCAGTTCATCCGGGCCCAGCAGGCGCAAGCGCCCAGGCTCTAGCTGATAGATGTCTTCCGCCAGACGCACGTCGACGTCCATATCGCGAAAGTACTTGGCCGGGCTGAAATGCTCACGGCCGTGGGCGGCCTGCGCCTGGGCCGAGTCGCCGGCGGCGAAGGGCGGGCGGCGCAGGGCAACGTGGCCGTTGACGGTGCGCTTGCTGCCGGCGGCCAGCAGGTAGATACAGCTGCCCTGGCAGATGCCGCCTGCCGGCACCAGGGTCTCGAAACCGGTCTCACGCAGCAGGCGGCCCATGCGGATGGCCTCCGGCGCACTGCCGCCGATGCTGTCGAGCAGCACGACCTTGCGCTTGTACGTGCCCGGATTGGCGCGCAAGCCTTGCAACAGCTTTTCGTAGTCGCCCGGGACTATCTCTTCGGAAATCTTCGCTGCCAGCAGGCCGGCATTGGCCTCGACTTCCACCTGTGCGTGGGCGGTCAGCGCGGTGAGCAAGGCGGTACCGATCAGGGCGAAGCGCAGCAGTTGGGCAATCATCGAGTGGGTTCATGACGGTGGCTCGGGAGGCAGAAGATACCTGCCGCAGCCCCGTCATGCATCCCTCAGATCTGTCCGTTCTTCTGCTGCACCTTCCAGGCCCAGGCGAACAGCGCCAGACCAGCGATGGCCGTGGCCGCGCCGATATAGCCGGTGACTGTCCAGCCCATGCCGGCGCTGATGGCCAGGCCGCCGAGCCAGGGGCCCAGCGCATTGGCGACGTTGAAGGCGGCGTGGTTGGAGGCGGCCGCCAGCGTCTGCGCGCCGGTGGCGACGTCCATCAGGTGGGTCTGCAGCGCCGGGCCCAGGGCGATCATGGTACCCAGGGCGAAGATCGCCGGCAGGATGGTCCACAGGCTGTGCGCGGCGAAGGGAAAGGCCAGCAGCACCATTGTGCTCCAGGCCAGAATCCAGGCCACGGCGCGCAGGCGCAGGCGGTCGAACAGCCAGCCGCCGGCGCTGTTGCCGACGATGCAGCCGGCGCCGAACACGCCCATGGCCAGGGGAATCCAGCCGGGGCCGACCTGGGTCACGTGCAAGAGTGTCGGTGCCATGTAGCTGAACACGCAGAACATGCCGGCAAAACCGATGGCGCCGATGCCCAGGGCCAGCCAGATCGGTGCGCGGTTGAAGGCGCGCAGCTCGCCCTTGGGGCTGCTGCGCTCCTCGTGTGGGTCGGCCGGCAGGAAGATCGCCACCATGGCGATGGTGGTGATGGCGATCACACCGACCAGGGCGAAGGCGTAGCGCCAGCTCATGAACTGGCCGAGCCAGGTGGCCAGCGGATTGCCGATCAGAATGGCCACGGTCAGGCCGGCCAGCACCCGACTTACCGCCTTGGCGCGCTTGTGTGGCGGCGCCATGGACGCGGCCACCAGCATGGCGATACCGAAGTAGGCGCCGTGCGGCAGGCCAGCGATAAAGCGGAAGATCAGCAGCGGTTCATAACTCGGCGCCAGGGCGCTGGCGAAATTGCCGAGGGCGAAGCAGCCCATCAGCAGCAGAAGCAGGATGCGCCTGGGCAGGCGTGCGCCGAGCAGGGCCAGCACGGGCGCACCGACCACCACGCCGAGGGCGTAGGCGCTGATCACGTGGCCAACCTGCGGCTCACTGACGCCAAGGTCGGCGGCGACGTTGGGCATCAGGCCCATGATGGCGAACTCGCCGGTGCCGATGGCGAAGCCGCCGAGGGCCAGGGCGAGTTGAATGAGAAGAATCGCGCCCGGCGACAACGGGGTCGCGGCGCTGGAAGCAGGATGACTCATGGATGACCTTGAGGTGGAGCGAGCGGGCGCCAGATTATATTCGCCTGGCGCCTCGCTGGTGCATAGGCGGTGTCTCTATCGCGGGTATTCAGTCGCGCGCGGGAATGTTCAGGCCGCGCTGCACCGCCGGGCGAGCAAGGAAGGCATCGAGCACGCGACGCACGTTGGCGAAACGTTCGAACTGCACCAGATCGCCGGCCTTGTAGAAGTCCACTAGGCAGCGCACCCAGGGCAGCACGGCGATATCGGCGATGCCGTACTCGCCCATGATCCAGTCGCGGCCTTGCAGGCGCTGATCGAGTACGCCAAGCAGGCGCGCGGATTCGGCCACGTAGCGGTCACGCGGGCGTTTGTCCTCGTACTGACTGCCGGCGAATTTGTGGAAGAAGCCGAGCTGGCCGAACATCGGGCCAACCCCGCCCATTTGCCACATCAGCCATTGAATCGTCTCGTAGCGGGCAGCGGCGTCCTGCGGCAGCAGCTTGCCGGTCTTTTCCGCCAGGTAGAGCAGAATCGCGCCGGACTCGAACAGTGCCAGCGGCTGGCCCTGCGGCCCGTTGGGATCGAGGATGGCGGGAATCTTGTTGTTCGGATTCAGGGAGAGAAACTCGGCGCTGAACTGATCGTCGCTGTCGAATCTGACCAGATGCGCCTCATAGGGCAGGCCGATCTCTTCCAGCATGATCGACACCTTGACGCCGTTGGGCGTGGGCAGCGAGTAGAGCTGCAGGTGCTCGGGACGTTGGGCGGGCCATTTGCGGGTGATGTCGAACGAGCTTAGGTCGGTCATGTGGGTTCCATGTCGAGTGGGCCTGAGGAGCGGCGATCAGAACACGAGCGTTTGCAGCGAGGGAAATCGATCCAACTGCTAATACTCATCGACTTGAGCAATCCTGCCCGGTTCCCTGGGCGTGAGCGAGCCGGTATGGTGCGAGTTTTCATCCACCCGGCACGGGAGCCCATCGGCATGAGCCTGCACGGTACCTACGATCCCCAGAACATCTTCGCCCTGATCATTCGTGGCGACTTGCCCTGCTACAAACTCTACGAGGACGACGATGTCCTGGCCTTCCTCGATCTGTTCCCGCAATCCAAGGGCCACAGCCTGGTGATCCCCAAGCGTGCCGCGGCGCGCAATATCCTGGAGATCGACGAAGCCAGCCTGGCCAAGGTCATGGCCGTGGTGAAGAAGGTCACCCAGGCCGTGGTCGACGAATTGCAGCCGGCTGGTGTGCAGGTTGCGCAGTTCAACGGCGCGCCTGCCGGGCAGACGGTATTCCATATCCACATGCATGTGATCCCGCGCTTCGAGGGCGAGGGGCTGGGCATTCATGCGGCCACCAAGGCCGACCCGGCCGAGCTGGAAGCGCTGCAGGCACGTCTGGTCAAACGCCTGCAAGGCTGAAACGGTTCTGCCCTGGCCAGGCAGGGTGTTTGGTCAGGGCGTGATCAGGTTGGCGCCGCCTTGCTCGCAGGCTCACCAGCCCCAATACTCAGGCAGCACTCATCTGCCCATGGAGGGCTTCATGCGCTCGATCCTCATCGCTCTACCGCTGTTGCTGCTGGCCGGTTGTTCGTCGTTTCGGGGCGACCCCGAGCACATCAAACCGGTACCGGAAGATCGCCTGCTGGCGTTTCAGCAAGCGCAGGCCAACGGCGCGCAGATCGTGGTCAATCGCGACTTCGGCATGATGGGCGGTGGTTGCTTCGTGGCCATCGAGGTGGACCGCAAGGTCGCTGCGCGCATCGGCGTCGGCGAGGTCGCGACCTTCCAGGTGCCGCCCGGCACGCGCGTGGTCGGCATCACGCCGGATCGCATGGACGATACCCTGTGCGGCATGGGCCGCCTGCTGCGCGAGGTGGCGGTGCCGGTGAAGGCCGGGGAAACCCAGCACCTGCGCATCGTCAGCCAGAACAAGGGTGGCTTCGATATCCGCGCGGACAAGCCCTGATCGCTTTGCTGCTGTGCGGGTGTTCATACCGAGGATCAAGCGCGCCGGTTAACATGCCCTGCATCTAATCAGGGAGCATGAGTGTGAACGGATTGCCAATCGCGATAGTAGGAGCGGGCACGGCCGGCCTGGCCAGTGCCATATTCCTCGCTCGCCAGGGTTACGCGGTGCGCTTGTTGGAGCGTGTCGAACAGCTGCAGCCGGTGGGCGCCGGCATTCTCCTGCAGCCATCCGGCCTGGCCGTTTTGCAACGACTGGGATTGCTGGCCGAGTGCACCGCGTTGGGTGCGCCGGTCAGCCGTCTTTACGGCACCAGTTGCCAGGGGCGGGTGATCCTGGATACCCGTTATCACGACTGGCAGCCAGGCAGTTTCGGCCTTGGCATTCATCGTGGCGTGCTGATGACGGCATTGCTCAATGCCGCGCAGCGGGTGGGCGTGCAGGTGGAAACGGGTGTGAGCGTCAGCCGTTTCGAGCAGGCGAGCGGCCATGTCCGCTTGCTGCGTCAGGGCGAGGACGGCAATGAGCAACCCCTGGGTGATTTCGCTGCGCTGATCCTGGCCGATGGCACACGCTCGACCCTGCGCGCGCAGATGCAGGTGCGGCAGTGGTCACGCCCCTATCCCTGGGGTGCCCTGTGGAGCATGTTGCCGACTTCGCCGGCGACCGAGTCCGGCGAGTTGCGCCAGTGGTATCGAGGCTGCCGCGAGATGTTCGGGCTGATGCCGACCGGCTGCACTCATCAGGCACGCGAGATGTCGTTGACCAGCCTGTTCTGGAGCCTGCCGCTCAGTGAGCATGATGCCTGGCGGACGAGTGGCCTGGATGCCTGGAAAACCCGCGTACGCAGCCTCGCCGGCGAGGCTTCAGAGGCCTATCTGCAGCAGATCGATGATCCCGCGCAATTGACCCTGGCGGCCTATGCGGACGTGCGCATGCAGCGCTGGAACGATGGCCGCGTCCTGGCCATCGGCGATTGCGCCCACGCCATGAGCCCGCAACTGGGGCAGGGCGCCAATATGGCGCTGGTCGATGCCGCTGCATTGGCCGATGCCCTCGGCAATGCCGGTGACGAGCACCAGCACGGGCTCGACTGGAGCGCCATCTTCACCCGTTACGGCGATGCCCGCCGTGATCATCTGCGTTACTACCGTCAGGCCAGCCGCTTGCTGACGCCGCTGTTCCAGTCCAACAGCAACACCCTGGCCGTGCTGCGCGATATCGCCCTGATGCTCGCCCGCCACAACAGCTTCGGCCGCCAGCATGCGGTCAGCACGCTGGTGGGGGCGCGTAGCGGCTGGCTGTGGTCGGGGGCGCAGAAGCGCGAGTTGCATGCCTGGAAAGGTGAGCGCGAGGCCTGGGAGTAGCCTGCCAGCAGGCCGCTCAGTTGCGCTGCAGGTCGAGCAGCGCCTTCTGGCTGAGATCCAGCCATTCCTTGTGCAAGACACGGTAATGCCGGGCGGAGCGGCGGGCGTGGGTCTGGATCTGCTGCAGCAGTTCGATGGCCTCGCGCTGGCGTCCCAGTCGGCGTAGCAGCAGGGCATAGCGGTAGTTGGCTTCCGGGCTGGCGCTGTAGCTGCCGAGGGCGCGGTACTCTTCTTCGGCCTTGAGATCGTTGCCCTGGCCTTCCAGCGCGAGGGCATACAACAGGTGACCGTCGCTGGAGCGGAAGTCGGGATTGTGGGAGATCAGTTGATCGAGGCTCGCCTGGCAGCCGGCGAAATCGCCCAGGGCGAAGCGTGCCTTGGCCAGGCCGAGGAGGATATCCGGGGCATCGCTGTGAATGCCGCGCAGGGCCATCTGATAGTGCGTGGCCGCCTCTTCGGCCTGGCCCATGCGCAGCAGTTCATCGGCCAGGTTGACGCGGGTGTCGCGGGTATCGCGAATATCCAGTTCATCGCGCAGTGCACGCAGGTGACGCTCCGGGTCGATGCTGTCATGCAGGCGGTTGAGCGTTTGGCGGCCGCGTCGGCTGCCGAGCAGATCCGGCAGCATGATGCCGAGGAAATAGATCAGGCAACCGAGACCAGGCAGGGCGATGATCAGGTACAGCCAGTAGCGTTCCTGACCACTGCGCACCACGTGGAGGCCACAGGTGACTTGGCAGGCGATGACGAGCAGGGCGAGCAGAGGCATGGTGCGGTCCAGTCCTTTGGAGTGCGAAGGGGCGGCTATCAGAGCATGGATCGGTCCTGTTGTCAGGTGATGCATGCACGGCTGTGGCGTGCGTCACGTGGTAGGCTGCGCGGCTGATTCCATGTTCATAAGGATGCGTGCATGCCGTCGTCGCTGGAGATTTTCGCCAACCTCTTCTATCTGGTTTCGGTCGTGCTGGCGGCGCGCAACTCGGTGCACACCTGGGCCGTCGGCCTGGTTGGCTGCGTGCTGTTCGGTTGGCTGTTCTTCAGCGTGCAGCTGTATGCCGATGTCACCTTGCAGGTCTTCTTCATCGCCACCAGTCTGCTCGGCTGGTGGAGCTGGCTACGCGGGCGCCAGGGCGAGGCGCTGCCGATCACTCGTTCGCGCGGGGCCGGGCTTGGCCTGGCGCTGCTGCTGGCGGTGCTCGTGGCCGGCGCATACGGCGCCTTGCTGCACCATTTCACCGATGCCTACGCGCCCTTCATCGATTCCCTGGTGCTGACCTTCAGCGTGCTGGCGCAATTGCTGCTGATGCGCCGCAAGCTGGAAACCTGGTACGGCTGGCTGCTGGTCAACACCCTGGCAGTGCCGTTGTTCGCCTCGCGCGAGCTGTACCTGACGGCCTTCATCTACCTGCTGTTCTGGTGCAACGCCTGGTATGGCCTGTATCGCTGGCACCGTGAACTGAAAGCGCAGACAGCCTGATATGAGCAAGCGATTCACCCGTGGCCTGGTGGTGGGCAAGTTCGCGCCGCTGCATCTGGGGCATGAATGGCTGATCCGCCAGGCGCAGGCGCAATGCGAGCAGCTGTTTCTGCTCAGCTGGGCGCGACCGGAGCTGCCGGGCTGCGAACCCGAGCGACGCGCAAGCTGGTTGCGAATGCGTTTTCCCGAACTGACCAGTTGGGTGGTGACGACTGAGTGGCTCGAGCAGCAGCGCGCCCAGGGGCTGCAGTTGCCAGATCTGCCTCACGATAATGAACCTGACGCGGTTCAGCGCCAGTTCGTCGCCGATTTCTGCCTGGCCGTGCTGGGGCATCCGGTGGACGCGGTCTTTACCAGCGAGGCCTACGGCGATGGTTTTGCCGCGCATCTGGCTGGCTGTTTCGGCCGCTCGGTGCAGCATGTCGAGGTGGACCGCGCGCGCCGCCAGGTGCCCATTTCAGCCACACGTCTGCGCGCCGATATCCATGGCCTGCGTGAGTACCTGGCGCCGCAGGTCTATGGTGATTTCGTCGAGCGCATCGCTTTGCTCGGCGGCGAGTCCACCGGCAAGAGCAGCCTCGCCCTGGCGCTGGCCGAGGCACTGGGCACGCGGCATGCTGCGGAATACGGCCGTGAACTGTGGGAAGAGCAGGGCGGCGTGCTCGCTTATGACGATCTGCTGCGCATCGGCCGCACTCAGGTCGAGCGCGAACAGACGCTGGCCGGGCAATGCCGGCGTTATCTGGTCTGCGACACCACACCCTTGACCACGCTGTTCTACTGCCGCGAGCTGTTCGGCCGCGCCGAGCCCGAGCTTGAGCAGTTGGCCGAGCGGCACTACCAGCATCTGTTCCTGTGCGCCGATGACTTCCCCTTCGTGCAGGACGGCACGCGCCGCGACGAGACGTTCCGCCGCCGACAGAACCAGTGGTACGAGCAGGAGTTGCAGCGGCGCGGCTGGGCCTTCACGCGCCTGACGGGTTCGCCGGCGCAGCGCCTTGAGCAGGTACTGCGGCACCTGGGCTGGTACCCGGCGCGCTAGGCCCGTGCTTAGCGATAGCGGGCGAGAATGGCGTCGAGCTCGCCATCCTCTTTCATCTCTATCAGGGCGCGTAGCAGCGCCTGGGTCGGCACGTCCGGTGCGTCGCGCACGAGGCAGGAAAGCGGATCGGCGCTGAGTTCGGCGAGGGCGCGCAGGCGTTTGTTCTCCGGTCGGTCGCGGTTGAACCAGGCCAATGTCAACTCGTTGCTGAGCGCATAGCGATAACGCCCGGCTTCGAGCTTCTCAAGCACCAGCTCCTGTGTGCGAGCGTCCTCACGCTGTACCTGAGCGCTGGCGAACAGTGTTTCCAGACGCGGGTAACTGAACCCCAGTACGGTGCCCAGGCGCTGGCCCGGCAGTTGCGCGAGGCTGATGTCGGCTTCGTCGTGACGGCCGACGATCAGGTCGCGCTGCACCATGAACGGCTGACTCCAGATGTACTGATGGTGCGGTTCGCTGAGCCAGCTCGGGTTGACGTAGCAGCGCACGTCGATCTCACCCTTGACCAGCAGGCGCTGTACGCGCAGGCGCGGCATCACCATCAGCTCGGCGCGGCGGCCGACTTTCTCTGCCAGGCGCGTCTGCAGGTCATAGAGAATGCCGGCGGTGGCGCGGCCATCATCGATGCGGATCATCGGCATGGCCCAGCCCTCTGTCACCGAAAAGCGCAGCGGGCGCTGTTCCTGTGCCATGGCGGCAAGGCTCAGCGAGCACAGCAGGGCGAAAGGCAGGAGGCGCATGGGGATCAGGCCGGGTGCGGATCGAAACTGTCGGCACGGGCCATGCGCCACATGCGTTCGTAGAACTCGCCCTCGATCTCTCCGCTGAGCAGTTCACCCGGCGCGAGGAACACATGCTGCTGGGAGAACAGCTTGATCTCGGTCGCCGACAGGCGCTGCACCAGGTGCTTGGCATCGATCTGCGAGGGATGTTCGAGACCGGCGGCGGCGAGCATTTCCGCCAGCGCCTTGAGCGTGTTGCGGTGAAAGTTGTAGACGCGCTGAGCCTTGTCCTCGACCACCAGTGCGCGCTGGCGCAGTGGGTCCTGGGTAGCCACACCGGTTGGGCACTTGTTGGTGTGACAGCTCTGGCTCTGAATGCAACCAATGGCGAACATGAAGCCGCGCGCCGAGTTGGCCCAGTCGGCGCCGATGGCCAGCACGCGGGCGATGTCGAAGGCGCTGACGATCTTGCCGCTGGCGCCAAGCTTGATCTTGTCGCGCAGGTTGCTGCCCACCAGGGTGTTGTGCACGAACAGCAGACCTTCGCGCAGCGGCACGCCCAGGTGATCGGTGAACTCCAGCGGCGCGGCACCGGTGCCGCCTTCCTTGCCGTCGACGACGATGAAGTCGGGCAGGATGCCGGTTTCCAGCATGGCCTTGACGATGCCCATGAATTCCCACGGATGGCCCAGGCAGAACTTGAAGCCGACTGGTTTGCCGCCGGACAGCTCGCGTAGCTGAGCGATGAACTGCAGCAGTTCGATAGGGGTGGAGAAGGCGCTGTGGCGCGAGGGCGAGATGCAGTCCTCACCCATGGGTACGCCGCGGGTGTTGGCGATTTCCTCGGTGACCTTGTGCTTGGGCAGGATGCCGCCGTGGCCGGGTTTGGCGCCCTGGCTGAGCTTGATCTCGATCATCTTCACCTGCGGATCACGGGCCTGGGCGGCGAAGCGCTCGGGGTCGAAACGGCCATCCGGGGCGCGGCAGCCGAAATAGCCGCTGCCCAGCTCCCAAACCAGATCGCCGCCGTGCTCGCGGTGATAGGGGCTGATACTGCCTTCACCGGTGTCGTGGTAGAACTCGCCCAGTTTCGCCCCTTCGTTGAGCGCGCGAATGGCGTTGGCGCTGAGCGAGCCGAAGCTCATCGCCGAGATGTTGAACAGCGATGCTGAGTACGGCTGGCTGCACTGCGGCCCGCCGATTTCCACGCGAAAGCTGCACGGGTCGGTGAGCGGCGCCGGGCGCATGGAGTGGCTGATGAATTCGAAGCCGTTCTGATACACATCGCTCAGCGTGCCGAAGGGTTTGTCGGCACCTTCGTTCTTGGCGCGGGCGTAGACCAGCGAGCGTTGCGCGCGGGAGAAGGGCAACTGCTCGGCGTCGCCCTCGAGCAAATACTGGCGGATCTCCGGGCGGATGCCTTCGACCAGATAACGGATATTGCCCAGGATCGGGTAGTTGCGCCTGACCGCCTGGCGTTTCTGCAGCAGATCGCCGATGCCGATCAGGCTGAGCAGGCCGCTCAGCAGGGTCAGGGGCCACAACCACTCGTGCGCGAGAAAGGGCAGGCTGGCCAGGGTGAACAGCACACAGAAGGCGAAGAATGCATAGCGGCTGAGTAGCGAGAGGTTCATGCAGGCTCCTGGGGGCGGTTCAGAATAGGACTTTAGACTAAATGGCTATATATGGTCAGGTTATGTCCGAGCAGACACTATTAAGCGCTGAGGACGAACGGCTTCGCCCTGTGGCACACTCAGTGGCCCGGAGCCAACCATCGTCAGAGCTTGGCCCAAGTCCCCCGATTTTCGGCCTGCGCGATTGTCGCCGGCCTACTGCCTGAGGCCGCCAGCGGCCGAGAAGAGGAATGAGCGTGCATAACGTCGTGATCAGTGGTACCGGCCTCTACACCCCGGCCAACAGCATTTCCAACGACGAGCTGGTGGCATCCTTCAATGCCTATGTGCAGCAGTTCAATGCCGACAACGCCGAGGCCATCGCCCGCGGCGAGGTCGAGGCGCTGAGCGAATCCAGCAGTGGTTTCATCGAGAAGGCGTCGGGCATCAAGAGCCGCTTCGTCATAGACAAGGCCGGTATTCTCGACCCGCAGCGCATGGTGCCACGCATTCCCGAGCGTTCCAACGACGAGTGGGGCATCCTCTGCGAAATGGCCATGGGCGCCGCCAAGCAGGCACTGGAGCGCGCCGGCAAGACCGTCGCCGACATCGACGGGGTGATAGTCGCCTGCTCCAATCTGCAACGTGCCTACCCGGCGGTGGCCATCGAAGTGCAGGCTGCGTTGGGCATCCAGGGCTGGGGCTACGACATGAACGTGGCCTGCTCCTCGGCCACCTTCGGCATCCAGGCCGCGACCACCGCGATCCAGACCGGCCAGGCCCGCGCCATCCTCATGGTCAACCCGGAAATCTGCACCGGCCACCTCAACTTCCGTGACCGCGACAGCCACTTCATCTTCGGCGACGCTGCCACTGCAGTGATCATCGAGCGTGCCGACCTGGCCACCTCCAAGCACCAGTTCGATGTGGTCGGCACCAAGCTGCTGACCCAGTTCTCCAACAACATCCGCAACAACTTCGGCTTCCTCAACCGCGCGGCGGAAGAGGGCATCGGAGCGCGCGACAAGCTGTTCGTGCAGGAAGGTCGCAAGGTGTTCAAGGACGTCTGCCCGATGGTCGCCGAGCTGATCGCCGCACACCTGGCGGAAAACCAGCTCAACGTCAGCGACGTCAAGCGCTTCTGGCTGCACCAGGCCAACCTCAACATGAACCTGCTGATCGCGCGCAAGTTGCTGGGCCGTGATGCCGAGCCGCACGAGGCTCCGGTGATCCTCGACACCTACGCCAACACCAGTTCGGCCGGCTCGGTGATTGCCCTGCACAAGAATCAGGATGATCTGCCGGCCGGCAGCCTGGGTGTTCTAAGCTCCTTTGGCGCCGGTTATTCCATCGGCAGTGTAATTTTGCGCAAGCGTTGAACTCTCTAGACACGCCAGACGTGCAGGGGGATGTTCGCCTCTGCGCGTGGGCTTGACTTCAGGGTGTTCGATGTCCGAATCCGATCTGCTGGAACGTCTGCTTGCCGGTGAGCAGAAGGCCTACCGCGAACTGGTCGCTCGCTATCAGGGGGCGATGCGCGCGGTGGCCTATGCCATCGTCGGCAGCCGTCACTCCGACGAAGTGGTGCAGGATGCCTGGCTCGCCGTGGTGCGCAGCCTTGGTGGCTTCCAGGGGCGCGCCAGTCTCAAGACCTGGCTGCTGACCATCACCGCCAATACCGCCAAGACCCGCCTCAGGCACAACCGCCGCGAGATGCTGCTCGACGACCTGCCCGCGCCCCATGGCACGGTCGGTGACGAGCGTTTTTCCGACGACGGCCACTGGCTGCTGGCGCCGCATGCCTGGCATCAGGACAGCCCCGAAGCCCTGCTGACCGAGGACGAACTGCGCCAGTGTCTGGAACACACGCTGGCCAGTCTGTCCGAGTTGCAGGCCAGCGTGCTGGTGCTGCGCGAGCGCCAGGGCCTGGAATTGGAGGCGATCTGTAATCTTCTCGATATCTCCGTCTCCAATGCCCGTGTGCTGCTACACCGGGCACGCCTGAAAGTCTTCGCCACCCTGGAGCATTTCGAGGAGACGGGCCAATGCTGAGTTGCAAGGAACTGGTCGCTCACTCCAGCGACTATCTCGACGGCCAGCTGACGTTGCGCCAGCGCCTAGCGGTGCGTGCGCACCTGGCCATGTGCAGCAAGTGCCGACGCTTCATCCGTCAGATGAAGCTGACCCAGGCGGTGATCCGGCAGATGCCGGATGAGGAGTTGCCCGAACTCGACGCCCTGGCTGAGCGCCTGGCGCAGGACCGGCGTAATCAGGGGTGAGCCGTGATCCGGGGGCTTTGCTGGGTTTCTGATGTTTATTCCGGGGTGCCGCGTTTTGTTGAAAGCTATGGCATCGCTCAACCAGGTGGGCACTGCGTAGGGTGGATCGGGGCGCGTAGCCGACGCTTCTTTCATACACCGTTTGCGGTGGCTGTCAGGGCTACTTGCTAGCGCCCCGCAGCTAAGTTACCGCTTTTAGAAAATTGTTCCTTAAGGCCAATTTTCAACCACAAATTACCACCTGACTGTATTGAAAGCTTTTTCATCTTTTTTGCCTTGCGCTTCAATATGGATGGTTTCTCGTAATAACCAAATCTTCGCTTGTGCCAGCGCCGATCTGTCTCGAGTTTTACCTTTTTCTTGAGCTTGCGTAATGCAACCTCAATTGACTCATCATCTTCTATGTTGACTGTCACTGTCATTTTTTGTGTTTAAGGACTGGCGCCTGTCCATCTTTGGTTTTTAACGCCCGCAGCGCGCGCGGAATTTTAGTGGAGGCGAAGTCGCAAAGGAAAATCCGTCGCTGTACCTGCGCGTATTATGCATTGATGTGCCCTAAGCCTGATTTTATGCCTCTACACACCAAATCAAAGACTTCGTCGTAGAACATGACTTGGTAGTGCTTACACTCCGAAAGGTGTGCTTGATTTAGTGAGGCCAGCCACTCGGAATCCGTAACCTCAAAAATCGCTGCTTTACTTTCTCCTGTGGCCAGGATGCTACCGTGTACCTCTTCGGAGGCCATGCTATATGCCTCAACCCCCTCAACCACCAAATGCTTCAAATTGTCAGGGGTATAATTATCGTCAGGGTTGAAATACTCGAAGCCGACAAGGACAGCTCCTCTCAGTTTCCACACGACTCTTTGAAGCTCTGGGCCTCTTCCGTCATGGTAGAAGTCACTCTCGAGAATAGGCTTAATATTCATATTTGTCCTGATGCATAACCTTTGGTTAAGGGGCGGGTTTTGGTATGTTCCAGTGAGCAAAACGAATGGTTTAAATCTGTAGTTAGAAACTATTACGCACCTGTGCTCCAGTAGAATAGGGCAAAAGCATTAGGGGCTTCGTACAAGTATTCAACTTCGTTCCATTTATCTGCCAGCGCGATTACATTAGAGTCGCAGGGGAAGAGGCTGGAGGATGGGTAGCTCGGAGATCGACTGTGGTTCAGAAATACTCCCCATCTATCTGGGTTATATATTGCGCCTGAATTTTTCTTTTTATTTATACGGCTTTCAATTGAGTCAATTATGTCCTGGATATTTTTTCGAGCATCTTCATGTGAGATGTCCTTGGCTTTTTTAATCGCCGGAGCAATCCATTTCTCTATTATCAAGTCAATATCGCTATTGGGAGTTTCTTTTATGTTCCACTCTTCATGAAAATGAAGCGCATGATTCATTAGCGCCAAAAAAGCAATGGATGCAAGTGAATTTGTTTCCTTCTTGCAGAAAAAAATACTTGCAGAACAGAGCCCTTCATCGAGCGTCCGATATTCAATATGGTCAACGCGGATGCGCGACGAATGTAGCAGCGCTTCCTTGAAACAGTTGCCAGATGTACTTAGCTCGATGATTTCAGCGGATTTCATGTTATTGGTTATGGCCTCTAACGAAGCTGTAGGAAAACTAAATGGCAAATTTTGCGGCTGCGATTCTAGCTATTTTTTTAGCCATAATCGAAATCTCTTTTTGAAATCTAACGTGTTCACCTCACTCAACCCCCTCCATATTTCGCGTACGGCAATGCTCTTGAATAAGTCTTGAGGTTTTTCTACAGTCTCAACGATAAGTTAAGGGGAGGGCTTTAGGCCAATGTCATCAACTTAAGAAATTTCCCTATAAATATCATATAATTAGCGCTCAATTCAGAGCATGGGAGAAGCCCTTTTGACCACTCATTCCACACCCTTTGACATCTGCCACCAAGCCCTGGCTT